>Ga0209611_10000003_pt1 | contig 439813 bp, 385 predicted proteins | sample S1TSphgellanicum_3_FD_187693 | JGI IMG/M metagenome (GOLD analysis project Ga0209611, IMG submission 187693) | Host-associated microbial communities from peat moss isolated from Minnesota, USA - S1T2_Fc - Sphagnum magellanicum MG (SPAdes) (version 2) | ecosystem: Host-associated > Plants >... | reverse complement strand
TACAAATCTGCAAACGGACGACGGTCTTGGAGTAACTGCAGCAAATCGAACAACAGACGGGGGTCGTGGAGTAACTGGAGCAAATCTGCAAACAGACGGCGGTCGTGGAGTAACTGGAGCAAATCTGCAAACAGACGGCGGTCGTGTTGTAACTGCTGCAAATCTGCAAACAGACGAAGGTCGTGGAGTGACTGCTGCAAATCGAACAACAAACGACGGTCGAGTAACTACAGCGAGTCTAACGAACGATGATGGTCGCGCAACAATAAGACCTACGAATCAGGCTGATTTAGCCGCTAGAAGCACCGGTCAGGGAGACGGGCAGGCACCGAATACGGTGCATTCTACAAGACGTACTGACGGAACAACATTAGCAGTTTCAACTGACTTAACGGGCGGTGTCACGACTGGAGACACTCCACAACTAACACCAGTTCAAAGACAAAGGCTACCAGGCGCAGTTGATGTAGCAACTAATACAAATGTGAATGCCGGTGGAGAGCAAACTCCAGCACCTGCTAGGCATGGTGAAAAACAACCAGTTGGACAACCAGTAATTGCGCCGGATTTGACCGCTACCAACCTAACGAATGTCAATGGGGATGGTGGTTCACTAGCTCAGCCAAATCCAAGTCATGAACTACCAGTTGGTCAAAAACTCGCCAAACTTGGTGGTGGTGAGCCAGCGATTGGTGCAACACCGATTGATCAACAACAGCAACAACAACAGCGAAGATTACCCAGCGGACTGGGCGGAAACGGAAATGATCAAGCGACTGTGATTACGACGGCATCTGTGGATCAACCAGTAGGAGGTGGTCAAAAAGTCGCAAAACTTGGTGGTGGAGATCCATCAGGTGGTGCAACGCAACTTGACCAATTAACTCCAGGACAAACAGTTCAACGAGGGGGAAGACTAGGCGGAACTGATCAAGCAAATCTGACCGCTTCTTTGGACCAGCCTTCTGTTGGTCCTAAACCTGCAAAACCGGTGATCGAGCAACCAACTGTGATTCCGACTGGTTCTTCGGATGTAGCGAATTTAGGAACGACAGGTGCTAAGTCCGGATCGCTAGGTGGAAATGCAGGAGGAGACGGAGTCCTTCCGACACAAGTAGCTCTTAAACATGGTACAGGAACGCCTGGCGCACTTGATGTTCCAAAACCAAATCCTAATCCTATTCCAAATCCAAACCCGGCAGCAGAAGGGTCACAATTTGCGAGCATCAAGGAATATGGCAAACCAGGGCTTATTCAAGTTGATGGTGCTGCCGGTGGTAACGATCAGGTTTTGCGCTCAAATTTGGCTAGTAATGATGATCGATCGTTTGGTCATCAAGGACGCGTCGGACAAAACGAAGATTTAGGAGGAACGCAACCAGCCGCTAAACAATCAGATGCCATAAAAACTTTTGTTAGCGGAAGTGGTGGTAGCGAGGTAGCACTGAACGGACAACCTGCATCGGTCAATTTAACTGAGTTAGGTGGTGCACAAAAAATTGATCATAAAGGACAGCCAATAGAAATTGCACCGAATCCAGTTTTGACAGCGTCAACTCTCAATACGAGCGATAACTTAGGTCTGCATGGTAGTCGTAAGCTAGATGGAGCTGTTGACCCGGGTGCAAATCTACAACTAGCATCTCTTCAACCAAATGATTCAGAACGTTTGCTTCGAAAAGCAGAAATCGTAAACGATGTGACATCAGTTGGAACAAGGGTTGATCCTGCAATAGCCAGGATTGACGCGGGCTCATCAGGAGTAAAGCTGGATGCTGGTCTGGTAAGAACTGATGCCGGAATACCGGCAGCGAAAGTTGAACCATTAGTGGTGGCAAGAAACGACGCCAGCGCATCAGGCGTAAAGCTAGATGCTGGTCAGGTAAGAACTGATGCGGGAATACCGACAGTGAAAGCTGAACCGTTAGTGGTGGCAAGAAACGACGCCGGCGCACCAGGAGTGAAGCTGGATGCAGGTCCGGTAAGAATTGATGCTGGAGTACCGGCAGCGAAAGCTGAACCATTAGTGGTGGCAAGAAACGACGCCGGCGCATCAGGAGTGAAGCTGGATGCAAGTCCTGTAAGAACTGATGCGGTAATACCGTCAGCGAAAGCTGAACCGGTAGTGGTGGCAAGAAACGACGCCGGCGCGTCAGGAGTGAAGCTGGATGCAAGTCCGGTAAGAACTGATGCGGTAATACCGACAGCGAAAGCTGAACCGGTAGTGCTGGCAAGAAACGAAGTCGGAGCATCTGGACCAAAGCTTGAAGCTGCATCGCTTACCGCGTCGATAACCGGTTCAGTGAGAAGTGATGTGTTCGCACCACCAGTGGTGAAACCGACTGAAACACAGATGGTGGCAAGAAACGATGCCGGAGCAACAGGTCCAAAGGCAGATCCGCTCAAGAAAGATTTACAACAAGACAATATTGTTAGATATGTAGCTTCTGCAGCGGGACTTCCAGCTCAAGAAAGATCCGTTATACAACCAGTCGCTCAACCATTAAAACTGAATTCGAGCATGGCTCGAGATGTGGTTACTAATGAAAAGCAAGCTGATGTAGTCATCGGTGCGTTGCCTGGAGCAAAAGGTTCTGCTCAGCTATTGCCCGGTCAAAACTTACCTGGTCAAGTAACCAGCTTGCCTGCAGAAAAAGGTTCTGCTCAAGCATTGCCTGGTCAAATCTTACCTGGTCAGGTCATCGGCTTGCCTACTGAAAAAGGTATTGCGCAACCAACTGCATTGCAGCAAGCATCTGCTTTGCACGGTGAAAAAGCCATCGGGCAACCAACTGCGCTTCCAACTGGCGCAGAAAGAGTTATTGCATCGGCCATTCTCCCTGCAAGTGCTCTCCCTACTGATAAGCAGTCCGCAAGTCTGGCTGGTGATAAATCAGTAGGTCATGTAACAACTGCTATTGGTCCTAATGGGTTACCTATCACAAGCCCTCTCGCCACTGATAAGCAAGTTGCAAATCTTGCTTCCGACAAGTCTGCGGCACATATAACAACTGCTCTCGGTCCCAATGGAATTCCCGTAGAGCACGGATTGACTCAAAACAGCGTAGGCGATAAGCAATCAGCTCTCGGTGCCAATGCTTTGAATAATCTAGGTGATAAACAGCAACCTTTGTCTGCCACAGCTAAAGCTGCGCAAATGATCGCGAACCAATTTGGTACTCCTCAAATTGTCGGAACTGAATCAGCAAAGGATAAAGAGAAACTCAATACTGCTCAGTTCAAGCCAACTGACGAGAAATCTAATGCTGGGTTCGAAACCTCAACCACGAAGGCCAAGCCGAACCCAGAAGCGAATTTCTCTAGTGGACAAATTACTAAAGGCGTCATCTCTGGTAAGCAAGCTGAAGGCAAAGGTGATGCAGCTCCTGAACTGCAACCTGACGGTAAAGGCACCGTGGCTGGTGCAGGTGGATTTGGCAGCACATCTCATTCGACTACAGGTACTCCATTACAAAATACCAGCGCAGCGCAACCAAATGGAACTCAACAAGGCACAACTCCAGATCCAAATGATCCGCACAACGCTGTGAATCATTTACCGGGTGGAAGTTCTCTCGGTACTTTCCCTGGAACCCTTCCTAATAACACAACCGGAAAAGGCCTGCTACCAAATACGACAACAACAACTGGTAGTGGAGCACAAGCTGCAACTGCCCTTCAAAACTTATTGACGGGAGCCCAAAACAATTCAACAACAGGCAAATCGCAAGTTGGATCAACGACAGCACCAGAAAATGCGTCCCATCAAAATGATCCTGTGCTTAAGGCTACCTTCGGAACCCCGATCGGCCAAGTCGGAGTGTCTGTAAGTGATAGCGGAGTAAAAGTGCAACTCGGTCCAGTATCCGTGCCGATTTCAGGTGGCAGTACTCGTCAACCTACAAGCAATCCAGGACAACCAACCTTAGGAACTGGAAATAGCACGCACCCCGCACCAACAGCGGGAACTGGTAGTACGACACACCCCGGAATACCAATGCCAGGACAAACGACGCAACCAGTTACAGGTGCAGGCATCACAACGACACCAGGTGGTACCGTGCAACCGACACAAGGTACTGGCACGACGGTGAAACCAACCTCAGGAACCGGCAGCACAGTTCAACCTACGCAAGGAACTGGCAGCACCATTCAACCTACACAAGGAACCGGCAGCACCGTAAGACCGACGCAAGGAACTGGCAGCACGGTTCAACCGGCGCAGGGAATTGGCAGCACGGTTCAACCGACGCAGGGAACTAGCAGCACAGTTCAACCGACGCAAGGAACTGGCAGCACAGTACAACCTACGCAAGGAACTGGCAGCACAGTTCAACCTACGCAAGGAACTGGCAGCAGCACGCAGGGACAAGCACCTGCAGCACCGAAACCTACACAAAAACAAGAAAACCCTGTTCAAGCTGGCACAGGATCAGGATTTACTGTCGCACCAACTTCTGGCTCGAGCGGAAACAAAGGTGTTGACGTTACGTTCAATCTGGGAAATTCTATTGGTACAGTTACTGTCGATACTGGCACCGGTAAAGTAAGCGGTACCGGTGAAGCAGGCCTTATTGCTGGTCTCCTCAATGACTTGGGCTCATCTGCAAAAAGCGGTGGGTCGGGAGGTAGTGGATCTGCAAGTGGCGGTTCGGGCACAACCGGAAATGGGACGACAGCACCTTCGAGTGGTACCACTTCGGGGAGCCATCCTAGCTCTGGGACTGGGTATGGTTCTGGTTCTGGCTCTGGCTCTGGCTCGGGTCTTGGAATAACTATAAACCCTGGCGGCAACGGACAAGGTGCAAGTGGAGGCATTACTTATACTTTGCCTGATGGACTCGGTTCTATCGGCGTTAACATTGGAAAAAATGGTGCTTCTTTAACCGGAAGTGGTTTGATCGGCACTATCGAACAGATGTTCGGAAATAATGGTGGAAGTGGTTCCGGATCCGGCACCATTACAATTACTCCCCCAAGCAATCCAGGAAGTGGTGGCACATCGCCAGGAAGTGGTGGCACATCGCCAGGAAGTGGTGGCACATCGCCGGGAAGTGGTGGCACATCGCCAGGAAGCAGTGGAACTTCGCCAGGAAGCGGTGGAACATCACCAGGAAGTGGTGGCACATCGCCAGGAAGTGGTGGCACATCGCCAGGAAGCGGTGGCACATCACCAGGGAACGGTGGCACATCGCCAGGAAGTAGTGGCACATCGCCAGGAAGTGGTGGCACAACGCCAGGAAGTGGTGGCACAACACCAGGAAGTGGTGGCACAACAGATCCACCTCCGGTCACGGGTACCGGAACTGGAACGCCTCCTGCAGGTGGCACCGATCCAGGTGGTTCCGTAACCAATCCGACCGGAGTTCCAACGGGTTATCCAACTGGACCATCAGATCCTGTTACCGGACCAGTTGGTAGTGATCCAGGCGTACCATCTTCAATCACCGGAACTGATCCGTTAGATCCAACTGCAGGCAATTCTGGTTCGCCGCTTCTTTCAGGCGGCGTTCAATATGATGATGGAGCGCCTGGAGCTGCAACTACTGGTCAAGGTACAGCTGGTCAAGGTACAGCTGGTCAAGGCACGGCTGGACAAGCCGATCCTGGTACTCCTGGTTCGTTGCCTGGCGACGTGGCGTCTGTTCAAAGCAATGCTGGATTGGCTGGACAAACCCCTGGGTCGCCTTCAACCGCTGGTAATGCTTCAAGTGGTCAAGCATCAGGTACCGATCCTAATACTGGTGCGCCGCTTATAGGTACGCAAGACCCATCCAATGCTGGAACGGCTGGTCAATCGCAAGCAGGTGCAAATAACCCAGTTGGACAACAAGGTGCTGATGCAAACGGCAACCCAACTGGTCAAACTCAAAACGTTGATCCAAACGGCAATTCAAATAACAACTCGGCTGGACAAACTCAAAGTGCCGATCCGAATGGAAACCAAGTTGGACAACAGCCACAAACAGTCGATGCCAACGGCAATCCAGTTCAAAAAACGGTCGATTCTAATGGCAACCCAGTTGGACAAACTCAAAACGTTGATCCGAATGGCAACCAAGTTGGACAGCAGCCACAAACAGTCGATGCCAACGGCAATCCAGTTCAACAAACAGTCGATGCCAACGGCAATCCGGTTCAACAAACAGTCGATGCTAACGGCAATCCAGTTCAACAAACAGTCGATGCTAACGGCAACCCAGTTCAACAAACAGTCGATGCCAACGGCAATCCAGTTCGACAAACAGTCGATGCAAACGGCAATCCGGTTCAACAAACGGTCGATGCAAACGGCAATCCGGTTCAACAAACAGTCGATGCAAACGGCAATCCGGTTCAACAAACGGTCGATGCCAATGGCAATCCAGTTCCGCAAGCAGTCGATGCCAATGGAAATCTAGTTCAACAAACGATCGACGCCAACGGCAACCTAGTTCAGCAACCGATTGACGCAAGTGGCAATCCAGTTGGACCGCCGCAAACAGTCGATGCCAATGGCAATCAAGTTCAACAAACCGTCGATGCTAATGGCCATCTGGTTCAACAAGCAGTCGACGCCAATGGCAATCTAGTTCAACAACTGGTCGACGCAAGTGGTAATCCAGTTGGACCGCCACAAACGTTCGATGCGAGCGGCAATCTAATTCCGCAAATGGCGGGTGCTGATGGTAGCGTACCAAGCTTCGGTCAACATTCTGGCGATGCTTCCGGTGGTGCCTTCAATCCAGATTTCAGTTCAATTGGCAGCAACGGAATGTCGTTAGGCGATGCGCTATTTAACAACGGCAGCTTTAGCCAAACGCCAACAGCATCTCAAGGATCTCTAGGATTCTCTCCGGACGGTACATCTTCAATAAATGGAACCGCCAGTGCGAATCAAACTGAGTCTGGCATAAGTGCATCGCATCATTCTTTGCCAGACCAAACTGCCAATTCGTTCGATCCAAGCTTTATCCCAGGTAATCTCGGATTCCCAACTGACCAATCATGGATAACGGGTCAATCTGGAGTAGATCCAAACTTCGTACCAGGAAACTCGTATGGATCACCAAATGATCCTTCCTCAGCTTGGGGAAATTATGCTGATCCAAACTTTACGGCTAATGGTTTCGATCCCAGTGGAAACTCATACGACCCCAATTTCGTAGCTGGTGGTTACGGCTTACCCGGCGATCAATCATGGACGAACCCACAATCAGGTCCTACAGCAGATCCAGGATACGGATTTGGTGGTCCTTTGGATCCAACAAACGCCACTGCTAACAAGGACCCGTACTTTGCTGGAACATCAGATTGGGTGAATTTCGATGGCATGCCAGTCATTGGCAATGGTCACGGCATACCGCGAGAAGATGAATCACCGTTTGCCAGCGGCATCCAAGCATCTGATGAAAGTAGCCATGGTCCAAGCGGTGATCGCATCGAAGCCATGAATCCATGGCTGAGCGTTGGAACGACAGCAGATGAAGCAATCGATTTGGTTTCCGGTCGAGCCAAAGATGACTATGTTGATTCTGCTTTCGGCATTGGCTTACAGTCAGATAGCGACTTGATTCCGAGAGATGACAGCGAATTGCAAGCTCGCATGGACAGAGAACGTCAAGATCTTGAACAAGCTCTTTCCGACAAATTATCTGCTGAACAAGCCGAGCAAGAAAGACAACAAAAGCAGGCGGAACAAGAAGCTCAACAACTCACCGCAATGCTTATGGCCCAGGAAGAAGAAAGAGAACGGGCCGATAATAAACAAGAACAGTACAAAGTACAACCGGGCGATACGCTTGAAGCAATTTCAATGCGGCACTTCAGAGAGCCTGGTATTGCAGCTCTTATCTACGAATTGAATAAGACCAAGATTATTATGACGGTAGTAAATGGCAGTGCCATATACGAACTGAAACCGGGTTGCGTCCTCACCCTGCCCAGTCCCAAACAAGTTCGCGAATGGAAACAACGCAAATCATATGAGCAAACTGTTGCAGCGGCAAGCTTAGATCAAGCGCAGCCACAACAGCAACTTGATGAACGACGTACCAACATCGAAAAATATCTTGGACCTATTGCTCCTGCAGTTGCTGTCGATGGCAGACAGAAACTGTTGATACGCTTAGGAGATACCGTTCGCTCTGTAGCAATGAAGCACCCAGCACTCAACGATGTCTCTCTCTGGAAACTGCTCGCTGAAGTGAACAAGCTGCCAACTAACGTTGATGCTAAGGGTGTGCCAGTTGCTGAGCTGCGCCGAGGCACTTCGATTGTTATTCCAACGAAAGCTGAAATAGAAGATTATCGCCTGAGAGTTAGTACGGCAGGTCCACGTTCTTCATACACTGCTCCATCATCACCGGTGGTTCATCCTTCGACAGTGCCTTCCAAACCAATATATGCAGTGCAAGAAAAACCTGGAATGGCTGTGATACAAGGAAATAAGGGACAATCTACATTCAGTCTTACATCACAAAATCTTGATGCGACTGAGCAAGAGTGGGTGCAAGACACCATCATGAATAGCCTTGTTGAAAAGCTAGGTGATTCGTGCCGCATTGTGAAATCAACAGTGGAAGTCGGAGTTAGCCAAATTGTGAGATCACAACTTGAAGTAATGACAGGTGACGTCTGGGTGCCAATTCTCAGCTATGAAATCTGCGATAACGCATCCGTTCGTTATACGCATACCCCAGATGGTCAACGAAAGAGTATGCCAATTGATTTGCCGGCATCTGCTGTAAATGAACTCATGACGAATGATCTGCATAGCAACTGGAAAGACTATGCCAAGAAATATCTTAAACAGAAAGGCGCATAAACTAACTAACTGGGCTAAGTTCAGGGAAGATTGACAGTTCGCCGTCGTGCGTGCGGTTTCTTAATTTGATTGCCATATCGAAAGTTAGAAAACGACCTTCCATTGCAAGAAGTCCCATCCTGCCGTTCTCGTCCACCCAGGCAACGAGATGCTTCCCCGTTTGTTCGTCACGCTTTGCCAGGCAATAGAGAGGGTAGTTTCTGTATTTTGCGCCAACCAGCTTCTTTTCTCTTCCAAAGTTGTCCAAGAGAACACCACGAGGACTCATCGATGGTGTGAGTTCATCTTCAAAGTTGCTATCTGTAAAAGGATTTTGTGGTGGATGAAGTATAAGGAATGACTCTGTAAATTCGGCTACCGGTGCTTCACGTCCGGCCGTTGAGAACAATCTACCCCTGCCGCCATATATAGGATCCTCGAGTTCTGCAATGCCTAACTCATCGGCGAGCGCTATCTCGTTCGGGTCATTGGTTTGTTGGTGATTGATTTGCTGATCTTCGTTGTCCGCCATATGTCTTAACCAGCTGGTGGTGGTTCACCACCGCCGCCGCCTCCGCCTTCCTCATTTTGTTCATTTTGGAAGTTTTCCAAGGCTGCCCTTACTTTGTGCAGCAAAACGAGTTGTGCGTCTGTGGATAGCTGTTGATCTTTAATAAGGTGAACTGCCAGACAATAGGATAGATCGATGTCACCCTGACCAATCAGACGTTCTGTAAGTAATCGGCAGAACCAGGCAGCAGAGTCGGAAGCCGGTGTGTCCTTCCGGTTAATTGAAGAGTTGAAGTCGAATTTTATCTTAGGATCTCTAACCACTTCAGAGACTTCGAAACGGTATAAGCACTTGGTTGTACAGGGTCCGCAAGTTGGCAGCGGACCTTGATCGCGGCGGTGTAGATCGACGAAGTCATCTCGCCATTCCCGCAATATGTTGATATCGAGACGCTTATTAACATCGGATGGCTGAAAGGCTGGACGAAGCAAATTTAGCCAGCGCAAATGTTGTTCGCGCACCTGATCGTAGTACCAGTAATTTTCTTCGCCCTTTCTTTCAAAATAGCGCTCAGTTGCTTGTGTAAGTACGCACCAGGTAATGCCTGTGATATTGCCAGAACGGGCTCTGCCACCTATTACCCGCATGATTTCATGAATGATCTGCGCTCTAAAGTGAACGAGCTGAGTAAGATCTTTTACAGTTGAAAGAATGTACCTGTTATAAACTTGCCGGAAGATCGGATCATCTGCAACCAGGATGGCAGTATCCAAAATTTGCGAATCGCAGCGGTGCAAGCAATATTTGCATCCCAGGTGACGATCGAACGTAGCGACAATATTGAGACCCTTCATGGCTTGACGAACGATTTCATCAGACTCTTCCGGCGTTTCAGGTGGTGGCACTTCCTTGGTTTTGTCGAACATGATAGCTAGATGGTACGGGCTTTCCATCCTTTCTGCATAAACAATGGCGCGCCCTTGCCCGAGCGCTGTTACGTGACGTTTCTGAATATCATCCAGGTTCATTGCACCACCCATGGAGTCGCGGTCATCCGTGGCGACGATGCGGTGCATGATTTTCAAGTTCGTATTTTTTAGCGCTTCCGGTGCAAGTTTATTTGGAATTTGATCTGCAATGATGAACCCTTGTCCATAAGCACGAATTTCTGCAAGCATATTGGTAAAGAATTCAACCGCTTTACCAGCCGGGTTCGCCGATTCACCACTCTGGGCAGTGGGGACGTTTTTCAACAGCCGGTGAGCTTCTTCAACAAGCATGACGTGTTGCAAATTATCGTGTGGACCGAGTGCCTCTCTGTACTCATAGAGGAATACGAGGAGCATACCCATCAAAAATGATTTTTCGCTGTCTTCCGACACCATCTTTAGTTCCACAACAGTTGGTCTGCCGAAAAGAATTTCTGGTGGTATCGAACGGCGAGTGTTGAGCATCTGCCCTTTACCACCTATGAGCAAAGAGCCAATTCTGGCTTTGAGAGCGGCTTGAACGTCAGGTCCGATTCTTTCTGAATATCCGAACGATTCAACAGTAGGATCGATAATTTCAAAAAGATCCTTCATTGTCGGGTAAATTTCAGGCGGACAATCTGGATCACCAATGTTAACGCCAGGCGGCAAACGCCGATTTTTGTTTTGGATTAGATCCCATCCCCTTACTGAGTAAATGGAGTTGAGCGCTTTTTCCAGTACCTGCGGCATAGGTGAGTACATTTCAAAACTGGCGTTGAATACGGATTTCAAAGCATCAAGGTGAGTTTGCACTTTCACACCCTTCATAATTTCGAAGGGATTAAGTCGAAATGGCGAAACAGTTTCATCCCCAAGCGAAAATGCTTGACCAACGCCCTTAAAAGTCTCAGACATGAGCATCATGTGCCGATACTCAGATTTAGCCGGTTCGCAGACCATAAAGGGTATGCCGTATTTCCACAGTTGCCCGAGCAAGTAAAAACAAGTGTTTGTTTTACCCCCGCCTGTGACACCGCATACGATGGTATGTTTTTGCATCGCGTCTACGTCAATATAATAAAGATTGCCCGTGTCTATCCCCTTATCCAAAATATTGCCGATTGCAATAACCCGATCCGGATTCTTGGGTGGAATTTCAGCCAGACTGAATTCTGCAGAACGCCGAATGCGGAAGCCAGGCATTTCTTTCTTGGGCAAATGAATGTACGCCGATAGCATACGGGAATTAAGTGGAGTTAGAAACTTGTACTGCAGCAATGACTGAATGCCTTGTTGGTCTCTTTCATTGCGGAGCAAGCCAAACTGTTCCACATGCGTTTTCAGACCCTTTTGCTCATGCGTGCGCAATGGTGTTGGTCGGCTGGTTTCATCAGTGTATGTTGCTTGCAAAAGTGACTGTAATCGGTTGAACACCGATCGATCAGGAGCAAAAAAGTAAGCACCAACTTGCCAACTGCCGATGGCAGTGCCGAGTTGTACGTGCTTTAAATAGGCATCCTGGAGCTCCAAGTAATATTTGATTCTGCGCTTCTTCTCTGGATCTTCGTTTTCTTGAGCGCGTTGGATCTGGTCAACGACAGAAAACTCTTCTTTGTTTACGAACGCCTTTGGAATAGGAACAGCTAGAACGAGAAAACCAAAGTCTTGACCCGGTAGCCCGTTGGAAAGACGCTCGATCTGCTCGGAGTCCAGAGTGTCGCCACCAGTGGATTTGAGAGCAGGAATACCCGTCATAACACCCACATAATTGTTGCGCGAGGAGATAAGCGCTTTCATGGAGTCCATAGTGAAAGGGTCTTTGTAGACGTCCACACCGTTGTAGACACTGTTCAGAACTGACCGTACCGTATTAAAAGAAATGGATTGCGCGTCCTGATTGCCGTCGCTGCCGTCGGTAGAGCTCGGAAAAGAAGCACCCAGGTAATAGTTAACGCCTGTTTTGCTGCCGATTACCAGATAAGCGAGGTGGGCGCGCTGGCTGTGCAGACCCGTCAGGAAGTCTTCACTGAGGTACATCCGTTTGGGTGCTTGGTTTGGATCTTGATTTCGTTCCGGCTGTTGGGAAGTTTGTTGTTTTTCCCGTTCGATATCCCAGGAACGAAGAACGCCATCTATCCTCACGAAGGTTAGATTGGGAATAGGCCAACTGATGAGCTTTGTTGGATCGAACGGCTGTACATCGAGCGAATCTAAATCGATTCGCTTTAAATCAGCGATTCTTTCTTCCCAAATATTTCTGCTTGTGTCTTCAACTACCATATAACTTGAACCAACCGTTCAAGGACAACCTGACAAGATAATACCCAATTGAGCCATGTTGCGCTTGCTAAACACGCGATAAGCTCTTTTCCGGCGGTTGCTGAGAAGATTTATCAGACTTGATACCGTGCATTTTGGCGATCAACTTCTTGTTCACATGCTTATCCGGTATATCAGCGAAAGGATGGCTCTTCAGGTGGAATACCCCGGCGACGGTTCCTACTCTATATAAGTAGAATGTCCTTTCGGCTTGACCGACGACGCGGTCGATGTTCAGTTTTTCTTCGTCGGAAATCAGCTCGAACTGTGGCGAAGTATTGATTGGGTTGAAGAAATTCTGCAGGGTTTCGTGCTTTTTCTTTCTGCCATCAACCCGGAACATGGTTGGTCCAAGCATGTCTCCGTCCTTCTTGGAAAGTGAGAAGCAAGCCATGCTTCCAACGTTAATAACAAGCTGGTTGCGGAAATCTTCTGGAAAATCCTGCAAACTCTTTGTCGCGCCCACAAATCCAATTGAGAATTTCTTGGTTTCAGAAGTGATGGCGTCAAAGGTTTCCTTTTCAATGAAGTTGTCAAACTCATCGAGATAAAGCGCAACCGGTTGTTGGCTGCTCTTATCTCGCAAGGAAATTGTAAGAGCGGCTTGTTTTAAACCAGTAACGAGCAGGCTGCCGAGCAAGTTTGCATTTTGATCTAGCTGTCCTTGCGGAATCCGAACGATCAGAATCTTCCTCTGCTTAATTATGTCCTTGAGGTCTATGTCGCCCTTTTCCATGGTGAGAATGGGGCGTATGCGCGGATCGCTCAACATTGGTGTGACGCGGTTGAGAATCGGTTCAACCCAGGTGATCCATTGATCAGTTCTGGCTAATCGTTTGTAAGTGCCCCATGTTTCAAGCAAGGTGCTGTATTCCGGTCGCTCGCGCTTGCGCTTCTCGGCTACTTCTAAGAGGATGTCTCGGAAATCGTTTTCTTGCAGTAATGTCGGAAGGTCCGTGAGGGTCTTATTGTTGATCATTAAGAGCAAGGCCGCATTACGCAGAATATTTGCAGTTTGAGCGTTCCATTGAGTTTGCGAACCAGGTGGCTCCGTGTAAATGGCTTTGAAGCCGTAAACGATCGCTGAGGCAGCCCCCTGCAGATCACCATCCGACGGCATTTCCAAAGGATTATAAGACAGCGAACCGTTCTCGAAAGTTGGGTCCATGACGATTACGCGCTGGGCAAACTCTTTGGCTCGTGGATGTGCAGCAATCCATCGTTGCAGTAGTTCTGATAAACCTCCGTCCGAATCAATGACACATATTGCTCTGTCACCAGATTCGATATCATGCGAAATCATCTTTGCCATCAACCGGCTCTTTCCTTTGTCACCGGCACCAATCATTATTACGTGTGGATTGTTGGCACGCAAAGTTGGTGTAAGCGCAATTGTTTTGGCTTCCCAGGGGAAGAACGGTTTCCACTCGCAGCGCTGTCCAAAAGGCATACTGCCCGGTTTAAGAGGAGAACTGAGTTCTCGTACGTCCTTTTTGTGATCGCCCAGGAATTGAGAAGGGATGTATTTCTGCTTGGTAAGCTGGTTGTTCCAACCATCCGGACCAAAGAATTTGCGAGCTAACACAAAGATTGCAATCGCCAAGCCCACGAAAATGAGAGCGGCTCTTATACCAAGCGCAGACATATCCCCGGCTGGACCTTTAATTTCAACTTGTTTGGCATTGGAATCGTCATTCGTCATTGGCGCCGTTTGCAGACCTTCCCAGGCACCCTGGATGGTTACAGGCGTTCTACGCCAGCCCATGCCTGCGGAAGTATTGAGCTGCCAATCACCACTGGCGAACGGTACTTTCTTCTCTTCATCCAATGTCACCGTGCCGTGAAATTGAACTGGTTTCTCGATTCGTTCCTGGCCTCTGACGTATTGTTTTGTGAAATCAATGTCTGTGCCTTTGATGCCACCGGAAAATTGAAAGTAGCCCTTACTGTTGTCCTTACCCTCACCAAATATCGTGCTGCCTTTCTGGTGCAGGATGAACTCTCCCTTAACATCAATCTTCTGGCTTTTTGCCACGGCTCTGAAGCTCCAGCGACCGGCCAAATGCTCCATGGGCCCGTTGACGCCATTGAGGATAGAACCATTCGTAATACCGTTGACTAAACCGCCGGCTAAGTTTGCAAACAAGCTGAAAGTCAAAAACAAAAAGATTACTACTGCTGCAGCTACTCCAGCCGCCATCTTCATTGAGAGTTTCATACCAAGAACATCAACTTCTTGATTTAAGAAAGTGCGTGGGATGTGAGGATGTTCATCGTCATCATGTTCATGATCGTGATCGTGATCGTTGCTTTGTCCAGCTTTCTTCTGGGTTTGGGCGTTGCCCTTACCCGAAAACGAACGTCTATGTGGCAATTGAGGATTATCTTCGTGCTCATCGCCACCAGAATGCGGCTGCAGATCATTACTGTGTCCTTCTTCGTTTTCTAGCTTGATGGAAGCACCATTTGCTTCTTTCTTTTGATAACCCAGTGGTGCCGATACCTTTTTGTGAAGGGCAGGATCAGTTTCAAATTGATTGTGTTCGATAGCTGCATCCACGAATAGTGGTCTATCGAAAAGCCCGCCGTTCATGCCAGACTCAGAATTCGCTTGTGGCGTTTCCTTTTGCCCAAGGGCTGGCTCCGGCGTCGAAGAGGTGACTTTCGTGTCAGTTGGACCAAAAGCCATGGGAGATGAGGCAAAGAAATCATCATGTATGGGCACGGAAATGCTTGGTGTGGCTGGCGCCGGAGCGGGTGCGCTAATGGGCACGCTAGCTGGCACTTCCGGTTCCTTGGGAAATGATGGCTCAGATGCAGGCGGTTTTGCTCCGGAGAAGAAGTCTGGCTCTGATGCACTGCTTGGCACCGCCGGTGGCGCCGATACGGGTTGGAGATTTGTGGATGAGCCATAGTCCGCCATCTGCTCGGCCACTTCTGGGGAGATTGGTTCAGGCTCTGGAACAAAATTTGAACTCAATTCCGATGCTGCAGCCGAAACATTTTCTATCGAAGCGTCACCACCTGTGGAGCTATTTGCTTTGCGTTGCCATTCGAAATCGTTGCCGATTTCATTCGCTGGAGCTGCTTCTGGCTCAGGGGCAGGAGTGAATGTCTCGGTCACCGCCGGTGGCACTGGCTCAAATGTTTGCGAATAATTATCAGCCGTTTGCTCTTGCGCCGGTTGCAATTGATCTTGCTGGAAATTGAACGGTACGCTTGTCGGCGCAGGAGCTGGCGGTTCTGGCACAACCGGTGCACCTAAGAAATTTTGCACTATCGGACCGTTGCGGTTGATATTTATGCCTTGCGTTACATAGTTGGAAGTAAGTTTGCTCTCTAAGTCAGTGGGTTGCGTGGCTGTATGACCATTTCCACCATTTCCGTCATTTCCGTCATAGCCCTTGCCGCCGTTTCCGGCATGACCGTTGTCACCATTATCGGAAACTGGTTCCGGGCTCGGTGCGGGCACTGCGATATTGAAAGCACGAGCAAGAAAGTTGTTGATTTCTTCCGACGAAATCTCGTTGCGTTTGTCTAAATGTTTTACTAGAACCCGCTCCAGTACATCCGGACGTGGTTTGACATCAACGGCTAGCGCCTTTGCTGAGTGAGAAAAGTTGGGTAGAGCTGTCGATCCAAAACGAGACACCAAACTGTTGCAGGTCTGGCAGGTACGCGACCTTGTTTTCAATATGCTTCCGCAATTTTGGCAAATTACGACTTCCAACTAAGCTTGACTCCTAGCGCGTGGGTCTTCGATTAGGCCCCAGGACGAGTCCACTAACTTGATGATATCGCTTGTTTGAACTCTAGGCACGGCTGTTACCCAGATGAGAAAAACAGTCGATTAGTAAGGGAGGGCAAATATCACCGTAAGTAGGCAGTATGCTACCTTTTCGGGGCATAAATGTCAAGCACAAATAAACTAGACGCTGCGTGCGACTTGGGTTATATACTAGACTTAAAACCGGTCCATTTCGTCCGACGAAATGTTTGTTAAATGGATATCTATGGAGCTTTTGGGCACTGGTTAATAACATTTTCTGCGACGCGAACCTTCGAAATTTAGTAATTTGGGCTTATTCCGGGTACAAAATTCTTGAGGTTTGAAACGCCAAGGCAGACCTTGCTTTGGCAATGAACGGTTGATAATACTGATCGAACTGGTAATGGGAGTTAGAAAATAGCTTAATGGCGTCATACGAAGAGCCGCCAGGTGGAAGTGGGGAGTCATCCTCAGCCAGAAGAGCGCGCCTGAGAGGTTCGCTTGCGAAAGCATTGCCGCCTGATCCTTACGCCAGCAGTTCCTCCGCCAACGCCTCGCCGCCGTCTATTGCTGATCCAGATGAAGTCCAGGCAGAAGTGCAGAATGAAGCTGCGCAAGCTGCCCATTCCATGCCAGCATCTCTTCCAGATCTTCCAGATCCTCCAGATCCTCCAGATCCTCCCGAGCCCTCGCTTGAAATGCAGGCTGATTTGCCGGCACCCAGTGCAAAAACCCAGGAACTGCAAAGACCCAACGGTGCTCCTCCGGTTGAACGAAGACAATCTCATAGAGAACTCAAAAAAGAGCGCAACGCAGCCGCTCAAAATGAGCAAGATCAGTTGAATCAAGTTACAAATGAAGATTCGGCAGCGTCTGCAAACGAGGAAGCATCAAATACGGTGCCATCAATACCAGACCCACCAGTCTCTCCACAGACAGGTTCTGGTTCCGGTTATGGTGCTAATTCTGGTTCTGTCATATCAGTTGATCCCAGCGCTTTTGCTTTAGCTCAGAGTCAGGCTCTTGAAGCGCTGACAAGCATCGATCAGGCTATGAACGCCTGCGCCATGAATCTGTCTAACATGCAAAAAATGGCAAGCGAGCAAACAGACTCGATCAAATCTTTGGCAGAGACGCTACAGACTCAAACTTTTTCAGAACTTGGTCTTAGCTTAAATGGCTTGGTTGAATCTCTTTCCGCGGCCTTAGAGCCAATGAAAGCAGTAGGAGAGTTGGTGCCGGCTATCGATAGCCTGGTATCAGCAATGGAAGGAAAAGAAGAGGACAAAGAGCCCAAGCTCAATGCCGAACAACTTGTTATGAATCTGGCCGATCAACTATCAACCGGCATGATTGATCCTTGGACTTTCAAGTGCGCTTACATAGCCGTTTTCCCTACTGACCATCCAGCTGACTTGTTGCATCGTTTGGTAGATCTTCTAGGAACACAGCGTCTTTCCGGTGAATTGTTCAGAGCCGCTTACGATGCCGTGCAGGCAGCTGAACCACCACCGTTGCCGCAATCTCTTCGTCGTCGCCGTGCCACTCCTGAAGAACAAGAAGGATCCGAACAAAAAGTAGAGATTGTACAAGATGAAGCCCTTTTGGCAGAAATCGAATCGCTAAGGCGCGCTCAAGAAGAGTTGGCCCTTAAAGACAAACAGCGCGAAGAAGAACTTGCCGCTCTGGTGGCATCCAAAGACAACGAACTGAAAGCAGCTCACGATCAACTCAACGATCGTTGGCAAGAATTCTCAACCAAGCATGAAGAGTTGGCCAATCTCGTGCAAAAGCGTGATGAGATGCTGCAAGAACGTGAAAGTGAATTGGCAAATCGTTCTAGAGAACTCCAGCAAAAAGACAGCGAAAATCAAGTATTGAAATTACAGCTCGAAGAACTTCGCGAGAACACCCAGGAGATGGTGAAGGATCTTCAAAAGCAATTAAACGAAACAAAAGCGAAGCAAGATGAAATAAAGAATGCTCCACCGGCTCCGGTGGCACCAGCTCCGGCCAAACCGCAGTCGTCACCCGGTTTTTTTGATGTTGCTACCGGAGCTGATCCGACTCAAAACCCTTCTCTATTTGACAATGGCCCGGCCAGACCTCTCTTTCAGCAGCAGATGCAAGGATTCAATCAGGCTGGTATACAGAAAGGACCTGAGCCTGCTAAAGAAGGTGGTACTGCCCCTGGTATCCCACAACAGCCACCGCAACCGCAGCAAATGCAGCAGCAAATTCCTCAATCTCAACAGCAAATAACTCAACCGCAGCCCCAACAAATTCCTCAACCACAGCAGCAGGCTGGTCCAGCGACAGTGCCTCAACCTTCCAATCAAGCCATTCCTAATCCTCCGCAACAGAATGCAATTGCGCAACAGGCAATGCCGAAACCACCGACGCCGCAAAACTTCGTGCCTGGTTCAGGGAGCTATGGCATTGGCGTAAGAGCACAAGTATTTGAAGTGATAGTAAGACAAGCCCTTGCTGGAGCACCATGGCGAGAAATCTGCGCGGGCCCGATGCAAGTGAATAACATTACGCCGGATGAAGTCGAATCTGAAGTAAAGCGCAGACAAGCATTACTGAAGAAATAAAACCACTGAAGAAATAACAAAAGATCGCGGAAGTAAAAACTACTTGTTCTGCTCTACTTTTTTCTGTGCCGATTCGATCAAGCGCCATTCTTGATCAACCTTTTCCATGTTACCCATAAATTTCGCCAGAATCAGATCGGGAAGGGTTGAGACCATTGAAGTCAATGTGTAGAAGATAACACCCAAGATTGAGAGAGTACAAACAACCATTACGCCTCGGGTAAATCGAGCCTGGTCATCTATTTTCTTAGCTATTTCGGCCAGAACTCTTTCACTTCCTTCAGTCATGTTTACCTCATCAGCCTGTTACGAGACTCGACAGTTCAAAATTATAACCTCTTGATTATCTAAGCGTGCCCGCCATTTCGTTCTCCAATTTGCATAGCGCAGAAAGAAGGTATTTCTCTTCAAGCACGTTCATGGTGCGGAAATCTACGACGGCGACATCCTTGAGAATGCGTACTATCACCGGCGGTGTCGTTCTTCTTAATATGCGAGCGATGTCATCGCAGGAAATTTTGTGCTCAGTTTTTGCTTGGATAGCAAGGGCCCAGCTTTTCTTGACCTGTCCTGGTGAAGTGCCGCCGCCAAAGGCCGCCTCGGTGGAAATAGCAGCAAAAGCCAATTTAGGACACGTTTTAGCGGCCTCTTTTATAAACGAAAGAACCCGTTTTTCAATAGCTTCTGCCGATTCCATTGCCATTGCAAGTATAGGAATAGTCTCTTCGCTCTTTTCAAATAGATAGTTCGAAAGCACCAGTTCCAGAAAAGCGATCATGAGTTTATCAGCCCGAACGGCTCGGTAAATGGGATGGTGGCGCAATACATTTATCACTTCTTGTTTACCAACTATTACTCCAGCTTGAGGACCTCCCAAGAGTTTGTCACCTGAAAACAAGCAGGCATCCACACCTTCGCTGACACTTTGTCGAACCATGCGTTCTGGTGCAAAACCAAATTTTGTTAAATCAACAAAGGCGCCGCTGCCAAGATCTTCAAGAACATATATTTTGCTGGGCTTTGCCAGGTTCTGTTTACTAAGATTTACGAGTTCGCCAATTGAAGTTTCTTCAACAAAGCCCCGCATTTCAAAATTTGATTGGTGGCATTTCAAAAAGATGCCGCTATTTTTTGAAATTGCTTTTGCGTAATCTTCTAAACGGGTGCGGTTGGTGGTGCCCACTTCTGTCAGGATTCCGCCTGCGGAGATTATTACATCGGGCAGACGAAAGCTTCCACCAATTTCCACTAACTCCCCGCGTGAAATCACTACTTCTTTATTTGGGGCTAGTGCTGCAATGCAGAGCATCACTGCGGCAGCATTGTTATTAACGACAACGGCAGCTTCGCATCCAGTGAGCAGCCGCAGCAGAAGTTCGACATTGGTATTTCGATCGCCGCGTTTTCCAGTGTCGAGATCCAGTTCGAGATTGCAATAACCAGTCAGTGTCTTTTCTAATGAAGATCCAATTTCAGCAGGCCATGGTGCTCTGCCTAGATTGGTATTGATGATAATGCCGGTACCATTGATAACCTGTTGTAATTTTGTTTGGTTGAGAGTGTGAAGTTCTTGTCGAACCAATTCGACAAATTTTTCTAAATCTTCTTCAAAGGCTTGCTGGGCAAATTCTGCTCGGCGGCGTTCTATTAAAAGCCTCACAAAGGCAGTGAGCACTTTCCTGTCAAGTTTTTCTTCCCAAACGGAAAGAGCTTGGTGTCTGAGGACACGGTCTACTTGTGGCGGTTTGTAATTCCCGTGCGGGGGATTTTTCTCTTCCATTGCATTCCCAAAGCATTCTATTTATGGGAGGAAAGTATGAGGACGGTTGCTTAAGGACTTGCCAGATGATGGACTAGCCCTGACAATTAGAACACGTAGTATGGTTTTTGGTTGACGCGAATACTTTTAGTGAATACTTGACGGCAAGCCGAGGTTTGAGCGAGCAGTGGGAAAAACATTAAGAACGAAAATGTTGTACCAGGACAAAGACTGGCTAACGCAGAAGTATGTAAAAGAAAAACTGAGCACCGTTGAGATAGCTCGCATTTACCGGGACACGGAAAACAAGTGGTGTGACCCCAATACTATTTCTCGTTGGCTTAAGAAACATGACATCGGCATGCGCAGTTTGGCCGAGGCTCAACAAAACCGCCATGCTGGCGTCAAAACACCTATGAAAAAAGTTAGAACGACAAGCGCCTAAAGGCTTTTCCAAAGGCTTCTGTTCAATTCTTATGGAAAGAGCGGGCAGCCTGACAGTCCTACAGCACTTGCCAGAAGCCAAAGAAGCACTTCTCTGCCTCCTGCCAAATAGAAGACGCAGTAAGCGAAAATTGAAAAAGAAGGAGGCCAGAATTGGTTATCCTGATCTCTAATCGCAAGTGCTCCAAGACAAATTGCCAAGCACAAGGGAATTCCGAAAAAACATAAGTCAATGAGCATCAAATGTACCAGAACTGCTGGCCTCAACGATGTTCATTTAATATCGGCAAACTGTCACTGTCTATGGGGAACTGCCCATGCCTGCTGAAAATCAAGGCAATCAGGAAGTCATTTTCGGCAGAAATGCCGTCCTGGCTTTCCTTACCAAGTCTGCTGAAGATGAGGCGGATGACAAAGCCGACGTGCACAAGATTTTCTTTTCAGACGGCATGCGCTCCGATCACCGCACAGATGCAATCAAACGCTTAGCAAAAGAGCAGGGCATTCCGTTAGTAATTGTGGAAAGGCGCAAGCTTGACCGCATGGTGCAATCAGAAATGATGGAGGAAGTAGGCCATCATCAAGGCGTGGTTGCTCAAATAAGCCAGGTTGCGGTTCTGGAACTGTCCGATTTGATACACCAAATTGAACGCGAACGCGAAACACAAGAGAGCAGACCAGAACTATTAGTAGTGCTCGATGGAATTGAGGACCCGCATAATTTGGGGGCGGTTATTCGTGTTTGCGAAGCCAGCGGCGTGCGTGCCTTGCTTTTGCCGGCGCGTCGATCGGCAGGAGTAACGGGTGCAGTAGCAAAGACAAGTGCAGGAGCGCTGGCTTTTTTGCCGGTGGTGCGCATTCACAATATTGTGCGCGCACTTGAAGAATTGAAGAAGGCAAATTTTTGGGTAGCAGGATTGAGCGCGGACGCGAAGGAGAGCCATTTTGAAGCTGACTTAAAACGTTCACTTGTTGTGGTGCTTGGCAATGAGGGGCGCGGTATCAGCAGGCTAGTTGCGGAACATTGTGATTTTCTTTTGCGAATTCCTATGTTCGGCCGCACTGAATCTCTCAATGCATCCGTTGCTGCTGGAATTGTCCTTTACGAGTTTGTGCGGCAGACTCGCATCTCCCAAAAGCCGCAGCGTATTTCGAAAAATGAAGATTAACGAAAATGAATGTAGAATAGAAGTTGCTTTGACAAGCGAGTGATTTCAATTTGACTTTGCGAAAAGCGAGCTAGTAGAATCACAAAACGCGTCTTGGCCCTGTGCCGGTGTAGCTCAATGGCAGAGCAACGGTTTTGTAAACCGTAGGTTGCGGGTTCGAGTCCCATCACCGGCTTTTGTGGGCAGATGTCCGAGTGGCTAAAGGAGACAGGCTGTAAACTTGTTGGCGCAAGCCTACGCTGGTTCGAATCCAGCTCTGCCCAATCTTTTACCTCGAGCCAATAAGAAGCGCTGCGTACGAGCAATCGTGCCGCTCAAAGTAATGATGGAAGTCGTTCTGGCATTACTTCAGAGAACGCTTTTGGTTGTGTTTAGAGGGAGAATTAAGACCACGGTTGAGACGCGTAACTCAATCAACAATGAAGAAAATATATGGAGGTGCAATAATAACTGGCTTCTCTCGCCATAATGAATGGCGTCTGGGCCCATGTAGCTTAGCGGTAGAGCACCCCCTTGGTAAGGGGGAGGTCACGAGTTCGATTCTCGTCATGGGCTCCATTCAGAGCAAGCCCCATTGAGGGGAGCATCAGCCGCCCGATTTAGCCATTTGGCAGTTTGTAGTTCTCGAAGAGTTTTTGTTAGTCCCAGTATTGTGAAGGAGATTTGGAAGGATGGCCCGCCAAAAGTTTGAAAGAAACAAACCTAACGTGAACGTAGGTACCATTGGGCACGTCGATCACGGTAAAACATCTTTGACCGCTGCGATAACACAGATCCTGTCGAAGACAGGCAAAGCAAAAGCCAAGAAGTATGACGAAATCGATGCGGCTCCAGAAGAAAAAGCGCGTGGTATCACGATTAATACCGCGCACGTGGAGTACGAAACAGACAATCGGCACTATAGTCACGTTGACTGCCCAGGTCACGCTGACTATATCAAGAACATGATCACAGGTGCTGCTCAGATGGATGGCGCAATTCTCGTCATCTCAGCTTCTGACGGTCCGATGCCTCAAACCCGCGAACACATTCTGCTTGCCCGTCAGGTAGGTGTGCCGCACATCGTAGTGTTCTTGAACAAGTGCGACATGGTCGACGATCCGGAATTGTTGGATTTGGTCGAACTGGAAGCTCGTGAATTGCTAAGCAAGTATCAATTCCCAGGCGACACCATTCCTTTCATTCGCGGTAGCGCCTTGAAGGCTTTGGAAGGTGATGCTTCTCAAGAAAAGAACATTACCGACCTTATGAAAGCAATCGATGAAAACATCCCAACACCAGTACGGGCTATCGACAAGCCGTTCTTGCTAGCTGTTGAAGATGTCTTCTCCATCACCGGTCGCGGTACCGTTGCCACAGGCAGAATTGAACGCGGTCAAATCAAAGTTGGTGAAGAAGTAGAAATCATCGGCTTGCAAGAAACTCGCAAGACTGTCGTAACTGGTGTTGAAATGTACCAGAAGACTCTTGATGAAGGTATAGCTGGAGATAACGTCGGTGTTCTCTTAAGAGGTATCGACAAGACCATGATCGAACGTGGTCAAGTTATCGCCAAGCCGGGTTCAATCAAGCCGCATACAAAGTTCAAAGCTGAAGTATACGTATTGAGCAAAGAAGAAGGTGGACGTCACACCCCATTCTTCCCTGGTTACAGACCACAGTTCTACATCCGCACCACAGACGTGACCGGCAGCATTCAGCTTCCGGAAGGCGTTGAAATGGTTATGCCGGGCGATAACGTTGCCATGGAAGTGGAACTGATCCAACCTGTAGCCGTAGAAGAAGGAATGCGTTTCGCCATTCGTGAAGGCGGACGTACCGTTGGAGCTGGTGTCGTTTCGAACATCATCGCCTAAGAAAACCGCACTAAGGCGCGTTGCATTCAAATTAGATACGACCTGCATTTAAAACGATGGAAACGTGCATTGCCTCGCAATGATTTCGACTCCATCGTTTTTTTGCTTTGTGCTTGTAGTTATGCTTTAGGTGGAGAAAGCCAATTCGAAAAGAACCAGAGCTTTTAAAAATAAACGTCAATGGTTTGGAAATAGCTGTATGGCATTGGGCCGGTAAGCAGGAACCAACTCTCTTTTTCCTTCATGCAACTGGCTTTCACGGCCGTTGCTGGGACGAAGTAATCGAACGCCTCGCTGACCAGAATTGCTATGCCATGGAAGCAAGAGGACACGGCCGTAGTGCCAAATCAGAGCCCCCCTGTAATTGGCGAGACGCGGCTAAGGATGTTGAATCCGTAGCTTCCCAACTTGGTTTGCAAGGCGCAATTGCAATTGGCCATTCAATGGGCGGTCATTCTCTGACCTTGGCTGCAAGCCAAAACTCGCAAATATTTTCTGGTCTTGTTTTGATAGACCCAGTCATCTTTAGACCAGAAAAATACAGGCAGCCCGATGAACCTATGCCCGACTATAAATCTCACCCCGTTACCCGCCGTCGCAATCAATGGCAATCGTGGCAAGAAATGCAGCAACGCTTTGCCGATCGCCCTCCGTTTAGTCGCTGGAAACCAGCTATTCTGCAGGATTATTGTGAATTTGGCGTGTTGCCTGAACCAGGCGGGGAAGGTTTGGTGTTAGCCTGCCAACCCGAATTTGAAGCTTCCATTTACGTAATGGGCGATTCGTATTCTTCCAATATTTATGAGGATCTGCCCAAGATAGAAATCCCAGTTCTTGTTATTCGAGCCGGAAAAGAAATGGATAACGTTCAATTAGATTTTGATTCTTCTCCAACCAATCCCAAATTGGCGAGCCTTTTAAAGCAAGGTAGGGACATGCATTTTTTAACCAAAACCCATTTCATTCCCATGGAAAATCCGGAAATGATAGCGGCTGTTATCCAAGATTTTGTGGGTAGTGTGCATAAAACCAAAGCAAAAACTAAAGGAGCTAAAAAGTGAAATTAGCGACATTTGCAGTAAATGATGAAACTAAATTCGGTGCCAATTGCAATGACTATTTAGTCGATTTGCCTGGCCTGGCAAACACTATTGAACAAAAAGCAAAGTTTCCCAAGACGTTGATCGAGTTTCTGCAAGCCGGTAAGGAAGCCAAAAGTAAGGCGAGAGTGATGCTGGAAAAGGTGCAGTCAGGCAAAACACTCGAAGATTTAAAAACTAAAGGTCTCGCTTTCTCCGAAGCGGATGTGACCTTTTTGCCGCCTGTCCAACAACCAGAAAAGATTATTTGTTTAGGATTGAACTATCGCGCACACGTAGAAGAAATGGGTCGAGAACTGCCCAAGTACCCAACACTGTTTGCAAAATTCCCGAACACATTGATAGGTCACAAACAGCCAATTGTTTTGCCGAAGATATCTAATATGGTGGATTTCGAAGCGGAATTAGCAATTGTGATTGGCACTACATGCAAAGACGTTTCTCACGAAGACGCACTAGACTGCATCGCCGGTTATACGATACTCAATGATGTGTCGATGCGTGATTTTCAAAATAGAACAATACAGTTTCTACAGGGCAAAACCTTCGATGGTGCCGGTCCAGTGGGTCCTTATCTCGTCACCAGTGATGAGGTTCAAAATCCTGATAATTTGACAATTGAGTTGCGTTTGAACGGCGAAGTTATGCAGCACGGCAATACATCCGATTTTATTTTTGATGTTCGAACGATCGTAAATTACATCACGCAGATTATGACCTTGAAGCCAGGCGACATCATTTCGACGGGCACCCCCAGTGGTGTTGGAGCAGCAAGAAAACCGCAAGTTTTCCTAAAGCCTGGCGATCAGCTCCAGATTGCACTCGAGAAAGTCGGGATACTTGAGAATCATGTTGTCGCTAATACGTCAGAAGCTAAAAAAACAGGATCAAACAAATCAGCGTTAGCTGCCATCAATCATGCGTAGTGCGTTCTGAACGGTGTATTTGACGTTTTGATTTTTCGTTTTTGCTGAAGGGATAGCCAGCGTAAGAGCGATATCTTGTGTTCCGAAAAAATCAAATGTTATTCAGATAACAAATTACGCGAAAGCTGAGAATCCAGTGCCTTGTCCACCAAGCTAAGCGGGAATAAGGTACTAGCGAATAAACGCTTTTTTGAACGGATCCGAGTGGCTTACAGAAGGCTACTTTTAATTCGTTCTTGTCCTGGGGGACCTAGATGAATGGACAAGGCTGAGCAAAAGGAGACTCGAGCTTTCGCCCAAAAGCCCCAAGCGGCCTTTGAGGATGCCTACAAAGATTTAGGACATTTACTCAAGACAGCGGCTCAACGGATGGAGCCCCACAATCGAGCCGTAGTTCAGGACGGACAACTGGCACTCAATCACGATATTTATCCTGTAAGTGGACTTTCAACCCTTCTTAGGGCGGCAGAAGCAAGAACCAGCACCATCCAACCAGGGGCCCAACCGGTAGATGCAAACCCCGGTGCGAATTCAGCAGATGTAAGACCTAGTGCAACAAGGACGACGGAAAATCCAGCTACCGTCCAAACGGCTGAAAGACAGACGGCTTCGCCTATAAGAACTACTGAAACGGCCGCCCCTGGCGATGTTCGAGCTCCTCATCCGACAGAGAAACCTGCCAAAACTGCCGAGCAGGGGACAACGGTTCCGGCTGGAGAAGCCACAGTGAACGGCACAGATCAGAATTGCTTTTGGAAAATTGCTCACAAGCATCTAGGCCCGAATGCAACTGCTGGGGACATTCTTAAATACGCTCGCAAAATTGCAGAAGAAAACTTCCCCAATGATCGAAAGAACGGCAAAGATCCACTCAATCATATGCTTCATCCGAAAGACCATCTGAAACTGCCGGAGTTCAAGATGGGTGAAAGTCATCGGCATCATAATCAACACAATCTACGGCACGAACGTCACGGACACGATCAACAACGGCACGGACACGATCAAAAGCGCCAAGGCGACGACCAACAGCGCCAAGGCAACGACCAAAAGCGCCAAGGCAACGACCAACAGCGCCAAGGCAACGACCAGCAGCGCCAAGGCAGCGACCAAAAGCGCCAAGGCGACGACCAACAGCGCCAAGGCAACGATCAGGCGCAAGATGTCGCTACAAACCCAGAAGTCGTTAAACAGCGGCAAGCACTCCAAGATGCTGAAAGGAATATTACCGATCCGACCAAGCGTGCTGAATTTGAGAGAAATCGCCAGGACTTCGAAACGCGCGCTCAAAAGGATCAGTTGCCACCAGCAGAGGTGGCACAGACTTACGAGCAGATGACTAAGCTATTGACTGCTGACCAAGGCACGGTTGCGAAGCCGAATAGAGAGGTTTTGGCTGAGAATTTTATGAACCAAGTCGCTCATCCAAACCAAACGGATCAAGGCAATTACAATACCTGCAACGTCACTACACTCGCTGAACATAATGAGTGGCGTCATCCTTCCAAAATGGCAGAAATGATCACGACTACGGCTTTAACTGGCTCTTGGACTGCACCAGACGGTAAACAAATCAAAATTGACGCTAACAGTCTTTCGCCCCAACCGGAATCCGGTGGACATCCACCCAAAGACGGCGATCGTAGTTTTGCAACTCAAGTTATGAATGTGGTAATGGTCAACGACATTACGCAAAGGCGCAGTCCCCCTGAATACTATAGTCAGGAGTCAAGCGAAGGCAACAACGATAACGGTGAACGCTTGCGATATGCCAACGGTACAGAGGTTCCAGATAGCGAAGATCCAAAGAAAGGAGCACGCAGCCCAACTGTTGATTGTTCGGAGTTAGAAGCTGAGCAACGAAGGATTAGTGGCGATGCTGGCACTCTAATTGAGCGTGGCGAGCTTAATAACAACAAGGTACATGAGGTGCATTCGCAGCAAGAAATGCAAGAATATTTGCTCGAAATGAAGCGAGAACACAAGCTGCCGGCTACCGTCATGGTGGATGCTAATGGTCCTGGTTTCTGGAATAATCCGAACGCTGCCAAGCCCGCTTGGCACGTTGTTTCGGTTACTGACATTGATGATAAGGGCAACGTTTTCGTAGATAATCAATGGGGTTCCAAGAACGACAAATGGATGCCTGTAAGTCAGTTGTATGGGAGCATGTACCTAAACCAGTACAATAAGAAAGAAAAAAACCATGAATTCGTCGATCAAAGTTGATATTTGCAATTAATAAATGGAAGAGGAATTGAATCGTGACTGATATCCCAAAACCAAACGACCAACCTATGCCACAAGTGGAACGAACGGTCTTAGTTGCACAACTCGAACGTCCCGGTCAAAATTCACCTAGGGAAAAACCAGGTGTTAACGTGCCACCATTTAGAAACATAACCGTTCCGGACAAATGGCAGCGCTCTGATGATCAGAGTCATGACGTTCGGTTTCAAGTCACCACATTTAGTCCACCTGGTAATTCTGAAGTTCAATTGGGAGTTAAGTTCAGCGCCGTACCAGTCAGTGATGAATCTGCTGATGCCTTATCAGATGCGCTTAAAACCGGAAAAGGCAGCAAACTTCCTCGGGTTCTATACGTAGAAGACCCTGCCAATCCAGACAAAGTTACCCCGGCTCAGCGTGCATTATTTGAAAAATTGGCTGGCGCATTAGGCAGCAATTCCGTGGGTGCAAATCAGATAGCAAGCGCAGGTGCTTTTCATCCCTATCACGTCAAATCGGCTGAGGTTGTCACTGTTAATGGACAAGACGTTCTTAAAATTGATGGCTATTTTCAACGAAAAGATCACTCCATCAGCAACTATAGTTCGAATCTCTTTGTGCCGATGAAAACTCCTAATGGGACAGAAGTGCAACAAGTGTGGCTCCAGGCTAAAGACCAAAGCGATTACACTGCGAACAAAGCGACATTTGATCGCGCCATTAGGTCTATGAGCTGGTGACTATCGAAAGGCAACGCCCAGATTTGAAGAGCTTTGGATTTATTTTTAGTTTATTAGCCGCCGTCGATCACGCGTAATGCATTTTGAACTGTGTATTTGACGTTTTGATTTTTCGTTTGCTGCTCGAGTTCCTTCAAAGCTCCGCTTGCAGAGCGCGCTCTCCATCCCATCTGAGAGAGCCCGTTTGCAGCGGCACTTTGAATTTGCCAATCGCTGTCAAACAATAGCTTCGTTAAAACAGGTACGTATGCTTCGCGCCGAATGCCACTTTCAGCTGCTATTGCTGCAGTACGAACCTGGATATCTTCACTCTCTAGGAGCTTATCCAGCTCGGGCAGCGCTTCGTGGGCAGATGGACCTATTTGAGCAAGAGCCGATGCAATTGCGGGAGCTTTGGGTGAACCGGTTTGCAACATCTTGACCAAATCTGGAACAACCGGACTCGCTAGCGATCCATAACGCATTAGTGCACTGAGGGACTGGTCTTGAACAGAACTGTAATTGTCATGCAAAGCTTGTTGCAGTGCCGGAATTGCCAGAGTTGGACTGAGTTTCGAAGAACCAAGAGTATTGGCACAATTGCCACGAACAATAGGTGAATCATCATGCAAAAGCGCTTGGATGATGAGCTTTGAGATTTCGTCATTGCGTTCGAAATTTTGTAACCGAGAAAATTCTGCAAGACAGTTCACTGCCGCTGCGCGTACGGTTGGATCTGGATCTAAAGTCAATCCGTTTTCTATGGAAGTGCGAACTTCATCATTGCGTGGCCCAATTCTCCCTAGAAGGGTAAGAATTGCTGCTCGCACTCTTGGGCTGTCGTCGGTTTTGCTTTTTTGGCAAACGGTATGCACTGTAGAAGGGCTAAGTGAGGCACCGTATTGCAAGACATCGCCAAGTGCTGTTGCGCCTGTTTCTCTCACTTTTAAAGAGGCGGAATTGAGAAGTAAGGCCAACTTGTCAGTGCCTTTAGTTCCTTCGTTTTTAAAGTAGTTTCCAAAGATGTAGTAATTTTGGCCGCCGAGCCTCAAGTAATCGAGAATTGGATCTGTTGCGCTTTCTCCAAGATTCTCTAATACGATAGGCAATGCCCATCCGCAGCTCCTTGTATCTTTCAACTTAAGCAAAACGGGAACGACTCCCGGGCCCAGAGCAATAAGATTCTTAGTTGATTCTTCCTGAACGATTCTCAAATTTTCTTGGGCTTTGCGTTGAATCTCGGTCCAATTTTCAATGCCAGGATTGGGTGCGGTTGTAGCTGAAAGGGCAGCATCATACTTTGCGGCAATCGCCGCTACCTTTTGTTCAATTTGCTCTTGTTGATCGCTGTTTGCAAAGGCACTAGGTGCTTTTACTAAGCCTGCATAAATCGTTTTTGTTTTTGCTGACGGTATAGCTAGTGCGAGGGTGACTGCAACAGGAAGCGCGAAGAAAGCCAGATTACGAACAGAAAAGTACTGCTTAAACTTAGACATTTGCAGCATGGGGCCTTCCTCGCCTTACCTGGGTGCCATTCGATTCTAGATTCAACAGTGGCTGGTGAAACTGGGGAAAAACCTGACCCTCGTTTTCCGAAAATATAAGTGTCATCTAGACAACATTTGGGCCCATCAACTGCCAACGGTGGGCATAGGCCGATCCGAAAACAATATGAGATTCGTTTAACAAGTCGATAACAACAAATGTTGTGCTCGGCCCTATTCTGAACGAGTTGGCGAGTGCAAAGGTTTTTGAAAAAGAGAAATGAGTGAACATATCTTGGCATTGAATTTGGAAAGCGCGAAATCGAACACAGTTTCAGGATTCGATTTAAGTTCTCTGCGTTTTAACTGGATACAGGCCGGCCGTCAATCTTATGTCAAAGCGGACGTACAAATGAATGATTTGATAATTGCTTTTAAAACACTCAGTGATCTCGCAAGAGGCATGGCACTGGGCATTCAGCAGAGCACCATGAACGATGACTATTGGGAGAAAATTTGGAACGAAACACTAGCTGTAACGCCAATCGAAGTTGCTCTGGAGATGGCACGTGCCTTAGCCAGCGAGTTCAATAAACAAGCCGAGTCGATTGCACTAGAAGATCGCGTTGATGTCTGCCTTTATACAAAAGTGAGCGGTAACAAGGTGCTCGCTGTGACACGCTTTTTAAACGGATCTGAGCGTCTCACAGGCTTTGAGCTCTTATATAAAGTGAACGTGGAGAATGCCTTCGCTGCAAGAGCAATTGAACCACTAAGTGGGATCTACTTCTAAATTGTTCTAAGCCAATTTGCGCTCTGAATGCGGGATCGCTCTGTCGATTGAGCTTGCTTCTATCTAACCAACGCGCTCGTAATATGAGTTTGTGGTTTTTCGGTTTGGGCTTCTACAAGTATTCTTGCCGCTTCCATAGCTTCTTCGAGTGGAGATTGTTCTCCTAACTGCAGAGCATTGATGAGTATGCCGTCGTAAATGACCATCAACTGCTGGGCTAAGTTTTCAGCATTATGTGCGTTAGCACGCCGACATAGATCGGTTAGCATGGCTAAAACACGGCGTTTGTGACTCAATGCGATCTGGTGGCCCGGATGGGTTGGATCGGGAAATTCAGTTGTGCAGTTTATAAATGGGCAACCGCGATTTTTAGGAGTGCGCAGAAAATCGCGAAGATAAGCGAACAAATCTAGAAGTTGTAAGTGCGGAGAATGAACGTGCAAAGACAGTACTTCTTCTATCTGCTGCCAATATCGCTTCTCGCGCTCCTGCAAGTACGCCACTATCAATGAGTCTTTAGATGGAAAGTGCCTGTAGAAGGTCGTTTTCGCGATCCCCGATTTCTCGATGATCGTATCGACACCGCTAACCCTGATTCCTTCCCGATAAAACAAATCATCGGCAGTTGTAAGGATTCTATCTCGGGCAGAAACGTCGGCAACTGGCATGTTCTATACCTCTATTGACTCATAAATGCTCGCCTTGCTTGGTGCTAAGACTTGCACGTACTGATCATAACCCACGCTCTATACCTTTCGTTACAAATTTATTTGTAACAGTTGGAACAGACCTGTAGTGGCACTTCTTACAGGTTTCAGGAAGTGGCTCAGTTAGCGCTGATATACAACTGGTAAGTACTCATCTGTATTGAGTTCGACAAATGGTCTTAAATGATACTATAGTACTAGTATAATAGTAAAAGTTATTGGCCTCGTACGACCGAATTCGCTGAATGTCAGCGTTAGGCTAAAATGCAAGCATTGGCATCCGCCACGCCGAAGTTCGACAGTCGAGGTATATATGATAGGAGCTACTGGATATACAGATTTTCGAAAGATCGAACACTTCAAAGAATCTGCCCGGGAAGAATCACCAGGTAAGCAGCTCCAACTTATAAGGAAAGAAGCAGAGGTTTTCCGAAAATGGTTCGCGCAAAGCGGCATGCCGGATTTCGTTCGGTCTTACAACCTTGTATCTCTGCCGTATCCAACCCAATTTGGTTTGTGGCGGGCCTGTAAAGCCGTTTCCCCATTTGTTGCTCTTACCAATCGTTTAGTGGTCGTGCGCTGGACCGAAGTCGGTGGGACAACTAGAACGCTTCTATTTGAACCAAGCGACTATCAGTTGGGATTTAACACGCCTTACTTTGCTGACCTCGTCAAAAAGTCACCTAAGATTGCCCAGCTCGGATTGGTAAAAAGACATTCGACAGTGGAGCGAATCATGCGCAGACTGCGCATTAATCCAGCCGAGGTCGACTATCTGGCATTCGATCATCTGCAAACGCAGGATGTTCGTCGTTGGATCGGCACGCTCAATCCAGCACCTGATCTAAATGCAAATGAGCCAGTACAGCCATTTTTCCCGAATGCTAAATTGATTGTTCAACAAGCAGAGCTCGATTCATTGAACGATCTCCATCCGATCCAAAAGCCCTGGTATCAAAGCGCCACTTTCTCAGATCTCGATCCAGGCAAAATCGTTTCCATAAATGGTGATGTGATGCTAGGACCTGGAGTTGCTTTGCTTTCTACTCCAGGTCATTCCAGTGGCAACCAAACTTTGGTATTAAATACGGTGAATGGCATTTGGGCCCTAAGTGAAAATGCTATAGCGGCCGAATGCCTCACTCCCGAGCTTAGCAAGATTGCCGGGCTTTCAGAATGGGCTTCAGAGTGGGGACAAGAAGTTATTCTCAATGCCAACACGCATGAAGGTAGTGCTCTTCAATACAACTCGCTCATAAAAGAAAAGGCAATAGTGGATTTCAGTCGCAAAAATCCGAACTTCTTGCAGTACCTACCAACAAGCGAATTGAGAACCAATATTTTCTGCCCGGGGGTGGCACCAACATTCAAACACGGTGAAATTCGGCACGGCCACCTGCGTATCTACGAAGCAGAAGAGTCATTAGAACCTGCTGCAATGTAGCTAGATTTTGCTGCAAAAATAAAGAGCGACCGAAGCCGCCCTTTGAAGTTACGATCCAGATCTAGATTGCTTATTGTGTCGCCGGCACAACTTTGCCGCTCACATTCGCTTCCATACGATCGAGGTTGTTGACTCTGCGCTCGAGTACTTGACCAGGTAGAAGTCCTTGGCGTCTTGATACTGAGTCCTGGTGCTCTCTGTATGCATAACGGAGTGGACCATCGACTACACCATACCATTCCACGATTTCTTCAAGCAGGGAGAACGTGAAACCGATGTCGTAAACGTGTCGAAGGTTGGTTATGGGAGCGAAAGTCATCATGGCTACGATACCTGCAGCACCGAGCATTCCTCCCGAGAAAGATTTGAGTAGCAATGCTGTTTTGAAGAGTCTTCTGGCAGCATCTTCTTCGCGTTTGCTCAACGCTACCGATTCGGTGGCGTTATCATTACCCATCTTGTAAATTGGAATACGGCTCCCGTATGCCGGATATTGCGTATTTGCAAGCGCAAGGTCTTCAAATTTCTTTCGGTCTGCATTCATTTCCTCTACGGAATGAATTTGCTGTCCAACCAGAACACCTTGCAACTGCTTTTCTGCCCTGGCCTTTTGGATTTTATTCGTCAATATGGCAGCTAGAGGCGTACAAGGCTGCAATATCGCGGATATCGTCAAGAGAATACCGAAACAACCAAATGTGGTTAGTTCTAGTCTTTGTTGTGCAACTAAACCTACGATTGCTGCAGAAAGTGAAACACTTCTTTGCGCAATTTCAGTCCCATAGTAGGCATTTTGAGCTGGTCTTGCTCGTTTAGCCGCGGAATAATATCGGCCGAACTCATCTAGTTCCATATCGCGCATATCATGCAACAATTTGCCTTCGGCACTCATCACTTCTTGCTCTTGCGCAGAGCTTGCTGTGCCTTTTGCGGCTGCTTCGCGCTCAACGAGAAGCTTGTCGATTTCATCACGCAGGGCTATTGCTTTTGCTTTCGAGGAGGCCGGATCAAGCCCGCGTTTATGGACCTTGATATCGTTATAGATGTTCTGCATTAGTTCAAAGCTTTCCATAGCAATAGCAATGGAGAAGAATGGAAATGTTCCATACCAAGCTGCTTCTAAAGCATTGTTTGGTGGAATTGAAAAGAAGTTGCCGCGAGTCGTGACGTGGTGAAGGCGACCGACAATAGGCTCTTTTACACTATTCACTGTTATAACGGTATTGAACAAGACACCGCGGCTCAAAGAGCGGCCGGTTTCATACATGTATATCAGGGTGAAGGCTGCAACGCCGGCACTCAGTTGTTCGTTGGCAAGAAACGTGCGCAATCTGCGCCATTTGCTTTGCCGTGTAGTTTCAACGCGGAAATAGGTATTAAGACGTTCAAACTCAATTAGTTTTTGAATCGCTCTGCGTGTGAGTTGCTCATATTGACTGCCACCGTCGGCTTGGGCAATATCAAGTCGTTCGCGTGGAGGTTCTGCTCCTACACGAATGAGAGTTGGCTCCGAATTGGCGTTATCCGAGAGTGTCGAAAGTACGGTCTTCTTAGAATCCTCAACAAGCTTTTGAGCTTCAACCCGTGACAAAGCCGTTTGCAAGTCCTCATCAGAACCGAGTGCAGCCCCCATAGTGGCTGTCGTCAAAACCGGAAGCTTGGATATATATTTGGCGAAGTGATGATCGACGGCCTTCTTGTCGATTTCAGTTTTATAAAGTGCCCTTTGACTGACAAGCAGATTTTCAGCTTCTTCTTGGCTTAGATTGCGATCCTCGTCCATTTTGACCGGACTTGCCGCTTGGAGCATCGTTATAAGCTTGGCCTGGGGTTCTGAAACATCGTCAAGAATAGCCTTAGCTGTAGTTCGTGTATAACTGGAATCAGCCGCCAGAGCACCGTACGGCATCAGTCCTTGAAAGACTAAGGCTAGCGATAAGCCGAAGCTTGTCAATTGAAAACAGCTTATGCGCGATTTTTTTGAATTTGTCATTTGCTTGATTTCCAGTTGTTGAGTTGTAGCTGAAAGCCCTTTTGGGAGCGCTCAGCACGCTCGTTTTTATACCACTAAATATGGTGATACTTAAACTATCTTTGCGTTCGGAATTTCTCTTGGATTCCCTATGTTATCGGTCTTTTTGCGCTGTATACGCCACCGTTTGGCAACGGGCGAAGGAGTGCATAGCCGCTTGGCGCCAGGAAAAATCTCTGTAAAAGATTTCGACCCGCCGTGTATGCACCACATTTTTTATCGATAGCAATCTGGGGCGCATGTCAAGAAAACCTATCTGTATTGTCGCGCCTTTCGCTTTAGTGTTTACATGCTATTGAATCTAGCCGCCTCCCTTCGATTTTCAAGTCACCATAATTATTGGAACAAACTGAATTCGATCATAATGCCACTATATGCAGTGCTTCTACTTTGCTGCAAGACCCAGCCTAGACGTAAGTTCACGTCGTGATATCATGTCCGAGGATGAGAAGAGAACATTGCCTGAAATGCTTAAGCGGTTTTGAATTTTATGGCTGAGAACGACAATGTATTGTCTGAAGAACTTGATGATGTTCTCGATAATTCAAAACCTGCATTTGAAGCATTGAGGGAAACAAATATCTTCATAACCGGTGGCACTGGCTTCTTTGGAGCCTGGTTCCTGGAGACATTTTTGTGGGCTAATCGCAAACTCGATTTGGGAGCCCATGTCACCGTTCTAACCCGTAATCTTGATAACTTTCGAACTCACCGCCCTCATCTTGCTACTCGCGGCGAAGTCACATTTGAAATTGGTGACCTTCGAAGTTTGAAACATAAAGATGGCAAATTTAAATACATCATTCATGCTGCCACTGAATCGTCTGCAATTCTTAACAGCGAACATCCGGAGATAATGCTCGAAACAGCCGTTCAAGGTACGAGAAATATCTTGGATTTTGCTAAAGCGGCCGAATGTGAGCATTTTTTGCTTACTAGTTCCGGTGTGGTTTATGGCCCGCAGCCGGCTAATACAACAAATTTGAGTGAAGATTATTCCGGCAGTCCCGACGTCCTAAGTATCGGTTCGGCATACCCGGAAGGCAAACGTTTTTCTGAATTGCTCTGTGCGATTACCGCTCGTCAAACAAACATCAAGTTCAAAATTGCTAGGTGCTTCGCCTTCGTAGGTCCATATTTACCGCTAGACAGGCATTTTGCGATCGGCAACTTCATTAACAATGGACTGAAGGGTGAACCAATAAAAATTAGCGGCGATGGAACACCGATGCGATCATACCTCTACGCTTCGGATCTCATGGTTTGGCTCTGGACCATTCTTGTATTTGGTGAAAATTTGAGACCATACAATGTCGGTTCTGAGGAAAGTTTTTCCATTCTAGAAATTGCCCAAGAAGTGCAAAAGCAATTCGTTCCAGCGCCTGAAATCGAAGTTGCGCAGAAGGCGAATTCGGCTATTCCGGTCAATCGTTATGTGCCTTCAACGCAACGAGCGCAGTCTGAACTCAAGCTTAAGCAAATAGTTTCGCTTGCAGATGCTTTGCGCTTGACCGTGGACTGGAATCGTACCAGGCTATGAAAAATTTTCTGCTTGCAGCCTCTTTCTACACTGCTACAGCGCTCTTGTTTTTTTCGCCCGTATTAGTTGCCGGTCGCATACTTGCACCTGGCGATGCTGTACATAACCTCGCCTCTTTCAATCAGAACCATATCTGGACGGATCTATTTCTCTGCGGTTTTGCTTTGTTAGCTGACCCGCAAGCGTTTACTCTTTATCCACTTAGAATTCTTTGCCAACCATTTGGCCAAGCATTAGGATGGAATCTATTTTTGATCTTGCCATGCATTCTGTCTGGTTTGTTTACTTACGGATATGCATACTCTCTTACTGCTAATAGGCCGGCAGCAATTCTGGCTGGATTGATTTTTGCTTTTAACGGTTTCCACATTTCCAATATCAGGCATGTCGCGCTTTTCGAAGCATTAGCCTGGCTTCCGCTCTTGCTTTGGAGCGTGAGGGAGTTGCAAAAGAAGTACTCCGTTTTGTGGTTTTTTCTGGCTGTTCTTTCGACGATCTTGTTTTGTCTGTCCGGGCAGCCACAGATGTTTGTCTATGGAGTAGTCCTTGTTGGCTCATACGTTTTGCTTGAATCTTCGCTTGCTCCGCCAACAGAAAGGCTATCCAAAATTCTAATAGCGGGTGCAGCTCTTGTTTGTGGATTCGCCGCTTGTGCTGTACAACTTCTGCCCTTGCTTGAATTGAGCCAATTAAGCTGGCGCTGGACCATGTCTTATAAGAGTTTTTCGGAATGGAGCCTTTTCCCATTCCAACTTCTAAATTTCGTTTTTCCGTATTTATTCGGAGGTTTTCGCGACACCATATACGGAGTCAACTATTTCGGTGCCTATAATATGCAAACTACAAGCGATTATTGTGGGTTGATACCGTTTACATTTGTTCCGCTTGCTTTCTTTGCTAGGCGTTCGGACCGAATTACTTCATTTTGGTTGTTTTGGCTTGTTTTTGCTTTCCTTATGGCGCTGGGCGATGCCGGAGTTGTGGACAGGCTTATGTATTTAATTCCGATCTATAACAAATTCCGAGCACCATCACGACATGTAATGGAGTTCACCATGGCGGTATCCGCATTAACAGCAATTGGTGCAAATGCTTTTTCGAATACCAACTCTAATACAAACAATGATGCCGGCGCAGCGATGGCTAGAAATATTCAAAAGGGAGCGCTTTTCTTCTTTGCAGTCGCGGCCCTTCTTGCTGTCGCTTTTGCCAACGCATTGCAGAAGCGAGTTATGGAAACGAATGCGGGCAACTTCGGAATCTATCCCTGGAACAACCTTGCACTGGCCCTACCGATCGTTCTTATTCTTATCTGGTTTTTCGTTTTCAAAGTTTCCCTTGCTAAACCAAAAATTCGTTGGATTTGTTTGATCTTGTTTACGGTTTTTGATCTAGGTACTTTTGCTATAGGTGCTGAATACATTGCAGATCCTAAACCTGTCTCAATCTATACACCGCCACCTCATGCTATTACTTTGCGGGCCGATCTCGAAAAAACTCGCCAGCGTCTGCTTAGCTTGCGAGGCAACTCCGGAACAATGGACGAACTGCCTGTCAATTTGTCAATGCTGTGGAATGTGCCTAATGCCACCATGTATCAAAGCCTCATGCCGGCACGGTTAAGCCAGTTATTGAATGTTCCGGAAGGTGGTTTCGTTCTGGGCGCATGGGCTGATCCCATTAATATCCCAGAAACGGGCTTTCTGCTTGGTGATTGGTCCAAACCGGAAAATACCGCCCTCGATACACTAGCCGTAAAATATGTGCTTTTACCCAAAGCAGATAAGCGCTATCCAGCCCCCCAAGGCGATCGCTGGCACTTTGTTCAAGAGGCTGGTCAGGCATTAGTCTATGAAAATAAGAGAGCGTGCCCTAGAGCATGGCTTGTTACGAAAGCGGTCTATATGTCTCCGGAAAAAATGTTATACACACTGCAAGGCACCAAAGGCGATACTATTGATCCTCGCCAAACTGTGCTTTTGGAAGGAACAAAGAATCCAACATCTTTCCCGGACGATCCTGCAAAATTCGCTAAATTACTCGATTTAAGCGAAACCGAAATGGTAGTTCAAACCCATTCCAAAGCTGATGCTTACTTGCTTACTGCAGATACTTTCTATCCTGGTTGGGAAGTTGAGATAGATGGGAAAAGTGCGACGTTGCTTCCGGCAAACTATGTAATTCGAGCAGTTCTGGTTCCACAGGGTGAACACAAAGTGCGCTTTATTTACAGATCAAATACCATCCGTAATGGCGCGATCATTACTTGTGTTGCCCTCTTCCTGAGCCTTGTAATTGGTTGCGCTCTTGCTTACAGGCAGCGAAAAACTGAGTCAAATTGACGCCAAAATATTGGAAATCCAGTTCTCCTTTCCCATAGCCGATTTCTTGACTTGACAGCCGCTAGCGCGCTAATATGGAGGTTGGAATCAACTTACTATCTGAGTCTTTGGACTGATTTTTACTGATTTCTACTGATTTCTACTGGTACTTAGGATGGCTTCGTTACGAGGTTCTGAATGTGAACGTCAAAATAGGTGAATATGAATTCGGAAAGGATAAGCCTTTCATCGTTATTGCGGGTCCGTGTTCCATGGAAAACTGGGACCTCGTCAATAATACGGCTAAGGCGCTTTTTGATGTTTCAAAGGAACTCGGATTTAACTTGGTATTTAAGTCGTCCTACGATAAAGCCAATCGCACCTCAATTGATTCTTTTCGCGGCCCCGGTTTGGAACATGGACTTAAGATGTTGGGTGATGTTAAGCGCCAATTAGGCTGTGCCATCATCAGTGACGTTCACGAAGTAGCGCAATGTGCACCGGCGGGTGAAGTGCTTGATTGCTTACAAATTCCTGCTTTCCTTTGCCGACAAACAGACCTCGTTGTTGCGGCTGCCAGGACCGGCAAGTGTGTTGCTATCAAGAAAGGACAGTTCCTTAGTCCCGGCGAAATGAGAAATAATGTTCGTAAAGTTACAGATGCAGACAATCCTAACTGCGTTGTGATGGAACGAGGCACTACATTTGGTTACAACAATCTTGTCGTAGATTTTCGCGGCATTCCGATGATGCAAGAGTTCGGTAAGCCTGTAATTTTTGATGCTACTCACAGTGTGCAATTGCCTGGAGCGAGCGGATCTTCAACCAATGGGCAACGTCAATTTGTGCCAGTTCTAGCTAAAGCGGCTATCGCTGCTGGATGCGATGGACTTTTTATGGAAGTTCACCCGAATCCGGACTACGCCATGAGTGATGGTCCAAATCAGGTGCCCCTTGCCTATTTCAAAGAGCTCATGCGGCAATGTTTGAAAGTAAGAGAGACAGTATTGGAACTGCCTGACCTCAACTTGCCTGTTTATCAAAAGCCTGAGAAACCAGCGACGATTCCCGTCGGCGCTAAGTAAGCACCGCTAAAGCCTTGCAATAAGACGATTTATTTCTGGTCTTTATACAAAGCGTCGAAGTCTGTTATTTCGTCGATGTTATCGGGCAGCGTGTACATAAACGTGCAATTGCGGCATGCTTCGTTTTCATGTTTTCTTCGCTCTATGTGCATGCGTTGAAAATCTTTGAGCTTTTCGCCGTGCCAGATGTCGCTAAGCGACTCCTGGAAAATATTTCCTACGCACGTTTTCTTTTCCCAATCTACACAGCAAACGCTTACGTGGCCTGATGAATGAATAACGAGTGTATAGAAAGGCGAAGGGCACACTTCCTTTTCGTGCATTCTTTTGCGTTCAATTGGCTTTCCGTAAGCATTGCCAACGAGATCAACCTCATCTGTCCAGTTCATTGGCGGTTCAATTACGACTTCATCGGCGATATCAGAATAGCTCTCAAAAAGAAGCTGATTTTCTTTTTCGTCGAAAGGATCAATCATTTTGACGTAAATGAAAGGGTGATCCACTCCCATTTCTTTGCGTTTTTCATAAAGCGTGCGAATATTTTGGCGAATGCGATCAGGATGAATTTGCGTTTGAGTTATGTGCTCATGTCGCTTGGGATCCATCGCATAGATGCTAAGGCGCAAATAATCAAGTCCGCTCTTAATGACCTTTTCGCAGGTTTTGGGAGTTAGTGCTGAGCCATTGGAAGTGACTTCAATTCTGTCTGCAAGGTCAAGTTCTTTAGCGCGGGTGATCATATCCGGCAATCCGGTATGCAAAAAAGGCTCACCCATATGATAGAAGCGCAGAACCTTTAACTTGCCGAGCGATTTGATATCTCGACAAATTTTTTCGAACTGCACATCATCTAGTTTCGAGATGCCACCAACCAATTCTTCGTAGTTGTCAATTGATTCGGGACAAAATCGACATTTGAAGTTGCAGCGGTTCGACACCTCGAGGAAGATCGCAAAAGGTGAGGCGAGAGGTAGTTGCGAAGCAAAACTTGTGCGTTGCCGGTCGCGTAGTTTGGAATATGGACGCATATTGTTCAGTAGTAAGGCGCCGACGAAAAAGGGTCACCTAGCAATCTATACCCGTTCTGGCACTTCTAACCAAAATAGCCCTATGGAATGTAGTAAAAATTAATTTAACGGCTCGCCCAGAGGAGTCATCGCCGAATTGTAGACTAGCCCGAGCCTGTCTCCACGAAACCGAGGAACGTTTCGATTCCGCTTTTCATTGAACGTCTCAAATCAAACAAAGTTCTATTGGCAGGTGCAGTCGTCACAGCCTTTTTGACCATGTTTTACATGGGCCTTTATTGCACCCACTTCGTTGGATTGCGGACGGGAAGCGGCGAATTTCTTTGGGGACGAATAATTCTTCGTCACGACATGCTTCCCTATCGCGATTATTTCGATCCATCCGGTTTCATAGCTCCGTTGCATATGGCGCAAGTGCTGAGTTTTTATGATGGAGGATTGATTACACAGCGTGTGTTAGGTGTAGTTGAGCGCGCTTTCCTTGCGCTGGTTATTTACTTTTGGCTGGCAAGATTATTTCGCCCCAGTAATGCAGCCCTTGCAGCACTAGTCACGATCATCTACGGCACTGGAGATACAACAGACTCCGTCAATTCTTACAATCATCTCGGCGCTACATTTTGCATGCTGTCTGCATTTTGCTCCAGCATAGCCCTTGGTAAGAATAGGCATGCAAAGCTTTTCTTCGTATCAGCAACCCTTTCGGGAATATTCGCTGCCCTTACCGCCTGTACAAAGCAAACAATAGGTATTGTAGCCACCATATTGGTGCCTGCGGCAACCGTCACTTTCTTCGCCGCCAAAAAGGAAATAAAACAAGCTCTTATCTTTGTCGGTTTGTTCGTTTGCGGTTGGATAGCCTGTGCAATTCCGTTTGTTTTTTATCTGCTGAAAAATAACATGGTTACTCCGCTGATCGAACAGTCCATAATATCGGGCCCCGCAGCCAAAGCTCACAACCTTGGGGATTTTCTAAAACGTGATTTTGAGTATGCCGAAAAATTCAAACCAGTTCCGCTGCTAGGGGCGCTGACCTGGTTGGTCTTCTGGCGCTATTTTACTTTCTCCAAAGAAGATACACACACGCAAGATGACGACAATCTTGGCGCTGTTTTATTTGCTTTCTCATTCGGACTGGTTTCTATTTTGGTGGGAGCATTTATTGCATCTCATTGGGAAACCATGCTTACCACAATAATTTTGACTCTCGCTCTCGAGATGCCGCTTGTCTTTTACTCAGTTCTCTTTTTCATAGCTGCGATTCTCTTTCGCTTTTATTTCTTTCTGGTTCCCCGAAAATTCACCGAACGAGATCTGCAAATTGCCATGTATGCGGCTGTTTCATGCGGGCTTTTTGCTTCAGCCACTCTTTCTTTTCCGGTATGGAAATTTGGTCTTATCCCAGGACTGGCTTTGCCTTTAGTGATGGGACTCGAGTCCGCAAAGAAATTTCGTTCTATTTTTGTTTACGGAATTTGTGGTCTTTTGATAACAGCTGAAGTTTCTCAGAAACTTACTATCCCTTTCGGATTCGAGAGTATGAACGAACCTCCGGTTGCGCAGGCAACCGTTCCTTCGATCATTCCGGATCTTAAAGGTTTTTTGCTTCCGGCTGACACAGTGAATTTTCTTGATGAGACTTACAAAATCGTTCAGGAATACACCACACCTGAGGATACGATTTTTACCTATCCCGAAATGGCTTTAATTTACGCCTTTACCGATCGCCGTTGGCCAACACTTTCAGCTGTGCACAACATCGATATAATTACTGATACCTTTGCAAACCAGGAAGCAGAGCGCATAATTTCTAAACGACCAGCTGTTCTTATTCTCTATGATCAGCAAGAGAAGAATTTACTCAAATGGGAAAAGATCTGGGGTCGCGGTAATGTAAGTGGCACCCGTACTATCATAAGGGCTTGCGATCAACTGGCAAAAGAATACGTGTTAAAGGGTAGGTTCTCGATTCATTCGGTTTTCAAAGACAGGCAAAATACAGATATTTTTGTATACGTAAGACCGGATAAATTGAAAAAGTAGGGACTTCAAAATTAGTTCAAAGGCTCGCCCAATCTGGTTTTCGATTCCACTTTTGACGGCTCGCCATTGCTATCGGCGTTGTCGTCAGAATCAAAATTGACGCGCTCTCTTTCAATGACTAGAGGGCGCTGTAATACTTGCAAATTTATCGAACCAATATATTCACCCAGGAGCCCAATAAACATGAGTTGGATTGAGAAAAAGCCGAACATGCCGATTACGAGCGGAGCAATACCGACTGCAAAGCTCGTCCAGTAAACAAGCTTGTAGATGAAGTAACCAAACGCGGTTAAAAAGCTAAGAACTGCCATAAAGAATCCGAAGAAAACTGCTAACCGCATAGGCACTAAAGTCTGGCTCGTAAAGCCCATCATAGCCAGATCGTAGAGATGGTAGAAGTTGACTTTTGATTTGCCGTGAGCGCGTTTCGGTTGATGAAATTGAATTCGTACCGGTGAAAAACCCAGTTCAGAAACCATCCCGCGCAGGTATGGATTGCTGTCTTTTAGTTTGCGCAACTCGTCCACTACCGTTTTGTCATACAGACCAAAGCCTGTGAAATGCTCGATCAATTCAACCTGTGCTATGGAGTTGAGAAGCTTGTAGTAAAACGTGCGGATGGCGTAAATGAGTAGATTTTCTTCCGATTCACTTTTTACGGCAGCGACAAATTTCGCTCCTTTCTCCCACTCTTCAATGAGCTGTGGAATTACTTCCGGTGGGTCTTGCAGATCGGTAGACATTGCAATCACGGCGTCGCCATAGGCTTGCAAAAGCGCATAGTGTGGAGAACGCACCATGCCGAAGTTACGGTTGTTGATAATTATTTTGACGTTTTTGTCGGTACTGGCAATGCGCTTTAACACGGGAACCGTGTTATCTGAGGAGGCATTGTCTATATAAATGTGCTCATAGCGATACTGCGGAAGTTTTGCAAATACAGCTTTGATGCGCTCGTACAGGAGCTCAACGTTTTTTTCTTCGTTGTAGCAGTGCGATACTATACTTACTTTTTTCATCACAACAAACGATCTGTTTCCAATTCCCCGAATATGGTGCGCAGCCGTCAACTAGTATAGTGCCAAGTAGTTCCAAGTTGGTGCCAAGTTCTTTCCCGGAATGTTTTTGCCGAATTGCTTTTGCCAGCATGTATTTGACAAGGTTTGCTTATAATGGCGGGGGTGTTCGTTTTGTTAGTAAAGCCCATTAAACGGGTAACTATTAGCTATTATTACTATGGTTCACACTTACTATTTGCTGGCTGTCATCCGGGGGTTTAACCCTAAGGGGCGTGTATGAAGAGCGAAATTCTGGAGCGATTGTTTATTCTCGCCCTGGACAACTGTAATTCTGCAAAAGTTGTCGAGGCTGTTACCGGGCAAATCCGCCAAGCCTGTCAAGGGTTACCTTTCAGAGTGGCGGTGCGGGTGACTAATCAGAAGGATAGAGAGGCCCAAAAGGCTGTCGTTGCCGCCGTTCGGTCCAAAGGTTTCCTCTCAGCCTGCATGGCGCCTGACGAACAGACAATTGATGAAGCCATCGAAGATGGGTTTGATGTTTTGGCTCTCAGTAACGGCTCGGCAACCGATTGGCCTTTGCTCGAGAAGCTCGCCAAAGTTGAAAAGCCAATGGTAATCAACATTGGCGGGATTTCGCTTGAAGATGTAGGAAGCGTTATTGCCTTTTTGCAGCACCGAGAAAGAGATTTTGCCCTCGTTCACGCTACAAGAACCGCTGCCCCGGACCTCCAGCTCAACCAGATTGATTTATTGAGAACCCATTTTCCCCAGATTCGCTTTGGTTGTGTTACGCCTAAAAAGGACAGCAATCTGGCTGTAAGTATGGAAGTGGCAAAGGGCTGCTGCGTATTCGAGCTGATGTTGGCTGTAGATGAGACGGGTAAGTGCGATGTTCAACCCGAACAAATCAGAAACTGGTTGGAAGCCGCCGATCACGCTTTCTCGATGTTGGGTGTTGCCTCCGAGCACGCTGAACATTCCCAGGAAGAATCGGTTGCCCTCCTAGCAAACCGCCGTGCCGTATATGCAAAACGCGATATTGGAGCAGGTGAAACTATCCGGGTTGACGATGTCGAAATGAAGGGCTCAGCCAAGATAGGCGAGATCACAGCTAATGATTGGTCTAAGTACAACAAGTTCTATGCCAAAGAGGCAATTAAAGCTGGTGACTCGCTGACCACCGCAAACACGAAACTTGAAAACATTCGCGACAAGGTGATCGATATTGTTCTCAAAGTGCACGATATGCTCAAGCGTGGCAACATCGTAATTCCTCGTGGCACCAAACTTGAACTTTCGCACCACTTTGGTCTCGACAAGTATTTTGAATACGGTGCCGCTCTTATCACTCTAGTGAATCGTGACTACTGCAAGAAAGTGCTCGTAGTTTTGCCGGGTCAAAAGCATCCCACTCACTATCACAAAATCAAAGACGAAACTCTGCACGTTCTCTATGGCAACATGCGCTGCACGCTCAATGGCGAAACAAAAGACTACACGGTCGGTGAAATGATTGTTGTAGAGCCGGGAATGCCGCATTCATTTGAGAGCGATGAAGGATGTGTGTTCGAGGAAATTTCCACAGCCCACGTCCTCAACGATTCGGTTTATACTGATGCGCGTATTGGTGGCTACGACGAGCGCAAGAGTTTGGTTACCTACTGGCATGATTGCGTTCTTACCAAGCCTGGGAAATCCCAGCTTTCAACCAACAATACGGCGAAATCCGCTATTGGCAGGTAAAGCAGGGCGTGAGCAAAATAAAATTAGCTGATTATGTAATGGACTTTCTTGGCAAGAAAGGCACAGGACATGTATTTCTCTTGTCTGGCGGCGGTGCAATGCACCTCAATGATGCACTAGCCAAAAGCGAGATTATCCAATGGGTACCGAATCATCACGAACAAGCCGCTGCTGTTGCCGCTGAGGCTTATTCCAGAATTGATGGTCATGTTGGTGTCTGCAATGTAACCGCTGGTCCAGGTGGGACGAATGCCGTTACGGCAGTCGCCGGAGCCTGGATCGAATCCGTACCGCTCATCGTTTTATCAGGACAAGTAAAGCGAGCCGATTTAAAAGGCGACATTCCTTTGCGCCAGAAAGGCACAACAGAAGTTGATATTGTTTCGATCGTAAAACCGATCACAAAGTACGCAACCATAGTCACTGATCCTAACCAAATACGATACCACTTGGAAAAGGCATGGCACCTTGCCACCACCGGAAGAAGAGGCCCTGTCTGGCTAGATTTTCCACTTGATGTTCAAGGCACGATGATTGATGTTGAAACTCTTTCCGGATACGAACCGGAACCCAAACCGGAAAATAAAGATCTCGCTAAGCAAATTGAAAAACTCTATGAGCTTATCAATGCATCCAAATATCCACTTATCCTGGCCGGAAACGGAATTCGCATGGCAGGAGCAGCTCCTTTATTTCAAAAATTCTACGAGTCCCTCAACATCCCTGTGGTGACATCATGGCTGGCCATGGATCTCATACCGTTTGCTCATCCGTTGCATGTTGGCAGACCAGGTGTCCAGGCTTTGCGGGCTGGAAACTTTGCTGTCCAGAATTGCGATCTCCTCGTTTCGGTAGGAGCGCGGCTGGAAAATGTCGTCACAGGCTATAACGCAAACAAATTTGCCAGAAACGCAATCAAGTATCTTGTAGATGTCGATCAAAACGAACTTAATAAATTTGATCCGCCCTTGCCTCATCCCGTTTGTGCAGATGCAACTGAGTTTTTTGATGCCGCTCTCAAAAAGTTGTCCCTTCTCAAACCGAATGAACGCAAAGACTGGCATGAGCGCTGCCAGGGCTGGAAGAAGAAATATCCAGCTGTCATTCCGAAATCTTCCAAAGGAAAGATCAGCCACTTTGCTCTTATACAAGCTTTGTCTGATGCGATACCAGCAGATACTTTGATCGTAACGGGCAGCGCCGGCATGGCTGTGGAAATCTTCTATATGACATTCCAGAACAAGCCGGGGCAGAGAATCTTTCTTACCTCAGGTTTGGGAGCAATGGGCTATGGGTTGCCCGCCATGATCGGTGCGGGATTAGCGAATGGCAACAAGCCCTTTGTGGGAGTGGAAAGCGACGGCAGTTTGATGTTAAACATACAAGAGCTGCTCACCATCAAAGAACTCAATTTGCCTGTACGCATCTTCATCATGAATAACAAAGGCTATTCATCTATTCGCACCACCCAACGAAATTATTTCGGACGCTTTGTCGGCACAGGACCAGAATCAAAATTGTTCATCGGTGATGTCTGCGCGATCGCCAAAGCTATGGGCATTGAAGCTGTAAGTTGTGATGACGTTGACGAACTCGAAAATACAATTCGCTTTACGATGAGCAGACCAGGACCAATCATTTGCGACATTGCTCTTGATCCCGAAGAAGGTCTGGCACCGAAACTGCAATCAGTGACACAGGCGGATGGCACGATCGTATCGCCGCCGCTTGAAGATCTTACGCCGCTCCTACCGCGTTCAGAACTGCGTCAAAACATGATCTTCCCGCTTGATCCAGCCTCCGAAAAAATGGACGTGCCGGAAAAGGTTGAAACACACTAAAAGTAATCCGCGCTAAAAGAAACTCGGTTCTAGCCTTCCCATGATTTCCATGGTGCTTGGCCGCTGTTCCACAAATCTTCGAGGTGACGCACGTCTCTAAGTGTGTCCATGCATTGCCAGAAGCCATCATGTTTGTAGGCGCAGAGTTGATCTTGGTAGGTCAATTTCATGAGAGCATCTGTTTCCCATGATGTACCATCATTCTCAAGATAATCAAATATTTTTGGCTCTAAAACGAAGAATCCTCCGTTGATCCAGCCTCCACTTGTTTGTGGTTTTTCTCCAAACGACTTTACAACGGGGTCACTATCTTTAAATTCGAGTACGCCAAAGCGTGCGGGTGGCCTGACAGCAGTTACGGTTGCATGTTTGCCGTGCTTCTTATGAAAGTCAACCAGCTTATTGATATCAACGTTGCAGACGCCGTCTCCATAAGTAAGCAAGAAGGTGTCGGTCAACAAATCTTTTAAGCGCAGTATTCTTCCACCAGTATTGGTATCAAGACCGCTGTCAATGAGATGCACTATCCAATCCTGTTTGACCTGATGGTGCGGTTTGATATCACCAGTGCCGAGATTAACGGTTATATCAGTTTGCATATGGTATCTGGTCAGGAAGTACGATTTTATCCAATCGCCTTTGTAACCTAGAGCAACAACAAACTCCTTGAATCCATGTGCTGCGTAAATGCTCATGATGTGCCAGAGCATAGGACGGCCGCCAATCTCAACCATTGGTTTGGGTTTCACGACGGTTTCTTCAAGCAAACGTGTTCCGTAGCCGCCAGCGAGAATTACAACCTTCATTACTATTATCCTTTCGACTCTTTGAGCGAACTGTTTGGATTACTCTTTGAGAGCTAGTGGTGTTTTCAGTTTATAGAACGTTTTGAAGGTATGAATTACGTAATCGATCATCACGCTTGTTAATCTGGGAGAGACTCCTACAAACAGCGTATTTTTCATAATGGTATCAGAATTATTCAAATCGCCATGAATACGATGCTCTATGTTCATGAAGCCTGGTTGTCTAATGATGTTGCCACCAAAGAGTTGGCGAGTTTCGATGTTCGCTTTTTCCAGATGTTGTACGAGTTCAATTCGTTCCAGACCACCTTTAACAGTGACAGCAAAACCAAATGGAGAAGGATTGGCTCTTTTGTCAATAATAGGCAGCACGAGCTGGTCTTGAAGTGATTGCAGACCTTCATGCAAATGCCAGAAGTTCTTTCGCCTTGCTTCAACAATGGCGGGAATTTTCTCGATTTGAGCTATGCCGATGGCAGCTTGCATGTCTGTTGCTTTAAGGTTGTAGCCAATGTTGGAATAGATATATTTATGGTCGTAGCCGCAGGGCAACTCACCCAGTTGCCATTCAAAACGCTTACCGCAAGTGTTTGATATACCAGGATCGCACCAGCAATCTCTACCCCAGTCGCGCAACGACTTAAGTGTTTTGGGAAGCCTTGGATGATTGACAATGACAGCTCCGCCCTCGCCAAGAGAAATATGATGGGCTGGGTAAAAACTGAGCGACGCCAGGGCGCCGAAAGTACCAACCAATTTGCCATCATAGGTAGCACCCAAGGCATCGCAGCTGTCTTCCAAAACCCATAATTTGTGCTTTTCCGCAATTTGCATAATTGTTTCCATTTCGCATGGATTGCCGAGTGTATGCGGAATGAAAATTGCTTTTGTGCGAGGCCCAATTGCACCTTCAATTTGTTTTGGATCAATGTTATATGTGCCGATCTCGCAATCGACAAATACGGGAATGAGCTGGTTTTGCACTATTGGTGCCAGAGTGGTTGGGAACGTCACCGCTGGTGTTATCACTTCGTCTCCTGGTACAAGCGGTTGAAGATCAGTTTCGCGCACCATGCTCTTTAACTCTTTGGAGCAAAGAGTGGACATCATTAGTAAATTGGCTGAAGAACCGGAATTAACGAGCACAAAATCCTTGCTCTTAAAAAACTCCTTCATGCGTGATTCAAACTTGATTGAATAAGGTCCGGCTGTAAGCCAATAATCAAGGGAAGAATCCACTAAGTTGACGAGTTCTTTCTCGTCGTAAACACGGCCTGCATAGTTGACGCGCCCTACACCCGGCTCAAAAGGCGGTGGAATGTGGGCTGCAGAATAATACTCGCGCACTAGCCCGAGAATTTCATGTTTGAGCTCTTCTTTGGATTTCGTCATTTTCGAGCGCTCTCCTGGAGGTCTGCTTTGGAGTGTGTGTTTTGATCGTTTGCCACACCTATAGATTGCAAAATTATTTTAGCTGGCATGTTCTTAGAGGACAAAAGTCTTCTGCCATCAAGGATAAGAGGTGTGCGCATTTTGTTTGCTACTTCCTGCCAATCAAGTTCTTTGAATTCTTTCCAACCGGTTGCGATTACTAATGCATCAGCATTTGCATAAACTTCATCGGCTGTCTTGCAAATGTTGAAAGTCGTCTTTGCTAAAGCCGGAACTCTTTCTTGCACCATGGGATCATAAGCCCGCACTTTTGCATGTTTGGCTTCTAGTTGAGCGATAATTTTCAAAGCTGGCGACTCACGCAGATCATCCGTATCCGGTTTGAATGCCAATCCCAATACAGCGACTGTGCGATCAGCAAGGCTGCCCAAAGACTTCTCTAAAAGGTCTACTATTTGGCCGCCCCGGTTGATGTTCACTTTTATGGTGGCATCTAAAAGGGGGGTGGAAACATCTATTGAGCGGGCGAAAGCTCTCAATGCATTTACATCCTTTGGTAAACAACTGCCTCCAAAACCGCACCCTGCTCTTAAGTAGCTCAATATCTGTGGGCTTACGCGCTTTTGGTTCACTATTGGTGAAAGGCGTCTGTCTAGGTGCAATCCGTTCATTATTGTTTCGACATCAGTGCCCGGCAGGTTTTCGCAAATAGATGCGATTTCGTTGCTAAAGGAGATGAGCACTGATAAAAGGGCGTTTGATGAATATTTAACCAACTCGGCGTTTCGAAGTGTTGTCGTAATGATTGGGCAGGAAAACTGTTCGTAAAGAGAGCTTGCCACTTTACCGGATTGCTCGTCCCATTGGCCAATGATGATCCGGTCTGGATCCATAAAGTCTTCTACCGCAGTCCCTTCCCGCAGGAATTCTGGGTTCATGCACAGACCGAAGTCTCCAGCTGTTAGCCCCGAACCCTCTTCAAGTGTTTCACGCACCACACCATCAGTGGTGCCGGGTACAACTGTGCTTTTCACAACAACTACATGATATTTGTTTTTGCGAAGGCATTTGCCGATCGTTAAAGCGGCTTGAATGACCTGAGAAAGATCGATGTTGTCGTTCAAGTTGGGGGTGCCAACGGCAATGAAGGTAGCATCGCTTCTTTCGACAGAACTGGCTAGATCTGAGGTCACAACAAGATTGCCATTTTGCAGCACTTGCTTGAGCAAATCTTCTAATCCCGGTTCATAGAAGGGCACTTTCCCATCTTTAATGGTTGCGATTCGATCGGGCATCTGTTCAACCAGCCAGACGGCGTGGCCTTTAGCGGCGAGACAAACGCCTGTTGTTAACCCAACGTAACCCGCTCCAACTATAGTTATGTGCATTTTGCTTTTACTTCTAAGTCTTCGTCTTTGATGTTAGTAACCAATGAACGGTAGGATTCCAAAGTCCTAGCTAACCCGGCTTTCAGACTGACTTCTGGAATATAACTTGTCATCGCACGCAACTTGGTGAGATCCGGTTTTCGTCTTTGCGGATTGTCCTTTAGATAATCTGCGTCGCTACTTACTTGCTGTGTAATCGGCAGTGCCGGCGGACCACCAAGCTCGCTTACGATCTCGGCAACTATTGCAATCGGCACTTCCTCTTCATCGTTGCCGATGTTAAAAGCTTCGCCATCATGTTCGCTCACAAGTAAAAGCAAAAGCGATTTGACTGCGTCGCTTGCGTAGCAAAAGCTGCGAGTCGCTTTACCATCACCATATAGCACGATCTTTTCGCGTTTTAAGGCTGCCTGCATCAAGTCAGGAATGATCCGCCCGTCATCTAAGCGTTGGCCTGGACCATAGACGTTGAATGGGCGCGCCACTTTGATTGGTATTTTGTGTAATCGAAAATAGGTTGCGCAGAGTGTTTCACCCATTCGTTTGGATTCATCGTAACAGGCTCTTGGTCCCGTACACGATACATTGCCCCAGTAGGTTTCAGGTGTTGGTACAAACTCAGGTGCTGGATCTCCATAGATTTCGCTAGTACTCAAATAGAGCATGCTGCGCGCGCCTTCGCGGCAGAGATCTAACATATGACGAGTACCACCGACATTTACGTCTATTGTGTCGAGCGGGAATTGTCTGTAGAAAGTTGGGGATGCAATGCTTGCCCCATGAATAATCCAGTCGATCTTTGAAGCTGGTGCAAAAGAACATCGAATGTCGTGTTGAATGAACTCGATATCTCTGCGACTGTTCAGGTGTTCAATACGCTCAGGCAGCCCACTCTTAAAATTATCCAGGGCAATTACCTTACAGGGCTTTGTAAATACTTCCTGGTTGAGTGCTGCCATTACATCGAGCAAGAAACTCCCTAAAAAACCGCTTGCCCCGGTTAGAAGAAATGTGGTGCCTTCCATTTTTCTTAGCGTGGTTGCAAGTTTACCTGCAAGTTTGTTTGCGTCTTCTTGAATAACCGCCGTTATTTTGGAAGAAATCATCCTACTTCGATTCCTCTCGAAAAACATGGAAGATTGCTGCGGCCATTGCTGTCCGACTGGTGTGCGTAATGCTAAGACTTATGCTCTTTTCCCAGCCGGAAAGGTCTTTGTTGCTAAATTCCACCCGAGGTTGCGAGCTGCCGTCGCTTACAATTTTGATGTCTCTTAAGGTTAAGCGAAAAACGCTGGAAACCGCTTTATAAACGGCCTCTTTTGCGCACCAAACGCCCGCATAACGAGGAGCAGGATCCGCAAAGCTGCGGCAATAACTGTGTTCATCCGGGAAGAAGAGAGCCTTCCCTTCCGCTTCTTCAAGCAATGGCAACATTTCCGCCCAACGCTCTGTTTCTTCGCAATCAATTCCAAGAAAGAAATTTGGAGCGCAAGGGCTGTCGATATTGGCTGCTTGTAGTTCTGCCGTCATCATCTTATGGATACAACCCTTGTAAATTCATTCAATAAGTCTAAACCATCCCAATGCCTATCGAAATTGAGAGACTGCCCTATGGGAACCAATCTATCTATGCCTCTGCCATTGGCCGCTTTTACCAAAACTTTCAGCTGAGCATGATCAAATCCGAAATAAGAGGCTGTCTGCACTCTTCTGGAAAGAAGTGGTATCACTTCCGAAAGCGCCTCGAACTCGCATACGTAAAAAGTTCCTCGCGATGCGTGCTTTTCCGGTAATGACATTTGATTTTTTAATTTCAAGACGGCTAGCTCATTGCTGGGAACAAATGCTTCCTGAACTGGCAAATCTATCACGCAATCATACAAATCAGTCATCTTGGCTAAAGCACTGCCGGCATCAAATTGAAAGGAGCGCCTTACCAGTTCTTTGTTTAGATGTTCAAAGAATTCGAAGCGAGCTTCACTTGTATTTGATTGTGATCCGAAAAAAATAACTTGTCTTGGCGAAGAGCAGGCCGCTTGATCATACCAGTAGCTGTCGTTGAAAAACTGGTAAGCAAGCTCGTTCTTCTTATTCAAAGAGGTTTCAAGATACTCAGTAGCGTTCACGAGAGACAGCGAATAACGATCAGGAAAAACGATGTCCCGCGTGCGAGCTGCTCCTGGTATCTTCTTTATTTTGGCTACTGTTTCGTCGCCGCCCCAAATCACACGTAGATCGGCTATTTCGGAAATCTGTTGAGTAATCTCATCATCGTGATCGTAGCTAAGCACACAGATGGTGTTTTGCACGTCTGACGAAGATTCGCTTGCAATTTTATTTAAATGCTTACAGATCAATGTAGTTTGCTCAGATCGGCGTGATTTGCTAACGCGAATCACGTTTATGTTTCCTGCTAAAGCAGAAAATAGCCACGAGTAAATAAACATAGCATCGATATTTGCTGGCACCAAATGAAAAGCAATTCCGGCCGGGACAATCGCTGTGCCTTCCGAGTTTTGCTTGTCGGTTATCAATTGCATAACACTTGATCGCCGGATGTAGAAAGCCAATGCTTGCAGTTCAGGAAACTCTTGAGCTTCAGTATCCGAGAACAGACGTTGTGATAGTTGATCGAGGAAATCAATTAATTCTTCTGAAAAGCAAGGAAGCGTCCGAGCGCTCGTTACTTTCGCTAAAAGGCGATCGAGCATAACTTCAGCTTTTTCAGGAACGAGTTGTTCTACCGCTGTCATCCTCACCTCGTCATGGCGTAGGCGTGGACGTCGCTACATCCCCTTAGAGCGGTGCGGGGCACTCGGCCGATAATTGAAAATTTCTTGCCGCCGCGCTTGCAAGTTGAATTATCAATCCCATGCACTACTCCCAGGTCTTCAGTCAAAATTGAGTGACCGGGATAACTTTGAGGCAAAGCACTCAGAATCTGAATTACACCTGGAGTTCCCACTGGGCATTCTTTCCAGTCTATCGGATCGCGAATGATCACATCTGCAAAATTCGGGGCGTAAAGAAAACCGTCGTCACCTTCAAGGAATATACTTCCCACTTGTTCGACGGTTCCATAAAAATTGTAGACCGATCTAATTCCAGTCACATCTAGAATTCTTTTGTTGAATTCTTCTTTGCTGACTTGCTCGGCAATAAGTTTTTTCCAGCCGCCACTGTGTAACAAGATGCTGTTGTGCAGATCGTAGCAGCCATTTGCTAGTCTTTTGCAAAAGTACTCCCAAACCATAAACGTAAAGCCGTAGAAAAATATCCTCTGACCGGAATACTTTTCAAGGTAGTTGCTAACGAGCTTTTGATCGAATTCCATATTTTCATCCAGAGCAAATATATGGTCGCGCCCGAAGTTCATCATTCCGAGTATGGCAGTGGCTCGCGCAGTTAGCTGCGTTCGGTCGTTTAAAACTGCGCTTGAATCCAAAATTATCATCGGAAGTCTTTTATTTTCCGTGATTGTTTTCATGATGGAAGAGAGCGCTTTGGTTTGCAGTTGAGCTGTTTCTGCATCTAAATAGATTTTGCTTACCGCTTGCCCGGTTGTTCCGCTTGATGTCAGAACCTTAAAAACTTCAGAAGGCTCTATGCTCGAAAGTGTTCTCTGTTTGAACAATCCAACAGGCAAAAACGGTATCTCACGCAGTGCTTTTGCTGTCGTATAGCCAGCATATAGAATGTCGAGAACTTTACGGTAATCAGCGCATTTTTGACGATGAAGTTCGCAAAGCGCGTTTAGCTCATTTAGTAAAAATTGTTCCTTTTCAGATTGAGTTAAACTAAAAGGAGCTGTTTGCGTAAGTATTACTGGGTCCATCCGCCAATCTACCGACTTGCTACCTAGTTTATCTTACCCTTCGCCCCTTTAAATCAGCTTTTTGAAGCCTTAGTATGTCAGGAAGGAAATATTAGGCGCAGCTGCCCCATTTGGGATTTAGAGACACTTGATTGAAGCCTGGGTATAATGTCAGCGACCTCAGTTACCAGATAAATGCATACGAAAGTAGGGCAAAATTGCTCGTTTCAAGGCGCGAAAAAATCGCACTCTTAGGTGGGAAGCCGATATTCGATCGTCCATTGAATATCGTTCGCCCTACATTTCCAAAGCCGGAAACATTTATTGAACAATTCGGTGAATGCCTTTTATCCGGACAGGTTACGAATAACAGTCGCTGGGCTCGCGAGTTTGAGTCTCAGCTAAGCGAGTACTTAAATGTTCCTGCGCTTTCGTTCTGCAATGGTCAAATTGCTCTTCTGGCTATGTTATGGGCTTTCGATATTAAGGATACGGAGGTGATCGTTCCTGCATTCACCTTCTCGGCAACCCCTCATGCTGTTGTTTGGTGCGGTGGTACGCCCGTATTCGCCGACATAAAAGACGATGGCTCTATGTGCCTTGACCCGCAAGACGTTGAGCGAAAAGTTACCCCACGTACAAAGGCCATACTTGGTGTAGATCCCTACGGCATTTGTTGCGATTATGATGAACTTGCAAAAATAGCACGCAAGCACGGACTTAAGCTGCTATTTGATAGTGCACCATCTTTCGGCAGCAGAGTGGACGGGCGACTGACAGGCGGTTTTGGTGACGCTCAGATTTTTAGTTTCCACGCCACAAAAGCTTTTGCCACTATGGAAGGCGGATGCGTTTGTTCGAATGATCCTGAAGTGATTGAGCGAGTAAAGGCAATTCGCAATTTTGGCCTTCAACCGAGCTCCGACTGTGAGGATGCCGGACTAAATGGCAAACTGACAGAAATTTGCGCTTTGATCGGCATCGAACAATTGAAGACATTCGAGGCAAGTGCTGCCATTCGCCGGAAATCTGTGCAAACTATTAAAGATGGGTTGAAAAAACTGCCTGGTATCAAATGTGGCGTCGCACCAAGCGGTCAAGAACCGATCTGGCTATATTTGCCCGTTATCATCGACAAACTTAAATTTGGAATCGATCGAAACCAAACTGCAGCCGCATTCGAACGGGAAAATTTTTTCGTGCGGAAATACTACAGCCCCGCATGCCATCAGTTGTCTATATATAGGGGGGCGACCCAAGAAGCTTTGCCAGTTAGCGAATATCACGCCGATAACGTCATTGCATTACCCGTCTACAACGATATGAAGCCGGAAGAATGCGAGGGCATCGTTCAGCTGTTTTTTGATGTGTACGAGTCTGCACCTGAGATATCAAAATTAATAGGAATCTCCTGAGATGGCAAAAATCCTACTAGCCGGTGCAGGCGGGTACATTGGTATACCAATGTGTCTCAAACTTCTTGAACGTGGACACGATGTCTACGCTCTGGACCGCTTTTTTTTTGGAAAGCGAACGTATTCCGAATCGAATGGTAAAGAACGTTTGCATTTGATTGTGGATGATACCCGCACATTCGATCCCAAAATATTGGCAGGCATCGATATTGTGATTGATCTTGCCGGATTGAGTAACGATGCGGCAGCAGAAATCAATCCGGAGCTTACGCGATTGATCAATCGAGAAGGCGGGCGCAGGCTGGTTCGGCTTGCTAAAGAAGCAGGTGTCAAACGTTATATCTATGGAAGTTCAGCTGCTGTTTATGGTCACGGGGCTAGGCATGCGCTTTCCGAAGTTGATGAATGTCACCCGCTTACTCTTTATGCCGAAAGTAAATTAGCGGTAGAAGAAGTGGTAAACGAAGTTTCCGGAAACGGATTCGAAACCGTAATATTTCGCACCGCGACGGTCTTCGGATTGGCACCGCGGATGCGTTTTGATCTAGCAATAAACATTATGACCTTGAGAGCCTGGAAAGAACGCGTTATCTACGTAATGGGCGGCGGAGAGCAATGGCGTCCTTTCATACACGTAAATGATGTGGTTAGAGGATTTCTACTGGGCGTTGACTCTCCTGCCGAAAAGGTAAGTGGACAGACCTTCAACCTTGGTGGGGATGATATGACGCTCCAGATTGGGCAATTGTCAAGATTTATCCTTGACATAATTCCGAACGTCACCGTGCACAGAATTCCCGATGATCTGGATAAGCGCACCTATAATCTTTCTTTCGCGAAAATAGCAGAGCAACTTGGATTCACTCCACAAACAAGGGTCCATGAAGGGGTTGTCGAAATCAAGCAGGCTCTAGAGCGAGGAATTATTTCTGGGGATGATCCGACAGCCTATACGCTGCAGTGGTATAAATCTTTGCTCGACTGGGAAACAAGAATAAAAGAGCTGAGTCTAAATGGCAAAATTCTCTAACCAATTCATTTGGAGTTAGCTATGGAGAACGGTTTGCAAACTCAGAATCTTGCGACTGATGATCCCGTACTCAGCATTGTCTGTGCCTTCTTTAACGAAGAACAATCCGTTCCGCTAATGCTTGAGCAATTCGCAGAAGTCATTCCTACATTAGGCGTTCCTTGTGAATTGGTTCTTGTTGATGATGGGTCATCAGATCAAACCCTTTTTCGCCTGAAAGAGGGCATGAGCAAAATTCCAACTCTCAAGGTTATTCAGCTTTACCGTAATTATGGGCAGGTGGCTGCAACTAGTGCGGGAATGAGCATAGCGCGCGGAAATTGGATAGTTATGATGGATGGAGACTTGCAGCATGATCCAAAAGACATCAGTCGCTTACTGCAAGAAACAAAAAATGGGCACGATTTAGTAGCGACATACCGCGCTCGGCGCGAAGAAACTGCACTCAGGCTGTTGATTACCTGGATTGCCAATAAGGTAAACCGTATTGCAACTGGAGTGCCTGTGAGAGATTTCGGCAGTGGGTACAGGCTTTTTAGCACTCGGCTGCTAGATATGCTTACCGATCAACGCGGTCACGTCCACTACAACACGCCCGCTCTTTACCTGTATGCACGCTCTCTTGTAGAAATTCCAATTGTTCAATCAAAACGTCCTTATGGTTCGAGCAAGTGGTCTATGACCTCTTTCATTCTTTTTAACCTTGATTTTTTCTTGCATGCTAAGAAGACGACGCAAATTCTTTTTACGCTTGGTTTCATAGGTGGCATTATTGGTTGTTTACTATACATTTCGAGTTTCCTCGGATTCGGTGAAGCGCGTGCCATTTCAGCGCCAATTACCATTTGCTTTACTTCCGCTTTGAGCATTTTACTTGCCATTATTTGGAGGGAAGTGTTGCAGACTCAACGTTTTGCGCTTGGCCTTCCTGCCTTCTTGATCCACTGCGTATGGAAGAATTCGGAAAACGGTGTGCCATCCCCGGATTCAAAGCCGCTATTTAGAATGGTGAAAGCCCCTGAGCACATAGTTTCCGGCAGTTCTTGAACGAAAGTATTGATCGAGCTATAAGACGCGATTGTAATCGAAACTGGCTCCTGCTCTCTCGATTGGTCTTGCAGGCATTCCTAAACAAAAAACATTGTCCGGAATGTCATTTAAAACAGTTGCTGAGATGCCAATTATTGATCCACCACCTATCTTGAGGCTGGGCAAGACGCTTACGCCGATGGCAACAAATGAACACTTCCCTATATCAACGCGAGCTCCAACTACCGCGCCGGCTGCAAGTGTTACGAAATCACCAATGTGGGTGTCATGTTCTACGACGGCAGTGGGATTTATGATTGTGCTGTCCCCAATTTGAGCGTTTGTATTGATGACGGTGCCGGCGCAAATCATATTACCTCTGCCTATCTTTGCGGTACTCGAGATCATCGCATCGGGGTGAATTGCATTAATCATTTCGACCCCGGTTGCTACTATATCAGCAAAGATTTTTTCTCTCAGAAACGGATGACCAAGAGCAACGATAACACCTGAATTTGTACGATCGAGATCTTTTAAAACTTCTTTGCCACCAATCACGGTAGCACCGTTTATGCTCGTGTTTTTTACCAGGGGATTGTCATCAAGGAAATGAATGGCAGTCCATTTGGGGTTGGTGCGAAGGAGATCAAGCACTACGCGACCTTGCGATCCAGCTCCGAATATATAAGCATCCAAATCCACTTCTCCCCTTGCTCCTGGTCACTCAATCTATTCAAATGAGATGCCTTGATTAGTGAGTATCTCAATCGCTTTCTGGTAGCTGCTTAAATCAAGCACGTCGTCAGTCGACAGCATCACGTCAAACTGATTTTCCAAGGTCCGGATGAGCATCATGTGCGCAACCGAGTCCCATTGCTTGATGCTTCGATAGCTCAATTTCTCGAAATCTGTATCGCTTGGAATGCTCAGAGCTTTGCTGAAGGCTGCTTTTAAGTCAGCGTAAGCGGCCATTATTCCTCCTTTCAAAATACGTGCATCTGCACCAGTTACTAGTAAGAAAGCTAAGTATAATAATCACTGTCCAGACTGTGCGGTGAATACTAGAGGTTGAGTATAACAGTTGGAAAGTGCTCATACGGAACTTTCGTTCCATAACAAAGTTGTGCTTATAACTGGCTCAACAAGAGGCATCGGTTGGGCTACGGCTAGAGCGTTCGGCAAGAGGGGGGCTACAGTGCTGTTGAACGGGTGCGCAAGTTCTGAGCGCCTAGCGGAACGAGTACACACCATCAAGAGCGAATTTTCCGTACCCTGTGAAGGTTTTCTTTTCGATGTTGCCGATACTAAAGCAGTCAAGGATTGCTATCAATCCATCTTCAAAACGTATAAAAAACTTGATGTGCTAGTCAATAACGCTGGGCTTCTTCAAGATGCCTTACTGGGCATGATCAGCTTTGAAACCATTGAGAGAACGCTTGCTGTTAATACTGTCGGGGCCCTTACTAACCTGCAAGAAGCAGCTCGGTTAATGAGCCGCAAAAAGCAAGGGTCGATCATCAATGTGACAAGCATTATTGGATTGCGTGGCAACACCGGACAAACACTGTACGCCGCATCCAAAGCTGCCCTTGTTGGCATGACAATAAGCGCGGCGAAAGAGCTGGCTGCGGATAACATCCGAGTAAATGCTGTCGCTCCCGGTTTTATTGAAACAGATATGGCTTACAGTTTGCCTGAAGACAAGTTCAAAGAGCGTATCGACTCCATTAAGATGGGAAGGATTGGCACAGCAGAAGAAATTGCAAATGTCATCCTCTTTCTTGCCTCAGATCTTGCCTCTTATGTAACGGGGCAAACGATCGGTGTGGATGGCGGAATGCTGATTTGAGCTGTAAAAGGTAGTGGTATTACTCGCGGTGTTCATATGTTCCTCCTGCGCTCCTTGATCTTGTTTTGCGGAATGTGATTATGTCCAAAACACTAGCTGAGAAGAGTTCAGCACGCACGATTTTTCTGTTTGGCGCAGCCGTTGTCGTTATCATATTGGCCGTTTTTTATGCTCCTTTCTGGAATCGTTCAATTGGTTATAAAGGCGGTCCTCCTATTTTCACGGCATACGCCTGGATGCTTCTTCATGGCTATATTCCATACAAGGACTACTATTGTCCAGCCCCGCTATTCCATACTTTCTGGAGTGCGGCAATTATGGCTTTGTTCGGCAACCACTTTGTAGTACTGAGACTTATTTCGGTACTCGAAAGACTTAGCGCTGGTTTAATTCTCTATCTTTTGTTTGCCCGGCTGTTTTCCTTGCGAACTGCGGCCCTCGTAAGCATATTTACGCTCATCGTTAGTTCTATGGATCCGGCTGATGGAATGGACGTCTATACCCAGCAGAGTATATTGTTTACTTTGTTTGCAGTTCTGATTGCAAGTTTTAGCCTGGACGAAGGACGCACTTTAAAGAAGCTCTGTTTTCTAGGCTTCTTAGGAGGAGCTTTTACATGCCTTTCGTTTTTTACCAAACAGTCTGTTGGAGCCGGCTTTACTGTAGTCTATCCGCTCGCCACCTTTCTTTGTTTGTATAAATTACGTGGACGTTCGGTAGCCTCAACTTATTTGCTGAGTTACGTTCTGGGTTGGTTTTTCATCGCAGCTCTGTTCTTTCTATGGATGTTTAATCATGGTGCTGCATTTGCATTCATTCAACAAGCGTTTATCGAAGGGCCTAAAGCGAAATCACTGTCCACCATGTTTTTCCGTTTGCTGAATGAGAATGCCACATTTTGGTACGCCACACTAACGGCGGCTATTGCCTTATTACTGTCTTGCATTAAAGTGATTCGCTCCGAATATGTAGAATCCCCATCGGGGACAAGGTTTCGTGATTTGGCTTATGTCCTCTTGATTGGATTGCTTGCCTTGGGCGCTGCGCACTTGATGCTGATGCATCCAGCCGATGAATGTGAGGGTTTAACTCCAGTGACTTTTGTGACTGTCTTTCATGTGGTGGCAAGAAAGTCGCTCATGTTTTTCACGCTATATGGCTTGATATTTTATTGCATTCGTTGCCTCAACCGAATGATCAGAACGGACGAATTCAGCTGGCGTATAGCGCAGTATTCCTTAATAGCTGCACTTTCCTTTTCCGATGCGGCAACGGCATGTCTATCCTTTCCATTCTACGAAGCCATGCTTATTCCGGGCCCTTCGCTTTTTATCGCCGCGGTTGCCGAGGATTTACGCGGTTGGAAGCTAAAAGTGTTTTATGTCATTTGGGGTTTTTACATTTCGGGGGCGATGCTTTCAAAATTGAACATGCCATATTCCTGGGAGAGCTTTCGCGAAGCCAGTGTTCTTGATGCGAATTCGAAATCGAAACTTCCCCAATTGTCCGGATACCTTTTGTCGGACGAAATGATCCGTTTCCTGGATACCACAACCGCCCTTGTGCACAAATACAGTAAGCCGGGCGAGACAATTTTTTCTTATCCAGATGGAGCTCTAATTTATCCCCTAACAGATCGCCCTCCCGCTACCTTCTCTTTGAGTTTAAATATGGATACTACTAGTGACGAATTGCTGGCAAAAGATGCGCAGAGATTATTAGATTCACCACCTAAGGTAATCGTATACAGAAAAATTCCGGAGGCCGAATTAAACGGCTTCGAAAAATTTTGGCGTGCCGGAAAGCCGAGTGGCAATCGCAAGATCGCGGACTCCATAGAGAAGCTTTCTTCCAGGTATCTTCACGTTGGAAAATTCAAAGTAGGCTCAACAAGAACTTACGAATTTGACGTGTACGCCGAACCGCCTTCGGAAAAGGAGCAACAAAATCGATGATTTCAATTCGCGCGTGTGCCAGCGTAAGCATCTAGGGTGTCTGGGAGTTTAATACGTGTGAATGACAAGGTGACTAGATATACAAAAAACTGCTTAGGGGCACTAATTGTTATTGGTGTGCTGATCAGCTTTTACGCGCCTTATTGGAATCGTTCTATCGGATATAAAGGTGGACCACCCATCTTTACCGCTTATGCCTGGATGCTTTTGCATGATCTTCTTCCATATAAAGACTACTATTGCCCTGCGCCGTTGTTTCACAATTTCTGGAGTGCGGCGATTATGCAATGGTCAGGTGATCATTTCATTGCATTACGATTTTTTTCAGTAATAGAAAGATTGGCAGCTGGTTTGCTTATCTATATCTTACTGAATCGTCTATTTTCCATTAGAGCGGCAGCACTAACCGCGATACTAACTATCATTCTAAGTTCAATGGATTTCGCTGATGGACTGGACTGCTATTCACAGCATGCTATCCTCTTTACCCTTTTTGCTACGCTTGCGGCAAGCTATGCAGTCGATGCTAATCGCTCACAGAAAACGATATTTATTCTCGGTGCTATTGCTGGCTTTTTTAGTAGCTTAGCACTCTTTACTAAACAGTCTGTAGGATCAGGTTTTACTATTATCTTTCCAATTGCTTCCACCGCTTGTATTTATAAAATGCGGGGACGGTTGCCGGCTCTTTCGCTTTTCTCGAGTTATGTTCTGGGTTGGTGTCTGCTTACGGCTCTTTTCTTCGGCTGGATGTACCAACATGGAATAGCCTCGGATTTCATTCGCCAGGCCTATATCGACGGACCGAAAGCTAAATCGCTTTCGACATTCATCCTTCGACTAATCAACGACAATAAAATGTTTTGGTACGCTGTCGTTATTGCCGTTTTCGGTTTAGTAGTTACTTGGAAAAAATTTCGGCGAAGCGAACTATCCGATGCAATTCCATTGACGAGCTACCGCGAACTCTTGGCCATTTTTTTTATTGGTTTAGCGTCAACCATGCTTGCTCAGGTTTTCGTCCAGACGGCGGCAAGCCACGCAACGACAGTGCCTGATTTCCTTGTTACGGTTCTCCATTCCGGATGCAGAAAGGCACTCATTTTCTATACATTTTATGGACTGATTGTCTATTGCAGCTTGAGTTTGCGGCACTTATTCAAGCCGGAGTGCTCGTGGCGCGTTGCCCAGTATTCTCTCATTGCCGCTGTGTCTCTCTCGGATTCTGCAACAGTATGCCTTTCTTATCCATTCTACGAGGTGATGCTAATTCCGGGTGCATCTCTTGCTATTGCGGCTGTATCGGAGAATTTAAAAGGGTGGAAAGGGCTAACGTTATTAGCAATATGGGTCTGGCTAATTTTCGGAGCTCTCACGTCTCGTCTGTACATCCCATATTCTTTCGAAGGCTATTGCGAATCTCCAGTTTTAGAGGCGAATCGTAAATCCAGGCTGCCCCAACTCGATGGTTTTCTTTTGCCAAAAGATATGGTTGAGTTTTTAGATAACACAGTGGAATTAATTCATAAGAACAGCAAACCGAATGAAACCGTCTTTTCATATCCCGATGGTGCGCTTATTTATCCTCTTTCAGATCGGCGCCCAGCAACTTTTTCTATGAGCCTTAATATGGATACAACTAGTGATGAGATGATGGAGAAAGATGCGCAACGGCTGCTGGACAATCCACCGAAAGTCATCGTCTACTCGAAAATCGCTGCGGATGATTTGCTCATATACGAGAAAATTTGGCGGCAAGGAAAACCGAGCGGAAATCGTAAGGTAATGGAAGCGGTTGAAAAACTGGCGCCCGGATATAAAAAGGTTGGAGAATTCGAATGGGGTTTGGGCAAATACCATTTCTATGTTTATGCCGCGCCAACCCCTCAAAGTTATAATTCTAATTCCGTACTTCGGTAAAAGGGAGATAGGAACACTTGCAAGCAGAGTCGTTATTTGGTCGCCGTGGTTCAGATCACATTGCGCTTTATGATGCAAAGAACGATCAGGCCCTCACCTTTGATCAACTCACTGAAAGAACAAGTTTGCTATCTGAATCTTTGAAAGAAGGTAAGTTGAGGCTCGCCTTCTGCTTCTCGGATAACAGCATCAAATCAGTTCTTTTCTATCTGGGATGTTTGCTTGCGGGTTTGCCGATTGCTTTATTTGAGAGCAAGTTGCTGGCAGAGCGAAAATTGGCTCTCTTCAACATTTATGAACCCGACCTTGTTTTGTGTGATGCAGAAGATGGCCCCCTCCTTCAAAACGCAGGATATACACCCGGCAACATTGAAGGGACGGATGTATGGTTTAAAACTCGCAGTGCTGTTGATCCCTCATCGGATCTAGCCTTGCTACTTTCGACTTCCGGTAGTACCGGTAGCTCTCGCATGGTAAGGCTTACTCTGAGGAATATTGAGGCAAATACCGTTTCAATTATCGAAGCACTTGGTATTACTCAGCAAGATGTAGCGATTACCAGTTTGCCCATTCACTATTCATATGGACTGTCCGTCTTGAACACTCACCTCTATGCAGGAGCAACGGTTGTGCTCACTGAGCCAGCCATAATGACAGGAGATTTTTGGAAGACTTTCAGGCAGCATAAATGCACGTTTTTGGCGGGTGTTCCCTATACCTTCGAACTTCTGGATCGACTTGATCTAAAGCGTTTAAATTTACCCTCACTAAAAAAATTGACAGTCGCCGGCGGGAAGCTAAAACCTGAATTGGCGGAGAAATATCACAAGTTAATGAGCGAGCGTGGTGGAGAGTTCTTTGTTATGTATGGGCAGACCGAAGCAACCGCGAGAATTGCTATTCTGCCACCGCATATGCTACCGCAAGAGCTGGGCTCTGCCGGTATTGCCATTCCAGGTGGAACTCTAAAAATTGAGGAGCCTGATGCAAAGGGTTATGGCGAGGTTATCTACGAAGGGACCAATGTGATGCTCGGTTATGCCGATTCGGCCCAAGATCTTACTCTTGGTGATGTAAATAAAGGCCGTCTGCCAACCGGTGACATTGGCTATCTCAATGAACATGGCTGCCTTTACGTAACTGGTCGATTGAAACGTTTTGCTAAAATATTCGGCTACCGCATTGATCTCGATGCCATAGAATCTCTCGTCCGAAAGTACTGCTATTGCGGGATAGTCAGTGATGATAACAACATCTATATATTTACCGAGAAAGACTGTGATATTGAGTCAATTAAAGAGGCTCTTGAAGCCGAGGTAAATATAAGTAGAAGTGTCTTTTTATTTCGCAGCTTGGAAACCATTCCCCATTTGTCTAGTGGAAAAATGGATTACGTGCAGATGCGCAATTACATAGACAGCTGATGCGGTATCATATGTGATGGTGAACAACAGCGAAACCAAGGAATTGCTGCCCAGCCCTCAGACATATCTGGGGCTTTTTCTTACCGCGCTAACCACGGTCCTTTTCGAAATACTCCTCACAAGGATTTTGAGTGCTACCATTTGGTATCACTTTGCATTTATCGTGTTGTCAGTGGCAATGTTTGGCATGACGATTGGTGCCATTCTGGTATACAAATTCCCTCGGTTTTTCACGATCGAGCGCACGTTTAATCATCTAAGCATTTTTGCGTTACTAGGCAGCCTGTTTCTGTCCGCCTCCGTAATCGCATATCTTCTTGTTTTTCCATTAATGACGGCGATCTTTTTCATATATGGTTCTGATAAATCAATGCTGCATTTGGATCTGCCTGCAGCCGGAAGCATACTGATCTTCTTTATAAATTTTGCGATTCCATTTATTTGCACCGGGGTGTGCACTTGTCTAGCTCTTACAAGATTCAAAGATCAAGGCAGACTTTACGCGGCAGATCTCATCGGAGCGGCATCGGCATGTTTTATTGCAATTGCGCTCTTATTTTTCATCGATGCGCCAAGTGCCGTTCTTTTAGCTTCTTGTTTGAGTGCCATTAGTGGCTTCTCGTTTGCATTGGGTTCAAAATCGTCCAAGCTGCGAATAGCATCAATCGGAACCGCTTCTGTTTGTGCCATCCTTGCTCTTGCTAATGTAGTTGGTTTTCACTCCAAACAGCCGCTCATAGGAATAATTGCCGGTTATGGGGATGTTGCATTTAGCCACACGCTCTTTCAACGCTGGACTCCCATGTCATTTGTGACTGTACGACCAGCTGATGAAAAAGCCTGGGGCTGGGGCATTGATCCTGCTCTTGTGACAGGGATTAAGTCGCACCATCATTTCGTGGAAATGGACTGTCACGCCGGTACGCCATTGTACGAGTTTGAGGGAGACTTTAATAAGGTCGATTTCTTGAAGTTTGATGTTTCGAATCTGGTTCATTCGATTCGGCCTAAGGGAGACATTTTTGTTATTGGAATAGGCGGCGGACGAGATATATTGGCTGCCCTAATGTATGGACACCGTCAAATTGTTGGTGCAGAGTTCAACAATGGCACCATCGATGTATTACGGCACCAATTTGCCGACTATTCAGGGCACCTCGACAGGTATCCGAACGTTCTTTTAGTGAATGACGAAGCACGCAGTTACCTTGCCAGTTCAGGGAAAAAATTTGATGTTATACAGGCAACGCTGGTAGATACGTTTTCAGCCAGCTCTAGTGGCGGTCTGGGTCTTACGGAAAACTCTCTCTACACACTGGACGGGTGGAAGGTATTTTTGTCTCACCTCAATGATGATGGCGTCCTTAGTGTCACTTATTCTGGCGACGCCCTTGCATATAAGATGTGCGGAATGGCTTCGCAGGCGCTGGCAAGCGAGAATCCGCGCGCTCATATAGTTATAGTTGGGGTAACATTCAAAGCTTCTGGATATGAAAAACCGGCATACACTTTTTTAGTGTCGCGAAAGCCATTCACAAATGAGGAATTGCAAACTATAGAAAAAACGGCTGAACGAATACATTGCAGTGTGGAACTAAGTCCTACTGTTTGCAAAGATCCGGGCTTTGCCAAAATGATCGATGACAAACAAAGGAATTCTTTCATTGAGGGCTACGAGTCCAATTTGCAAATTCCGACAGACGACCGACCGTTTTTTTATTGCACTTCGAAAGTGTCACGGTATCTCACGCTAACGCAATGGCAGCACTTGATCTTTGGTATGGAATGGATGACGGACCCGCATGATTCACTTGCCATTCTAACAATTGCTCTTCTCGTAGTAGCGTTTCTCAACTTGCTTTGCATCGTGCTGCCAACAACAACACCAGCGGCCCTGAAAGAGCTAAGTCTATCTATTCCATTGCTTGTATTTTTCTCAAGCATTGGATTAGGTTTTATGATGATTGAAATTTCGCAAATGGAACGTTTGACAATATTTCTTGGCCATCCTGTATATGGCTTGGCTGTGGTTTTATTTACCCTATTATTTTTCAGTGGAATAGGCAGTTTTACGGTGTCAAAATCGGATATGAGCAAAAACAAGGGGGCAGTGAGGCTTGTTTTGCTCCTGGCGGTTTTGACTCTCTCGTGTTTTATGAGTGCTTTCATTACGAAGGATAGTGGCAGTCCAATTCATGTAAGGATCATTTATTCTGCTTTTGTGCTTGCCTTCCCCGCATTTTTTATGGGCATGGCAATGCCCTTAGGTCTTATAGCGGCGCAATCTTCCCATCCTAGTCTGACTCCTTGGTTCTGGGCCATAAACGGTTCTGCATCCGTGCTCGGTTCAATCCTAGCCACCATGATCTCTATTTGTGCTGGCATTACAGCTACATTTTGGGTGGGCTTAATCTGTTACACATTGGCACTCCTAAGCTTCGTTTTGGAAACGAAGCAAAGAGCAACTGCTGTAATGTAATCTCCCCTTGGTCATTTTCGAGATGTCAATAACGTTTGACCTTCTCTTCTTGATCAAATATGTGAGGAAACATTATTTTTGCCGGAAGTTTTCTTACCACTCCCTATATATATTCGCTACAATGAGCAACTCGTCTCTCGAAACGGTGAACTCGGCGCGACTTTATTTATAAGACGCCGTTAATGTTGACCCGAAGATAGAAGAGGCGTTTAACCGTGCTTTAAACGGCGGCGAGACGCGGTTTTAGAACCGGTTCATTAGATTCAAACGAGCTAAGGAGAGTAGGGTCAATGGCACGTGCCAAAACAACTCGAAACGAAGGTACAGCTACTGCGGCTAAAGTGCAGCGTATCCGTATTCGTTTGAAATCGTATGACCATCGCTTGCTTGATAAGTCATCCGACCAAATAGTCGATACAGCCAAGCGCACTGGTGCAACCGTTTGTGGCCCAGTTCCCCTCCCGACTCGTAAGCGCGTTTACTGCGTGTTGCGTTCGCCCCACGTAGACAAGAAGTCTCGTGAACACTTTGAAATTCGTATTCACAAGCGCTTGATCGACATAAACGATCCAACCCCAACAACGGCTGATGCCTTGATGCGCTTGGACCTGCCCGCCGGTGTAGATATTGAAGTGAAGCTCTAAGGAAGAATCGCCATGATACTTGGTCTTTTAGGGAAAAAAATTGGTATGACCCAGGTCTTCGATGCCGAAGGCTTGAGTGTGCCTGTCACGGTCGTGCAGTTGGGCGAGAACATCGTCACCCAGACCATTACCAAAGAAAAGAACGGCTACACCGCTATTCAAGTTGGTGGATTCCCCGTCAAAGAAAAGAAAATGAACAAGCCTGCTTTAGGTGCTTTCAAAAAAGCGAGCATTCAACCGCTCCTTCCTATTAAAGAATTTCGCATTCCTGATCCAACTGCGTTCACCGTTGGTGAAGCCGTGCCCGTAGACAAAGTATTTACAGAAGGACAGCTCGTTGATGTGCGTGGCAGCTCAATTGGTAAAGGCTTCCAAGGTACCGTCAAGCGTTTCCATGCTGGTCGTGGACCGATGGCTCACGGTTCGAAATTTCACCGCTCCATGGGTTCAATCGCTCCTGGTACCACACCAGGACGCGTTTATAAAGGTGTGCACATGCCCGGACTAATGGGCAACGAAAACGTTTGCGTACGCCGTCTGAAAGTTGTGCAAATTTTGGCCGAGAAGAAATTGGTCCTTATAAAGGGTGCTGTGCCCGGTGTTGAAGGTGGTGTCGTCATCATCAGTCCTTCTAAAACGAAGTGGAACTAATTGAGAATTGAGATCTAAAAGGTAGAGAGCTAAGAAAATGACATCCACACAAGTGCTCGATTTGAAGGGCAAGAAAACAGGCGAGATCACTCTCAAAGACGAAGTTTTTGGCGTTGAAGTCAAAACTGGTCTTATGCATACTGCCTTGGTACGCCAACTCGCTAATGGTCGTTCTGGTTCAGCAAACACAAAAACAAGATCTGAAGTACGTGGCGGCGGTGCTAAACCGTGGCGTCAAAAAGGAACTGGGCGCGCCCGCGCCGGATCTCGCCGTTCACCTCTATGGGAAGGCGGCGGCGTTATTTTTGGACCTAAGCCGCGTGATTTCTCTATTGCATTGCCCAAGAAAATGCGTGCCCTGGCTGTAAAATCCGCCTTGGCTGCTAAGAAAGAGCAACTCATTGTTGTAAGCAGCTTTGCTGACGTCAAAGAAGCAAAGACAAAAAATGCAATCGCCATCTATCGGGATCTCAAAATCGAAGGCAAAAAAGTATTGCTCGTTCTCGATTACACGACAGATGAATCCAAGACCATCACTTTGGCTGCTCGCAATATCGAAGGCACCAAAGTTGTGCACGTCAATAATTTGAGCGTCAAAGACTTGATTGAAAGCGATGTCATTTTGACAACCGAAGCCGGTGTAAATGCCATTCACAAACGTTTTGAAGTAACTCAGAAAGTCCGTGCTGTTCCAGCGCGCCCGGAAAGAAAGGCTCCCGTTGCTGATGCTATTAGTCCGAAAGCAAAATTGAAGGCAAAGCCAGAAGCTAAAGCTGAAACTAAAGCTGAAGCCAAGCCGAAAGCTGATAAAGCAGAGGCTAAGCACGAAGAAAAATCTGAAGCAAAGGCAAAAGCCACTGAAGCTGGCGAGCCAAAAGCTAAAAAAGAAACTGCTAAAGCCGAAGCTCAAGAGCCAGCTGAGCCAAAGGCAAAGAAAGCCGCTCCAAAAGCTGAAGTAGCTGAAGAAAAAGCCAAACCAAAGAAGGCTAGCAAGGAAGAAGAAACCAAGCCAGCCAAGAAATCAAAGAAGGAAGACTAGAAGATGAATACTCGACAGTCTCAAATTATTTATAGACCAATCATCAACGAAAAAACGACGATGTTGACCGAACTCGGTCAGTACACCTTTGAAGTAGCAAAGGATGCTAACAAAATCGAGATCGCTCAAGCCGTTGAAGCGTTGATAAAAGACCTTTACCCGAAAAACAAAACCGAAGTGCTCAAAGTGAATACATCTGCTATTCGCGGTCGCATTCGGCGCAATAAGCAAGCGAGCAAAAAAGCTCCACGCGCCCCCAAAGACAGTAAAAAAGCAATTGTCACCCTTGTTGGTGACCCGCTTGATATCTTCAGCGCCTAGGAAGTAGAAGGAAGAAGCCCATGCCGCCTCGGAAAGTAAATCCAACATCAGCCGGTAGACGGAATATGACGGTGCACGATTTCACCGACATAACTACCAATAAGCCTGAAAAGAGCCTTTTGCGTTCTTTCAAGCAAACCGGCGGGCGTAATAATCAAGGTCGTATGACGGTTCGCCACAAAGGCGGCGGTCACAAGCGCAACTATCGTGTCGTAGATTTTCGTCGTGACAAAGACGACATTCCAGCCGTTGTCAAAACGATCGAATACGATCCAAACCGCAATGTCCGCATTTGCTTGTTGTTTTACGCCGATGGCGAAAAGCGTTATGTGCTTGCACCGCTTGGCATAAAGGTAGGCGATAAGCTTCTTTCCGGTCCAAATGCTGAAATCAAAAACGGCAATTGCTTGAAGCTTCGATCCATTCCGTTGGGCACCATGGTGCACAATGTCGAGCTCACAATTGGTAAGGGCGGACAAATTGGTCGCTCTGCCGGCACTCAAATACAAGTTCTGGCTAAAGAAGGCACCATGGTTACTTTGCGTTTGCCATCCGGCGAAATGCGCATGGTGCACGCCGAATGCAAAGCCACAATCGGCCAGCTCGGCAACCCAGATGCCAAAAATATTCGACTCGGTAAAGCAGGACGCTCACGCTGGATGGGTATTCGCCCTGCCAACCGCGGTGTCGTTATGAACCCAATCGATCACCCACATGGTGGTGGCGAAGGCAAGTCTCCAATTGGTGGCAAGCCGCAAACGCCATGGGGCAAGCCGGCAATGGGTTACAAGACCCGTCGCGGCAAGCACTATACATCCAGTAAGTACATCGTCAAGCGTCGCACTAAGTAGGTAGGAGGACAAAGTGTCTCGATCACTAAAAAAAGGACCGTTTGTACATGCGTCCTTGTCCAAAAAAATCGAAGATATGAATAGAAAGGGCGACAAGCGCGTAATTAAGTCTTGGTCGCGTGCTTCCATGATTGTGCCGGAAATGATCGGTCATACGATCGCCATTTATAACGGTCGCAAACATGTACCTGTTTATGTAACCGAAAACATGATCGGTCATCGTCTCGGCGAATTTGCTCCGACTCGTTTCTTCAAAGGCCACGCTGGTGGCGGCGATAAGACAGCTAAGAGAGCTGGCTAAGAGGACTATATAGAATGCAAAGCAAAGCACAAGCAAAATGGGTAAGAATGTCGCCGCGTAAAGTGCGCCGCGTCATAAATGAAATTCGTGGCGCCACCGCCGGTGAAGCGCTAACGGTTCTCCGCTTCATGCATTTCTCAGCAGCGCGCGAAGTAGAAAAAGTATTGAAGTCCGCAATGTACAACCTTATTCATGCTGAAAAGGCCAATATCTCGGAAACCGCTGCTAACGAACTAACCATCGTTGAAGCGTTCGCCGATCAAGGACCAACCTTCAAACGCATGCAGCCTCACGCCAAAGGAAGGGCATTTCCCATCCACAAGAAAACCAGTCATATCACCTTAGTTCTCTCAGACGTTTAAGGAGCAGGAAATTGGGTCAGAAAGTAAATCCTAATGGTTTTCGCCTCGGTATTCACCGGGGTTGGCGTTCGAACTGGTTTGTTCAAACCAAAGACGTCGCTGCTCTCATTGAAGAAGACCAACGCATTCGCGTCTATCTAAAGAAAGAACTTTCAAACGCTGGTGTCTCTAAAGTAGACATCTCGCGCAAAGCAGACCAAATTCAATTGGACATCTTCACAGCCAGACCAGGTGTCGTGGTTGGTAAAGGTGGACAAGGTGTTGAAACCCTGCACCAAAAAGTGAAGGAAATGCTGCACCGCACCGGTCTTGATATTCGCATAAACATTTTGGAAATCAATAGAGTTGATCTTGAATCTCAATTGGTTGCCGAATCAATTGCCCAACAGCTCGAAAAGCGCGTTGCATTCAGACGTGCCATGAAGCAAGCCGTTCAACGCTGCATGAGAGCTGGCGCTGTCGGCGTCAAAATAATGGTGGCAGGTCGCTTGGGTGGTGCTGAAATTGCCCGCACCGAGTGGACTAAAGAAGGACGGATTCCGCTGCAAACATTGCGCGCCGATGTTGACTACGGTCTAGCTGAAGGGCACACCGTCATGGGTTTGATTGGTATCAAAGTTTGGATTTTCCGGGGTGAACTGGAACCCGGTCAATGGTCGCCTCCCAACATCAAGACTGCACAAGAACGCGGACCTGGTGGTGGTAACCAAGAAGGTAGACCGGAAAGAGCTCCAAAAAATCAGGGTCGTCGCTCCAGGAAGGCAGGTTAATTAGTCATGCTGTTGCCAAAACGAACAAAATTCCGTAAACACCACCGCGGCCGAATGTCCGGCACGGAAACTCGTGGTGTCGAGGTGCAGTTTGGTGAATTCGGATTACAGGTGCTAGAACCGGCCTGGATTACATCGCGCCAAATCGAAGCAGCTCGTAAAGCCATGACTCGCAGTGTCCGCAGAGGCGGTCAAATGTGGATTCGCGTTTTCCCAGATCACTCAGTGTCGAAGAAGGCTGCTGAAACCCGGATGGGTTCTGGTAAAGGCAACCCTGAATTCTGGGTAGCCGTGGTTAAGCCGGGTCGTGTCATGTTCGAAATGTCCGGCATCGGATCAAAAGAAGCACACCATGCCCTTCAACTGGCAGCCCAAAAGTTGCCCGTTAAGTGCAGAGTTCTTGAGCGGCATGCAGGAGGCACTCAATGAAAGTAAAAGAAATTCGAGAGCTTCACGCCGAAGAAATCAAAACCAAAGTAGTTGATGCCCGCAAGGAAATCGTAGATCTGCGCTTTCAGCTTGCCATGCGCAAACTGGACAGCACTTCTAAGCTGCGCAACGCTAAGAAAAAGCTTGCCAGACTCCTTACGATTCAAACAGAAAAAGAAACGGGAGTTCGATAATGCCTAAGAAGGAACTGGTCGGAAAAGTGATTTCCAACAAAATGGAAAAGACGGTTGTAGTAGCCGTTGAGTCCCGTTCCGCCCATGACAAATACGAAAAGCCGATCGTCCACACGCGCAAGTTCAAAGCACACGATGCTGAGAACAAGTGCCAAATTGGCGACCGTGTTCGCTTGCGTGAGTGCAGACCGTTGTCACGTGAAAAACGCTGGATCGTTATTGAAGTGGCAACAGGCCAAGGTCGACTCAGTTCTATCAAAGAGGTAGCGGTAGTATGATTCAGCCACAAACTCGCTTAACCTGCGCCGACAATACTGGTGCCCGGCAATTGATGTGCATCCGCGTTCTAGGCGGATCTAACCGTCGCTATGCTGGGCTTGGCGACCTCATTGTAGGTGTTGTGAAAGATGCTTTGCCTAACATGCCCGTCAAGAAATCAGAAGTGGTGCGCGCCGTAGTAGTGCGTGTTCGCACCCACGTACGTCGTCCAGATGGCTCAACTATCTGCTTTGACGATAATGCTGCCGTCATAGTTCAAAAGGACGGCAACCCTAAGGGTACGCGTGTATTTGGACCAATTGCCCGCGAGCTCAGAGACAAAAACTTCACGAAAATAATTTCGCTTGCGCCTGAGGTACTTTGAGATGGTTTACGAAAGCAAGAAAAAAGACGTTCGTTTCTCTAAAGCTGCTATCTCCGAAAAGGTTAAGCCAGGAGCAATTCACGTTGTCTCAAAAGCACTTGTTAAAGAGAAAGCGACAAATCTCGTTCCGAAAATTCACGTAAAGCGTGGTGATCTGGTCATTCTAAAGAGTGGCTCCAAAGAGGCCGGCAAAGGCAAAACGGGCAAAGTGACTGCCGTATTTCCTAAAGAAGGCAAGATTATTGTTGAAGGCATAAACGTTATCACCCGTGCCACCAAGGCGCGTGGACCTATGACCAAGAGCGGATTAATCAAAAAGGAAGCTCCAATTTACGCAAGTCGGGTCATGCTCTATAGCTCGCAAACCAAAAAAGGTGTAAGAGCAGAATTCCGCAAACGAGAAAATTTAGACTAAGACTGGACAAGGAAAGGAACCCCAAACCAAGCGCTTTGACGACAAAGACCGTCAAATGAAAAGCAAGAGGTTACGCAAAGATGATCGATATAAAAGAACAATATTCAAAAGAAGTAGTGCCGTCGCTGATGAAGCAGTTCGGTTACTCCAACAATTTGCAAGTGCCTCGATTTGAGAAGGTCGTGATCAACATGGGGCTTGGCGAAGCAACTGCCAATGCCAAAGCGGTTGACGGTGGTGTCAAAGATCTCGTCACCATTACCGGTCAAAAGCCCATTATCAATCGCGCCCGCAAATCAATTGCCACATTTAAAGTGCGCCAGGGTATGCCGGTTGGTGCCAGCGTTACTCTGCGTGGACGTCGCATGTGGGATTTTCTCGCCAAATTCATTCACATCGCATTGCCCCGTATTCGCGATTTCCGCGGCGTATCGGGTCGCTCTTTTGATGGTCGCGGCAACTATTCAATTGGTATTCGCGAGCAACTTATTTTTCCTGAAATCAACTATGAACAAGTCGACGCAGTGCGCGGTATGGATATTGCAATCGTGACGACAGCGCGCACCGACCAAGAAGCACAAGCACTACTTGCCGCAATTGGCATGCCATTTAGGAGGTAAGAAGTGGCAAAAACTTCCATGATTGATAAGGAGCACAAACGCCGGGTCCTAGTTGCCAAAGGCAAATATCCTGGTGTTCGTTTGCACAACCGCTGCCGAATTTGTGGCAGACCACGCGGTTTCTACCGTGATTTTGGTCTGTGCCGATGCTGCCTGAGAAAAATGGCACACGAAGGTCTAATTCCGGGCGTCACGAAGTCTAGCTGGTAGGAGAGAGTAAATGCCGGTAACAGATCCAATTTCCGATATGTTGGCACGCATCCACAACGCGTCACGAGTAAGTGCTGCGGCCGTGGAGATGCCTGCTTCTAAACAAAAGTTGGCGCTTGCCGAACTTTTGCGGAATGAAGGCTTCATATCATCTTTTGAAACGAAGAGCCTTGGCTCTCCGCAACAAAAAATGCGCATTGTTTTGAAATACGGGCCGAAAGGCGAACGTGTTATTCAAGGGCTGAAGCGCATTAGCCGACCTGGTCTTAAGGTATATCGCCCATCCAAGAAAGTGCCGCGTGTCTTCGGCGGATTGGGCATTTCCATCATCAGCACCAGCAATGGTTTGATGACGGATCGCCAGGCGCGTAAGAGCAATATTGGCGGCGAAGTAGTCGCCCAAGTATGGTAACCCGGTAAGGAAAGGGTGAGGAAAGGCAAATGTCCCGCATAGGTAAAGCACCAATTCCAGTACCGTCAGGTGTGACGGTTCAAATCAATGGAACGGAAATTTCCGTGAAGGGTCCGAAAGGACAACTTTCACGCACCATCCGTCCGGAGATTGCAGTTGAGCAAAATGACGGCAAGCTTGTCGTTATAAGGCAATCGGAAGATCGCATCGTGCGCGGATTGCATGGCCTGACACGAACGCTCATTGCCAACATGGTGAAGGGCGTCACTGATGGCTTCACCCGCAATTTGGAAATTGTCGGTGTTGGTTACCGTGCTCAAATGGATGGCACCAAGCTCGTTATGCAACTTGGCTATTCGCACCCGGTAATAATTGTGCCCCCGAAAGGCATTGAAATTGTCGTTCCGCCAAAGACCAACCTTGTTACCGTAAGTGGTGCCGACAAGCAAGCCGTTGGTGACTTGGCTGCATACATAAGAGATCGCAGACCGCCTGAAGTCTACAAAGGCAAAGGTGTGAAGTATCAAGGTGAGTTCATTCGCCGTAAGGCTGGTAAAGCCGCCGGTAAGAAGAAATAGGCATTCGGAGAACGTAAGCGATGATTACAAAACCAGATCGAAAGCTCACGCGAGTTAAGCGCCATATGCGCATTCGTCGTCGTCTAACCGGTTCTACCGAAAGACCGCGTCTTTGCGTTTATCGTTCCAACAAACATATTTACGTTCAAATTGTCGATGATTCTTCCGCTAAGACTCTAGTTGCGGCAAGCACATTAGATCCGGAAATCGCCAAGAAATTGACGAAGACCTGGGACAAGGAATCGGCAAAAACGGTTGGTCAACTCGTTGCCAAACGAGCCAAAGCCAAAGGTATTGAAGCAGTAGTTTTCGACCGGGGTGGTTACATTTATCATGGCCGCATTGCCGCTGTAGCAGAAGCTGCACGGGAAGCTGGTCTTGAATTTTAGTTCTTAATTAGAAGGAAAACGATTCAATGGCTGATAACGATAAAATTCCTAACTCCGAGGAGCAAGGCAGCGGCGAGGGCCAGAAGCGCGGTCGCAAGCATGGTAATCGTGATTCGAACCGCCGTGATGATAATCGTCAACGCGTTGAGTCCGAGTGGGAAGAAAAAATCATTCAAGTAAGACGGGTCACCAAAGTGGTGAAGGGCGGCAAGAAGCTCAGTTTTAGAGCTGTAGTTGCTGTGGGGAACGGCAAAGGCCAAGTCGGCATCGGTGTCGGCAAAGCAGCTGAAGTTATTAGCGCCATTCAAAAAGGTGTCGTTGATGCCCGCAAAGAACTGATCAAAGTTCCGCTGGTTGGCGCAACCATTCCCCACCAAATTGTTGGGAAAAGAGGAAGCAGCCGTATTCTTCTTAAACCAGCCGCCAAGGGCACAGGCGTCATCGCCGGTGGTGCCGCACGCGCCATTTTGGAGTTGTCCGGTGTTGGTGATGTTTTGTCTAAGTCGCTCGGTTCACGTGCTCCTCTCAATGTCGCTCGTGCCACCATCGATGGTCTGCAAAGACTAAGACCGTTTGAAGATGCAGCAAGACTGCGTGGTCTTAGCATGAAGCAGATGCTCGTGTAATCAGCAGATTAAACGAACTGATTTAAAAGGAACTATAAGGAAATGTTGAAGATTACACTCACCAGTGGCCTAGTCGGCAAGAAAACTACTCAACGAAAAGTGGTTGAGGGCCTGGGTTTGGGCAAGTACGGTTCAACCGTAACCCATGCAGACTCACCAACTATCCGCGGTATGGTGAATAAAGTTAGCCACCTCGTTACAGTTGAAAAACTGGATAGCGGCAAAACCGAAAAAGCCGAAAAAGCTACGAAAGTCGAAAAGACTGATAAGGCAACGAAAAAAGCATAACGGACGCTTAGAGCGTCTTTTAAAGCCGAGTCATCTTGAAGGTTCTTGATGGCGCAAGGCGAAAAGGAGAAAGAAATGCAACTGAGTGATTTGAGACCGACTGAGGGCTCGCGCAAGAAAACCAAACGGGTAGGACGCGGTCGCGCTTCCGGTCATGGCAAAACCAGTACCAGAGGTCATAACGGTCAGGGACAACGTTCTGGTGAATCAAAGCGATTTGGTTTTGAAGGTGGTCAAACACCATTGTTCAGGCGCTTGCCTAAGATCCACAATTTCGACCAAGTCGTAAAACGCGAATGGGTTGAAGTAAACGTCGGCGCTCTAAATGTACTGCCGGCTAACCTGGAAGTAGACTCATATACACTCGTTGAGCACAAATTATTGCGCACCCCAAGTGATAGCCTTCGTATTCTCGGCAACGGCGAATTGAAAGTTGCCCTTAAAGTTACGGCTCACCACTTCTCAGCCGGTGCCAAAGCCAAAATTGAAGCGGCCGGGGGTACAGTTACCCTCATAGAAGCGCCAAATCTCAAGACAAAGCGTCGCTAACCAACCTTGGTTAGAATAATGGTTGGACCAGACGCTTTGTACAAGATGCTTTGTACTAACGTGATTGCAAGGAGTTTTTACCATGCAAACGGGACCTAGGCGCAAGACAGCAAGCAGCTCCGCAGCAGACGACATTTTGTCGTTGCTTACGTCTGCTGGTCTGAAAGAGCGCATTATTTTTACGCTTTTCATGATCGCCATTTATCGAATTGGCGTTCATATTCCGATTCCCGGAGTCGACCCTTCTGCATTCTCAAGACATCCTGAGCTTGCTCAAAATTTGCTTGGCATGATCGACCTCTTCACAGGTGGTGCCTTAAACAAACTCTCCATTTTCTCGATGGGGATCGGTCCTTACATCACATCTTCAATCATCATGCAGTTAATGACCTTTGCTATTCCTCAATTAGAGGAAAAGCAAAAATCCGGCGGCGAAGCAGGGCGCAAAGAGCTTCAGCAGATTACGCGCTACGGCACGGTTATATTGGCGATTGTGCAATCACTCATGCTTGCCAATCTGCTTACGAAAATTCAAAATCCGCCCATTGTTTTAACGCCTGGTCCGCTTTTTCTTGTGAGCACAACTATCGTTCTTACATCGTGTGCTGTCTTCATTATGTGGATGGGTGAAACGATCACCGAGCGCGGTGTTGGAAATGGTGCTTCGCTCCTTATCTTCTTAGGTATTGCAGCACGACTGCCTGTCATGATCAAAAACACAGCGGAAGCTGTTCAAACTGGACAGTCACCACTTTGGGGTGTGCTTGTTTTGACAGCTGTCTTCCTTGTGCTCGTTGCTCTTATCGTTTGCTTGCAGCAAGGTGTTCGCAAAGTAATGGTATTGGGGGCCAGGCGCAATGTCGGCCGCCAGGTTTTTGCCGCACCCGATGACTTTATGTTTTTGCCCGTTAATCCATCCGGTGTCATGGCTATCATTTTTGCTTCTTCCGCTTTGATGTTCCCGAGCACGCTCATGAATTTCATGGGGCGCACTGATCCGGGCAAAGCGATGTCTCAGCTCATTACATCAAGTCCGATGGGCAGTACGTTCACTAGTCTTGCCAATACGCCGTGGGTGCAATCGATCTGGAGCTTTCTTGTGCAAGAGATGGCCAACACGTTCTCCTATTACCACTGGGAGCATTCGCTTCTTTACTTCCTGCTCATTTTGTTTTTTGCTTTCTTCTACGCATCGATTATTTATCCAGTGCGAGATATGGCTGACAATTTGCGCAGAAGTGGGCGGGCTGTTCAGGGTGTTCGTCCAGGCAGACCAACGGCTGAGTTCCTTGAAAAAACTCTCAATCGCCTCATCTTCATCGGTGCAGTGGCAGTAGGAATCATCGCCATTTTGCCAATTCACGTTGAGCAACTTACTTATGTTCAAACTTTGCAAGGATTGGGCAGTACTTCGCTCATCATCTTGGTTGGTGTTGCCATTGATACCAGGCGTCAAATTGTGACCCATGCCCTATCGGCGCGGTATCAGGCAAGAGGACTATTTCGTGGCCCCGGCCAAAAGGATAATTTCTAAGTATGCGCATTCTATTTTTAGGCCCGCCTGGCTCCGGCAAAGGCACCCAATCTAAGAAACTAGCCGAAAAGGAAAGCATTTTGCATTTGTCTTCTGGTGACTTGCTAAGAGCAGCAGTTGCTGCAGGTACACCGGCTGGAAAATCTGCTCAGTCTTTCATGGATGACGGAAAACTTGTGCCCGATCCGGTTTTGATTGATATGTTTCGAGAAGAGCTCTCCAAGCCAGGCGCCTTTAAGGGCTTTATCCTGGATGGCTTTCCGCGCAATTTAAGCCAAGCCAAAAGTTTGGATGCAATGTTGGGCGAATTAATGGCTGAACTCGATACCGTTCTCAATTTAGAAATTGACAATGAGCTTCTGAAAGAAAGAATTACAGGCAGACGCACTTGTCCAAACAAAACTTGTGGTGCCGTGTATCACGTCAAATTTGCACCACCGAAAAAAGACAACGTTTGCGATTTGTGTGGCACCACGCTTACACAAAGATCGGATGATAACGCGGATCTAGTTGCCAAAAGACTGGAAACCTATCACGAGCAAACTGCTCCTTTAATTGAGTACTACACCAAGAAAGGCATTCTCAAAACTGTGAATGCTGAAGGTAAACCGAACGAAGTATTTGCCCATATTCTGGAATCAGCAGAACTGATCAAATCGCGGAAGTAATTGACTTTATGATTTTGACGGTAGATAGCGACATAGACTTAATCAGAAAGGCAGGGCAAACCGCCGGAGCCGTTCTTGAATATGTTGCTTCACTAGTTAAGCCCGGCATATCGACCTGGGAGCTTGATGAAGAAGCGGAAAAGGCAATTCGCGATCGCGGTGCTATACCCACCTTTAAGGGCTACAGAGATTTTCCAGCTACTATTTGCACATCTGTGAACGAAGAAGTTGTGCATGGTATCCCAAACAAAAAGAAGATTTTGAAAGAAGGCGATGTGATTAGCCTCGACATTGGTGCAAGCTACTTCCGCCAGGATAATGGCAAGCCCTTTGCCTTCATAGGTGATACCGCTCTCACAGTCCCTGTAGGTACTATTTCGCCACGTTTGCAAAAGCTTCTTGATGACACGAAGCGCTCCTTATACAACGCCATTGCAGTCTGCCGTGCCGGCGCAACTCTGGATGATATAGGCGGTGCTGTTGAAGATGTAGCCAAGGAATCTGCTTACGGGCTTGTCAGGGACTATGGCGGACACGGCATAGGACCTAACTATCACGAAGATCCATTCATCTACAATTACCGTACAGGCAGCAAGGTTAAACTGAAACCTGGTATGGTTATCGCGGTTGAGCCGATGTTCAATCAGGGAGGAGACCGAGTGCGAACCAAACCAGATGGTTGGACAGTTGTAACGCAAGATTACAAGCCTTCCGCACATTTTGAGCATTCATTACTAATTACCGAAGGGGAACCGGAAGTGCTGACAAAGCGCCCCAGCGAGGTCATTCAATGACAAAGCAAGGCGTTATTGAGTTTGAAGGGACGATTAAAGAATCCCTTCCTAACGCGATGTTTAGAGTCGAGTTAGATAACGGGCACAAGGTACTGGCCCACATTTCTGGAAAAATCCGCAAGAACTTTATTAAGATTCTGCCGGGAGATCGCGTCAGGGTTGAGCTTACGCCTTACGATCTGACTCGAGGCAGAATCACCTATAGAATCAAAGACTAAGGTAGAATAGGTGGTTTGCCAACCACGGTCTTGATTTGGACCCGCACAGGTGCCAATCGGCCACAGATTACCTTCGGCTAATCACCATCGGTAATTTGCCTTCGGTCCAAAAAAAGAGTATCTGACAACCCCCACAGGGATCTGGTTATGAAAGTTAGAGCGTCCGTCAAGAAAATTTGCGAAAAATGCAAGGTCATCCGCCGTAAAGGCCGGGTGGCAGTTATTTGTGAGAACCCAAAGCATAAACAAAGACAAGGTTAAGGAAGAATGGCTCGTATCGCAGGCATCGATTTACCAAAAGCAAAACGCACAGCGATTGCGCTGACGTATATTTATGGCGTCGGTCGCACTACTGCCGATAAAATCGTGAATAAAGTGGGCATTCAACAAAGCCGCCGTATTCAAGATTTGACGGAAGATGAAGTTACCAAGCTGCGCGATGAGATCGAAAAAGGCGGCTTGTCTATTGAAGGTGATTTGAGACGGGTTGAGGGTCTCAACGTTAAGCGCCTTATTGAAATCAATTGCTATCGCGGTCAAAGACACAGACGCGGTTTGCCAACACGTGGACAACGCACCAAAACTAATGCTCGTACACGTCGCGGTCGCAAACGCGGCACCGTCGCCGGCAAGAAAATTGCACCATCCAAAGGTTAGTCTGGTAAGGAAACGAGAGAGAACGAACAATGGCAAAGTCGCCTAAAGCACGCACCAAGAAAAAAGAACGACGCTTCATATTGCAAGGCGTTGTCCATATTCAAAGCACCTTTAACAACACGATCGTGTCTTCAACCGATCCGCAAGGTCAAGTTATTGCTTGGGCGTCTGCCGGAACTGTTGGATTCAAAGGTGCCAAGAAGGGCACGCCATTCGCCGCACAGCAAGCCGCCGAATCAGTCGCGAAGCGATCGATGGACCAAGGCATGAGACAAGTTGAAGTACTTGTCAAAGGACCAGGAGCTGGTCGCGAAACAGCTATTAGAGCGCTCCAAGCCTCAGGTTTGGAAATTAGTTTGATCAAAGACGTCACCCCCATCCCACACAACGGCTGCCGACCGCCTAAGCGCCGGCGCGTTTAATAGACTGTATTTTCAAGGAGATTTAAGTTGGCCAGGTACACTGATTCCGTTTGCAAGCTTTGCCGCAATGAAGGCGTAAAACTCTTCTTGAAGGGCTCGCGCTGCTACACAACGAAATGCGCGATCGAAAGACGTCGCTATGGTCCAGGCCAACATGGACAAGACCGCAAGAAGCAATCTGAATTTGCATTGCAATTGAGAGAAAAGCAAAAGGTACGCCGCTATTATGGTGTGCTGGAAAGACAATTCTCTGCCTACATGGAAGATGCCAGCAAACAAAAGAAAGTACCAACTGGTTTGCGCCTTCTCCAACTTTGCGAAGCTCGTCTCGATAACATCGTTTATCGCTCAGGTGTTGTGCCGTCACGCGCTCAAGCCAGACAGCTTATTCTTCATGGTCACATCACAGTAAATGGCAAGAAGGTACAAATTCCTTCTTATCAGGTGAAGCCAAAAGAAGTTGTGGGTGTAAGCGAAAAGAGCAAGAAACTCATAAGAGAAGTTATTGAAGCAAACCCGGCTCCTGTTGCACCCAACTGGATGCTGGCTAACCTGGAAACACTGGAAGCGTCCGTTATAAATCCTCCATCACGTGAGGATTTAGACCAGACCATCAAGGAAGCGCTAATCGTTGAATATTACTCGAGGTAAACACTGAACCTCGCAATTTGCGAGGAATTCGGATTTTATCGAGTAACCTCATTACAAGTCGCTGATTAGCTGATTCGCAAGAGCAATCATGGAGTGAAAATGGAACCTCTCAAAATCAAATGTTTGGAAAATAAGACCGGAGCCGATGGCTCGATTTACGGCAAATTTGTGATTGAACCTCTAGAAAGAGGTTACGGCACAACTTTGGGTAATGCTTTACGCAGAGTTCTCCTTTCTTCGCTCGATGGTTCGGCTGTATCCGCAGTAAGAATCGACGGCATCACACACGAGTTCACAACCATCCCTGGTGTCGTTGAAGATGTCATCGACATCATGCTCAACTTGAAGGGTCTAGTCGTTAAGACCTTCAGCAACGATCCGCAATACCTTCATCTAGATGTTGAACGGGTTGGACCTGTCACCGGTCGCGATATCATCTGCCCAGCCGATGCCACCATCATCAATCCGGATTGGCAACTTTGCACTTTGGCCGAAGGCGGCAGAGTGCGCGCTGAAATCACAGTGGAACGCGGTCGCGGTTATGTACCGGCCGACTCACACAGCCACTTCAAACAAGCCATTGACGTACTGCCGATAGACGCAGTGTTCATGCCAGTTCGCAAAGTAAGTTACAACGTTGAACCAACTCGCGTTGGTGAATCAACCGATTTCGACAAACTAACAATCGAAATCTGGTCCAATGGTTCCATTGACGCAACCGAAGCCATTTCGCAAGCCGCACGTCAAGTCATTGAACACCTTGTTCCGATTGCTGAATTGTCCGGTAAGCCAATGGTGCCAGCCACTACTCAACCGCAACAAACTGACGGCAAGCATTCTTCTATCTCAATTGAAGAACTCGAACTTTCAGTACGCGCTTACAACTGCTTGAAGCGTGCCAACATCAACTCGCTCGGCGAGCTTCTGAAGTTGTCTTATGACGACTTGATGAACATCAAAAACTTCGGTAAGAAGTCTGCTGATGAAGTCATCGAGCGTTTGAGACAGTTTGGACTCACACTTGCCGACACACCAAAAGACAAGTAGAATTCTTCACCCACCGTTGTTATCTAGAGGACATCATGCGTCACCGTTTGCCAGGACATCAACTCAACCGCCCTTACGATCAACGCAAAGCGTTGTTGAGAGCTTTGGCGACCGAATTGCTAAGGCACGATGAAATTATCACGACACTCGCAAAAGCGAAAGCCGTGAGACCTGAAGTTGAGCGCATCATCACCAAAGGCAAGAAAGGCTACCTTTCTAATCACAAGGAATTGCACGAAAAGGGCAAAGCCGGTGATACCAAAGCAGCCGCCCAAGTAAGCAAGGCCGTACACCTGCGCCGCCAAGTCAATGCCTACCTCTATGATGGTGAAGTGGTAAAGCGCGTCTTCAATGAAATTGCTCCTCGCTACAAAGACCGTGCCGGCGGATACACCCGTATTCTCAAAGCTGGTAATCGTCGTGGTGATGCAACCCCGATGGCTATCATCCAGCTTGTTTAGGACGAAGAAACTTCGGTTCGAAATTCATTTAGGGGCATGGCTTAGCCATGCCCTTCTTGTTTGTTAGAAGCCATCTGGAGATAACAGCGTGCGCGTTGCACTTCTCATTGAATATCACGGCAAAAATTTGCATGGCTCTCAGTTTCAACTGGGAGTTCGAACTGTGCAAGACGAGCTTGAGAAAGCAGTTTCAGCTTTCATCCGCGAACCATCCCGCGTCATTTTAAGTGGTCGCACCGACAGTGGTGTACATGCACAGAATCAGGTCGCTCATTTTGATTGCAGCGACCAGGAGCTTGATTTGTGGCGCTTTGCTTGGGCTTTAAACGGCATTCTAAAAAACGATATTGCTGTCAAAGGTGTGCAGATTGTGCCAACAACTTTTCATGCCCGTCATAGCGCTCTTAAGCGTCAGTATGTTTACCGCATTCTGAACCGCTCTCAACGATCGGCTCTCATCTCTGATACACACCATTTCGTGTCATATGAGCTTGATTGTAAGCGTATGCAAAAAGCTGCTCAATACTTGGTGGGCACTCATGATTTCGCCTCTTTCAAGTCTACAAGCACCGATCAAGGCACAAGCGTGTGCAATGTCTACCGTGCTGAATTGTTGAATTTAGGTGAAGGGCTGCTTGAGTTCTGGATTGAGGCAAATCACTTCGTGTACAATATGGTGCGCATTATTGTGGGCACTCTTATCGAGATTGGACTCGGGGAGAGGTCGCCCGAGAGCCTCCAAACGGCGTTGCAAGGATGCGATCGAAACCTGACCGGGCCAACGTCGCCAGCTAGAGGTTTGACTCTGGTTTCGATAACCTATCCGGAAGAGTTCCAATTATTCCCGACGCTGGTGCCTTTCAGGCAATCGGAATTAGGAACGCTGGAAGATGTTAAGGGGTAAACCTTAACATTCCCAAGGGCTACGCCCTGCAGGAACCAGATTGAAAGCACACACAATCGAGAAATAGTCAGGAGTTCATTCAGTGCAAACGTTTAGTCTAAAGCCAGGGCAAATCACGCGCGAATGGTTTCTCATTGATGCGGAAAATCAAACTTTGGGTCGCCTCGCCACCGAAGTAGCCAATATTTTGCGCGGCAAGAATAAGCCGGAATTCACCCCACACGTAGACTGTGGCGACTATGTCGTTATCGTTAACGCCGAAAAGGTGAAGGTAAGCGGCAAGAAGGAAGAGCAAAAGCTGTATCGCCGTCACTCAGGCTTCCCAGCCGGCTTTAAAGAAGAAACTCTGCGTCAAGTAAGAGCGAAAAAGCCAGAAGCTATCATAGAACGGGCTGTGCGCGGTATGATTCCGCACACGCGTCTTGGTGATCACCAAATCACAAACATGAAGGTTTATGCCGGACCGGAGCATCCACACGAAGCTCAACAGCTTAAGCCATATAAGCTTTTCGAACAAAGAAGAGCAGAAGAAGAAACCAAGTAAACGAAGTAGAAAAGGTAATTGAAGGACGACCTTAGATGACAAGTGTAATTCAGTACTACGGTACAGGACGAAGAAAATGTGCGAGCGCTAGAGTTCGCTTAGTGCCAGGTACTGGGCAAGTGTCGGTAAACGGTCGCCCGCTGCCGGACTATATCGGCGGCCGAATTGGCTATGACAAGAAAATATTTGCACCATTCCAAGCTGCTGATGCTACCGGACGTTTCGATGTAATTGTGGCAGTGCGTGGTGGCGGAGTACACGGACAAGTTGATGCCATTCGCCATGGTATCGCCCGCGCTCTTGCTGAAGCAGCTCCCCAAAATAGACCGATTCTGCGTACAGATGGCTTGCTTACTCGCGATTCCCGCGTCAAAGAGCGGAAAAAATACGGCCGCAAGCGTGCCCGCAAACGGTTCCAATTCTCCAAGAGATAGTTATCCGAAGGACAGCGAAGCGCAGCTGCGGCGAAGAGCCGTGGCAAAGTGTAGCGTCTATACGTACGGAGATGCAGATTCAATCTGCGTCTCCGCACTTAAATTAGGCATCGTATTTGGTGCGCCTTCTATTTGGGATATCCCAATGATTTTGCTTGGGCACGATCATGGGTAGCTAAACCTGGTTCCTTGAGGGCATCATAGACTTTGGCTCTCATCAAATAAGTATTGCCGGCCGTTTGATCATCAAGCTCAATTGATTTGGAATAGTCGATCAGAGCGTTTTTGTAATCGCTTTTAGCAAAGTAGCAATCGGCCCGATAGCGATAGGCTTCTTCTGCTTTGGGAGTTACTTTGATAATGGCTGTGTAGTCTTTAACGGCATCGTCAAATTGCCGTATTTTTTGAAAAGCATCGGCGCGACCACAAAGTATTTTGTCGATGGGCGAATCGGCTGGGCGAGTGAAAGTCGATCTTTGATCGAATGACAGGACGGTTGTGTAATCATCAATGGCCTGTTTGTAGTTTTTAAGACCAACCGCAGCTTGTGCTCTCCAAACTAAAGATGCCCTGTTGGTTGGATCCAGCTTCACAAGCTGATCCGCATCGGCATACGATTTCTTAGGATCCTTGGCGTGAATGCGTAAGAGAGCCGTCAATCCCATGAAATCTCTGGGGTATTTTTTAAGATGCTCAAGTAAAAGGGTTTCAGCCTTTTCATTTTGATTCAGGTCCATTAGTTTTTCCGCTTTCACTGGTTTGTTATCTGGTGAAATCAGATAAAGGGCACGATTGAAATCGGGTTTGGAAGAGCCATATGTTTTTAGAAGTTTATTGACGCTGACGCGATAGGAAGCGCGAAGTCCTGTTTCTACTCGATAATCATTGGCATCGAGCCAATCTAAGTCTGCCAGGGCTTCGTTGTAACGACCAAGATTGGCATTGCATGCGAATCTTTTGGTTCGAGGAGCGATCATATCGAATGCTTCCCCGCCTTTGTCGATTAAGACCGTAGATGCCAAAAGACAGGGCCCAGAGTTGGTATTATCTCCAACCGTCTCTGGTTCGATCAATTTAGCCAATTCAGCACGGAGAGCTTTTTGGTATGTCGTGCCTTCATTTTTTATTTTCGCAGCAGTTTTTCTATCCCTGTCTGCCAGGTCTTTTTCTCCCATCTTTTCATAGGCTAGAGCCCGTTCATCGAAGGTGCCAAAGCGCTCCGGCTCGAGTTCTAATACCTGGCTAAAATATTTTATGGCTTCCGGATATTGCCTTTTCAATGCATAAACCAGAGCGATATTGTTCAAAGACATGATCAGCGCATTCTTCGCTGAGCCTCTAACATTGGCATTGTCGCCATGGAATTTGTATGGACAAAGTTCAATCACTTTTTGAAAATCGACAATGCTTTATCCAACGCTTTGAGCTTCCAGTAACAGACTGCGCGCGTATAGTAGCCGTTCATTCCTTTTGGATCTTTGGCAATTTTTTGGTTTGCCTTAACCATGAGCTTCTCCCATCCAGCACGTTCCTCAGTGTCTACCTTGTCTGGATTTGTATCATCTAGATTTTCGGACAGTGCAAAAGTAGACTGCAAGAAAACAATCGTTAGCAAAAGCAATTGGATAAGCTTCTTCATTGGCAGGGCGCCGAATCAGTTTTATTTGCTTATTTATACTAATTATTTCGCTCTGGCTCAAATCATTGAGGCAGATGCAAAACTCCACCGCCGAACTGCGTACCGAAGTATTGAAGGTTGTTATCTGGATACATGTAAGGCCAGAGTTGATGGCCTTGTAGGCTGCCAAAACCGTCTGAACCGCCAATTCCTTTTATCCGGCTCTGAGCCGCTGCATCAAACTTGCCAAAGAAAGGATGTTGTTGGTCGTAGAAGGGTTTGTAGTTATCAGCAGCGACAATTTTGAGCCTTCCTGCCTGGGCAAGGTGCGTTCCTAAAAGCGCTCTTTGTCCTTTGTCGTAGATGCCAATACCGCCTACGATTACTTTCTTGAATGGCATGTACGACGAGATATTGCTTTCAAGCATGCCAGACATTTGCGATCCGGAATAAACGGTGTCATCGAGATAGACAAGAACTTTGTTGCTGGCGTTGCCACTGCTGATAATTTGATTCAGCTGATTTCTCGAAACAAAATTGGCAGGTGTCAATTCTCTTTGGGACTGACCAAAGAGATATGTAATTAAGTGAGTGCTGCCGCCTGGATCTGGGTCTGTGACGATTAGCAGGTCTTTTGCAGGGACATGCAAACTATCGATTTGTTGTTTTATTTGTGCAAATGCTATGTTTGCTTTTTCAACAAGAGCCGGGAAGCTATTGTGTATCGCTCCGTCAGCGAGCATCTGGGCAGCTAACTCTCTGTCATCTCCGGCATAACCTGAAAGAAATTCTGCAATTTTCTCTTCTGGTGCGCGCGCTACGTTGATCTTTCGCCAAATATTTTCAACGGGATCAGCGCTTGGCGTCCCTAAGGCTGCACTTGCGGTCGTAGTAACAGTGTTGGGTGGACGAATAACATGAACGTTGGGACCAATCTTACTGGCCGCATCATCGACCGCATCGTCTAATACGGCTTTGGCTGCCCCAGTTGGTATCAATCCAGGATGCTGATTAGCAGCTTGCTGGGCTTCAAGTACAAGTCGATTCAATTTTTCTTGAACAACATTTTGACCTTTAGCAAAATCGAGAACGTTGATTCCCTTTTCAAAAGCGCCAATATCAACAACATAGACATTCTGCATTTTCTTAAGACGAGTCATTTGTTCCGGTGTGATGCTTGTATGGGAAAGATCGTCAAAAAGAACAACAGAATTTGCATGTGAATCTAGAGCATCGAAGTTATTAATGCTTAGACTAAAGTGATTGGCTTTGCGATACATGTAACCGAGAAAATTGCCGCTTGAATCAGCACCCAATGTGTAGATCCTCGGTTGCGTGCTCCCGGTTTCTTGAGCGATTTGTGCTGACAGTGCCTGAAGTTTAGTTTGCAGTCCCATGTCCGAGCTGTTGGAAGCAGAACGTTCTAGAATTGCTTCTGCTAATTTCGGGTTGGGCGAATTGGCAATAAGTTGTTCTATTTGTTCTCTGGTTGCGTACTCGACGTTAAATTTGGCAGCAATATCTCCGACTAGAACGTTGAGCCTTTCTCGTTTTGCTGGATCAGTAACATCGTTAAAAAAGTCTGTGCCTTTCTTGGCATATTCCTGTTCAAGCTTGGCTTGCGTTTGAGTAACACTTGCTTGTGTTGTTGTGCCGGGAGATTTGATCTGATCGATAGTTGAGTCGACTCGAAGATCTGTTTCGAATCTATTGCGCAAGCTTCTTCTGAATGCTTCGGCAGCATCGTCGCCCTTGTTCTCTTTGAGCCAGGCGAAATATTTTTGGAAGTCTTCGCTTTCGATGGCATGGTTGAAGCCATCTTCGATATGCTGCGGGTTTGCATCGATAAATCGATTCGTGACTTCTGCCTTTTGAGCCTTTTGAGCCAGCGAAACAGAGGAAAGATCTCTTGTTTGATCGTCAACAGTTTGCAAAACACCGAGCATTTTGGCGAAAGGTTCCGGAACAGCTGGTTCGCCCGTAATTGGATCAAATTTACGGATGTTGATGCCATGTTTTTCGTAAAGATTAACGGCTTGTTGTACAGCTTTGTAGGGCTCGTGCTCAGCGGTATTCGCAAAGGCAGCCGGGTCTTGCCCCAATATTCTTGCTGCCTGATCGAGGGTGGCGTGATCGGAAGAATCTATGGCAACGCCGTTAACAACAGTTGGACCGCGAGATACAACCGATCCAGGATGTGTATTCTTAAAACTATCGGAGAGCCCATCGGCAGTGAATCCAAGCAACGTGCCACCGATGAAGCCACCGAAAATGCCTTTTGCAGTTGTACCGGCCAGACTGCCTATATCTAGAGGGCGGTGTTCGCGAACATCCTGTAGGACTTCTCGAGTGGGACTGTCCAGTCCTCCGAAGACAGCACCGGTTGTACCCGATTTGGCGGCGGCACTTACCAAACGCCTTGTGAAATCCATTCCTTGTGTTTCGATTCGCGCCGAAAGCATGTCTCCTGTAACCGTCATACCAAAGCGAGCACCAACCATTCTGCTTACCGCACTGCCAAAGACATCTCCCAATGGCACTGAAGCACCAGCTATGCCACCAGTAATCGGATCGGCTATTGGATCGAAGTAACGGCCATCGGCAGCCTTCAGTGCAGTTTTGGTGGCACTACCGGCGCCAGCCGCAATAGCCATTGTGAGTGGCAGAGTTTTAGCTATTTTTCTGTTGTGGCAATAACGCGCCGCCATCGCAGCGGTAACTGCAGATAAGATGTCTGATTCGGTATCAACACCGGCCGCCTGACTATGATCGAAATCGCTAGAGGCATGGGCTTGGTGCAATTCGTCAACGGGTACGCCACTTTTATTTTGGAAGGGCTTGCCTGTCAGTTGCTCGTAGATTTGGGCAAATTTTGTTTCGTCCTTCGCTTTTGCTGCATCGGTTAACTGTTGTATTTCTTGATCTTCTTGCGTAAGCCGCTTTTGGATAGCAGTTGATCCCATGTCGCGATCCAGAACATTCGACCACAAAGAACGTGGGTCGTACCAGGCATGGCCTGCAGACGAAGAGCCCATAGCATTTTTTGCCGCGTCTGTGATTCTGCCGAGGAAACCTTGCCCATCTTCCGCTTTAGTGAAGTTGCCTTGTGTGGTTTGGTGCGCGGCACGCAGTTGATTGGCGATGGCGAGTAAATCCGGACCGGCGGGAACTAGTGGTGCCGGGGGACCAACCGAGTGGTCGTTCGGTCCGCCTCCTTGTCCAGGTGAGGGCGAACCGCTGGAGTTTGGTGGTTCCGGAGGTTTCTCGCCCGGCTTAGGTTTTTCACCAGGCTTCGGTTTTTCAACATTCTTCGGTTTTTCAACAGGCTTTAGATTTTCACCCGGCTTTGGATTTTCGCCCGGCTTTGGTTTTTGGCCCGGATTTGGAGGAGCATCTAATGCCCCAGGCGTTCTGCCGGGCAGATTTGGTTTATTATGGCTTGGTTTTCGAGGATGATCCACAGGTGGCGGCGGAGACACATCATTATTTTTGATGGCATTGAGTTCGACTAGGGTGTAGAGCACCAATGGCGTGTGGTTGGTGATTGAATTCCATGCCTTAGGCAGATCTTTATCCGAAATGTGTTCTTTACCGTCTAAGTGAGCAGGCGGAAAGCCGCTGTTCACCATGATTCGATTCACTTCAATGAATATATTGTGTTGATTGACGCGCTCGCGAGTAATTACTGCTCGTTCGCGAAGGGTGCGTTCGGCTAAGCTGTAGAGAACTTCGCCTCGTTTGAGCAGGGTGGTCGTTGGTTTGTTGAGGAGCGCTGCAAGCGCATCTTGATGCCCAGGAGTTGGTGACTCTCCTGAGACCTGGACAAGGTCCAGATCATTAGACAAAGCAGAGGCCTGCTCTGTTAAAGCATCTTGGTGTATTTGTTGATCGGGTAGCATAAACGCTCATCGTATGGGGACCTACAATGCGCAAACCTAGTATCCTCAGCAAATGATGGGGATACATGTCGCTACACTACAGATCTAGATTTTTGGTTCAGTTTGAGTGGGACAAACCGCAAAAGTGTGCGCAATTTTTTCCCGATTGTGTATGAAAATTCAATGACACTGTATATGGTGCTACTATCGCGGCTGTTTTTTGATCCAGCGCGATTGTCAAGAAACCGTCGAAATTACCCTTATACACTTGTTAGGATTTGTGCCTAAAATCTGGCAAAATGGTGACGCAACCAGCCAACTGAGGGCACTTGTGACGCTTCGATATTACTAAAACAAAAGAAATGTTAGAAATGACTGCTTCGCGTGTTAGAACAAGCGAATACGGGGAAACGAATAAGTAAGACCATGTCTCAGGAGGGACGTATGGCCGAGGATTCTCTCGCCGATAAAACCGTCGATAAGAAAGTCGATCAAGCCAATAAAGAAGCCGATGTCAAAGAGGCTGAAGGGGCCGCCATTGACCACGAGGACCTGCAAAGTCTCGTCAACCAACTTGTCAAGCTTCCCGCAGAGGAGCCACCGGTTGAGGAAGAGGAAACGCCTGTCGTACCTCGTTTGTCGCAGGACGAAATAAAGCAGATTAAGAGTGTTCATGTCGATCCATATATCAAAGTTTCCTTCAAAGAGCGCTACGCCACCTTTCTAATAAAATTCCTTGATGAGCTTCGTGTTGCCCTTGTCCCAGAAGCAAGACGCACTCGTTGCCAATTAGATGGGCACGAATGCAAGCATTGCGGCACTAAATACTATGCAGCAATGGGTGAAGAAGAAGAAGAGCAAGAAAAACCAGAGTCGCGTCGTCGCTAGAACTTCAATCTCCCATGATTTTGAGAATATGCTGTTCTATTTTGTTTGGCGTAATGTGAATTTTTACCGACTTCATAGTGCCATTGAACGGAAATGGGCTTGTATAAGAACCAACTGGAGAGCCTGTATCCAGCCCGGTATCGAACGTTTCATCAGCTGAAAATCTTCCCGGAATGGTTTTGTCTATACGTCCAGACCCCACTTCTTTGCCATTTATGAATAGCTTTCCGATCCCACCTTTCCCCGGTATCACACCTATGTATGTGAAGTCGAACTTGATTGTCACCGGCCCTGGTGGCAGGGCTTCATTTGAAGTTATTTTGTATCTGTCCACGGAAAGATAGTTATATTCATAAACTGGTTTGCCATCGTGCACGTAAAGCGTCCACCCTCCACCTATGCCGCCATCACAGGCAAGCACGCCGTTGGCGATGCTATTTGTAGGCGGTGTCACTGCTTCGACGGTTATAGTATGCGAACAATTTTTGATAGGCGCAGAGGAATTCTCTGCAATTCGGCGAGCGCCCGGAAAATAAGTAAAATCAGTTCGCCCTACAATAAGGCTTGGTCTTGCGCTGGGATCTGCTCTTGCTACAAGTCGATCATCTAGCGGCAATACGTCGTATTTCTTTGCTTCAACGAGAAACATATCTTGCAGTTCTTTTAGTTTTTCCGGGTTTTTATCAGCAACGTCATTTGCTTCGCTGAAATCTTGCTCTACGTTATACAACTCCCACTTATCTTTTGAAAAATCTGATGGCGCTCCTCTTTCCCAGGGCAGTCTGCCATGGCGCGCACAGGCAATCCAACCATCATGATAGAGAGCACGTGTGCCAAACATCTCAAAGTACTGAGTAACGTGCGGGCTCTTGGTTTGAGCGTTGTCGAAAGAATAAAGCATGCTCACGCCTTCAATTGGCTTCTGATGAACACCATCTACTTCTACCGGTTGACCTATGTGGGCAGCTTCAAGAATGGTTGGTGCAATGTCAATGCAGTGATGGAATTGTGTTCGCAATGCACCAGGATCTTTTATCAACTTTGGATAAGAGACAACGAGCGGATTACGTGTGCCACCAAAGTGCGAAGAAACTTGCTTCATCCATTGAAAGGGCGTATCCATTGCCCAAGCCCAGCCGGCTGGGAAGTGGTTATAAGCTTTCGGACCGCCAATTTCATTGAGGTGAGCGATTAGATAACTTGGATCTTCTCCCACTCCATTTAGAATGGACATTTCGTTGAAAACGCCATTCAAACCACCTTCACCAGAAGCTCCATTGTCGCCTATTTCATAGAAGATCAAAGTATTTTCTAGTTGACCGGTTTTTCCAATTGCATCAATAACACGACCTACTTCGTAATCAGTTTGAGCGGTAAAGGCCGCAAACGTTTCCATAAGGCGGGAGGCGATTTTCTTTCTTTCCGGACTCAAAGAATCCCAGGCAGGAATTTCTGCAGGTCGTGGTGTTAATTTGGCATCTGCTGGAATAACTCCCAGTTCCTTTTGACGGCTAAAAGTCTCTTCCCTATATTTGTCCCAACCTTGATCGAATTTGCCTTTGAACTTGTCAATCCATTCTTTGGGAACATGATGTGGCGCATGTGTGGCACCGGGCGCGTAATAGATGAAGAATGGTCGATCCGGCGTGACGGATTTTTCCTGATGAATCCAATCAATTGCTTTGTCTGCTAGAGAATCATTGAGCGTATAGTTGCCCTGCTTGCCTGGTGGCACTTCCATTTCAATAGGAGTGACTCCGTCATAAAGTGCCGGTTGCCACTGGTTGGATTCACCACCTATGAAACCGTAAAACTTCTCGAAACCTTGATTTGTCGGCCAGCGATCGAATGGCCCTGAAATACTTGTTTCCCAATCTGGTGTGTTATGCCATTTTCCGAATGCAGCAGTTGTGTAACCGTTTTCTCTAAGAGTTTCAGCAACTATGCCGGCACTTTTCGGTATGCGTCCGGAATACCCGGGGAAGCTTGTACCCAGTTCTGTGACAACGCCTGTGCCAGCAGAGTGATGATTTCTACCTGTTAACAGTGCAGCGCGCGTTGGAGAGCACAATGCGGTGGTATGGTAGCGCGTATAACGCAAACCTCGTTTAGCAAGGTGGTCCAAAGTCGGTGTCGGAATGGCACCACCAAAAGTGCCGGCTTGCCCAAATCCGGCATCATCAATCAAGACAAACAAAATATTTGGAGCACCGGCAGGTGGATTAATTACGGGAATTTTGTCTGGTACAGAATCTTTCCAGGTGTAGCCGATTTTGCCTTTAAACGGCGGGTCTGGTTTTGGCAAAACTTCTTGTGCCTTGACTATCAAAGTTGACGACAAAAGGAAAAAAAAGAGAAGTACAAAGACGCCGGTGATCAGCACCTTCTTGCCGAAACGAAGGTTCATAGCGTTCTCCATATGTCTTTGTTTGGGGACGCTAATTATACAGTGCTCAACTTCTTGAGATTAGTGCTCTTTGGCGGTTGCTGAGAGCTCTTCTAAAATTTCTGGCGCATCAACTGGTTTGGGATCAACTTCGTGCTCTCTTGCGATCATGCCTTTGGCACGATATTTGTTTTGAAATCGAATTAAACCAACAAAATCCGCCACAATAATTGCTAGCGCAACCGCGGCAAAAAGCCAGCCAACGGGCTCTCCGTTGTATATAAGAAACGTACCGGCTGCAGAGATGACGCAGGCGATAAAAAGGGAAAGGGGAATAAGTAGAGCTTTTGTAGCCTGCCAAGCTTCGGCTCGCTCAATACTTTTTTGTGCATCCTTCATTTAGCGAATCCCTTTAAATATTAGAGCCAAAAACACGGCCAACTCAAGAAAAAATCTTAGCATTGTCAACTGCCTGGTTGGTGAATATGTGAGTCTTATAGGTTTGAACGTAATAAGATGTTCTCGATAAAAAGGGTCTCTGGAGCCGAATGACAAAAGATAAACCTAAGAAGTCAAGAACAATGCCCTGGGCCGACTTAGCTACGGCTGGCAAGGGGCGCAGTTCTCAGATACCTTCTATAACAGGACGAACTGCACAGGAAGTCCACGAAGTTCCAATTACATACAGAACAATATTGATTCACCTGGCGATTTTGGCGGCGGTAACAATATTCGCGTTTATGCCGAGTTTCTGGGGAGAGTTCGTTTTTACCGATGCGTTCCTTATAAATTCATTCCAAGATAAAGTTGTCGATCCCAACTTCTGGCCTTCCTTTATAGCCAATTGTGTCCTTAGCCCGTTATCGCAAGGTTGGCTTAAGACAGGACTAGCAACGGATATATGCACATTCCGGTATACAGCATTTTGGTACCATGCCGTAAACGTTGCCTTGCAAATAATGGCTGTCTCTTATTTCTATGTTCTGGTGTTTAGACTGGCTCGATATTTTAGAAATCAAGATCATTCCGATCGACTACCGTATTACCAAGCTTTTTTTACCGCGCTACTTTTCGCCTGCCATCCGCTTCTTGTCGAATCAGTAGCTTATATTTCAGGGCGCAGCGGTGTGCTGGTTGGATGCAATTGTTTTCTCGCTCTAAATCTTTTCCTCTTTGGTTATTGGTCTTTGGAGACACGCAATGCCATACTCGCCAATGTCGGTGCTATTGCCGCTACCTTAATGGCGGTTGGCTCAAGTCCGGATGGACTAGCCATCCCGTTTGCACTCGTTGCTCTTGGGTTGCTTCTTAAACCAGTAGATAAGAACTGGCTCGACTGGTTTGATGAAAAAGGAGCAGAAACAACGATATGGGGACTTATTGCAATAGCTTTGCCCCTAACGGCTAAGTTGCCTTTCAAACTTGAATTCTCAAATACATTCGGCATGGTGCCTTTGTCTTCTTCGGAATATCTGGCCAGTCAGTTCAAAGGCTTTGTTACTTATTACTTGCGTACGGCCTTTGTTCCTTTTGGATTGTCTGTTGACCCTCCCTATTTTGTCGCTAGTGGTTGGTCTGACCCTGGCACTATATGCGGTATTGTCCTATTTGTCGGTTTGCTCTATGCAATCTATGCGGTCCGCTCGAAATTCTTAGTTTCCTTCCCCCTTGCTTTAGTTGCGGCGGGCTTCATTCCTTCGATTCTCATCATTCGCAATGAAACATCGGCTGACAGCCATTTCTATATTTCCGTAGCCGGCATCTGCATGCTCATTGGCTGGTTGCTGCTTCGGCGTATCGAAGCTCCTTCAAAAAAGGCATATCTTCCTGCTGCTCTTTTGTGCACACTTCTTTTTGGACTTACTGTATGGCGCTGTTTCGATTGGCAAACAAACAGCAATCTATGGAAAGCCACGCTTAAAGTGGATAGCACAGATATAAGAGCTCAAACCATGCTTGCCGCTATTGCGCTTGAAAAAGGTGAAGTTGGCAACGCTAAAGAAATAACGCAAAAACTTTTGGAAAAGAATCCGGACAATCAGCTTGCTAATTTGATACTTGCAGATTGTTATCTTGCCGAAAAGCAATATGACAAGGCGAAGCCTCAATACACGAAAGCCCTCGACCTCATCAAAAAGCAGCGCTTAGGCGATTACGAATTGCTCTTGACTGAAGATGGCTTGGCGGAAACGCTTGTAGACAAAGGAGACTATGCAGACGCTCAAAGGGTGCTCGCCCTCCTGATCGTTCAAGAACCTGGCTCAATAAAAACCAATCTTCTTTTGGGACGAGCTTTAACTGGTTCCGGCCAGCCACTTTTGGCATTGAGATACTTAAATACCGGATTCAAACGCGATCAGCTCAACGCTTCATATCTGCAACCCATTGCAGAAGCTTGTCTGGCCACTGGAGTACCGCGATTGGCAGCCAGCGGCTATGGTGCTGCACGCCGAGCAGTGAAGATAATGCCAAGTGCAGAAATGGGACTTTTGTACGCACGCGCGGCCATTTCGATAAGCCATTTTGGCGAAGCACTGCAGTTCTTGAACTCCATGATTGGCGATAAAAATCAGAATCAACTCGATCCCGCTATTAAAGTACGAGCTCTCTATCTGAAGAGCATCGCTCTTCGTGAACTTGGCAATGCGGAGGCTTCAAAAGATTGCTTGAAGCTTGCCCATGCAATTGACCCTGCCATTGAGAAGAAGCTGAAGTTAGACATCTTCAGCAAAACAGAGATGGACAACTCTATGAGGCTTCCTCCAAAGCTGGAAGAAGCAGAACCAATAAAACCAGAAGCAGCTAAACCAGAAGCAGCTAAACCAGAAGCAGCTAAACCAGAAGCAGCTAAACCAGAAAAAGCTAAGTAAGGTTCCTTAAAGACAAGAGCTTTTGGATGGATAACTTGAGCCTGTCGCAGTCGCTTTGCAGCAGTGAATCCAGAGTTTTCAGAGCTGCTGACACCACATATGTATTTTGATCTTTGGCTAGCTTACGAAGAATATCACGTGGCAACCTACGGGCGCTTGCCACAAAGAGCCGTACATCAGCGCTTTCATCATGGGCGAGATTTTCCAAAACTTCTAGAGGCGTCGAAACATTGGCGGCTACTTTCAACCGTACCTTTGAATCCACGCTGAAAGCCATCGCGGCTAGTACATCGATTGGTGTGGCCGGATTTTCAGCGATGCGCAAAATGCTTGGCGCATCAGGTTCTTGAAAAATATTCGGCAAAATTTGTGGGGTTGAATCGCCGTCGTAATTATTCTGGTCGTGATGCATGCGTAGTAACCTCCCCGGCATAAAGCACGGTCAGGTAATAGACTCCCCACATCCAGAATCTACTTAAATGGATGAGCATGCAATCACGCCCAGTATGTATTTTTCGCAACCGCGCGGGTGATTTACTTCGATTTTATGTAAGTTTTTTATATAAGCGCTATTTTGCTAAGGCTTTCTTGGCGCTGTCGGCTACGAAAACGTTTTCGTCGGAGGCTAGTTCGCTCAGAATGTCGGGTGGGATATTGGGATTTTCCGCTAATCCAAGACGGACATCATCGCTTTGATCTTTCGCCAGGTTTTCAAGAACGGAGCGTGGAGCATGGCTATTTTCAGATACAGCGAGCCGCACGTTTGCATTTTCGTCTCTTGAAAGGGCAAGTAGCACCGCTGGCGGTGTATTTGGATTTTCGGCTACGCGCGCTCGAACGCGTGCGTTTTCCTCTATCGACAACTTTTGCAATACCATAGCCGATGTGTGCGGGTTGCCGGCAAGAACGAAGCGAACGTGCAAGTCTTCAGGGCTCTGGCTGCGTTCTTCTGATTCGAGATCGCCCGATTCAACGTGCAAATCAAAGATTGCTTTAAGCAACGTTGACAATCTGTCGGCTTCGACAGGCTTGCAGAGATAGTAGTTCATCTTGAGTTTCAAAGCTTCCATGATGTCTTTGTCTTGTTGCGATACTGTAAGCAGTATCACGGGAATACGTTTGAATTCCGGCACATCCTTAATTTCGGCCAATACTTCGTGACCGTTTTTCTTGGGCATGTTCAAATCCAAAAGGATCACATTTGGCAGCTCGCCCTTTTCTTTCAAGCTATTTAGTACTTCAATAGCCTGATAGCCATCGTGAGCTACTGTAAGTTCGTGGTCAACCTTTGCTTCCTTGAGCGCTTCTTCGGTTAAGCGCACATCAGAGGGACTATCCTCTACAAGCAAGATTTTAATCGTTTCTGCCATTGGTTTCCTCCTTCATCAAGTTCTCGGCCGGGAGAGTGAACAGGAAAATCGAGCCCTGTCCAGGCTGAGATTCCATCCAAATTTTGCCACCATTTGCGGTTACAATTTTTTTGCATATTGCAAGTCCCATCCCCGTCCCTTTATATTCAGTTCGGCCGTGCAATCGTGCGAACATATCAAATATTTTTTCTGCGTAAGCCGGATCAATGCCAATACCATTGTCACTGACGGTAAATAGCCATTGATCTACACTTTGCTCTGCAGCAATTTCTATTCGCGGTGCATTTTCACTGCGATACTTTATGGCATTGCCAATTAAGTTTTGAAAGAGCTGGATAAGGTGTGTGCGTTGCACAGGCACCTGAGGAAGATCGCCATAAATAACTTGGGCATGGCTCTCTTTAATGGACTGACTCAAATTGGTTTCTACCTCACGCAAAGCAGATCGCACAGATGTTAACGGTACATCTTTACCACTTGAATCAATAGTGGAATGTTCTAATACCGCTTGCACCAATTCCTGCATGCGCATTGTGCCATCAAGAATGTAATCGATGAACTCAGCGCCGTCTTTGTCCAGTTTTTCGCGATAGCGCTTTTCGAGTAAGTGCGCAAAACCCTGAACGGCCCTTAGCGGCTCTTGCAAGTCGTGGGATGCAATCTTGGCAAACTGCTGCAATTCATCATTTGATCTTTCCAGATCGGCAGTGCGTTGCTGAACACGCTTTTCCAATTCTCTTCTCATTTGCCGACGTTTTAGCTCGATTTCTTTTCGTTCGGTAATGTCATTGAGGAAGGTCCCAAAAATTTCGCCTTTCTGGTCTTCCACGCGGAAAAGACCCAGTTCCACCGGGAATTCTTTACCATCTTTAGTGATTGCCATCATTTCAAATCTTTTGTTTATTGTGGACCCACCACCGGTGGCAAGGACATTTCCTAAATTTACCGGTCCAGATGTTTTGACTGTTATTGGAGCAAAAAGTTCATTGATCGTTTTGCCAAGAATTTCTTCACGCTTGTAACCGAACATTAGTTCAGCGTGTTTGTTCCAATCGATGATGGTCATGGTATGGTCGAAGGAAACGAACCCATCCAGGGCGTTCTCCACAATCAGTCGCGTGCGGCGTTCGCTCGCTCGTAGCCTTTGCTCGGCATTATTTCTTTCAATGGCATAGCGAAGGCATCTGGCGACAGAGTCTTCACTTGCCCTTCCTTTTACCAGATATTCCTGCGCGCCTCCCTTAACGGCCTCAAGCGCTATGTTTTGATCGTCAAGGCCGGTTAAAACCACGATTGGCATAACGGAATCGAAATTATGCATCCGATAAAACGTGTTGATGCCCTGGCTGTCGGGCAAACTCAGGTCCAAAAGAACGACGTCTATCCCTGGTTGATCCAGCCTTTTGCAGGCACTGTTTAAGGTGTCGACACACTCAACTTCAATGCCGAGACGATTCAAACTTATGGAAAGAAGTTTCGCTTGCGTCGGGCTGTCCTCGACAATAAGCGCGCAAACCCGGCGATTAGCTTCTGTGTTAGCCGCCTGGGCTATCATTTCGGCGTGTGGTTGTAAGCTCACTATGTTCTCGCTTTGCGGGGATGTACTGGTATGTAAAAATTACCGGTTATATCAATACTATAATGCCCGAAAAGAAGCTACCGGTCACTTAATTGGGCGTGCTAGACCCTCTGTCTTTTCGGTATAAACTACTTTAGATGCCATGGCTGTAAGCTTCTTGCGCAAAGTCTCAAGATCAGTGACGGGCGCATCGCAGGTATAGTTCTCACATATATAAACAGTTGGTTTGCCGTGCGCCAACTCCCTTTCCTTAAGCAAAATGAGCTCCGGCGAATAGCTGTCTGATTTCGAATATGAAAGGGGGTCTTTAAAGACGACGACTTTATTAGGCAAATAGTGCCGGTGAATTTCAAACAAAAATTCTTGAGTTTGTTTGTCTTCTTTATTGCCTACTAGCACTATTTCAGTTGATTTAGATTCGACAAAATTTGCTGCTGACATAAGATTGGCGAATTGATCGGGCATCTTTGTGAAGAAGGGCAGATAATGACCAATGATTTTCTCTGCTCTTTGCTGATAACTCTTATTGTCCGTCAACTTTGCAAGCCTGATTAAATTTGATGTGGCAACGGAGGTGGCGGAAGGAATTGAACTGTCGAAATTGGCTCGGGGTCTTGTTAACAGCTCTTCGTGGTCGTCGCTTGTGTAGTAGAAGCCGACTTTTTCTTGATCGGAAAAATGCTTGATCATGGATTCTGTAAGGGTAATTGCATCTTTTGTCCAGAGCGGATCGCTGTCAACACTGGCAAGATCGAGAAGTGCTTGTACAAAGTAGGCATAGTCATCGGCGTAGGCGTTCAACCTCGCTTTGCCTTGACCCCAGGTGCGCAGTAGGCGATCACCTTTCATCAATTCTTTTTGTATAAAGTGAGCGGTTCGGATCGCAGTAGCGAGATATTCAGGTTTGCCAGTTGCTTTGTAGCCCTCAACATATGCCGTGATCATGAGGCTATTCCAACTTGTTAGCACCTTTTCGTCTCGGCCTGGACGCACTCGTTTTGAGCGTGCACTGAGCAGTTTTTCCCTGCTGGGATGTAATTTTTGCCAGAATGCGGAAACCGTTAATTTATTGTCGGTAGCAAGATCTTCCGGTGAATTGCTTAGATGTAAAACGCTTGTGCCATGTTCGAAATTGCCGGTTTTGGTGACGCCGTATATTTTGCCAACCCAGTCAGCTTCGGCCCCTAATGCTTCCTCTAATTCAGAGGGGGTAAAAACATAGAATTTACCTTCTTCTCCCTCACTGTCTGCATCAAGACTCGAGAAGAAAGCACCATCAGTGGTTTGTAGTTCTCGCGTTGTAAATTTGAGGATGTCTTCGGCCACATCCAACCAATATTGGCGCCCGGTCAAGAAATAGCCGTCAATGTAGCTTTTGCAAAGCAAAGCATTGTCGTAGAGCATCTTCTCAAAGTGTGGTACGAGCCAATATCGGTCTACCGAATATCTGGCGAATCCGCCTCCGATTTGATCGTTAATGCCTCCATACGCCATTTTGTCCAGGGTGATGTTCACCACCTCACTCAATGATTCTTTTAAGCTGGGTGTCTTATCGCACAAGAAAGCAGCAGAGCGCATACAGACATCAATTGAGAACGTATGTGGAAATTTAGGCGAGCTTCCGAATCCGCCCCATTGGTTATCGAAAAGAGTAACGAACTTTTTGGCAGCAGCTGCAATGTTATCAGCAAGCTTTTCATGCTCTGCCTTTATTTTGAGGCCCGGCTGACCAACCGCTTTCTCAAAAGAATGAAGATGTTCGGAAATTTCTTTAGCGCTTTCGTTTATTTCGTCTCTTTTAGTGCGCCACGTTTCACTCAGCGAAAGAAGTACTCTTTTAAAACTGGGCATACCGTGGCGATCTTCCGGTGGAAAATAAGTTCCTCCGAAAAACGGCTTGAGCTCAGGTGTTAAGAAGACACTCATGGGCCAGCCACCGTGTCCGGTCATGAGTTGAACGGCCTTCATATAGATTTCATCAAGATCCGTTCTTTCTTCGCGGTCGACCTTGATGCAAACGAAGTTGGCATTCATAATTTGAGCGGTTTTGTCGTCTTCGAAGGACTCATTTTCCATGACATGACACCAGTGACAAGCGGCATATCCGATTGAAAGAAAGATTGGCTTGTCTTCTTTTCTAGATTTGTCGATTGCTTCTTTGCCCCATGGATACCAGTCAACAGGATTATGGGCGTGTTGCAGTAGGTATGTGCTGGTTTCGTGTACAAGACGATTTGTGTGGGCGTAATTAACGGTGCCGTCTGCTTCAACCATGTTTTTCTCCAAGTGCTTTTTTCTTTTGCATCGCAGCGTTATAAGCATTTTCTGTCACAGATACTGTTTGTTTCCAATCGATAAGATGAGCAGCCTGAACAACCTCTTTACATAAAGCTTGTTTGAGAACACCGTTGGCCATCAATCTTTCCATGGTGTCAGCAAGTTCTTTTGCGCTTAGTTGATCTTCGATAATGAGGGCGTTCTTTTCGTTCGTTAAAACCTCTGCCACCCCGCAGACCTTGCTAACAATGGGAACTAGCCCATATCGCATAGCCTGTACTGGAGCCATTCCGAAGGGTTCGAGCCGCGATGGCAGCACAATCGCTTCACATTCGCTATAAACCCTGGGCATGTCTTTACGAAAGCCCAGATAAGTTACAACGTCTGCTAAACCATTCAATTTCAAGCGTAATCGGTCTAATGGTTTAGCGCTCATGCCAGCAACATAAAGTCGGAATGAGAGATTGCGTTGCCTTAGAATCCGGCAGGCGGAAAGTAAAATATCCAGACCTTTCTTGCGATAACCGCGCCCGACGAATAGAAACGTAAATGTGGAAGATGTTGTTTTTAACGTCTGTGTGCTTGATGTAAGCGAGTTCATTCTAATCGGTCCACTGGCGACTTCGTCGCCTCCGCCGGGCGTTGAGCCAGTATCAAATGTAGATCCGGGGTATGCCACTGTTTGTAGTGGCACGTTTCCATTGCGCAGGGCAAGGGCGGATGCGTAAGTTTTACCAAAATCGTCTTTACATACAGCGCTTGGAAAAATTAGCGCAAGTGCGTTTTGCATGAGCAGGTGGTCCATCTCATGGCGTTTTCGGTAGGCGGGTATAAGCTGTGCTTTGGCGTAATTCAAATACCGTTCCCACCAGATTCCTGCTTGTGAGAGTCTGTGGACGGTGTGATTGTGAAAGGTCACGACATCGGCACCATCTATACCAAGATGCTGGCTGTGCACGAGATCGAACGGACCATGCTGCTTGAGGACCTGAGCAACACCTTTTCGATAATGGTCTATTTTATTTGCTTTCGCCATGTGTCCTTTTGCCTTTGGAAAGCGCAGGACCTCTAGATTCGGATGAACCAGAGTCGAATCGCAGTCTTCACAAATGACGCTGATTCGGTAATTGCGATCTAACAGGCCCTCGACAAGCTTGTGAGCATAGAGTTCCAGCCCCCCGGATGTGGAAAAGGAGCGGACTACCATCGCAACCCTATTTGCGGGCTGCTTCTCGTTCTCTTGATTCAATTTCTTTTTTTTTGCTATCACCAGCAGCTTCTTCCGATTCTAAGAGCCACTGCGCTTCGAGCGCGGCAGCACAGCCGGATCCGGCAGCGGTTACTGCTTGTCGATAAAGTTCATCTTGTACGTCGCCAGCTGCAAAAACGCCATGAACGTTGGTTTTGACTCCATCTGTAACAATGTATCCTGACTCCGTAAGGTCTATCTGTCCTACAAAAAGTTCTGTGTTCGGCTTGTGACCGATGGCAACGAAAACTCCATCAGCTGGGTGTTCCGTGACTTCATTTGTTTTTAAATTGCGCAAAGTAATGCTTGTAACTTCGCCCTTCTCGACATTATCAATCGCTTCTACGACTGTATCCAAAATGAACTTCACTTTTGGATTCTGTTTGGCTCTTTCAGCCATGATGGCGGAAGCCCGGAAGGAATCGCGTCGGTGCACAACCGTAACTGAAGTGGCAAAGCGTGTTAGAAACATCGCTTCTTCAAGCGCCGTATCACCGCCGCCCACAACAAAAACTGTTTTCTCCTTGAAGAAGAATCCATCGCAAGTAGCACAGGCTGAAACACCGTGCCCCATCAATTTACTTTCCGACTCCAGACCGAGCAGTTTGGCGGAAGCACCGGTGCAAATTAAAAGAGTGTCCGTCAGCACTTCCTCAGCGCTCGTTCGAATCACAAAGGGTCTCTTAGAAAGGTCAACGTATTCAGCGTTATCGTATATAAATTGGGTACCGAACCGCTCAGCTTGTTTGTGCATCTCTTCCATAAGCTCTGGCCCTTGAATGCCTTCTGGGAAGCCTGGAAAGTTTTCAACGTCGGTTGTAATTGTTAATTGTCCGCCTGCCTGTAACCCTTGAATGACAAGCGGTTCCAAATTGGCACGTGCTGCATATATGGCAGCTGTTAAACCCGCAGAGCCTGAGCCCAAGATGGTGAGCCGTTTTGAAATGGCCATGCAATCTCCTTATTTCTCCGTCCATTCTATGGCTAATGTGCCAGAAATGAAGCAGATTCACGATAACTTATTATTTTTACAGATCATCCACTTTTTCGGCTGGTTCTGGTATGCCTGCCCTGCTGACCACTTCGGGCCTCAGTCCGTATGGCAAATGCTTACGAAATTTGCCGAACTCCTGCAATAGTTTCTCTCGAGAGTCGCTTATACGGTCCATACGCTCTTCACCCAAATCGGCTATACGGTTATCTTCGTTGAGTAGTTCGAGCATATGGTCTATATCGTGTACTTTGCCAAGAATTTGTTGTGCTCTTACTAATTGCAAATTAGTAAGACCATAAAACTCAGTCAGGAAATAACGCCACGATTTTATGCTGATTCTAAGCTCATGCAGCTGAGTGGGCGAAAAGGCTTTCCTTTCGATTTCATGTGTTTGATCTTCCAACCTGCGCAAATATGGCTCCAAATGACCGAAAGCGGAGTCGTTACGGTCCGGCACCGGATACATTCCAGATGTGCGAATAGCCCGAGCCGGCATGAAAAACGAGGAAGGGCGCTTTGTTTTCTCAATTGCCTTTTCCAATTTTTTGAGATGCTTTCTTATTGGATCCGGATCGAAATCGGCAGCCAGTTTTTTGCGGCGTTTCTCGCATCGCTTTGCCCAACGTTCCGGCATGCCTTTGGGCAGCTCAAAACTTTGGGACATGTCTAGCAATATTTCGAAGTCTCTAATTCTGCCTAGATCCTTGCGCAGTTTTCGCAGATTTTGCTTTGCTAACTCGTAGTGTTCTAAATACAAGCCATCGGCATCGAGAATCTTGCAAATAGACTGCCAGCGGCGCATTGTAACTCTGGCTGTATGCACTCTATTGGTGCTCAACTTCTGGTCGAGCTTATCGATAGCCTTTCGAATATCCCGACTGAGACTATTGAGCACCGAAAGCTCATAGCCAGCCCAATCCGTGTGTAGTAGATGTGCAGGTATTTGCATGCATGCCTCATGCGCTCATACCATTCTGCCAGATCTTTCACTTTAAACGAAGGGGTCTGTTAGTAGATTACGAACGGGGATGCCAAGAGTGGCAAGGCAAGCTATCACGGATTTTCGCGAAATATCCTGACCCGTTTGCTACTTGAGCATGTCCTTTAAAACTTCGCTGGAGCGTTTAATAATCATCTCCTTACCGCCGCGCGAATATACGGCTTGCGCCCTTTCTAAGATAGATGGCATCTTAACCGGGGCATGAACCGGCAGGGTATGCGGGTTTCGACAGTAGGCTCTAAGCGGTTCGACTGCTTTTTCCCAAGTAAACTCCTTGGCTAATTTTGCAGCGCCTTCGCTGCATCGTTTTTTCAGATCGGCGTTGCACAGAAGAGAGAGTATCGCTTCCTTCCAGGCATTAACATCACCATAGGGGATGGTTAGACCGGCCTGGTCACGGGCAATTAAATCTGCAAACGAGTCACCACCGGTAGTGATAATCGGCAAGTGGCACCACAAGTAATCGAGAATGCGAGTGCGAAAAGAATATCTGGTTTCCGGCAGATCGAAATGAGCCGATACAGCTATGTCAGCCTCCAGCAAAAAGTTGACGCGCTCCTCGTAAGGAATCCAACGATCGGCGAAAAATACATTCTTATCCAGCAGCCCAAGCGATTCCGCTAGCGAACGAGCGTTTGAAACCATGCGCATTTCCGCTACTTGTGGATTAGGAGATCGTGTGCCCATAAAGACAAGACGCACATTTGGAATTTGCTTGCGCACCTCATTTACTGCATAGATTACTGTTAGTGGATCGAACCAATCCCAAATTCCTCCACCCCAGATAAGTACGGGGTCCTTTTCTTGAATGATTGGCAGCAATGCACGCAAGCCCGGTCCGTTCTTCTTAGGAGCTGCATCTGGCAGACCAAATGGAACAACATCGATCAGCTTTCGTAAAGAGGAATCAAACTGATACATACGTGTGTCGACTCTTCCAAGCGCACAGTATCTTCCCAACCAATAATCGCGTTGCCGCTCGGAAGCGCAAATGGAATAATCAGCTCGCACCATATGTTTTTCTAGAACCTGATGCATCATTCGATAACTTGCAGAAGCTGTTTTGCTGTCTTTCTCGTACTGAATGTGAATCATGAAGAGATACGGGTCGTACAAATCAACGACAAGAAATGTGTCGAGTCGGGAGATAAACGGATAGGTTTTAAGCACATTTGCCTGCACAACAATAATCTCAGCACGACCAGCCAACTCGGCAAGCGCGCTTTTACTAATGCCGGTTTGGACGTTTGCCTCTCCGTAAATCGAAGGCGACAACTCGCTTGCATTACCTTGTGGTGAAAAAACAGTAACGTCATATTCGCAGGCAAGCTGTTTGCCAAGTTCAAGGGCTCGAATAGCTGGTCCAGCCATCCGAGCAGCGATTGGTTCAAGCGTTATGAAAAGCACCTTCCGCTTGTTAGTAGGTTGTTTGTCCATAGGACTTAAAACGTTCAATCTTGACTACTGGAGAGAACCTGAAATGATGATAGTTCGAATGTTTGGCATTATACTGTGAACCTTTCCGCCCGCCTTGGCAGCTTAACTATCCCGAATGGCAAATAGTCTATTAGTTAGCGTCGTTATACCGAACTGGAATGGCAAGAAGTTCCTGGCTGGTTGCCTCGATTCGCTGTTAGCGCAGACTTATAGCAATATTGAAATAATTCTTGTGGATAATGGGTCCAAAGACGGTTCCGTTGAGTTTCTTGAAGCTAATTATCCAAATGTCCGGCTTATTTGTTTTGAAAAAAACACAGGTTTCAGTGTCGCGGTAAACAAAGGCATTATTGAAGCACGAGGCGATCTGGTTGCGCTTTTGAACAACGATACGATTGTCGATAGTCGCTGGTTAGAAGAACTGGTAAAAGGTCTGGAACGCTATCCCGATTGCGGAAGTGTCGGCTGCAAGATGCTCGGATATGAGGACAAAACATTGCTGGATGGCGCTGGCGATGGCTATCGGCGCGGTGGCTTGCCAGGCAGAATTGGCCATCGTGAAAAGGATATTGGTCAATTCAACAACGAACGATACATTCTTGGTGCTTGTGGTGGTGCCGCTCTTTATCGTCGCTCCATGTTGAATGATATCGGCCTTTTGGATGAAGATTATTTTGCGTATCTTGAGGATGTAGATCTCGGATTACGCGCTCAGAGTGCTGGTTACAAGTGCGCCTATATTCCCAGCGCGATTGTTTATCATCTCGGCTGCGGTAGCACCGGCAGTGGTTACAGCCCGATGGTAGTTCGACTGTCCGCCCAAAATAATCTCAATACAATTGTCAAAAACTTGCCAATGCCGCTCTTGCTCAAATTTCTGCCCCAAATATTTTACTGGCAAGCATTCTATTTAGCAGTTGTGGTAGGGCGGGGAGGGCAGCTGATTCCGTGGCTCAGTGGTACTTTTAGCGCACTTGCTATGTTGCCGAAGATGTTGGGTAAACGCGCAAAAATTATGCGTGCTAGAAAAGCAAGCAACTCGTATTTCGAGTCCATCATAGTTAAATCCGAACAAGAACTAGCAGACTCTAAAACGCGGCTCTACCAGCAAGTTACGAAAGAGAAAGAACGAGACTTAAGTGTTGCTGGTGTTGTTTCTCGAAAGTAGAGTCATCGCACTCTGGCAATCAGTGATTGCTTCGTTCAATTTTTCCATTGCCGTTTCTGCCGTTTTATAAGACTTGACTGTGCGGCGTGCATCATTAAAGGTGAGAGCTTCTTGCAATAAGAGATTCGTTTCTTCGAGCTTGGCCATAACCGCGCTAAACAGTTCACTAGAATGTCCGATGCGATGAGCTTCGTCCTTAGCATTACAATCAGAGCAATAACCAAGGATGTCAAATCGGCTGGAATGATGTTCAAAACCTTTTCTTTGAGCAACAGTCTTTCCAAATCCACGAATGAGATCATCCATAAACTCAATAGTAAGACCGCATCCCAGGCATATTAGATGGTCGTGCTCCGGGCCTTCTTCGGCAGTTTCATAGCGCAGACCACGATCGCCGCCTACCGTCATGACATTGCCACCGGCCTTTAAGCGATGGAGACTGCGGTAAACGGTTGAGAGGCTGACATCTAGCCCAATCGACTTTGCCTTTTCGAACACTTCCGGAGCGGTAAGGTGTGTTCCTTTCGGCAGGCTACGGACGATTGTGGCAATCGCGTCTTGCGTTTCTTTATTTCGTGCCCGTTTCACTAAGATCCTCATTACAAGTCATTGCTTAGTTTCTCACAAAATCGGCTTTGATGAAAATAGCACCGTCAAGCGCCGTAAAATAGAAAAATGTTGGTAAACGAGCCGCTTTCCGATTCAATTTTAGATAAATTACTCGCTATTTTTTATCTGGCCCTTTTCCCAGGTATTGGCATTCTCGTCTCGTACGTCGGATTTTGCGACCCGGATACTTGCTGGCATCTTGCATTGGGACAATGGTTTTGGGCAAATGGGCACCTCCCTTTTACTGATCCATTCTCCAGTAACGCCGGGACCTATGCGTTTGCTGGTACGGGCCTACCGCTTATGCAGCACGAATGGCTAAGTGAAGTTGCCTTCTTTGGTTTGTTCAAAGTTTGCGGCTATATAGGGTTGTTGGCATTAGCCTCAGCTCTTTCCATTTCGTCGTTAGTACTTGTGCCGACACGTCTGCTTTCTTGCGTTCCAGAGCGGCTTTCGAAACTGCTTGTCATTTTGCTTGTCGCCGCATCTGCTTTCAGATTGTGGGTTCGACCTGAACAATTCTCATTCTTGCTAATGGGACTGACCATGCTTGTAAGTGGAGATGCTCCTTCGAAATCCAACCGCGCCAGATGGACGAAAGCGATTGCCTTGTTTGCAATTATGGCGTTATGGGTCAATCTCCACGGCTTATTTTTCGTTGGTCTTTTCTATTTGACCATAGTTGAATTTCTAAAGGTAATAAATGAGAAGTTGCAGGATGAGAAAGTTGATATTGCCGGCTTCCTTTTGAATATGGCTTCTGCTTTTCTAGGCGCTCTTTGTTCACCCTGGGGAATTCAGCTATGGTTCTACGTTACCAAATTTCTTTTCTCACCGCTTGAACATGTAAATCGAGAGAATGGACCGATCACTCTTGCTGGTCTTTTCAGTTTCAGCGGTATTGCCTTGGTCGCTCTTCTTGTTTCCGCCTGGATTGCGCTTTTGTCGGGCGCGAAAAATAAAGGCAATTTAGGAGCATACATAAAAGTCAATTTCGCAGCAATTGCTCTTGCTACGATAGCGACATTGAATTCTCTTTTGTTTCATCGTTTGGCACCACTTGCGCTATTGGTTTTAATAGAAGCGGTGAGGTGGCGGTTTGCGGTACCAGAAAATAATGCAGTAGCGAAGCAAAAATTGCTTACGCAGACGGCGATTGGTAGCTTTGTTGGAATGGCGGCATGCATTTTGAGCAGTATGCTTTTGGTGCCGCCTTCGATACCATCTGAAAGTCACTTGTTTCATCCACCGTTTGCCGCATTTGAGTATTTAAAAACTCACCGTATGCAAGGAAGGCTATTTAATGATGCTAAATTTGGCAGCATGATGACCTGGGACTTGCCAAATCCTCCTGATATTTTTCTAGATGGACGTATTGCGAGCTATGACCGGCAAGCGGTTTACGACTACAAATCGATGCTGCATTGTGATTCCGATTGGCAATCACTGCTGGAGAAATATCATATCGCCTGGGTGTTTTTTCCACCAAGCGCGCCCATTGTTCAAAATTTAGAAAAACGCGCTGATTGGTCGACTGCTTTTGCGGACGACCGTGCCGTTATTCTTGTGCGTCGATGACGACGACGTTTTAGCGCCCGAAGCCACCATTAAGAGCGTGGTAGAAGCGAATGAGCGATGGACCTAAAATCAACAACATGAGACAAGGCATTATGCAAAACCACAGTGGAAAAGCCATATAAATAGGCATTCTGAGTGCTTGCTCTTCTGCTTTTTGACTTTGACGTTTCCGCAAAAGTTCGCTTTGTGCTCTTAAGATTTTAGAAATGCTCAGTCCTAATTTTGAAGCTTGAGCAAGCGCTGATCCAAGAGTTTTAAGCTCATCTACACCGGTGCGAGTGTAGAGTTCTAGATAGGCTTTTTCTCTATCCTTGCCCAGAAATATTTCGTGACTGAGAATGTTCAACTCATCGTTTAACGCGTTATCAACACCAATTGATTCTACTGAAATGCGTTGCAAGGCGGCATCTAATCCGAGTCCGGCGTCTATGCAAAGCACCAGCAAATCAATTGCTTGGGTTAGGGATTGTCTTATTTGTTGACGGCGGCGTAGCACTAAAAATAGCAATATTAGGTCTGGTACGAATAGCAATATGAATGATGCAATTAGCACTATATGAAGTGGCAACACTAGTGACGAGACCATCGCACTAAGAAAGAGACAAAGCTTGATGCTAAAAAAATCGCCATAGCTGTAAGGAGTACGAAAGCCACCGCACACAAGGAGATGTTGAATCCGTGTCTGATAGGAAGCTGGCATAAACGATAAAAGATAAACGGCCGGAGATGCGATCAAGTTAGGAAAATGCCAGTCTTCAAAGGAAACGCGCGCGCCAAAATAGAAGAGTCCAAAGAAGAGGGCTAGGAAGATTTCGGGGAACTGAGTAAGCGTGTTTGTCATTTTATATTTTCAGTGTGGACATCTTGAACATAATGTAGATCCCTAGAAATTCCAGAAAAACAGCGCCCATTAGCATCTTCTGACCGGTAGGATCGTTCATAAGCAACGGTAGATAGGTACGATCAGCGAAGTTCAAAAATATCGCCATGACAATGGGAAGTAGCCCGACAATGTATGCGGACAAACGGCTTTGAGCCGTGATTACTTTCAATTGCCTGGCAAGTTTAACCCGTCCTCTTAGAGTCGAATTTGTTTTATCCAATAGTTCCGCTAGACTCCCACCCACTTCAGCTTGAATCCCTACCGCCCTTCGCATCAGATCGAGTTCATAAGAGCGAAATCTTTTGGCTGAATAGATAAGGGCCTCAGACAAAGGTTGCCCTAAATTCATGCGATGCAGCACCGCTTCAAACTCTGGACCGGTAGGTGATGGGAGTTCCTGCGCAATGGCTTTTACGGACTGAGAAACACTGTGACCACTGCGTAAAACAGCTACCATGAGGTCTATTGCATCAGGTAATTGAGTGCAGAATTTATCGCGACGTTGGCCGGCTCTGAATTTTACGAAAATGATCGGTGCCGCTGCCAATACTATTGCAACTAGCCCAGAGGCAATCATATTGAAGTTGTATAAGATGGCAACAGACATAGCGCCGAAGGCCAGAGCTATTGATACCAATAATATTGAAAGGGCATGTTCTTCCAAATCTGCTTCGGAAAGAAGCTGGTTGTAGCTTTCCACCAGACCCAGTTCGAATTCGAATACAGACCCGAATAGAGGCAGACTGTTAAAAGACCACGTCGGTTTCTTTAAGATGCTAGTGGGAAGATCAGAGGAAAACTGCGGTATCACTCTCGCCAATCGTTCCGCAATAGCGCCTTGAGTTCGGCGTCTAAATCTAAGACGGGTAAGTATAATTCCGCTTGCTACTAAAACGATTATCAACGCCAGGATGATGTCAGTCCTCATTTTCTTCCTCCGAGTTTTCTTTTACTCGAGCAGTGAAGAGGTCTGAAGCAAACTCGATACTTGCTTCTCGGAATTTATTTTCGTGATGAGGTCTGATTCCGCAGCCGCTGAAATCACCGATTACGTTTTTAGCACCATCCAAACCTTCGGCCCGAAACACAAATAGTTCCTGCATGCTGATCATGCCTTCTTGTACACCTGTAATCTCAGCAATGCTAACAACTCGTCTGCGTCCATCTTGCAGGCGTTTGATCTGTACAACGAGATCAAAGGCCGAACCTATCTGCTCGCGAATACTGCGTTGGGACAATTCTATTCCAGCAAGCAAAACCAAAGTTTCAATTCTGCTTAAAGCATCGCGAGGAGAATTGGCGTGCACTGTAGTTAATGACCCTTCGTGACCAGTATTCATTGCCTGGAGCATGTCCAGTGCTTCCGCGCCGCGCACTTCACCAACGATGATGCGATCTGGTCTCATCCGCAAAGCGTTTTTAACGAGATCGCGCTGAGTTATACTGCCTTGGCCTTCAATGTTTGATGGGCGTGATTCCAATCGAACCACATGTCGTTGTTGCAATCTCAATTCAGCTGTATCCTCAATGGTGACGATTCGCTCTTTATCTGAGATGAAGCTTGAGAGCAGATTTAGAAGTGTTGTTTTGCCGGCAGATGTACCGCCGGAAATTAAGATATTAAGCTTGGCTTGTACAGCTAAGCCTAGAAATTCAACCATTTCTTCGCTGAACGTCTCCCTATTCAAAAGATCGTTTATTGAGAAAGGCGTTGGTCGAAAGCGCCGAATAGAAAGACTCGGTCCATCCAGGGCAAGAGGTGGAATGATTGCGTTGACCCGAGAACCGTCGGGTAAACGAGCATCAACTATAGGTGACGATTCATCAATGCGTCTTCCAACTCGAGCAACAATTCTATTGATGACGTGCAATAAGTGACTTTCATCGCGAAAGCGTAAATCGGTAGGTTCCAGCTTGCCATCGCGATCTACCCAGACTTCCGAGTAGCCATTGACGAGAATATCGTTGAGATTCGGATCGGAAAGCAGAGGTTCAAGAGGTCCCAATCCGAGAGTTTCATTCAATACGTCACGGACCACATTACGACGCTCGTCGAGTGTCAGCGGCATCTTTTCTTCTGCGATCAATAAATGAAGCGTCTGCTCGATTGCTTCTTCAAGTTGCTCTGCTTGATCAAGGAGGATGAGAGCCTGGATGTCGATGCTTTCAACTAAGCGATTATGGATTCTACTTTTCAGCCTTTGGTAGGCAGCTGCTTTTTCCTGCTCGGCCAGTTTTAAAGAATCAATGCGCTCTGTTAATTTGCCGGATAGTGAAAGCCTGGTCGTGTTCGCGGATTTGGCCGCCTGTTGACCCTTTTGTGGAGTCGAAACAGCCTTGCCGGCAATTTCCGGATTGAAAAGTACATCACGCAGATTGGACACGACTTTCCTCGCTTTGGATATTTTGAATATCTTGATTAATATCTCGATAAATTGAAGCGGCTAAAGATTTGACAGCACGAGCATAAGGACTAGATGGTGACGAAAGAACTGGCGGTGCACCATTGGCAGTGCTTTCCCACATAAGTTGAGCTGCATTTGGAATCTGGACAACAGTAAAATCACCAAACGCGGACCCCAACTGAGCCTCGATCGTTTTGTTATATTTAGAGCCGGAACGGTTTACCACGCAAATTACCCGATCTGTTGGATACTCCAACTCTCGAAAGGTGGACAGCCAACGATTGCACGCTGCAATTCCGGAGACCGTTGCTTCAAGCACGAGAACAATCTTTGTGCTTGCATCCAAAAATGTAACGAGATGCCTGTCTAAATGTTTGGGTAGATCAACCACCCAGCAATTCGTGTAACTGTTGAGTGTAGTTAGGCACTGAGCCAGTTGCGTGAGATCCGCTTTCAAGGCAGCTTCCCCATTCAATGGCGGTGTGAGCAACTTGAGTTTGGAATCAAGATCGGTAGCTTCGCACGCGCAAGCATTGAAAAGATGTTCGTCTATATCAGGTACTCGGAAGAGTAGTTCGAGCAAAGAATGCTCAGGTTCTCTACTGAGAACATGTGCAACATCGGGCAATTGGAAATTGCCATCAAGAATCGTTGCACCGTTGAAGTGTCCGGAGAGCGCTGCGGCAAGATTGATGGCAACCGAAGTGCAGCCCGTTCCACCTTTGGCACCCAAAACCGAAATGATTGGTGCATCGCCTATGACAAGCGCTTGTTCGGGCGAGGACTGAACGCTTGCCAGCTGCACGCTCTCATCTTTAGTTCTCGAAAATAGTTTACCTAGTACCATGCTCTTCAACCCCCCAAAATCAGTCTGGGAGAACGAACAGGGGCGAGCACCACGCCGAAAGGTCTTGGCGACATCGAATTAGTTGCAGCGTTATAGGTGCGCGGTGCAAATGGTATCGGTGGCACGGGCGCCAACGAGCTTGTGCCGTTTGCGTTTATTGTGGTTTGAAGAAAAGGATTGATGCAGGCATTTCGAACGGGCACAGAATCACTAAACGCGACGGTAAAGGTCGATTGACTGGGATTCGCTGCCGCGTTGAAAGCTCTAAGTTGCATCCAGGCAAAACCAGCTACGGTAAACGGAGGCGTAAAAGCAGTTGGACTTGATGATTGAACGACTGGCACTATGAAGTTTTTGTTTGACCCAGATGAACTGATATTCGCAGCTACCAATGCCGTGCACTGACGTGAGATGGTTGTCCATGGAAAGTTAGGATCTTGTACGTTATAGGCAGATACAACGTCTGTGTATTTGACCGAAGACGGTGGGGTACCACCAGACATAAAGTAGTTTAGAAGCGGGGTGAGCTGTGTGTTTACATTGGCACTTGATGCAGTGTTGAAAGGACTGACTGATCCATTGAGGGATACTAAATCTACGAAACAGCCGTGAATATTTCCACTCAATCCATCTACATCTAAAGCAAATGTCGCGGAGGGACTTGCTGCTGAAGATGTAGCGATTCCGGCAAATTGTTGAATGCTTATCGCAATCGGCAAACAAGCAAACTGATATTTAGTTGGTGGAATCTGGGTTGTAGAAGTCGGAGGATTTGGATCACCGGCTCCAATAGTTGTTGCAGGCTGACCAAGAAATTCAATCGTGCGCACCGGACTGAATGTTTGTGTGCCCGTTGGTAACCCGACGGTGCTTAGCTTTATGTAGGCTAACGGCATGAAAATCTGCGGAATTGCTGTCACTCCTTGCCTTCTTACCGTAAGGTCAAGAAAAAATTCTTGGCGGCCAACTGGCAATGAGCTTTCAACTGGATTCGGAATGAAGTTGATATCACTGGCTAGATAATTAACAGGTTGGTTGGTAGTGCTTAAGTTGGGTCCACTGTCAGTGAGGTTAAAGCTCGCAGTATCGCCGCCTAATAAATAATTTTGAATATTCGCTTGAGCCGTTGGAAGTGAATAGGTGCGGTCAGCATTTACGCCATAGCCAAGGCTATAGATGGAAGCAACACTAGATGCAAAATCGAGTTGATTGACCGTCTCGAAATCACGCATGAATTCTGTTGAAATTCCAATAGTCACCATGCACAAAATAACGGACATGGCGACGAAGGGCATAATTGAACCACGCCCGGATCTTAGGCGTGGTGTCGTTTTTGTTCTGCAGATCTGCCTAGCGCGGTGGGACATCCACGAGCTCCTTGTGATTGCCGCTTAGCATTTCGACAATCCATTTGGCAGGATAGGTATCTTCAATTGGAGGAAGGGATGGCATTGGCAGATTTGCAAGCGATGGTGGCGGGGGCAGTGACATTTTTGTGTTGTCCCCATAGTTGTTCGAGTTGGAGACCGGTGCATCCACCGGTTTGTTTGCAAACGATGGCAATAAATCGTCCGGACCTACGCCTGTCAATACCTGGGGTGCGCGAGCGAGCCGATTGCGCAATACGAGTCTGAGTTTGCCTACTTCGAGCGCCTCGGTGATAGCCTCACCCACAGATGGAATCACTGCAAGTGTGACCATGTCTGTTGGACCATCACGTTTGAAGAGTGCTTGTTCTTTTGGTGCTGCCATCAATACTTTTACTGATTGGCAGATGGTCTTCGTATATCTTTTCCCGTCTTTTGCAGTGGTGATAGCGAGAATATCGACGCGATCATCCGGTTGAATGGTGTGATCGACAAGCGCATCATCTCTTAATTGTACGGTTATGGCGCGCTCATCGTTTTCGAGTGCTCCGGATATACCGCGCTGAGTTGGAAAGAGTTTGTCTGTTGTAATCGGTTCATTTGCCGGCATGAAGGACCGCGCCATGCGGCCATTAATATCGTTGAGAGAGGTCATCATGTCTCTGGTGGCAAGTTTTTTCGGTATGTCCATGTATTTGACAGTCATGAATTGAAGCGTTGTACCTGCCGAAATGTCATGGTTCGGAGTAAGAACTTTCACCATCGCTGTGGTTGGCTGCGTGTGAAACATGCGCCAAAGCCCAGAACCGGCGAGCACTACCATTGCTATCAAAGCAAGTGAAGCAAGGGGATTGCTCTTCTTGGACGAAGCTTTTACCGGCGGTTTTCCTTTATCCCAAGCCAAAACTTGTGCTGGTGGTGGTGTTGCAACGGGAGTAGCCATGTGTGCTCCTTAGGACGGCGGCGCTTGAAATACTTGTTGTGCTGCTGTAGCACGTTCGGTCAAAGTGAAATTTTTGAAGTGAATACCGGCACTGCCACTCATCGTCAATGCAACGCCTAAGCTCGTACCAAATTGAATTCCGAACGGCTGGAACGGGTAATTGATCTTCACTTCAACCGTTCCGCTAGGTGGAGTTTCGGTAAGATCTGGATCCCAGGGCAAAATTTCAACACTTGCATTGGGCGGTAGATTGCCGGTTTGTAATAATTGAGCACTGTTTAAAGCTGCGTAGATAGGCGAATTTGTATTAGTTACGGCACCACTTGTGCTGAAGCCTCTAACGTTATCGCGAGTGGTTGGATCGGTAAGATTAGGAGTACGGGAAGCAAGCAATGCACCTTGTTGAGCTGCAAAAAGAATGCTTTGGGCTTGCAGAAAATACTGACCGAAAAATAGAACTGAAAATAGAATGATCAGCAAAAATGGAAACGACAAAGCAAATTCCACCATGGCTTGCCCGCCGTTTCTATGCCTTCTTTGAGATTTCGAAACTGTCATTTCTATTCGATTTCCGAATATGCGGAAGGATTCCTAGCACAGGAATCCTTCCGACTTTGAAAGAGTGGGCAAGCTTACATTGGGGACCAAGGTGGATTGCTTTGTCCTTGCACACCGTAAGAGAAGATAGAGCCAGGATCGTTGCTTTGATCATCAGCGTCGTTGATGTTCAACAGCACTTGTCTGACAACGTCAGCAGAAGCATGTCCTAAACCACCAAGCACCAACATGCAAACGGCTGTTACTGCGCCAATGCCGATCGCGTATTCGATCATGCTTTGACCTTTTCTGTTTTTGCGCTTCATTTGTATCTCCTTAGTATTTCGGTCCGTCTTGGTAACGAAACCAGCGTGCCAACTGCCAACAATTAACCATTGAGGAATTGCAAACCGTTCTCAATAAAATCGTGCATCGAAGAATAGATTACCGCAATCTCCTTTGTCAATTAACCCGGCTTAAGCTTCCCGGACAAAATCCGAAAATGCTTAAGCGTGCAGCTTCTTTGTATAACTTCTTTGCGAAGCCAAGTCCGAGCTTGTGAGTGACATTTTTGCGAATATTCTCAATAACTTTATCGAACTAACGCAATCGGTCGCTTAATTTGACAATCCTAGGTTTGTACTGAGATCTGTTTTGGGACGTTCTCGGGCATCCGGGCGAGAGTTTTCAACTGTCGAATAGCTATGTGGGAAAGAAGTCCTAAATAGACAATTGAACCAAGGGCGTGCCAAAAATAATTTGTACGCGAGAGAAACACGCTCACAATCGGAAAGGCAATGATCATATTCGTCCAAATGTTTATTGGCGAAATATTTCGGTTGCCAATAAGATTACCTCTGGGCAATGTCAAAATGGCCGCTGCCGAAAGCAAAATGACATCATAGCTTTGTGTATGGGGACTTGCTAAGAGTGCAAAACAAATAGTCAGTGCAAAAGTCCAAGCTTGCTTTTCAGGTGTATTTGCTTTGGTCCAAAACAACCACAAAATAACCAGTGCAAGAATCAATATGCCAAGCACGACCATTGTCAGAATTTGGCCAGAAAGGAAGTAACTGAGAATACCCTTTGCGCAAATCATGGATGACATAAATGGATCGCCAGATTCAATTTGACCCAGAGAAGAAAAGTAGTTGGAGAAGATAGCAGGACCCATTACAAGCCCGGTAAAAACAATCGAAAAGAAGAGTAAAAGCCCGGCTATCAAGAGAATTCGCCAGCACTTTCTGGCTAAAAGAGGCACTAATAAGAAGGGTGCGTACTGAACTTTTAGCATCGTAAAAACAAGCGCGATACTACAGGCGATGTCGTTATTTTTGAGAAATGAAAAAGTAAACAGATAGAGAAACGAAAGAATAAAGAAAGTAGTCTGACCCATTCCAACCGCTCGCCATGCTTCAACGCAAGCGAGCGTACCGAGAACAATAAGTGCAGTTCTCATTTTGTTCTGTTCTGTTGAAATGAATGTCGCGCCAATAAGCATTGAAAAGGAAAGCAACCACCAACAAGCTAAACCTTGCTGAGGTGCCAAAAGAGCAAGAGGAGCCATGATTGGATATACAAAGGGTGGGTAATCGGTTGGGTACAAGTACTGGCTGGGAAGTTCATTTTTATTTGCTCCACCTTTCACGCAAACGCTGCTGGTTATTTCCTTCAATACTCGGGTTTGCAGCTCCGGGGCGTAAGGATTTTGACCGGGTTGAGAGAGCACCATTTCCCCGCACGCATAATATTTGAAGAAATCTTGAAAGGCAGTTGGCTCTTTTTGCAAAATCAGTTCAAAAGCACCGTTGCTTACGCCTACAATGAAAACAAGGATGGTGAGTGCATTAACTATTAATGCAATAAATAACAAGCGTTGAATTTGTGCAATCATTTGTGAAATGCGAACTGGCTCGAAAATGTTTCTTGGATTTCTAAGTTGCTATGCTGTCGTCACCGCTCAGGCATGGGCAAGCATAATAGCCGGCGGTGAACTGTACACCGCGAAACTAAAAAACTCGATGTTGATGATTGATTTTGTCAAACTCTACTCGGGATCTGCAATAGTAGCAAAAGGAGAAGGCGAAGGCCTCTACGATCCGTATTGCCAGCTTGCCGCGATGAATCGCGTTGTTAGCCCAAACAGCTATCCGGCGCCAAGATATATTCAGTACCCACCTTACGATTTCGTTTTAGCTTCGCCCTTAACCTTATTACCATTTCCGACTGCTTATAGCCTATGGTGCATTAGCACCTTATTATTCGGTTTGGCTGGTGTTTTCTACTTGCGCAACTTATCCGGCGGTTCATTTTCTGTTTTAGAAAATCTTTCCATCATTCTTATTTACTACAACTCGCTGTTTTCGATGGATGCAATCATGATCGGGCAAACTGCCTGGTTTATGTTGGGGATCGTATCTATTTTTTATGGCGCTTTCCTGGCGCGCCGAGACTATCTGGCCGGTGGCATGTTGGCCCTTAGCACTGTTAAACCGCAATTTCTTTTTTGTCTTTTGCCTCTGCCCCTCTTAGAAAAACGCTGGCGAACTTTATTGGTTGCTTTTGTTATTGAAATTGTTTTTCTCATAGTAAGTGTCTGGACGGTTGGCTGGCATAACGTTATCCAATATCCAAATTATTTGAAAACTGCAGAAGCTCACATGTTTGGAAACGATAACGAATATATGACTTGCTTACGTGGCTTCCTTACTGTCTTATTGGGCAGGGAGCTGGGCTTCTATGTAAGTCTAGCTTGTGTTCTGATTGGTGTTTCAATCATTATTTATTCTTGGCATTCAAACAAGAGAATCTACAATGGCACTGCTGGTAACACCGGTTATAAACTTACTATTTCTGCCATGATGCTTGTCTATCTAGTGTTTAGCCCGCATACGTTCGTTTATGACTGCTTGCTGTTAGCCGTCCCGGCTGTATTGCTTTTGGATGAGTTTAGTCTCGAAGGCGCCCTGAAAGCAAAGGGAATGGAGAGATGGTGGCGAATGCTTTTGTTCCTATTGCCTATAATTTCATGGCTTCCTCATTTTGCTCACCGCAAGCTTACGGACAGAATGATTTTGACAGCCAATTTGTGGCTGTTGGCTTATCTGCTTATATTTTTGCGCAAGCAGGAAGACTCACTTTCTGTGGAAACGACGACTGAAAATTCACAAACTGATTCGTCAGCCAATTCAGCTCCTGTGCAAAACTCCCAGACCTGATCGCTCCGGCAATTTCAAATAACCATCTTCAAGATACGCGCCTTCGTATGGATCGTCACTTAGCAGTAACGCACCATCGAGATCTGAATAGTCAGCAAGAGGAGCAAGATGGCAGGCTGCTGTAATGGCGAGTGAAGATTCAACCATGCAACCAAGCATTACCTTTTGCCCAAGTGATTTGGCCGTTTGGATTAAACGCAAAGCCTCATAAATTCCACCTGTTTTCATGAGTTTCACAACCACACCGTCTACCGCACCTTCAAATCGCACGGCATCTTCGGCTAGCAGAATGCTTTCATCTGCAAATATTGGAATGGGTGAATAGTCTCTGATCAGACAAAAATCGTCGACTGACGCATTTTTAGGCAAAGGCTGTTCGATCAAATCCACATCATAATCACTAAGCCAATCAATCATATGCATCGTTTGTTTGACAGACCATGCGCCATTTGCATCAACTTGCAAACTTACTTTGCGGTCGATATCTCTTATTTTTCTTACGATTTCTCGATCGTAATCAGTGCCGAGTTTCACCTTCAAAATTTTGTGGCCGGCAGCTAGAGCTTCTTTTGCTTTTCGTTCAATCGTTTCGAGGTTGTCGATGCCGATTGTCATGTCAATCAGAGGCAATGGCAAACCTGTTAAACCAAGATATTTGTAAAGCGGCATGTCTGCTATCTTTGCAAGCAAATCATAAAATGCCATATCGAGAGCCGCTTTAGCAGAAGGATGGCCGCTTATATAGCGATCGATCTTCATCATTACAGATCTCATTGCAGTAGGATCATCGCCTAACATCTTGTTGTCTCTTACGACGGTTAGCACTGCTTGGACAGTCTGGACAGTTTCGCCGTTTGTTCGGCTTGGAGCTGCTTCGCCGAATCCGATTAAACTTCCAAATTTGAGCTTGACGAGGAGGTTTTGTGCAAGCGTGGTAGTGCCTCGCGAAATTCCAAACGGATTCGCTAGCTTTAGTTCCAGTGGTTCGAAGGTGAGTTCGATCACTTCAGTAGGATTAGTTTTTGTTTGGGGCAACGCGAGTTTCCTCATAGTTCAGTATGGCATCGAAAATGTTTTCACAGCCGAACCGAACTGGGTCATTACAAGGCAATCCAGTTGAAACGCTAATATCCGTAAGTGCGGTTTCGGCTTCTTCTTCGCTCAATCCACCGGTGTTGACGGCTATAGCCAGCACCTTCGACGGTGCCACCAGTTGAGCAGCTTGCTCGTATGCCTGAATGCTAGCAGTCAAACTCGGCAAAGGGTATGGCAACTTCCGCATTTTCTTGCGGATCACTTCATGGCACAGAATCATTCCTTTTGGACAACAGCCATGCAAAATAGAGAGTGTTACCCCGGAAAATCCCGGGTGTGCAATTGCGCCTTGTCCCTCAACAAACAAGTAATCGAACTCATCTCCTGAATCAACCACCATTTGCTCAACCGCTCCAGCCATAAAGTCGCCAATAACGCGGTCGATGCAAATACCTTCACCTGAAACCAAGATGCCAGTCTGTCCGGTTGCAATCATTTTGGAACGGTAACCTCTATTTGAGGCTTCTTTGACAAGCTCGCAGCTAGTTGTCATTTTGCCGATGTTTGAATCCGTGCCCACCGTGAGAATGGTTTTTGGTGAAACGGACATCGCTCGACCAGAACCGATTGGAAGTCCGTCTGGTGGGAGCCTGACATCGAAAAGCCGCACCCCGTGTTCTTTTGCTAACTTGGCAATCTCAGCATCATCAACCAACAGATCATGCAGTCCGTTTACGATGTCGAGCTTTCCAGCTATAGCTTGCTTGATATCGCGCTTCCAGAAATCAGGCATGGCATTGTTTCCAACATATGTCCCACCCAGGACGAATGCTGTCGCACCCAAATTTATGGCTTCTTTCACAGATGAAACGATGGGCGCGTCAGATTTAATGCCAGACACACCTTCAATAGATTTGCCGGCGCACGTCGAGTCTATAACGCAAACTATGGGATTTCGACCGTAACGCAAGAGCCCGTCTGCCGTTTTACAACTGCCCTTGCCGAGCGCGTCTTCTACGTATAAAGCTAAACGGGCTGTGGATTCCAGGTACACCTTTTTTCTCCGGATGCCAGCCACTTAAACTTTCGTACGTGCGGGCTTCTGATATTCAAACTATTGTTAAAAGACAAAGCTAGGGCAATTGCGTTGATAGTGCCATAAAATTATAGGGGCTCCTGCGAATCGGAAGGTTATCCAGCAGGTTTTCAGGGTTTATCAGAAATAGCTTTGAGTAATGGACTCAAATTGGGGATGGCGGGAGATTGGTCATGCCGGTGAGCATGTCAACAAAGATTGGGAGACCACTTGATGGCAAGGGACGAAGAGGAACGCACACTAAAGCAAGGCGAGGCAGGGGCGAAAAGTTCTGAAGAAGCCCCGAAGACGGAAGAAAAAGGTTCTCGTTTTGACAATGCCAAGGCATTCTTTCGCGCCCTCAATGCCGGTGCGGATGCTGCCGCGGAAGATTACGGCATGAATCTAGGCGGAGCGGGTGGCTCAAGCGGCGGTAATGAAGGACCCCGCGGTCCTTGCATGAGCTGCAAAAGCCTGGAAAGCCAATTGGCAGCTGCAGAAGCGAAAGCAAGCGAGCATGAAAACCTCTATAAGCGCATGGCTGCCGACTTTGAAAACTATCGCAAGCGCATCGATCGTGAGCGCGAAGAATTTTTGGCTCTTGGAATTCAAAAGGGCCTGGAAGCAGTTTTACCAGCTATGGATGACCTCGACCGAGCTCAGTCTAGTTTCAATGAAAATTCAGATGCAAAAACAGTGCTTGAAAGCTTGAAGTTAGTTTACAGTCGATTCCATAAGTGTTTCGAGCAATTAGGAGTGAAGACAATTGATGTGATTGGTGAGGCTTTTGACCCTCGTTTGCATGAACCAGTTCAACAAATTGCTACTAACGCCGTACCGGAAGGTCACGTTGCACACGAGTTGCGCCGTGGTTACACAATCAAAGACAAGGTCTTGAGACCGGCTCTTGTTAATGTGGCTATACCTAAAGATGAAGATGAGGAAGTTGCTCAGGCTTCACCGGCGGAACCGGCCGCACCGGCCGCACCAGACGCACCGGTCGCAGCAGACGCACCGGCAGCACCAGACGCACCGGCCGCAGCAGACGCACCTCAAGAGGTAGAAGATGCGCCGGTAGTAGAAGAAGCTCAAGAAATTCAAGAAACTCCCGCTGCTGAAATTTCCGCCCCGGAACCGGAAGAAGTTACAGCCAACGAACCAGAACCGAAAGCAGAGCACGAAACTAAATCATCGAAGTCCAAGAAGGCTGAAAAAGCCGCATCTGAAAAGGCTTCGGATTCGAGTGACTCCCCTGCAAAATCAGGGCATATTGACGGTGCGCAAGCAGAAAAGAAGAAATTCGATCGAGAGGAAGACCCGACTTCCATGACTGCGGATTTGCCTGTAATTGGTCCTGAGTACCTTACGCAATTCGAGGAAAACTCGCCAAAAACGTACGACATAAGCGACACGGACGAGGCTAGGGAGGGGGCTTCAGACGCTGAAATAGGCGGAGATCCTGGCCTCCAAAAAACAGGTGGCAGATGAGCGAGCGGATTATCGGCATCGACTTGGGCACTACTTATTCATGTGTTGCCATCATGGAAGGTGGCAAACCAGTCATTGTCGAAAATTCGGAAGGAGCAAGAACGACTCCTTCAGTTGTTGCTTTTACTAAAAATGGCGAAAGGCTCGTAGGTCAGTTTGCAAAACGGCAGGCTGTTACCAATCCAACCCGCACAATTCAATCGATCAAGCGCGAAATGGGCACCAATTTTCGTTTTGCTGTAGATGGCATTTCACAAAGCCCCGAGCAAATTTCGGCCATGATTCTGCAGAAACTAAAAGCAGATACGGAAGCATTTCTAGGCGAAAAAATAGATCGAGCAGTCATAACGGTGCCCGCTTATTTCAATGATTCTCAACGCCAGGCAACACGAGATGCCGGCCAAATTGCTGGTTTGGATGTATTGCGCATCATCAACGAACCAACAGCCAGCGCGCTCGCCTATGGCATCACCAAGGTCGCTGATGACAACACTATCCTTGTTTTTGATTTGGGCGGTGGCACCTTCGACGTTAGTATTCTCGAAATTACTGACGGCGTTTTCGAAGTGAAGGCCACTCACGGCAACAACAGATTGGGCGGTGATGATTTCGATCAATGCATTATTGACTGGATGGTTTCTGAATTCAAGCACACAACAGACATCGATCTCTCGTCCGATTTGATGGCTATTCAAAGGCTGAAAGAAACAGCAGAAAAGACCAAGATTGAACTTTCATCTGCAATGGTGAGTGAAGTGCATTTGCCATTTTTAACGGCAGATGAAGCCGGTCCTAAGCATCTTGAATCGCAGATTACGCGGGCGAAATTCAACGAGTTGACAGCACACCTTGTCGAAGCCACTCTTGGACCTTTGCAGCAAGCCCTTGAGGATGCTGAACTGACCCCGGACAAGATTGACCAGATTATTCTTGTAGGCGGGTCAACCCGCATACCAGCCGTTCAAGACACCATTCGTAGATTCTTTTCAAAGGAACCTATTAAGTCCGTCAATCCAGATGAGGCAGTGGCCCTGGGTGCTGCTATTCAAGCTTCTATTCTTGCTGGCGATGTTCAAGATGTGCTTTTGCTTGATGTTATTCCTCTTTCGCTTGGAATTGAGACTGCAGGCGGCTTGTTCACAAGGATAATCGAGCGCAACACCACCATTCCAACCAGTCGCACTATGACATTTACGACTACCGAAGATGGTCAAACATCTGTAGAAGTGCATGTTCTTCAAGGCGAGCGTGAATTAGCTGCTTTCAATAAATCTCTAGCAAAATTTCATTTAGCTGGTATTCCGGCAGCACCGCGCAGTGTGCCTAAAATTGAAGTGACCTTCGACATAGATGCCGACGGTATTCTGCACTGCAGCGCCCGTGACTATGGCTCTGGTATCAAGCACTCTGTGACCATTCAACGCACAACCGGCTTGAGCCCGGAAGAAGTCGATTCCCTGCAGAAAGAAGCGCTCGAATTCGCAGAACAAGACAAGCAAGCTAAAGAAAAGATAAGTACTCGTGTTCAAGCTCAAACGCTTTGTTCGGAAGCGGAAAGAACGATCGAAAAGTACGGCGACCGCGTCGAAAAGCAATATGTTGACAAAGTAAAGAAAGCTGTCGAAGCCGTAAGGCAAGCCCTTACCGACGGACCGGGCGATGACCTCAAACAGCTAGTAGCAGGATTGGACGTTTCTTTGCTAGATTTAGGGCGGGCGATTCACTCTGGAAAAGGTGTAAGGACTCCTACGCCTCCCAGCAAGAAGCGCGTTACTTTGTCTGAGACAGCCGAACCAATTGAACTTGGCGAAGTGGCTGCTCAGCAAAAAGGAACTGCCGGAGCCGTTCCCGTAGACGACTGAAGTATATGTTGTAGCTATACTGAATGACGCCGGGCATGTTCTAAGGACTTAAAGAAGGTACCCTGATTGTCGACCATGGCAAAAAAAGATTATTACGAGGTTTTAGGGGTCTCAAAGAAAGCTAGCGCTGATGAGATCAAAAAGAACTTCCGCAACAAAGCTAGGGCTCTCCACCCAGACAACAAAGAGAGCGGTGATGAAGCGGCTTTCAAAGAGTTAGCGGAAGCTTATGAAGTGCTGTCTGATGACAATCAGCGCGCCACCTACGATCGCTACGGTCATGAAGGCGTCAAAAATACGACGCGTGGTTTCGACAACATGGACTTCAGTAACCTAGCCGGTTTCGGCATAGATGATCTGATCGATATGTTCTTCGGTGGCGGAGTGCGCACAGGCAGAGCAGGCGGACCGGAGCAAGGCAGTCACTTGCGCTATGAACTGCAAATTGACTTTATGGAAGCAGTGTTTGGCGTCGAAAAGAAGATTTCTATTCGCAGACTGGAAGATTGCACCACTTGTAGTGGCAGCGGTGCCACACCCGGCAGTGAAATTAAACAATGTTCTACTTGTGCCGGTATGGGACAGGTTCAGCAAGTCTTTAATAGTTTCTTTGGACAGAGCGTTCGCGTAACAGCTTGCCCGACCTGTCAAGGCGCAGGATCGCAAATAGAAAAGCCCTGCCGTGAGTGCCGTGGCGAAGGATTATTGAGACGGAATCGTGATTTTGACTTAAAAATTCCTGCTGGTATTGAATCCGGTTCACGAGTGCGCTTAACGGCAGCCGGAGACAAAGGCAAACGGGGTGGCCCGTTTGGTGATCTCTTTGTGGTCGTTAGTGTGCGCGAACATGCAACTTTCATTCGCGACGGTCTCACTATTCACGTTAAACAACCGATAACTTTCTCTATGGCTGCACTCGGTGGAGACTTGTTGGTTGACACCGTAAACGGCAAAAAGCTCGTGAAGGTCCCAGCCGGAACGCAGGCAGGTGCCACAATTATTTTGAAAGAGTTGGGAGTACCACGTCTTAACAACCCAACCCGAAGAGGGGATCAAGTTGTTCACTTAGTTGTCGAAACTCCTACGAAACTATCTTCAGAAGAGAAGAAATTGCTTGAAAAACTGGCCGAGCTTCGGGGAGAATCACTTCATGTAAGCAAGGAAGAGCTCGAAAACCTGAAAGCCGAAGCGAAAGCTGCGCAAGACGCAGAATCTGCCGCTAAAGCAGAGGAAAGAGCGAAAGCAGAGGAAAAGGCGAAAGCCGAAGAAAAGGCTAAAAAGCCGGAAGCTTCAACAAACGGTGAAAATTCACCAAATGAGCAAAAGGAAGATCATTCTATTTTTGAGAAAATTGGTGAATTCTTCAAACCGAAAAATGGTGAACAAGAGGCTAAGTAGTGAAGCAAAAATGGTGCCCGGCACCATAGCTTCGTTCCTCGTAATATCGTTCTTCTTGAGTCTATTTTTTCAATGTGTACCTTGTTCGGCAACGAAACTGCCGGCTGAATTGCGCAACGGCATCATGAAAGCGTATCCGGGTGCAAAAATTAGGATCGATGGTGCTTTTGAAACCGTACACCAGGAACTTTTTATACCGCTCATTCCGGCGAAAACACATGCTGTAACCGGGGAGGAAGCTGCTTTGCAGGGCACTTTCCCAACCAAACAAGAACCTACTCTTCTTGTGTTTGCGAATGCCTGGAGTTTTTTGCGAGTTATTCAACACGGCCGGCTAAAAATTATCCGCCCGCCTCTCGACATGCCTGAAACCTTCAGAAAGTTTCTGCTAACAGGCAAGTTTGCACCGGATCTCATTGTTCCTGATCATTTCGTTGTGCCCGAATCATTTAAACCTGTAGCTGGTGATCTTGCCATCGATTCGGTTGACGATGTCATTTACAACAGAGCCGATTTTGGTATCACATCCAAAATACCAAATGCTCCTATACAGAAGTCCGACCATGGTGCCATTTTTGTTTTGGCGCCATCAACCGGCAAAATTACAATGTTGCAAGAGTCAGATCTCAGTAAGGAAATGGAGTTTCCAACGGAGGGAACTCCGTGCGGAATGGCTTATGCAAACGGCAAACTATATATAGCTGATGAATCGAAGCATCGCATTCTAAGATTAGATCCTGGTGCAAAGCAATTTGATGGTGAAATTGCTCTGCCACCACATTCATCGCCAAAGGGAATCGCTGCGCTTCCAAACGGCAAAACTCTAATCGTTTCTCAAAGTGCTACCGCAAGCTTAGCTGTCTATGAACTGCCATCTCAAAAGCTCATCTCCACAACGAAAGTACCGGTTGGTCCAGGGAAGCTTGCTATTTCGCCGAATGGACAAGTTCTGGTGGCACTCAATACGCCTGCTGGTAAAGTAACTTTGTTATCTGCGCTCACGCAGAAGGTCATGCAGGTGGTGCCAGTTGGCACCATGCCTAATGGCGTTGAAATAAGCAAAGACAGTCAAAAAGTGTATGTCTCAAATCGCTTTTCCAATTCAATTTCAATCATTGATGTCGGCAAAAGACAGGTTGTCGAAACACTGCATACAGGCAACGGTCCAATTGGGTTGGTGTTGAACGAAGACGATACGAAATTGTTTGTCGGCAACGCCAAAGACAACACGATAAGCGTGTTCGATCTTGTAATGCATAAGAAATTGGACGATATCAAAATACCTTTGGATCTAGACTTCCCAGGCGGCATGATGATGATGTCCGACAAAAAGCACATCCTAGTTTCGAGCGAATCAACTCCCAACATAGGCCTGCTCGATGCCGTAAACAACAAGTTTGAAAAGCAACCAGATATTGGCCATCCCAGCGACGAATTCCTCTGGGTTCCGCTCTAGGAACTACTCCCAGCGACGAATTCCTCTGGGTTCCGCTCTAGGAACTACTCCCAGCGACGAATTCCTCTGGGTTCCGCTCTAGGAACTACTCCCAGCGACGAATTCTTCTGGGTTCCGCTCTAGGAACTACTCCCAGCCATGAATTCTTCTGGGTTCCGCTCTAGGAACTACTCCCGGCCATGAATTCTTCTGGGTTCCGCTCTAGGAACCACTCCCAGCCATGAATTCCTCTGGCCTATGCCATGCTCCCAAAAAGCAGAAGGACATGGCTATGCCATGTCCTATCGTAAGCTCGAATGGCGCTAAAAAGCGTCCGATTGCTTACTGTAATTTTGAGTTTGTGCCTGTAGCGATGCTCTTCAAACCGTGAACGGTCCTATCTGATACTTGCTGAATCATCAGATTCTGAATGCCAATTACAAGAACGAAAAGCAGTGCAAAGGCGAGTGCCATGAAAGCGAGTGATCCGCCGAAGCCGACATCACCCGATCCCTCTTCAACAACAAAAAGGCTTTGAATCAGTTTGGCTATTTCCGACAACATAAATCTAATCCTACGACGACGTCACTAAAAGATAACATAAAGTCGCAGCTGTGCCCGAAAATATTTGTTGTCATGATGAATTTGTAAGGATTGCAACCCCTTAAAATTGGAGTCTAAGCCAGTAAGGTCATGCTGGCCTGCTTTTCGCTTTGGAGGCTTCGTCCCCAAGTGTTAAGCAAGGGGCTTTTGTGTAGCATTCTAGTGGCCAAATTAGGGATCTATCCCATACGGGCGGGTTAAGATATGGGTTCCCGATTCTCGTCTGGGCACTGCCCGTCTCGCCTTTGAATGACCGCTCTAAAGACTCAAATTGAAGTAACACAGGAAACAGATAATGCTAGGGCTCATTTGCACTGGTTCGTTCCTTGCGTTGTCCTTTTGCTTGCGGCGGTTACTTTCTTTGCCTTTGCACCCACTCTATTCAATTTCTTTTGCGGTGACGACTACATTCACGTTGAATGGCTAAAGAGAGCCGTTCATGAGCCTGCTCTTGTTTGGAAAAACTTCTATACGACTTGGCTGGACGACAAATGCTCACTCTATTACCGACCCCTTATTTCCGTATTCAACTATGGTGATTATCTTATTTGGGGAGAAAACGGACTTGGTTTTCGAATCACAAACATCGCATTTTTAATTGCTGCCAGCGTTTTTCTAGGATGCATCATTTCAGAATTAGCCGATCGACCAGAATTAGCGAATCGCAAAAACCAAGTCAGTGTGCTCGCTTTTCGCCAGTGGGGTGTGCTTGCCGCCTTTCTTTTTGCTCTCTATCCACTTCATCCTGAGGCCGTCGCCTGGATAACCGGAAGGGTTGATTCCGTGGTTGCCGCATTTTATCTTGCCAGCGTATGGTGTTATATACGATGGCGTAATACATCACTAAACCTCTGGCTAATCCTGACAGGCTTTACGATGATTCTTGCATTGCTCTCTAAGGAGATGGGCTTGAGTTTGCCACTTGCCTATTTTTTCTATGAGCTTGTTTATACAGGCAATCCCAAGAAAGCGCCTAAACAAGTGATTTTGGTAAACACATTTTTCTGGATGCTGCTCGCTGCTTATTTCGCTATGCGCCAAGTCTTCTTGGGCAGTATGGTCGGAGGCTGGGATAGCAGCTTAGCCGTAGGGGCTAATTTGCAAAAACAGTTATCGGTTTGGACAACAGGGCTAGAGAAAATGCTTGTTCCCATCAACTTTTTGGCACTGGGTTCGCGCCATTGGCTCGCTACAACTTGGAGAGCTATCGTTGCACTTTGCTCATGCCTTGGGCTCATTCGCATTGCACGTGATGAGCAAAGATTGCGGGCGGCTGCTTATTTGACCTTGCTTTTGATTGCCTGCCTTGTACCTGTCTATAAGGTGTTCAATATTTCAGGCGGATTAGAGAGCAGCAGATATGCCTATCTAGCTACAGCTCCGCTTTGTGGATTGCTGACCCTTTGGTTTGGGCAAAGCTCATCTTCAGTCTCTCGGTTTTATCGTAATCTTTCATATGGCTCGATTGCTCTTGCTGCCGTTTTTCTTTTGTCTGCCTTTTCATTGCTCAGAATCAATCTTGATCCCTGGGTACAAGCTGGACGAGAAGTTAATGGTTTAAAAGCCGGAATCGTTTCAATTGAAAAAACGAATAAAGGCAATAAACCGCTACTACTAATGCAAATTCCAGATAACTACAAAGGAGCCTACATAACCCGTAATGCCCTTATTGGTATGTCGCCAAATTCGGGACTGAGACTATGGGGTTTTCCGTCAACACCATTTGGTCTCTTGCGCGATAATTTGAAAAAAGTGAAAGACGCGGTCCTGGTTTGTCGTTGGGATCACGCCAATGAACGTTTTATTGAAGTAAACGCCAACATCGGAGAGAAACCACCGCTCAACAAAGAATGGTCTGGCAAGGGGTTAACAGAAATAATTGCTGAAACAAATTTACGGCAAGCAGAAACAGGCTTGGAAGTAATTACGAAAGCAAATCTCATTTTGCATCTGCAACCGAAATTGGTGCCACCCGCTCAGACCCATTACATTGCCCTTGAATTTATAAATGCAAAACAGCCTGTCGATGCAACCCACTTCGATCTGCATTTTGCAAATGAATGTTCAACAAGTTCAGATGTGCAGGGCGGTGAGGTCAAAGTTGATGGCAAAGCCTTGGTTGTTTTTTCCTTGCACGGCAATTTTGAATGGGCCTTTGGTGAGAATTTAAAGGAACTTGCGCTTGTCATTCCAACTGGAGTTGATGCGACACTAAAATCAGTGCAGATAATTGCACCTGAGCGCATTATGCCGATGCTTAGTGCGTCTAATCGAGATCTTCTTCTTCATGACGGACTAGCCTACGTAAGCAAAGGCGATCCAGTTGAACTTAAGATTGATGCAAGTGGTATTAAAGATGCCAGCCAATTGAAATTGCAAGTCACAAAAGAGAATTACATGTTCAATCGCTTTAATTACCCAATTACGAATCCTGTTGCCATGTTGGATGTATTCGAGTTGCCCTCATTAAAGAGTGGCTACTCGATTCGCAGAGAGTTATTTCCAGCACCTGGATTTTATGAGTTGCGTTGTGTGGCACTAGACAAAAATGGCAAATTAGTCGGAGTGCCAGGCGACCACATGTTGTTAATGGCTAAGTAAGCGCAAGGTTAGCCTTAGCTTTAGCGCGGGCGATCTTGCGCAAACTCAAATAGCAACACAAAGAGGCCTGGGTGGTCGTTTGTCGTAATTCCAATCCCAAGGCCGCAATTTGATTTGATCACTCAACCAAGCTGGCATCCAGCGTATGTTTTTGCGAAAAATAAGCTGGTCATCTCCTCTAAACAGCAAGTTCGCTTGGTTGAGCATTTGTCTATCCGCAACACGCGGTCCCAGATTCCACAGCGCTCGAGCAACCTCACCTGCTTTTGTTGAAGTCAATCGAAGCTTGCGAGGTGCTGAATGCTTAAGCGTAATAGTCTTATCTCCGATTTTAAAACTGCTTGTATGTCCATCTATGTAAAATATCTGGTCGCATTCTGGTTCACCAAACTTTCTGCTATCCGGATCATCAACGACAATCGGCGCCAGCAAAATTCTTCTACCAAACGCAGCTGCTTTTGCATGAGCAATTTCTAGATCTGAATATGTTTTGCGTCTAAACCTATCCTTAACAAACACACCACGTGCAAGACGACAAATAAATTGCTTAAGAATCAACCGCTGGATGGCCTTATCCACCGCCGCCCGTGTCCCAAATTGCAGCACATCCCTTGTCGTAAAAATTTGCCCCGTAGGAAGCAAATTTATATACCTTTTGATCATCGAACAAACTATCCCTCTAACCATCTCCTTTTCCTCCTTTCTAAGTAGACTGAAATTTGAGCTTAATTCAGTCTACGTGCGAAGTCGCAAAAAGTTCATCCCAAGCCGTTTTGAAGCAGTCTGATCTGTCAGATTTATGTCCAAAAAAATGCACACAAACAAAAGGGACACCCTTTTGGAGGTGGCCTTTTGTTTCTCCCGCAAATCTGTGCTTCCTACGTTATTCTTCCGGCAAAGAACCCTTGTCAAAACCAGGCAGCCTAAAGTCTGAGGCTTTGATGTCGTTGAGAAAAGCTTTGAATTGTTCTTTCTCTTCGTCTTCTTTTTCTGCTTTTACGGTATCGAAAGCAACGCCAGCTCTTGCCATCACGTCTGATGAGACCATAATTGGTGCACAAGAAGCGAGGGCTACTGCAATTGCATCAGATGGTCTGGCATCTAATTCCACCGATTTAAGTTCTTCTCGCAATGGCGAGAGCATGACCTTAGCGAAATAAGTTTCGCCTCCGCGTAAATCTATCTCAACATAATGCACGTTGAAGCCCAACGCGTTAATCGTATTGAGCAAGAGTTCGTGAGTGGTTGGGCGCTCTGACTTAGCACCTGTTACTGCTCTTGATATTGCACGCGCTTCAAGAGCACCGATGAAAATAGGCAGAGCGCTTTTGCGTTGTTCGTCACTGAGCAGAACTACCGATTTTGTTCCGTCTACTCCCAATCCGATTACTGACATTTCAATCATTTGCTTTCTTCCTTGCTTAAGCAGAGGGCGGCTTATTCAGCCGCCCAAATGCTGTTAGCTGAGATGACTCCTGAGTCCGTTTGCAACAGTGTTGTTGCGCAATTTCTTAAGAGCTTTTAGTTCTAGTTGTCTGGCGCGTTCTCGACTGATACCGAGAACTTGACCACATTGTTCAAGCGAACGACTCGAATCACCGCCAAGACCAAATCGCATTGCAATAACATTGCGCTCTGATTGGCTCAAATTAGATAGCATCGAAATTACCTTGCCGACAAGCAGGTTTTCATCTGCTTCTACATCCGGTTGTGCGATTTTGTCGTCGGCAATCAGTTCCGACATGGCCGTGTCTTCGAAATCGCCGACAAGCCCGTCTAAAGATATCAACTGCTTATCTGCTTCCAACAGTTGCAGAATTTTCTCTGGCTTTATTCCGGACTCTTTGCTGAGTTCTTCGATCGTAGGTCTGCGGTTTAGTTTTTCGCTTAACTTAGCGACCGATCTTTTCAGCTTGGTCAAGGATTCATTCAAATGTACAGGCAGACGAATCGTTCGAGATTGATCCGCAATAGCGCGGGTGATGCCTTGGCGAATCCACCATGTGGCATAGGTTGAGAATTTGAAACCGCGTTCCGGATCAAATTTGTCGACCGCACGCATCAAACCTACGTTGCCTTCTTGAATCAAATCCTGAAGATTCAATCCATGGTTTGCGTATTTCTTGGCGATGCTAACTACAAGTCGCAAATTGGCTTGGGCCAATCTCTTACGCGCTGCTTTATCGCCTAACTTACTGGCTCTTGCGAGCTCAATTTCTTCTTTGCCGGACAGCAATTTAACTCGTCCGATCTCTTTGAGGTAAGTGCCGGTCGAATCAACTCCTACACTAGTCGTTTTATCTTCGGGCACGAACTCGGCTTCGGAACTGACTTCTTCGTTGACATCGAAGTCGACAACATTGTTGATGTCCTCGTTGTCGTTGCTCCAAAGTACTTTTGCGTTGCTAGTAGTGTTCATGTGTCGCCCTTCTTTCGTTCTTTTTGTTTTGCGATTTAGCTTTTCTTCTGTTTTTCAAAAAGAGGCTAACTCGCTTTCTCCCCCCGCTCAGCTTGGTTCCTAGAACCTTACTGCACCATCTTTTGGGTGCATTACTATAATAGTTGCTCTAGTTATATATCGGGGTAAATTTTGGGGTACTTTAATTATTGGTCTAATTCAAAGTTTTTGGACCAGATTTATCCCGATTTTGGGGCCTTCACGATTGGTATCCGGGTGAATACTTCGTAGTAGCTTTACCAGTATGTTTTGCACTGGTCGCCGCCATATTTGGTGCCCCTATAATCCGTACGATCTTGACGATATATTTATTCCGTGAGCTTTTGGTGAAAGAGCACGCCTGCTAGGCTGGTAAGTTTAGTACCAGTATATTGATTGCTATATTGATTGACTGCATAATTGGGCAATTTGTTTCTATTTACAGATGCGCATGTGCATTTGTAAATAGAAATATCACCCTAATGTATGAGTGAAGTGCACAAGCATGCCGCCCAAAACAACAAGTCCTATTCCAGCAAAGCGTGCTGCGCTGAAGCGCTCGTTCAAGAAACTCACTGCTAATACGTACATGATGACAGGATAACAAGAGGTAATCGAAATTACGTAAGAAGCAGGTAGGAGTTTCATAGCAGAAAGATATGAGAACCCGCCAAATGCAAGACAGATAGCTGATAACGTGCAGAATTTCCACATACCGCTTTTTCTCAAATCAATTTTGTCGCCATTCCGGCGGAACATCTGAATGATGAAAATCAAAATGATTGCATCCCACAAATACCTTCCCAGCGTAATTTCGAGAGGATCAGCAATTGATACCGCTTTTTTGTCGATTACTCCCCAGAGCCCCCAGGCAAATGCGGCAATGAAAACACAGACTTTCACTTCTTTGGAAAGCGGTGTCATAGCCTGTTTCTTTCCATTCGGCAAACCGATGGCGAAGATACCAAACGCAACTATCATGCTGCCGCAAAAGCGAAGCAGAGAAAATTGCTCGCCTAGAAATGGCGTGGCAAGAAGAAGAGAAATTACAGGATAACAAGCAGTGGTGCCTAGTACATAGCTGGCTTCCGATTTACTAAGAGCTCGCAAGTAAGCCAGCATTGCCACAGCATAAGTAAGCGATGCTAAACCGGACCAAAAGAGACTCTCTGACGTTAGATGCCAATGCGGTTTGGTGGCGTTCAATATACAAGCAATGATGGGAATTTGAATGGAGTTCAGTAGGTAGAGTGTTACCAGAACTTCTTTGCTCGATGCAAAGCTAAGCGCTTTCTTTTCAAAAATTCCCCAGAATCCCCAGCACGCAAGTGCTATTAGGATGAATCCTTCTGAACTCATGTTTTTTCCCCGCTCCAAAGCATCATGACTTTGCCGTTAGTTAGGGTCCACAGGCATGTGGAGTTTGCTTTGTATAGACCGGGTGATCCTGAAAGAGCGTGTTTTTAACTCACACCACTCTCAGCTGTTGGAAGTGATGTGATTCTAAAGGAATCGTGTATGAAGTAAAGAGGTAAAACACGTGTATAAGGCAATACCTTTTTAGCCCTGATTAGTTGTCGTGACTAGGCGCGCACATAGGCAAATGCCAAGCCATCATGACCTTTTGAGCCGACCGTTTGAATAACGGTAGCGTCGACCCTCTTTTCAGTCGACATTCTTTCGAACAAGCGACGTGTTCCTATAACATCAGGATCCTCGCTGTCGGATTCGACGACAGCACCTTTGCGAACGACATTGTCTACGATAATCATGCTGCCCGGATGCGATAGTTTGAGAGCCCATTCGAAGTATTCAGCATTATCATCTTTGTTTGCGTCGATAAAAACGAGATCAAACGGACCCTTTCCTTCCGCTTCTAACTTTGGCAGGCTTTCCAGAGCTTTGCCAACTCGCAATTCTACGCGTTTAGATAACCCAGCCCGGGCGATATTCGCCGTTGCAACCTCGGCGCATGTGGGGTCCAGTTCAAGGGTAATTAAGTGGCCTTCTTCAGGTAAAGCGCGAGCTAACCATATTGTACTGTAACCACCGAGAGTGCCAATTTCCAAGATCTTTTTTGCATGGAAAGATTTCGCCAAGATCATCAGAAGCTTGCCTTGGTTTGGAGCGACATTGATAGCTCGCAATCCCGCTTTCGTGCTGTCCTCGAGCGCTCCTATCAAACTTGTATCGGCTGGTATTAATAACCCGTTTGTGTACGTGTCAACGTCCGCCCACAGTTCTTCCATACGGTTTGCTTCTTTGGATAAATTTGTCATAGAAACTTTGTTCCTTGCCTAGACGTAGACAGGTTTCGTTAACCAAAATTCCGTTAACCGGAATATTGATTGTGCACTTTGTTCAGGAAGCGGGTGATGCTTGATTGATAAAGCAAATCAACCGTGCCGGTAGGACCGTTTCTTTGTTTAGCAATTATGATTTCAGCTTCGCCACGACGATCACTTTCCGGGTTGTAATAATCATCGCGGTAGATGAACATGCAAACGTCCGCATCTTGTTCAATTGATCCCGATTCTCTCAAGTCCGAAAGCATTGGGCGTTTATTTTGACGTGCTTCTACTGCCCGAGACAGCTGCGAAAGAGCTATGACCGGCACATTTATTTCTCTTGCTAATGTCTTCAGACTGCGGGAAATTTCCGATACTTCCTGAACACGATTATCAGTTACTTTTCTACCTTGCAATAACTGTATGTAGTCAATGATGATTAGTCCAAGCCCTTTCATTTCTGCTTTGAGTCGCCTGCACTTGGCACGAATTTCCAGGACATTTAAGAGTGCCGAATCATCTATAAAGACAGGAGCTTCGCCCAGCCGCCCCATCGCCATAGCAAGATGGGTCCAATCATTGGTGTGAAGATGACCGGTTCGTAATCGGTTGGCATCGATGGATGCTTCCGAACAAAGCATTCTTTGCACGAGTTGTTCTTTAGACATTTCTAGACTGAATATAGCCACTGGAATTTTATGTTCGACGGCAACGTGCTGAGCGATGTTCAAACAAAATGCGGTGTTATGAACACAGATGTCGTTGGCAACAAAGTTGTGGGTTTCCGGAATGGTTAGGTCATAGACCTGCTTCATACCAATTGCTTCAATTGAGACAATCTTGTCCCAGTAGACATGCCCTCTTGTGGCAGGAAGATTATCACTAAGAGATTTTTTCGTACGTCTTGCTTGCGGAATTGTTCTTGGAAAAGCGAGTGTGTTCGATGATGTGATGCTTGCTGCCCGTTGAGCCAAACTATCCCAGCTGCTGTTTCCTTTTATTAGTTCCAGTTCTCTCCAGATATCGAGAGGAGGAAAGGATATGGTTCTTGGGTCGTTTCGTCCCGGCAGCATACGAAACTCATGAAGCCGCTGATGTTTGCGTGCCACCATTTCACGAACGGCCGTGACATTCTCTTCTTGTCCAAAGATGCCAATTTGCTCACAGAAATTTTCAAGTGAGAGATGATCGATTACTTCGATCCAAAATTCTTCTTTTGCAGCCCTATTGCGGCTGGCTGAGCCAACTGTAGAGAGTTTGGCTATAATGCCGAAGCGAAGCAAAAGATGCTGAATTTGTTGGGCGAGCTTTTTGTTACCAGAACAAAATACAACTGCACCACCATGGGCTGTGGTATGGGCAAAGCCATTCAATGCAAAAATGCGATTAAGAAATATAGCTAAAAGACGTCGCTCTAAACGAAACACTTCTCGAGGTATCAAGCGGATTTCAGAAGGTTGGGTAGAAAGTGTTGTGAGAATTTCTCGCTCACTTGCATCGGCACTGTCTTCTGTTTCTTTCTTGGCCTTTGTGCGATCTGAATCGATTAGTTCGGGCTTGTATATGAGTCGAGTTGGTCTCTTACTAGTTCCGCTGCCAACGTTGTATGCAATTGTTTTGACGATTGCTTCAGACAGTCTCAAATTACCGAAAATAGGTACAATTGCAGGAACAGCAATTTCCATTCCTGCTTTGAGCTGTGCCAGTTTTAACCAACCTTTGCGACTGAGAAACGGATGCGTCAAAGTCGTTTCGATGGTGCGACCCAATTCTGTGGTGACGCGAAAAACTGGTTTCACACCGTCATCTATAAAGGCACTGGGACTCGTAATTGAGAGTTGGTAATCTGAGCTGAGCGTTAGAAGCCTTGCTGTCTTGGCATAGTATATTTCTTCGATAGTGGCAATCGATCCGTTTTGTAAAACCAATTCGGAGTCGAAAGCAAGGCATTTGCCCATGGATGGACGAGCCGCAACAATAATTAGATCTGATTGTTGGAAGCCTGAAGTGAGCGCGTCAAGATCAAAAAAGCCGGTCGGTACCCCGGCGAGGGAATCTCGATTTTCGTATCTGTCTTCTATACGCTGGAAGGATGATTCAACAATGTTCTTGATGTGAACAAGCTGCTGCATACTGCGTCGCTGTGCAAGAGTGAAAATAAGATGTTCAGCTCGGTCTATTGCAACATCAGCTTCTGGTTCTTCAAAACAGCTCGCTACAATTTCCGTGCCAGCCTTGATGAGATGGCGCAATAGAGCCTTTTCTTGCACTATTTTTGCGTAATATTCAAGATTGGCTGTCGTTGCAATTGAAAGCGATAAATCTGTAATGTACTGGCGGCCACCGACGTTTTCTAACTTGCCTTGATCTTTTAGAGATTGGGAGACGGTGACAATGTCGATTGGTTCGTTGCTGTCGAACAGATCTAGCATTGCTGCATATATTATCTGGTGCGCTTTTCTATAGAAATATTCAGGCTCAAGAATATCGACTACGCGCGTTATGCCGTCACCGCTTACAAGCAAAGAGCCGATTACGGCTTGTTCGCTGTCCAGCGACTGCGGCGGCAGCCGATCTAGTGTTTGTTCACTTAAGGCGCTTTCGTTCGTCATTAACCTTTAACGGAGCTGACCAGCAAAAAGTTCAGCTCATTTCTGATTTAGTATTAGAGTTGTCAGTCTAAGCCAATTGCCGACGATTGGGAATGTGCAAAAGCCGCTTAAAAAGCAGGCTATTTTAAATTTACGTATATCGATCTCTTAATCTTCTTCTAGAGCGGACGTATCACCCACCGGTAGGCCTAGTTCCCAGGCTTTTAATAGACGCCGCATAATTTTGCCGGACCTCGTCTTGGGCAAAGCTTCCTTAACGTCAATTTCGCGTGGATAGGCGTGGGCAGCTAATTTCTTTTTCGTAAAGTCTTGCAACTCTTGCTGCAATTTGGGACTCCACGCAAAACCGTTGCCCAATACAACAAAGGCTTTAATGATCTCACCGCGTTCTTCGTCAGGCTTTCCAATTACTCCCGCTTCTACTACAGCCGGGTGTTCCACCAGTGCCGATTCCACTTCAAATGGGCCAACGCGGTGTCCGGATGTATTGATCACATCATCGGCACGCCCAACAAACCAGAAAAATCCTTCTTCATCTTTGAAAGCGTTGTCACCAGTGAAGTACCAACCGGGAATCTTGAAATACTCTTTGAATTTTTCTTCGTTCTTCCAGATGCTGCGCAATAAGGCTGGGAAATCAGGTCTAATTACCAATCGTCCCAATTTTCCGATTTCAACCTCTGTACCATCATCTTCGACAATGGCAGCATGCACGCCAGGCAACGGTTTTCCCATAGAGCCTGGTTTGATGGGCAGGCATGGTAGGTTCACTATCAATTGCATGCCGGTTTCAGTTTGCCACCATGTATCGTGTATCGGTAATCCGAACACTTTCATGCCCCAGCGCACCACTTCTGGATTGAGCGGTTCGCCAACACTGCAAATATGTCTTAAACTTTTCAGCAAGTGACTGAAAACTGCTCCATCACCAGCTTTCATGAGCATTCTTAGAGCAGTCGGTGCGGTATACCAGACAGTAACTTTTAGTTTGTCGATTAACGCATACCAGTGATCTGCATCGAATCGTCCTTCATAACAAACACTCGATGCCCCATTGGACCACGGTCCAAAGATACCATATACGGTGCCGGTTACCCAGCCCGGATCAGCCGTGCACCAGTAGACATCATCTTCGCGCAGGTCCAGCACCCATTTGGACGTCATATGATGACCGACGATGTCGTTGTGCACATGCAAAACGCCTTTCGGTTTGCCAGTTGTGCCTGATGTGTAGAGAAGGTAGAGCGGATCTTCAGGATTCATTGCTTCGCAAACTAATTGATCTGATGCATTATCGACAAGCTGTGAAAAACTAAGCTCGCCTTGTTTTAAATTGGCGACACCGCCGTCAACCACAATGACGTGCTTGAGCTGGGGTAGGGAGTGTCTTACTTCATCCAGCTTTGCTTTTAGCGCCTGGTTTGTAATTATCACTTTGGCGCCGCTATCGAGAAGTCTGTCTCGTAGCGCATCAGGACCGAATGCAGAAAAGAGAGGACCAACGACAGCTCCCACCTTCACGATGCCAATTGTAGTTACATAGAGTTCGGGTATACGCGGCAAGAATACAAAGACACGGTCGCCTTTTTGAACGCCGAGAGATTTAAGGGCATTGCCGACCCGGTTGGACCAATCTGCTATTTCCTGAAAGGTGAATTTGGTGAGTTTCTCTTCAGCGTCAACGGCATAGAGCGCTACCTTGTTGCGCCTGCCTCGATCAAGATGTCTGTCTACAGCATTGTGAGCAGCATTAACCTTGCCGCCTGCGAAGTAACTTATTTCCGATTTGGCATGAGACCAATCGAAATTTGAATACAGGTCCTCGTAATTGATGAGATTAGGAGTGCCTGTATATTTTTTGATGATTTCTCGGTTGGCAGTCACGGGTTTGTCAGACGTCTGCACGGCTCACTTCAACCTCCCCTAATACCTTAGTTCAGCGGAAGCATAGTTTAGTGCAAAATTGGGCAATGTAGAGCAGACTGAGTGGCAAAAATGCCTACAGCAAGCAGTTACAGAACTTTGATTCCTTAAAAGCGGCATGGCATTGCCGCACCCACATTAGTAACGAGGGCTAAAATTCGAAAAAATCAAAAGGGAAAGAGAAGGGCTCAGGATTGAGGGGTAGAAGATTCAGCGCTTGCTGCTTCTTTCTTGTCTTTGAGGCGCTTAATCGCTTTAGCGAGCCCGATGATTACTACAGGCATTATTAGAACAGGAATAATTACCCAAGGACTTGTCCAAAGTACATCCATTCAAAGTTCCTCCTCAATTGGCTGTTAACAAAGTATCACCAATGTTTTCAGCTCTAGACGTAAAAATTGATCAGGCGGGCGAGATTTTATCGGTCACGGGAAAATGGCGGGCGGTTGCCTCGTTTTTTAGAATAGCACAGCATTTGTGCCCCTAAAATGGTAAATCCTTGATATTAGGGGACTGCTGGGGAATCAGGAGTATTACTTTGAATACGATCTGTCCTTATCCAGATTGCCGGTTTAAACATGGTTTGGAAGACTCCGAACCACCCGAAGCAGTGTGCTGTCCAGCTTGTAAGAAAATAGGCTCGAGAAAACCGGTTGAAGCCTGGGATCGCTTGGAACAGCTGGCCGTTCTTCGCAAAGGACTAGGCGACCGAGCTGTTCAAAAGAAGTCTCCGGTGGTGGCAGTAATTCTGGAGGACATTCGCAGTCTATGGAATGTCGGGTCTATTATGCGCACCTGTGATGCAGCGGGAATATCAACTGTATATCTGTGTGGAATTACTGGTTGTCCGCCTCGACCAGAGATTCTAAAAACCAGTCTTGGTGCGGAGGAATATCTGGCATGGTATTACGCGGTGCATCCGCTTGACGTCATTCCGCGCTTGCAAGAATCAGGTGTCCATGTAATTGCGCTTGAACGCAATACTGAATCTTTGCCTCTTAAAGATTTTCAAAAAGACTTATCGCAGGCCCTTGCGCTAGTTGTTGGCAACGAAGTAAAAGGCGTATCTAGAGAGACGCTTGCCGTCTGTAACAGCATCAATCACTTACCCATGGAAGGGCACAAAGAATCGCTCAATGCTGCAGTTGCCTTTGGCATTGCCGCTTACGCGCTCAGTTGCCACGTTTAAAGCAAACTATTCTTCAGTAAAGTGTCGGTCGTCAACGAGAAAACCGAGTACAAAACCGGAGATGCTGCCAATCACAGCTCCCCAGGCTAAACCCTGGTTGAAATCGAGTGCCGGAGTAACACTTGCCGGTACAGGCCAGTAATTGATTACAACGAAGCTAAACGCAACAATTATCGCGCCAGCAGATCCAACGACGATCATGCCCAAAATCGGCATCGGCAATCCGGACGGGTTTGACTCTTGCTTAGCCATATTGCAAATGTTTCCTCAGTTTTGGCGCACGATGGAAAAGTATATCACCGCCCTTTTGCGCAAACTTAACTATTCAAAAGGATGCCCAGAGCAGCAAGAGTCTTGGCGTCACAGCAAGGACTTCCCAAGACCATTTCATATGCTTTTTTAAGGGGCAAAACGAGCACATCTATTTCTTCGTCTTCATCGAGATCGGTGCCTACCATTTCAACATCCGTGGCGTGAAAAAAGTGAAGAACTTCATTACAAAAGCCAGGTGCACTGTACATCTTTGCCATTTCTGCCCACTTTTTTGCTTTGTAGCCCGTCTCTTCGGTGAGCTCTCTTTGAGCTGCAGGCAGAGGTGGTTCGTCCTTTTCGATGCGTCCGGCTGGCAATTCAAGCAGCTCGTGATCTACTGAAAAGCGATATTGCTTGATGAGGATAATTTCGTCCTTGCTTGGTTGACAGGCGATTACAACTCCGCCATTGTGTTCAACCGTCTCACGCACGCTGGTTTTACCATCGGCTAAGCGCAAGCGATCGACGCGAAGATCTATGATCGAACCTTCGTATATTTGTTCGCTTGAAACCACATCTTTCCTGGTAAATAAAGCCAATTTGAGCTCCTCACTTCTTGAATAAAATCAACTGCGTAGAAAGAATCCTAACAGAGCAACCAACAATAAATGGATTACGACTCAGTCATAAGTTACATCGATAGTTTGGCGCCTACGCTTGAGAAGCCGACTCTTGAGCGCATTCAAAAGTTTCTTCTTGCCCAGGGCAACCCTCAAGATTGCGCACCCGCTTTTCATGTTGCAGGCACCAACGGCAAAGGCTCAACCGTTGCAATGATTGATTGCATTTTGCGGAAGTCCGGATTCAAAACAGGACGTTTTACAGGACCGCATCTACTAAGTTGGAATGAGCGTTTTCATGTCAACGGTAAGCCAATCACGGATGAAGATTTTGCCAGACTGGGCACGGTTATCAAAAATCTCTCTATTCAATTTGGTGTGGATAATCCAGAACTTGGTGCATTGACCTGGTTTGAATACATAACTGCAATTGCTTTCTTCTACTTTGCTGAACAAAAAGTTGATGTCCTCGTAATTGAAGTTGGCTTGGGCGGCAGATTCGATGCGACGAATGTATTCACGAAACCCATATGCACAGGCATCACAAACATTGCTCTCGATCACATGCATATTCTGGGCGACACAATTGAGCAGATTGCTTTTGAGAAAGCGGGCATCATCAAATCATTCATACCCGTTATAACTGGTGCTACAGATAGTGCCCTTAAAGTGATCGAAGAAAGAGCAAAAGAGCTTGATGCACCGGTCATACAGGCTAATGCTCTCGATTTGAGTGAATTTAGCAATGCTGCACTTAATGGCTCAAGCTATCAAATGCAAAACGCAAAAATGGCTGTTGTAATGCTGCAAGAAGCAAACCGATTGCATGCATTTGGTAAGAAGCAAATTGAAAAAGAAGCAATTCGGCAAGGATTGGAAAGCTTTTATTGGCCGGCGCGATTGCAGTTCATAAAGCAAAAAGGCGTCCTGCTCGATGGTGCTCATAACGTAGCAGGCGCGCAAGCCTTGCAAGACAGCATTAGAAGTATGTTTCCAAATCGGTCTATCCAATTTGTGTTTGGTTGTTATGGCAATAAAAATGGCAGTGGCATGCTGGAAGCACTGATAAAACCTGGTGATATTGTCCATTTAGCCGAAGCCAGTTCGAAGCGAGCCACTTTCGACCGTGAAGTTTTGGCGCAGACCGTCCGCAGTCTTGGCATCTCGTATTTTTTGCATGACAGCGTTTCCGCTGCCCTTAACAGCGCTTTAGCTCAAAGACGACATGATGATGATCCTGTAATAGTGACTGGATCATTTGCCACAGTGCGCGAAGCATGCCATTCTTTAGGCTGGAGGCGTGTGGAAGATGGAGTAGTTTGAGGTTAAAATCAGCGTGTTACAAAGCCGTCTGGCTAAAGGTGCTAATTTGACAACCAGTGAGCTCACTTATAACGTTTCCGGGGTTGTGAAAAATCAGGGACTTCCGGTTGCAGGTATCACCGTTGTTCTTGTCGATCTCGATGCCTTTACCGGAGGCGTTTTTGCCGGGCGAACAGGCGAGCGCATAGTAAGCAGACAGCGTACCGGCAATCGCGGTGATTTCAACTTCGCCGTTGTACCAGGTTATTACAAGGTTCAAGTAAAGCCAGAAAATGGCACACGCTTTCTCAATTATTTTTCTCAGCCCATGACAGTGCGTAACAACACGACAGTTGGAGTTTCACTCACAACGGGTTGTGTCGTTTCCGGACATGTTCTTTTGCCTTCAGGAAAACCAGTTCAGTATGGCAATGTCGTTGCAATGACAGACGATCAGGCACCATATAAGGTGCTGAGCAAAATTGTTGACGGTAAATACAGTTTAGTAGTGCCACGCGGTACATACCACCTCGCCTATGCTGCCTATGCAGATTGGGGCGAAGACGAGGGCAATGGCAGCGAACGAAATGGTGATGACTCGAAAGCATTTGTCTTCCCGCCTATGGTTACCGATCATCATCTCTTAGAAGTAATGCAAGATGTAGACTGCGATCTGCAACTGCCAGAGATGCACCAATTCACAGGCACAGTATTGGATTCGGCGCTCCAGCCTGTAAGTGCAGCGCGTGTTTTGGTTTCACCAGCCGATTCGATGGACAAACCGCTTCACGACGAGCTGGGTCTTATGGCTATGGCGGTCACTAACGAATCTGGTCAGTTTCAAGTCCTCATGCAATCAGGCGAGTACAAGCTTCATATTCAACCGCACGAAGCGAGCTCACTTCTCTCTTGTAAGGAAGAACGGGTCACCGTTCATGAAGACTCAGAACGCACGTTCAATTTGATAAATGGATTTCGCTTGCGTGGACAAATCAACTACCGCGATAATCCGGTTAAATCTTGCTATCTGCGCGTCATCAATGCAGAAAGCGGACAAGAATTTCAGAGCCGATCGGATGCAAAGGGGCAGTTTGCTTTAACGCTTGCCGCAGGCAGTTACAAGGTGTTGGCAAAAGCAGATCGATTGAAAACTAATCAACCGCAATCTTCCGCCAATGCCCTACCGGCAGACATTGTCTCGCCATGGACTCGAACAGTTATTGTAGGTGGGGACACACACGTTTCCATCAAATTGCAAGATGGAGTGCCGGTAGCGGGCAAACTGGTTGATGATTTTGGTCAACCCAGAATCGGAGTGCGTGTATCGGCTTTTGAAGAGGCAGATGATTTCGTCAGCCATCAAAACTTGCGACGGTGTATGGCGAGTGATATTACAGATGATGCTGGTGCGTTCAATTTATATTTGGCAATGGGCAGTTACAAATTGGTTGCGCATCGCGAATTTGCCAATGCCGTTCCCTTAAAGGTAGGCAAGGAAACTTCCAATGCAAATCTCACATTAACTTTAAAAGGATGGGCTCATCTCAAGTTCGAAGTAACAACAGATGGCGGAAGAGGCATTTCGCGTTGCCGGCTTCGATGTTTTACCTATGGTCGTGAACGTGACGAGTCAAAGGCCTTTGAAGTAGACCGGGAAGTTTTCCCGAAAGATAGTCTTGTAACCGATGATGATGGATACTGCCAGGTGACATTGCCCGTCGGTATTTACACCCTTGAATTTTTGCCGCCGAAACATTCTTCCTACGGCGAAAGAATAATTCGACAACTTTCGGTCAATACGGATGTGGCAAGAAAGGTAACATTGCCGCTTGCACAACCCGTAGCTAAAGTCGAAGGGTAGATTTCAAATTTAGTTCGACTATCGACGAATAGATAGACCAATATTGATAGGGCTTTGAAGCTCTACAATTAAATATTGATCGCAGTTCGACTTTTTATTGAACTTTTTACTGACAACTTCGTTTTAGATTTATCTATCAGATTGCAGACGTCCATTTCTAATTTCGGTGTGTTTTATGAAACGAATAATTTTGACAGTCGGTTTGAGCTCTTTGTTCTTGCTTCCAGCATTTGCGACTTTGTTTCCGGCAAAGGCGGCTCCCATTTCTGGTGATGATCGTGTTGTTCATGTTCTCAATCGGCTCACATTTGGACCGAAGCCGGGCGATATTGAAGAAGTGAAAAAGATTGGCGTAGACGCTTATATAGACCAACAGCTCTCACCTGAAAAATTGCCTGAATCTAAAGCTGTCACAGACTTTGTCTCCGATAGTTCCGCCTTCAAATACAACCCACCTGCTCTTTATGTGAAATACGGACCACCGGCTCAAAAAGCTCTACGAGAAGAGCTTATGAAAAGTGGCGACGGCAAAGTGGATAAGAAGGATGTGAAAACGGAACAAAAATCTCAGTACAAAGAGATATATAAGGAAGTGGCTCAGGCCAAATTGATGAGGGCCCTCGATAGTCCGCGCCAATTGCAAGAGTTGATGACGGACTTCTGGTTCAATCACTTCAACGTTTCTATAAACAAAGGTCTGGATCATATCTGGATTGGCTCTTATGAAGAACAAGCGATAAGACCTTATGCTCTTGGTCGGTTTCGTGATTTGTTGGAGGCAACTTGTCACCATGCCGCCATGCTCTTTTATCTAGACAATTGGCGCAATAGTGCTTCTGGAGATCGCTCAATAGGCAGTACGGCTATAGGCAGTAAGCAAAAAGACGGTTCAAACGAAAACTATGCCCGTGAACTAATGGAGTTGCATACATTAGGAGTAGACGGAGGTTACACCCAAAGGGACGTAACTGAATTGGCTCGCATTCTTACAGGCTTGAGCTTGCCCCGTCCCAAAAACGATCTCGATCCAGCCGGCACCAACATGCAATTGGGTTTCGTGTATTACCCAAAAAGGCATGACATGGAAGACAAGGAATTATTGGGGCAGACAATCAAAGGTTCCGGACCAGATGAAATAAAACAAGCCTTGGATATACTCGCCAAGCATCCAAGCACTGCTCATCACATTAGCTATCAGCTTGCTCAGTACTTCGTAGCAGATGATCCACCGAAATCATTGGTAGATCGTCTTGCCAAAAAATTCACAGAAACTGATGGCAATATTCGTGAAGTGCTTTCTGCACTTTTTCACAGTCCGGAATTCTGGGATTCAAAATATACCGAGAACAAATATAAAAATCCATTTCGATATGTGGTATCCAGTCTGCGTGCAATTGATGCTCAGCCACAAAACTATGAGGTAATCTCTGGGTTCTTGCGATTGCAAGGCATGCCGATTTACGCTTGCCTCACTCCGGATGGCTACAAAAATACCGAATCTGCCTGGTTGAATCCAGATGCTCTAATTCGCAGGGTCAACTTTGCATCTGCAGTTGCGACAAACAAATTACCCGGATTGGGAGACAACACAATTTCATACGAAAACTTGCGCAAGACTGTTGGTAGTTCTATTTCTCCACAAAGCCTTGATGTGATTGCCAAACAACCGGAACAACTGCGACCGGCACTTTTATTAGGTGGCCCAGACTTTATGAAGTATTGAAGACGATCGCCTCTGGCGCGCCTTCTGATTAGACTTTAGTTACGGAGCATTTGAACGAATATGGATAGAAGAGAATTTTTAAAAGCGATAGCCCTGTCCGGCACAACAGCTCTATTCCCCGGTATTAGCGGGTGGGCGCTTAGCAAAAAAGACGGCAGTAGCGCCGACAAAAAGCTGGTTGTGATCTTCTTGAGGGGTGGTGCAGACGGACTAAATATTGTTGTTCCTTACAGCGATCCCAATTATTATTCGCTTAGACCAACTATGGGTGTAGCAAAGCCAGGCACCGCTGATGGTGTCATAGATCTAGATGGGCACTGGGGACTGAACCCGGCTCTTGATGAACTGAAGCCTTACTGGGAGAACAAATCACTCGCTTTTGTGCATTCAAGCGGTTCACCAAATGAAACGAGATCGCACTTCGACGCCCAGGACTATATGGAGACAGGTGTGCCCGGTAAGAAAATAGTAAATAGTGGTTGGCTCAATCGGGTCGTCACAGAATTGCCATCCAGGCAATCGCATTTACAGGCCCTTAGCTTTGGCGCTGTGCTGCCGCGTATTTTTTCGGGCCCAGCTACTGTGGCAAGCGTAGCTCGCCCTGGCAGTCAGAAAATGGCTCTTGATAAACCGGTTGTCGCCCAAGCCTTCCAGGAGCTATACGCCGCACGCAACAACGAGTTGTCGAAAGCATTTGCTGAAGGAGTTGAAGCTCACAAAGCCATAAACAAAGCTCTTGAAGAACCAGAGAAGCCTCAAGACATGGAACAAGTGATAGCTAACAAAGGCGCGCCGACACCAAAGGTATTCAAAACTTTTGGCAAACAACTTAGCGATCTATTTAATAAGGATGAAGGAGTTGAAGTTGCCTTTGTAGATTTCGGCGGCTGGGATACGCACGTCAACGAAGGCAATGGCAAGGGGCAACTCGCCAATCACTTAAAACCCCTTGGTACAGGTCTGTCAGAGTTTATTACCGGCATTGGTCCTATGTACAAAAACACAACCATTGTGGTTATGTCTGAGTTCGGACGCAGCGCCCACGAAAACGGAAACGGTGGTACCGACCATGGCCATGGCAATGTCATGTGGATGCTAGGCGGCGACATTCCTGGTGGGAAAGTCTATGGAAAATGGAAAGGGCTTGCGGTGGAGGATCTGCACGAACGAAGAGATTTGCCAACTTCCACAGATTTCCGCAGTGTCATATCTTATGTGCTATCGAATCACGTCAACGTCTCGCAAAAATCATTGGTCAGAATTTTTCCTGACTTTCAAAATGTCGGCGATCCCCTCGTAACTTAGTCTCGAAGCTAGTAATGATCCGTACTTTCTAGATAGACTGAATTTAGATCAAAATTCAGTCTATGTTAGGAGCTGGTTTAGGAGGTGGGGCATCGGCGGCAGGCAATTCGCCTGGCAGAGGTCGATCGCAATTGTAAATGATTGAGCCTGAACCGATTTCGAAATGAGTCCGGTGCCGGTCGCTTGAGCTTGTAGGGGTCCAGCTGCTTGAGGAGCAGGAGCTATACCTAAATAGGAAGCTCTTTCATCGAAGGGCCAGGTCGGCTGCAAACCTGATACCAGTTTTGTTTGCCAGAAAATGCTGACGATAGAGAATAAATCTGCGAAAGACGTTGCCGGTTCCCGATCTATCCGGGAGAAATGTTAACTGAACCTATTACCACCAACACGCAACGCAATTTCAATTTGCCAACCTTATTGCCAGTTGCCTACTACAAACTTAGGCAGAAGCTGCCGATGGGTTTTGAAAGCTATTGCTTAATATGCCTGTCAGTGGATTCGCGAAAAAACTTGTTTCCTCGCTATCGGCATTTAGCCAGCAAGCTTTTGTAATACCGGATTTGTAGAGTTCATGGTGTGTGATGAAAAGCACTTTCTTGGCATCGAAGCCGGATTTTGCGCTGGTCACGAAATCTTGCAATTGCTTTTGGTGAGCATCATCTCGAGAAATTACCAGGACTAGATCAACTGATTCTTCTTTGAAGGATAGATCTATATTTGATACCAGCTTAGCTTTGTCGCTGGGGTGGTTGATGATGCCAACCTTGTGATTTTTATCAATGGCATTGAACGACACAACGGCATCGAGGCTGCCGCTAGTGAGTGTCGGCTTGCGTGTCGACCATTCGAAATCGGTGATTTCCATTTCTTTTTGCGACATTAGGCAAAGCATACGAACGTTTGCAACTTCCAGGAGGTGACGTTGCACATTGGCGTCAAACAAATCCAACTCTTCATTGACACTTTGTGCTTGCTGTCTGGACATGGGTGAAAGCATATAAACCAACGGCTTTGTCGGTGTTGTCCACCACGGCAACTTGGTGCTATGGCGTTGGCACAGCAGGTAATCGAGATAGAAGAGCTTGCGCAGACGGTCGCGGATTAAGACCGGCTTGTCGTCGCCTGATATGAACCAGGAGATATGCTTTTCCAAAAGCACCTGATGCTCATCTATCATCTTGAAGATGAGTTGATCTCTGTCGTTTAGTTGGATTGCCATGGAAAAGTCCTCGTTGCTTTCTATTTGTTTACCAGTGGGAGAGGCTATTGGTTGGTTATTTGGGGTTGTCCAGGATGTATTTCGCAAGTGCGTCGGTGTGAATGTTTTTGTGGACTCGGTATTTAGTGCGTAAACCCTCTTCCATAAGGGCTAATTGTGTTTGGGTCGTTTTTAAACCGGCTTGTCGTTGTTTGAATGAATTTGCTTCAGCTTGCAATTGTTCGATTGTCTTGGCTGACGGTCTTGGTTTGACCATGTCTGAAAAAACAAGGGCTACATCTGCATACCAGTCTGACGTCATATCGCGAAATTCGGCGAGGTCATCGCAATCATCAGGAACCTTCGCTGTCTTTAAGGATTTTGAGCAGGTTGAGAATTCCTTGGAAATGCTGCGAGCTGCCTCGATCCATTGCTGCAATCGTTCCGCTTGTTTATTGATTGAACGATTGATAATTACTTTCTCGGCTGCAGTTGGCAAATACTTCGCTCGGATGTCGTCCATTCGCTCAAAGGTAATTACCTCCGGGCTCTTAATTGCTACAGATTCAAGAGACGTTGCCCCAGCACTGCCAACTGGAGGCTTGGCGATTGTTTTGGAATGAGCAGGCTTGGGTGCTTCAACAGAAGTGGAAGAGCCAAAGTAATCTATACGCGGACCCTTTTTATCGGCAGCGTAAGCCGCATTGTCAAAGGCGAAACCAAGCACGGCTAAGCCAAAAGCAAACGATATTGCTCTTACTTTCCTATTTTGATTTTTGCTTTGCTTCGTACTCATGTTCTTGGTCTTATTTTTTTCGCTAACTAGTTGCCGGATAGAGGAATTACTGGAACGCCGGAACGATTCGGGCGCCCAGTTGGAGCTGCCGGTACAACAGGAAGGTTAGACTTCGTAAGTGCAGTTGTACCTGCGCCATTTTGCGGTCTGGGATTGTTTGTGAAACCAGTGCTGTTCAAGTGCATTGTATTGAGTGTGACGATTTTCCAAATTGTGTAAGCCGCAAGCAATAGGAGAAGACCGCTTGCAGCAGCGATAACGCGAGTACCTGCATAAGGGTGACCCATGGCCACTGCATAAGATGCAAGTGCGATTTTGACGGTGGCAAAAACTACGCCGAGGATAACAAGGTAGCGGCACATCGTTCGGATAAAAGGCATGCCAGCATAAATAAATAGCTCTTGCTCGTTTGGCCTTTGCCAGGACGCAAACTGGGCTGCGGTTGGATCTTGTGTGATCTGTGTCCAACCATTCGTAAAGTATGGGCTTGCTACATTTTGGCCGATTCGGTTTGGATCATCAGCAGAAGGAGCGAGTGAGGCGTTTATTTGTTGGAGTTGTGTGTTGGTGGCGTTGGCTTGAATAACGGTGTCACCACCGAGCATGTCGATACCGAGAATGCCGTTGATATCAGTGATTTGTTGGGCACTTAAAGTGTCTGGACGAAGCGTCATTACCATGCGGCGACCGCGGGCACTGTTGTTATTGCCGGTACCGGTTCCGGTGCCTTGACGATAGACATAAACGGTTGTGCGGTTCGTGCCATTAATGGAACTAAAAATGGTGCCATTGGTTTGGTCGGCTTGACTGGTTGCCACTTGTGGCGGTTGACCCGTATCGCCAGGTGTGACGACCATCGGGTTATTGCCGTCACCAGGAGGTGGCACTGGCATATCTGGCGGAGTTTCGCCGGCGGGCAACATCGGCACCATATTGGCAGGAGTAATTGGGCTGGTTGGATTTTGGTTGGCTGTTACCGGTGATGCAAATCCCTGCGCGTTCGCTTTGCTTGCAGCAAAGATACTGAACGTTGAGACGACCAATATGAGCGCAAATAATTGCGACGCCTTCATTGATTTTCTTTGTAATTTATTGATTTGTCTCAGCATGGTCAGTTACCACATTCATCTATATTTGGGAGTCGGAGGGGTCTTCATCTAAATCAACAGCTTCCATAAATAGTCGTCGGAAGGGATTGTTTTGAGAAACCGCTGCTCCGGTAGGCACGGCTTCATTTTCTTGTTGTTTGTCCGGTGACAGATTTATGAGTTGCTCGGCGAGACTGGAAAGCTCGCTAAGCGATGGGAAATCTAAAATTAGAGAGTCGCGTATTTCTTGCGCCAATGGCTTGGCAGGTGCGTCTTCATTTTGGGATGGATCGAAATTGAGGTCGTTGCCATTGTGACCAGGTCCAAGTAGGTCACTCGTTTCGCTGTCAATAAATCTGTCCATGAATGAACTTTGAGCACTTGCCATGGCACCATCATCGATATCGTCGATCAATGGCTCTTGCGAAACTTCCAATCTTGGTTTGATGCCGTTGCGCCCGTTCGTTACTGAAGTAATGATTGGTGCAGCCGGTGGTTTTGAGACAGGCACATAGTCGCCGGCTGGAATTTCTAGCATCTTGACGCCGTCGTTTTCCAATTTGTCTACTGCCGAAACCATGTACTCTTCTTCCAAGGTGGTTGGCACTGGTTGAGCACAGGCCTTATCGGCAACCGGCTCGAATGTGTCAACGATCTTGCCGAGTGTTACTTCCATACCAAGACCGCGAATTTCACAACACAAGCCGTCGAAGGCGGCCGTGCGACCTGGTGCAGAAATGTTGGCGCCTTGCACAATATCGGCATAGGCTTGATGCCTGCCCTGGATATCGTCGGCTTTGATAGTCATCATTTCGTTAAGCGTGTGGGAGGCGCCGTAGGCTTGAATGGCCCAAACTTCCATTTCTCCCATGCGCTGTCCGCCATGATTGGCTTTGCCACCAACCGGTTGTTGCGTGACTGCTGCATAAGGACCACCAAGTCCGGAACGGGCATTGATTTTGTGCAGAACTAATTGATTGAGCTTGAGCATGTACTGACGGCCAACGAGCACCGGGCGATCGAATGGTTCGCCGGTTTTTCCGTCATACAGTTTTGCTTTACCGCTTTCTTCAAGCCATTCATAACCTGGCAACTTGCGCACTTCAGCAAGTGCTTCGTTGACGAGGTTGAAAGAAGCATCGGGCGAAAGTGATTCATCAAATTGATGAATGCGGTAGTAGCGATTGAGAATGCTTGAATAGAGTCCAAGTTGCGTGTCGAATACTTGACCGACGTTCATACGGCTTGGCACGCCAAGCGGATTGAGAACGAGATCAACCGGAGTGCCATCTGGCAGATACGGCATGTCTTGATCCGGCACTATAATTGAAACGATCCCTTTGTTGCCGTGTCGTCCTGCCAGTTTGTCACCAACTTCAAGCGGGCACATGCGAGCGATTAGAACTTCGATTTCGCAGATAACGCCTGCTCTTAATTCCGGAGTAGTTTCCGGTGTAAAGATGCGAACGTCGATGACCCGGCCACCAGAGCCGTGCGGAACCCGCAGGCTTGTGTCGGCCATTTCTTCTGCAACCTTGCCGAAGATGGCCTGCAGCAATTCTTCTTCGGCACTGAGGGCGCGCTGTTCTTTAGGCGATAATTTTGAGACCAGAATGTCACCTGGTTTTACGAAACTTCCAATCTTTGCAATACCGCGTTCGTCTAGATGTTCCAAATCTTTCGTTGCAACGTTTGGCAGCTCTGGTGTAAGTATTTCTGGACCGCGCAAGGTTTGGTGTACTCCAACGGCATGTTTTTCGATCTCAATGTGGCTTAGCTTGTGGTCCTTGATCAAGCCTTCTCTCACCACGATTGCATCTTCAAAGTTATAGCCTCTCCATGGAACGAAGGCTATGAGGAGATTACGACCCAGGGCTAATTCCCCGTTGTCAATACCTGGTCCGTCAGCGATGATTTGGCCGGCTTGAACCTTGGCTCCAACCTCCACTGATGGGCGTTGATCGAGTACGGTGTTCTGATTGGTGCGGTCAAATCTAATGAGGGGATAATTACGAACCTCACCACTTGACTGCGTTATGACGATTTCATCGCCACAAACTCGAGTGACGGTTCCTGCTCTTCTTGCTACAACCGAATGTCCGGAAGAGCGCGCTACTATCTTTTCCATGCCAGTGCCTACTCGGGGCCGTTCCGGTCTAATAAGCGGCAGAGTTTGGCGCATCATGCCACCACCCATAAGGGCACGGTTAGCATCGTCGTGTTCCAGGAACGGTATTAAACCGGAGCCAACTGAAACGAAACCTTGAGGAGCAATACCAATCATATCGATGTGATTGGGCTCGGCCTGGAAGAATATTTCACCACGTCTAACCGTTACGAGCGGTCCGACAATATGACCATGTTCTACTTTAGTGTCTGGTGGTGCCAGTGTGAATTTCTTGTCGTCGGCCGGGCCTATGAAGATAACATCATTGGTGACCCTGCCGCCTTCAACGCGCCTGTAGGGCACGGTCATGAAGCCGTCTTCGTCTATACGACAGTAGGTAGCCAGGTACGAAACCATACCGCAGTTTTTGCCTTCCGGTGATTCAACTAAGCACACTCTGCCGATTTGGCTAGGGTGCACATCGCGCATTTCTACCGGTGCTGCGTTTGGATCGATACCACCTGGTCCAAAAGAAGTAATCCGTCTTCTGTGTGAAAGTTCGGAAAGCGGGTTTTGTTGATCGAGATATTGAACGAGCGGATTGCCTGAGAAAAACTTGTTGATGGCGTTGGCGAACGGGCGTGTATCGATTAAATCGTTCGGGCTGCCAATTTCTTCGTCTTCATTCAGTTCAAGGCGGGTGCGGATGGAGCGTGACATTTGGGAAAGGGCGGGGCGCACAGCTTTTGTTAGTACTTCGCCTATTCCGCGTAAATGCCTGTTTTCCAGAGAGTCGATGTTATCGAGGTGGCCGACATCCATGGGCAATCCCAGAAGATATTCAACGGCTGCAAGCAAATCATTGCCTGTTAGTTGGGTAGTTGTTTCTTCGACTCCGAGTTTGGCATTAACGCGGCGACGTCCCAATTTACCTAGAGAATAACGACGTTTGTCAGTTAATTCTTTCAAAGCGGTTATGCCACCATTGGCACCACCACCGCCATCCGGCTTCCAGGCTCTTCCTACAATAGCTAGGGCTTCATGCTGGGTTAATTGGCGAAGCTCGATGCGATCGCGTTCAAGCAAGTGCCCGAGGCGTTTTTGAATGGTAGAAATTTCAACGCCCATAGCGATTAATACGGTAGTGGCTGCAACCCAACTGCGTTTAGGTAACTTGATGCGGCACTTCGCTTTGCTCGTTTTCGTTGTACCGGGATCGAGTTCTAACTCGATGCTAACCGGTGCTCCTTGTTCCGCCAGCAGAAGGGCTTTGTAGCTAAGTGAGCCTGTCGATTGATAGTAGATACCTGGTGCTCTTACCAATTGGCCAAGAACAACGCGCTCCGTTCCGTTAATGACATAAGTACCGCGGTCTGTGATCACAGGCATGTCGGCCATGTAGCAAGTAGACTTGCGCAATTCGCCTGTGTGCGTGTCACGTAACCAGATTTCCATGAGCATGCGTCTGGCATGTGTCATATTGGTTTTGCGCGCTGCTTCAGAAGTCGTTGGGTAGCCGGAATCTGGTGCATAGTCTTCAAAGCGCCAGTGCACTTTTCCGTCTTGTCCAATAAAGGAGAGTTCGAATCTGGTACTGAATTCGCTTGCTACTGGTGAAATTTCCGTAAAGAGATTACCAATAGTTTCTTCCAGGAAGCGCCGGTAAGAGCGTCTTGGAAATTCAGCTAAATCTGGTGGCTGAAAATGGAAACTCATTATGGAGTGGCTCCGCTTGTGGTTTCAGATTTCTCTCTGGACACGCCATCACCAGCGGTACCGCTGGCGCTCATGAGAGAACGTTTGTGAATGGAAAGAGCTCGGGCTAGGTCTTCTGCGTAATCTTTGCGGCCTGGTGTAAGAGCACTGGCGATTCGAAATTCACTAATTGCTTCAGATATGTCACCTGAGGCCATCAGATCAACAGCGATGCGATGGTGAATGTCGGAATTGTTCATATCGTTGGCGGACAAATGTCTAAGCATATCCAGTGCGTTTTTATAGTCATGACTGGATTCCGCTTCTTCTACTTTGGCAAGTGATCCAGAGTCTATTTGAGGTGCTGTCGGAAGCGCGCTTGGTTTGCCGCCGCCCATATTCGCTGATTCATCTGCATGTGTTCTTATTGGAGACGATGGTGCATTCATACCAATGTTGGATCCGGGGCCTGCTTCATATGTGTCTTTTGCTGGCGCCGAAGCCCTTGAGTTTACCATGCCACTGCTTGCGGTGCCGGCTGACCATACTTGGCCTCCGTTCATTTGAGCATTCATTTGACCGTTCATTTGGCCGCCTCCCATTTGTGAATAGGATGGAGCTTGGTTTGCTGGTCTGTAATTATTGTTTGGGTAGTTGCCTGCAAACTGGTTCGTATTGGCAAGGTTGCCTGAGTTTCCGTAACCTGATTGCATTCGCGCCATGCGCGCCGCTGCCTCTTTATTATTAGCTGGGTCTATCAATACGCAAGTTAGATATGCTTGATGCGCTCCCTTATAGTCACCATTGGCCTCCAGGCACTCTCCCAAGAGAAATTGATAGCTGGCATTTCGCGGTTCTAGCATGACTGCTTGACTGATTTCAGCAAGCGCTTCGCGTTTTAAACCTTGGTTAAACAACGTGTCAGTGGCGAGCTTGTGCTTTTCGGCATTAGTGTGTTGATAGGCGCGAGATAGGCTCGCTCTTCCTGCTGCTAATCCGGCGTTCTTGGGGTCGATTGATTGAACTTGGTTATATGCGCTTTCGGCTCCGACGAAGTCTCCTGTGAGTTGAAGCGCACCTGCTAAGCCGAGATAATTCTCAGGAAAGCTAGGATTGGCCGCTACTTGTTTTCGCCAGATTTCTACGAGAGTTTCGCCAGCAACAGAGTCTTTCGGGTCCAGTATTAGGGCTTTGCGCAGTGAGGCAGCTGCACCGGTCATATCTTTTTGGGAAAGTTGAATGAGACCAAGTTGTCTATGAGCGGCTCCGCAGTCGGGATCTTTTGCGATCGCCTGACGATACCAGGCCATCGCCGTTGTCATTTGACCGTAACGGCAGGACATGTCGCCCATTTTTACGTAGGTGCGACCGGAATCTTCTAATTGCATAGCGGCTTGATATTCAATTGCTGCACCTTCCATGTCTCCTGCGGCAGCTAATTGATCGCCAACACCAAGTCTGGCATCGGCTGAACTTGGATTTATGCCTGCCTTGCGCAGGGATTCCAGCAGCATTTTGCCGGCAAGAGCATTGTCGGGGGCAGCGACAAGCGATTTCCGGAATAGATAAGAAGCGCTTTGATAATCACCTTGGGCGAGGCGTTGTTGTCCAAATGCGCAGCGGGCGGCTGATAAATTGATGCGAAATTGTTTGTTGCTCGGGTCTAGTTGAATAGCTCGTTCGTGGGCTTGAATGCCTGCTTCCCACTTTCCTTGCCTGCCGAGTTGGACGCCTTCATTATTGGCGTCAACGGCTTGTTGAATTGATCTTTTGTAGCCTTCTATTTGTTCTTGACGTGCCTTCTGGGCAGCTTCAATAGCTTGCCTTTTGGCGATTTCTGCATCTTTGGCTGCCTTTTCGGCATCTGCTTTTTTCTGGGCTTCTTCTTCGCGATAGTCCGGCCGGCGTCTAAAGCGGCTTAATTCTGGTTGGGCTTCCTGGCCGGCACCGAAATCTTTGCTGTTGTTGCGGTCGGATTCGTGCGGTAGTGGCGGTGCATCGAGATTGGTTGCCCGAGCGCATATACCGCTAGTGCTGACGAAAATAGCCAGAAATAATCCAAAAGAAAATTTGGTCAACTGATTTACAGCGTTTCTCATTCTGCTTCCTGACACTGACCCTAAACTAAATAGGAATCGAGAGACCCGTTTCCGCCCCATGAAACGTGAACACAGCTTAACGATCTAGCCCCGTCCAAGTCTATTGGGGGTTGTCCCACCCGATTCGTAGAAGTCCCATAACGATAGTTCGAAATCGGGAACCGTGCGGCTAATTCCCTTCTGGAAACCTTACTTGGGACTGTCTGGGGAGTGGGTGTTCCGGGAAATGCTTGACGAGAAAGACCGATTCTCGTACCTTTGCCGAAGGCAGCAGCTGTTTAAGGGTTGCCATTCAGCGGCATTGCTACAATAGAACAGACCTTGACAGACCCAAGCGTCGCGCTTCAAGTTACTATAAAGGGTCTACTAGCAAATTTAAAAAGTAAGTTCCGGAGCTTTAATTGGACTCAGCACTACAAACCGCCTCAAGAATGCCATCTTCATTTCGACCAAGAACTGTGCTCTGTGAACGTCATGAGCTCATTAGATTTGGTCTCAAAAGAGTTGTTTCCGAGGTTGTCGATATAGTCGGCGAAGCAGCAGACGGCATGGCTGCTACCGAGATAATCAAGCGAATGCGTCCCGATTTCGTCATGTTGGACGTAGATTTGGACATTCTCAACGGCGTTGAAGTGTGCCGCCGGGTTGTTCAGGAGTTGCCCACCTCCAATATTTTGATTCTTACCGATTCTTATCACGCCACCAAGTACCACAATCAACTTCTAAGAGCAGGGGCGCGGGGATTTTGCCTGAAGAGTTCAGGGCCAAGAACGCTTTTTGAGGCGATAGAGCAGGTGACGCGATCGCTGCCCTATTGCGACCCCAAAATCACTCAACTAGTTAAACAAAGCCCAGCCACGTCAATGCCTAACAGCAATTTGACGGATAGGGAAATAGAAGTTTTGATTCGGCTCGATTTGCGCAATAAAGAAATTGCCGAAGAGCTCGATATGAAGCTTAGGACCGTTGAGAAACACATTGAGTGTATTCTCGCCAAACTGAAAGTACCAACTCGCACTGGTGCGGCGCTTAAAGCAGTTCAACTAGGTTATGTCTTGCTGCCCAAGATGCCAGGACGAGACCCCGTTACAGGCGTTTCTCACGAGCAAACTGTGGCGGAATTGCAAGCAGAATTGGCAATTGCAAACGATCACCTCAAAGCTCTTTTGAAGCAAAACGAACTTCTCAAAGAAGCTCTCAACGAAAAGCTGAAGAGTCCGACGCCTCATCCACCAGGTGGGCCGCCGACTCCGCCCAGCAATCCGAACATACTTACTTAAATGCTCCGGCGCTGATGCCAGCGCCTCCTCATGCACACAGCCTGCTTCCCATTGCTCTTTATTTAGGGCAGCATCCGCCACCACCTGTAATGGTATCTCCTTAACCTTACCGGTATTGCACTGCCTTGCCTAAAATCCTTGCTGGGCATGGCATTCCATTCCCGTCGAATACGTCCTTGAGATCCTCCTTACTAGGGATTGCCCTTCCCTCACGTCGATCCCTATGAGGAATGATGTGCTGACCTGTCTGCATCCGATATTCTGGGGAAAGCGATACGACGCAAAGGCAGTATTTCTTTGACCAATATAGGTACAGAGTACAATCTGCATAGCACCATTCAGCCTTACGGGCTTCTTTTTGTTGTCGATGCTCACAATTTCCAAATCGAGCAAGTAAGCGCCAACGTCGAGTCAATGTTGGGATTTGAACCAAGCGCTGTATTCGACCAGTCGTTTCTTTCTTTGCTTGAATCGAATTCAGTTCGGGATGCTCAAGCATTTTTGCAATGCGACGAATCTATAACGCTGCAACCATTGACGATCAGGTTTAAAGGAAACGACAAACCTTTTGCCATGGGGCGGGACAAACAAGACAAGTCGATTGTGATTGAAGCTGAGCAGCTCGACGAAAATGAACCTCTTTTGTTTGCTGATGCCAGTCGCTATCTGTTCCACGTTATGGAGCGCCTAACTCAGCAAACTTCTTCATCTGAAGTTATGCATATACTCTCTTCAGAAATAAAGGAAGTGACCGGATTTGATCGTGTTGCCATATGCCGATTCGATGAAGCATTTGATGGCGTAGTTGTGGCAGAAGAGAAGGCACCAGATATGGTGTCGTATATTGGCTATCACTACTCAGGCAAAGATATGCCAGCGGCCCTCTATCTTGCCTATTTGAAAAATCCACTGCGCTACATCAAGGACACAGCTTACACGCCTTGCCCAATCGTTTCATCTAGCCATGGTTCTGCAAGGCAAGTGAATTTGATTTCTTCAAATTTGCGGGTTCTGCCACCTGAATATCTTACGCATTTGCGCGTTATGAAAGTTGCATCGGCAGTTCACTTTGCCCTTGTATGCAATGGCAAGTTGTGGGGACTAATAATATGCCAGAGCCGCAAAGTAAAACACGTCAATCACAAAGCGAGAGCTATTTGTGAAACTTTGGCAAATGCTCTTGCTATGCGGCTTTCGGCCCAGTTGGAATCAGAAGACTTAGAAGGTCAATTAAAAACTAAAACGGCTCTCGACAATATATGCAAAGCACTTGAAGAAACTCAAAGCGTAGAAAGTGCACTTTCGCAAGAGAAGGACAATGTCCTCAATTTATTTCATTGCGAAGGTTTTATGATTGTTACCGAAAAGGGGGTTTCTACTTTTGGCTCCCTGCCTAACAATGATACTTTGCAAAAGACGTTAGATTGGCTTAACGAACAACAAATTGAAGATTACTTCGCTACCGATAGTCTCAACGATTTTATCGATACGCATGATGAAGAGTTTTTGTCGGCGAGCCTTTTAGCAATCAAATTGCCGGCTACGGAAAACGAGTGGATTCTTTGTTTTCGCAAAGAAAGACCGGTTCGAATCACCTGGGTGGGAGCACCTCCTCCAAGTGCTAAACCCGTTGGCAGCAAATGGATAGAAGCTATTCAAGACAGTTCCGCAGTCTGGCAACAAAGCGATCTTGATAGTGCCAAAAGACTGCGCTCCCGCATGGCAGAAATAAGATTGAAGCGCCTGGTGGCGCAGCTTTCGGAAGCCAATAAGCTGCACGCCCAAAGAGAAGAATTTATTTCATGCCTGGCTCATGACCTAAAAGGACCAGTTGTAGGCGCGGTTCGCATGTTGCAAGTGCTTAAAGACAATCGCCTCGGTGAGTTGAAAAATGAGCATCGAGACATTGTTGAGAGTTTGATAAATGGGCATGGAGACCTTCTCGAAAAAATAAATACGCTTTTGATTGCCTATAAGTATGAAAGTGTTGGCATCAAATTGAACTTGTCCGAATTAGACGAAAACGAATTTGTACGCAGATGTCTGGATAAGTTAAAGGATGCGGCCCTTGCGCACGAAATAAATATCGTGTTTTGTCCATCCGACAATCCAGCCCCTATAATGGCGGAAGAAGAATCACTTCAGCGAGTCGTGGACAATCTTGTTAGTAACGCTATTAAATTTTCGAAGCCAGGCAGTCCTGTTTTGGTATCTGTACAAAGCAATGACTCTGATGTATTTCTAAAAGTTAGTGATACTGCAGGTGGTATTCCGGTTCAAGATCAACCTTATATTTTCCGCCGCTTCTGGCAGGGCGTTCCCGGTAAAAGATATTGTGCTGGAACTGGGCTTGGCCTCTATATCTGCCAAAAAATTGTAAGACTGCACGGCGGAACTATTTTGTTTACAAGTGATCCAGGTAAAGGCACAACCTTTGAGGTGAGCCTTCCTAAGTATGTTGCCATCGTTAAGCGCAATTCCAAAGAACTGTCACTGCAATAATTGTATTTTCGTAGCAATAGCTGCATTAAGCCATCATCAACAAATTCAAGCAGCACATTTGCTATGCTTGTGTATTGCGGCTGCGGATCTCGAATGTACAAGAAATTACTAATCGCACCACTTTTGTTGCTGCTATTGGCCGCGTCCAGTTTCAGCAACGCTTTCAGCAAAGATTCTGTTTCCTTTCCAATTTCTAAGCCAATTTCGCGTAATATCCAGAAGTTTACGGGCGTTACGATCGTCAGCCAATTCATAGCTGCACAAGCCGCCCAGCACGTATTGCACAGAAGGCTCGGTGGCAAAGTCAAAGTACGCATACGCACCTGGGCTTTGACGGACCTGCTTGCCGGCAAAGTGAAATCAATTGATGTGAAATTGAAAGGCTGCAATTACAAGGGTGTTCCAATTGGCACGGCCGAAATAGGCGCTCACGCACCCGTTTGGTTACGATTGCGGTCAGAGGGTGACAATAAAGCAGGGCTGCGGGTGCCACTTATGCTTACAGCCAAAGTGGATTTTGCCTCCGAAGATGTCTCAGATGCACTGGCAATAAATTCAGTTGCTTCAGCTATGCGAGGTCTAAGACTCGATCTTCCCGGCTTGGGAGAACAACAGCTTCAAATTTTGGCGCCGCGAGTCAATTTGGATAGTGGCAAGATCGTGGTGGATGCCACCTTAGTAACTAAAGGCGCCCCCAAAGAAACAGGTGTTGCTATGCATGTCGTTGGCACACCGACTCTGGAAGGCAACGATCGGGTTGTCCTAAAGGAAATGAAGGTTGATTGCCCAGATATCGTCGAACCTGAAAAATTTGCTGCCTTTGTGGAGCAGCTTCTTAATCCAATTGTTAATTTTCATCGGTTCGACCGGTCCAATTTTGCCATGCGCCTGAATGCTCTCGATGTGACGGAAAAGCGCGTGCACGCGGAAGGAAACATAATTATCGCGCCACGCCCGCCTAAGAAGCCTGTTGTCACCGGAGAAGCGACGAAGAAGTGAACAGGGCTTGCTTTTGTATCAAATTTCCGGATTGGAAAGGCGGTTTCGAAAACTATTTGATAGTATGATGGTCAGGTTCAGTTCAGCATATTGACGGGATTGGGAAAATGAAAGAAGGAATTCATCCCAAGTACTTTGACGTCACCGCCACTTGTGTTTGCGGTAGCAACGTACGATTGGGATCAACGAAAAATCAGATACGGGTGGAAATTTGCAGCAGTTGCCATCCTTTCTATACTGGTCAACAAAAGATTATTGACACGGAAGGACGCGTAGATCGATTTGTCAAGCGCTATGCAAAAGTAGAAAAGTCTGGCACCAAAGCCAGCTAAGTGCTTCATTTAATTTCCAAGGGCCTTGGCCTTTTCGGCCAGGGCCTTTATTTTGACTGTTTGGCGAGGCAGTTAGGCATCGCTTTACGTCAATATGGTGTGCAATATGAATCCGCAAGTCTCTAGCGACCAGTCTCGGCAAGTCTTGAATACCGCTAAAAGCAGAATCATTATTCCTCTCGATTTTCCAACCATGGCAGAAGCTCTGGCGTGTGTGGAAACTCTAAGAGAACAGGTTGGGCTGTTCAAAGTAGGAAAGGAACTCTTTTCGAGCGTCGGACCGAAAATTCTTGAAGAACTTAAAAAGCTTGAGGTCGAAGTTTTCGTAGACCTCAAGTTCCACGACATTCCCAACACCGTAGCTGGTGCTGTGCGAGCGATATCTTCCAGGGGAGTGATGATGCTCAATGTGCACGCCACTGGTGGTGGTGCCATGCTCAAAGCCGCAGTTGATGCCAATCGCGATGCATCAAAAACGGCCGGTGTCAGGCAACCAAAATTGCTTGCCGTCACCCTGCTCACAAGCATGGATGACTATGTCCTTAAAAACGATCTGGGCTGGGATGAAAAAGCTGTCGAGTTGGTACCGCGCCTCGCTCTTCTTGCCAAGAAAGCGGGAGTTGACGGTGTCGTTGCTTCCGCACAAGAAACCGGTTTGATACGAAAAGCCTGCGGACCGGAGTTTTTGATTGTTACTCCTGGCATTCGACCAGCATGGTCTGAAACGGGAGATCAATCTCGCATAACGACACCAGCACAAGCAATGAAAATAGGATCGGATTACATTGTGATCGGCAGACCAATTACCCAAGCGAAAGATCCAGCTGACGCTGCCAAACGCGTAGTTGAGGAAATGGAACAAGCCATATGAAAAGGGCAATAATTGCCTGCGGTTTTGTCCTCTTCCTTTTTGTTGCTTCCTATTTTGCGGTTGTTCCAATTGCAAGGTCTGCGCAGGCAGCTTCCGAACGTCCGGTCAATTTCATTTTTTTGATTGATGTCTCAGGCAGCATGCTTTACAAATCAGAGATGGTGAAAGCATCTGACGGTTCACAGGTGACGCTTTTCGAAGGTTTACGAGACGCACTCAAACAGATAGTCAGCGATGACCGTTTGATTGGCAGTCAAAGTAAGATTTCAGTAATTACGTTTGGAACGGACATCACAGAAAAATCTTCCTGGCCAACAACACTCAATACCGCAGATGACAGGCAGAAATTGATTCAATTGATTTCTTCGCCTGATGAATTGCAAGCCGATAAGCATGGCGATACCTACATGGGTGGTGCACTTCATGCTGCTTATGACAAAGCGATTCAAATGCAAGGCAGTGGTGACGCTTGTGCCACCACTTTTATCATTATGCTCACTGATGGTTGGGATGAACCGCCAGCTAAAGCGCAGTTCAAAGTGAGCGAAATTGCAAAGCAAGTTGTTGCTAAAAAACGAGAGTTGCGTAGCATGGTCGGTTTCGATACATGGCAGGTGCGTGTAATTGGATTGCAACGTCTTCCGGATCGCAAAGCTGGAACCACTACAGCAAAAGAGCTGGCTGACAATCTGTCTGGACAGTTTATGGATGTAAGCGCGCAGCAAAACGGCACCGTTTCAGAAAGGATTTTTCTTGCGTTAAAACAAACGGTAGATGAACAAAAGGGAAAACTCGTTTTTCTCAATAAAAATGGACCGATCGATTTCGGCAAAACTAATAGCGACGGCATTGCTACGGCTTCAATTCCAGTACGACTTGATTCTTGTTATGCAGAAGACGTAACCGGCGTTTTTGAAGAGCCAGAAGCAGAGACCAAGAAAGCGACCGGAAAAGCTCATGGTTTCCCGGCAAATGCCCTTTCATTTTCACTTTCGCCAGAGAACGTCACTCTTTCACCCAATAAGCCAGGGCTTGGAGCTAAGCCCGATCGCGTGGATGAATTAACAGTTGAAGCGCACGCGCACCGAAGTTGTCCAGCAGGAGAGTTTAGCGGCGTTTTGCGTTTAATCTCGACTGCAAAAGTAGACCGTAGCTTGCCATACAAAATTAGTGTGCCGGGCCGGTTGTTGTTATCCCCCGAGGAAATCTCGGTAGACGTTAAAAAACCCGGGTTTTTATTTCCAGAACCGTGCCAGGTGGTTCTTAAGTTTTGCTTAGAAGAAGCGAAAGGGTCGCACGCGCATGCGAACTTAGATATTACTGCTACCGCAGAGCCACCTGTTGAAAAAACGGCTGGTAAATCAAAAGAACAAAATATGATCGCTCTTGCCTGTATTAATGATGGAAAGCCCGTTTCGGCTGAGTGGAATACAAACGAAAAACAATCGGCAGATATCAGCTTGCCAGTAGATATATCGGCCAAGCAAGCGCCTGGAGTTTATGTCGGCAAGATCAATTTAAAAGTAGATGGTCTCAAAGAATTGGTAGCTCCGACCGCCATTCCCTTTACGATCGTCGTGAGTCCGAGTGCTTGGGAAGTAGTGGCGCCAATTGCGATACCACTTTTCATAGCTGTAGTATTTGTGGTCGGGTTTGGTCTATTCCTCTGGGTTTCCAGTATGAAACGCGACTCCTGAAATCTGGTTTAAAGTGCTATTTTTCTGGGCTGATAGTACTCAATCAACGCGAGCGATTCGACGACCGAGGTATTTTTTGATGGACATGAGCTGGTTTGCAATTTTAGCGGTTCTAACCGTCGTCCTGGCCGTGGGTTTGCGTTACGTCGTCTACATGATGTTGGTGAAATTCAATCGCTGGCTGCCTGAAAAAGCCAAGAAGATTGCAAACGTCACTAGTTGCGTCGCCGGCGGAATAGCACTTCTTGCAGTTGTTGGTAGAGCTTGCCTCTCCGGACACTGACAGATCTTACTGATAGATACTTTCTCATTGGGACAGATGTTTCACGTGGACAGTTAGATAACTTGTCAAAAAAGGATGTGTGAGTGTCATGGCAATTAAAACCATCCCCTCGTTAGTAATCGGTTTGGGAGGCACGGGTAAGCGAGCCCTCACGCACCTGAAGCGTCGCATATTCGATACCTATGGTATGGAGGAGCTCCCGTGGATTCGATTGCTCTCAATCGACACGGACAGCGCTACTGTCAATAATCCCCCTGTGATTAGCCAGCGAACTGGCGAGCAGATTGTGCTTGGCAATAGCGAGCTGCGTGTAATCGATCAAAGTGACACACCGCAGATTATCAGCAATCTCGACGCTCCAGAAAATCGGCACATCAAAGATTGGTACCCGGATCCAGATATGCGAGTAGATTTTCCCAAAGCTGCACGTGGCTCCGGTCAGGTGCGCATGTTCGGACGTATTGGTTTGTATAAGGGAGAAAATCTCCATACCACTTATCGTTGGTTGCAACAGGCCGCCCATGATGTATCAGATCCAGCTTCCTGGGAAGATTTCCCGCAGTTTGAAGTAGACCAAACGCTCCAGTTTGTCTATATCATCTGCTCCCTTTGTGGTGGCACAGGCAGTGGCATGTTCCTGGACGTTGCCTACATGCTGCGCAAAATTGTTGGAGTAGATCCTTCTACTCGCAGATTTATTGGGATGTTCGTTTTACCCGAAGTGTATGAACCGGTTGTCGAAAACCAGCACATCAAGCGGATTTACGCTAATGCTTACGCTGCCTTGCGTGAGATGGACTATCTCATCAATAGCCCCAAACGAAGCTACAAGATTCGTGGCAAGGATCATACATTTGTAGATTTCCCAGGCGATGTGCCGCCATTTGATTTTACGTTCCTCTTTAGCAATAAGAATAAACGTGGCGCTGTTATTTCTCAAAGACAAGTTTCCGGCGACAAGCCCGTAGCAGTTGATGATCGCGTTAGTCAATACATTTCCGAAACTATGATGACTGATGTTCTATCGCCTTTGACAGAACGCAGTGAATCTATTTTGAGTAACATTTTCACTTCCATTACCGAGCCAGAAACTTTAGAAGACCGTACATTCTACAAATCTTATTCGGCTGTCGGTGTGTCTTCGGTTAAAGTGCCTGCTATCAACTACTACCAAGACATGCTCGAAATACGGCTTACAAACTCAGTAATTGATTTCGTCCTTCGTCCCGATCCAGAAGTCACAGAGAAAGCCTTAGCAAAAGAATTCTTTGCCAACAACTTGTGCAAGGTCGAAGAGTCGCTTGCGCTCAGAAGCAGTCTTAGCAACGATTCCTCATACGGTCGATTCATGTCAAAGGCTTTCATTGAAGAAGCCAAAATTAATCGCCCTGCCTGTGTCGACAAACTAAAACTGTGGAGTGAAAGTTTACTCAAGGGCAGCGTGGAAGCTGACTCGGCAATTGATATTGAAAAGACTGCGGCGTGCACAGCCTCTCAAACCATTGCTCGGTTAACTGAACAAGTTACAAGCAATCTGCGCAGCTTTGCAAAAGATCCGCAACGTGGCTATGTATTTTTGAGCGAGTGGTTGGACGAATTAACGGCACTTGCTAAATCGAAGTTGGCTCAATTGCCACCGCTGACCCAAGTGGAAGGAGATCCAGGCAGATCCGTAAAAGAAGCTTTGGATTCACTAAGCAGAGTTTCAAATGATGTTCAGTTACCGATCCTGCGAGACACAATTGATGTCTTATTGGAACGGCTTGCTGCCTATTACGATAATTATGGTCGCGCCGCCAGAGAGCGCGCTTTTATCGTAGATTTGTACAACAATTTCATCAACTCGCTTGCCAATCTTAAAGGACGTATAGGTGGATTGATTGAAAATGTGCGATCGATCGAACAATCAGGTGTTCAAAAATACGATGCTAAGATTGCGACCATGAGTGATACCGCACAAGAACGAGTGTTAATCGATAAGCCGCTCGTTGGCCGCAAAGAGATGGATAAATTTATAGATAGTCTGCTTGCACCGGTCTGGCATAAGGCGGATTGGAAGGCAACGGTTCCTGTTTTGTCGGACGAGTACAAAGAACTCATTCAAGTTGAGTTGAGTGCCAGATTGCTTGAAGTCGAACTCGATGACTCGAGAGATGCAGATGGCAGGAAAGATCGAATTCGTGAACTCGTCCAGACTTTCGTACGAGATCGCATACTCAACAAACTATTTCCAATAGATTCCACCTCTGGTGTGAGGAAGGAGCCTTTATACGAGGACGCAGAGGGTAAGAGCCTTCTCCTTGACTTTGCTCAAGATAATCTCTTGTCTTTGATGATTGCCCACAGCAGCCCACTCTGGTTTGTGCAAACGCACCAGATTGGATCTGCTAGCCAGCCAATTACATTTGTTGGATTGAATGGCAGCAAGATACCGGAAGCTATTGTTGAAGATATTCAAAAGCAAGTAATCAATTTTCGACCATCCGATATCGTTCTTTCGGATGTGGAGCCACGGATCGTCGTTAAGCAATACGATCCGCTCTATTCGCTTGCGTCGCTCTCGACAATTGCCGATTACGAAAACTATTACAAGAACACAGACAGACGAATGAATCCGATGCATACGGACATCAAGTTTGTTTCTGAACCAAATCCTTATTTGCAATGGCTTTCGTACAAGACACCGGAACGTCCTCAACTAAAAACATGTTCGCATGGACATGATCTCAGTGCTGTAAACGAACTTGACACTAACTTCTGTCCGGAATGTTCGAAGCTTGGCTTGAAGACGCTCATTATCCCTGGCAAAATTCTTTGTCCACTTTGCTCGCAGATTATCGATGAAGGTAGTCGTAAGTGTCCGGAATGTGCAGGCATTCTAGATGGACGACAAGCTAATGGTAAGAACCAGAAAACTTCTGTACCGCCTGGACAGAAGAAGCAAAACCTTTGCCCCGGCTGCGTAACTCTAGGACGCGAACATCCGGAAACAGTTTCTCTTGCTGGTGCAAAAGAAGGCGGGAAAGCATTCTGCCCAAGTTGTGGATCTGCCTGGGCAAATCTCTGCCCATACTGTGGAACGGCTCTGGAAAAGCTAACGAGCTGCACCAAGGGCAGTGACCGATGTATATTTGAAAGCCCACCAATTGTGCTGTGCTGCAATTGCGATTGCCCAGTTACGCCAGACACTGCAAAGTGCCCGCGCTGCTTCAAAGAGCTCGTGGAATGCGCTCAATGTGCAAAGGAAAACAAGGACAAACGCATGATGGCAAAGGACAATCCTTGTTGCCCGTTGAAACATAGCCAAGTAGAAGCGATGGCTACGAGCGCAAGTTCGGCGTGATAGAAAACGCGTGATATAAATCAGAGGATTGTATGAAAGAGAGGAGATGCTAAGTGGCACTGACAGTGCATTTGTGCGACCAAAATCCAGAAGTTATAAAAGCCTGGCAAGCATTCTTTGGACGAACAAGCAAAGTAGATATTGTCGAAGGTGATGTCTTTTCTTTAAATGTATCTGCACTCATCTCCCCATGCAATAGCTTCGGCATAATGGAAGGCGGACTTTGTATGGCGTTAAACAAAGCCTGCGAAGGAAAGCTAGAATCGCGCTTTCGCAAGCTTATTCAAGATAAATGTGCTGGCGAGGTGCCGGTTGGCAATGCAGAGATCATCACCTCTGGTTTGGAGAACCCACCTTTACTGATCCTCGCTCCCACTGTTCGTGTTCCCATACGAATGACTGCCACCAACATCAATTCTTTTCTAGCGACTCGCGCGGCCCTGCGCGCACTTGCTGCTTACATGCGGCAAGAACGCGAAGAAAAAGGCGAGACGAAAATTGAATCTGTAGCGCTAGTAGGAATGGGAACCGGCACGGCAAGAACATCGCCTGCTACGGCTGCCTTTCAAATGTACGAAGCTTATTGCCAGATAGTTTTAGGACAAGAACCAAACTTCGCAACGATCGAGGCTGCTGCTGCTCACGATACCGAACTGCGTAAAAATCGGTTTGTATGATCTGAACTTCGTTGTGTGATCTATTCAAGGTAGGGTTTAAAGTGCAATTTCATACGTAGATCCCCTGCGTATTTTACGAAAGTTCGCTAGCAAATGACCAGAGTTCGCCCCAAGCGATCTCTAATATACGCACTACGAAAGGCACGATTTGTGCCAGCTCCCTCTATCGGAAAACCTTATGAGCAACGCATTTGATGATTTGGGTGCACCCAGTGCATCACCTACGGGCTCGGGCAGAAATAGTGCAGACGCCTTGAGGAATGAAGTGCGAGAGGGTATTTTTGCACCACCAGAAAACGTGCAATTGGTATCTAATCCCCACGGGGTGGCGCACAATCCTCAAGGATCATTCAATCTTGGTATAGCGGGTGGACTTTCGCCAAGGGCACTGGCAAATGCTGGCGTTTTTGACACGAGCAGACCTTTAATTGGCAGCGTATTTGATAGAGAGGAAAGGGTGAAGTACATCATCCTCCACTCCACTGAAACAGGAAGACCAGCAGATGCAGAGACGGTGATCGATAGCTGGAACAATAGACGATTCCGGGCTGTTCATAGCCACTCAAGGCATGGGCATGAAAAAGGACCGCATTACGAATTAGTGCACCATCCAGGTGCACAGTTCATAGTCGATCGAGACGGGACAATTTATATGACGGCTAATCCCGACAAGGCGACAATTCATATCAACGATCGCATTGCAAAGGGCGACGTCTGTAATGACAATGCAATCGGAATAGAAATAGTCCACACTGGGCACCAATCCTACACACCTCAGCAGAAAGCTTCCCTCGTAAAACTGGTGAGCTATCTGCAAGATCACTATAAAGTTAGCGATTCACATGTGGAAACTCACGCACATGTGCAGCCTCAAACAAGAAAAGACCCGGTTCATTTTGATTTGGAAGCGTTTGACCATCGCAAACATGAGTTTCGAACAGTGGCCCGCAATCTCTATCAGGAACAAACAAAGTCCCATCGAGCCGATGCTTAAAATCACTTCGAGTCTTAAATTACTTCAAGTCGGAATCTTTGTCTGCTTTGCTACGCGATGAATTGGAACCGGTGTTTACCACTCTTCCATTCACGCTTTCTTTGGACAAATTAGCAACTCTATTTAAAAATTTCGTGTCGGTTTCCCAGACTTTTGGACAAGAACCAGTTAGTTGAATGATGTGGCGTTTCGCCGGAATCGCTCTTTCTTCATCGTGGTAAAGATGGCCCATCCCAGGAATGGCCAGCCCGTGAGAGGATAAGTCTTCCTCACCACCAGGTTGCCGCATTACAATTAGCCATTCTTCAACGCACTTCCGGAATAGGGCTGGATCTCTTTCCGTCTGACTTTTCAATTTGCGTTCGAGAGCTTGTGCATAAACTATATGCAAATCAGGATCATTGCTTATCTCGACTGATTTTTCAGAGTATTTGATGGCCTGATCAATGTAGCCTTGTTTCAAACAATACTCAGCTTTTCTGGCAAATACGCGAGCATTTCCACCCGTATCATCCATTGCTTCGATCGAAGTAACTGGTCGATATTCTCTTGTTGCACCACTTTCACCTGTGGACATTTCATCTTGGTCAGCGAAAGCCATGCTGACCAAGAAAAGCGATAAAAAGATAGCTGCGCAAATAGCGGGAATAGGCCTGGTCACATTGACGTCACGTTCGGAGATTACGTTTATAGAACATTACCAGTAAAATTTCCAGCGCCGAACATAAAAGATTGGACCATTCCGTCCAAAGGACTGCGTTTTGGTAGCACAGCTTGAACACATTAATCAAACCGATGCCCCAGCTCAAACTTCGGTGGGAGCGGTCGGAAACGCCCACTTAGAGGCGCAAAAGGGATACGAAAGCGGCTTTTCTAGCGTGAAGGCGGCAATGACCCCAAATTACGATACTGGGCTAACGAATGTAACTTTATTCGATAGCGGAGCAGCCAGCGCTCGAGAAAAGCCCAAAACAGCTGCCGCGCTTGAAGCAGTAGCAGCCAATGCTCCTGAGGCACCGGTGCAAACCGCCGCAGTTGTTGGACCTGGCGCAACGTCAACTGAAAAGGCGCCAGCTGAAAAAGAAAAACCGGGAGTCATCACGCCAAAAGATGACTCGGACAAAATGCCGGTACTTCCAGGGGTACCGGAGCAAAATGATTGGCCAATGGACGAACATGGCAACCATCCGGGTGAACCAACTGATGGTCCAAATCCAGACTTACCAGGTGATCAAGCTCAAACGGTGGCAGGGGCGGATGGAAGACCAAAGACTATTACCACTACAGAGGTTTACAAAGACGGGAACATTAACACTACATTCGGATTTGATGACAAAGGCAATATTACTCGCGCAATAGAGAGCAAAGATGGAACCGATGTTGCGCAGTTTGATGCAAATGGTAAGCCCACCTCTCATACGGTGACGCCGCCTGGATCGTCTACTCCTCAAGATGCTTCGGTTAATCCCGATGACAAAGTTACGGTCCAGAGAGATGCAAATGGTAAGCCAACTTCCATAGTTTCCGAAGATGGTGATGTGACCACGAAGCTAACGCTCAACGAAAATGGTCAGGTTACAGAAAGGACTATCGGAAAGCCAGATCAGGATGATACCACCAGATTTGATGAAGATGGAAACGCTGTATATGACCGAACCACTAGCCTTGACAAAGAAGGTAACAAGACTAAGACGTCAACGATTACACCAGATGCCACCACTGACGAAACTTTCGACAAAGACGGAAAAGTTAGTAAAACGGAAGTGTGGAGCGGACAAGGTGACTATCACACTACCACTGAGAGGCTTGCTGACGGCACCCTTCTAAGTTCGCTGGAAACTGGCGGCACTAGCCAAACTATTCTTACCCGTCCAGATGGCACACGTATTGAATATAATCGTGATGACAACCAGGACGCAAGCAAAAAAGAGATAACATACCCAGACGGCTCAAAAAGTGGTGTCACCGAGACACACGACAACACAACAAATTATAAAGTAGACCCTGATGGTTTCTGGGATGCAATTACAGTGACTAAACAAGGCGGTGTGGCTACTAAATACTCCGGAGCACCTGGGCAGCATGATATGGACACATACTTCCAGGGAACACCTTCAACACCAATCTAAACGCTCATGGAACAAAGTGATGATCGGGAAATTGTTGTGACATGCAGTGCAAGGTGCCATAGCCGACAACTAAATCACGGCAAAAGATACCGACGATTTCATGTTTGGGAAACAAACGACTGAGCGTGTTCAAAGCGATGCGATCGTTTGGATCGTTGAACGTTGGAACAATTATGAGCCCGGTTGCGATATAGAAATTTGCATAGCTAGCCGGCATGCGCATTCCATTGTATATAACAGGACCTGGCATAGGCAAAGTCTCAACCGTGAGCGGGACGCCTTTCTCATTTCGCATGGACTGAAGACGTTTAAGATTCTCCTGGAGAGGACCGTAGTTTGCGTCCGTTGGATCTTCTTCCACTACCGTTACCACGGTGTCTGTGCTGACAAAGCGTGCCAGGTCATCAACGTGTCCGTGGGTATCATCACCCACGATACCAGCATCCAGCCAGAGTACGTTTGTTACGCCTAGATATTCTCGAAATACGGTTTCATAGTCGCTTTTAGTGAAGCCCGGGTTTCTTTCCTGAATGGTGCTCAGTAAACATTCTTCTGTCGTTAAAAGAGAGCCAGAGCCATTTACATCAATGCTTCCACCCTCAAGCACCACACGCTTACCGTTGTGCATGGGTTGCCAGGTACGGTATTTTTTCTTTGCGTTTATTTTAGTTACGGTAAGAGCGTCTCTTTTGTAGTTATCGTATACTGCCCACGCATTGAATTTGAAATGATTGAAACCTAGTACGCCTTCGTCATTGCGAACACAGATTGGACCTGAGTCTCGCATCCAACCACGATCTGTTTCAATACGCACAAAATCTACAGCAGAAAGATCAGCACCTGCTTTTTTCAAAAAGCGTTTGGCGCGAGCTTCATACTTCGCATCTTGAACAAGAAGATGGACTCGCTCTACTTGAGCGAGAGTTCTAATTATTTCCGCATACACCCATACTATGGCCGCGTATTTTCCTTCCCAGTCTGTGAGCTCATGTGGCCAGCACAGCCAGGTTCCTACATGAGGCTCCCATTCCGCGGGCATGCGGAATCCAAGCTCATAAGGTGTTGAGGTTTCCTCAGCCCTTGCCATGATTTTCTATCTGTCTAACCAGCGAGACGCCAATGGCTGAAACGTGTCAATGCGACGATCGCGGAAGAAGGGCCAATTGCGTCGAGTTTCTTCGCTTAATTTAGGATCGCATTCAGCAATTAAAATTTCGTCTTTGCTATTGCCAGCCTTTGAAACGATATTGCCAAAAGGATCAGATATGAACGAATTGCCCCAAAACTCTAGCCCTGGGTCGCCTTCTTCCGGTTTGCCTTCATAACCGACGCGATTAGGCACAGCGACATAGATACCATTGGCGATGGCATGAGATCTTTGAATGGTTACCCAGGCATCGAGCTGGCTTTCACCAACTTGATCTTTTTCATGAGGGTGCCAGCCAATACTGGTTGGATAGAAAATGACTTGAGCGCCGTTCATGGCTATTAAGCGCGAACCTTCCGGATACCACTGGTCCCAACATATTTGCACACCGATGCGCGCATACTTCGTTTCAAAGTTGGGGAAGCCAAGATCTCCCGGCGTAAAGAAATACTTTTCGTAATAGAGGGGATCATCAGGAATGTGCATTTTCCTGTATTTGCCGAGATAACTGCCATCCGCATCGAGCACAGCGCAAGCATTGTGATAGACACCGGGAGCGCGTTTCTCAAAGAGAGACACAACTAGAGCTACATTCTTTTCTTTCGCCAACTTGGCGAATCGATCTGTGGTTGGACCAGGGATGCTTTCTGCCATATCGAAAAGTTTCGGGTCTTCAACTCTGCAGAAGTATTCTCCACAAAATAGCTCATGCAAACAGATAATTTGAGCGCCCATTGAAGCCGCTTCCTTTACCTTATCTATTGCGCGGCCAATGTTCTCTTCGGCATTCGAAGAGCATTTCATCTGCACGAGTCCAACTGTAAACTTATCAAGCATCGCCAGATTTTAGCATCTCTGTGATTGCTGTATGATTGAGCGCTATGAAAAATATACTTTGTCTTTTTGCAATTCAATTGAGTGTCCTCGTGAGTGTCCTCGTTTCGTCTCCTTTGGCTTATGCCGCGAGCTCTTCTACATCTGGCACCGTTCCAGATAAGATCGAAGTTCCAGCTAATCAAGAACTCACGTTAACACTTACTGCACAAGGAGTGCAGATATACAAGTGCCAAGCTGTGCCTGGCGAAACTGATAAATATGAGTGGATGTTCCAAGCACCTGAGGCCGATCTTTATGACGCCAAAGGCCACAAAGTTGGACGCCACTTCGCCGGACCAACATGGGAACTGAACGACGGCGATAAAGTTGTGGGACGCGTTAGAGCTAAGGCCGATGCTCCGAACGGGAAGGGCGTGCCATGGCTCTTGCTCGATGCTGTTAAAGCTAGCGGTGCAACCCTGGGAAAAGTACAAAGCATTCAGCGTGTTAATACCATAGGTGGCAAAGCACCTTCTAATGCTGATGCCGAAAAATTGGGCAAAGAAGAAAAAGTAAAATACTCAGCTACTTATAAATTCTACGTCGCAAACTAATCTGCAAACGGACTGGTTCTAAGAAGAATGAAATGACTGAACCATCAGCTGAACCGTTGTACAAAATCATTCGCAAGCTTAGAAAACCTGCGACATTGCGCGAGCTTATGGCGGCTTGTTTGCGAAGTATTTATATGGGAGACCCACTTACGCGCAATGACGGTGCGATCCCCGAAACTCCTAAATACTTGATTGAAGAAGTCTCGGTAACTACACACATACTTGCCGGAATAAGATGCGCTGTTTACACCCCGGTGACTAGAAGCCCGAAAATGCCTTTGATGCTGTATATGCATGGTGGCGGTTTCGTAATTGGTTGCTCTGAAGACACTGACTATACAACTAGAATGTTGTGTCATGCGAATCAAATGATTGTCGTTAGTGTGAATTATAGATTGGCGCCGGAGACTATTTTCCCCGGAGCTTTGACTGATTGCGAGCAGGTTCTGGATGCGGCGCTTCTGTTAGCTTCAGAATCCGGAATTGAAAATAGTCCAATATACCTGGCTGGAGATTCGGCCGGAGCCAACTTGGCTTTCGCTCTTTATTACAAGCTTCAAAAACACAAATCATCCATAAAAGGACTGATACTTTTCGCTCCATGGTTAGATATGGAAGTCGAAAAATATAATTCCTACAATCGACTTGCACCTACCGGTGTGGTTTTTGATGCAGCTTTTCTAGGCTATGCAAGAGGTGCATATGTAGGTTTCGAGCAATGGAAAAACCCTTTAGTAAGTCCGCTTTTTTCTGCTTTATCCGAACTTCCGCCTACCCTAGTTATTGTCGGGACTGAAGATCCATTTTTAGACCAAGTACTCGAACTCAAACAAAAGGCTATCGACTCAGGCAACAAGCAAATTGAATTCGAAATTTATCCCGGCATGCCACATTGCTTTTACTCGCTCCCCAGCATTTTCAGCGAAGAGAAGGAATGCTACAAACGAATTGCCGAGTTTATTCAAAGTACGAATTGATTAGTAAGGTGAACCGCTTAGTGCGATCATTCTTTTGCTTTTAACAACGGAGTTATATCAATACTCGCAAGCTTGCCATCAGCACCATATGTGGGATTCAATCCCTCTGGGCCTTTGCACATAATGCCTGAATAAAAGTCAGGCTTTGCATTTTTACTGGATCCGTAAAGTTCGTCCTGAATTCTACCTACTGCTTGCAACGCAGTGTTAGTTTTGACACTGTCTTTGAGATCAAGACCGTGTATCTCACCCTGATAAAACGCTACCGGATCTCTTGGTTTAATGTTGCAAAAATTGTCTGCCATCAGTTATCCCCTTTCACAGATTGACTTTTGATCTTTGCGCACATCCATAACCTCAACGTGACTTCAATAATCCACGGATAGAGAAATGTAGTCGCTCGACAAGCCCACTTGTTTGCCTGCTGAATCGAATGCTTTGATGCGAGCTTGGTAAAAGCCGCGTGAAGGAAAGTCCGAATGGTTCAAAGTAAATGTGCCGCTTGATTTATTAGAGGTCAGAGTGCGCAAGAGAACCTTGCTTTCATTGCGGGTGTTCTGCTCTTCAAAATATTGACTGAGCTTCGTGATTTCGAGGTGAGCAGTGGTTGCTCTGGCTAAATTCGAAAGGTCGTAGGAAATTGTATTAGCGGAATGGGATGCATCGAAATGCAAAATGCCCTTCGCTTGTTTGAGATCAGCATGTAAAAATCCTATTTTAGGCAAAAGCGATTCTGCTTTCGGCAGGGAAATTGATTCTATTCCAAACTGACCTTTTGTCGGTAGCCTAATTTCAATTTCCTTTGCCGTTCCGCCGAAAGCCCAGGTGGCGCGGCTACGTAGAGGAAAAATGACTTCTTGAGCTTCAGAAGTGTTTTCTATCGATGCATGCAACCGATAAGGTAATTCGAAGTCGTTCAGTATTCCGTTTTTGTACAACAGGTCTGCACCAATTCCGATATCACAAGAAGCAGATGGATCGATTTGGAGTTTCATTGCAATGAAATCTGTTTGCCAGCAGGAAAGATTTGGAATCTTTACGATTACGCTTGGCCTTTTGTTTGGAGTTGAATCTGATGTTATAACCAGTCCAGGTGTTCCGAAGGTGGCTTGCACCTTCGGATTTGGAAGTACTTCGACTATGTTCTTAAGTGCTTCCCCGCGCCACTCGGTTTGGCTTTGTTTGGATTGAGTAAAAGTTACCGGCGTGAGTTTTTCCGAATGTTGATCCCAATACAACAAGTGCGAACCTGATAAAAGAATCGAATCCTTCAAAAATCCAAATGGGAAAAATGGATCGTCTTCATCGATTTTGTAGCAGTTGAATATGTCTCGGTTTATTTGAGGGAATTTTGTAAGACCATCTTGAGCGTTGACGCAGCAGTGCGCTCCCAAGTAGGAGTTGGGCATCCCAGCGATCAAGACAGGGGGGTCACCTGGGGTAGTTGTGTAGAACCTATTGAGTTCAGATTTGATCTTGTTTGTTATTTCGCCGGAAGCTGCCCAAGCCAAATTGTTAGTGTAGAGAACAAAGCAAGACAATCCCATAACCAAAGCGAGCAAACCAGTCTGGAGGTGCATGAGCGAGCGGCCCTTGCGACCAACTAAATGGGTTAAGCCATAAGTCAACAATATGCATAGTGGAACGGTTACCAAATAGACAAGACGACCACCTTGCAGTCCACTGTTTAGAGTAAATATTTTGTAGACGGGGATAAATCCCGCTAACATCCAACAAAATATAAATGCGATCGGGCGGGTGAATTGCGGGTTTTTCAGCAGACCCACAACAAAACAAATGACGCTTGTTGCTAAAAATCCATACCAGGCTTTTGTAACTAGACTGTGCACTCCAAAGTATGAGGAGTTGAGTGGCACGACGAGATTCTTTAGCCCTTCACTCCAGCGCGCAGCTAATGCATGCCAATCAGTAATGAATAGAGAATTGTCGTAACCACCGATGAATGTTCCAAGCGCGATTCTTCTCCACACGAAATATGCCGCAAGCGCAATCCAGAATGGTAGGGATTTTTTGATTGTTCGAAATACTGTAGCAATCAATCCCTCTTTTACTGAGCCCTCTTTTACTGAGCTACCATCGTTTTCAGAATTGCCCAGCCAGAACTCATACAAAGTTATCAACACTGGAATTGTTATGGCACTCTCTTTCGACATAAGGGCAATTGCCATCGAGACAATTCCAATGGCAATGAATTTCGTCGCATTTTTCTTGCGCCACTGTATGTAACACCACATACTGCCGAGAATAAACATCGTCGTAAAGCAATCAACTCGGCCCGTCATCCAGGAAATTGCTTCCGGATGCAAAGGATATAGGGCAAATAACCCACCTGATGCGATTGCCCAGCTCAGTCTTTGTCTATTATCTGGCAAATCGTTTGCCTTTGATTCTTCTTTCGGTGCTAACTCATAGACGATTAGCGCGCATAAAGTGCTTGAAACAAGCAAGTAAATGAAGTTGCTCAGGTGAAAGCCGAAACCCCCTGGACCCCAAATGCGGTAATCGAGCGCCATTGAAACCGTAAGCATCGGGCGGTAAAAGGCATTCGAGTAGTTGTTCATCCAGGGGCGATGAAACTCAAGCAGAATTGCACCGGGATCTGTCATGGCCATTTTGCACCAGGGCAAGTAGGCATAGTCGTCGCCGGTTAAGAAGTCGGCGAGTACAGGTTTGTACGCCAAGAACGTGGCTATAAGAAGTAAGCCTATAGAAACCAGCCAGAAAAGCTTGCTGGCTAAAAGCCCATTGGATGGCTGAGACGAAGAGATTTTTTCGGCAGCCACATCTCTGTCAACGCCGGCTGCGCTTGTATTAACCACTGTTTAGAAACCACTTTGCATGTCCAATTTGAACAAAGGTAGCAGATGATCGCCGACGCTATGCCTGTTTGAGCAGATGTTAATTCCGAGCTTAAGACTGCGGGTATCCCCCATAAGAGTATGTTCTTCAGTGTATATATCGATTACAATTTTTCCTCAGTTAGCGTGCAGGTGTCATTGTATGAGTCATGGCGGCGGCGGCGGCGGCGGTTTCGGCGGCGGTGGTGGTTTCGGGCATCATGGTGGCGGTCATCACATGGGTGGTGAACCGGATCAATCTTTAAGCTGGACGCAAGCCTTCCAAGCCGAAAAAGAAGAAGGTGGTTGGTCAAGATTCTTCCGTAAGATCAGAACCACCCCGGCAACCTTAATGGGACTGCTTTTCTTCGGTATGACCGGGTGGCTTTTCGTTGTTTATGCAAGCAGCCATGGTGGAGGCGATAAGAAAGCCTTGGCCGATTTGCGATATTTCCCGACTAATAAATACGAGCACTCAATAAGATCGGCAGCTATCAACACGCCTTGGCAAAGAGATTCGACTAAAGGATTTGATTTCTCTTCGCAAAACCAATCAGAAGGGCAAGCTCCTGCTGAAGCCCCGGCTGCCGCTCCTACCCCAAAACCAGTTACAACGGTTGTAGTACCGCTTCAACGTCCACAAGATCTTCTCACTCAGCAATCAACTAATGGCAGTTTCAACAACGCCTTTGGTTCATCAGCAGCCGGAAGTGGAAGTAACTCATTTGTGCCAAGTTCTTCTGGCAGCGAGAGTTCATATGCGCCAATCGCAAGTGACAACGACACGAATTACAATCCTAAATCCGATGTAGTCAACTATTCAATTCCTGTTTCTCCCCGTGTTTCAGCACGTGTTTCAGCTTCAGGCTTAGTGCCTCCACCGCCACCTACCTATAATCAATCTACTGTCTCAAATTCGGTTCAATCGCTCGCTCGAGCTTATGCCATTAGTCAACTTGATGGCACTCAGGGAGCCGGTACAAGCTTAGCTGGTTTGCTTACGCAATCACGTTCAGACTTTGGTGGCGCACCTGGAGAAGTGGCAATAGCTCCACCAGCCGGCACGCTTTTCCCTCCTCCTCCCGGTGTTCCAGCACCACCTGGTCAAGTTACCCAAACACAATTCAGTGACAGCGTTGGCTTGGGCGGCAGCAGTGTATCAAAGAATCCGTATGTCAAAACGATGATGCAGCCCTATGGCAGCGGTGGCGGTTCCAGAAGCAAGCTTGTTGTAAGCCGCTAAGAAGTTAGGACGGGCTTTCCATTGCCGATGGACTAGTCGTACTGACTCCAGTTTTTGTTTCTGCTTCGGCAGCTTTAATCGGTTCAGCCTGAGGTAGGGTGGGCGCACCAGATTTGGTGCTCTTCTTAAGCAATGGCCAAAAATTGACAAGTGAGGTCCACAAACTTGGACTGGTTGCCTGAGTTTGACCTTGATACAAATAAGAAATAGGTTCTCTTAACTCATCAGGATCGGTATAACGAGCCAACATGCCTCGACTAGCGGCGGAAACTGCTCCTGTTTCCTCAGATACAACAATGCAAAGCCCGTCATAGAGCTCAGATAGTCCTATGGCTGCCCTGTGCCTTGTGCCATACTTCACTCCCAATTTTGTATTGTCTGTCATTGGCAAAATCACACCTGCTGCCACTATTTTGTTGCCGCGAACGACTACAGCACCATCATGCAAGGGTGATTTGGGAAAGAAGATCGCCATGAGCAGATTGCTTGAAATGTCTGCGTTTATTGTAGTGCCGGGGCTCAAGTAATCGCGTTCACCTTCCAATGGTTCAATAACCAGAAGCGCACCGATCCTGCTGCGTGATAACTCTTTGACAGCGCTGATTATTTGGTTGATATCTTGTTTGCGCTCTTCCTGAGCCGTATCGGGCAAGGAAAAATCTATGCGGAAGGTCTGCATTCTTCCTAAATAACCGAGACCACGTCTGATTTCAGGTTGAAAAATGATCACACCAGCCATAACAGCAACGGGAATGATGTGCTGTAGCGCCGATGTAATAAGGGTGAAGCCAGCGAAATAAGAAGCGATAGCTATTATAACCAGAACAAGCACGCCTTTGACGAGCCGTTCCGCCTGCGTGCCAATGATGCGCCGCCAAGCCCAGATCAGCCCATAGACGATGATGACGACCTGCAAAAAGTTCTTGCAGAGCACCAACCAATTCGTGTGCTGAAGTGAGAGTTGAATCGCGTCGTCCATCTTTTTTGCTCTCTAGATCAGGAAGGGCTACTCGGATGGACTGCTGAACTCTATCTTAGCGGATTAACCTTTGAGTAATCTAGCCGGGACGCGGTCGTTTCTCAAAAGATCTTCGTTTGATTCTCGCTCTACGATAACTTCAGCTTCTCCGTTTGCAACGAGCACACAGGCTGGGCGCCCGGTGCGATTGTAATTGGAAGATTGACTGTAATTATAGGCGCCTGTGCCGAACACGGCGACTAGGTCACCAGTTTTTGCGCCAATATAAGCTTCCTCAACTATTATATCTCCCTGCTCGCAATACTTGCCCGCCAGGGTTATTGGCTTTGATGGCCGCTCAGCGTTCATTCTGTTTGCTATCGCAGTTGTGTATTTCGCTTGATACGTTATGGGACGCGGATTGTCCGCCATACCACCGTCTACGGCAATGTACTTAAGTCCGTTCGGCAATTCTTTAGTATGGCCAACTCGATATATAGTTACGCCTGATGTGCCGACAATTGAACGTCCTGGCTCCAGAATCAATTTCGGAGCAAGCAATCCTCTATTCCCCAGAGCTGCCATCGTGGCTAATGCGAGCTTTTGGCCCCATTCGTACATTGGTACAACTTCCTCATTCTCTAAATAGGCAATCGCCAATCCACCACCTAAATCCAATTCAGCGATATCTATATTTCGTTCCGCTTTGAGAGTTTTCATCAAATCGGTAACGACCCTAATCGCTTCGTTATATGGTTCCATACTCGCTACGACGCTTCCCAAATGCAGGTGGAGTCCACGCAATTTGAGTTCGAGGTGATACTTTTCGATGTAGTCGATAAATGCTGAAACTTCCTGAACGGGAATGCCGAATTTGGATTCATCATGGCCGGTGCGATTATGCTTGTGCGTTCCTGGTTCAACACCGGGAATGAGCCTAAGCATAATCTTGGCTTGCCGTCCCAATTTGCGTGCGATTGCTGCTACCATTTCCAGCTCAGAGCGATTATCAATTACTATGTTCACATCGCCATACGAAAGTGCCATTTCGATTTCGCCTGGACTCTTGTTATTGCCGTGCAAAACCAATCGCTCACTCGGAAAATTAGCTTTGATGGCGGTGTGCAACTCGCCCTCTGAAACTACATCCAGTCCAACACCCAAGTGTTTGATCAAATGACACATTGCCAGGCACAAAAAGGCTTTGCCGGCAAAAGTAATTTGTGCCTGCGGATATTCCTCTAAACCGGCTTTACAGGCTGCAACTGATGCTCGAATTGTGGCTTCATCGATTATGTAGAGTGGCGTACCGTACTTATCAGCGAGATCGACTGTATCTACTCCACCAATGGTGAGATGGTCTCTTTCGTTGACACCTGCAGATACAGGTTTAACGGAAGTATTTGGAGAGACGATCGAAGAGTGATCGGAGCTTTTTACCGAATGCTCAGATTCGAAAAGTTTGGCTTCTGACAAGATTAGCTACCTTGGCTTAAATGCTCTATAGGGGCGGTTTCAATGAACCGCCAGCTATTATGCCAGTTATCGAAGGGCCTGTCTGCGCGCCTTAGCTTTACTGTTAAGAATGTGATGGCTTACGTAATCAGTTTGGCTTTTCGGGCGATTTCTTTTTGGGGAAAGTCCACTTGCCGGAGATCTTTGGTTGTTCTTTAGTTGGTTTTGTACTGTATCCGCCAATTGCTTGCAATTGCCAGGTTGTGCGCAAAGCCTCGCCATGCTCGTCTTGATTCATGATTGGGGCAGATCCTGTCAATGTTCCCCAAGTTTCTACTTTGCGGTCCGCCAAACCAGTTAGGCTGAATGTGTGTTCCATCACTTCATCAATATTGCGGGCGGTCAGCATACTTGCGCTGATATTCGCGCTTGGTGTTTCAAGAAGATATTTCAAAGCGGTTTGGTAGTCGCTTTCAACCCAACCATCGCGGAAAGAATAAACTCCGATGATGCGACTGCGGAAAACATACATCATGCAAACAGACAAACCATCAACGGTGCTAACCACAATGACGCCCGGCATGTTTTTCTCAAGGAGTGCATTGGTTGTCCATTCCAATTTTTGCTCAGGATGACCTGTAGGTGGTTCGAGCACGATTCCATGGAATAACGATGCTGCAGCAATTACCATCTCTTCACTGAGGTGATAAGCATCAAGCAAATTATCAAGTTGAGTGAGATCGGAAAGAGTTCGTTCGTGTCCTGCAGGACCCATAATTTGTTGGCCGAGTTTTCTATTGCCGTAGATGCAGCCAAGCACTCTGCCACGGAAAACCAAAATTGCAGCGCGCGATTGCATACGCGGTGAGATAACTCTGAGACAGCAAGTGCTTTGATTACCTTCAACTGAAAACATGAGTTCTCTATATTTAGCTGCACTTGCTTGTGCTATTTCATGCCGACTGCGATCAATTGGCAGTGGCACTAAACCAATAGCACGTCTATTGGCGCCGGAGGCAATTTTGTCATGCTCAGAGATCTGAGACTGCGTTTCTATCCTGCGTTTTTCTGTCCATGCAAACATATATTAGTAAGAGTTTCTTCTAAGCGGGGAACTCGAAGAGAAAAGCAAATTCTGCTCTCTTGTTGTAATAAATTTACCAGAGTCCCTTGAAGACCGTCACTGGTGAAAATACGAAGAGCAACCTACCCTTGGCGAGGTCATCTTTGAAAAGCCACGAATCGGTCTACAGCGGCAATTGAGAGTAGTCAGGAGGGTAGGTTAATGCTTTTTCAGCCTTCCGATAAATCGATTAGAAGCTCAGCCATTAGTATGGCACCACATGTGGTGCTTGCCCGCAATATGTACAAGCGATCTTTCCTGGGAATTGAGTTGAGTTATGCAGGTCTCATTTAACGCTCAATATAGTTACTCCGGTCAATTTCTTTTCCGGGTCTGCGTTCCTATTGCCTTTGACATATTTGTCCAAGAACGCTAGCGCATAATGGTTGATCAGCACGCGTTTCTTTTCATCTTTGCCCATATTCGAAAAGTCGAAATGACTAACGTCGTCGAATTCGACAAATTCGCACGGTGCGGAGGTTTTGGCGAACGCTCCGTTTGGTCTTTTCAAACTTGGTGTAATGCCTAGGTCCTTTGTACCGCCTTGATACATGATGGGTAAGCCCATTTTTTCAAGAGTGTCATCCAGGATAAAAGGCTCACAGTAAGGCGAAAGAGCTACAACCGCTTTTACATTAGGAAGCTTCCAGGCAGGCCAGGCCCCAGCTAGACCAAGCGCTGTGTAGCCGCCCAGCGAATGCCCACTCAGTACAATTGTGGACCAGTCAATTTTGCTGTTCCATTGAGGATCTTTGTGCAGCGCGTCGATCAATTTGACGATGTCGTTATAACGGTCTCTATATGTATTGTCGTTCCACTGGGCAATTTTTTGAAAAGGAACGGCAGGGCGCAAGGGACCACCTTCGGCCATCGCATCTTTGTGATTTGGAGCCACAACAAGGTAGCCTGCCTTGGCGAGAGCGCTGGTGTAAAAGGCGCTTTGAGAGTTAACTCCATGAAACCCATGCGAAAAGATAACGAGCGGGAAAGGTCCTTTACCGCTGGGCTCCCAGAATGCTACATGCAGACCGGCCAGGGTAGTTCTCTTTGTGCCGTTCTCGGCGAATCGCCCTCCAGCCGCAATCGATGCATGGTTGTCGCTCTCGCCTGTTCCGGTCTGGTTTGAATCGTTTGCAGTATTTGGCGAATTTGCAGTATTTGCTTGCGACTGCTGCATCCGTTTCATTAGAAACTGTCTCAAAGGACCTTGCGCGGTAACCGTGCTGCAACTCAAAAGCGAAGAGATAATAGCAACAGCAGGTATCACCAAGATTTTGATTTTCATTTCTTGCCTATAAATTCGGGACCTAATCTTTATACACTTTCAACGGCGAAAAGTTTTGACCCCGGAACGAAACTTTTGCAGGGGCAGCGGGTATCCATAGTGAGACCTTTCAAGTGGGGTGGATTATGAAAAATGCAAAAGTGATGCTTTTGGCTCTGGCTATAGGCACGGGACTAATCCTGTGGGGTGTACAAGCCTTGCCTTCGTTTGCGGAAAAGGCAGTGATGACGGCGGAAGCCGATGATGCCAATTGGCCTATTGCCGTGCGCAATCATTTTGAGAGTATGTTTTTCAAAAGGATTAATGCCACAGACGATCAGCGCGGCAAAATAAAGGAAATCTTTGATACGACCTTTGAAGAAAACAAAGATCTTCGCGGTCAATTGAAGAACCAATTCAAATCTTTAGTCGATGCCGTAACAGATGGCAAGACATCAGAAGACCAGCTCCACAAACAATACGATGAAATTAAAACGACAAGAGATAAGCTCGCGGATAGACGTTTCAACATGATATTGAGAGTGCGGGGTGTTTTGACACCTGATCAGCTAAAGGAAGTTGGTGATAGATTCAAGAGCCGGATGGAAAGTTGGAAAGGTTTTGGTTGTCGCTAGGTTAAGGACCGTTTGCAGACCCTACAAACATATACGGACGACAAACTGATTGAGCTAACCCTTGCTGGTGAGCAGCGCAGCTATGAAGCTCTGGTGCGACGATATACGCGATTGGTATACAACGTTGCCTTTCAGATAGTAAAGGAGGAGGGAGCAGCCGCAGATGTAACGCAAGAAACTTTTCTGAAAGCGTACAAGGCATTAGACCGATTTCGAATCGGGCAAAAATTCAAACCCTGGCTTTTGCGAATAGCTACCAATTCAGCACTCAATGTTATTCGCGCATCATCCAAACATACTTCCCTAGATGATCTTTTAATCGAATCGCCGGCTGATGAACCAAGGAGTAAAGAAGATATTGAAAGCGAAGTAGAGTCCAAAATGTTGCAAGAAGAATTGTCACGTGTTCTGGCAACATTGAAACCCATTCATCGCCATATTTTTCTGCTCCGCTATCAACACGATCTTAGTTATGAGGAAATTTCAGAAGTAATGAGCGAACCAGTAAGCACAATCAAATCACTACTGTTTAGAGCTCGCACAGCAGTGCGTGAGCGCTTTAAAGAGATGCCCGAAGCGCAAGAAAAATCGAAACCCGAAACATCTAAAACCCAAAACATAACAGAAGATAGGTAAGAAGCCCATGGCACAAGATGTATGTTCAGCAATGCGCACGATTTTTGATCTGTATGATGTCGATTCGACCGAATTGACTGAAGACGAAACATCAATAATGCAAAACCATTTTGAAGGCTGCTCACCATGCCAAGGTTGGCTGGCAAAGTGGGAACTCTTGCGAGTAAGCGCCAAAAAAATGCAAGAAGTGCCCGTGCCTGACGGCTTAACCGAGCAAATTATCGCGAGCATCGAGAAAGAGCGAAGTTCGGTTTCGATAGCGCGTGAACTAGCATTTGCTTTTGGATGTTTTGCAATCTTCATTGCACTCATTATGGTATTTGGACAAGACACCGGACAAGAATTGCTAACCTGGTGCGCTTGTTTTGTCTTTTTGATTTCGGCACAGCGTGTGTGTTCCGCAATGCAAATGGGAGAAGCCACCTAGTAATGTCTGTTTCGTACACAGTAAAAGATTGGATGGTGCGCTTTGTGCTAGCAGTAGCACTTGCTTTCATTGTTCCTTTCTGTGCTGGTGTATTCGCACAACCTGCAAGTGAATCTCCAAAAGATTATTCAAATGTTCTTGAACGTTTGCAAAATCGGCAGCTCGAAGCCGATCGCAATGTGATGGCTAAGCAGCGCAGCTGGGTCCCGGACGGTTTCAAATCCGAAGATGCAGTCATGCATCCGATCATTTATTGGCGGGCATGGTTGAACCAACCATGGCCAGTTGGTCGTGTCATTATTCTTCTATCTGGAATTTCAGTTATTGCAATCGGTTTTCAATTTTTTTGTCCGAAGCTTCTTGTCGAATCACAGGCTGTCTATGAACGTAGGTGGTTACGTTGCTTAGGCGTAGGCCTGCTTGTCTTAGTTTTGGGAGCTGTGCTAACTGGTGTTCTGGCGAGATCTGGTCTTTATCTGGCTCTGGCGTATGTTCTTCTTGCAGTAGTGCAAGGGATTTCGCAGTTTGGCTTTTGTGTGGCAGCAAAGTCGATTGGAAAAGGTTTTCTAACACTTACGCGTGTACAAAAAAATCTGAAGGGAGATTTGACAACAAAGTATGTCCCGCTTCTGGTTGGTTTGCTATTGTGCGCAGTGTTATTAGAGCTGTCGCGATTCGTCCCGTTTTTGCCAGGTTTTGGATCAAGATTATTGAGTTTGATAGCGAGCGGGGGCGCCGGGGCGTTGTTGATTTCGCTCAAGCAGTCCAAGCAGAGTTGAAGCCTGATTTTAAATTTGAAACGACATTCAAGTGGTCGAAGCCCTATCCAAAGATGTTGCGGACATGGTGTAGCTGCATGCACTTCGTTAGATCTTCAATGGTGTTTGCTAACTTGTACTCACGCTTTGCGAATACAATTACTGCATCAAAACGGCAGGCATCTGGGATTAGGCTGTTTTTTGCCATATAGAAATTGGCGCAATGAATTAGCTTGTGTTTTTTGTGAGCGTGCAAACACTCAAAACCTGATTCGATAAAGCCACTATTCGAAACCTCGTAATTACGAGCTCTCGATTTCACTTCTATAAAGACGAGTTCGCCGTTTTCATCCCTTGCAATGATGTCCGCTTCGGAAAATCTTCCGGCGTGCCAGTTTCGCTCAAGAATTTTCCAACCGAGATTAGTCAAGTACTCCGCTACAAACATTTCTGACACTCTTGCAAGCGGCAATCCATTCAAATCTAATGCAGCGTTATGAACGTTTGCTTCCGTTTTGTGGGTCTGTTTAACACTGTCACTCTCGTAGAACATATAATGCTAAGCTCTTCGTAATTTATGGGTTTCGTTGAATAAACGAGTTTGCGCAGGAAAAAGTTCAATAGATGCTAGACCTAAAACTTATTCGGGAAAACAGTGAAACAGTTGACAAGGCATTGGCTCGTCGAAGCGGTGGTTTTACCATTCAGTCCTTGCTTGATATTGATGTGCAGTACAGGAAGGTTCAACAAGAATGGGAAGAACTGAACCGTCGTACAAATGAGATTTCAGAAAAATTCAAAGCCGGCAAATTGCCTAGTGAAGAGCAAGCTGCGCTCAAAGAAGAAACTAAATCTATCAAGGCGCGGCGCGAAGATATTGAAAAACAGCGTACGGACCTTGAAGTGCAATTGCTCGAATTGCAAATGGCTCTTCCAAATATGCCTGCCGCCTCGGTTCCGGATGGCCATGATGAAACACAAAATGTAGAAGTTCATCGCTGGGGAAATCCACGTGCTAGCGAAGGCATTCGTCACCACTACGAAATTGGCACAGAAATTGGCATTTTTGATTTTGAGCGTGGTGTCAAAATAGCGGAATCGCGATTTACGGTGTTATGTGAACATGGTGCCAAAATGGAAAGAGCATTGATGAATTTCATGCTCGATTTTCATACCAAAAACGGATATAAGGAAGTTTTTCCGCCCATCCTCGTCAATCGGCAATGCATGATGGGCACCGGGCAATTGCCGAAGTTCGATGGTGATTTTTACAAGTGCGCGGATGATGAACTATATCTGGTGCCAACTGCTGAAGTGCCAGTCACGAATCTCTATCGTGATGAAGTGCTTCCGGAAGAATTACTGCCAATTTTGCATTGCGCTTATACACCGAATTTTCGGCGAGAAGCAGGCAGCGCCGGTAAAGATACGCGCGGTTACATAAGACAGCACCAATTCAATAAAGTGGAACTGGTGCATTTCACGACGCCAGAATCATCTATGGTGCATCACGAAACGCTTACCGAAAACGCAGAAGGCATTCTTATGGCATTAGAACTGCCTTTCAGGCGAGTTCTTCTTTGTGCAGGCGATCTCGGTTTTTCAGCACAAAAGTGCTATGACCTGGAAGTTTGGTTTCCGGCTCAAAATCAGTACCGCGAAATAAGTTCGTGCAGCGTTTTTGGAGATTTCCAGGCAAGGCGTGCCAATCTGCGCTATAAGCCCAAAGATGGCGGCAAGCCTCGTTATTTGCACACACTCAACGGTTCCGGATTGGCGATTGGCAGGACGCTTGCTGCCATACTAGAGAATTTTCAGGTATCCGAAACCAAAGTCGCAATTCCGAAAGTGCTCCAACCCTATCTTGGCGGCATGGAATTTCTCGGCAAATAATACTTCGGTAAATAGAAGTAACACCGCTTTTGAGCAATCAGGAGCGCTCGCTTTTGACGGCTGGTGGGCGGCTTAAGGCATTCCAATGCAGACAGCCAATTTGGCTGGCTTGACTGGACTTGTCTCTTTGTTAGGATGGGAGCTGTAAAAGCCCTCCAGGCTGTGAAATTTCTAATATAATGGCTCATAGGACGGTTAAATCGGTGCAGCTTGAGGACCGAATTGGATGGATTGGCTGGACATAGTTTCGCCGCTCGGAGGGGAAATGGGGTCGAAAGAGCCCATGTACGTGCAGTTGATGTCGAGATTTCGAGATTCGATTCAATCCGGCGCTTTGCCTGCCTCAACCAAGCTCCCAACCAATAGGGAACTTGCCCATCTATTAAAAGTCGATCGCTCGACCGTGGCGCGGGCATACTCAGAGCTTGCTTCAGCCGGTTTGATTGAAAGCTATGTCGGTCGCGGTACTTTTGTTAGAGGTACAAACCCACTATCAAGTAGTTCTTCGCGAGGAAACTACGGCGATAAATTCAACTGGAATGAGAAATTCTCGCGTGCCAGTATTCTCACCGCTGATCTTCTGTCGCGCCAACCGGCAGCACCATCGGATGACGAAGACTTTGTCACTTTCTCGGGTGGAAGCCCGGCATCAGATTCGTTTCCGCATGAAGATTTCAGAACTGTTCTTCGTGAACTTACTGGCAGCGCAAGAGCTCGTGAGCTCTTTGACTATAGTCCGGCTGAAGGAAATGACAGATTGAGAAAAGCTGTTATGCAGCATCTCAACACTCAAGGCATCAAATGCAATGATGATGAACTCCTGATTCTAAGCGGTTCTCAACAAGGCATCGATCTCGTTGCATCACAGTTTGTAGATAGTGGCGATAGTGTCGTTATAGAACAGCCAACATATTTTTGGGCTCTGTGCAATTTCCGAGCTCGGCAAGCCCGTCTTCTAGCTGTTGATGTAGATAACGACGGCATGAGAACCGATCTTCTTGAGAGTTACCTGACCCGTTTCAATCCGAAGTTGATTTATTTGATGCCGGATTTTCAAAATCCTACCGGTGCTTGTTCGTCTATGGAAAGACGTTTGCGTCTTCTTGAAATTGCGGGCCATTATGGTGTGCCAATTTTCGAAGACAATTTTGCTTCAGAATTGCGTTACGACGGTGAACCACTTCCTTCTTTGCGATCGCTTCCCAAAGGCGAGCAGTTTGTTATTCATCAAGGCACTTTCTCAAAAGCGCTTTGTCCCGGCCTGCGTGTGGGCTGGTTAGTAGCACCGGCGGAAGTAATTTCGAGACTGAAAATTGCAAAGCGCGCTTGCGATCTCTCCACTAATTCCATTGCCCAAGTTGTGCTGGCAAGTTTTCTGGAAAACGGTCTATATAAAGAACATTTGGCAAAAGTCACCGCTGTCTATAAAAAGCGTCGGGATGCAATGTTGTCCGCGTTCAACAGGCATATTGCGCCAATTGCATTGCCGCGCCCGCTTGGTTCACATCGAGTCGCTGAGAAGACTACCTGCTCAGCACCACAAGGAGGGCTCTTTATTTGGGCCAAGCTGCCAGATGGTATTTCGTCTCGAGATCTTCTTAAATTAGCGGAACAAAACGGAGTTTCTTTTTCTCCCGGTGATCTCTATTTCGTAACGGAAGAACAAACTCCATACTTCCGACTATGTTTCATTCAAACCGATGAAGCGGCAATCGAACGCGGAATGGAACGTCTGGGTTCCGCTATCAAGCAACTTTTTGAGCGGGCATCTCGAGGGCGTAACCCTCAAGATGCAGGCTATAAGAATAACGAAAACGTTTTAGTATGAAGGTATCAAATATGGTGCCAGTCGCTATTACCTGGAGGTAAAAATGGTTACAAGTGCAAAAGAAGTGCAAGGCAAAAAGCTTACCGGCACCGATCAAGTAAAAAAGGCGCTCCCTCAAATGTTGAAGGGCGGAGTCATTATGGATGTCGTGAATGCTGAGCAAGCAAGAATAGCCGAAGAAGCCGGTGCCGTTGCCGTAATGGCATTAGAGCGCGTGCCTGCTGATATTCGTGCTGATGGTGGCGTTGCACGCATGAGCGATCCGGAATTGATTGCTCAAATTATCGAAGCCGTTTCTATTCCGGTTATGGCAAAAGCACGCATTGGCCATTTTGTAGAAGCTCAGATTTTAGAAGCGCTCGGTGTAGATTGTATCGATGAAAGTGAAGTGCTCACACCGGCCGATGAAGAGTTCCATATCGACAAAACGAAATTCAACGTACCGTTTGTTTGTGGGTGCCGCAATCTTGGTGAAGCTCTGCGCCGGATCGGTGAAGGCGCTGCCATGATTCGTACCAAGGGCGAAGCAGGCACAGGCGATGTTGTGGAAGCGGTTCGTCATGCTCGCAAGATACTCGGTGAGATTCGTCAATTGACCGTATTGCCACGCGAAGAAAGAATGACCTTTGCTAAAAATATCGGCGCACCGTTCGAACTAGTCAATGAAGTCGCTGAAACCGGCAAACTGCCAGTCGTCAATTTTGCTGCTGGTGGAGTCGCTACTCCTGCTGACGCTGCTTTAATGATGCAGTTGGGTGTTGAAGGCGTGTTTGTTGGATCCGGTATATTCAAATCCGGCGATCCTTTGAAGAGAGCCGTAGCAATTGTGAAAGCCACAACATTCTATAAAGATGCAAAAGTGCTTGCCGAAATTAGCCGGAACCTTGGTGAACCGATGGTGGGCAGAACTGCTCGCGATCTAAAGCCGGAAGAAACTATGGCTTCACGCGGCTGGTAATCACTAAAGAGATCTGGAAATATCAGGAGACTCTGGAATGAAAAGGAAAATTGGCGTTCTCGCTTTGCAAGGTGATTTTGCTGAGCACATACATGCAATGGAACGATGCGGAGCAAGCGCCTTTGAGGTTCGCAAATCATCAGACCTAGACACGGCTGATGGTCTCATCATTCCAGGCGGCGAATCAACGGCAATCGCTAAATTGACCGGAGATAATCGCGACCCCGTATTTGATACCATTCGGGCGCGTCTCAATAATGGTATGCCTGTTTATGGCACTTGTATGGGGTCGATATTTCTAGCCAAAGAAATCGAAGGGTCAACGCAAGGACGGCTTGCTGTAATGGATATCAAGGTGCGCCGCAATGCATTTGGTCCGCAGCGAAACAGCTTTCAAACTGAGTTGCCGATAAAATGCCTTGGTGAACCAGCTTTCCCAGCCATTTTCATTCGCGCTCCTATTATTCTTTCGTGCGGACGCAATGTAGAAATTCTTGCCACCATGCCGGAAGGAATTGTGATGGCTAGACAAGATAATATGCTGGTCAGCGCTTTTCATCCGGAAATTGCCGACGACCATCGCGTGCATTATTACTTTTTGAAAATGCTTGACAATGCTGTGAGCACCTCAAAAATACGCACTGCACAAAGCTCAACCAGCCAGCTTTTGGCGGGCTAAGTGAGATTCCTCCAAGAAAACGTGTATGCCTGAAAGGCACGTTTCGTTACGATTGCGAGGCATTCTCTTGACATTGACAATTAAATGACGCTTTAATAATCGGTGTAATCTCGGTACGCTATGCACCAGTGGCGATACCACATATCCACATCACTGTGCATGTGTTACTTATTTATAAGCCAGCGCGAAAAGCCTAAATAGCGCGGAACAACCAAACCTACCAGGCGTCCGCTCATTTATTGAGCCCCAATGAACGATCCCCACGCGAAAGGTACTAAACGTGAGAATTGCCCAAGTTGCGCCGTTAACGGAATCCGTCCCTCCCAAAATGTATGGGGGAACCGAGCGAGTAGTTTCCTGGCTTACTGAAGAGTTGGTAAGACAGGGTCATGAGGTAACTCTATTTGCCAGCGGAGACTCTCAAACAGCCGCTGAGTTGGTGTCAGTATGCGGAAAGGCTCTACGCCTTGATCCAGATTGCAGAGATCCTTTTGCTCGTCACGTTCTTCTAATAGCAGAAGTAACCAAGCGCGGTCGGCAATTCGACATCATCCACTCGCACTTAGACTATTTTCTTTTTCCGTACTTGCGGATGACAAATGTCCGCTCAATTCATACGACGCACGGACGTCTAGATATTCCGGATTTAAAACCTCTTTATGAAGAGTTCTACGACATGCCGTTGGTTTCAATTTCGAACCACCAACGCACGCCCGTAAGCACTGCCAATTGGTTGAGCACTGTTTACCATGGCTTGCCAGAAGATATGTACTCTTTCAATGAAAACCCAGGTGATTATCTCCTTTTCCTCGGACGCATCTGTCCAGAAAAGCGTTGCGATCGCGCTATTGAGATTGCCGAAAAATCTGGACGCAGGCTCGTTATTGCTGCAAAGGTAGACCCGGTAGACACCGAGTATTTCGAAACTCAAATCAGACCAATGATCGATCGTTCGACTTTTGTGGATTACATTGGTGAAGTAAACGACGCTCAGAAAAATGAGTTGATCGGCAATGCCAAAGCAATGCTCTTCCCGATCGATTGGCCTGAACCGTTCGGTTTAGTTATGATCGAATCATTCGCCTGCGGCACACCCGTTATTGCATACAAGTGCGGTTCCGTCCCCGAAATCATCGAACACGGAATCACTGGCTTCCAAGTTAACAACATGGAAGAAGCTATTCAGTGTGTCGATCAAATTGAGAGCATTGACCGCCGCGTCTGCCGCGATGTCTTCATGAAGCGCTTCACTTCACGCCGCATGGCCTCAGATTACGTGGATCTCTACCAGCAGTTGATGGATCCAAACGCCGAAGCCCGCCAGCTTCTGCCTTTCTCCAACAAAGTCCGCCGCCCTGCTCCCCTCAAAAAGTAAGCACCTGGCACAAATGAAATCCGAAAGGGCATGGCATAAAAACCATGCCCTTCTCTTTGTCTATGAAGAAACTCTGGAAGCCTAGTGGCATTGAGTTTCTGGCATGGTTCCGGCATGGTTCCGGCATGGTGAAAGTACGGGATTTATGGGAGATTCACCAATGACCGATCTCGTTTGAGGTAATAGCATTAGGTACTTCCTGACAAGTGCCATGGATACACCGAACACCACAAATAATAGACTTTTAGGTGATGCCTTCAGTACCGCCGGCTTTGAAGCCCAGCTTCAGGCTTCTAACGCGAGGTCTTTTTCGCGCGATAACTTAAGTCAGATTGACTACACCGTCGGTAGTCCGAGTTCAAAAGAAAACTCCCTGATGACGACTGCTACAGCAGCGGTTATCTTGGGTTTAACCCTTCTTTATGCCAGCCGACATCCTGGATCAAGACGTTTATTAGAAAAAGCCGGACTTGGTTTCGACCGAATGGAGCCTGCATTCGCTGGTGCGGAAAGTGGCTTGGGAGAGGCCGGCAGAGGCGAAAGCCGCGGAACAAGTCTTTGGGACCGCCTTTTCGGCTCAAAACCCGCCCAGATTGAAGAAGGCGCGGCTCGTGGCGACAACGTCATGATGATGGCTGCACAAGGAAATGGCGGCGGTGCAGCATTTGATGTCGCTGCTGCCAAAGAAAGTGCTGCAAAAGCAAGGCTTTTGGAAAAAGACGATTTCTACGGCGCGCTGGGCGGCAAGAAAAGCTACGGCTTAGGCGAAATTGCAGAGAAACAACGAATATCCGCGACGGCAGAACTGCTTGAAAAAGATGCGGTCGCAGATGACATTCGCCAATCCCTGAAACCACTTACTCAGGCCGAAAGAGATGCTGTGCAAGAAGTCGATCAGGCAAATCGCAAATTGACGGGGTTGAAAGGCGAAAAGCAAAAGGCCGTAAGAGCAGGAACAGCAGCTGGCCGTGATTTCGATGGTGAAGAAAGAACATTACAAACCGAATTGGCTCAAGCCAGACAACGTCAGGAAGATGCTTTAAAGGCAATCCACGAGAAAATGCAGGCAGTTGAAAGACGCGGGCAAGAGCTTTATGCAAGTCCGGATCTACTGGAACAAAAGACAGTGTCTGCTCCAGATCCAAGATTGAGAACTGCACGTAAAGACTTTCGCGCGGCGGGATTAGCGTTGAAGACAGCAACTGAGCCAGGTCTTTTGCACGAGCAATATGGCTCTATCGCCAGCCAACTTGGCAGACTCGAAAGAGTGGAAACTGCAGGCGGACGACTTCCCAAAACTGTGGTCTCGCTGCGCGGCCAATTAGAAGATGTGGCTAGAAAACTAGGAACTTCTGATCCCTTCGATATCAAAGATGCAGCCGCCAAGCTCCAAGCTTATGTAGATTCTGCAAGAGAATTTGCAGGAGTCGATCCTTCGATTGCTTCAAGCACCGCTGCTACTACCATTAGAGAAGTGCACAGTATTGCTCCTTCCTTCAACATCATTAGAAGAGGTGAGCTCCAGGGAATCACAGCAAGAGCGCTTAAAGCGGGGACAGACGAAGCCAATTGGAATGCGCTCGATCAAATCCATACATTCGCCGGTGATGTCGTTAAGAGGTATCAGTAAGTAGGTAGGTTCCGGTTCGTTTTGTGCGCAAGTCGCATTGCATAAATAAACCTCCGGACCCGAAAGCAGTCCAGCCCAAGCGCAATTTGAATACAGGATATTCTTTGATGGAGGCGCTGGACAAACAAAAACAAAGAGGATGCAGAAATTGCGTCCTCTTGTTTTTTCAGTGGCACTCAATTTTGGTGGCTTTTGCATGGCAGACAACCGGCTAGCAAAGCCCATATAATGATTTTGTCGACGCTTCAATGGTTCATCCATGGCCGATGATGAGTTAGTTGCCGGACAAGCAGAAGCCACAAAAAAGATGCTGCTTGCTGAAGAATGGCAAGAATATAGGAAGTCTTGGCGATTCTTTTTGCTGTTTACAAACAAACGCTGGCTTGCACTTGCTAAGCAGCATCTTCTTGCATTTGCCCCAAAATGCATAAGACCAGCTGCCTATCTCACTTTAGGTCTGGTGATTGTACTTTCAAGTACCATTCTGTCGTATCAGCAATTGAAAAGTAATAGTTTGGATTTATCCAAGCTTCTTGTATCTGCCGGATATCTTCTTTTCTCAATGCTATTTGGTGTGCCTCTCATGTTTTTTGGCATAGCGAAATGGCTCTTGACTATAACTGCCTTTTGTCGATTCTGGCTGCTCAATGATTTGAGTGTCGTCGACAAAGCTGTTCTCGGTCATAGATGCGATCAGGCTTTTAATGATGTCTCAAAAAGGATGCCTTACCTCTTAAAGTTTGGGCTGGCATCGGCACTTATATCGGCCATGCCTGTCTTTATTTGTGGGCTCTTTTTTGTATTGAAATTGGCCACCATGTCAGCTGTGATGGGCGTTATGGCTATTACACTGCCGCCCGGCATGCCGACTGCGCTTGACGTAATGATCGGCATTATGTTTTTTGCTGTTCTTGCTTTTTCGCTAGTTGCTATTCCAGTTGCTGCGGTATCAGAGATGCCACCACAACGTGCGGCTTTTTGGTCTGCGTTGTTTGCCGTGCGTTGTTTCCCTCAATCTGCTTTAATCGCTGTTGCAGTTACCCTTTTAAGCGCGGTTACAGATGCTCCTATGGCCGCCTTGCAGTTCGCTCCTATAGACCTTCTTGTTACTGTTTTCATATCTCAGATCTGGCAAGGCGTCATAAGTGTATTTCTCATCCCCGCTACCATGGTGCCGATCTGCGAACTCTTGAGAGAACCAATGTATGAGTCAAGCCAAACACCAGTGTGACATCGAAATCAGGTGATGTCGCCTGTGGTGATAATGCGGTTGCACAACAAAGATTAGACTGGTCAGGCGACAACTTTATTTTTGCCGGCTTCTTTTGCTTTTTGAAGGGCATGTTTTGCATCGCTCAAAATTGTCTCTGGGTTCATATCCGCTAGGTCAAATTGAGCAACTCCAATGCTTACGGTAGTGCGTAAGTTCTTAGCGATGTTGGTCTCCATGAAATCCATATTCTCTATTTCAAGGCGCAGCTTTTCGGCAAGAGTGCGAGCGCCGTTCATATCGGTATTAGGAAGAACAATTGCAAATTCATCGCCCCCATAACGAGCGGTAAGATCGCTTGATCTCGTTGACGTAAGCAATCGGCCCGCTATTTTTGTCAAAATGGCATCACCGAATCCCATTCCGTAGCGATTGTTCAATTCAGCGAAATTATCTAGATCAATTAAGAGAAGCCCAACTGGGAGTTTTTGTCGGAAAGAAAAAAGCAATTGCTGCTGCAAAAAGCCGACCAGAAATTCGAGGTTGTATAAACCGGTAAGCGGATCAATCGAAGCAAAATATGCTTCTCTGGAATGCATTGTCTCTAGCTCCTGCTGGGCAATCAACAAGTGCATAAGCGGCTTTATATAAGATTTGATGCTCGACATGACGACGTGATCTACTCTGCTCAATTTTTTGATGTTGCCATAATTGGCAAATGTCAAAATGGCCATGCCAGATTTTTCGTAAGCAACTACCATCACTTTTCTGTCGCCAATTGTCAATCCATTTTTTTCGGCAATCGAAAGACGTAAATCCAATTCCAGATCTTTACTGATGGAACTTAGCGATTTCACTTCTTCGAGTATTTGATCGAAACTGGCACGGCTAAGCCCTGGAAGTCCACCGAATGCGCCCCATGGAGTGTTCAAAGTGGCTATGACGACGCCCGCCATATCCACTCTCATAAGCTTGGCAATTGTGCGAAAGAAAGCGTCAACAAAGGCTTGTCGCGGTCCGGATATTTCACTTAGATTGCGAACAGATTTGGCAACGAGCCGTTCAATGAGCAGATCATCGAGCAATGATTTTGCAAGCGTATCGGCAGAGGCATCCCTGAGATTGCTTGCAAACACAAGAGGTGCAGGTGATTTGCCTCCTCCTTTCTCTCTATTGTCCACTATTAGCTTATTGATTAGCCGGATCAGATCTTCCGGGTCATCTTTTAGTTCATGAACGCTCATCGTCGCATCGGCAGTCTGAACGATACTTGTGAGGTAGGCCTCTTCTTCTTCTTCGGAATCTTGAATTAGGATGATTGGCAAACTTGCAGTTTGATCGTCGGATTTTAGTAGACAGGAAAACTGGTGTCCGGTGATATCAGCAAGTCTGCTTGTCACTACCAAGATTTCAGCACCGTGTTCGTCTAAATCGCACAGGGCATCAAAGGCGCTTTCACAAACGTCCAACTCCAAACCAGCGGACATTAACCGGTTTGGTAAATGTGGTGGCAATATTCCTTTTTCGCCGACTAAAAGTACCCGGATGCTGCTCATCAACCCCGTCCTGATTGCGGAAAGCGCTTTTGGTCGATTGAATTTTACACGAGTTGGCGCTTTGCTGCCTCTGGGCTCCTCAGATGGAGCACGCCCAGCAAATGTTATGATTTACGAAGGTAGGTTCCTTCTCACATCAGACTGCCTCATCAGTTAAGACCGACCAATTAAATAGACAAACTAAATAGGTCTCTCGTTATATATGCATACGGCCACTGAGCTCAAAAATGCACCCTCGACTTTTGCATTTACGGAGGATCAGGCTCTAATTCAAGAGACGATCCGCGAAATTGCTCAAAAGGAATTTGCACCTCGAGCCCATGAAGTTGACAAAAATCACCGATTTCCAAGGGAAAATTGGGAGCTCCTTGGTGCTTCAGATTTCGCCGGGCTGCCGTTTCCGGAAGAATATGGCGGTGCTGGTTTAGACCACGTTTGTTATGCGATTGTCATTGAAGAGATTGCCAAGGCCTGTTCGACAACAGCTGTTATCTATTCAGCTCATGTTTCCTTGTGCGCTACCCCCATATTTTTATTTGGCAACGAAGAACAGAAGAAGCAATTTCTAACGCCTTTGTGCAAAGGAGAAAAGCTTGGCGCTTTTGCACTCTCTGAGCCGGGTTCCGGTTCAGACGCTGCATCGGCAACATGTACAGCTGTTTTGAAGGGCGATCAGTTTATTGTTAATGGGTCAAAGAACTGGATAACCAATGGTGTTGAAGCAGATTACTATCTTGTATTTGCTCAAACGGATGCAACTTTACGGCACAAAGGACTGGTTGCTCTCATAATTGAAAAGGGTGCGCCCGGATTCACCTTTGGAAAGCTGGAAGACAAGCTTGGTATAAGGGGATCTTCCACCTGCCAATTGATGTTTGAGGATACTCCTGTACCTGCCGCCAACATGCTTGGCAAGGTGGGAGAAGGATTTAAAATTGCAATGGCCACCTTAGATGGTGGCAGAATCGGTATTGCTGCCCAGGCGGTTGGTATCGCTCAAGGCGCATGGGATCACGCGAAACACTATGCCAAAGAACGGGTTGCCTTCAGCAAAACAATCAACAAGTTTGAAGCAATTCGATTTATGCTTGCCGAAATGCAAATTGAAATAGATGCCGCCCGGCTACTTACTTTTCACGCCAGTCTTGCTCAAGATCGCGGTGAAAAGTTCACTACGGAAGCTGCAAAGGCAAAGTTATATGCTTCGGAAGTAGCTATGAGAAGCACGATAAAATGTGTACAGATTTTTGGTGGATATGGGTATGTTACTGATTACCCAGTAGAGCGTCACATGCGTGATGCAAAAATCTGCGAGATCTATGAAGGAACTTCGGAAGTTCAGCGTATAGTGATTTCCAACAACATTCTGAAGGGGACGTAAAAATATGGCTTGGCAACCACCACCACCTCCACCGCGACCAGGGCAAGGCGGTCCAGCACCTAGTCCCGAAGGTGGACCGAAACCCAATAATGGGCAGCAACAACACCAGCAACAGCAACAACAACAACCCGGTCAGTCCCCGCAAGCTAAAGCAGCTGGCGATCTCAACTTCTACGAACTCTTGCAAGTAGACCGAGATGCCCATGCCACAATCATTCGGTATGCGTACAGATTCTTGGCTGCCATGTACCACCCTGATAACGGTGAAACAGGTAATGCTGAGAAGTTCCGTATTGTGAGCGAAGCCTGGCGCACGCTTTCAGATGAAGGTAAGCGGGCAGCCTACGACATGTCCTTGGGTGTTAAAGAGGCAAGTAAAGCCGCCGCTGGCGGCGCGGCTAAAAAGACAGCAGAACAGAAAAGCGAGTTCGGTAGACAAGGTTTACCCAACATTCCTAAGACAAATCTGACCTGGAACGAAGTTGAGCTGCGTATTGGTGTTTTACAGGTATTGCTTGCTGCAAGACGCCATAACCCAAAAACTGGGGGCGCTTCCGGAAAAATGCTTATGGACTGCTTAAACATCGACAACGTCACGGATATCGAGTTTGCACTCTGGTATCTTCGTGAAAAGGGTCTGGCCGAAATGGGCGAGCGCGCCTTCACTATTACTGCTCAAGGACTGGATTACCTTACCGAGCAGCTGAGCCGCACCCAGGTGCTTGGTGGCCAGAGCGCCATGGAAAAGAAGACAAGTGCCGCAATCGTGGCAGGCGGCCTGCCGGCTATCATACCCAGAGAGCAACAGTAACGAGATTTTCGAAGTGTCTAGCCGAGGGTCGGACTAGCACCAAATGCGATACCATCAATCGCATTTCTCAGTTTCATTTAATTTGATAACGAAGAAACTAGGTCGTAAAAGCATGAAACCGTGCTGCATCAAAACGCATGGTAAAATCACTGGTTTGCCCCTTTGGTCCCGGTGTCCTACTTAGAATTTCGCAAATCTATTTTTGGACCAACAAGTTCCACATTGATGGCGGTCAATAATGTTCGCGCGCATGCTAGACAAAGCCATTGAGCTCTTTTATAGAAAGAGCTATTTGAGCTGGCTGCTTTTGCTTGCCATTTTGGGCGGTGGACTATATGCACACTATACGCTCGAAACGGAAGCTTACCCGGAATTCACCCCTCCTACGGTAAGGGTAATCACTCTTGCTCCCGGCAAAGGTGCCGAAGAAGTTGAGAGGCTTATTACTATTCCATTAGAAAAAGAGCTGAACGCTATTCCGCATGAATTGTGGATGCGCTCCATTTCTATTCTTGGACTCTCGGTTATAAGCATTTGCTTTGATGACTCATCACAGCAATTACAAAATCGTCAGCAAGTTTTAGAACGTATATCGCAAGCGGATATTCCGACCTACGCTCAACCATCATTAGACCCTGACTCAGGTGGTGTTGGTGAAATTTATCGATACACAGTTGAATCCCGCTACTTTAACTCGATGAGCAGAAAGACCATTGAAGACTGGCAGCTGGAGCGAGCCTTCAAGCAAGTCCCAGGCGTCATCGACGTTGTAAGTTTCGGCGGTCCAACCAAGAACTATCAAATCAATATAGATGCAAGCAAGCTCATTTCCTATGGCGTAACAATCGATCAGGTCTTCAATGCCATTAGTAATTCGAATAACACTACTGGCGGCAACTACATTGAAAATAATGGCCGTGCCTACGTTGTGCGTGGTCTGGGTCTTTTAACCGGCATTGACGACATCAATCGTGTTGTCGTTTCAAGCACTCAAAATGGTGTGCCTGTTCGTATCAAAGATATTGCCCAAGTTGATATTGGACCTGGCGTGCGGCTTGGTCAGTTCGGCAATAAGGAAGATGACGATGCTGTTATGGGCATTGTTTTGATGCGCCGTGGCGAAAATCCCTCCACTGTCGTAAAGCGGCTCTACGCCAAGCTGCCTGAAATTCAAGCCGGCTTGCCGGATGGTGTCAAGATTACCAAGCTCTACGACCGGCAAGAATTGGTCGATCACACTCTTGAAACTATTTCACACAACGTCCTTGAGGGCATTTTCCTGGTCGTTGTCGTGCTGATCATATTTCTCTTTGACGTTACGAGCGGGCTGATTGCATCCGTTTCCATTCCCTTAGCGCTTTGTTTTGCGTTGTTCCTCCTTACCATTTTCCATATTCCTGCCAACTTGCTTAGCTTGGGTGCAATTGACTTCGGCATTATCGTAGATGGTGCAGTTGTTATGGTTGAAAACGCCTTCGCCAGATTGGGAGAGATGAAAGACTCCTCCTCTGTTGCAGAACGCAAGGAAGTGATATTGAAGTGCGCCCTTCAAGTTGGCTCACCGATTCTTTTTGCAACGACCATTATTATGGCTGCCTTCCTGCCGATTTTTACTTTTGAAGGTGTCGCCGGAAAGCTTTTCAGACCGCTCGTTTTTACTATGAACTTCAACATGATTGGTGCTGTCATTTCAGCGCTTTTCATCATTCCAACTTTGGTTGCGCTTTTGCTTGCCAGGCGCAAGCTTTCGCATCGCGAAAGTCCAGTAATCATACTCGTGCATGCTCTTTATAAGCCAATTCTTAGTTGGTCATTAGCACACACGCGCATCATTGTGACAATAGCTCTGGTCACCTTTGGCATTACAGTATTTTTGGCCGGACAAGTTGGTTCCGAATTCTTGCCGCCACTAGATGAGGGGAATATCTGGTTACGTGCCACCATTTATCCGCCCTCAGTTTCTCTTGAGCAAGCGGTAAAAATTGCAAAACGCATTCGAGAAATTGTGCGTACGTTCCCAGAGGTTCATACTGTTACAAGCCAGACAGGCTGCCCGGATGACGGCACTGATCCAAACCTGTTCAGTAACGTAGAAACATTCATAGATTTGAATAATGCTAAGACCTGGCGTCCTCAATTCCATGAGGACAAAGCTGAACTGATTAAAGCGATGAACAAGGAACTATCAGCGATACCAAATGTCGTCTATTACTTTTCGCAATACATTCAAGACAATGTTGATGAATCCGTAGCTGGTGCCAAAGGTGCTTTGGCTGTCAAAATTTATGGTCCGGATATTGTAGTTTTGCAGCAGTTAGGCGACCAGATTACCGATATTGCCACAAAGGTGCAGGGTCTAGTTGATGTTGCCGACAACCAACAACTAGGTCAGCCCCAATATCAAATCGCGATTAATAGAGATGCGGCGAGCCGCTACGGCGTAAACGTATCGGATATCCAAGATTTGGTGGAAACTGCAATAGGCGGTAAGGTAGCTACCAAGCTCATGGAGGGTGAAGCACGCTTTCCTGTGCTAGTTCGCTTTTCAAAAGAGTACAGAAACACAGAACGAGCTCTCGATAATATTTTGATTGATCCTCCTGGACCAATGGGACCGGTGCCGCTTTCGCAAATGGCTTCAATCAAACCGGCATTTGGAGCGAGCTTCATTACACGTGAAAGAAATTCTCGCGTTATGTATGTGCGTATGAACGTAAGAGGCAGAGATCTCGGTTCAGCTGTTCGTGAAGTGCAAAAGAAACTCGCTGCCGAGGTAAAAATTCCGGAAGGCTATCGCGTTGTTTGGGCAGGTCAGTATGAATTTCAACAAGAGGCCAACCAGCGATTAATGATTATTGTCCCTTGCACGCTTGTCTTTATTTATTTTATTCTTCTAGGCGCATTCGGCTCTCGCAAGAATGCAGCCCTAATTATGTGCAGCGTACCACTAGCAGCGCTTGGCGGCGTATCGGCTCTCCTACTGACAAACACCTACTTTAGTATTTCAGCAGGTGTCGGCTTTATAGCTCTTTCAGGTGTTGCTGTTCAAAACGGGGTGATCCTAATTAGTTACATCAATCATTTGCGCACCACCGAAGGGATAACTGTGCAAGAAGCGGCATTCAAAGGCGCATTAATTCGAATGAGACCGGTTTTGATGACGGCGACAGTTGCTGTGCTAGGTCTTTTGCCGGCAGCGACTTCTAATGGCATTGGTGCCCAGAGCCAAAAGCCATTTGCCATAGTGATTATTGGTGGTTTGGTTACGGCAACCGTTCTTACTCTTGTCATTCTCCCTTCTATTTATACGCTCATTCATCACGATGCCGACCGTGACACTTTCGAAAAGCCGGAAAAGGAAAAAGAAGCCGCTCCCCAAATAATAATTGGACTGCTTGCCTGCTTACTGGCAAGCTTCTCCTTGAGCGGATGCTCACAAGGAAATGCTGTAACTTCAACGCCTTCAGCACCTTCAACGGACAGCGCCGAATCTCCTTCTACGTACCAACCTTCTAAACCAGGAGATGGTCAGGTGGTGCGGGTCACTCTGGAAAATAATCAAGAGAAGGAAATAGGCATTCAAGTTGAAGCGGCAAAATGCGGTTTGATTACAAAAACTACAGACGCACCAGGCATTGTGCAGCCTGCTCAGAATGACGTTAGGCAAATAGCCACGCCATCGGCTGGACGCGCCATTGAAGTCAAAGCAGCGCTTGGGCAAACGGTCCATGAGGGTGACATTGTTGCTGTAATCAAATCCGATCCGGTTGGTCAAGTTCAATCCGACTTGTTGCAAAACGCACTTCAGGCTAAGGCCGATATTAAGCAACAAGAAGTGGCTTTGAAATTAGATCGAATTGTATTGGAACGTGAATCAAAATTGTATAAAGAACAAGTATCTGCACAGGCAGATTTGCAGACTGCAGAAAATGCAGTTGAGAAGGACGAGGCAAATCTGGTCGCTCTGAAAACAAAGCTGGATGCGACCGTCAAGGTTGCTTCAGAGCGTTTGAAATTGCTTGGCACCGAACCAGATACCGCCGAGCGTGTTCTGAAAGAACAAAAGATAGACCCTTACGTAACGGTCAGATCGCCTAAATCGGGCGTTATTATTGAACGGGATATTAACCCAGGTGAAATGGCTGATCCGACCAAAAACCTGTTTATCCTCGCCGACCTTTCCGAAGTATGGTTGGTGGCAAACGTATTCGAAAAGGATATTTCTTCAATCAAAGTTGATCAAACTGCCGCAGTAACAATAGACAGTTTGCCGCAACATGCATTTCCGGCTCGCATCATATATGTTGGTTCGCAATTGGATCCAACCACTAGAACATTGCCCGTTAGAGCCAATGTGCCCAATCCGAATTTTCATTTGAAGCCAGGCATGTTTGCTCGCATTACGATTAATGTTGGCCAAGTGTCCTCACTGATTGTGCCTAAATCCGCTATCTTAACTAAAGGCGACAAAACCTTTGTGTACATAGCAGATAGCCCGACGGCGTTCCAGGAACGTGATGTAGAAATTGGCACGCAGGATGCTAATGGTGTCGAGATTAAGAGTGGTGTGAAAGCCGGTGAGCAAGTCGTTGTGAAGGGTGCGTTTGGTCTTTTCGGTGCAGCAATGAAAACTCCGGAAGGAAAGAACTACTAGGAGAGATATGGAATTGGCTAAGCATATTCAATTGTTTATTGCCCTTACCGCCGTTTGCACTTTCTTTAGCGGCCAGGGAGCCAAGGCAGATGAAACGTCACCTGCTTTGAGAGAACACATAAGCAGTGACGCCTCCGCTGATAAATCAATTAAAGCCGCGCCGGACAACAGTGTGGCAGCCTTTTTTCAAGTTCCGGCTAACCAATCAGATAACCACGCTGAACCGCCACCGAAAAAACGATCGGTGGGAAGATTGGTTTGGCACGTTATGGATAACATGGGCATACCGATGATAGTTGGCAAAGATAACGATCTCGATCCTAGTTTGAGAGGATCCCAGTTGACGCCACCAACGCAGGTGCCGACCATGGCCAGTTTGAGAAAAATGGATAAACAATTTAAACATAATCAGGAAACGACAACTGAACCCTCAACTGCCAATGCCGTTCCAATGAGTGATACTATCCTGCACAAAATTCCGCAAAGCGAACTTGAAGGTGTCGAGTTACCCGCCCCGCGTGATGAAAGTGGCCACTAAATATTTAAAAGGAACAGGTCTTTTAGCTGCGTTGTTTCTAATGGAGACGATGCTTGCGTCTATTTCTTTTGCTAGTGTCATACCAGGACAAGAGGGTCAGTCTCAGCCTTTACCGCAGCCTTTGTCCCAGCCTTTGCCGCCCATTAAATTGAATGATGATTGGAAGCCCGAGGTAAAGCCAGAAAGAACGCTGAGCCTTCGGGCATCATTCGATCGAGCCTACGAAAAAAACAAAGAAATCCTTGCCTCCAAATACAATTTGCCCGTTGCGAAAGCCGCCATACAAATATCGAAAGCTGTGCTAAATCCGCGATTCAACTTTCTCTATGGTTTTGGTCCAGAGTTCAAAATTATTCTTGCCGGCGAACCGCAGCAATTTGGATGGCAGGAAGAATTTCAGACGGCGGGCAAACGTACGAAGCTAATAAATGTGGCGCGCGCAAACTATGTCGCTGCCGACTTGCAGATGAAAGCACTGATGTTTGATGTGCACAATCGAACCAGAAGGGCCTATGCTGGATTGGCAGCTGCTGAAGCTTATGCCGATTTGATTGAATCTCAAAGAAAAGTAGCTCTAGATCTTCTCAAGACAGCTCAATATAGATTTGATGCAGGCAAAGCGGCCAGAGCGGAAGTATTGCAAGCGGATTTAGGCGTTTTGCAATTCGACACGCAACGCAACCAGGCGCAAGGACAATTGCAGCAATCCACAGTTGCACTTTCTCAATTAGTCGGTGAAGTGCCTAAGCGTATTGAAGTTATTGATGTAGACGACAATGGTATTTTCAAACTTTCAGCAGAAAAATCGGATCTTGTTCCGGCACCAGACCGTCCACTTCCGCCCCTTAAAGATTTACTTGCAACCGCAATTCAACAAAGACCAGACCTCAAGGTGGCGATTCAGCAAGCCTTTTCAGATAGACGTAGTTTAACTGCCGCAAAGTCTTTGAGAATCCCGGACTTGTTTATAGATTGTGGCTATCAATTTACGACTTTTACACCAGTGCAGCCATATAAGCTGATTAAAAGCATTGTTCCAAACTCACCTGGTTGTTATCTCAACGTCAATTTCGAACTGCCTCTTCTTTACCAGCATCAAGGAGAAGTCGCGCAAGCAAAGGCAACCTGGTATCAAGACTTCGCACAAATAAATCAATTGAGTTGGCAAATAAGCGCTGATACCGTCATAGCCTATGAATCGGTTCAAGTATCTCGTGCGAACATAGCGAAATTTCAAAAAGATTTGATACCACAGGCTGCGGAAGTGGCAAGATTGGCTCGGCGTCGGTATGAAGTTGGCAAAACTGACCTTGCCACAGCTATTTTGGCCAAACAACAATACCAACAAACTCTTTCTTCGTATTTTGATTCTGTAGTGGCGTATCAAAATGCCTGGGCAGATTTGGAAAAAGCAGTGGGGGTTCCATTAGCGCTATGAGAATTTCTGGCGCTAAATTTGTTTGGATCGCAACCATGTTCTTGAGCTGGCTCCTGAACTGGGGTGCTCCAAGCTTTTGCGCTCAAGAAAATCCAGTTCAAATGAAAGCCGAGGAAGAAGAAACGGTCTATAACATGCACCGTAAGTTGGCTCTGAGCGCTTCGTTTAATAAGGCTGATACGGACAACAAAGAGATATTGATAGCAACGGCTAATCTCCCGATAGCAGAAGCGCAACTCACCATCGCAAAAGCAATCCCGAATCCTACCTACAGTATGCTTTATGGATTTGGCCCGGCGTGGGCGTACGTGATAGCCGGAAATGGACAGCAGTTTGGATGGGCTGAAGAGCTTCAAATCGCCGGCAAGCGCACTAAGAAAATGAATGTTGCCGGTTCAAATTACATACAACAAGCTTTGCAAATTCAGGCTGTTCGGTTTGATGTGCATAACCGTGTACGCAGAGCTTATACGGAATTGGCTGCAGCAGAAGCTTATGAAGACTTGATCGAAAGTCAAAGAAGTATCGCTCAAAAGCTTCTCGATATATCTACGAAGCGTTTTGAGGCTGGTAAAGCTCCAGGTTCGGAAGTGCTGCAAGCGAAATTGGCTGTAATGCAATACGACACTCAGCGAAATACGGCACAAGGCCGCCTTGTTCAAGATACTGCCAATTTACTCCTGTTGCTTGGTGAAACACCTCGCATTCAAGAAATTGTTGATGTAGAAGACAATTCGCTTTTCAAATTATCGGCGGAAAAAAACGTGCTCGTTCCGGATCTCGTTCAGGCAGTGCCGACGCTACTGGCACTATTACCTTCTGCCTGGCACGAGCGCAATGACTTGAAAGCCGCCGTACAGCAAGCTTACGTAAACAGAAAATCTCTTACTCTCGCCAAGTCTCAGCGCATACCAGATCCAACCGTTGGATTTCAATACTATTTCAGTACTTACAAACCTTTTCAGGGGCAATATTACACACCACAACCAAACGCACAAAGAGTGCCATTTCAACCTGGTTATCAAATAACAGTGGGAGAAGAAACGCCCATCTTCTATCAATATCAAGGGCAAGTAAACCAAGCACGAGCAACTTGGATACAGCAAATGAAGCAAAACGAATTGCTTCGCACCCAAATTGCTGGTGGCATGGTCACTGCTTATGAGGAGTTGTTGGTCGCACGCCAGAACATCAATAAATTCCAAAAGGAACTCCTACCCCAATCTCTAAAAGTCGCACAACTGAGTCGCCGTGGCTACGAGCTGGGAGCAACCGATTTGGCGACCGCTGTACTTGCGCAACAAAATTATCAGCAAACACTCTCTTCCTATTTCGATGCCGTGGTGTCATACCAGAATGCCTGGGCGGATCTCGAACAAGCTGTGGGGGTGCCGCTAAAAATATGATCAAGCATATTGCAGCTTTAGTTGTGCTGTGCACTATTTCTCAAGCCAGGGTGACAGCGGACGAGGTTGATGTATTCAAATCTGGCATCGTGGTAAGCCCTGCCCCTACGCGTAACTTTAGCTTGCAAGCCTGTTTTGATAAAGCCGATCAAGAAAACAAAGAAATCGTTTCGGCGCGTTGGAATCTAGCCATATCGCAAGGGGCGATCAAATCTGCAAGTGCCTTTCCAAATCCGCAGTTCAATTTACAAACAGGTTTTGGACCCTCTTTTGTTCAGTTATATACAGGACAAACTCAGCTGGTTGGTGCAACCGAACAGTTTCTAACTGCCGGAAAGCGCGCCAAGAGAATTGCACTTGCTCGTGCAAACTATAGTTTGACGGAATTACAGCTGGAAGCACTTCGTTTTGATGTCCATAATCGGGTGCGGAGAGCCTATGCAGAATTGGCGGCTGCTGAAGCATATGAAGATCTCGTTGAATCTCAAAGAGACGTTGCCCTAAAACTCCTTAGCGTTGCCCAACGCCGTTTCGATGCTGGTAAAGCATCAAAATCAGAAGTGCTGCAAGCAAAGTTGAATATGTCTCAGTTTGATACACAGCGAAACCAGGCCCAAGGACGATTGCAACAAGCCTCTTGCGCGCTTTCTTTGATTATGGGAGAAAAACCAGATCATGTTGAAGTCATAGACGTAGACGATAACGGAATATTCAAGCTCTCTGCCGAAACGTCCGAGATTGTTCCTTCACCCAATCATTCACTGCCTCATTTGGCAAAACTGATAACGACAGCTTTTGATGCAAGACCCGATTTGATAGTGGCCGATCAGCAAGTGTTTGCAAACAGAAAAGCAATTACATTGGCAAGAGCGCAAAGAATCCCTGATTTGTTTGTAGGCAGCGGTTATACGTTTAGTACTTTTGCAAAAACACAACCCGGTGCGCTTGTCGCTCAACCACAATGGTTGGGCAATGGTGTGCAAATCACAGTAAACGCTGAAAATCCAATCTTGTATCAACACCAGGGCGAAATTCAACAAGCGTTGGGAACTATGCATTTGTCGGAACGAAAATTGGATTTTGCAAAATCGACTGCTGCTACTCAGGTAGTGACTGGATTCAACGAAGTGAGCGTGGCCCGCGCAAACATATTTTTATTCCAGAAAAATTTGCTTCCAACAGCTAGTGATGTGGCTAGATTGGCGCGTCGCGCCTATGAAGTGGGGCAAACAGATCTCGCTACCGCAATACTTGCGCAACAACAATATCAGCAAACACTCAGCTCTTATTTCGATAGTGTTGTTGCTTATCAGAATGCCTGGGCAGATCTCGAAAAGGCAGTTGGTTTGCCGCTCAATCCGAATCAGCCATAATTCACATTGATTTCAGAACTAGTTCAGTGGTCATGCAAATGGTCCGCATCTGAGAAGTGTTCGTGACTGTGCGTTATATCGCCATGCGTGTGAGCGTGTGTGTGCGGTTGTTCCGTCAAGTGAAGCCACACTCCGATGCCCATGAAAAGTGCAGCCAATAGTAGGCTTGCTGTAATTGGTTCGTGCAAAATAATAACTGAAAGAAGCGAACCAATAAATGGCTCAGTAGAAAAATAAGCAACCGCGCGGGCAGCTCCAAGAATCCGCATCGCTACTATGAAAAGGCAAAGGCTCGTACCGTAACTAATTAAACCGGTTACAGCTGCGCCTAAAATAATGGGAAGATCAGGAAGATGATTTCCGATCACAAAAGCAAGTGCAATGCTGAACGTGCCGGCGACAAGTCCTTTTATTTGCGCAATTTGAACCGTCTCCAGCCCTTTGATTTTGGCGGTGAAATTACTGTCGACTGACCAAAAGAAGCTTGCCGCAACGGCAAAAAGCAAAGGCCATGAAAGACGTAAATCCGTTCTGAAACAAAGGCTTAAAGCGCCAAGCAATATAAAGAAAAGCCCAGTCACCACCCGTTTGGGAAGGTGTTCTTTGAAAATGACTCCGGCGATAAGCGCAGTAAATACAATTTCAAAATTGAGCGTAAGTGAAACGGCCGAGGCATTTGCCCGGTTCATGGCAATCATCGAGCAAAGTGGTGCTGCGATGCCACCAAAGATAATTGCGCTCACCAACCAGGGCAGATCTGTTTTGGAAATAAGCAGATTAGGTCGATTATCTTTTTTAAGACTCTGAATATACGAGAATAAGGTCAACCCTAAACCTGAGCCTAGATATAACAATCCGGCCAGCATGGTTGGACTCGTCGACTGAACCAGAATTTTTGTAGCAGGAGCACCGAAAGCAAACAGCACCGCCGATCCGAGTGCAGAAAGTGGTGCAAGGTATTTTGATTTCGATCGTAAACCGGTTTTTCCTGGCTCGGTAATCATTCCAGCGTGCCGAATGCAAATAACGGAAGCTGTTCAATTATTTCGATTGCTTCTACATCTTCAATTTCTTCCGGACCCTCATAGGGATATCCGTATTTGCGTAAAAATGTGCGTCGATGCCATGCCGATATGCCGTGCGTTCCGATTCCAGCAACATGTGTGTCGCAGCCATAACCTTTATTACTGTGCCAGCCATAGTGAGGGAGTTCTTTGGAAAGTTCGACCATGAAAGAATCACGGTGTACTTTGGCAATGATTGAAGCGGCTGCTACCGATGCAGATTGCGCATCTCCACCGACCACGGGCAGCTGTTTGAAAACGATATCCGGAATCTTTGCTTTGCCATCCAAAACCAAAACGGGCGCTTCATCATCGATAATGTGTTCCAATATCAACGCTTCAACAGCTCGTCGCATGGCAAGCAAACTTGCATAGTAAATGTTGATTCTATCTATTTCTTGGACAGACGCTTCTCCGATACCATATTTGGTGCATTTTCGAAGATGGCTGGCTAGCACGGCTCGATTTTCTGGGGAGACTTGTTTTGAGTCATTCAAAAGTTCAAGAGCCTTTGAAAGTCGCTTGCCTATATTCGGCAGTATGACGGCACACGCAACCACGGGTCCAGCCAGGCATCCTCTGCCCACTTCATCCAACCCGATCATTGTTCGAAAGCGATAGGCTTTGCGCAACTGTGCATCGAAAGCGATCAGTTGTTCTAATTTGGGGATCAAATCTTCAGTGCGCTTTTTGCGTTTCGCTGGTGCCGGCCTTGGCACTACTTTTAGCTGCACTGATGTTTTGGGCATGTTTTCAGTCCGGACGTTCTAGTGATATTTCGCCCAGTTTACCGCTTCTTAAGTCGCCCAGAAAGACTGATGCGGCCCGTTTTATATCTGGAATGCCACCAGGTCCGAGTAAATTTCTTTTCGTTGCCAACGCTTGCAGGGTTACGTCTTCCAGATTCTCCTCAAGAACATAGGCCTTCAGTCTGTCTGGATATATCGCTTTTAAAATATGTAAACCTTGGCGGGCCACATCTTCTGAATCGTAGCTTCCGGCCGTAACGAGATTGAGCAATGCCAGTTTCAGTTGGACTGATTTCTCGATTTCATCAGCCGGCAATACACCGGGAGTGTCAAGAAGTTCAACCTGAGGATGGACTCGCACCCATTGTTGTCCTCTGGTTACACCAGGTTTATCTCCAACACGCACGCGTTTTTGCCCGATCAACCAGTTGATCAGACTTGACTTACCAACGTTGGGGATACCAACCACACAAACTTTCGCCGGGCGAGGCAGAACGCCCTTTTCGATCATCTGTTTACGTTTGGCTTCGGTTAAGGAGAGGGCGATGTCGATTAGTTTTGCTTTGCCCTTTGAGGTCTTTAAAGAAAGCGAAATTGCCTTTTGGTTGGGTGTAGAGAGGGCATTGACCCAATTTCGGCAAACCGAATGCTCGGCGAGGTCTTCCTTAGCAATGACGATAAGCCGTGGCTTGCTGCCAAAAAGAGATGCGTTACGTGGATGGCGGCTAGACATTGGTGCACGGGCATCACAAACTTCGATGATCAAATCCACCCATTTCAGCTGGTTCTGGACTTGCTGAAACGCAGTACCGCCAGACTTATCGGGCTTCTTTGTGTTCTTTGGCGGAGGCATCAGGCAGATGAATGGCCGGGAGGCTATTCTTCGCTGCTTCCGTTGGATTTGTTACCGTTGCCGTTGCCATTGGTTGGCTCCGGACCTTGCTTCTTACCGCCCATACGCTCTTTAATACGGGTCGCTTTACCGGTGCGCTTACGCAGGTAGTAAAGCTTGGAACGGCGGACATGACCGCGGCGTTGTACTGTAATTTTTTCGACACGTGGCGAATGGAGCAGGAAGACGCGCTCGATGCCAATGCCTTGAAAAACTCTGCGAACGGTGACTGTTTCACCCAAACCACTACCGCGTCTCTTGATAACGACGCCTTCATAACCCTGGGTTCTTTCTTTGCCGCCTTCTTTAATCTTGACAAACACCTTCACGGTGTCACCGATGTCGATCTGGGGCAGACCGGACTTCATTAAAGAGGCTTCAACTTCGCGTATGATCTCGTTCATGGGATACGCCTTTGCGTGTTATTGGAGAATAGCTTTCCATATTACCATGCCCTATATCCCCCCTGCCTCCGGCTTTATACTGCCTTTGCATTTGTAGATTTATGGGTGCACTACTCTCGGTGCGATTCCCGTCCGATAACCTTAACTCAAGGCGTTCTTAACGGCTTTTATAAACTGTTCTTGCTCTTTTGTGGTCGTAACTGCAAACCGTTCCCAGTCTCCATCAACTGATAAATCTGCAAACAGTCCTTCTGGATCTTCGTGAAAATGGAGAAACGCTTTCGACCCTTTATAAAAGATACCGGTACTTCGTTCCTTCAGCCCACCATTAGACCGAATGCGCTCTATGAGAGGATTCAACTTAGTTAGAGCTTCTTTTCCGGCGTGTTTCATCTTCAATCATCTGTTGGGACGCTACCACCAGCGGTATCAATTGATAGGTCTGATATGTGATCGACAAGAACGAGATCGTGCTCTTTAAGTGATTTCAATTCTTGAATGAAGTCCTCTACAGAACGAAATTGCCTGTAAACGGAGGCGAACCGGACGTAAGCGACCTGATCTAGCTTTCTAAGGCGTGCCAGGGCAAGCTCACCCAGAAAACTTGAACTAACTTCGCGTTTGCCGAATTGAGCCAATTCGCTTTCAATTGCATCGACAAGGTCATCAACCTGGTCGGCTGAAATCATAGACTTACTGACGGCGCGTGCAATTCCAGAGCGAAATTTTTCACGCGTATATGGTTCTCTGTTGCCCGATCTTTTAACAACGAGAACTTGCATTGCTTCAACGCGCTCGTAGGTGGTAAATCGTTTACCACAGGCCTCGCATTCACGACGCCTGCGCACGGAATTTTCGCCTGTGAGGCGTGACTCCAAGACGCGGCTATCTTTGCAGGTGCAGAACGGGCATAGCATAACCCGGCAATTATAACCAGAAAGAGCCTATGTCTGGTTAATTACAGAGCCGAACAGCTAGTGTTTTCATGTACGAAAATAAGGCCTTTGGCATAATAATGTTATTGGTTACAACCGAGTCGCAAAGGCAATGCAAGCTAGAAAAGCCACCTATTACGAAATTCTCGGCTTACAAGTCGATGTAAGTAATGTCGAGATTAAAAGAGCTTATCGACGGCTCGTTAAGCATTGCCATCCAGATATTGGTCATAGCGAACGAACCTTAACCGAACAAGACCGTGCTAATCAACACATGATGCGGGTCAATGAAGCATATGAAACGCTAAGGGATAAAGCAAAACGCGCTGAATACGATCATCGAATCGGGTTAAATGGCAGAAGTGCCACCACCGTGCCCAGAAAGATGATGGATGCAACAGATACCGATCAGGCACGCGAACAATATCTTAGACGAGCATTTCATCCGGCGCGACAGAGTATCGGAAAGGTGCTGCATAGATATAAGCGCCAACTGCACGAACTGTCTCAAGATTTATACGACGAACAGCTGACTGAAGATTTCGCAAAGTATGTCGATGACGTTGAGGAGACTCTAGCCGGCGCCGCCCACATGCTTTCCGCTATTGCCATTCCCAAATCACTTAAACCGGCTGAATTGATGATGCGCTATGCCATTGCGCAAGCAGCAGATGGACTTGAAGAGATGAAGCGGTTTTGCCAAAACTACGACTACGATCATTTGAGCATGGCTGGAAATCTATTTCGCGAATATACTGATTTGTCTAAAAAGGCTCTCTATTTGAGCAAGCAATAAATTATCGGGCAGCCGCAGCTAAAGAAGCTTCTTCGTTTGTGCTCTCAGTGCAGGTATCAACTGCGGTGCCAATTAGATCATAAGTTTTGGCGGTATCAATTCGAACGTCAACTATGGATCCGAGATCAACTAGACCATCTGGATCTTGAATGTAGACGAGATTATCGATCTGCGGTGCATCCCATTGCGATCTACCGCCGTACAAGTTTTTGATAGGGTCGTGGCTTTCGATCAATACTTTCAGCGTTTGCCCGACCAGCCCTGAATTGATTTCCGCTGCGATCTTTTGCTGTGTTTGCATTATGCGATTGCGCCTTGCTTTCTTTGTTTTTTCAGGCACTTGGTCCGGCATATGACCGCTTGGCACTTCCATTTGTCGCGAATAGGTAAAGACTCCCAATCGATCAAATCGCGCTTCTTTAATAAATTGATTGAGGTGCTCGAACTGTTCTTCTGTTTCGCCCGGGAAGCCGACGATAAACGTCGAACGGATTTTCACATTCGGAATAAGAGCACGAATTCTTTCAACGACGCGTTCCGGTTTTTGTGGTCTCGCCATTGCCGTCAGCATTTCTGGGTGTGAATGCTGTAGTGGAATGTCTATGTATTTAACTACTTTGGGCAATTCTGCAATTGTCTTGAGAAGCTCGTCATTGGCTTCAGTTGGATAGGCATACATTACGCGAATCCATTCCAAACCATCAATTTCGTGCAAGGCTCGCAAGAGGTCCGACAATGCCATGCGCTTATAAATATCAAGTCCATAATATGTTGAATCTTGTGATACCAAAATGATTTCTTGCACTCCGGATGCAACAAGTAAGCGCGCTTCTTTCACGAGTGATTCAATTGAACGCGATCGAAACTTTCCTCGCAGCATTGGAATAATGCAAAATGTGCAGGTGTGATCGCAGCCTTCTGCAATTTTCAAATAAGCGGAAGCACCTATGCCTGTATTGAGCCGGGGCAGAACTTCATCGTTGTAATCATTAGGTATCTCGCTTACTTCAACGACACGCAATGCTGAATCTGAAGCCACTGCAGAAATGACTTCGACAATTTTGGCGATATCGCCAGTGCCAACAACAGCTCGTGCCTCCGGAATTTCCTGCAACAATTCTTCTTTGAAATGCTGGGCAAGACAACCGGCGATTATGAGTTCTTTACCTTGATCTGCTAATTCGACTAGCGTTCGAACAGATTCCTGGCGGGCATCACCAATGAAAGAGCATGTGTTAACGAGGCACATTTCTGCTTGCTCGTTATCGAAGGTTACTTCAAAACCCGCTTCTTTTAGAAGACCGAGCATAACTTCTGTGTCTGTTGTGTTCTTTGGGCAACCTAGCGACACAACGCCTATCGTGGGCTTACGCATGTACTCTTCCTGTTGGGAGTAGAGCATTATAGCGTGCCCAATAACTATTGTTGGCAACCGATACTTTTGTCTTCACAGTTGAATCGAATCAAAGGCTTAAGCGTAGTTGCGGCGAGGAGCCGTGGTGGAGTGTAGCGCGATACGCGCGGAGAAGCAGGGAACCTGAGCCGGAGCCCTTTACCAATAGCGCTTAATATCTATATGGAACATCAATACCGAGATTTTCACCAGGCATTTCGCGGTGGGATGGCACGCTATCCAAATGTCTCTTAGGCGTAACTGTCGCTGTTTTTTTCAATACTGGTTTCTTGAGACCGGGTGTTGCTCCGGTAGCAAGCGTTGCGCCAGTAGCACCAGGACCAGTTTTCGATTTATCGGCATTATCTGCAGCCGTGCTATCAGCATCAGCATTCTTAGCCATAAACACACGTTCTGCTTTCTTGCCGGCTTCACCAAATGTTTGGCTCTTACCATCTTGATCTACGGTTAAGCTGCCGCCATCTGCAACATGCACGCGCAAACCCTTAGCGTCTTGAAAGTCTTTGCGGTCGCCTCTTTCAAGTGAACCGGTAAAAACGGTATCGCCAGTGCTTACTGTTTTTACTTCAATCCAAACTCGCTTGCTGGCGCTTAGAGAAATGCGAGCATCAGCATGCTCTGGTGTAGCTTGATCTGCAGGCGGTTCGTTCGGGTTTGGCAATGTCGTAGTTGTGGCAGGCACAGAGCCAATTTTATTGGCCATATTTTTGAGCGACATCACAGAAGAATCTTGCAAATTGTTTTCATTGTTTCTTGCAATCAGGCTTGTCATCAAAACAGCGACAAGACCAATTACTACAAAGATCCAAAAACCGTAAAAGAAGAACTCTTTCAGAGGATTAGGAGCTGATTGCTCCATGGTGCCCCGCCCGCCCTTACCGAAATAAACAGGTGCTGGTGCTGGTGCCAGGTGTGGTTGCTCTTTAGGAGGCACGCGCAGGAAGGCAAATCTACCATTTGAGTTTTCTGTACCATCAATGGCTTTACGGTAGAGATCAGAGAGTTCCTGAGCCTCCAGACCGACACATTCTGCATAGCGTTTTATAAAACCTGATACGTAAACGGGTTCCGGCAGGTCGTCGGTGCGTCCACTGTCTAGTGCTTCTAAATGGTTTAGCGGAATTTTAGTGCGTTCGGAAATCTGAACAAGAGTCAGGCCCCTTGCGTCCCGGGCCATTTTTAATTGTTGACCAATTTGTTCCAGATTAACGGTGCTTTGTTTCTGACTGCTCAAACCTACTGCCCTCCAGCAGTTTCGGCACTTATCGAAGGAGTTTTATTTCCGCGCTCTTTAAGATTCGCCATCCTCCGGGCTTTAGCCCACTTAATTGTAACCCACCGACTGCTACTCTAACCAAGCGCAAAACCGGCAAACCAACATGGCTACACATACGTCTAATTTGTCTGTTACGCCCCTCGTACAGCACAATTTCGAGGATAGACTGATCGCGCTCTATCTCCAAAACGCGCACCATTGCCTCGTTTGTCTGGCCGTCGGTGAGCTCAATGCCCATGGCCAGGCTTTTGACTTGAGCCTTCGTCACTTTTCCAGCGACAGTTACTTTGTAGGTTTTACCAATTTCTTTCGAAGGGTGGGTAAGGTCATGAATCATGGACCCGTCATTCGTCATTAATAGGAGACCAGAGCTGTCGCGGTCGAGCCTGCCGACTGGCCGTAAATGTTTTAGCTCATCAGGCAACAAATCCAATACGCAGGTACGATTTTTTTCATCTTCGCAACTCGTAATGACTCCACGTGGCTTGTGAAGCGCCACGTATTGCAAACTCCTTGTCGGAAGAGGTTGACCATCGATGCGGATGAGATCCCTATCAGCGTCGACGGTCGTGCCCAGTTCCCTTACGACCTTTCCATTTACTTTTACGTGGCCAGAACTAATCAATTCATCTGCATCGCGACGAGAACAGACTCCTGAAGCCGCTATCACTTTGTTCAAACGCGAGTGCAAGGACAATCTCTTAGCTGGGTGACATGGATTCCATGTCTTCTGCTTGTGCTTGACCCTGTCCTTTGAGATCTTGCGTTTTGCCCGTTAACTGCGCGCGTTTTTCTTGCACCGTATCTGATGCCTTTTTGATAACCACTTCACTCTTCGATTGCAAATCGGTAAGGGCTCGATTGGCTTGGTCTTTCAAATCGGAAATAGAATCACTAGCTTGCTTGTAAAGATCCTCTGAACCGTCTGCAAGTTGCTTGCGCATTTCGGCGCCAGACTTAGGCGCTGACAGCATTCCGAAAATAAATCCGAAAATACCACCAACGACTAATCCTTCAAAAAATCTACCGGTTGTGTCCGACATTCTTCTCACCTCGGTCCGTGTTTGCTTTCCTATCTTCTAAATCTTTTCCCGTCTTTGGTTCGGGTTTATGGTCTAAAAAGGCCCTTACACCAGCTGCTAAACCAACGCTCCAAACTGATGATTCGCGTTTGGCCTCATGAGCGGCTTTTGTAATGTTGCCAGTTACATCTTCTACTTTGGTTTGGACGCCAACTACCCCGGTTTGCGCCATGTTCTGAAGTTTGAGAACGCCTCCTAAAAGCTTGTTGGCTTCTTCTAAGGTTGGCTCTAACTCAGCCTCGACGGTTGTTGACAATTTTGTAATTGCATCGAGCGTGCCTTTGATATGGGGAACTATGCTCGATACTGCAAACATCATGAAGGTTAAAGACAAAGCCAAGAGCAGCAAAGTAAACACCACAATGATGTTTATTGAGCCGTTCAGGGCTAAATTGAGCTGCTCCATTTCAATAACCTAAAGGGTGCTTTTGCTTAACGATGCTGAAATGGCAAGACTGAAGTTCCGCCCGTTTCGAGCTCTTCACGTTTTTTAGCAGCCGCTAGTTTTCCGGCTGCAACCGCACGCTTCACACGCATGGTTTGCTCTTCAATCACAAGTTGACAGTAGTTTAGAGCTGAAGCATAAAGGTCGAGAGAATCATCGACGATTTCGCTAAAACGGCTTGGGACATCCTGCGCTGTTTGTGCGATCGCGCCGCGCACTTCACTTCCTGATTTTGGAGCGATTAAAAGTGCAAGTCCTGCACCGCCCGCTACACCTAAAATCAGACCGAGAAGCCAAGACAATGTGGAGCTTCCGGAATTACTCGTAGAGTCCGAGTTGTTAGCCATTCATTTACTCCATTACTAGACAAGATGTCTGTCGATTTGGCGGGACAGAAAACGCTCGTGCTCAACGAATTCGGTTGTGCCTGCGGCTTTCCAAGGCGAGTATAGCACCAATGGTGGTCAAAACGTTCAAGCCTAATGTGGCATATTTGCTCTCGAATTCAGTGCTTCTGCAGAATTTTCTGCTTATCAGCAAGCCCGTCTACAAGAATGTCGCAAAGGTGAGCGGCGATTGCCCTTTTAGGCATACGCGGCAAGCTTTCTTTGTTACCGGAGGCGCTCAGAATAACAACGGCATTGTCGTCGCTGCCAAAGCCTATGTCTGGAACGGTTATGTCGTTGCCAACGATAACATCCAAGTTTTTGCGCTGCAACTTTTGAGAGGCATTGCTCATGAGCTCTTCGGATTCAGCAGCAAACCCGATAATAAATTGGTCCGGTCGCTTTATTCGTCCTAATAGATCGACAATATCCGGGTTTTTTGTGAGCTCAAGGCTGATGTCTTCCGTATCTGTTTTCTTGATTTTGTGAGTGGAAACGGCTAGGGGTCTGTAATCGGCTACAGCTGCTGTCATAACGAGAGCATCACATCGATCGAATTCTGCCTCAACCGTTTCCTGCATTTCATGCGCAGTCTCAACAAGCAGCACTTCATAAGGTCTCTCGACTTCAACTGTTGAAATGAGAGTAACTTCGGCACCGGCTGCATAAGCGGCATCAGCCATGGCAATGCCCATTTTGCCCGAGGATCTATTGCCGATGAAGCGCACAGGATCGATTGGCTCTCTGGTACCGCCGGCAGTTACGAGAATATTTTTGCCTGCCAGGGTGCGATGCACCATGAGGTGGGAGGTTATTGAATCCATAATAGAGTCGATGCTAGCCATCTTGCCTGCACCATAGTCCCCGCAGGCTACTTCGCCTATTTCCGGCAGCACGATTTCATAAAAGAATCGGTTTTTGAGGGTGGCAAGGTTTTGTTGAGTAGCTACGTGCTCGTACATGCGAGGGTTCATGGCTGGTGCCAGAATAACTCGGGCGGATGAAGCGAGAACGGTTGTGGTGAGGAGGTCGTCGCAAATACCGTTGGCTAATTTGGCTATGATATTGGCGGTAGCTGGAGCTATAACGATTAGATCAGCCCGCTGGGCTAGATCAATGTGTTCTGGGCGCCAGTCAGCAGCATCGCCGTATTGCTCACAGTGGGCAGGATTGCGGGTGAGCGTCTGGAATGTAAGGAGGGACACGAACTCTTTTGCATTAGTTGTTAAAATGGCATGCACATCTGCATTGGCCTTTCGTAACTGAGAGGCAAGATCGCACGCTTTATAGGCTGCAATGCCACCCGTAACACCAAGAACGATGGTTCTATTAGAAAGTGGATTTAGCAAGTCGTTTTGTTCGTTTTTGTCCACGCCGTTCCGTTTCATATCTTTGAAGTCTCCCCTGGCGTCTTTATTTGATCATCATCTGTATTATTATGTGCATCCTTAGCAACGTACGCTATCCGCTTGATTTCTGCTTGTTTTTTAGATTTCCGGTTTTAGCGCTTACAAGCGAGAACCGGTATTACTGTCAATTTTGAGCCCTATAGATGGAAAAGTACTACATAACTACTGCAATCGATTACGTTAATGCTCCTCCGCATATCGGTCATGCTTACGAAAAGATAGCCGCCGATGTCTTGGCTCGATATCATCGCCAGCAAGGGCGAGATGTGTTTTTTCTTACCGGAGTTGACGAGCACGGCTCGAAAATCGAAAAGGCCGCACACGAAGCTGGACTAACTCCACAAGCTTTCTGCGATCAGCTCTCCAGCAAGTTTAAGGATACCTGGAAAAACCTAGGTATTTCCTTTGACTATTTTATCCGCACAACCGAAGACCGGCACACAATTTCTGTGCAAGAACTCTTTCGGCGTTGCCAGGCGAAAGGCGATATCTACAAGTCTTCCTATGAAGGTCTCTATTGTGAAGGTTGCGAAGACTTCGTAAGGGAGCGCGATTTGGAAAATGGCAATTGTGCAATACACAAGAAGCCGCCCCGAAAGCTAAGTGAAGAAAACTTCTTCTTCAGGCTAACCAAATACAAAGAACAAATCAAAAAGTGGCTTGAAAGCGACGATACCATTTTGCGCCCGGAAAGCCGCCGTAACGAAATCATCAATCAACTAGACGATCCGGAGTTGGGTGATTTCAGCGTTTCGCGGGCGAGATCCAGCCTGACCTGGGGTATCCCGGTGCCCGATGAGCCAGACCAAGTTATATATGTATGGTTTGACGCCGTCATCAACTACATAACCGGTGCCGGGTTTGGTACCGACGAAACCAAAATGAAAAAGTTTTGGCCGGTTGACCTACATTTGATTGGCAAAGACATAACCAAATTCCATGCCATTTACTGGCCGGCGATGTTGCTTGCCGCAGATTTGCCATTGCCGAAGCATATTTATGGACACGGCTTCATCACAGTTGAAGGACAAAAAATAAGCAAATCACTGGGGAACGTCATCGATCCAAACGCTCTTGTTTCCGAATACGGAGCCGATGCTGTGAGGTACTTCCTCTTTGCCGGTACACCGTTTGATCAAGACGGAGACTTTTCACGAGCGGAATTAATTCGCAGATGCAATTCAGAACTTGCCAACAATCTCGGCAATCTTCTCAACCGGGCACTTACCCTTCTTGAAAAAAATAGTGGTGGAGTTGTTCCAAATTCTGATCCGGAGCACTACTTACGCGAAGAAGCTAATGAGGTGCATGGGGTTATCGATCGCCATATGGAGCAACTTGAATTTGCAAAGGCAATTGATGCCATTTTTGCAATTGTCGATCAAGCCAACAAGTATCTAAATGATGAAGCGCCCTGGTCGTTGTACAAGAACGGCAAAAATAAAGAAGCAGATCAAGTACTATTTACGGCCCTTGAAATTCTGCGCAGAACGGCTTGGAACCTTTGTCCTTTCGCACCAGCACTTTCAGCAAAAATTTGGCATCAACTTGGTTACGACACAGATCTAATTGAAGTAGGCAAAACTAAGGGTAAAGATGGATTCTTTGAAATCATACCGGCGGGCCAAAAGCTTAGAAATGAAGGACCAATATTTAAACGAATTGAAGAAGCGGTTGAAGCTGGCAAATAGCTGCATACCAACTGTAGTTGGTTGCTTGCTTTTCATCCTCCAGGGTGGATTTTTCGCTTCGCCTTCTAATACCGCGTATGCTTCGGATGCATCTCCAGCTGCCTCCTTGGCAGCTGCTGACTCGGATGCGTTTGCTTTTGAGTATTTGCGTGAGTGCATACGCACCAACAAAGGCAACGTCGTCATTTCGCCTTATGGTGCTTTTTCAGTGCTTTCGATGCTCGCTAATGGTGCCGACGGCAGTACCCGTTCGGAACTTCTTAGAGTTTTGAAAGTTTCAACTAGTCTCGATGATCTGAACCATAGTAACGCCGCAAATTTGGATATTCTCAATTCGGAAACAAAAGTACAGCTCAAAATTGCCAATGCTATTTTCGTAGATAACGATTTTCCACTTTTGCATACCTTCTTGCAAAGCATGAAAGAGAGTTATAAGAGTGAAGTTGCCAATTTGAATTTTGCCGATCCCGCATCTGTTAAAACCATCAATACCTGGGTTAGCGAAAAGACGCAAGCACGAATTCCAACCTTAATCGATCGTTTAAGACAAGGTGATTGCGCAGTACTGATCAACGCTGTCTATTTCAAAGGGTCTTGGGCTCGTCCTTTCGATAAAAAAGATACTACTGATGGTGCTTTCCATCTCGAAGACGGTACTGTTAAGACAGTTTCGATGATGAATCATGAAGCGGGTTTTTCGTATTACAAAGGCCCTGAATTTCAAGCTGTTTCTCTACCTTACAAAGGCACAGAGAGCCTGATAGTTTTATTGCCTAATCCCGATAAAAAGGCTGCCGATATTTGTCGGGAGATGAACGAAAAGAGCTGGCATACTATTTTCGATGGCTTTCAGGACCGAGACATCGCTCTTAAGTTGCCGCGTTTTCGAGTAAATTTCTCGCTGGAATTGAAGTCGATTTTGGAACGCATGGGAATGACGAATTCCTTTAACCCACGCACTGCAAATTTCAAAGCTCTTTCTAAGCAGCCAGCTTATGTGGGTCGTGCCATCCAAAAAACCTTTATTGATGTCAATGAAGAGGGAACTGAAGCGGCTGCAGCAACAGCTGTTGTGATGGTTGCCGCTACGGCAATCCGTCCCGCTCCACTTGAATTCAAGGTGGACAGACCATTTGTTATTGCTTTGAAAGAGAACAAGACAGGCAGTCTATTATTCTTTGGACTAATCGCAGAACCTTAGACTCACCTGCTGAGTAACGAGCGCCGCGAAGTGAACTGGGCACTTCTATTTGTCTCCGGCTAGACTTGCACCTTGTACTTCAAATTCGCTGTCATCTGGCTCTTGAAATGCTGGAAAAACTCCGGAACGTTTCCAGTGATTGACCGTAAATCCTTTGGCAACCACGCGCAAATGTTTTGCTTCAGCACCGCGTCCAAGCGTTTCAAGTAAATTGGCGTAGTTTTCTAAAATTGCCAGGGTGTCTGCGTGTTTGTCACCGAGACTATTGCGTCGGACACCGAGTGCACGCATATAAAGTGTTTCTGCTTCAGCGTATTTCTTTTGGGCGTGACAAACGATTGCCAGGTTATAAACGACAGTAGCGGTATCGAGATGGTCCGCACCAAAGGATTTCTCAAAAAGTCTCACCAATCGCCGGGCGAGAGCTTCTGCTTGTACGTGGCGGTCAATGCGCCAACAAGCTTCTGCAAATCGTTCAATTGTGTAAGCGAGACGACGGTCGGTTCGATCAAATTCTTCAGCCTCTTGCAAAGCACAAAACCATTGCATCTCTGCAACCGAAAAATGACCGGCCGAAAAGGCCCGTTCCGCGGACATTCGATACTCATCCCAACCCATGTTTTAGTACCAGCCTTTAGTAAACGTCAAAGAGGTCCGATCTCTTGCGTATGACTATCTCACGTATAGCTCAGCAGGGCTACATACGTCAAGCAAATTTCTAAATAATCTACTGGAGGCGATAGGAGTTTTCTTGTCGCCTTTAGTCGACTTTGTGAGTTTGGTAAAAAACATGTTTGGTGCTCGGGTCTATATAATTGAAAGCTATGGTTCGTCTGGCTTTGTTTACGACTTTGTTCAGCCTTGTCTTTGGGGCGGCTGCTGCTTTCGCTCACCCGGCGGTGTTTTCGGATTTGTCATTTGCTGATGCAAAAACACTTGCAAAAAAGGAAAACAAACTACTAGTTGTAGATTTCATGGCTTCCTGGTGTGGACCATGTCATGCCATGGACGACGGAACCTGGCCTAATGTGCAAGTTCGAGATTGGGTTAAACAGAATGCGATAGCTCTCCAAGTTGATGTAGACAAGGAACGGACGCTCTCTCAAACATATCGCGTAGATGCGATGCCGACATTGATAGTTTTCAGCCCGAAATCAGATATGTCAGAGGTGGAACGACAAGTTGGCTTTCAAGATCCCAGCGAATTATTGGGATGGCTAAATGAAATCAAAACAGGCAAAACCATTGTCGATTCTCTAAAAGAAGAAGTCGCTAACGCACAAGCAAAAGGCGATGATAATGCGGAAGCGAAAGTTCGATTCGAGCTTGCTAAAGCCGCTACCGATAAAAAACAATATGCTGTTGCCACTGAGCAATACCTCTGGCTTTCGGACCGCTGCCTGGCCGGCAAACCGGTTCACCCAAATCTTATGGAAATGGCATACGGCATGCATATATTGGCTTTGAATGATCCTGCTGCGCTGGAGCAGTTTGTCTCTGTTCGAAAACAGTTTGAGGGAAAGAATCGCGTTGATTGGTGCGTTTTATGTACAGTGCTTGATGATAACGATGCGATCCTAAATTGGTTTGAAGAAGCAAAGCGTGATCCTAGTCAAAAAGAGGACGTGAAAGCTTGTGCGAATGTGATTGCTTATATTCTTAAAAAGGAAAAGCGCTGGCAGGAAATCGCCTATCTCTACCCCAATCCGATTGCAGACATACAAAAGGCGATGGAGGAAAGCAAAACTGACTCAGAAAAATACATGCTTTTCAGAAAAATCCCCTTTCTGTACGCCGCATATTTAGCGATTCGCAAAGATGATATTGCTAATTCGATTGCAGATTTCGGATTGAAAGTGAGCGATACAAAAGAGATGCGGCAGTCGCTTTTATATGATGCTTCAGCGGCGCACCAGTATCGTCCCATTCAGTTACTCTGGTATTTTCAGACTTTGAAATGGAATGAGCTCATTACGATCATAATTGTTGGAATTAGCACAGCAGCACTTGTAATCGGAACCATAGTGTCTCTTGTGAAAGAACATTTTTTACAGAAGAATCTGCCCAAAGGTTAGACGGGCTATCTGTGACCAGGCGGAACCAAATACATAACGGCCAGTAAAATTGCCAGTCCGACGAAATTGCCAAGCAGTGCCCATACTAGATAGCCGCGTTTAAAATTCAAAATTCAATCCTTTAGCGACCGATCAATTTCAAAAGTCGAGCAAAGATGGTTGGTTTCGGTTCGTCGGCTGCTCTTAATCGCGATTGGTTGTTCTTATTGTTCAAAGCACTTTGGACTTTGCTAAGTTCCAACTTCATGTTTTCATGATCGCTGCGCAATTGATCTGCATGTGATTCGGTGTACTTTTGCATCGGCAGATATTTGATTTGCGCTTCCAGCATTGCAATCTTCGAACGATCTTCGACGCGGTCGGTGAGAAGTTTGATGATGGTTTCTTGTGCTTCAATTAAAAGCGATTTCAATTCTTCTATTTCGTCGGTCCGATCACTAACTTTCAACTGAATACTTTGCGTATCCGTTTGTGGTTTTTCGGGAACGAGTTGTTCCTGTTTTAAACGTTCAACGAAATTATCGAATAGGTTATAAAGCTGCTTGTGAGTGACAAGTTCTTCTTTCTTGCTCGGTGGCTCTGGTGGCCGCAAGCGAATTTTGGCAAATTCAGCTGTTGTCTCGTCTTCTTCCTTTGCGGAAAAGTCCGAGAGGATGAAAACATCGGCATCATCCAGCTCGTCACTATCTATAGTGTCGTCTATCGAATCGCCTTTAAAGGCGGCCAGCAAATCATCTAAAGAAACGCTGGTTGTTTCTACAACAATATCTGTTTGACCCATTAGCCCCCCTTTGGCGTCAAGCTAACAAATTATGGCTATGCCGCGTGCTTTTGTAAATAAGCCTTATGGGGGAACTACGTGACAACAATTGGTTAATTTTGGAACTAATGAGATTTTTTCTTAGCTTTTGGAGTTTTTGGTTGTTTAACTAACTTTTCCTGCGGATGCTGCGTTCTTTCTAAGTCGAAGAATTTTTCAAGCACTGCTTTTGCCAAAGGAGCGCAAATTGTACCGCCGTGACCGGCATGCTCTACAAAGCAGGCAATCGCGATGCGTGGCTTATCGGCAGGGGCATAACAAGCGAACCAAGCATGCGTTTTACTTCCGGCTGGCGGAGCTTCTGCAGATCCGGTTTTTCCTGCTACCTCAATATCACCCAATTTAGTAGCACCACCTGTGCCACTAGCAACTACCGCCTTTAGTCCTGCTAGCACTACATCAAGATATTCTTTGTGGGTTTTTACGATTTCCGGTTTTGGCGTTGGAATATTGCGATCGCCAATCTTTATGCCGAAGTGAAGATCGGGCACGCGGCCACGCATGCCTATGCCAGAAAACATACGGCAGGCCTGCGTCGGAGTTACTTGCACATATGTTTGTCCGATTGACATATGGAGAGTATTTCCTGGATACCACTTTTCATGGCAGACCCTTAATTTCCATTCGGAATCCGGTACTAACCCCTGACCCTCGTGTCTCAGTTCAACACCGGTTGTTCTGCCGGCTCCAAATTTCACGCCCCATTCTTTTATCTGCTCCGGCTTGAGTTTCAACCCCATCTGATAAAAGGCAGAGTCGCGAGACCAGGCAAGGCATTTAACGAGATCGTATAGACCGGTAGTTTTTGTCCAGTCACCAAAGAAGAATCCACCCAAACTAATACCTGCTCCAACTTGCAGTTTGGTATCGGGCTTTACCACTTTGCTTTCGAGTGCAGCCAGAAGTGTAATAGCCTTCCAGACCGAGCCTGGTGGGAAACCAGAGAGCGCTCTATTAAAGAGAGGATGGTCCGGCGCATTTATGCGTTTCCAAACCGCTTTATTGATTTTGCGCGTAAAGACATTTGGATCGAAACTAGGTCTTGAAACCATTACTAGAATTTCGCCTGTTTGTGGATCGCATGCCACAATTGCTCCCGATCTATCTCCAAGAGCGTTGTAAGCTACTTGCTGCAGTTCGAGATCAAGAGAAATAACAAGTGGCTGTCCTGCTTCCGGCTGTTTTGTTACGGTTGGTTTTGAAGTCTCTGCATTAATAGATTGACCATTGGCATTAACGCGGACCCTTTGCTCACCATCTACTCCTCGCAGCTGAGGATCATATAAACGCTCAACACCGTCTTGACCGACAACATCGCCCATATGTCTTTCCGGTCTTCTCTCCAACTGCGATTGTGTAATTTCACCGCAATAGCCCAGGACGTGAGCAGTTACTTCTCCTTGCGGATAGTTTCGGCTGATGTCTGGAAGGATGTCAATTCCTGGTAAAAACAGCTTCTGATCGTAAAATCTGCTCACCGTTTCAACATCGATATCTCTTTCAATTACGACGGGCAATACGGAGTTTGAGGCTTTTGCCTTAAGAAGAAGGTTGAGGAGCTTCGGCTGAGGTTCATCGATTACTTTGGAAAGTCGGCCGGATAAGTCATTGCAGTTTTCGAGTTCGTTGGGAATAGCAATCATAGATATAGTTTGTTTGTTGGTGGCAAGAAGCGTGCCGTGCCGATCGTAAATAATGCCGCGGGGAGCACGCAGGAATGTCACGCGTGTGCTGTTTTCAACGGCAGCGCTGCGGTAGTAAGTGTTCTGGATAATTTGCAGCCAAACCAGCCTGCATACGAGTATGCCTGTTGCTAGAAAGATAACAAAGGAAAGAAAGCGAGCCTTTGTCGTAAGCTCCTTATATCTTTCATCGCTAGGAACAGCTTGTGTCATTCGATCACTGCTCCGGCAAAGGAGGAGCGGAATTCATACCACCTTCGCATTGGTATGTAGATAATCGGTGCAATGAGGGCATTCAAGATAGCTTCTGGCAATGCGATCGTCATGAAGTGATTCTCAACACCTACTCTGCCTAAAATTGTTAGTTGGCCTGCAGTTATAAACTCAGCCAAAACGCTGGCAAATAGTACTAGTGGAATAGCCATTAGCGCACCTTGACTCAAACGCTGCAGATTGAAGTAGCCTGTAAGCCAGCCAATCACAGGATAACTAATTGGATATATTGGTAACACAGAACCATACAATGCCGCAAATGTAGCTCCTACAAGGGTGCCGCTTAATGACCCTGTTAGTGCCTGATAAAAGGCTACTTGCGCAAGAGGCATATCCCGAACGTTTTCAGGTGTGAGTCGCCCTAAAGGAGAGCCAAAAACTGCGGCCCATACAATTGTGAATGTCAGTGGCACATTGCATGTCAATCCAGTTAGAGAAATGCGATTCAATAAATCAGTCTGTAAAAGCCAGACAAATACAATTAAGGTAAAGGCAAGGAGAATTTCACCAAGTCTTGTTCTTAGTTGAATGGAAAGAAAAGACATCCTTGCTCCTCAAATCAATCTTGGAGTGGGGGCAGAACAAGTACTTGCGTCAGGTCGTAGCAATTTTCGGCGAGCCTTACTTCGATTTGGGCAGTGGTGGCATTGTTGTCGCGCTTGACACCAATTACGGTGCCGACCGGATGATTCTCAGGGAATGTTCCGCCTCTGCCAAGACAGACGACTTTGTCTTTGATTTCGATGTTTGTTCCAATCGGCACAAAGTCTATTACAGCAGGCTCAGAATGGCGACCGGATAGAATTCCTGTCAAACCAATGCGAGGAACTAACACACCGATCTTAGTATCGGGATCTGTGAGCAATCGAACCACCGAAGACTGTTCGGAAACGTTTACAACCTGGCCGACCACACCTTCGCTTGTTACGACAGCGGAACCCTTAACGACGCCGTTATCAGTTCCCTTGTCTAAAACAATCTGTTCGAACCAATTGTCCGGATTGCGATTGATTACATCGGCTGCGATTGCTTTGCGGTCAGAATGAGTTTTGAGTGCTAACAATTCCCGCAGTTTGTTGGTATCACGTGATTGCTGCTTCAGTTTGGTAATTTCGATTTGAGCCTCGGCTAACTTTGCTTCCAGTTTCTTGATGCGATCGCTAGCAACAAGCACCTGTTGCGCTAAGTTTTTGGTTGATTCAACTTGCAGTTGACCGTGAGTGAGAAGGGCGGAAAACCAAGCATGGGCGCTTAGCACGGTGGCGCTGAGCGGGCCGGCTAATACGTATACGAGCATAACCAGCACAAGGAATTCGGCTACTGATGCAGCATCCAGAGCTTGACTTTGTTTTTGCGCGGGCAAGTCTTCAATCCCTAAGAGTGGACGAGCGATTGCTCCAATACCCTTCGATAAGAAGGGTCGGACAGCATTTTGCCGGTGCCGATCGCAACGCAAGATAAAGGATCTTCTGCGATAAAGACCGGCACTTCCGTTTCGTTTGCGATTAGTTCATCAAGACCTTGCAAGAGAGCCCCGCCACCGGCAAGGAAAATGCCTCGATTGAAAATATCGGCTGCTAATTCAGGCGGCGTTCTTTCAAGCGTGCTTTGTACGGCTTCAACCACAGCAACTAATGGCTCTTCAAGCGCTTCTCGCACTTCTCCTCTACTGATTGTCACGGTACGTGGCAATCCATTCAAAAGGTTCAGTCCACGCACATCGTATTTGTCGTTTTCGACTGTTTTGTAAGCTGAGCCAAGTCGGAATTTGATTTCTTCAGCAGTGCGTTCGCCGATCGCCAGGCTATGTACCTTTTTGAGGTAACGAATGATCGCTTCGTTGAGCTCGTCTCCAGCAATACGAATTGAGGCGTTCACGACGATACCAGATAAACTGATTACGGCAACTTCAGTGGTACCACCGCCGATATCAATGATCATTGAGCCGGTTGGTTCCGATACAGGTAACCCAGCCCCGATTGCGGCAGCCATTGGTTCTTCAGGCAGATAGGTTTGACTGGCGCCGGCATTGCGAACAGCTTTGCGGACCGCATTCTTCTCTACATCCGTTACGCCGGAAGGAACTCCAATTGCAATTTCAGGACTCTGGAAGCTGAAACCGCGAGTGCCGATTACACGGCCTATGAATTCTTTGAGCATCGCTTCGGCAAACGTCGCTTCAGCAATTACACCATCACGCAAGGGGCGCATGGCCCGTACGCCTTGCGGTGTGCGTCCGATCATGGCACGCGCTTCTTCACCAAATGCCAAGAGATGATTGTGATCGTCGAATGCGACTACGGAGGGCTCACGCAGAACAACTCCCTGCCCTTCTACATAGATGAGGGTGTTCGCAGTTCCGAGGTCAACTCCGATACCACGCCGAAAATAGCCTTTCAACCAACTCAATCCGCGCACTCCAACGAGAAGCCAAAAGGCTCCAACAGCTTTATGTTAACACGTCTACCTCGTGTAATGGGCGTGATATCTCGGTTAGAGGCCTGCAAATTGGACGCAAAAAATATAGACACTATCTCAGCTAGTCGTCATTTTTTTGATAGCTCATTACAGCTGTGCGCAAAATTGTGATGCGCTTCTCTTTCTCGTCGACTATGCCGTAGGCGCTTTCATCGAACCAGCGCAGCACGCCTACCTTTTGCTTCCCATTGACGAGTGTAAAGGAAACCTTTGCCTTGTCGCGAATGAAACGCTGTAGTTCAGCTACGCTTGGCCCTTTATTGCCCTGTCCGTTCAATACCATACTTTTGAGGTATCTCGTTTTTATATATCCGAGCCTTCTTCAAGGGCTCGATCAAGCGGTTGATTTGGCATGGGCTGAATTGTCTTGGAGGTATTCACTGTATATCTCCTGCCCTTCCAGCTCACCTGGCTCCCGCTCAATACAAGGTAAGCAGCATGACAATAGAGAACTGAAACAGCAATACTGCCAAAAGGAATGAGGAAGAAGTCGGACCAATCGCAACCGGAAAAATGGTCTTCAGTGCGTTTGAACCAAGCGATTAGCAATCCGAACTGCAAAAGCACTACCCAGAAGTAAATTTGAAATGAAGCAAAAGGTTCTCCGAGAATGAACCGGCTTATGACATAGGCCAATTCAACCATCGGGAAAACGCAGGTGAAATAGGCAGCAATCATGATGGCGAATAGATTGCCGATGCGGCTGTCAATGATTGAATAGAGATTCTTTGTCCAGCCCTGCCAGAGACTTTCAAAGTCTGTATACATGCGAACGCTATAGAGCAGTTTGCCGTCGCCTACAGAAATTCTGTAACCCTTTTCTTTAAATACACGGGCAATGGCATGGTCTTCAACAATTTCATCGCGCACGCTTTGATGACCACCTACGGCAAGATATGAGCTGCGGCGGCAAATAATGTATTGACCGTAGGCATAAGCTCTTTCAGCATCAGGATCATTGACTGAGTGAAATGGATCGCCTAACAAAAACGAACTAAGCAGAAAGCGCATCACCAGTCTTTCCCAGAAGCTTCCCAGTTCCTGCAGAGGCACGAAAGAGGCCAGATCTGCTTTGCCCTTGAGACCAAAAGTGACCGAATCGCGCACTGAATTTTTATGATGGTAAGTATCGGCATCTGTGAATACAAACCATTCACCAGATGCATAGCCCACTGCATGAGCGAGCGCATTGCACTTACCAATCCAACCGGAAGGAGCGTCTTTGCCATGTACGAGTTTGATGCGGTGATCGCGATCTACAAAAGATTGAATGATTTCTGCGGTTCGATCAGTAGACCGATCATCTATTACGACAATCTCAAAATTAGGATAGTCCTGAGCGAGAAGTGATTGGAGGCAGCGCCCCACCTTCAGTTCTTCGTTGCGTGCTGGAACGAGTATTGAAACAAATGGCAAATCTTTGTCCGGCAACGATGAGCTTGCTACGGGCTGAAGATGATTGTAGAAGGAACACGTCAGCCAAAGCAGGCCGATCATGAGGAAGGTTGTACCTAAAACTAGACTGAAGAAGACCACTAGCAGATTCCTATTTTTGTTTGCACCCGTTTGTCAAGTGATATCCGCGTAGCGAGTTCGGCGAGATCCTGCATAGAGGCATGCTATGGGCGAATGAAATGCTTGTCAACAAAGAGAAGGTGAAGACACAGATGATCGTATCACCCTCTTAAAGACGTGCTTCGCAAGAAATGCTTGCCATTGCGCAAAATAAATTTAGTTCAAAGTTTGTTATCTGAAATAATGAATGGGAGATATGTTCACAATGGCACTCTAAAAGGAGCCTGATCGATATAAAGGGCACGTTTAGATGGCAAGTGCTAAGAATTTTCGCGAAATTTTTGACTAGGAAATTTTGATGGCTACAAAATGCGCAATGAGAGTAGGCACCGGATTCGATGTCCATCGCCTTGCGCCTGATGTGCCCTTAAAGCTTGGTGGCGCTTCTATTCCCTATCATCTTGGGTTGGAGGGGCATTCCGACGGTGATGTTTTGATTCACGCCGTCATCGATGCATTATTAGGTGCAAGCAACCTTGGAGATATAGGATTGCTGTTTCCTGAAGACACGACGAAGAAGGGCATGGACAGCACCATTATGCTTTCGAAAGTCGCCGAGCTTCTTGCTGAAAACAGCTACGAAGTTGTAAACGTTGATGCCGTAATTATTTGTGAGCAACCAAAACTTTCCGGTCACTATCAGACTATTTGTCAAAGTATGGGAGCGCTTCTTAAGACTGATGTAAGCCGTGTAAGCGTCAAAGCGAAAACGGCGGAACGATTAGGAGAGATAGGCAAAGGTGAAGCAATCGCAGCACAGTGTGTAGTGCTGCTGGCGCAGTCGTAAAACCTGTAACAAATTTTGGGGAACTCACGCTTACGTTGTTTGTTTAAGCCACTTCAACAGGGTTTCTTTCGCTTTATTGAAAGATGCTATGGCTGCCATGTCTGGGTCAGATCCTGACATCATGGCTTTCTGAAGTTCGCCTCCAGATTTTTGAGTACAGGCCTTTTCAATGCTAGCCGAGTCAATTTGCTCTGGAGTGAGACCGAGCGCGGTACATGCTTTTTGAACTTCATCTGGTAGCTGAGACATGGTTATTTGACCTGCGAGATCTTCGCTAAGTAATAAACGAACATGTTGATACCACCGTTTGCTTGTTGCCAATCGAAATTTTCGTTGACGGCATGATAGCCGTGTTCCGGTAGGGAAAGTCCAAGAAAAACAATCGGGCATTTGAGAATATCGTGCATGGAAACAACTGCACCGATTGACCCTCCTTCGCGCGTGAAGGAAGCATCTTTTCCGAAGGCTTTCTTCATCGCTCCTTTGGCAGCATTGTTATAAGGTCCGCTGAATTCGCCCAGGTATGGTTTGAGCGTTCCCTCAGATTTGATCACTGCATCTGGGCATCTTTCTTTTACGAAATTTTCAAATGGTTTGAGAATCTTTTCTGGATCTTGATTCGGTACCAGTCGCATGCTCAATTTGGCTTCGGCTTTGTGTGGCACAATCGTTTTTATGCCTGCCCCACTATAACCGCCGACGATACCATGCACTTCAAAGGTAGGCATGGCCCAAATTCGTTGAGCAGCATCTTTGGGGTCATTGGTGCGCAGCGATTTTAGCTCGTGAGCTTTGGTGAAGTGCTGTAAATCGAAGCCCGAAGAAAGGAAGTGTTTAACTTCTTCATCGCTCGGTTTGGCTACGTCATCGTAAAAGCCAGGTATTTTAACGTGCCCGGTCTTTGCGTCGTAACACTCATCTATCAACTGGCATAATTCACCAATTGGATTGCGAGCCAAACCGCCTGTTGTGCCGGAGTGGACATCTTTTGCGCCAGTAACGAGCGTTACGGTCACACCTTGCAGACCGCGTAATCCATATGGAATTGCTGGTCGCTCGCGTGATACCCAGATCGTATCTGAAACGACAACAGAGTCAGTGGGAATTTCATCTTTGTGATTAAGCAGGAAATTTTCGAAATTAGGACTACCAATTTCTTCTTCTAATTCCCATAGGAAACGAATATTGATTGGCACTTTGTGATCGTGTGCATATTTGGCACCGTAGAGTGCTGCCAGTGCCGGTCCTTTATCATCTGTAGTGCCACGCCCTTTGTAAACCCCATCGTGTATCGACATATTGAAAGGAGGATCTTTCCAATCTTCTGGATCAGCTGGCTGCACATCTAAGTGGTTGTATATAGTGACGGTTGGACAATCGCCAGCTGCTTTGAACTCACCAACCACTATTGGATTGCCCTTCGTTTCGTAAGTGCGAGCTTCCGCTCCCATACTTTTCAAAAAAGAAACGGCCGCTTCAGCCATTTTCTTGATGTCGGCTTTGTGCTCTGGATCTGCGCTGACACTTGGGATGTCCACAAACTTTTTGAGATTTGACTCGTATTCACTTTTGACTGAGTTGCTATAGGTTTCAACGTTAGCCAAATCACTTTCGACTTTCATGGTCTTCTCCGTGCCGACATTTGCCAATAGATGAGTAGGTAAGCTATTTATATTAATTGATGTAACCGGAGTAGCTTGCCCCGCTTGAGACAAAATAAAACTGGCAAGCAAAGCAATTGAGATTGTCCGCTTCATCTTGTTTTCTCAGGCAGCACTGGTTCGCGCTCGACCATTGTGAGTGTGACGCCGCGACCGGCCATTTCCGCCAAAAAGAGTTTGGCAGGCACCACTTGTTCCTGTGACAGCACGCCTTTTTTATCGATATCACCACGTACAATCATTTGGGCCACAATAGAAGCAGGGAATGCGGTCATTCGCATCATGCCTGTAAGGCCTTCCGCTTCATCACCGTAATCTATGCAATCCCAAACTATTTGGATCGGCTTTTCTTGCCTGATACCAGTTACGGTGACCTTTAATAAAACGGCATCGGCTGAATCATCAGAAAGCTTTTCCGAAAATATTTTACTGATCAATTCCCTGGGCACGACATTACCGTTACTCAAAGCCACCTGATTATGGCTGAACAGCTCTAGTTTCTTGAGGGTATTTATTTGCTGGCAATGACCGGGATAGCGAATAGTTTTGAAATCGAGATGCTGAACTTTGCCTGTGTAATTGATGGGCATCGTTGAAGCACCACCAGAAGTAAGGAAAGCTTCCATGTCACCAAACGGTTTTGGAAACTCAACTGATTCAACATCGCTAAGAGACGGAACGCGATAAGTTCGGCCGTCGCGAATTATGGTTGTGTCTTCTACATATTCATCAATTAAACGATCGACATTATGGGTAATGGCATAATTAAGCGGCTCCTGCGGTTCAACAGGTACGCTGCCCGCGCGCATTCGAATTTCGTAGACTTCGTCGAGTGATTCTGCAGCGTTTCCAGCCAGTATGGAAACAAGACCAGGAGCGAGTCCCAGGTCCGGAATGATTGTGATTTCTTCTTCCTTGGCTATATCATTGAGCAAGAAAGTTCTCGTCACTTGGCTTTCGCCACCGCCCAGATCGCAGTAGTTTGTTTTAGCAGCTAAAGCAGCTTTTGCAAGTTCGTAGTTGTAATTATGAGGAACGCAACTAACAGCAATATCGGAACGCGCCATCAAGTTGGTAACTTCATCAACATTCATAACGTTGAGCTCAACCGGCACGACTTTTTCGTCCGGCAAACGCTTCTTTATGTATTCGAGCTGCTTGACGTTCTGATCGGCAACTATAATCTGTTCAACTTTGGCGCTGCGAATAAGGTCGTAAACCATCGCATAGCCCATCCGACCCGCGCCGAGAATCAGAAACTTCACTTTTGCACCTCACTTCGCTGCCAAAAATGATACACCAAGTTATGTATGAACCGATTCTTACGATCGAACGCTCCGGATTGCCAGAAGTGGAGGTCGAAGGCATGGTTTTTGTTTCGACCTTAAAAAGAGGCGAACCAAAACAGGAAACTATTCTTTCAACTGGAAATTGTACTAAGCCATTGTGGACTAGATCGATTTTGAAACCATGGCAGTTGATGGGAAATCTCAAGACGCTTAAGAAGAGGTATCTGGAGCTAAATGAGCGTCACTACGCTTTGATGACTGCCTCTCATGTGGCTGATGTAGAACATCTCAGCGTTCTCAGACAGATCATTCAAATTGGGCAGGTCAGTGAGAATGACTTGCAATGTCCAGCTGCCAGACCGTCTGCCCCACGGCTCAATTCAAAAACTGTCAATGACGGTGTGCAGTCTCGTTCGCTCTTCCACAATTGCAGCGGCAAACACCTTGGATACTTGCTTTATTTAAAAGCGCATGGTTTGCCCTTAGGCAATTATCTTGATGCAGGCGGTCAACAGTTTAAAGAGCTCATCGGTTTTCTTTCCACTTTGACAGGGCGCAAGACCGATTCATTTACTCCCACGACAGACGGCTGCCAGCTCCCCAATTACGCTTTGAGCGCAAGCGAAATGGCCCACGCCTATTTGAGTTTAATTAACCCTGGTGCCACTCATGCCAACGAAGATCTTAAAGCAAGAGAACAATTTGTTTCGGCATTGTTTAACACCTATCCACATTTGATTAGCGGTATGGAACGGCTTGACACGCGGATCATGAATGGTGAAGTCGCTAATCTTACTGAAGAGGTTACCGCTGTTGCCAAGCTTGGGGCGGAAGGACTGCTTGCGGTTGGCATTAAATCTAATCGCCGCTTTCCTCATGGCCTCGGGATTTTAATTAAGCTTGCCTCCGGTCCATCAGAGCGCACCCTGGAACTGATATTCATTGAGGTTATGCGGCGCATCGGACTGGCAGATGGTGCAAAACAAGAAGATCCTTTGCCGTTGCACCTCAAACGTTGTTATCATATTTGACTGACCTAAAGATGAAGCAATGCCAAGCGCGAGGGTTTCTTGAATGTTTGGACGCGGCTGTTCGATTGTTGGAGCAGTGCATGTACCGGCTTTGCCAGGTGCCGCACACTATTGCGGCAACATGGAAGAGATCCTGGCAAAAACACTCTTTGATGCACTTACTTACAAAGAAGCAGGCGTAGATGCTCTCATTCTGGAGAATATGCATGATGTGCCTTACCACTGCGGATTTGTTGAACCTGAAACAACAGCAGCAATGACAACAATCGCCAATGCCATCAAATACGAGTCTATGCTTCCCACTGGTGTTCAACTTTTAGCTGGTGCAAATATCGAGAGCTTAGCGGTTGCGATTGCTGCTGGTCTCGATTTCATTCGAGTTGAAGGTTTTGTTTTCGCACACATTGGTGATGAAGGAATACATGAATCATCTGCGGCCGAATTGATTCGCCGGCGTCACCATTTGAAAGCAGACAAAATCAAAATTTTTGCAGACATAAAAAAGAAACACTCATCTCACAGCATTACAGAAGACATTAGCCTCGTAGAGACCGCCAAAGCTGCCGAATTTTTCCGAGCCGATGCGGTTGTGATTTCAGGTAAGGTCACTGCTCATCCGCCCCGTGTTTCATCGGTAGAAGAAACAAAAGCAGCGATTTCGATTCCAGTTGTGGTTGGGTCCGGCGTAACAGCACAGAATATAGATGAATACATGAAAGTGAGCGATGCCATCATTGTCGGTTCCGATGCCAAATATGATGGCAAATGGCAAAACCCAGTTGATCCTGAGCGCGTTGAAAAACTGATGCAGCGCGCTAGAAGTTTTGGCTTAATAACTGCGTAAATTTTTTAAACCGCTCCAGGGATCACTAGCTGCTTTAGCTGGTTTGCTTACGTGATCGTAAGCTGTTCTTGTTCGGGATGCGGATCGGCTGGTGGCTTCAATGGTGCTATAGCTTTTTCTGTGTGCGGTTTCGTAATTGCGTCGCATCGGACGAGGACGAGGCTCAGCTGCTGCTCCTTCAGCTTCTGGTGTCTTTGCGTTAGCATCTACTTGTTTGGCATGTGCATCGCTAGTTTCTTCTGCAATCGAAGTCTGCGCAACGTGAGGCATCTGAACGGGAATGGGCCCTGGAGTTCCAGGTTCACTAACAGCTTCTTCGGCAGCTTTTGTAGCTTGATTCACCGTTACAGGTTGAGTCACATTTGTAGGTGCAACTGTTGTACGCACAGGGATAGGTGGAGTTACCCCCGCTTGTACCCCCACTTGTTGTGGCATCGTGTCCTTGTGAAAGGAGAGAGCCCAGCCGACAACTATTGTTAAACAAACAGCACAGGCAGCAACTCCTGCCACTATTCGTGATACCGGATGCTTTTTAACCTTCTTACTCGTTTCTTGTATTTGTTCAAGAGGAGTAGAACGCAAAATTTGGCTGCGACCGGCTCTTGGAATTGCTATCTCCAGATCGGCTCTAAGATGATCCATCGATTGATGCCGATCTTTTGGATCTTTAGAAAGTGCCTTCATGATTACTGCTTCCAGGCGTTCCGGAATGTAGAGATCCGGGCGGGCTTCAGCTATCGTTTTGGGAGGTGAACTTACGTGCTCAAACATGGTTTCAACCATGGTCTTGCCTAGAATGGGCAATCTTCCTGTGAGGGCCTCGTAAACGACAATAGCCATGGAATAAACATCGGAGCGATTGTCGAGATCGAGTCCCTTGCACTGCTCAGGGCTCATATAAACTGGACTACCGCAAACTTCACCAACTTGAGTGAGCTTTTGGCTTTCGGTGCCTGTCAAAAGTTTAGCGACACCAAAATCCACAACCTTGACGAAATCTTTGTCACCATCAAAATTGATCAAAACGATGTTGCTTGGCTTTAAATCGCGGTGAATAACGCCTTGTTTGTGCGCATGCTCAAGAGCATCACAAGCTTGTGCCATGATTTTGATCGTTCGCTCAACTCCGATTTGGCCTTCTCTTTTGATCTCATCAGAAAGTGGTGTGCCTTCAAGATAGTCCATCACTATGTAAGGCTGACCGGTAGGTGAAATACCAAAGTCGTAAACGCTTATGACGTTGGGATGATTGATGCGGCTTGCTGCTTTGCTTTCGTGCTGAAATCTTTTTACGCTCATTGAGTCTGTAATGAGCTGGGCTTGCAACATTTTGATTGCAACGATGCGGTCCATAAGAGCGTGGCGAGCCTTGTAAACTACGCCCATACCGCCTTGTCCTAGGACGGATAAAATCTCATAATTGCCAGCCAGAATTGTGCCAATCAGTGGATCTTGAACGACACTGACAAGGAGCGTGCCATCGTGAGGGCACGCCGCGACTATGCCAGTAAATTGGCGGTGACATTCGATGCATACCTTGCGATCGAGTACGTTTTCGATGTTGTCCAATGCCACTTTTAAAAGACCACCAACACTCCGCCAAAGAGAACCTATTCAGAGTAGCCTATTAAGCATTATTAATGTACCACCCTTTCGACCGGACGACGCGCTTCTCGGCCACTCCGTTATTCACTCAAATTGACTCAAGACCGGGTCTGGTATTGGCAAAGGCTCGGTAAGAATGGAGCCATGCGCAACTGTCAAAATTAAAGCTCCTTCAAGCCATGCCGGCTCAAAGCCAGCCAGGTGGGTGGTTGAAATGATGGTTTGCATATCATTTTTAACAAGGGATAAAAGAAGTGACTGGCGAGCCAGATCCAGTTCAGCGAGCACATCGTCAAGGATGAGGATAGGCGGCTCATTTAGGGATGCGTTGAGGTGTTGAAGTTCAGCTAGTTTGAGGCTGAGGACAAGCGAGCGCTGCTGCCCCTGGCTGGCATAAGTGCTCGACTCCTTGCCATTGAGCATGAACGTAATGTCATCGCGATGGGGCCCACAGAGTGTTTGTTTGCGTGAAATTTCGAGGAAGCGATTGTCTCGAAAGGCCCTCAAAAGTGTGCCGGCAATTTGATTGCGATCAGGCAGTGGTAGTGCCTTGCCGTTTTCAAAAAAGGCGAATCGTTTTGCCGATACCTCCTGTTCGTCTTCCTGATCGGATTTTTCGGGCACTTTCAACTCATAGGAAAGCGACAGTTCTTCTTTATTTTGTGAAAGTGACTGTTGATATTCCATTGCTTTTGGCAAAATTTCCTGCAGCAAGGAGAGGCGCCGTACGACTATGTTGGAGCCATATTGGGCTGCTTGCTCATCCCAAACTTTTAGCTCCTCACGCTTTGCTGTTGTGACGGTCCCTTTTTCGAAAAGCGTCTTGAGAAGGCGGTTGCGCTGCGATATCACTTTTTGATATTTACTCAACTCTTCATCGAGAGATGGTTTAAGCGTGACAAGTAGGCGGTCGATCCATTCGCGCCGAAACTTAGGCCCACCGCGCACTAAGTTAAGATCCTGACTTTTAAAACTAACCGATGCGAGGTGACCGCGCAGGTATTTCATGAGACCGTGGCTAACACCATTTACCTTCACGGCTCGTTCGACACCGCCTTCATCTTTAGTGGCATTGCCAGATTTCCTTTTAAGAGCAAGTGAGGCAGTTTCGCTGCGGCCATGCGAGTCGAAAGCAATTTCAAGTAGTGTTGCTTCTTGCCCGTTCAATATTAGTTCTGTGTCGCGATTGGCACGGTCTGAATAACCATTTGAAAAAAGTTCAATTGCTTCCAGGAAATTCGTTTTGCCCTGCGCATTTTCGCCAATCAGAATATTGCGTGTCGGACACAGCGCCGCACTGGCCTTTTGATAATTGCGAAAGTTGGTGAGATTGACGCTCTTTACGAACATTGCAAAATTGATTTACGGGCTTCCTGGCAATCTAAAGAAATCTGTTTCTTGAGCTCATCTAAGCCGGCAAATTTTTGTTCGTCGCGAAGGTGTTTTAAAAAGGAGACATCGACGCTCTTGCCGTAAAGATCTTCATCGAAATCGAGAACATGGACCTCAACGACCGGTCTTTGACTGGAATTTTTTTCATTTTCTTTAAAAGTCGGACGATGGCCAACGTTTATAACACAGGGGATCGGCTTGCGATTGTCTATCGCTATTTTGCCTGCGTAGACGCCAATTTGCGGAATGACTTGAAATTCGTAAAGAGAAAGATTGGCGGTTGGGAAACCGATTGAACGCCCGCGTTCATCGCCCTTTATTACTTGTCCATAAACTGCATAAGGACGAGACAAAAGACTATTGGCACGATCTAACTGACCGGCAAAAAGCGCTTCTCTTATTTTTGAACTTGAGACTTCCTCTCCCCCAAAATCCACTTCCTGAGCAACTTTTACGGAAAAGCCCAGCTCGTTGCCGAGTTGTTTTAGTAGATCTGGATTGCCTTCACGGTCGCGTCCGAAATGGTGGTTATAGCCCACCGATATCGATTTGGCGCCCATGGCACCTACGAGAATATTCTCGACGTATTCTCGAGGGGTGAGTCGGCAGAGTTCTTCATCAAAACAAAGCACGAGCGCCGCTTCCACACCCAACTCTTCAAATAGAGAAAGGCGCTGTTCTATGACCGTTAGCAAAAGCGGGGTTGAACCCTGCGTGAGGGTGCGTGGATGGTCTCTAAACGTAACCACACCGGGCGTCACACCCAGCCGTCTGGCTTCTTTTAGCGCGCTACCGATTACTTCTTTGTGACCGGCGTGTACACCATCAAAAAAACCCAAAGCTATAGCTGATTGTGAAAGGAGTCCAGGTTTGGCTTCGAAAAAGGTTTCCAAGGAAATTTCCAGTTTGAAGGATTGAAAGAGTGTTGATACAAAACTTGAAAGATGAGAACAACTGGAGACATGTGTCTGATAGCCGGGGTTTCGACTAGTATTTTATCCCAACGCTCCACGACGCGCTTACGCTAGATAACTTTCATGTGGAAAATAAGGTCATTCACGCTAACGACCACTTGTGTTCCTCTCTCGTCGGAAAATGGCTGCAAAAGCGCTGTTACAAAGAGTGAGCGTAGAGGCTAAGCGCCTGTTTGTTTCAGGCTTTTGCACGGCAATTATGCTAAAATTTCGCCTATCAGGCTTATGGTGAAATTGTTTTTGTTTTACTGCTGATGTCATTTTCCCTGAAGTTAGTCATTGCATTGGCTGGCTCAGGCGGGGATGTATTAGCGACATAAGTTTTAGACAGAATCCCAGTTGGTGAAGAAAAGAATGCCGAAGAAGGAACCTCCCGCGAACGACCCTAAAGATGACGTAAAGGAAGAGATCAGCAAGAAAGATGCTGCCCCTTCTAATGGTGCTACGAATGGTGCCTCTAGTAGTAATACGAATGGTAATTCGAACCATGTCGAAGGTTCTTACGATGCTTCTAGTATCGATGTTTTAGAAGGTTTAGAAGCGGTTCGCAAACGCCCAGGTATGTACATTGGCAGTACCGGACCGAAAGGTCTCCATCACCTGGTTTGGGAAATCGTAGACAATTCGGTTGACGAATCCTTAGCCGGATATTGCAAAAATATTGAGGTAATCATCAACCCAGATAATTCCATTACCGTCGAAGATGACGGTCGGGGAATTCCAACTGATATAGTGGAAAAGACCGGTAAAAGTGCCGTTGAAACTGTTTTCACTGTGCTTCACGCTGGTGGCAAATTCGGTGGCTCTGGATATAAAGTTTCAGGCGGTTTGCACGGGGTTGGTGCTTCAGTTGTGAACGCACTTTCAGAGCGTCTGGATGTCGAAGTTTATAGAGACGGCAAAATCTATCATCAGATTTATCGCAGAGGCGATGCAGACGGCGGACTGGCGATAACCGGCAAAACCGACAAGCGCGGCACGAGAGTCACATTTTGGCCGGACAACACTATTTTTCATGACATCAATGAAGAAGGTGAACGCAAAGAGATTGTTGTTGAATGGGAAACTCTCGTTCATCGCTTAAGAGAAATGGCGTTTCTCAATAAAGGCTTAGGCATGACTCTCACTGATAAACGTGTAGAGCCAGCAAAAACTGAGCGCTACCACTACGAAGGTGGGATTGCTAGTTATGTCGAATATTTGAATAACACGCGTACGACATTGCACAAGCCACCTATTTATTTCGAACACCAACGCGACCAAATTAACGTTGAAGTTTCAATGCAATGGACGGACATGTATTCCGAATCCGTTTACACCTTTGTAAATAACATCAATACCAATGACGGTGGAACCCACCTTACCGGTTTTCGCAATGCCTTAACTCGGGTAATCAATGATCATTCAAGAAAAGCAAATCTCGTCAAAGAAAGTGATGAAAAATTCACAGGCGATGATGTGCGGGAAGGCTTGACCGCAATTGTAAGCGTGAAGGTGCCCGAACCGCAGTTTGAAGGACAAACCAAAGCACGTTTGGGTAACAGAGAAGTACAAGGTGTAACGCAATCCGTTGTATCCGAAGCTTTGGCTGAGTGGCTTGAGCTCAATCCAAAATCAGCCAAAGATATTGTCAATAAGGCTCTCCAAGCAAGGTTGGCACGTGAGGCTGCTCAAAAGGCCAAACAAAGTGTAAGGCGACAAACGGCTCTGGAAAATTCTTCTTTACCCGGCAAATTAGCGGATTGTTCAGATCGCGATCCGGCGAAATGCGAGATTTTTCTTGTAGAAGGTGACTCTGCCGGTGGTAGCGCTAAGCAAGGCCGTAACAGAAGCTATCAGGCCATTCTGCCCTTGAGAGGCAAGATATTGAATGTGGAGCGCGTTCAACCAAGTCGAATTTACGAGAATACTGAAGTACAAGCCATGATTCAGGGACTTGGTTTAGTTGTTAAAGAAGAGGAGGAGGAAAACGGCAACGGCGGCAACTCCAAGGGAGTTGGAATGCTGCGTCCAAATGCCACCAACTTAGACCTTTCGAAATTGCGATACCACAAAGTGGTTATCATGACGGATGCCGACGTCGATGGCAGTCACATTCGCACTCTTCTTTTGACATTCTTTTTCCGTTATGCCCGTCCCCTTGTGGAACAAGGTTATGTCTACATTGCTCAACCACCTCTTTTCCTCGTCGAAAAGGGCAAGCGTCATGAATACTGCTTCAATGAGCACAAACTTGAAGCTGTGCTTGCCGAACTCGGTGAGAAGGCGACTGTGAAGCGGTTTAAGGGACTAGGTGAAATGATGGCGGAACAGTTGTGGGATACCACAATGAATCCGGAAACACGCACCCTTAAACAGGTAACCGTTAATGATGCCTCAGAAGCAGATCACATTTTCGATCTCCTAATGGGAGAAGCAGTCGGACCTCGTCGCGACTTTATCGAAAACCATGCCCATGAAGTTTCCAATCTCGACGTATAAAAGAGGAATGGTGTGATCAACGTAGCCAACGTTGTCACTGTGGCTCGGGTTTTTCTCGCTCTATTCACGCTCTCTCTTTTATTTCTCCAAGGTGAGAGCAATCGTTGGGCGGCTTTCATTCTTACCATTCTGGTAATCTGGGCAGATGGGCTGGACGGCTTTTTTGCCCGTCTATTGAATCAGTCTTCTAAGTTTGGCGGCATGCTCGATATTGCCGGCGACCGTGCCGTAGAAATGGCTTATTGGATTGTTTACGCCGTGCTTGGCTGGGTGCCCGTTTGGGTACCTCTGCTTTTCCTCATACGCGGAACTTTTGTGGATGCAATCCGCGGTTATCTAAGCGAAAAAGGCTTCACCGCATTTGGTGTCAACACAATGATGCAAACGGGGCTGGGAAAATTTTTAGTTGCTTCAAACTTTAGTCGTTTTACCTATGCTGTGGTAAAAGCTGTCGCCTTTTGCCTTTTGATCGCCGCTCATATCAATCTCAACCCCGAATGGCATATTGGCGAAATAGCCAATGTTACCGTGTACCTCGCCTGTATCTTCTGCGTACTGCGCGGTCTACCAGTTCTCTTAGAGGCTCCTGCCTTTTTTGTCGAGACGGCAAAAAAGGACTAAGTTTAGGGTTGATTGTCACCTGCTCAGTGCAAACCTAGGTTGCGTGGGTAGGTGACTTTTTAGTTTGTTCGGAGCTTGCGAATAGATCGAACGCTTTTGCAATTACACGTTGCGGATCGAACTGCGTTAGGCAAGGTCTATCGATGCAGGTCTTTTTGTAGTGACATGGTCTGCAGGCGAGTTGGTCGTCGTAAAGTGCTGCATGTTGATCGCCGAAGGGGCGCCATCGGACAGGGTCGGTTGGACCGAAAAGGGAAATGGTTGGTGTGCCCACAGCTGCACTTAAATGAGCTGGTCCGGAATCAACACAAAGCGACAACTTCATACGCTCATAGAGAGCAAGGCTTTCACGCAAAGTTAAGCGACCAGCAAGATTCAAACATGGTACTTGTGACTGTCGTGCTAGCTCCTCATATAAAGGAATGTCGGATGCTGCTCCAGAAAAAACTGGTTCAAATCCTCGTTCTTTATATAGTGCTTGGATAATCTTCGCCCAATGTTCAAGTGGGTACATTTTGTCCGGATGAGCAGAGGCGGCGTGAATCAAAATATGGTTGCCATCTGCAAGCTCAGGCACTTTGTTTGAAAGGTCTTTGCGTTCTTCTTCGCTTATGAAAGCTTCTAGATAGTTATCATGTATTGGAATATCTACAGCTCTAAGAACATCGAGCGTCGATTCAACTTCATGTATGTTGGTGTTAAAGGGAGCAGTATGCGTTAGCAAAAAATTGCGCCCTTTAGCGGCGTACCCAATCCTTCGTTTGGCGCCAATTAAAAAAGAAAGTGCGGCTGATGAAAGAGAGCGTTTCAGAACAAAAGCTGTGTCGTAATTCTGCTTACGAAGGTGCAAAGCATAAGTCCAAAAACTTCTTTTTTCGCCTTGCCCTTGATCGTATTTGTGGAATCGGGTGGTATCAAACTCAATCAAGTCGTCAACATAAGGACAACCTGCCAGCACTTTGCCGCTTTGAGGACCGACCAATACATCTATACGGGCATGCGGCAATGCTCCTCTGAGATTGCGCAGAAAAGGAACGGTAAGAATGGTATCGCCGATAAAACGATATCGCATAACAAGTACGCGGTTAGCATCTGCAAATGATGGTGGAGAGTTACTCATTCGATGGGCTTGCGCTTTTCTCCAAAGAGTTGTCTGCATTTAAAGTCTTGTTTGAAGACTTCTTGTTCAATTCCATTTGAGGCATTCCTTCGGGCCAGATTGTTTCAAGATCTAAGGCATACACCGGAACATCAAGGGAAAGATGTTGCATTTTCACGGCATCCTTAGCTGTGGTCACAAAGAAGTCTGCTTCGCTTTCTTTCAGCATGGCTCGTAAATTGGCGAAATCACCGGCTTGGTACCAGTGATGATCAGGAAAAAATCTTGTCGCGATAACCGTCAAACCTAAGTCATTCAATACGCTCTTGAAAGATTTTGGACGGGCAATTCCACAAAACGATAGCGTTGTCCGTCCACGCAAAGCATTGACGGGCAATATTTCATTGTTAGGACTGGAAATGTTTCGCCATTGCTTCGGAATTATTCGGCAACTGCAAATGGCAGCAAAGGGAGCTAAATCGACTATAGAGCTTCTCATATTGCGGATTTTTAGCTGGTCTGGTGCTTCGGGTAGTTTTGTGATTACAACATGCGTTGCACGTTTAAGGGCGCTATAAGGTTCTCGCAATCTGCCGGCCGGTAATAAGGAATCTTTTTCAAATTCGTCGTTGTAATCAACCAGGACAATATCGATATCGCGCTCCAATTTATAGTGCTGAAAGGCATCGTCTAGAATAATCAATTGGCAGCCGAATTCTGTTATGGCCTTTTTGCAAGCGCTAACGCGGTCTGGGCTTGAAAGAACAATGGCTTCCGGAACGGATTGAGCAATTAGCATAGGCTCATCGCCGGATACGGTGACGTCTTGAAAATTGCTGCGTCCGTTCCCAACCACCACTACGCCTTCGTTGGCAGGACGCTTGTAGCCTCTGGAAATGATCGCTGTTTTTATGCCTTGCCCAATGAAATGTTGGGCTATCGAAATCACAACAGGTGTTTTTCCGGTGCCACCAACTGTGATGTTACCTACGCTGATAACCGGCACTGTCATTCTATGCTTCCGTCTAAGCCCGGAAGTATATGAAAGGCGATGCAAAAAATTTCCCAGCCCGTACAAAGCGGACAGTGGCAAACACAATTGCTTGAGAAGAAGTTCAGTTGTGTTCTTTGGATTACCCCAAGACATTACTCAATTCCTTCCGCTCAGACAAAAGATCAACTACGCCATCAAGTGCTCTTTCTACTGCCCCTTGGTTTGCGGTGAGCCACTTTCTGCCAATTTCTCCTTTGTGCTTACGCAATTCCGCATTGGTTAGCAGCTCAAAGAGAAGCGATTCAACTTCAGTACTTGTCTTGCCGACTAGAAGAGCACCGATGGAAGTAAGTATCTCTGCGGTGTCTTTTGTTTTGAACAAACGCGGACCACATGCAGCAGCAACACTAAATGCATATGGCTCAAGTAAATTGTGTCCTCCAACATTTGCAATAGTGCCGCCTACGAATGCAACTGTTGCTAACCCGTACATCTTTGATAGAGAGCCAATCGTATCAACTATCAATACATCGTTTTTCTGTTCGAATGCTTCTTCTTTGGAAAATAAGCGCGGTCTGTAACCAGCATTCTGAACTATCTCTTGCACACGTCCAAAACGCTCCGGATGCCGAGGTGCAATGATCAATTTCAAATTATTCTGGCCAAAATCTTTTCTGTACCGATTCAAAACATTGAGAACTAGCTCTTCTTCTTGTTCGTGTGTGGAGCCGGCGACCAAAACCATATCATCGGATCTTACATTTGTTTTGCCTTGCAGCAAAGCTATTTCATTTGGGTTTATTGAAGTGAAGTTGTCGTATTTGAGATTGCCGAATACTTTTGTAGGCAATGACTCTCCGCCTATTCTTCTATAACGGGCTTCCTCTATTTGCGTCTGTGCACCAATCAATGAGAAGTTCCTAAGTACTGGTCCGAAGAACATTTTCAACCTCTCATACGTGCGCGCCGAACGCGGTGACATTCTGCCATTTAGGATCGTAATCGGTATCGATTGCTTGCGGCATTCAGTTGCAAAAAACGGCCATAACTCAGTTTCGACAATGACTACAAGTGACGGTTTAATCACTGAAAGTGCTCTTCTTATTGGTATGGCGAAATCAAACGGGAAGTAAAATATCTCGGCAAAATTGCCTGTGCGTTCCCGTGCCAATTTGTTGCCAGTCTCAGTTGTTGTCGATATGACTATTTGATAGCCAGGAAACTTTTGGTGAAACGCCTGGACAAAAGGATAAATCGCGTTGAACTCGCCCACTGAAACGGCGTGAAACCATACCACTTTGCTTTTGTCGCGCAAGCTTTCAATGAAATTGTTCGGCAAAAAGCCGAACTTATTGAACAAACCGGCTCTTGTTTTAGGTTTGATGAGCAAAAATGGCCCTGCCACAAGAAGTAACAGCGCAAGAAGAACCTGGTAGACCAGTAAGCAGAGTGTTTCCATTACGTGTTGGCGGCGTAAGCCAGTCAGAAAAGAGCGCCTATATTACCGAGCTTGTAAAGAATCTGCTAGAGTGCCGGCTTCATCTACCGCCTGCGTTCGGTTCCAGCTCTTTGCCAATTGCTCCTACCGCTGTGAACGTTTCTTTGGCTGTTTCAACGATCTGGTCTGTTTCCTCTGTTGCTACTGAGATTTCATTGAGGTTAGCTATGAAAGCACGCCAGTGTGTCATGAAAGTGTCCCCGTAAGGGTCGAAATAGCGCGTGCCTTCGCCGTTAAATCCATAATGCTCTTTCAAATTTTTGGCGATGAATTTGCCACCGTGTTTGCTGCCAAGCAAGACATAGTGAATGCCTAGAAGCGAAATCGGCTTGTTTGCAGCGGCCGCATCTATAACAGACAGAAATTTGGCGGTGGCAGGAAGAGGCTTAATACTGTCTAGTTCCAATCCGAGTGTATCTAAATCATCACGCAAGTAAGGCACTTGATACTGCAATTGCGAGACAACCTGTGAGAATCGCTTGTCTGATTTCTCACTTTCGTGAATGAATTTCTCCAATCGATCATGCACTAAATACAACTGTGCAAGATACGAGCCGTAAAGTGATAGCGGCAATGTGCCTGCCGTTAGGAGAGATTGAAAAACACTGCCTTCTGCCGAGTCGTGATATGGACGAGTAGAAGTTTTCAAATTTTCTGAAAGCGTCATTGTTTGCATAATTCGTCCGCGCGTTAACTCCGGTTTTTGCCTTAGGCTTGGCTCTAATACCAGGCTAAAGTGTAACCCACAGTAGCTATCTCTTGTTGGATTTGGTTGATATCTATATCTTCACATTTGCTTACAAGTGGTCAAGTATGACCTGGAAACTCACCTTTCCTTAGTTTGTTTAACTTGAATTTGTGGTTGCAGATCCAAGATGATTAAGGTGGCACTACACGCGATATCAGTTATTGCTTGCTAGATAGGAAAAACAATGGACGGAGTCGGCACAATTCTTCAGTGCGGCATCCCATATCTAGGCGTTATTGGAACTCTGGCGGGAGTTTATCTCACTCATCAACTCTGGGCCCAAAGAGAAAGAGAAAAGGAAAAGGACTTACGATCTTTTGAGCTGTTACAGCGAAAAATCGATGAATTCTATAGTCCTATGTTGTCCATGTGCGCCGAACTACAATTACGTAGAAAAGTGTTTCACGACATTCGCAATGATGTCGCGGATCTGTATGGCAAACATAAAGCATCGAAGCACTTCCGAACAGCTGAGCGATATAGTCAAGAGTATCAATTTCTGACTGCAAAAGAAGTAGAACGTTATCGCAAAGTAGAAATACCGATGCTGAGAGATATGGTCATGCTCTTTCGCTATAAGGGTTGGCTTGCGGAAGGCACAACCCAGGCTCATCTTAGTTCGCTAATGGGCTTGTTGGAAGTACTCGAATTGAAGGCTGAAAATCGCACTCTTATCGATTTGCTTTCAGGCGTGCGCACCACTGAGGAAGTTTTCAAGTTGCTCCAGGAAGATCTAAAACTGAATAGCGACAGGTTACTAAATGCACTTGGTGAGCATCCAACCTTGACGGACTATCAAATTCGCCCGATATCAACGTTCTTGCCAAAAGCTTTAACGACATTAGTTTCAACTCAATCTGAGCCGAAAGAAAACCGAATCAGCGTTATTGCAAACGCCGGTTAGAGTCGTTTAAAGAACAGTTAGAGAAGATCGAGCGCATCGACATCAAGTGCGACAAAAGCACCACTTTCGCTCTTGCGATTGCGGAAAAACTCGATGATTGCTTTACGCCCTTCCTCACCCTCCCTGTTCTTGATAATAAGGTGCACTCGATACTTGTTGCGTAGTCTTTCTAAGAGACAGGGAGCCGGACCGAGTATTTCTATTTGAGTGAGGTCTCGATTGTCTTCTAGGAAATTTCCCAGCTCCTCAACAATGAGATCACACTCGCGCTCGGCTTGCTCTGCATCTTCTGTAGCAACAACTACTCGTAAAAGCTGAGAGAAAGGGGGATAAAAATAGGCTTTGCGTGCTTCTATTTCAGCTGCAAAGAAACTGTCGTAATCGTGAGCCTGAGCCCAGATTATCGCAGGCATATCTGCGTTGTATGTTTGCAATATAACCTTACCTGGTCGCTTGCCGCGACCGGCGCGACCGGCAACCTGAGTTAGCAACTGGAAGCCGCGTTCAGTAGAACGATAGTCTGGCATGTTGAAGCCGGCATCGGCGGCAAGTACTCCTACAAGAGTAACCTTTTCTATATCCAATCCTTTTGCCACCATTTGTGTGCCAATTAAAAAATCTGCACCTCCTTCTGAAAAATCCGTCAGAATTTTTTCATGGGCGTCTTTTTTGGTTGTGATGTCACTGTCTAACCTTAGAATTCGTGCATCTGGAAAACGGCTTCGCAGCTCTGCTTCAACGCGTTGGGTGCCAAGACCATATTGTTTGATAAATGGACTTCTGCAAGACGGGCACTCATTGGGATTACCAGTTTGGTATCCGCAATGGTGACAAGCCAGATGTCCCTCCGGTTGAGAAACACGACCGGGTATTTTGTTAAATGGTTTTTGATGGTAAACCATTGCCACACTGCAATTTTTGCAAGTTACGACATAGCCGCAAGCTCGGCAAAAAACATGGCTGGCAAAGCCGCGACGATTCATAAGCAAAATGCCTTGCTCCGAATTTGCCAGACAATCAGCAAGTCCTTGTAAAAGCAGTTGCGAAAAAATAGAGCGATTGCCGTGTAGAAATTCCTCGCGCATGTCAACCAAAACTGATTCCGGCATAGGTTGATTGAAAATGCGATGGGGAAGCGACAATATGCGGTGAGCATCCTTAGCTCTTTGGTATGTGGCTATATCGGGAGTGGCACTGCCAAGCAGAAGAAGAGCGCCGTGAATGGTCGCCTTTTTAATTGCTACATCTTTGGCATGGTATCGCGGCGATGGTGTTGATTGTTTGTAGCTCGACTCGTGTTCTTCATCCATTATGATGAGGCCTAAGTTCGGTAAATTTACAAGGACGGCCGAACGCGCTCCGAGTAAGACCTGTGCTTGCCCGTTTCTTAGCCTTCTCCATGTGTCATATCGTTCGCCTTGACTCAAAGCGCTATGCCAGATTGCCACCTTGTGGCCGAATCGTTCGATTAATCGGCGTGCCAGTTGCGGAGTCAAAGAAATTTCAGGGACTAGTAGCAGCGCGGTTCGATTCGATTGCAGCGTTTCTTCAATCAAACGAAGGTAAATTTCCGTTTTGCCGGAACCTGTAACTCCGTGCAAAAGCCAGGGTTCAACAGTTGTGTAGCTGTTGGAAGAACTCGTTTGACTAGCCAGAGCTGCATGCAATTCTTCTTTCAAGACGGTCCAAGCTTTTTCTTGAAATTCCGTAAGTTGGACTAGTTGATCTACCCGCAAGACATCGAAGCTCTCGACTAGATGAGAAAGTGGATTGCGCTCCCGTTCTTCATCTTTAAAGATAACCAGCCCTTTTTCGGACATACGTTTTAAGGTTGCTGAGCTTGTCCCCACACTTGAGACCAATTCAGCTAAGCTCATTTGTCCGCCATTTCGTATAAGAGCCTGGATGATTTGCTCGTGCCTTTTATCTTTGCTGTCAGTGCCTGTCCAGATCACAAATTTTGCTGTCTTCGGGCTTTGAACGGTAGTTTTTTCTGGCAGTTTTTCGATTAACCGCATATCGGTCAGAAGCGTCATGGCTTTGTAAAAACGAGCCTGTGTGCCCTTTGTCTTGCGCCGCCATCTTTGCCTTAAGGTCAAAACTGAAAGCGATTCGCCTTTCACTTCTTTAAGTACATCGGCCATGGCTTCGACATCTACATCGCCAAAACCTTCTAGTTTGCGTGGATCTATGCCTTCTACAATTTTGACGCGCCGCTTTATTTTGGGCGTTAGAAAGGACGGCACTGCGGCTGATACTACGTCAGAAAGAGTGGCTCCGTAATATTCAGCTACCCAGTTTAGAAAGGCAACATATTCAGGTTCGAAAAGGGGATCGGAATCTAAAACCTCAAGTATGGGTTTTGGACTTACACCCCTAGGTGGGCTTGCTGCCAGTGAAACAACATAGCCAGTTGCCTGACCTTGCGACCCAAATGGCACAAGCACCTGAGTACCGGCAAATGTATCTCCGGCTAGATCTTGAGGGATAAGGTAGCTGAATAATTTGTCGCGCAATTCCCGAGCTGGAACATCCAATATAACGTTTGCATATGCACGTGGAATGTCCATCAACAAGTTTTTCGCTCGTGAGCGCGTTTGAAAGCGGCGGTAATTCGAATAACCAGAGTACTGCGATGAAAACACGCAAGCAACCTCGTTTCATTTAGCTTTATAACAGAGCGACAAGTTTCAACTCTGTAAATTAATACGTTGGACCCGCCAAAAAGTTCAGGCACCAATCACATATTTTTTCCAGTGAAATTCACCAGCCACAGCATGTTTTGAAATTTCGAAATGCACATGGCTCAGAGGCTTGCGTGGCACGATGCTCAATGGCATGTTTGCTTCCTTGGGTGTGCGATCGCCCTTTTTGACATTGCAGCGTAGGCAGGCTGCGACAACATTATCCCAAGTGTCCATGCCACCCCGGGAGCGCGGCACAATGTGGTCGATCGTTAAGTCGTGTCTGCGTTCGAAACAATACTGGCACGTATAAGAATCGCGGTGCAAAACGTTGCGCCGCGATAGACTGATTTCTTTGTAGGGAATTTTGACGTAGTTTCGAAGTCGTATGACGGTTGGTAAAGGGAACTCCGCGTAGAGCAGTTTGCCATTGTGCTCAATTTGTTCGGCTTTTCCCTTCATCAAGAGCACAACAGCGCGGCGCCAAGTGCAAATATTCAGAGGTTCGTAGGATGCATTTAAAACAAGAACCTTACTCAACTGAACTCCCTTAGTCCGCTTAGCAATTGTTCACTCTGAAGATATTATAAAGACAAAGTTGTACGGTTGTCCACAAATACGCTGCTCATGAGGGTTGTGCTACAATCACCTATCGGTGCTGTGGTGTCCCCACAGGTTTCAGCCGACCCTTTTACCGACTCTTGTTGGACCGGTAAACCGGTATTTGCCCCGCGCTAAATGGGTGATTTAGCGTTTTTTAAAGGTGCTAACCCTGATCTGTTTCAGGACGCACGTAACCCGTAACTTCTAAGAAAGAAAGGAAAATAACCTTGTCAGTAGCATCTATGAGACAGCTTTTGGAGGCAGGCGTACACTTCGGCCACCAGACACGTCGGTGGAATCCGAAAATGCGGCCGTATATCTACGGTGAACGCAACGGCATATACATAATCGACCTTGAACAAACAACAAGGGCGCTGGACAAGGCTTGTGAGTTTATTCGGCAGTCAGCATCCGAAAAGAAAAACATCATTTTTGTCGGCACAAAGAAGCAAGCTGCCGACATTGTGGAAGAAGAAGCCAAGCGATGCGGAGCTCATTTCGTCAATCGTCGCTGGTTGGGTGGCATGCTCACTAACTTCGAAACGATACGTTTGCGTATCAATCGGTTAAAAGAACTTGAAGACATGCGGGAAAATGGCGATCTGTTTCGCCGCCCGAAGAAAGAGCAGGCTGTTCTCAATAGAGAGCTGTTCAAGCTCGAAAAATCATTAGGCGGCATTAAAAACATGCGCGGTCGCCCGGACATTCTCTTCATCGTGGACCAGAAGCGCGAGCTCATTGCCGTTTCTGAAGCGAAGAAGATGGGTATCCAAGTCGTCGGAATTATAGACACTAACTGCGATCCGGAAGGCATCGACTATGTCATTCCAGGCAACGATGATTCCATCCGTTCAATCAAGCTCATTCTGGGCAAAGTGGCGGAATCGATTCTAGAAGGCAAGCAAGGACAGGCTTACGTAAACCTTGAAGAAGAGAAAAAGCACGTTGAGGAAGTGGAAGAGGCTGCGGAGGCGAAAGTGCCAAGCCTGGTGAGTGTCGCCCATAATCCGGTAATTGAGGAAATCGAGGATCAATTCCTTGATTCCAACGACGAGTAAAGCTAATGCAGCGTGATTTAGAGACGCTGGTAATTATTTCAGGAGAATAAGAACATGGTAGAGATTTCTGCCTCCATGGTAAAAGAGCTGCGCGAGAAGTCAGGGGCAGCCATGATGGACTGCAAGAAGGCCCTCGTAGAAGCTGCCGGAGACTTCGAGAAAGCTTTTGAATGGCTGCGTCAAAAAGGTGTGGCAGTAGCAAGCAAAAAGTCTTCCCGGGTCGCTTCGGAAGGTCTGGTTGTCGGTCAGGTTTCCTCTGATGGAAAGACTGGTGTTCTCATCGAAGTGAACTGCGAAACCGATTTCGTTGCTCGCAACGAAGAATTTGTAAATCTGGCAAAGAGCATCGGCGAACTGGCTTTGAAAAACAAACCAGCTGATGTCGAAGCGCTTTTGAATGTCAAAACTGAAGCAGGCACACTCACAAATACATTGAGTGAAGCCGTAGCTAAAACAGGTGAGAATGTTGTCGTAAGGCGCTATGCGCTATTGGATCTAGGTTCCAAAAACGGAATCGTTGGTCTTTATGTGCATGCTCTTGGCGGTAAGATGGGCGCCCTGATTGAACTCGTTGCTAACAAGCCAGTCGATCAAGAAAAACTTGCTCCTTTCGTACGCGAAATTGCCATGCACGTTGTTTCTGCTAAACCGCAATACGTCACGCGCGAAGAGATCTCAGCCGACGTGGTTGAGAACGAGCGCCGTATTGAATCTGGCAAGGCCGATCTGGCTGATAAGAAGCCTGAAATTCGCGAGAAAATCGTTACTGGTCGCGTCGACAAAATATTTGCGGAGCGCTGTTTGATCGAACAACCATTCGTCAAAGAGCCAACCACAACAGTTGGAAAGATTGTGAGCCAGAAGGGGGCAGAAGCGGGTGTTGAATTGCATCCGGACAAATTTGTTCTCTTCATTCTTGGTGAAACACCAGCTGAAACCAACGGCGCAGGCTAGGTTCATCTAGAGTGTTGCGAAAAATTAGTTTGCTTACAGCTCGTAAGCTTAAGACTCTTTTTTGTGACTGGATATCCCAAAAGCCCGTAAAGTGCCACTGTGAGCAAAGCTGCTTGCAGTGGCGCTTATATTTTGTTCGAGAAGCCGTAAAATGAAAGCGCTATGATCCCTTCTGGGTTGATGCTTTGTTCCAGTAGGAAAAAGCGTTCAACCATCGCAGACAAATGGAACCACAATAAAATGGCACAACTGGCGTATCGTAGAATTCTATTGAAATTGAGCGGGGAAGCGCTCATGGGAACGAAAGAGTTCGGACTCGATCCCACCATTATTAATAGAATCGCTGAAGAAATTTCCTCTGCACACCTCAAATTGGGTGTTCAGATTGCAATAGTTGTAGGAGGCGGCAATATCTTCCGGGGCGTACAGGGCAGTTCCTGGGGGATGGACAAAGCAGCAGCAGATTATGTCGGTATGCTCGCTACAATCATGAATTGTCTTATTTTGCAGGAAGTAGTTAAATCGAAAGGCTCTGATACTCGGGTTCAAACGGCAATAGCCATGCCCGCCATAGCAGAGCCTTTTATTCGCTTGCGAGCGATCCGGCATCTCGAAAAGGGACGGATCGTCATCTTCGGTGGTGGCACCGGAAACCCGCACGTCACAACAGACACCGCTGCAGCTTTGCGGGCTGCCGAAATCAAAGCGGATGTGATTTTGATGGCTAAAAATGCAGTTGATGGAATATACAGCGAAGACCCTCGTATTAATCCAAGCGCTCAAAAAATAGGTGCGATTAGCTTTGATGATCTCATTCGGCAGAATCTCAAAGTAATGGATCCGGCTGCAGTTTCACTTTGCGAACAAAACAGCATTCCAATTGTTGTTTTTGATTTTGCAAAACCAGGCAGCATTGAAAAAATTGTTCTTGGTGACAAAGTTGGCACGCTTGTGGGAAAGCATCCAAGCTAGAAAGGGAGAAGAGAATGAGCACTGAAGCGGAAACTACAGATGCTAAATCGATCTTGGCGAAGGTCGAAGAGAAGATGAAGAAGACTATTCATCAGTTGGGACAGGAGTTCCACACCGTACGCACAGGCAGAGCAAATCCTGCGCTCATTGAGCGTATCGAAGTTGAGTACTACGGTACACCGACAGCCCTGCAAAGTCTGGCGAACATCTCGGTTCCCGACGGACGTTCCCTTTTGATTCAACCTTACGACAAATCAGTTCTCAAAGAAATCGAGCAAGCAATCCATAAATCACAGCTTGGGTTGACACCAAATAGCGATGGTACCGTCATTAGAATCAACATTCCTACGCCTACGGAAGAACGGCGTAAAGAGATGGTAAAAGTCGTCAAGAAATATGGTGAGGAAGCGCGAATTTCGATCCGCAACATCAGACGTGAAGGTGCTGATGACCTCAAGAAAATGAAGGCTCCCGAAGACGAAGCGAAAAAGAATGAGGAGAGTTTGCAAAAACTTACCGATAAATATGTAAAAGACGTGGACAAACACGTGTCGGACAAGGAAACTGAGATCATGGAAGTCTAGGACAAGGCGGTGCATTATGTGCGGAATCGTTGGCTATCTAGGTACTGCAAAGGCCGTGCCAGTGTTAGTATCAGAATTGAAATGCCTCGAATACAGGGGTTACGACTCTGCCGGAGTGGCTGTTATTGAAGAAGGGCGTTTGCGTGTCTTAAAGGCTGCTGGCAAATTGGCCAATCTTGAATTGCTTCTAAAAACCGAAAAAGCTTATGCAACCGTAGGCATCGGCCACACACGTTGGGCTACACATGGTGCCCCTACAGACAGAAATGCTCACCCGCACACCGACAGCGAAGGGCTTATCGCCGTTGTTCACAATGGCATCATCGAAAACTATCGTGAATTGAAAGAAGAGTTGCTTTCCAGTGGCTGCAAATTTGCTTCCGACACTGACACAGAAGTGGTAGCGCATTTGGTATCGACCTATTACCGCGAACATAACGACATGCTGAAGGCAGTAATGACTGCTGTCAGACGTTTAAAGGGAATCTATGCTCTTGCTATCATGAACGTTGAAGAGCCCGACACAATCTATGCCGTTAACCATCACTACTCTTTGACTGTTGGTTTAGGTGAGAACGAAAGCTTTCTCGCTTCCGATAGTCTAGCCTATCGTCAATACACCAATCAGATGGTGCGCCTGGACCAAAGTGAAATTGCCGTTATTACAAAGAATGGCGTCAGGCTCTATGGATTCGACGGTGAAGAAGCTTCTCGACCACCAATCGCTTCCGATATCAATGCTTTCGTAGCGGACAAGGGGCAATTCAAACATTTCTTGCACAAAGAGATTAGCGAACAGCCGGTTGTCTTAAGACAAACCCTCACTAAATATATGCCGGACGTGAACAGGCCGGTTCTCCTGCGCAAGGCAGATACTGCCAGTAACGGCACGGCACCTTCAGCAGGGATCTCGCTCACCAACATGCAGCTGCGCAGCATCGAGCGCATACAGGTAGTTGCTTGTGGTACTGCTTATCACGCCAGTTTAATCGGCAAATACATACTTGAAGAACTAACAGGCATTCCTGTTGAAGTTGAAATTGCCTCAGAATGCCGTGGTCGCAAGCTCCTCGTAAACGAAAGAACATTGACCATTGCTGTTAGCCAATCTGGAGAAACAGCAGACACTCTTGCGGCGTTGAAAGATGCAAAAGGTCGTGGGTCATTTACGCTCGGTATCACTAACCGGGCTGATTCTCACCTTGCTCACTTAACTTCCAATTTGATCATCACCCAGTGCGGCATTGAAGTATCGGTAGCTGCTACGAAGACTTACGTTGCTCAGCTCGTTAGTTTCTATCTACTCGCCGTATTTCTTGCTGAAGAAAGAGACTCTGTTGATCCGGCAACACTTTTGGAATTAAAGAAAGGGCTCATGCTCGTTCCGGCCTTGCAAGAAAAAATACTTGGTCAGGAAGAAGAGGTTCGGCAAGCTGCAAATAAATACAAATCCGCTCAAGACGTTGTATTCATGGGACGTGGTTTCAATTACCCAACGGCCTTGGAAGGCGCTCTCAAGCTGAAAGAGCTGAGTTACATTCATGCTTCAGGTTATGCAGCCGGCGAACTCAAGCACGGACCAATTGCAGTTCTTGATGAAAAGGTGCCGGTCATAACCATCCTTGTGCCAGGCAAAGTCTACGAAAAGACTTTGTCTAATGCGCAGGAAGCCAAAGCCCGCAATGCCCAGATGATTTGCGTTGCCGTGGAAGGCGATCCAAACGTTCACCATACCTTCGACACAATATTGACCATACCGCCGATTGATGAGTTCCTGTCGCCGCTACTTACCGTTTTGCCGCTGCAATTGTTCTCCTACTTTATCGCAGAAGCCCTTGGTAAGGACGTAGACCAACCACGTAACCTCGCCAAATCAGTGACTGTTGAATAAAATATCCAAAACGACAAATTTTTCGGCAGCAATTCCATCCTTTTATATATTTATGACCTAACTCGGGCCTATAATTTTGTCGGCCATATACTTTTATTAACACCGGTTAATATTAGGCGGGCATCGGTTGATTGTTGGGCATATGTAACTGGGTGTGATTTTTCGCAGCGAGGCGTGCTTAAGATGCTTGAACGAAAAAAGCAGGGTGGAGAGTCGCAATTTAGTGTTGAGTTTCAGCACGATGAGAATGGCGAAATAGTTTGCCCACGCTGCAACCATAAGCAGGCTAGACGCGAACGCAATGTTTGCGAAGAATGCGAGAAATTTATTCCGGATGGTGAAATCCGGATGGGTTGGAAATCGGATCCCAAAAAGCTTTATAGCGGAATGGAGAAGATCTTTCCTCAGGAAGAAGAGTCCGCTCCAGTCGTGAAGATGAGTGCAAGCCGTCGATCTTTTCATTGGCAATACATAACCCGGAATTCCATCGTTGTAGTAATTGGAATACTGGCGTTGTCTTATGGCTTATTGATTGCATACAAGTTGGCTATGGGAAAAACTGAGTGGAAGAAAATCGAACATTCGATTTGCGAATCAATGCCGAAAGAACTTACTCCACTCATTAAACAAATATGTGAGTGAGATGTGTGCCTGAGTGGTGTCTAGTCCTAGCGTTAGTTGCAACCACTCTTGCTTTCTTCTATAAAAGAAAGGGTAAACCATTTCTTACCCTGGTTTGTTTACTTATCGCTACCGGCGCTTTTCTATACCAGTACATTCCGCTATCACCGGAATCGACACCGGCACCAGGCTATGTAGATCCAGTTACCATTCTCAATACTGAATTGGTGCATGGTGAAGGTGAGATAGCCAGCGCCAAAGCGCAAGCTTATATGAATAGTCTGAAACCATCATGGTTGGATTGGTTGGATCTTCATCCAGTCGATCTTTATCCAGTTGTTGAAGTGCGCTGGCAAAGCGTTTTGCAAACAGGCATTCCAGACAATGCGCCTGATATTTTAAAAGCTCAAGCATCGATACTTGCTTTTGAAAGTGGTGACCGTGACTATGCACTTAAACTCTCAACGGTCAAAGATAAGAAGAGCAATCACAAGTTGATTAATTTGCTGAATCGAATTTATGATCCGCACAGGTCTCTTGACGAAAAGGCGGAATCGATTGAGGTCCTTTTGACACATGAGCTCAAACCGGGATGGTATCGTGATTGTGCGCTTGCGCGTGCTTGTGAAAAAATGGGACTTACCGATCGACTGTCTGCTCTTCAAGAGATAGTCGATAATCAATATAAAGAAATTGCCGCACAACAGTTGAAGTTCATGCTTGTAAGTGCCGGGGTAATTTTGCTGGGAATTTGCGCTTTTTTCCGGTGCCTCTATTTGCTTTTGCAAAAAAGACTTTTGAAAGTAGCCAGTGATCGGGCACCGGTTCCACAATTAAAAAGGGTCCGGTTCAGCGATTTATGGCTCACGCTCCTTTCTTCGTTTACGGCTCTCGCTCTTATCCACCTTGCTTTCAATAAAATAAATCTGCGTGGATTTCTCTCGGATGAGTCATGCGCAGGACTTGTAAGTTTGATAAGCGAAACTGTTCAAGCCATCGCATTTGGTACCGCTCTTTATTTCTGTGTATTTCGAACAAGGAAAATTCCTTTGTTGGCTTCTCTTGGTTTTCGCAAACCAGCAGTCAATCTTTTGCGTTTGTTCGGAGACACAATATCGGTTCTTGCCCTTATCATTCTTATTTCAACAGCAGTTGATCTTGTTCAACATTCCATGCAAGCGAATGTGGTTGTTTTTAATCCCGTAGTCGAAGAGCACATTGAAGCTGTAAAGGAAGCCGCCACCGCGCAACCGTTTAGTTTGGGCGCTTACGGAGTTTACTTTGCCTGGCTCGATGTATGCCTTGTAGCGCCCCTTTTTGAGGAGGTTGTGTTTCGCGGTCTCTTATTTGGCTGGCTGCGCACTCGCATGGGTTTTATTTATTCTGCTTTGCTTTCATCCGGCGTTTTCGCCTTAAGCCATTTTGATTCAGCATCATTTCCTGTGCAAATGGTCTTTGGCATATTACTGTCTTACTTGTATGAAAAGGATCGCACTCTTATTGCTCCTATCCTTTGCCACATCGCTCGTAACGCCTATGCTCTTGCAGCAATTAATGCGCTTTTTCAGGGTCTTGTATAGGTGTGATTAAGAACGTTTTGGGTTGCTCAGACTTACATTGTTGCCGGCTTAGCTGTTTCTGTAAGTGTCATTGGTTCTTCTTCGACAATCTTCGGCGTTATGAGCAGCATCAACTCCGATCTATTTCTGCCTTTGATAGTATTTCGGAAAAACGCTCCGATGACAGGAAGTTCTGCTGCATAAGGAATTTTGGCGATCGTGGCTTGCTCTTGTTCCGTAAACAATCCACCTAGAACGAGAGTCTGACCATCTTTTACGCGTACTTCTTGAGTTATGACGTCGCGCACTTCAAGCAATGTAACCGTAACGTTGCCCGGAAATGTTGTCGGCGGGCCGGTTGGTGCTGACACTTGCGGTCTCAATCGCATCGTTACGAATCCATCTTCTGTAACGCGTGGCAGCACATTTAAAAATATCCCTGCTTTTGTCAATTCAACGTTTGCTGTCACAACGCCCAAACTGACAGTAGATGTCACTTTGTGAATGACTTCAGTGGCGATTGTGATTAGTGTTTCTGTATTGTCGACAACGACAACGCTCGGATTGGCAACTAATTTTGCTTTGTTTGTCTGCAGAAGCAAATTCAATTGCGTTGTTAGAGCATCAGGTAAGGTAGCTATGTTTGCTCTGCCGCCTGCTTTGGTATTGAGCGTCAGTAAATTCAAAACCGACTGTGAAAAACTTTGCGCCTGCACACCAGCAGCGCTGGGCAGATTTGCAACCGGCACGGATGGACCGATTTGTCCTTGTGCTAAACCGGGCTGGATAGTGGTATTGGTAAGGGCAGTCTGATTGCCTAAGAGAGTTCCAGAAGCGCCCTGACCCTGAATGCTCAGTGCCACCCCTAATTGGCGAATAGCGGAATTGTTTAACTCCACAAGCGAGACTTGCACGTGCACTTCTTTTGGCCGTCTGTCTAACAAATGGATCGCTTCCTCTGCGGCGGCCACATCATCTGCGGTACCAACCACCACAACTTGGCGATTTTTGGAATCAGGAATAATTATTGACCCACCGCCATTTTGCTCAACAACATAGTCCGCTGAAATTTCCTGGAAGGCTCGCACTTGTTGAGAGCCAGGGTCGGTAGCGGCATTGTTGAAACCGACGCCTTCCTGCACAGCTACTCTTGTTTGACCGCGGACAGTGCGTTGCTGATCGAGTTTGCTGAATTGTCTGTTGGAAGTTTCTTCGCCGTTTTGTTCCGAATCTGAAGTTGAGCTGTCGCCTTGCTCTGTCACAGCACCTTCAGCTTGCATACCCGATGCATCGCGGCGCCGCTTTGAACTTGCTTGCGAAGAGCTTTCTGATTTCGTTTTGAATTCTATTTGTTTTTGGAAATCGGGCAATGCACCTTTGTTGAAAACGGATGCATAAATTATCATCGCTACATCATAAGGAGAGGCATAACTTAGTTTGAAGACTTTGGCGATTGGTCTATTCAAGCCGAGCTGAACCATTGCTTGGGTAGTTGCGATGATGACTGTATTGTTATCAAGAGTGCGGCTTTGCAATCCGGCAGCGGCTAAAACACTATCCATCGCTTCATTTAGGGTAACGTCGCGCAAATCGCCCGTTATTTTCCCTGATACCGACTTGTCGATGAGCAAGTTCAAGTTACCGCGTCGACCAATTTCCTCAATTACTTCTTTGACTGGCGTGTCACGAAAAGAGAGGTTGTGAATGAGCTGTTCGCGTGCAAAAAGTCGAAATGGTTTTCTGATCTGGACCGTGCCTACAGAACCTGGTAATTTGCTTGTAAGCGGCTGTTTTGGTCTTAAAGCTTGCGCCAGTGCATTGGATTCAGCAGCAGAGAGAGGACCTTTGCCCTGGTTTGCTCTCATCTCGTTTGCCAAATCTATGAGGCGATCGGAAGAGCTATTTGGATAAGCACCTTCGGATGCCGCACCCAAATCAATATCGCTAACTTTGGAAGCCGGTGAGCCGGCACCGCTCTTAGTGGCGGGAGCTGATGCCTGTTGTGCGCACCCAGGCAACGCCAAAACTAGCAGGAACCCTGCCGACAAGAAGGCGGAAAATACCCAACGGAACTTCAATTTCGAATTTTTTTACCCGGACACGCCTCACACATTTTACAGTGATGGTGTCAAAATGCAATGCTGAGAAGCTAGTGTCCTTGCCGTGGTTTTCTGCCGGAAAGACCAAAAATGGCGATCTCCAAATTGTTGCGTGCTTCAGCGAAGCGCGGATTCAGCCTGAGGGACAGGCGAAATTCGTTGACTGCATTTTGTACTTCGCCGCGGTTATACAAAGCATATCCAAGATCGTTCCGGGCTTCATAGTTAAGTGGATCAAGTGATACCGCTTGTTTTAATTCTTCGATAGCAGCATCGACTTTTTGAGTAGCATAGAGGGTTCTAGCCATAGCAATATGACTCTCGCTTGAATTGGGATTTAACAAGAGCGCTTCACGGGCGGTGCGTATGGCCGGTTGTATATCTCCTGCTTGTATAAGTGCCTTAGTCAAAGCAACGTGAGCTTCAGAGGAGTTTGGTTCCAGCGAAACAGCCTGCCGGGCTGCTTTTACTGCACCATCAACATCTTGCATGGTTATAAGAGCTTCAGAAAGACCTGTCAGGGCAACGGCAGTTGGTTTTATGCCAACAGATCGGCGATATTCGTTGATTGCTTCGGACATGTCGCCCCGGGCTGCCAGGCTATTGGCAAATAGATAGTGCACAACCTCTGCACCAGGTGCGATACTAAGAGCTCTTTTAAATTCCAAAGAACTTGCTTCCGGTTCACCGGCTTCGCCAAGCACTCGTGCCAATAATGCGTGCCCGGCAACACTTTCCTGTTTGAGCCTGTTGACGTGTCGAAACTCGCTTGCGGCACCTTCATAGTCTCCGGCAATATAGAGATAGGTGCCAAGCTTTAAGCGCAAAGAGGGATCATCGGAATGATCGGTGACTTGCTTTCTGAGTGTGATGATGAAATCGCCCACAGATTTCAGGTCTACCGTTACCGATTCAGCGCGGATTTGCTTGACGGCTGCTTCCAAATCGTTGAGATCGGATTCGTCCATTTTGGCTGTCTTTTCAGCCTTCTTTACGGGAGCAGATGTTTTGAGAGAGGTGGCAGGCGTGCTGATAGGCTCAGGACCATCACTGGTGGCAGCCTTCTTGCCGGAGCCTTTTGTAGATGTCCAGTCAAGAATGGCATCGTCTGCGGCCGGAGTGCTTTTCGTACCGGTCGTCTTGTGGCCAGTTCTTAACGCAGCCACGGCTTGCGTTCCAACAATTAGACTCAAAAGACATATACTGAGAATTCGGCTAGCAAATTTGAATCTTATGCCCATGGGTTCTCTATTTGTGCTAGTCGGTACAGAAACGTATACAGTTGCGTACAGGATAATAGCAAGCGAACATGATTTTGAGCGCTTACATCCACATTCCGTTTTGTTCGTATAAGTGCGATTTCTGTGATTTCGCAGCCTATGCTGGGCTTTTGCACCTGGCTCCCGAATATTGCGAAGTTGTCGAAAATGAGATTGAAATTCGTTTAAACGAACTAAGCGAGAATGAGAAGCCTCTTCTCACCTCCATCTTCTACGGAGGCGGTACGCCTGGTCTTATCGATCCAGCTTTAATAGGCGGGTTACACAAAAAACTTCTGAGCAGAGTTCAGGGACTTGCTGCCAACGCGGAAGTGACACTGGAAACGACACCACACTCCATAACAAAAGAAAAGGCCGAACAGTGGCTCGAATTAGGTATAAACAGGCTTTCCATTGGCATTGAGTCTTTGCAAGACTCAGAGTTGAAAACGATTGGCAGAGATCATACCGTCGAGCAAGCGCTTACTGGTCTTAAGTTAGCCATTGATGCCGGTTTCACCAATATCAGTTGCGATTTTATGTATGGCTTGCCGACCCAGACGCTTGCCAGCTGGCAGGACACGCTCAATCGCTTTATGGAGTTGAGCGCTGCCCATAAAGAAATCACCCATTTTTCGGCATATGCACTGGATCTCGCCAGTAAATCACCGCTTGCTATTGCGATTCCTCTTGATTCATCCCAATATCCGCCTGAAGAAGAATTTTTGAAAATTTATCGGGCTTTGGTAGATATTTCGAGAATGGCGGGATTCAAACAGTATGAAATTTCTAACTTCGCCAGGCCTGGCTTTGAATCTGAGCATAATTTGAATTACTGGAGCAATCAGGAATACCTCGCTTTCGGGGTGGGAGCTCACCGTTATCTAAAAGGGGTGAGAAGCTCCAACTGGCGGGCTTTGAAGCGATATCTCAGAGAACCGCTTGGACTTGAGCTAAACGAAGTAATAGACGGCCCCACCCGGCTGAAAGAAGGCATCATGCTTGGTCTTCGCAAAATGGAGGGCATTAATATTTCCGCCTTCGAAGCTCAATATGGCGTCAACCTGCTCAATACCTACGCTTCTCAGATTCTGAAACTACAAAAGGGGTCTTTGATTGAAGCCCAAAACGGTATGCTAAGGCTTACTTCAGAGGCTGTGCCGATTAGTAATCTTGTGATCGCGGAGTTTTTCTAAATCGCGGTTTTTCTAGTTCGTGCGGGCATTGTAACCAGTCAAAATTGATATATTTCAGGCTCTAAAGGGTATGCAGTTAACGGTCAGCGTGGAGGAGTTCCCTTTTCCTTTGAAGACCTGCCCGAAGTGCAACACCGAATATGAAGACAACTCTGCTGAGCTTTGCCCGGCAGATCAGGCTGCATTACGCACAATCGAGAAGGATCCCCTCGTTGGTTCTCGTTTAGCTGATCGCTACGAAATCGAATCCGTTATTGGCCGGGGCGGCATGGGTGTCGTATACAGAGCCCGCCAGGAACTGATGGATCGCAATATGGCGATCAAAATGCTGCACTCGCATATGGTGGCAGAACCGGAGTCGGTAAAGCGCTTCTTTCGAGAGGCAAAAACTGTTTCACAGGTGCGACATCACCACATAATTACTCTCTATGACTTCGGCATGAGTCCTAAAGGACAGCCTTACATCGTCATGGACTATCTTGAGGGGACAAGCCTCAAGAACGAAGTGAAGGAGAACGGGCCGCTGCCTTTTGAAAGAGCCGACATTCTATTCAGGCAAGTTGTGGAAGGTCTAGCTGCTGCTCACGCCATGGATGTCGTGCATCGCGATTTGAAACCGGAAAACATCATGCTCAGTAAGCAAGGAGATGGCTCCGATTGGGTAACGCTTGTCGATTTCGGTCTGTCCAAATTGAAAGATACTAAGGGCGGCGATGATCCGTATCAAATTACGAGAGTGGGAGATGTTTGCGGCAGCCCGCCCTACATGAGCCCAGAGCAGTGTCTTTCATCACGCATTGTCGATCCCCGCAGCGATATCTATTCACTTGCCATTGTTGTTTACGAATCACTATCTGGGAAGTTGCCATTCTCTGTGAAATCAGCAATTGAAATGCTCGATTGCCACCTCTATGTAACTCCCATACCACTTACAGCTGCAACGACTGATATGAAAGTATGCACGGAAGTTTCTCGTGTCTTAAACAAGGCGCTCGAAAAAGATCCTGAGAAAAGGCACCAGACTATTGATGAATTCGGATCCGAATTGCACGATGCAATTGGCCGTGATTCTCTTAAACTTAGAGCAATTAGACACCGCATCGAAGTAGCGTCATTACAAGGCATGCTGAGTGAAGCAAGCGTGCGAGTTCCAATCGATAAAACAACTTTGGCGGGTGTTCTTGATGGCGTGCACTTCCTCAAAGAACAGGCGAATATAGAACAGCAAGGCTCAACTATTCCACCAGGGACGGTGGCAGTGACAAAATCGCAAGTAATGCAGTCTGCAAAAACCATTTCAGCTGAAAACAACTACGATCTAGCAGATTGCCCATATTGTGGGTCGCCACTGCGTGAAGGCTATAAGTTCTGCCTCAATTGCCAGCGCCAGCTCGCCTCACCACAGGAGCTTGCAAAACTACGGCAAGTCTCGGGCAAAAATGCGCTGCCAGCCAGACGCCGTGGTGATAAGCATTCTGCAACGACCTATCGAACACGTGAAATGTCCAATCGAGGCGATAATCTAGTTTATATTCAGAAGGCACTATGGGTGGTGCTGTTCTTCGGATTGGCGTATGCGACCTACTCGGTGCTCGCTACAGATCAGCTCAAAGAATTATTTGCGCAGTTTGGACAGACATACTTCCACCCCAGACCCCAGTCTTAGGCGTATCAATAGGTGTATCCCTTAGACGTACCCTTAGACGTATATAGGATTAGCTAGGCTGCCAGGAACCTTTCATGGTTTGGCCGATTCGAAATCCTTGGATCAAATTGGTGCGCATCAGTTGATAGATTTCATGCAAAGCTTCGCTGTCGTCGATATCGTGCTTTTCCGACATGGCATTGATCTGCTGCATAGCAATAGCTGAGAAATATACGAATACCTCATCGCGTACTTCACCATAGCCTTGGTTGGGCATTCGCGAAATGGCTTTGCCAAAATCGTTGTTGATTGCTTCAACCAACTCTTGTGTTAGAGAGTCTGCGTAGAATGAATCCGCTTTTTTAGCCATTTTATCCTCAGTCTCCTATCGACTTGCCCAAACTGCAACTTGCTTTGCTAGAGACTAGCGAGAGTTTGCTTTACGAGTTGAATATCCTGCCACATCAACCACTTGGGACTGCCAACCGCTTTGGTGTCATTTCGCAGTAAATAAGATGGATGGAAAATTGGCATCACCTTAGCACCGCGATATTCGAACCATTTGCCCCGAATTTTACTTATAGGTTCCTTCAGTTGCAATACGTGCTGTACGGCAGTTGACCCCGCTAGAAGTATTATTTGAGGTTTTATAAAAGTAATCTGAGCTTCCAAGTAGGGCCGACAAGCGGCCGCTTCTACCTTTTCAGGCACCCTATTTTGTGGCGGACGGCATTTCACAACGTTGCATATGTATGTATCTTTTTTACGGTCTATCTCCACAGAAGCCAGTATTTTGTCCAATAGCTGCCCGGCTCGGCCGACAAATGGCACACCGGTTTCATCTTCTTTTGCACCCGGACCTTCGCCAATGATCATCAGCTTGGCTTTTGGATTGCCATCAGCGAACACAACATTAGTGCGTGTCTGGCACAGTCCACACAATTGGCAGTTTAAAGCCGCCAGGCGGGTCGCTTCGAGCGATGTGTAGTTGCCCAATTGTTGTCCAGACTCCATATGCGCCTGAGAGTCTTGTAATTTTTCAAAGTCGCTTAACGTAAGTTGTCCAGCTAACTCTTTGGCCATTTTGTTTTGGCCAATTAAACTGCCTTGGCCGAAGCAGAACCAGGAACGAAACTGGATAGTGATGATACAGAATCAAGCCTCGTTGAGCCAACTACCTCTTCTACATTGACACTAGATATAGTGCCGATGTTATATCCGAGGCATATTTCTGCGGTCTGAGCAAAGTGGAATGCGTCGCCCGTGACAAATATTTTGCAGGCATCGTTAAAAGGAGTGCGCAGATCATCGCCATAAACGAGGTCTGCCAGAACTTGGGCTGGATCAACAATTAGCATTTGATCTTTGACGAGTTCTCTAAGAACCGGCATAAAGAATGGGAAGTGTGTGCAGCCTAGAATCAATGCTTCAACACCTTGCCGTTGCAGATTGTCGATATAACCTTTCAATATTGAAATGGTGGCATCTTCGAAAATTTTGCCGGATTCCACTAACGGAACGAGATCCGGACAAGCCAACTCTACAACCGGCAACTGCGGGGCAAATGAATGAATTGATTTGGAAAATGCTTTGCTGCGAATTGTTGAAGCAGTGGCCATGACGCCTGTTTTTAAGCCTAGTTCAGCGACTGTTTGTGCAGTTGGTGTAATCAAATCGAAGAGCGGCAAGTCGAACATTTTTCTTGCTGTTTCGAGCGATGTTGCTGCAGATGTATTGCATGCCATCACAATCGCTTCGGCACCAGATACGGTTAACCACGAAATTATTTCGTTGACGAAAGTGATGATTTCGGAATTATTGCGATCGCCATAAGGACAACGTGCAGTATCACCCAAATAAAAGAACTGACGCGTTCTAATTGGTTGAACTTCGGTACTGATAGGAGTGGCAGCTGATGGGAGATCTGCGAGTTTGCGAAGAACGGATAAACCACCCAAACCGGAGTCAAAAAGACCAATCTTTTTACATGTTCTTAAACTGGTAAAATCCAGATCTTGCAACTATGTGCTCTCCGCTATTTTGCCGCTTGCCAGCCCGTTCTGCTGACCACTATATGCTTATCTTCCCCGTTTAGCGAAAAGCTTTCAAGTTGTTTTTTCGCAATTGCGTTATGCGAATGATCAATTTGTGCAAGTTCGTTTTGCTTCGCAAGATAGAGAACAACGCCCTGTTCAAGGGCTTTGGCGACACGACGTTGATATTCAGAAGAGATTAATTTCTCGCGTTCGTCTTTGCTGGATATAAATCCAACTTCGGCAAGAATTGCAGGCACGGGTGTGTGATTGATTACGTAAAACCTTGCTTTCCGCACAGATCTATCCGGTGCATCGAGATGATTGACCAGTGCTTCATGCACACAATCAGCCAGGAGTCTGCTTGTTGGGGTCTGGTAGTAAGTTTCGATCCCGTGCAAATCTGAGTCTTGCGGCAACGAATTTATATGCACACTCACAAATAAATCCGGCATTAGCGTATTAGTCATCTTGACGCGATCTTCCAATGAAACGTAAGTATCGTCTTGACGAGTCAAATAAACCCTAAGACCACGTTCTTCAAGATCGCGTTTGAGAAACTCCGTAATCGCAAGCGTCATTTCCTTCTCCTGGCTAGTTCCTCTTTGAGCGCCTACATCTTTGCCGCCGTGACCTGCATCAAGAACAATGCGAACACTGCCCGGAATCGGTTTAGAGCCCTCCGCTTTGGCCAGAACAAAGCGCAAAGATAACGTCTCACCGTCTTCACTTAGACTTGGCTCGACATCGACAGAATCTGAGGTTAAGTCACAGACAAGACGTCCGCTCGGATTTCGATCATGCTTTGCTCCAAGCCGCACTTCTTTCAAAAAATCATTCATAGACATGGTTGGAGCAGTGCTTGTCTCCAGACTAGTTAGATTGTCGAAGTCCACTACAAACCTTTCCGGTTCACGCAATCGAAAGGTTTTATAAGTAAGTCGTCGGTCTGCTTTGACCGTCAATACAGGATTAGGTCCGCTTTCCAATTGCACAATAGGGGCGACAACTGGTGTCGGCACAAAATTACCCTCTTCAGGCGAACTCATCTCGTTTTTCTCATCTCTTATATAAGACGAGCCTGAACTTGTTTTGTTCGTATTCGTATCCAGTTCTGAAAGATCGGGCAAGCTCTGTGTTGTAAAGACGAGGCTGCTACGTTTCTTTGCTAGAGGCGGCATGGTCGGAACTGCCAGTCTGGAAGCAACGGCAGGCCGACTAGCAGTAAGCCTTTCGGGTGGCAGGGGTGTCTCGATGTGGTCGGCAACGATCTCATCGTCCTTGTGATTTCGCCAGGACAGGGTCAGCCTTCCATCTGTCGTCTGGAATGATATGTTTTTTAGCGAATCTGGGGTTTTCGATCTGATTGCCAGTCTGAATATGGGCGGTGAATTTTGGAATTGACCGATATTGATTGATTGTATGTTGCTCTCCCCATCCGACATCTTGAGCATTCTAGATGGATAGGGCCAACTTAAACCGGCAAAATCTACAAACATATAATTGGCGCCATCCGATGTTCTTAGGTACTCGGTGCGCGGCGCTGCGATCGGGAAGCTATTTTCCACAAAAAGAGTTATCTCTCCGTGCTGGGAGTTTTCCATGAGCGCCTTAATACGAATTGGCTTTATCTTTAGAATTTGAGCTTGCGCGGAAATTTGTGGCAGCGCAAACAGGAACGCGCAAGTGCATCCCAATAACAGACCCTTCAGGCGAAGCATGCTCTTAATTGGAACGGCTCACTTTCTATATCAAAGCTGGCTCTATCTTAGCACCGCCGCCAAGAGTTTCGCCTAAAACTCTTGAGAACTTCTGCCACCACATATGAGGCGTAAATATAATTCAGCTTTCGGCTTTTCAATTTCCAGCCTGATAATCTAACGAACGCGCCAGCCGGTCTGACACCATAGCGTGTGGGTGAGCCAACAAATCATCCAAACGGCAAGCGCAGACTACATTGTCCGGCTTTTATGTTGTCAATGTATGACTGGTGGCGATTACTAGCCATCTACAAATTGCGACGCGACGAGGGAATTTCTGAATGACTGAATATGTGCTTCCTGGGATTTTTGCCTGCTCCGGGGCGGCTCTTGCTTACGGCGGCTATGCAGGCTGGCGAGTCCTATCTCTTAGCCCTGGCAACGAAAGAATGCAGAGTATTGCCGCTGCCATTCAGGAGGGCGCCAATGCTTATATGAATAGGCAATATCTAACCGTCGCTTTTGTCGGAATTGCGCTCTTCATTATCATCGGACTTTCTTTGGGTTGGGTAACAGCAGCTGGTTTTCTAACCGGAGCAACTTTGAGCGCACTTGCTGGTTTTATCGGAATGTATGTTTCGGTAAGAGCAAACGTGCGAACAGCCGAAGCAGCCAGAGAAGGTTTGGCAAAAGCACTTGACGTTGCCTTTAAAGGTGGCTCGGTAACGGGACTTCTTGTTGTTGGACTAGCTCTTCTTGGCGTTGCTGGATTTTATGCCGTTACTGGCGATGTGAAGGCGTTAGTTGGTTTGGGTTTTGGCGCCAGCCTTATTTCAGTATTTGCACGGTTAGGCGGTGGAATTTACACAAAAGCTGCCGACGTTGGAGCAGATCTTGTTGGCAAAGTGGAAGCAGGCATACCTGAAGATGATCCGCGTAACCCGGCTGTAATTGCCGATAACGTTGGTGACAATGTTGGCGATTGTGCCGGTATGGCAGCTGATTTGTTTGAGACTTATGCAGTTACTGCTGTTGCGACAATGCTTTTGGCTTCGGAAACTTTCCACGATCAAATTGCAGCCGGTCGCACTGAGATTATTCTTTATCCACTTATATTAGGTGGTGTCTCAATTGTGACTTCCATAATTGGTACTTTTTTTGTACGCCTTGGTGCAGACAAAAATATTATGGGCGCACTTTACCAAGGCCTCGCTGTCGCAGGCATTTTGGCTGGTGCGCTTTTCTATCTCGTCACTAATCAGATCATGAGCGGATTACCCATCAGTACGCTTAACTTTTGGCTTGCTTCTTTGGTTGGGCTTGTGGTAACCGGGTTGATTGTGTTTATCACCGAGTACTACACATCAACTGCATTTGCACCGGTACGTGCCATTGCCAAAGCGTCGCAAACAGGACATGCAACCAACATCATTGCCGGTCTTGGTATTTCACTAAAATCAACAGCATGGCCTGTGGTTGTGATTATTGTCGGCATTCTTGTTTCATTCTCGTTAGCAGGAATATTTGGAGTGGCATTAGCCGCAATGGCCATGCTCAGTATGGCCGGCATAATCGTTGCAATCGATTCATATGGACCGATTACCGATAACGCTGGCGGTATTGCCGAAATGTCGGAACTGCCTAAAGAAGTTCGAGCAGTTACAGATCCACTTGATGCCGTAGGCAACACTACTAAAGCCGTCACAAAGGGCTATGCAATTGGTTCTGCCGGGCTGGCTGCAATCGTTCTATTCAGCTCCTACACGCAAGAACTGCAAGCTGGTATCACAGCCTCCGGTTCAAACGCCATAATCCACTTTGATCTTTCCAGTCCGTACGTTTTGGCAGGACTGTTCCTGGGTGGATTGATTCCTTTCCTTTTTGCTGCGTTTGCTATGGAAGCAGTTGGTTATGCAGGCGGTCTTGTTGTTGAGGAAGTGCGTCGCCAATTCAAGACTATTCCAGGCATCATGGAAGGCACTGCTAAACCAGACTACGCAGCCTGCGTTGATATCGTAACGAGAGCTGCTATTAGACAGATGATTGTGCCGGCACTACTGCCGGTGATGACACCGATTTTGATTGCCCTGTTAGGATATTTCTGGTTAAACAATGCTCTGCCTGGACAATACGTTGCTGCCCAAATGCTCGGCGGAGTGCTTGTAGGCAGTATCGTTACTGGAATTTTCGTGGCGATCTCCATGACCTCCGGGGGTGGTGCCTGGGACAACGCCAAAAAATATATTGAAGAAGGAAATTATGGCGGCAAAGGTTCGGATGCCCACAAAGCTGCCGTTACCGGTGATACCGTCGGCGATCCTTACAAGGACACGGCCGGTCCTGCTATTAACCCAATGATCAAAATCTTGAACATTGTTGCGTTGTTGCTTGTTTCTTTCCTCGTGCACTAATCGCAAAATACAGCGTCACAGACAGCGATTTTCTTCATGCAAATCCGCATAGCCAACCGTCAGGACGAACAAAAAATCCAGGCTCTGGCCGCGCAGGTTGCCTCCGAATGTGGTGGCACATTTGATCTGGCGGGGAAGGACGCGGACCTGAATGATATCGAGCAGAACTTCTTCGCCAAAGATGGGATTTTCGTAGTTGCCGAAGAAGAAAAGGAAGTTGTTGGTTTTGCATGCGCGAACAGACTCAATGAAAATGCTGCTTGTTTGCGGGCAATTTGTGTTTCCAAAGCATTTCGTCATCAGGGCATTGCTAGAGAAATGATAAAGATTTTGCTGATGCATGAAGAAAGAATGCGATTCAAAAATATGAGACTGGGAGCGAATCCATTTGTGAAAGGTGCTGATGCCGCAAAGCAGGATCTGCATCTGGAGAACTTCTTCGCAAATTGCGGTTTTGTACCACTTTCGCAAGAGGGATCGCCAATTGAGGGTGCTTTTGCTGGCAACTACATATTTACTGAGTCCTGATTTGGTATACTCGCCGGGTTAACCGAGAATTTATATATGCCTAAATCTATATCCGGCGGTGAAGACACCGAGCCGGAAACCGAAGCACCGAAAACTCAAGTACGTAGACTTGATTCTGAACAACAAGAAGAATTCAAAGCACGTCGTGAGCGCGAAAAAGAAGAATCAGCAGAAGGCGAATCTGAAGGTACAAGAGAAAGTACAAGAGAAGGTTCAAGAGATCGTCGGCCGCCAAAGCCAAAGCAAGAAGATAACGTCAGTCTGTGGCTAACAGATCGCATGATGATGCTTGCAGACGAGCTTGCGCAAGAAGCGAAAATGCCATTGCGCACATACTTAACGGAAGCTCTCAAATACATTCTTCTAGCCCACGCAAAACGTACAGGCAATTCGAAGTATCTAAATGAGTTCGTTAACAAAAACGAACGTAAGGTCTCGACATGGAAACCGGAACGTGCTCCTTCAGATGAAGATGACGACGATGATGATGAGCGTTCAGCACGCCCGAACTTTGGTGAATCTGATCGACGACCGGCTCGTCGAACATTCGGCGGATCTGATGATCGTCGACCAGCAAGAAGAACATCAGGCGATTCTGAAGAAAGACGTCCATACAGAAGAGCTGAAGGTGAAGGCGGCGAAAGACGTCCATACAGAAAAGCTGAAGGTGAAGGCGGCGAAAGACGTCCATACAGAAGAGCTGAAGGTGAAGGCGGCGAAAGACGTCCATACAGAAGAGCTGAAGGAGAAGGCGGCGAAAGACGTCCATACAGAAGACCAGAAGGTGAAGGCGGCGAAAGACGTCCATACAGAAGACCAGAAGGTGAAGGCGGCGAAAGACGTCCATATAGCAGAAAGCCGGAAGGTGAGGGCGGCGAAAGACGCCCCTACAGAAGACCGGAAGGTGCTGGTGGAGAACGACGCCCGTTTAGAAAGCCAGAAGGTGAAGGCGGCGAAAGACGTCCATATAGCAGAAAACCGGAAGGCGAAGGCGGTGAAAGACGCCCATACAGAAGACCGGAAGGCGCAGGCGGTGAAAGACGTCCGTCCAGAAAACCAGAGGGTGAGGGCGGCGAAAGACGTCCGTACAGAAGACCGGAAGGTGAAGGCGGCGAAAGTCGGCCCCGCACTTTTAGAACGGAAGGTTCTGGCTCTGGATCTAGTTCTGGATACAAAGCAAGATCTGGATCCGGAACTGGCGGCGGCTGGAAGAAACCATCTGGGGGAAGCCGTTCAGCCGGCTCTGGTGGTGGTTGGGGAAATAAATCGGGTGGCAAATCTTATGGTAAAAAGCCTGCCGGTGGCGCCAGTCGCAAACCCCGTTCGAAATAGCTATATCGACATAGTCTTAGCTTTTAATCAATAACTCAAGCCAATGGAAAAAGATGGCGTGAATTACAAACGCCATGATCGCTGCACCCGGGATCGTTAAAAACCATGCTGCCAGCATGTCGCGTGCTACTAACCAGTGCACGCCTTTGCGGCGTTGTGCTGCGCCTACGCCAATCACACTGGAGGCAATAACTTGTGATGCTGAAATTGGGCCACCGGTTGCAGAACCATACATCACAACCATCGCAGAAGCTGCTTGAGCAGTTAAGGCATGCAAGGAAGTTACTTTGAAAATGCCCTGACCGATGCGCTTTACGATGCCAGGGGCAAATGAAATTACACCAAATGCCATTGCGGATCCGCTTAAAATTCGCGCCCAATTTGGAATGTCCGTACCCTGACTCGGATCAACTGCGTTTAAGGCGAGAACAATCAATCCCATTGCCTTTTGTGTGTCATTGGCACCATGTCCAAAAGCAAGAACCGAAGTGACAAAGAGCTGCAATATGTTTATTACTTTTTCTATTTTGCGGTTCGCTCTTATAAGAAGCGCAATCATAATGAGAAGCAAGAGATAGCCAGCTGCAAAGCCAATCAGCGGAGACAGAAAGAGGCTAAAAATAACTTTCCAGAGACCGGTAGCCTTCAGTATGTGATCGGTAGCCCCCCACGTAATGTACTGACCACCGTGGCTTTCGGTAATGACGGCACCGAGAATTCCGCCTATGAGCGCGTGCGTTGAACTAGATGGAATTTTGACGGCACGCGTAAAGTAGTTCCAGAAAATGGCTGCAGTTAAGCCGCTTGCCAGAACAGGCAAAATGCTGGCGCGGTCCGGATAACTTGTAATAGAACGAATCGCTTGAGCAACAGCGGAACCCCCAAAGTAGGCACCCATAAATTCGAAAAGAGCAACAATGAAAATGGTTGCATAAGGAGGAACTGCCCTTGTTGCAATTGCTGTTGCGGCTACGGAACTGCCGTCTTGGAAGCCATTTGTGTAAGTGAAGATAAGGCTTATAGCAATGACAGATATAAGAAGTGCATGTGGATCCACGTTCTTAGCCTGCTAGCGTAATTTGACGATTACATGTTCCAACTTCACCCCGACGATGTCGATGCGTTGAGCTATGGAAAGCAAACTGTTGTAGATTTCCTTTGTTTTGGAAATTAGCTTCATGTCGTCACCGGCAAAAAGAGTGCGGACCGCCTGCCTGTATATTTTCGATGTGCGGTTTTCAGAACGCCGAGCTAAAACCGCTTGTTCTGCGGCATTCGGCAGATCTCTTTCAAGATATTCAAAAGTCGAGCGAAGACAACGTGCTCCTTCAACTAGGGTGGCAACTATTTCTTTCAAAAATTGATCATCACTAACAGGCACTTGCAGGGCTTCAATTTCACGAACGGCGCTTTTGGCGCCATTAATTACCTCATCGAGATTTCGGGAGAGATCGTAAATATCTTCGCGATCAAATGGCGTGATAAAAGTGTCGATCAGCTTTTTTTCTAGGTCTGCAACGATATCATCGGCTTCATGTTCAAGTCTGCGCACTGTTTCGCATCGGCCTTGCGCTCCGCTTTCAACCCAATCCCTAAGGGCTTCAACTCCTTCCAGAGTTTTGGATGATTGGCGGATTAACAACTCATAAAAGTTGTTAGGGGGTCGGAAAATTTTAGTGAACCAGTTCGGAGTCCTTGCGTTATTCACCTGAAATCTTTCAGCTTGAGCCTTGCTACTTAGACAATTCAACTTCCTGAGAGTAACGCAATGAGTGTTTTTTTGAAAGCATCCTTTGAGACTTGGCTAGGTCCAGAACCGGTGTATTCCAGGCTGGGCTTTGGGTTACGCAGTGAACCGAACCGCCAGGCATTAGGTTCAGCTTCGAGATCATTTAGCTGCTTGGTTACCATCTCTAGCTCAATTCTGGGTGCGGTTTGGCGAGAGACCAGACAAATTCCGCTTTCCGGGCGATAGTAAAACGAGCTGGCGCTTTTGTTCAAAATCATGATGCGGGATGCCCGCGTACGGTTGTGAATGGCGATTGGGTGAATCGCCAGTTCGATTGGTTTTTCTGTTCCTGCTTCACCACTAGCAATACCACTCTTCGATTTGAACTCGTTATCGACTTCGACAATCGCTAAGTCCAACTGGCGATCTTCTTGGATGACGATTTGCTTGGCTTCGAATGCCTGTTCGGATTGTTCGAGATTTTGGTCTTGAGAAAACCAGTATTTCTCAAGGTAATGAACCCTTTCAATTATTTTAGGGAGGCGAGGCAAAAGCTCTTCATAGAGAATGTTGGTTATTTGCAAAGACTCTTTGTCAAAAACTGTTTGGTTGAGGGGTGAAAGCGCTGGATTTTGCCAAGCTGCAATTACAAACGATGCCTTGACTGCGTCTTCATTGGTTCCCTCCTCAAAAGTCCCAGCCCGTGCAAGGGCTAGCAATTCAGGCTCCAGTCTGAATGCCTCTTTTGGGTTTAAAAGGCTGTAAAGCCCAACCAGGCTGTCTGTATCAAAGTAGTTACTTGAGGCGGCTTCACATTTTTTGCAGTCGCCATCTTCTCTAAGAAAATTAAAAACGATTTGGGAAGATAAATCCGCTTTGAGATTTTGGGGCGTCAGGTTGCCGGGTTCATGCGAAAGGTGAAGGACGGTTCGGTCATTTGGCTTGCCGTCGACAATTGCATTTGAGATGCCAAAAGTGCGCTCATAGGCGGCATATTGCATGAAAAGTTTCGTTATGCTCCGAGCTAAAGGAAAATTTTATAGCATTAGTTGCTCTCACTGCGTTACAGAACAAGCAACAAAGCGGATTTTGCAGGTTATCCTGAGATCATTGCCTATAAAATTGAGAATCCCTAAGGAGCCAATGTCATCGATGAAAGCACTTGTCTTGGATAAGCCCGGTACGCCGGAGACGTTATACACAACAGAAATCACTCAGCCTGAGCCTGGCCCAGATGAAGTCAGGGTAAAGGTTCATGCAGTCGGTCTTAACCCTTTTGATTACAAACTGGCCGCTTCTGGGTTTCCAGGTTGGGATTACCCAATGGTACTGGGATTTGATGTTGCGGGCGTCATAGACAGGGTTGGCAGCGATGTCGAAGAATGGCAAGTGGGAGATCCGGTTTATTATCACGGCGACTTTACGAAGCAGGGCGGTCTAGGACAATACGCCATAGCTTCTTCCCACATAATTTCATGGTTACCTGACGGTTTATCTTTTAATGCAGCAGCTGCCTTGCCATGCGCAGGCTTTACGGCTTATCAAGCCTTGCATCGCAAACTTCATGTTCAAGCCGGTCGGACCATCCTTATTCATGGTGGTGCCGGCGGTGTAGGTGGATTTGCAATTCAGCTTTGCAAACTGGCCAACGTCAAAGTTATAACTACTTGTTCGAAACACAACGCTAAATTTGTGCGTGACTTAGGCGCAGCCGAAGTTATCGATTATCAAAAAGAAAGCGTTGCTGATGCTGTTTTAGAAATAACGAACGGACGAGGCGTTGACTATATTCTCGATACAGTCAGCACTGAAAGTGCAACAAACTCGCTTCCCATGCTCGCCTTCAACGGTGCAATTGCTTGTGTAGCAGGCTTGCCTGATATTAGTGCAGTGCCACCATTTGAAAGAGGACTTTCCGTTCATGAAGTTGCTCTTGGTGGTGCCTTCCTTTCTGATGATCGCGTCGCCCAGGAAGATCTAGCCAAGATCGGAATTGAATTTGGTGGATTAGCCAGCAAGGGATTAATTAAGCCCATGGTAGAAGAGGTCATTCCTCTTGAAGATGTGCCGGATGCTCTCGTCAGGCTCTCCATGCGCCATGTCCGCGGAAAAATAGTTGTTGCTATCGTTACCTCAAGCTAATTTCAGCTAGTTTGAAGTGCTGGCGTTTCTGAGACGAAGCAATTTGTCGCGCAATTGCCAGGCGAGATCGTCCTTGCGTTGACCAAGGCGATCCCCAAGCCTTCTTAAATAGTTGGCCACAGTGGCGTTACCGCCCTGATAACGAAGAGCACTTTTATAAGATTCCTGGGCTGCTTCATAGTTTCGTTCGTATTTTTCTTGGTTGTACCCCAGGCGAAACCAGGCGTCACCAAAATCTGGCGCAAGAGCAACGGTTTCTTTGAATTGCTCAGTTGCTAAAGCATGCAAGTTTCTGGCATCAAGAAACTTACCGAGAGTGAAGTGGAACTGCGGATTTTGTTTGAATATTGGTCTTGAGAAAATATCTTCTAGAGATTTCTTGATCTGGCTTTCGGACATGCGGCTCAGGATAGACGCCAAGATTTGCTTGGGATCTTTGTTGCCCGTCGGAGTATTTTGCTCTTCAGCTACATATGCACAGGCTGGAAAGAAGGCGCCTGCATAGTTTCCGGACCAATACTGGCAGCGTGCTACAGCTAATTCAAGTTCGTGATTTTTAGGATTTGCGTCAAAAGCTGTTTGCAGTGGTGTAATTGCTTCGGCAATTTTGCCCATTTTCATGAGAGCCATGCCTTTAACAAAATAGGCAGTACCTAGCTTGCTGTCTGACTTTAGGTCTAGATTGGCGAGCGAAATCGCCTGTCCATAATAGGCATTACTGATGTATGGATTTTGCACCTGTTGGGCGCGAGACAGGTAGATTTCTGCCATTGCGGTAGGCAATCCAACCACTACTTTTCCCTTGCTCAAAGCCTCTTCATAGAGTTTAGATGCCGGTCCCAACTGGTTTTTCGAAGTGTAATAGTTGCCTACCCAAAAAAGAATTTCAGGGCTCTTCGGAAAGCGCACCCGCGCATTCGCAATCAAATCTTCGCCTTCTTTGGTCTTGCCCCCTTTCAATTTTGCTTTGATCAAAGCAGCGACAGGTTCGGGTGCATTAGGTGCAAGTTTGACCGCTAAATTGAATTGTTCAATTGCTTGTTCGGGAAGACCTAGTGCTTCCAAACACTGACCAAGCAGGAGTCGTATCTGGTAGTTGTTGGGGTCTTTTTCGACCAGGTCCTGAATTTGCTGAAAAGATTGGTCTGAAATTTGTTCAGCTTGAACTTCTTGTGTGATGCGTGCCAGAACAGATTTTGTGGCAGAGGGATCTTCGGCCCCTGCAGCCGGAACGCCGGATGCAGTGCAAATCGTGCACGAAATAATGAGACTGAAAAGTGGAAAGCGCATTTTCATTTTGTCTTTAATAGTACAACCGGGATGAACGCTCGCTTATAGTTGATAAGATTAACGACATCTAACTTTAATACCGGGAGTCGGCAGCCAATAAATCTTCCAAACTGCATGACGATTACGTTCATTGGGTATATTGATTGACGGATGAGACCTTATTCGGGCGTATAAAAATTACTTTTTACCAGCGTACCCGTGGTCGCTGGCAACCAGAATAATAGATGGAAATGTATCCAACAAGAAAACGAAGATCAGGCAGGAAGAAATCGGGTTCCGCTCAAATTGCGGAATTCGGACCAGCTGTATTCGTTCTTATATGCTGTGTGATGATTCCTATGATAGACCTTCTTTATCTGGGGTATATCTACGCGGTCGGCTGGTACTGCAACCAGCTGATTTTGCGAGAAGTGACTTGCGGCGCGCCACCCGGTGCGCCTGCTTACACTTATGCGGTAGCGGCTCCCGGCAATGACATTTTAAACAGCACTCCGGGTATCAAAAACCCAGGGGGTGTTCAGTTATTCGAAGATCTTTCGGTGAAATACTCGAATTGGGCGCAAACGTTGGCTGTTCTATGTCATGGACAGATGACATCATGCACGCTCTATCAAGTAACGGCGGGCACCGCCCCCAATATCTATGTTCAGTACAGTGTGGTGACAAGTAATATTGAAGCCAATCCACTCTTCCCGTTTCTTTCAGGGTGGCTTGGCAATGTGCCAGGCGTTGGTCAAAATATAACGTTCAAATATTGTTCGCAAGGTATACAAGAAGAAAAGGGACTAAATTGATTAGGACAAGAACACTGAAAAGACGTAATCGCCGCGCGAGTAGCATCGTAGAAACCGTTGCCGGTCTCATAATGATCGTTCCATTGATGCTGGTTTTCGTAGATCTAATAGGCGTGATTATGTGTCAGACAGCAAATAATGCGCTGGCAAAAGAAGCTGCTCGAGCAGCTGCAGAAATTCCGTGGGGAGCAAGCCAACCAGCAGTTACAATTGGTGGCGTTTCCTATCCAGTAACGACACTTGCCCAAGCACAAACCGCTGCAGCGGCTGCTGCCAATAACGTGGTTGAGCAGTATCAAGACAACAACACCTCTATGTTTACGCAAGCGATAGCAGCAAGTACGGTTACTACTTACGATTCTGGAAGTAGTGGCTTGGTTACAGTTCAGACAAGCATGACTTGCCACTTCCCATTTCCAATTTGGGGAGTACCTGCACCGAATGATAAGCAGTACACCTTCGGCGCCACTGCTGCCGAGCCTATCGTAGCGTTATTGCCGGGTCAATAATTTCCAATCATTATTTAGCAGCATTAGAATTAGGGTCTTTAACTTCCAGATTAGAGCTTACTTGCGACTCTTTGAAATGAGGCGGAATAAGCACAATTGGCACTTTTGAAATGGCCGCGTCATTTATGGAATCAACGTGCACGTTTTTCTTTTGATGATTGGCTATGTCTACAATCGCGTCTTTAGTGATTTTTTTTGTGTCATAGATGACGCTTGCACCGTAGGGTTTTCTCAGCATCACAGCTGCTTTTACAATTCCCGGTTTTCCTTTTAGCGTAGTTTGAATTCCCATAAGACAAATTGAACAGCCCGTTCCTACCACTGTGAAATCGAGCCGGTGCAGAGAATCTTTGGAGTAATTTTGAGCACTTTTTCCAGTTGCATCGAGATATCCTTTCGCTGCTTCAGCTGGATCTACTTTTTCTACCACTGGATTATTTGGGCTCACATTCCCTTTGGCAAAAGCAATTGAGCCCGTTAGGAATAGTGCAGTGGCAAGGTATGTGATTTTATTGATGTGCATAAACTAGACCTTTGTCAGTACTGCCTTGATCGGGTTTGTTTTTTCGTCCACCAATGCTTGTTGGATGGACTTTTCATAGGGCGGAGTAAGAATGCCATATTCTGTGATGATACCGGTTATATAGGCGGCTGGGGTGACATCAAAAGCTAAATTGAGAGCCTTTGCATTGCTTATGGTTAATGAGGTGCCACCGCATGTAGTGAGTTCTTCATTGTTCCTTTCCTCTATTTCGATGTCTTCACCGCTTTTTGTTAGAGGATCGACGGTGGACATCGGAGCAGCAATATAAAAGGGAATGCCGTGACAAAATGCCAGTCTTGCCACTGAATAGGTGCCAACCTTGTTAGCCGTATCGCCATTGGCGGCGATACGATCGGCGCCCGTAACAACGAAATTGATTTTTCCTTTCGCCATCAGAAACCCGGCTACGGAATCCGGAATGAGCGTGCAGTCGATACCATCTTGATCGAGCTCCCACATGGTAAGACGGCTGCCCTGATTTCTTGGTCTTGTTTCATCTACATATACGTTCAATTTTGTGCCGGCAAAATGGGCCGAGCGAATTACTCCTAGAGCAGTTCCCCACCCACATGCGGCTATAGAACCAGCATTGCAATGGGTGAGGATGCCCTGGCCATTTTTGATGAGTGATTGGCCGTATTCGGAAAGCTTTCGATTCGCTTCTATATGGAGAAACAAAAAGGTTTCTGCTTCTTGAAAGAGGCGATGAGCAATGTCAACTTTGTCCGTAGATGTTTTGGTAAGAGTGGCGGCCAGATTGTAGATTTTTTCGGTGGCCCACTGAATATTTACGGCTGTCGGCCGGGTTTTTTGCAGAGCGATCCGGGCGGCATTTAGGCCAGCCAGAAAATCAATAACGCTTATTTGCTCATTGGCTAATCTTAGTGCTTCTTTGGCTAAACCAAATCCGGCTGCTACTCCAATTGACGGCGCACCGCGCACAGTCATGTCTTTTATGGCATTGCACATGGAGGCAAGATCGTTTGTCTCGATGTACTCAACTTTGTGGGGAAGAAGACGTTGATCGAGAAGGAGGATATTTTCGCCTTCGACTTTAACGGGCAAAGTACCGATGTTTTCTTTTGACATGTAAATAACCCCCAACCTGGACTATTTTAACCTCTTACCGGAAGAGGCGCTAAGTGCAGGTGCTAAAGCGAGGGCTAAATGCAAAACGGGTTGCGTTTGCACGGTAAATGCAAAACGGGTTGCGTTTGCACGCAACCCTGGTTTTGTTCGACTTTATTGTGTTGACTAGCGGCCTTGGCGAGTCTTCAGGAATTCCGGAATATCGAGAATATCGCTTGCGATTTTCTTGAATTCGGTTGTATTTCTTTCCGGTTGCGTTCTGGTGGCAGCCATTGCTGGTTGCTTAGGAGCTACGTTAACGCGGGTTTGTTGTGCCATCACCTGACCAGCGCTCATATCAAAACCCGTAGCAATTACGGTAATGAGCACTTCGCCGTGGAGTCTGTCATCGAGAACGGCGCCGAAGATGATGTTGGCATCATCCGAAACGGCCGAGTAGATGACATTGGCTGCTTCTTGTACTTCATGCAGGGTGAGGTCCGGTCCGCCGGTGACACTGAATATGACGCCAGAGGCACCATCAACAGTGGTTTCTAGGAGCGGGCTATTGATGGCATTGCGGGCTGCTTCGACCGCTCTGCCTTCACCTGTAGCACGACCAACACCCATAAGGGCGGAGCCGGCTGTTTGCATGACAGCTTTCACATCAGCGAAGTCTACGTTAATAAGACCTGGCACTGTGATGATGTCTGATATTCCTTGAACACCCTGCATCAATACTTTGTCTGCTTCAACAAACGCTTCTTGCATGGAAGCGCGGTGATCGACTACTTCCAAAAGACGTTGGTTTGGAATAGTGATTAAAGTATCAACTCGGGATTTTACTTCCGAAATACCGGCGTCGGCCTGTTGGCTGCGTCGCTTTCCTTCAAAGAGAAACGGTCTTGATACCACACCGACAGTGAGTGCACCAATTTCTCTTGCTACTTCGGCAACGATTGGAGCGGCACCGGTACCGGTACCACCACCCATGCCGGCAGCTATGAAGACCATGTCTGCGCCGTTAAGCGCATTCGCTATTTCTTCGCGGCTTTCTTCCGCCGCTTTCTGACCGATGTTTGGATTGCCACCTGCTCCCAAACCACGTGTAAGCTTTGAACCTATTTGAAGGCGATTCTTAGCAGACGTAAGTTCTAGGGCCTGTGCATCGGTATTGCATGACCAAAATTCAACACCATTCAAACCGGCTGCAATCATACGGTTGACGGCATTGGAGCCGGCACCACCAACGCCAATCACTTTGATATTGGCTTTGATATCCAACCTAGTTACCTTGTCGCTTTTTTCCACTCGCTCAAGCACGATTGAGAACCTCTCAGACGAATTGGTTTCGATACAAAAGAAAAAATCGGCCTCAATGCCGATCATTCAAACTGAATTACGCAAATAAATTACGCAACATCAAGCTGCAGAACGCTCTCTAACTGGTGTCCTGGTGTAGGTATCCTAGAGGGTGTGGCAGCTATTTGCAAGGCAGTTGCGGCCATACGTTGTTAAGCTTTTCAAAACTATACCAGGCACTATTCGAGAGGTGGATGAGTTGCCAGTACCTTGACGTCGTATCGAGTTGCCTACCCCAAAAATCATTTGACGCTGAGATAAGAGTTTTTAAAGCCCTGTCATTTCGCTTTTTGTGAAGCGCTTCTGATTTTCTCAAGCGTTTCCTTATATGCCTTTTGATCAGGCGCCAGCCTCACTGCCGTTTCGGCATACTTGATACCATCGGTGAAGTTGCCTGAAGCTGCACAAATACTTGCCAACACTCTAAATGCATCGGCATTTTTTGTATCGATCGTGACGCAACGGGTCAGAGTTTTGGTGGCCTCGTCCAAATTGCCCTTCAAAGCATGCGCATTACCCAGATAGTAGAGGGCATCTGGATCATCAGGGTTCAAGGCAAGAGCAGCCTTTTCCTCGGCAATCTGTTTATCCACGTCGCCAGCGATACCATAAGCGGCACCGAGATCTTTATGAGCGCCTTCATGTTTTGGGTCTAATGTAATTGCTTGTTGAAACTCTTTGAGGGATTCATTGTCCTGGCGGGAGCGTACAAGCAGAAGAGCTAGTCGGTAGTGATAATCGGCGTTTTTCGGATCGTGCTTGATTGCGTCTTTGCAGGCATTCATTGCACCATTGAGATCACCCTTGCGTAGAAGAGCGCGAGACAATCCGGCGTAACCGGCACCATCATCGGGGGTCAGTTTGATAACCTCGCGATATTGCTCTAAAGCGCCGTTAATCTCTCCGGACGTCAAATAAGCCTGGCCCAACTTCAGTCGATTCTGAGTATTTTTTGGGTTTGCACCAATAGCCGCTTTGTATCGGATGACGGTGTCTTGCATATCTACTTTGTCCTGAGCCGCTGTATTGGCAGCAAAACTGGCATTGGAAAATGAGGTAATCGAAGCCAGGGCTAAGGAAAAGGCAAATTTATAACTCATCAGTTTCTCCACAATCGGCTTTAATAAGTACCATCTAAAGATGTCGAGCTTGTAAACTTCTGGCAGCGGGTTCGGTGTTTTTCTGAAACGCTGTGCACTTTCGGGATTCTATTGAGTAATCAACTTTATGTCTTGGGATATTGTTAATACGTTTTGGTATCAGGCGCTTTTCAGCACCCCGGAAAGAATTGGTTTAAAGGTTGTATTGCCACCAGTGCTGTACGGTCTGCACGGATGGTTTGCAACCAAAATGGCAGTTTGGCTGTTATTTCACCCTTATGAACCCTGGTACTTTCCTGGTACCAAGTTTCAGGTTCCACTTACACCTGGCATTTTTCCCAAGCGCCGCAGCAAACTGGCTCAAGCTGTAGCTACAACGGTAACTGAGACTCTTCTTACACCGTCTGATATTAAGTCGAAGGCGGAAACACTTTTGACGGAAAACAACATTTTTCTGTCGGTCGATTTGTTTGTTGAGTCCGTGCTTCTCGAATTTCGTGATACTACAAAATTGCACAGACTTGCTTCGGATATTGCCGAACTAAGTCCCACACTTTTGCATCACTTTTTGCGTTCCACAATTGAAAGTGTGCAAAGCGGCAAAGACAAGCGTATTGCCAGTATCACAGAAAAGATTTTCGACGGAATTATCTTGAATGTCCGCATATCTTATGATCAGGCCAATGAATTGGCGGCTCGATTCATGGAAGCCTTCGTGACACCACAGAAGGTGAGGACGATACTTGTGAATCTTCTTAGCCCTCAAAATATAAATGCTCTCGATGAATCGATTCAGGCGCATGCAGGCGGACCGTACCGCATTCTAGCCAGAATAATTGGTGTGAAGCGCGTGTGTTATGAGTGGCGCAATTTTTTTGAAAAGGAACCGGATGAAGCACACAAAATTATTGATGACCTCATCAAGCGTTTTGGCATTCGCGATCAAATTGCACTCCAAATTGCCAATTTCGATATGAAAGCCCTTCCTTTACAAACCATTGCAAAGTTGAAAGAAAATCTCGTGTCCTTTGTCGAAAGTTTCCTGATTACTCACAGTGACGACCTTTTGAACGCTGTAAGCAAGATTGAAAATGAAGCAATGGGCACAGTCCGGGCTGCCATTATCCACTTCAACCCCGCCACTATTCCTTCGCCCTGGATAGAGCGTGCCAAGCGAGACCTCGCCACTTTCGCCTATTCTTATTTAAAACGCGAGTTGGGAGTTTTGTTGGAGAAAGCCATACCCGCACTGGGAATGTATGCATTGATAGCCCAAAAGATTGACCTGTTTTCGTCCCAGCAGATTGAAAAGCTTGTTTACCGTATCTGCGAACACGAATTGGTAGCTCTAGAAAATTTCGGTGGTTATATTGGATTCTTCCTTGGAGTCATTCAAATCTTTGTTAATGCAATTTCCCCCTGATAGTTCTGATAAATGCTTTGGCGCTGGAGGCAAGCGTTGAAGCGAGCTTTTATACGCTCTTTGAGTTCGGAGAATGGACGTGTAAACGGCGCTGTCTCGCCTAACTACATGCTTTCGGGTTGGGAAAAGGCGCGCGAACCTTTAGTGGGTTCCATAATCTCCCGCCGTTATTTCCTCCTTTCTATTCGTGGAAAGGGTGGTATGAGCGTTGTTTATAAATCGAAGGATCTAAATAAACACCGAATCATTGCAATCAAAACTTTGCGATATCAGTGGGCTGACGATGGGCTTACCGTAAAACGATTTCAACGCGAAGCCCAAGCTTTGAGTCTCCTTAGGCATCCGGCAATAGTTGGCATTCATGATTATGGAGAAACTGCAAACGGACAGCCCTTCTTCGTAATGGACTACTTAACCGGAACAAGTTTGGGTGATTTGTTGAAGGTGAATGGCTACTTGCACGTTAAGCGAGTACGCAGCATTTTCAGGCAGGTATTTGATGCGGTGCAGCACGCGCACACGGCAGGACTGGTACATCGTGATCTTAAGCCTGGCAATATCATGCTTGCCTATTCAGACAAGCAAGGTGACATCGTCAAAATCGTCGATTTCGGCATTGCCAAACTGCAACAAGAAGCGCAAAAGTTGACTCGTCTTGGGGAAGTGTGGGGTAGTCCTGTTTATATGAGCCCCGAACAATGCCAGGGTGCTCCGCTTGATACTCGCTCGGACATCTATTCCTTAGGTGTATGCGTTTTTGAAGCGCTTTCTGGACAACTGCCTTTTTTTGGCAAAAACTATTTTGAGACGATGACGATGCAGATAAACGAGCCGCCACCGCCTATTCGTTCTGTTCGCCCAGATCTTCTTTTCAACGAAGAGCTAGAGGCAGTTCTTATAAAAGCGCTTCAGAAAGATCCTGACCAGCGCTTCCAGTCAGCTAGTGAGTTTAAAGCACGATTGGATGAAGCAATTGAGAAGCTTTTGCCGTCGCCTAAGAACAAACAGATGATGGAAGTGATTGTAAGGAAACCTGGCTCTGCCAGCCGCACCGGCACAAATCTGAGGTCGCAAAGCATTTCCTCTTCTAGAACGCCAACCATCTCCTCTTCTAGAAATCCCAGTGTAGGCAATTCTTCGCAATCGCAAGGGAAAGGAAGAAATGAGGCAAAGCCGAAGTTTGCATTACCCGGAAGAGTCTTCTGGCTCTGGCTAGTCGTAATCTTTGCCATTCTTGGTATTACGGGTGGTGCGGTTCTTTTCGCCGGTCAGGCAAACATGTCCTCTGTTCCCAACGAACTGATGCACGCGCTTTTGCCGGACGAACCAACAAAAGACTCAAGCAAAGGTGACAATCGCTAGAAGAAAAGCGACATTGGCCGCGCCTTTAAAGACAATAATCTATTTTAACCCGCCCTGGTTTTAGCCTTCGCCTTGATAATCGTCGTACAGTTGTTTAGCTGATTGTTTGAATTCGTTTAGACGATTCGTAAATTCCAAAATAGCCTGGGCTCGACTGAATTCGCGCTTGTTAAATGCTTCAGCCCCGGCTTGTGATACCGCTTCCAATTCCAACTCAAGAGCAGAGAGGAGGTCTTGCAAGGCACTGGGTAGGGTAACGGCTTTGTTGCCGGCTGCTTGTCGTTGTGATACCACCGGCGATGCCATATCATTCTCGGTCATTTGAGCTGGCTCCCTTTGCCTTTGGGCGGTAACGTTAGTAAAGGTCGGAATACTTGCTTCAACGCGAGCATCAATAATGGTTCCTGGAGTGGGTCCTGGCATTGATCCTGGTATTGATCCTGGTATCGATACTGGTATTGATCCTGGCGAAGATCTCGGCAAAGATTCTGGCATTGATCCTAGTTCTTGGCTTGGTGAAAGGGAAAGACTTTCGTTGTGCTTAAAGCTGTTGATGTCCTGAGAAGTACGGACCAGTTCAGGCTGAGAATCACCAGCGGCCCGTTTCATGTCTTCGTAGAAAGCTTCACGCTCCAGGGCACGATGATCTTCCTCGGGCGGATCATGGGCGGTAATGCCAATTCCACCTAATGAAAAACTGTTTGGTTCAAAGGGCTGGCGACGGGCGCATTTCATCACTGTTTCCATGAGATGGCGCGCCAGAATGGGAATGTGCTCGCGGCGAATGTTGACGTTGTCGATTTTCCATAGAATGCCGTTAGGTGACATTTCTGAGCGGGCCGTAACGTAAGGTGTGAAGCCAGCTGAGCTCGTACTAAAGCCCAGAAGTTTTTCGACAGGCAGTATAAAAGCTTGAATCTCGGTAGCACTGCCCTTTAAGACCAGGCTCCAGAATCTTGTTGAAAGTCGACCGACAACTGATGCTGGTTTTACTAGTTCCGATGTCCAAACCGGCTGCGGTTCCCTGTCCTTTTCCGGTTCCGGACGGAACCAAGTCAGTTCAAGCTCAGAGCCATGGGTTGCCTTATTTATCTCGTAGGCAGCCATTTGTAAGAGGTCAAAAATGCCGTCAACGAAGCGAGTCATCGTTTGATGCGCTTCTTTATAGTTTTCGGGAGCCAGTTTGCGGTGTCTTCCGCTTGCCTTGGCGCTTGGTCGGTGGGGATTGGCGTGAGTCATGCCTGACATGCCGCTCCGGCTTACCGAACCTCGTTTTTCCTTGATATTTTGCTCAAGGCGTTCGTCTACCGGTACCGGCGGCAGCTTATAACGGGAGTCTTGTTTTCCACTACCCGCCATCGTTCTCCCCCCGCCAAAAAATAAGCAAGACCCTAACCAAATTTGGACCCGAGCTACCTTTTATGTACCCGCAGAGGACCTGAATTAAAACGGCATCACGAATAGGAATTGTTACTAGTTTCACGCTCAAACTACTTAATCGACTGATTTTGCAGACGAAACGCTATCATTGAGTTCGGGATGGAACGCAAGGACCAGATGTCTAAGAGCAATAACGGTGATGGCAAACCGGCTGTAAACGATGCCATTGTTGTGCGCGGCGCTCGCCAGCACAACTTGAAAAATATTAGTCTCAAGATTCCGCGCCATAAGCTTGTGGTTGTCACAGGCGTAAGCGGCTCTGGAAAGTCTTCATTGGCCTTTGACACAGTCTTTGCCGAGGGGCAAAGACGTTACGTAGAATCGCTGTCTGCTTATGCACGGCAGTTTCTTGGCCAGTTAGACAAACCCGATGTCGATGGCATAGATGGGCTGAGTCCGGCTATTTCAATCGACCAAAAATCAACCAGCCATAACCCGCGTTCAACAGTTGGGACGGTGACGGAAATTTATGACTACCTGCGTTTGCTATATGCACGCGTTGGCACACCGCACTGTCCGCAGTGCCGACGTCTTATCAATCCGCAGACAATCGACCAGATTGTCGATCAGGTTCTTAGTTTGCCGGAAGGAACGAAAATTCAAATTTTGGCACCATTGATAGCTGGTCGCAAAGGTGAATATCAAGCTCTTTTTCAAGATTTACGAAAAGAGGGCTTTGTGCGCATTCGGCTTGATTCAGAAGTAGTAGAACTTGAAGACGATATCGCGCTTGATAAAAACAAGAAACACACAATTGAACTTGTTATAGACAGGCTCATAGTGAAACCGACAATTCAATCTCGTCTTGCCGATAGTTTGCAGCTTGGGCTCAAATGGGGCAAATCCAACGTTCTTGTTGATGTTCTCGATCAGTCAAATCCGCGATCACTTTTGTTTTCGGAAAATTTTGCTTGTGCCAATTGTAATATCAGTTTCGCTGAAATTTCCCCGCGTATTTTTAGTTTCAACAGCCCTTACGGGGCGTGTCCTGACTGTCATGGCTTGGGAGCAACTTTTGAAGTGGATCCGACCTTGGTTGTGCCGGATTCCAACAAATCAATTGCCGAAGGTGCTGTTTTTCCATGGGCAAAAACAGGCAATGTTTATTACGATCAAATTCTCGCTTCTGTGGCAAAGCATTATAAATTCAGCACAGAGACTCCGTTTCACAAGCTGACTCGGCCCCAGCAAGCTGTCATTCTTTATGGCTCCGGTGAGGAAAAAATCAAACTGGCACACGACTCTTTCGATGGTCGTGAATTTTGGGAGTACAAAAAGCCTTTTGAAGGTGTGATTCCAAATTTGAAACGCCGTCATGATGAATCGCAGTCCGATCGGGTGCGGCAAGATATAGAAAACTATATGACCCAGATGCCGTGCGAGGCTTGCAAAGGCTCTCGTCTTAAGCCTGAGAGTCTTGCTATTTCAATTGACGAACTTTCAATAGCGGAAGTGTCCGCTCTTTCAGTGGAGCGCGCAAGCAGATTTTTTACGGATCTGTCATCCAAATTTTCGGAACGGCAAAAAACGATTTCGCATCAAATTTTGATAGAAGTAAAATCACGCCTAAAGTTTTTGCTAGATGTCGGGTTGGAATATTTAACACTCGATCGGCAAGCGAACACGCTGTCCGGTGGAGAAGCGCAGCGCATTAGACTTGCTACTCAAATCGGTTCTGGGCTGTCAGGTGTTTTGTATGTTTTGGATGAACCTTCGGTAGGTTTGCACCAACGTGATAACAATCGCTTGATCGATACATTGAAACGCTTACGCGATCTAGGCAATACGCTACTTGTAGTAGAGCACGATGAAGACACGATGCGGCAAGCAGATTGGCTTATCGATATTGGTCCGGGGGCAGGACTGCATGGTGGCCATGTGGTGGCGGAAGGCGACGTTGAAGACATTTGCAAAGCTAAAGACTCAGCGACGGGAGCTTATTTGAGCGGGCGCAAGACTATTCCGATCCCAAAGAAACGCAGAACAGGCAATGGTCTCTCCCTTAAGATTGTCGATGCCAGTCTGAATAACTTGAAAAACATTTCTGTCGATCTCGATCTCAATCAGTTTATTGCTGTGACTGGTGTGAGTGGATCTGGCAAATCGACATTGGTTAACGACCTCCTGTATCAATATCTCAGACACCGCTTAAATGGGTCAGTGCCACATCCCAAGGGACTCAAGCGCGTTGAGGGTGTTGAAGAACTCGACAAAGTTATCGATATAGATCAGTCACCAATTGGCCGCACTCCTCGCTCAAATCCAGCTACCTATACTGGTCTCTTTGACATCATTCGCGAAGTTTTTTCAATGACGAATGAAGCAAAAGCGAGGGGATACTTGCCTGGACGCTTTAGCTTCAACGTTAAAGGTGGGCGTTGCGAAGCTTGTCGCGGTGAAGGCATGAATGAAATCGAAATGAATTTTTTGCCTTCCGTTTTTGTCAACTGCGAGGTCTGCAAAGGAGCTCGCTATAACAGGGAAACGCTTGAAGTGCGATTTAAAGGCAAATCGATAGCCGATGTTTTGGAAATGACTGTTGAAGAAGCACTGTCGTTTTTTGCCAACGTTCCCAAAGCAGTAAGCAAGTTAGAAACTTTGCTTGAAGTTGGATTGGACTACATAAAATTGGGACAACCAGCCACAACTTTATCTGGTGGCGAGGCACAGCGTGTCAAGCTCGCTGAGCAGCTCTCCAAAAGAGCAACCGGGCGCACAATCTATATTCTGGATGAGCCAACAACCGGACTTTCTTTCCAGGATGTTGATAAATTATTGATGGTGCTCAACAAATTAGTTGATTCAGGAAATACTGTTTTGATCATCGAACACAATCTTGATGTGATCAAACAAGCTGATTGGATCGTTGATCTTGGTCCGGAAGGGGGCGATCGCGGAGGCACCGTTGTCTGTGTCGGCACGCCAGAAGATGTGGCTCGCAACGAGAAATCGTATACGGGTAAATTTTTGAGGGAAGCCCTTAATATGAAGCTGCTTGTCTGAACAGGGAGGCTTAAAGCAATCCATGGTTGAATCCATCGACAACAACATTGCCGATCCAGTTTTTCAAAGTTTGAGAAAACGTGGTCATCGCATTACTGCTCAGCGCGAGACGATTCTGCAGATTTTTCGCGACTTGCCACATGGCAACCACCTTTCAGCAGAAGAGCTGCATGGCAAATTGGTACAAAGTGGTTCGCACGTCAGTCTTGCCACTACATATCGCACTTTAAAACTTCTTTCTTCCCTTGGACTTTTGCGGGAATTAGATTTTGCAGAAGGGCACAAGCATTACGAACTGAAGGAAGACACGGTGCCGCACCAGCACATTATTTGTGTGGCCTGCAATGCGACAGTTGAATTTGAAGACCATTTTCTTGAAGAGGCTGGGCAGAAAATTGGTTTGCGCCATAACTTCGAGGTTATTGACGCGCAGTTTAAAATCTTTGGTCTTTGCCCTGATTGCAAGCGGAAGGCGAAGGAAAGTGATTTTCTCTTAGACCCAGGTCGCCCTGCTAAAATGCGAATCAAGTAGATATTCGGCGGCGCTATTGATGGTGGCTAGACCGTAACGAACTATCTCCTTGTTCAACAAATGTCGTTTGTGCTTGTTCGGCGTGGGATTTAGACCATAAATTGTGGTAAAGAGATCTGGTGTACAGCGCTAAAGCGCTGGCAGCATCCAGCTTGATATTGCGGTTTGGTCGTAATTATTGATAGTCTGGTATGAGTAGTAGCAAGGGCTCCCAAATGAGTAGACCTCTCAATCCCTGGAAGCTTTCGGGATATAAAGCCGGTCAAAACGTAGTATGTAAGGTCGGAAACCCTGAACCGGGTGGTTATGCGATTTTAATCCCGAAGGATAACCTGCCGGGATTCTTACCAACGCAGGCAAATCTCAAGCCCGGTGAGGAAATCCTCGCGCAGTTTGTTTGTGTTCATAACAACCGCATTTTGCTTTCTGCTCGCTTCTCAACGACTGCCCTGCAAGGTCCAAACCAGCGTGGTCCGAGCGTCAATTGGGAAGATCAATTGGCGGACATAAACGGCCCTGTTAGTTATCCAGGCGGTGCTGCTACGGCTAGCGGTACTGATTTTGCTCAAGCCAGTGCAGCCGCTGCGCCACCCCAAACAACTGAAGACCAGCAAGACCTTGCTTTCAAGGTGTGGGCTTCTAATCAGGCGGCAGTCAAGTCTGAGCAAATTCGTTTGCGTAGGGCGATTGACCTTATTCTGCCAGCACTCGATGGTGAAATACCAAGAGAATTCAAAATATCAGACTATGACCTTGAGTGGCTTATAACTGATCTAGAAGGCGGCATGCGAACCTGCTGTGTTAAAGCTTCAAATGATGATGTCTTATCACGTTCGGCCATTCTCCTTTATCGAGGACGGGCGGTGGGCTGCATATATTGCTCAAAATCGATGCCGGATCCACCTCCGGTTGAAATGTCTTTGCAATATGCACTCAATGACCTGAATCTGCCGAATACCCAAGTAACTATGTATGACTTGCCGGAAGGATTGACGTTGTCCAGCTCGGCATTGTTTTTAGGCTATCCAGTAGAGCGCAGCGATGACTACGATGCTCGTTCCTATATGGACTACATTTGCAATTGGTTTGAAACGAAAGGGCAAACTGCGTGTTTGGCTCTCAGCTTCCCATCTCATAATGGACACTGTTTTGGCTATGTTTATCGAGGCAAGTTTGTAGGCGCTTTCTATGTAGAAGAGCAAGTCTTCAGCAAAGAAAAGGACTACGTCTACCAGCTTCTCGAGCAGGAATCGGAAGCACAATTGGCAGTCAGTATTTTGCCACCTGAAATGACATCATCTGCGGTGCGGTTCGGATATAGTCTGAGCATGGCCCGTAAAGCCAATCAATAGCATCGCCCATCTGCTTGTCGTTAAGTGTCGGTGATACGATATTAACCGGAAAATTTAGGCGCCATTTATGACAGACTCGCTTTTGGAACAAAAGCAAAAGACATCTAACTTTAAAGACTGGTTTCTAGCTGGTATCAAACCCGGTGACAGCCAGGTGCACCATCAAGATGCCTGGTGGCGCGTCATGTGTCTGACAGGCGTAGATTACTTTTCTACGCTTGGCTATCAGCCTGGTATTGCCTTTCTAGCAGCCGGTCTCTTATCACCGCTTGCCACACTCATTCTTGTGCTCGTCACGCTTTTGGGAGCTTTGCCAACTTACTGTGTGGTTGCTCGGGAAAGTCCGAACGGGCAAGGTAGCGTCGCTATGCTTGAGAAAATGCTGCCCGGTTGGCAGGGCAAGACCCTTGTTCTTTTCTTACTTGGTTTTGCTGCTACCGCGTTCATTATTACGATCACCCTGTCAGCCGCCGATGCCACTGCGCACATCATAGAAAATCCAATTTTTCCGCCGGAGTGGCACTCTGGGCGTGTCCCTGTTACTTTGTTTCTCCTAGCCCTTCTCGGCGCTCTATTTCTTAAGGGGTTTCAGGAAGCAATTGGACTTTCCTTTTTTATCGTTTGTGCCTACCTGGGTTTGAGCGCCGTCATATTAGTTAACGGCTTATTTCATATCGCTACTAACCCAGCGCTGATTGCCAATTGGCAAACTGCGTCGTTTCGCGAATACCCATCCCCTTTTATGATGGTTGGCATTGCCATTCTGCTTTTTCCGAAACTGGCTCTGGGATTATCGGGATTTGAAACAGGAGTAGCCGTTATGCCTCTTGTTAAAGGTGACGCTACTGATACTCGTGAAAACCCGCAAGGTCGAATCCGCAATGCGCGCAAACTTTTAATCGTAGCGGGACTAATCATGAGTGTGTACCTGGTTTTAAGCAGCATCGTAACCACACTCTTGATACCGGCTCCTTTGTTTCAGGAGGGTGGGGCAGCGAATGGCAGAGCCCTGGCTTACCTTGCCCATACTCATTTGGGAGACATTTTTGGAACCATATACGATATCAGTACAATTCTCATTCTTTGGTTTGCGGGAGCTTCTGCCATAGCAGGGTTACTCAGTCTGGTGCCAAAATATTTGCCGCGCTTTGGCATGGCACCAAGCTGGTCGGCTGCTATTCGACCTCTGGTTGTCTTTTTTACTAGTGTCGCTTTTGGTGTCACTATTCTTTTTAAAGCAGACGTAGATGCGCAAGCTGCTGCCTACGCAACGGGCGTCCTCGTCCTGATTACTTCCGCTGCCGTTGCAGCTACCATCAGTATCTGGCCCAACCACCCCGCTCTGCGTCCTTACTTCGTTTTGGTGACCTTCATTTTTGTCTACACCACTTTTGCCAATATGTCGGAAAGACCGGAAGGTGTGCACATTGCCCTATTTTTCATCAGTGCCATTCTGGTTGCTTCTGTTTTGTCAAGAGCAATTCGATCCACTGAACTTAGAATCGAGAATGTCCATTTAGACGAAAAAGCTACCGCATTCATCGAAGCGGCTCTCCAAAATACGATGGGAGAAGTTAGGCTCTTGCCTCACCGCCACGGAATGAAGGACTTTCGGCAAAAGGAACATCGATCCAGGTTTGTGCACAGCATTCAAAAAGAAGAGGGTGACTTTATTTTTCTGGAGGCTGAACTTTCCGATTCATCCGAATTTTTTCATGAACTTCTGGAAGTGCATGGCTTTGAAGAATCCGGCTATCCGGTTTTGCGCTGTTCCTCACCAGCTATACCGAATGCCATTGCCGCCATCGCACTATACATTCGCGACCGCTACGGCAAATCGCCTCACATATATTTCAGTTGGGCTGAGGGCCATCCAATTGCGCACACGTTGCGATACATTTTTCTTGGAGAAGGAGAAACAGCGATGGTTGCACGCGAGATTTTGCGCGGTGTTGAGCCAGATGATCGCAAAAGACCAATCGTTCATGTCGGTTAGTTGCAGATTGCGTAAAATGCCCGATCAGGAAAGTGTCAAGATTTTGGCCAGCAGTTGATCCTATGTAGTGCGAACTTGGTATGAATGTAACTGCACTAGGAAATGTTTTATGTCATGTAAAGAGCCAAATTGCAAAGGTGAGACCAAAGAAGGTGCCCTGTGAGCGGTGAAGCAGAGCCAGAACCAAGTGCGCTTTTGATCGAGTCGCTTCTTAAGACTGCAGAGAAAATCGAATCAGAAGTGTTGGATGACTTTACGGATTGGAAAAAAAAGTCCGATCTATTCTTGCTTGCCATTAAGCAACTTGAAACGCGCCAGATCGAAAACACCGAATCTGCAAATTTGCTGGGTGTGCCCATTATAGAACCGAAACTACGGGATGCTGCTGAAGCAGCGCTCCGCAACTGTGCTCACTTTGCAGAAAGTTTTGAGGAGCGCGTCAAGTTTGTAGACGAGGCAAACAAAATTCGTAACGTAACCTGGTTTTGAACCAGCGAGGGAAAGTGACACCAAACAAGAGTCCTTTAAATCAAGCATTTGCCGCTGTATTCGCCAGTACGACACCTGTGAGACTGTGGCTACTTCTCCTCTCTTCATGCCTTACTAGTGTTGTCTTTGGAGTAGTTGCTGTCATTACTGTCGAGCAGCACGAGCACGCCGCCAAGACTATAAGCAGTGATGCCGCACCGTCTGTTTTTGCGGCCTGCCAAATCAAAATAGCGGCTGCCGCAATGGATGCAAGCCTGGCTAGCGAGCTTCTCTATGATGTTAAACGTCGAGAAAGTCACGAAATGGAAGAAGATTTTGTCAAATTTCGCGGTGTACTTTCTAAGTATTTAGTGGCGGCGGCTAAAAATATCACTTATGGAGCTTCTGAATCTACGCCAATTGAGAACATTCAAATTGCCCTTGGTGAGCTCGATCAAGTTGCTCAAAAAACTCGTGATTTGCATGCTTTCAATCAAAATGCAGAGGCAATTGCCAGCTATCGTAATTTTTTAGAAATCCTCGAAACTAAGCTCTATCCAAATGCCGATGCTCTTAAAAAAGCGAATGCAGATGTTCTTGAGCAAACCTATGGAAATGAAAAGGGTATTTCAGCTATGTCACGCGGTCTTGTCACAGTAATGGGATTGCTTTTAATAGGTTTTCTTTTGTATTTTCAAATTTACTTGAGCATGCACTTCCGGCGCAGACTCAATTTGCCTTTCATAGTCATTACCGTCGTCATTGCCCTTTACTTACAAAACCTGACTGCATTGCTTACAGATAGCAGCCGCCAGCTAAAAATTGCAAAGGAAGATGCCTATAATTCAATCGTTTCTCTTTTGGATGCACGAGCCCTTGCTTATGATGCCAATGCCGCTGAAAGCAGGTGGCTACTTGATAGAGATAATGCTTCCAAATACGAGAAATGTTTTTTCACTGATCTTTCTGCCGTTGCCAATTTCGACAAAGGTCATGATTTTACCAGTGCAATTGACACTCTCAAAAAGGAGTTAGCCAGTAACGAGCGTCTATCCACACCTGGATTTTCTGGCGACCTGGCAGAAGAGTTCGCCAACGTCCGTTTTGAAGAAGAAGGTGAAACTGCGCTTGAAGCGCTTGAACACTTAGCAAAGTACAGCCTGATCGATAAAAAAATGCGCGAACTCGAAAATGGTGGCAATCATGAGGCTGCTCTAAGTATCGGCTTGGGTTACGATCCGCGCGGCAGCAATTTTCAATTCAGCAAGTTCGATGACGCCCTGAAAAGAACGCTCGCCATTAACCAACACCATTTGGATCTATCAGCTAGAAAGAGTGGCGATGATCTAATTGGATTGGCGCTCTATTCTTTTTTGCTGGCCTTACTGGCAGTAATTTGCGCTTATTTGGGCGTGCGCGATCGCCTTGCCGAATACCAGGCAACGACATTTACCCATCGTCGATTGCACAAAGCAGCTTCCTAAACTAAGAATCTTCTCCGGAGGTTGGCAATTTCAGTTGGTGAAATTGTTCGCCTTCTTCTTTGTTTGCGTCATCGGCGCTCGATTCGAATGGAAAGGACTGATTGTCATGCTGGTGTCCATGTTCTGCGCCGTGTTCATGGCTATGTTCGTCGCTATGCTCATGGCTGTTTTCATGACCACCATGTTCGTGGGTCTGTTCATGGCTATGTTCGTGACCACCATGCTCATGGCTTTGTTCATGGGTTTCATGACCACCCTCGTGAGCTATTTCACCGCTGTAGGTCGATTGGAAAATCGAGCGGGCCGCTTCAAGCTTGTCCTCTAAAGAAGGAAAGCCGGCATCATATCTGGTGCCCTCCTGCGCCGTTTCATTGTGCGGGGAAGATTCTCCATGGTGATGCTCTTCTTCACCGGCTGTTTTAGCCTTTAGACGATAGACGCCTGTGACGGGATCTATTTCCGTTTCGAATGGGCTTTCCGGTTCTGGCAGAGGCGGAGCTGCTTCTTCGTAGTTGTGCTCTTCAGCTATTGCTCCTGATTCACCATGCTCTTCCTCAAAGACAGCACTTTCAGTTTCTTCGTCATAAACTGGAGTCGGATCTGGAAGAGAAGCTGGTGCTTCATAACTGGGCGCGCTATATAAGCTGGTTTGAGGTCTTGATCCGAATCTGGATTCAGATTGATCGAATTCATCGAACACTTTTGCTACATCTCTAATGTTCTCGCTCAAATCATCAGAAAGTTTGGTACTGGATTCTTCGCTTTCATCTTCGAAATCGTCAATTTGCGCATTTGGGCTTTGCGCTTTCGGCTGGAAGCTCAATTCTTCTTCGTGTTCATTTTCATGTTCAGTCAAATCGCCTTCATCATCATGTGAGAAGCTACGCTTGCCTGGCACTTTGTCTGCAAGCAAATCATCTGGCATTTGTTCCAAGATGTGTTCGGGTAAAGCGGCAAGTGTCTCCTCGAAATCTTGAATGTCGTCCATTGTCGGCATTACTCTGCCATTAATAGCGGTGGCGGCTCGCATTACCGTTCCTGCTGGTTTAGGCATGCGACGTTGCGCATGTCTGTTGGCACCGCGAGCAAGCGGATCTGCTTCTTTACCCTTGAGAGAAATGACCTTGCGATTATCAGGAGTGCCAAGTTCAAGAGTGGGCATGAAACCAAGACCCGCACAAGATTGACAGTGCACGGTGAACAATTCACGCAGACTTTGTCCTTGGCGTCTACGTGTCAACTCAACTAAGCCAAGATCCGACAATTGTCCAACTTGAGGTTTCGCTCTGTCTTCTTCCAATGTGCGCTGGAAAACTTCTAGCACCTGTTGTTGATCTTTACGACTGTCCATGTCAATGAAGTCTACGATCACCATGCCGCCGATATTGCGTAATCGCAGCTGTCGCGATATTTCTTGAGCAGCTTCCAGGTTCGTGCGGCGCACAGTTTCAGCTTGGGTGCGTGAACTTGTGAAGCGACCGGAGTTAACGTCAATAACCGTAAGAGCTTCTGTCGGCTCGATGTTTAAGTGACCGCCGCTTGGCAGTTCTACTCGATCTGATAACGCTGCTTCAATTTCTCGATCAATACCTTTGGAAACAAGCAGGCTTTCTTCCCCAATATGCAAGTTGATTTTGGTTTGCTTGCTTGCCCAACCAGAAAGATATTCTTGGGCACGCTTTTGACCATCAACGGTATCAACGAGGATTTCAACAACATCATGCGAGTAGGCGTCGCGAATAACGCGATAGAGTAAATCCTGATCTCGATAAATTAGAGTCGGTCCGATTGAGGCCTCACCATCGGATACTACCGTTTGCCAACGATCCCAGAGTTGCTCGAAATCTTCGAACAATTCATTTTCGCCCTGGCCCTTTGCTTCGGTGCGGATTATCAGCCCAACACCTGGTGGCTTCATAAGATTGACTACCGACTTCAAGCGCGAGCGTTCGCGTGTTTCGCTTATGCGTCTTGATATCGAAACGCCTCTTTCTTCTGGAACGAGAACTAGAAAGCGTCCCGGTAAGCTAATGGCAGTTGAAACTCTTGGACCTTTGTGCCCGGTGGGTTCTTTAGTGATTTGTACAAGCAGCTTCTGCTTTGGTACCAGGCGCTCTTTCAGCGGTCCTTGGCCAGGCACATCGTTAGCGTGCAAGAAACCCATTTTGTCTTTGCCGAGATTAACGAATGCTGCATCGATACCAGGCAAAATATTTTCGACGCTTGCGGTATAGATGTCGCCGAGCAGTAGCTCGCCGCGATTGACAAGGAACTCAACCGCTTTGTCATTCTCTAGAATGGCGGCGATATTATCCTGTTCGGAAATAACGAGTGATTTCTTCATACAAACCTCATAACTTTAATCAATCGCAAGACAGCTCGTTCAGTCGGTGACGGAGCTGTCTTGGAAAAATAATGCTGAATTACAAAACTAGTGAGCAACAACTTTCTCGTTGCGGTCCAAAGGTATACGGGAATGCTTTAGCCTTTGCCGGAGCGGCAAGGGTCATATGCGCTTTGAGGGTTAGTCCCTGCCGGCCTCTGAGGCTTGCAGATGGAATGATGTTGAATCTAAGACTAAAAAGAATCTTGAGCCAAATTCCCTCAAGTGCAAGTATTATACCCGCTGATGGCATGCGTGTGGGTCGTTTCCAAAACTTTAATTAAATGCATATTGTTTGTTTTGAAATCTCCCAAACCCCCTTGTTTACCTGTGCTATATTCGCATCAGGTGCTGAATAAAAGGAATTTTGCGTGATTCTTGAAGCTTTTTCCCAATATCTGCAATCCGCCGATGAAAAGACTCCGGCGACAGGAGTTTTGGCACGTTGGCTCTGGGAAAGATTAAGTTCGCCACCGGAATCGAATGTCGATCGTGTCCTGCATTGCGAAGTCAAAGTGGCTTTGGCAAAAGAAGTTCATGGTGCCTCGACAATATGCATTGAGATGCCCCCGGACCTCAAAGCCGGGCGCAAGCCAAATTATGTTTTCCGCGGCACATCATCGAGCGGTTCCAAGTTGTTGAAAGTTCTTTATGAATACTGCTTAAGTTATGAGCAGCAAAAATGGGCTCGCTTCGTGCATTCGCTCAAAGCAAGCGATTTCAAGTACTGCAAGTAGTAAGTGGTGTTTGAGGGTTTCAACCGCGTTTCGGCGCGCTGGACAGGCATCTGCTGGCACGAATTTTATAATGGTATCAAATATGGTGGCTTATAAGACCGGCTTGGCGTTGCCGCTATGGTCATATTCACCGTCGTAATAGCGAACTCGGCTAATGTTGATTGCCTGCCCTGATTCGATATCTATTGTTATCTTGACGCCGTTTATCATGGCGGCGCCATCAGCCACCTCTAACCGGGTGGGCAGTTGTTCTAAAAATCGACGCATGACTGATTTTCGTTCCATTCCGATGACGCCATCGATTGGACCGCAACAACCGACATCGGTAATATAGGCAGTGCCACCTGGCAAGACGCGTTCATCGGCAGTTTGCACGTGCGTGTGTGTGCCGACAACCGCAGAGACACGCCCATCAAGATGCCAACCCATCGCTACTTTTTCAGCAGTTGCTTCAGCGTGAAAATCGACAAAAACCAACCGAGTTTCGTTGTGGATTGTCGAGATGAGCTCCTCTGCCACCGCAAACGGTGAGCGCATGGGCTCCATAAAAACGCGGCCGATTAAGTTGAGAACGGCAATTTTTGTACCGGCGACGTCTACAAAGCAATAGCCAGAGCCCGGTGTTTTGTCCGGGTAATTTGCCGGTCGTACAACATTTACTTCGTTACCGATAAAATTTAGCGTCTCTTTACGATCGAAAGTATGGTTTCCACCGGTAAACGCGTTTACACCGGACTCTCTCAGTTCTTGTAAATTGCTTTGTGTTGTTCCGAAGCCATGGGCTGCGTTTTCGGCGTTGGCAATGACAAGATCGACCTCCGGTTTTTCTTCGGTCAAATATCTTTTAATTACGGTGCGACCGGGTTTACCGATCACATCACCTAAAAAGAGGACGGTAATGCTACGCTGGGAACTCATTAAACCACTAGCAATCAATCAACATCGTTCAATAGACTAACGCAAATGCGTTGCTGAAATGAAGACCTTTATGAAATCTCCTCATACTTTGTGGTTCAAATTACTTTTTGCTGTTTTTTGCTTTTGCACACAAAAGGCAATTGCAGAGCCAACGGTAATGCATTTTTCGGATTCAAAAACGCAAAGTGTCGGTAAATATGTTTACAACAATTCCGATACACAGCCGAACATCAAAATCAAAACCCCAGCTTTGAAAACGCCAGTTCTTAAGACGCCATCTATGCCAGATCCGATGGCTTTGCTCAAGTCCAACACCCAAACAGCATCTGCCCCAGTGCTTTTGAAACCTGAAGCTCGAACGGGAGAAATCAAAACCGTAAAAGCGAATGGTAAGGATGAAAAGAAAACGACAGCTTCTGTTTCGAAAAATTTGACTTCCAAAGAAAAATCACGCATGCCGTTTGTGCCGCCACCACCTCCGGTGACACCTTCGTTTTTGGTCGGGCCTGGCATGTCCGACATGCCATTTTCGGTTGAATACATGAGTAAGGACGATCTAAATCAGAAGCTCAAAGAAATTACGCTCGACTTGGATGATGCTAACGGTCAATTAAAAGATAAACAAAACGAGATCGCTGACACTAAGGACAAGGCGAAAAGGTTCGTATCGCTCTACGAAGAGGGTGTCGTTAGTAGGCGAGAACTCGAAGTCGCAGAGAAGGAAGCCAACGAAGCGGATAAAGAAATTGAGCGGGTGAAACTCAAGGTGTCTAGTCTCGAGGCCCAGAAAAAGTCAGTGCAGAACAAACTTTCAGAACTATCGAGGAGAACTGTCGGTAGCTCTGTCTCGAATAAGCACAGCAAAAGTAGTAAAAAATAGCGAACTGTTTTTCAGCTAGGAAGTCTTAGTATCGATCGGTAGAACTAGCACAGGTGAATGCTTCTGGCTGTTTGGCTTCTTTTGAAAATAATACACTTCGCTGAATTTCGAACGATTCGAATTAACCTAAAATCTGATCTGATACCACTTGAAAGTAGCATGGTAAGCTGTCTTTAGGCGGGTCATAAAATTGATTAAATCCAGAAATTCTATCTGTTGTTAGATCCTCGGGTTCACAAGAACAAAGCCGAATAGAAGTTGAAAAAGCGCATGAATACAAGCTTTTAGCCCTATTCTTCTCGGTACGGAAATCCCGCCAGAAACTACAGAAAGTTCGCAAAGGTAAGTGCTTTTGCGGACCTGATCTGACCGTTTTTCCCTACAAAACAACCTCTTAAGGAGAGACAAATGTTTTACAACAGAACTGGTAATACGCTCCAAGGTCGCAATAATCGCGGTAATCGTCGTTATTTCCAACATGACGAATTGAACAGCAGCTGGGCCAATCAAAATCATCAAAATCAGCAAAATCATCAAAGTCAATGCATGATGACCCCTGCAACCGATATTCTTGAATTGGATGACCAATTCATTCTCGAAATCGCACTTCCGGGCGTAGTATTGGACGATGTCGAATTGAAAGTCGAAGAAAACACTTTGACTGTGGTTGCGAAGCGCACTCTCGCTATGTTCGAAGAAAGAGCTCAAATTCTCCGCAAAGAATTGGGCGCTGGCTACTTGGTTCGTGAATTCCGTTTCGATGAAGAAATTCTCCACGACCAAATCGAAGCCCGCTTAGATCGTGGCATTCTGTACGTAAGCGTACCGAAACTTGATGCAGCATTCCGTGTTCCGGTTTCTGCAGGCAATATCGAAAACCAAGTGCAAGGTGTAAAAACCCGCGTTGGTAAACAAGAAAATATGCGCAAGGAAGTGACGATCAAGTAATTGATCTGATCTAATCCAAAGCTGGCAGGGGGAGACGAACTAGTTCGCCTCCCCCTTTGTCAGAAATTTCTATGACACGTCTAAATCTGAGGTGTTGCGATTACTATTTGGATATCCATATCCGAAATAAATCAGCATGCCGACTGCCATCCAGACAACGAACCGGATCCAAGTTACAAGAGGAAGGCTGAGCATAAGCGCAAAGCAGGAGACTACTCCGAGTACCGGAATTGCTGGTACGTAGGGGCAGATGAAAGTGCGCCGTTGTTCGGGTTCTTTCTTGCGCAAAAGGATAACGCCAATGCAAACAATGATGAAAGCGGCAAGGGTTCCGATATTTGTTAATTCGGCGGCTTGACCGATGTCTACGAAAAGGGCGAATACGCCAACGAACACGCCAGTTAAAAGAGTTGGGATCACGGGCGTTTGGTATTTGGGATGCACTTTTGCAAACATTGGTGGCAAAAGTTTGTCGCGGGACATTGCCATGAAAATGCGGGGTTGTCCTAATTGAAAAACTAGTAAGACTGAGGTCATGCCGGCAAGGGCACCGACAGTAACAATGAAATGAGCCCAGGGGTTTCCTACTGCAGCCAATGCGGTGGCAACGGGAGCGGCATCTTCGCAGTATTTTTGGTAAGGCAAGATCCCGGTTAGAACCAGAGAGACCGCGCAATACAGGACTGTACAGAGAATGAGCGTGCCGATCATTCCAATTGGTAGATCGCGCTGTGGGTTTTTGGCTTCTTCCGCTGTTGAACTTAGTGCGTCGAATCCAATAAAACTAAAGAAAACAACCGCGGCACCACCCATAATGCCGGACCAGCCATTTGGTGCAAATGGAGTCCAGTTGGAAGGTTTAACATAACCTGCGCCAAAGCCAATGAAAAATAGTATAACCAGCACTTTAATAGCTACAGCGATGGTGTTAACAACAGCGCTTTCTTGCACGCCCACAATCAATACCCAGGTCACAAGCGCGACGATCGTAAAAGCTGGCAAATTGAAAGCGAAGGCGTGACCAAAAACATCAGGCAATTGCATCGATGAGTAGAGTTTGACCAGATTCGGATCATTTAAAGCAATACGTGCTAAAGCCGTGTGACTATCAGTAGTTATCCAGAGAGGTAACTTGATGCCGAAGTCAGACAAGAAATGTAGAAAATAATCAGACCACGAAACTGCAACAGCAATATTGCCTACTGCATATTCAAGAATAAGATCCCAGCCAATAATCCAGGCGATTAGCTCGCCCAGAGATGCATAAGCAAACGTATAGGCGGATCCGGATACAGGAATCATTGAAGCCAATTCTGCATAGGCCAAAGCGGCGAAACCACAGGCTAGAGCAGCAACTAAGAATGAGATCGCGAGTGCCGGGCCAGCCGCCTCTCTGCCTACAGACCATCCAAATACAAAATTGAGCAGGGGAGTTGAGAGCCAGTCGCGGTTGGCGATTGCTTGCCCGGCTGCGGCAGTTCCAGTTAATGCAAAGATGCCGGAGCCAACCGTTGCACCTACACCAAAAGCAATAAGATCGAAAACACTAAGAGATTTTTTCAAACTGTGCTCGCTTTGTTGCGAGCCGCTTATTAGCTCATTTGCCGACTTGCGTTTGAAGAGTTGTGCTTTCAAAGACAATTTGTTCAGTTCTCTTAAACAAAGACAACCGGCAGATGCTACCACGGTTTTATACTCGTCGGTTTGCTAAGATGTCTCACGAAAAATTATTTGGGATCAGTCGGCTTGGCATTCATATTGGTGAGGGGTGAATTGAATCATGGTTGGAACGAGAAGCGGAAGTCTCTACATCACAATCGCTCTCTCATTAGCGTTTTTGGCTATTCCTTATTTACCCCCCGTCTTAGCGCAAGCGCCTTTGCCTGGGGTTAGTTATGAGCAGCCAGATCAACCGGCTCGGCCTGCCCCTGTTTACGCGCCAGCCGCACTGCCGGGATCTAGTCCGCTGCCAGGAAGTGCGGCCATGTATGCCAAATCAGGAGCAACTGATAGTGCTTACCGCAGTTTGCCGCTTACACCACAGGATGCCAAACTGCGCATTGAAGAACTCAAAAATCTTGTTTTGATTTCAAAACCACAAGAAGTGCAAGATCGCATCATCAATATGTGCGAATGGCTAGTTGATATGACGGAAGCGCACAATAAATTGGCAAACGTTTTCAGCAAACAGGATAGCCTTAAATCGGCCGCTCAATCGGAAAAGGCCATGGCTCAAAAGTTTTCCCATCTTAAAAATGAAGCCCAGTTGTTGAAAGCCGAACTTTTGATACGACAGAACCGAGCACCAGAGGCACTTGGACCCCTTGTAGACATCGTATCTAATGAGCCAAAAGGTACAGCAGGAGTAGCTGCCTACAAAAGATTGAAAGAACTGGGCTTCTCTGAAGACGTACCGGAAATCACAACACAGGGTGGTGATGTCACAACGGTAGGCGAACATGTGATGGTTTCTGTGAAAGAATCCACTGCAAAGGCGGCCCCTAAACAAGCCCCTAGACCAGCAGCGGCCAGGAAGATAGTGCCAGCGGTTACTGGCATAGTACGACACTAGGATGTGATACTAAATATGGTGGTTGCCCCCATTTTGGGGAGTAATTTTTGCTATCCATACTGTTTTCATTTAGACATTGAAGTACAATGCCCTATTACCAAGCACCTTTTAAAGGATTTTTGCAATGAAGGTCAACAAATCAAGCGGACGTCCCAAATTGAAATTACCCAGCACTTCGGCCGTTGCCTTAGGTGCTTTTTTGTTTGTTTGGGGAAGCGGGCCGAGCTTTGCTGATCCCTTCAAACTGGGTGCTGAAGCCAATGAGTACATTGAAACCGGTGGTGGTCAATATCCGGCCCCTCAGTACGTCGGACAACCACAACAAGGTCGTTCTGCACCTATACAAGGCAGACCTATTTATAGAGGCAATACGCAACAGACAAATCTAAGTGGCGGCGCCAACAACTATGGTGGTAATCCATTGCAAGGCGGTGCCCAAACAGCAGTCCAGTTACCTGCTGGATTTTTAGGAGCCTGGAACGTTCAGGGTCGGCGTTCCAGAGTCGAGGCGATGCCGGAATTTCAAGCTGGCGCCGAAAAAGCTTTTACAATGACTAATCAACAGGTTTGGACCATTACTGGCAACCCTGGCAATTATTCACTCGGATCGAATACCGGTGTCTCTACGCCAATTTATGTCGACAAGGTTTCAGGTTCCACCGCTTTCATTCGTTATCAACATCCGGTTGGTCATACTATGGCTCAAGAAGCAATCGTTATGAGTTTGCAACCGGGTGCTGCACAGTTCAATGGACTGGAACGAGTTTCGATCGTTAAAGAAGGGCTGCCGCAGCCGCGTGCTAAGGTTACCTATCAATTGATTGGTTCCCGACAACGCTAACTTTCGTGCCCTTTCAAAATGGAATTCATGATGCGATTTAATACGTCTATTGCTTTTGGTTTTGTTCTTTCCGGATTACTTTCGCAAGAATGCTTTGCAGATGATGCCCAAGCAAATGCAAATACAGTCGAAGCCCCTTCCGCTTTGCATGGCAATATAGCGCCGGCTCCTGCTCCTTTGCCTGCCGTGCCGTCATCCGCATCTAGATCCACTGCTGCATCCACATCGACAACCACGACGACCGGGGCGCCTGCTGGTTCTGGTTCAAGCATAGATAGCCCTGCCGGTACGACGATCGATGGCGTCTACATTCCGCCTCTTTCAACTCCAGGTGGTACAGGAATGACACCGGATCCTTTACTGGATTCTGGTAACACAGTTAATACTTATAGTCACTCTGATGCCCAGCCGGTTCTAAGGGGCGGAACGCAAGTGAACGCTTTGCCTGCTACGGTTGTGCCGCTTAAGACAGTTCCAGTTAAAAACTATCGCGGTCCACACATGGCATTTTTTGAAGTGCATCTTAAAAATTCAAGCGGGCAGGTTGCCATTATAGATGGCGACAACACCCAGGCTTCTGGTCAGAACGGCGCAATCAGGGCAACTACTGCCGGTGACGTCACTGACAATTCTTCAAAAAATACCACTCCAAAACAGGAAGCAGCGGTCACTGCCGTTTCAGCTGCCACACTTGGGCTGGCAGGTCCGATATTTTATGAAATGATGACGCCAAGTGAACATGCCAAGCGCTACCTGGGACATGCGATAGGCGTAGACGGAGTGCGCCATGACATCGAGAACGGTCGTTTTGGTAGGAGGCTACTGATGCCTGGTGATGAAACCACTGGTTGGATTGGTTTTGAATGCGCGGAAGGCGAAGCCATCAAGTCATTGCAGATTCCTGTTTGGTTTCAACCGATGCGTACACCACCAAGTTTTCTCAATTTACCTATAAGTACGTCTGCAAACTTGTAGCTGAAATTAGGCTGCGCTAAGATCGTTGGCGTCGCAAACATAAGGAGTTATCAAGCAAATGCTCAGGTTTTCAGGCGCGTTCGGACGCGCACTACTAGTAGTGGCACTGTTCGTATCATTGTTTGGACAGGGGCTGCAAAGTTTGGCTGCTCCAAAAGATCACACTCTCATCGCGGGTAAGAAGGGCACTATGAACACAGATCCAATCGTTGAAATAGAAACATCTAAAGGCAACATCAAAATCAGAATATTTCAGCACGACGCTCCGATCACTTCAGAAAACTTCCTTGACCTCGTGGGAAAGGGCTTTTATAACGGGCTGACATTCCACCGCTACGAACCAGGCTTCTGCATTCAAGGTGGAGATCCAAAAGGCAACGGCACAGGCGCCTATGTTGATCCAGCTACCCACAAAGAACGCCGCATCAAATTGGAAGTAAAACCAAATTTGCTGCACAGCGAAGCAGGCATTGTGGCTATGGCTCGTTCTAATGATCCAGACTCAGCTAGCTGCCAGTTCTACATCACACTTGGACCTGCCAGTTTCTTGGATCAAAAATACGCAGTATTTGGCAAAGTTGTAGATGGCATGAATGTCGTCAACCAAATCCGAGTCGGCGACAAAATGACCAAAGTCTCCGTGTTGGAAACTGCAAGCAAGTAATTGCTTTAAGCATCCAGAGCGAATAAAAAACTCAACTAGCTTCGGAGGTATTGCCGGAGCTAGTTTTGCATTGAATGACCGTTTGGAACTGGCTCCGAAGGCCCGTCGGAAGTTAATTCGGATCTAAATTCGGATGTATCGCCCAGATGTCCAAGCACTGCCGCCGGCTCCTACCAGCACTCCTAATCCGAGTATGGCCAGGAAGGTTTGCATCATGCTGTATTCAAGATTTTGCGGCATAACTGGCGCAAATCCTACCAGTTGCTCGGCAAAGTATGGATCTAAATAGACATGCATACCAAACAACACGCCGATGGCAAGCAATGATGCGCAAAGACCGTAAATGGCTCCTTGCAGAATCAATGGCGATTTGATGTAGGAGGGGCTTATACCCATAAGGCTCAGAATCTCTATCTCACGTTTACGCGCCTGAATGACAAGGTGAATGGTGTTGCCGATTACGGTAAGTGTCGCTGCTGTTAAAGCGGCAGTGACAACTAAACCACCTATCTCCAGGAAGTGACGAAACTCATTAATACGCCTTGCTACTTTCATGGGGTAGCGAACGTTTTCAATGGCAGGTAATAGTTTTACTCTCGGAGCAACTTCTTCTACTTTGTCGGCACTGGCTACCTTGATGTGAAGTGTGTTGGGGAGCGGGTTATTTAGGGCCGCAACCTTGAGAGTATTTTGCATCTCTTTCCAGGCTGTTTCCTTGGGGACAATTTCCACCATGCGCACATCTGCAATTTCACTTACATCTCGTGCTACGGCTTTGGGATCGTAACCATCTTTCAAAAACGCTGAAATCTCAAGCTGTGAACCCCAAGTCGCCACAACATTTTTGAGAGTCATCGTTAATTGCAGAACGCCACCAAATATGGTGAGAGCGATAGCGAGAATGCTTACAACCAGCCAATTTGACCAGCCGCTTTGCCTAAGACCAATCAATGTCTCAATTACAACTCGTATTGAAATTCGGATCTGTCTCATCATCATTGTCCGTTTGGCTCCAGCTCATACAGACCGCTGTCTACATCGCTCACAATCTCTCCCTGCTTCAACGAAATAACTCGTTTACGCATCATGTTGACGATCGGTTGATCGTGTGTGGAGATGAGCACAGTTGTGCCTCTCTCACTAATTCGTTCCAAAAGCTGCATGATTTCCAATGATGTTGCCGGATCGAGATTGCCTGTGGGTTCATCTGCAAGTAAAACCGGAGGTCCGTTCACGATTGCTCGAGCAATGCCGACGCGTTGCTGTTCACCGCCAGAAAGTTCGCTCGGATAAGCTGTTTCTTTATTTTCAAGATTTACTACGCAAAGAGCGCTTTCCACGCGCCGGCGGACGTCTTTCTCGTCGATGCCAAGAGCTCTTAAGATATAGGCGACATTTGCAAAGACAGTCTGGTTGGGCAAAAGCCGGTAATCTTGGAAAATGATGCCGAGCCGTCTGCGCAACAATGGAATCTGCCGCCCCTGCAGGCGATTCAAGTTAACGCCACCCACAAGAACGTTACCGGATGAGGGTACTTCTTCACGGTACAAAAGCCGCATCAATGTTGATTTGCCGGCACCGGAAGGACCAACGAGAAATGCGAAGTCTCCCATGGCCACATGAAGATTGACATTCAACAGGGCGGGCCGACCGACATAGTTTTTGCAAACGTTTTGCAGTCTAATCACGGATTAACGGACTCACAGAAGAGGTGAAAAGCTTACCACGACAGGCTTTTCGCTGATTGGCAAATGATAACATGTTACGAACTTCGGCACCTTGAAAAGCTCCAATGTAGCGATTACTTAAGCTTTTCAGTGTGGTGTTTAAGGTAACAGGTCGTGCAAAGCGCCTTTTCGAGATGAAGCATGGGAGAGGGATCTCCGCACTCCTTACAGGTGGGGAAATTCTTTTCGCGCCGCCAATTCTCTAGGCGAATTTGCTTTTCAACAATATTTTTGATTCTTTCTGAAAATTCAAAACTATTTTCATTAATGCTTTTTTCAAGGCCGTTCAAAGACTGCCTTTGTAGGTCGCTGATCACAACCTGATCCAACTCAATTGCGGTAGCCTCGGGAAGCTGTTGGAAAGGTGAATATCCTGCCGGCATTTCTTGCCCCTCGGCAGCTCTTTTGGACGAAAAGTGTTTCAGATCGAAACGTATTCCACGAATTGAGAGGTCTAGTCCTTTACCCACAGCTTTTAGTTTCTGTAAGAGCTCTCTGCGTTTTAAGCTGAGCTCCTGAGCCGTTGCCGCATCGCTTGTGGCAACAACAACATTTCCTTCTATGTCCAAAAAGAGAGGATAAGATTTTTCCGCAAAAACATCACCAACTAACGACGGCCACAACTTGATCAAAGCGTGCTCTCGCAATCTCCTGTCAAGGCCCAGAGTAGCAACAACTCGATTCAAAACCGTTCCGACATTAGCAAACTTCGCATGGGCCTTGCGGAATGGTGGACTTTTGTCGGTCATTGTGCTTTCCCTTGGCTCTAGATGACGCTTCAAGTTACCAATTGAGTTTGAAATATACAAAGAAAATTTCGGTTATAATCGCCGTCATTGCTGCCTCAGAGAGGACAGGCACTTGAAGGGGATTCTAATGCTCGCCGAAGACACAATCAACGAATTACGCAAAAGATTTAACGCCGACGCTGCCCGCGGCGTTTCCGCCACCTACAAAATTACGGTGCGTGGAGATGGCGGAGGCAGTTGGTTGGTGAAGATCCAAAATGGTGGCTGTGAGTTCATTAAGCAAGATGGTACCAATAGCGGTGCTGCAGATTGCACCATTTCAGCTGAATCATCGGACCTGGAAATGATCATGGATGGCAAAATGTCAGCCATGACAGCTGTTCTTTCAGGTCTGGTTTCGATCGAGGGTGAACTCGGACTGGCTATGCAACTTTTGCCAATTTTCTTCGAAGGTCAAACACCTACGTTTTAGAAGCGACAGCATCCCGCATCACTTGATAGGGAACCTCTCGTCCTGCCCAAAACTCGAAAGCAAGCTTGGCTTGATGTACGAGCATGGAAAGTCCGCCCATGGATTGGTAACCCAATTTATTTGCACTTTCTGCAAATAAAGGCAATTGCCCGTCTTTGCGATAGACAAGATCTACGCAGAGCCCATCTTTATCGAGAAGCGAAAAAGAATTGCGTACAAACTCTGGCAGTACATCACCTTCTTTAAGCCCTACTGGCGTTGAATTTACGAGCATTGTGTAATTACCTTCGCACTTGTTTGCACTCAGCTTAAAGTCGCAATAGGCGGCTGCAAGCCGTTTATATGCAGCCTCTACAAACGTATTTGCTTTGTGATCATCTCTTGCCAGTACGGTAATTTCTTCAAAGCCGAGATCGAGAAGGGTAACAAGCACGGCTTGAGCTGAGCCACCACAACCAAACAAAATGGCCCTTTTGCCAAGTTTTGCTTTCTCTTTTGTGTCTTCAATAGCCGCTTTAAGCCCGTCGGCATCAGTGTTATGGCCCAATAATTGGCCGTTGTCTTCCGCTTTCACCGTGTTGACTGCGCCTACTAATTTCGCTTTGTCCGTGAGCCTATGACACATTTTAAAAACTGCGATCTTATGTGGAATTGTTACATTGAATCCGGTCAATCCGGCTTTGCAATTGGCTACAACAGCCGCTTTTAGCTCGTCTTCCGCTACGTCAAAAAGGCGATACTCGCCATCCAAATTCAAATATCGAAAAGCAGCACCGTGCAATGCAGGTGACAAAGACTGTGACACTGGATGTCCGAACAATCCGAACAAAAGCGAAGGCGACACTTTTCAGTAATTGCTTTGTTGAGTGGTTGCAACGCGCATGTGGACGATACCGGCAGCGGAAGCTGCGCTCATGATGGCAACAACATCCTTCTCTTTGGTATCACCATCTGCATTGACAGTGCATGACAAATCCTTACGACCGGCGCGCTTTTGCAATTCTTCAATAGCTGCTTGAATGCTCGCCACATCGTTTTCTTTGACGAACCGACCGTTGATAGCGATTAGGCCCTCTTTGTCCACGTCAATAGTTACACCTTTTGACTGGTCGTCCTTCTTGGCGTTTCTAGTTGTTGGCGGCTTGATCTTGAGTTCAGATTTGTCGATTAGTGGCGCAATCAAGATCATGATTACGAGCAATACCAAGAACACGTCCGTTAAAGGTGTGACGTTGATTTCGGCAAATTCGTCGCCTACGGCTCCCATGGACATGGGGCATTACCTCGAACAGATCAAATGACTTATAGACTAATGAACGCGGGAAGGTTCTTCGGTGCTGACAAAGCTCAAGAAGAGCAATTTGAGCAGCGCGAAGTCATCGTTGAAGCCCTTCACCAAGTTGGTGTAGGTGTTGTTGAAGATAACTGCCATGATGGCAACAATCAGTCCATAACCTGTAGCGATTAGGGCTTTAGCAACCCCCAGAACGACTGTCGGAGTACCACCACCACTTGCTCCCAATTGGTCTAGCGTGAAGACGACCCCAACCACTGTTCCGAACAATCCAATGAATGGGCAGGTGGCGCCGATGGTGCCCAAGATTGCGAGGTTCTTTTCAAGTTTTCTTGTTACGAGTTGAACCGTGATATCAAATGCTTTTGAGAAGTCTTCCTTTTGGTCAGCCATCAAACGGACGCCTTCCTCTGCAACTTCACCAACTACACCACCCAAGCGACTGCAGGTGGCTTGCGCTTTTTGCAAATTTTGGCTTTCCAGTTCGCGTTGCAACTGGTGTATGAAGGCCGTCACATCACGACGATTTTTGCGGTAATAGAAGAATCGTTCAATAACGACTGCAACAGTCAAGATGGAGCATATCGAAATTGGAATGGACGCAAACCAATCATGAATCATGAATTGAAAAAAGTAATCGAAAAATTTGCTTTCCATCTCTGCTCCTGTGGGGTCAATCGCTTCTCATGAGTCTATCAGAACTTATGAAACTCGCCATGGTTGTGGTCTAAGGGTTTTGGGACCGGCTCTTTTTGTTAACGCTTCTTTGCATATTAGGGCTCTTAGAAGGTGCGCTAGAAAGTACGGAAGGTGCCTTTGCCGCCGCCAGCAAAGACGTTGTAGTCGAACGTAAATTGGATATCAACATCATCCGAGGCTCCAGCCGGCAATTGCCGGAACGGTGCCGCGTTTTCAACTGCAGAAAGTGCAGCCTTGTCTGCGATAGAAACGCCTGAAGAGGTGACGAGGCGAAGGTTAGAGAGCTGTCCATCTCTGTGCACTTTGAAAACCACGACAACCCGTTTACTTTCGTTGCCTTTCGGTGGGAACCACTGTCTCTTGATACGGCGTTGCAAGTCGGCCATATACGGTCCGAAATCAATGTCAGCCTGAGCTTTAACAGATGGTGCACCATTGGGATTGCTATTGGCATCAGGATTACCCTTCATGCCTTCGCCACCGCCGCCGCCCTGAGAACGAGGCACAGACGGAGCGACAGCCAACATTGGACCGCTTGAACCACCGCCGCCACCATGACTGTAGGCAGCTCGTGATGGCGCCGGTGCAGGTGCTGCGCCACTTCCACCGCCTCGGGTTTTTGCTCCGCCACCAACTGGTACCGGTTCTGGTGATGGGTTACCACCGCCTGAAGCACCCGAGCCAATGGCAACAGGAGCTGGTGCTGGACCAGGTGAAGAACCAGTTGCCGGACCGGCACCAACACGTGGGGCAGGTACTGGCGATGGCGATCCGTGCATCAATGAAGGTGCTGGACTGGGAGATGGGTTTGGTGAAGGACTGGCAGTTGGATGGACAAAAGGAGTTGGGGCCGGGCTCGGATGAGGAGTCGGGCTAGGTGAAGGACTTGGGTGCGGTGACGGGGACGGGCTTGGATGCGGCGCCGGTGTTGGGCTTGGAGTCGGCACTGGGCGCGCTACAGGCTGTGGCGTCGGACGCGGTGTTGGTTGTGGAGTTGGTTGCGGCGTAGGCTTTGCAACAGGTGTCGGCTTTTGTGGAGTGGGCTTTTCTTTAGGAGCAGCCTTGCTTGGTGCGGCTGGCGCCGGTGAAGGTGGTGTTACTTCCTTTTTCTCGTGTTTGCCTGCATCTTCCGAGTTGTGCTGAGCCTTCCTTTGCGCAACAACTTTGTGTTGGACAGGTGGTTGATTCTGCACAAATTCGATGTCGGTTACTTGCCTGGATGGCGGCGGTGGAATCAAGAAGAAAAACGCCAATATGAAGCAAAGAAAAATTATAGTGAAGTGGAAAAGATAAGAACCGCTTGTCGCTTCTGTCATTTCCATTACATATTCAGGATAGAGATTGCGTCGCTGAATATGGGCGGCATGATCGTATGCATCACGCATAGCGAATGCGATAAAGGCGACGATCAATCCACAAAAAATGATTGATGGTGCCGAGCCAAAACTCAACTCATTTAACGCATGTTTGAGTCCCGGATTGACGGACATATGAAAGGTTTGGCCGAAATTAACCAGTCCATCAACTAAAGGTCTGTTGATGACAAATAAGAGCAGGACCATAAGATTGATGGCATCAACGCCCAGGAAAAGAAATCCTTTGCGCGTTTGACCATTGTAAATCTGACCCAGTCCCGGAATGAGCGACATAAGCGCTGCAGTATTAGGATCTTTAGTGGGTTGTTGATATGTGGCTGAGGTCATCTGCTTCGTTTGAAGTTAGTAAGCGTGGTTAAAATTGAGTCCAGTTCTGCATTTTCGAGTATTCGGCGGAGTTTAGAGTATAACACAGCAGCCTCGCCCAGCCTGTCTTCTGGAACACCGTTGTGATATCCATTCAAGTTTCGTTGCGTAACTTTGGCTAACCTCATTTAAGCATCTTGATTGCTCAGAGTGAACACTAGTTAAGGAATCCCAGATCAATAGATTCAATAAATTAGAAATTGAATTTTCCGCCAAGCCCATTACCTCCTTTGAAGACGTTGTAGTCGAATGTGAATTCAATATCTACGGATTCTGGTGAGCCTTTTGGTAAAGGTGCAAAAGGAGCTGCATCTTCAACAGCGGCAAGCGCACGTTTGTCTGCTTCCGACAATCCGGAAAGTTTGACCAAATGTAGATTGGAAAGTTGGCCGTCTTTGTGAATAGAGAACTGAACCTTGACGACAAGTGAACTTTCCGCTCTTGTTGGATTCCAATATCTTTTGATGCGTCGTTGCAACTGAGCCATATAAGCTCCGAAGTCGACTGGCTCTATTGGAGGTGTGACGGGGCCGTTGGGACCAACTATGTTTGTCGAGTTAGTGCTGTTTGTTCCATTTTGGGAAGCTAAATTAGGAACCATCGCAACCGGACCGGGATCGTGACTGGTCCCAGAGCCGGAAGGAAGAGCAGGGATAGGTCTTGGTGCTCCATTACTTATTGAATGGTTTGTGCTCTGGGTTCTTGCCATTGGAGCTGGCGCGGGATTTGAATTCGATCCGTTATCGCTATTGTTGCTTGCAATGGGAACTGCAGAAGGAGCTTGCGATTGAAATCCGTTAGATGAAGGAGCGAGTGCAAGTAATGGTTTCGGTGCTCCGGCTGCAGACGTTAGCGGCCGTGCTGTCGGCAATGTCGGTGTTGGTGCGTTGCTTTGAGGCTGTGTAGATGCTGGATTTATTGGTGCCGGATTTGTCGGATTGGAAGAGTGCGTTTGCTGCCTTAGCACGCTTGGCAGTGGTGGCATGTTTGAAACACTTCTTTCTATAGGTTGGGGAGCCCTTGGTGGCGCCGGTGCTACTCGCTGAACTATAGGCTGTATAGGAATGGGATGCACGGGAGTGCGCTGCGTAATGTGGGTTTGTTGCGGCGGCTGAGGTGGCTGTCGCTCTTCTTGTACTTGAGTCTGCCTGGGCTGTGTAGGCGCCACTGCATGCGATGGCGGTCTGTTTTCACTAACTGCTCTTTGTGGGGGGGGTGTAGTGGCTCGTTGTGCTGTTATGTGTTGCATGTTTGGATGCTCAGTTACATGTGAACCGCGTGCTTCCTGAGCGTTTTGCGCCTTGATTTTGGATTCGGTTTTTACTTTATTTTGTACTGGAACATCGACGAATTCGATTTCCGTAATTTGTTCTTGCCGCTTATTCGGAACAATCAAAAAGAGCCCAAGCAAAAAACAACAAAGCAATGTAGCTATATGAATGAGATAGGAACCACTAGTTGCCTCTGGGAAATCGAGCAAATGCGCTGGATAAAGCAAGCGGTCTGTTCTGAAACGAGCACGATCGTATGCGTCTCTCATCGCGAGCGCAACAAAAGCGATCATGCAACCAATCAATAAAAAGGATGGTGCCCTTCCAAACCTTAGTTCCTTCAAGATTTGCCCCAATTCCGGATCGAAGCGGAAATGGTAACTATTTGCGAATGCAGCTAAATTGCTCGCCAAGCTCTCCGCTCCTAAGAGCACAAAGAAAATAAGGAGATTTAGAAAACCCGCCAGAAAAAAGAGGATCGCCTTGCGAACCTCACCGTTATATAACTGCCCTGCCCCCGGAAACAAAGAGAGTAAAGCTGCTCTTTGCGGATCTCTTCCTTCTACCAACGCAAAAGTTGTCATATTCCTATCCCTAATAAGCGACTTTCCAACGATGGCGTGAGTGCATGTCCATACAATTCAGAGTTTTTCCATAGCTCTTCCCTGGCTCTAAGAATAAGGAAATCGCCTAAGTACCAGAAGCTGGTTAAGCCGCGCTCTCTACTAGTAAAAACCCGGGAATACAAAAGACCATCGGCGACCGCTGGGTAACCGATGGTCTATGTAAGATAAAAAGGAATGGCTGACGTAATTTACAACGTCGGCATTCTGAGGTCTTCTGCCAATTCAATCTTGAGTTCATCCCCAGGACGAACATCAACTTTCTTGCCCTTCTTAGCCAAGAGAATTGCAAGACCAACTGCGGCACCTATGCCAGCACCGATCACAGCACCACCACCGGTGCCGACTGAACTCGACTTGGAGCCGGCGATCAAGCCGATACCCAAACCAAGAGCTGCCGGTAAAGTGAATTCAGCTGTGTCAATCGCTATGTCTTTCATACCGCGGCGGGCATGTACAACTCCGCCGTGGGCAACCAAATTTGCAACCAGCGGAATCTGGCGATTATCTGGTGTTGTAATTGTGTCGAATTTAAGAGCGACTGAACCACCGCGCATCATGTGCTTGGGGTTGTTGAGCGAGGCAATTCTACCTTTAATGATAGAACCGGCGGGTACCAATGTTTGTCCATCAATAGTGAGATCTTCAGAGGTTCTGGCTGAGAATTCATCACCTTCTTGGCTGGTGTCGCTATCGACGGCCGTATCCATAATGATCGGAATTTTTGTGTCTTTCGGTACAACACGCGCATAGCCTTGTAATACCTTTTCGCCTGTAGCACTGTCTGTAGTGGCGGTCGTAGTGGTATCGGCTGGTTTGTCACCAGTTGCCGTTGTATCCGCTGCCCTGTCACCGCTTGCTGCAGCTGTATCACCTGCTTTATCGGTAGCCGCTTCTGAAGTTGGCTTTTCTTCACGCAAAGGGGCAGTGGCTGTATCGGTAGTTTCTTCAGTTGGCTTGGGGCTTGGTGTGGCGCTTACAGGTGTTTCCTGCATGAGGGTGTCATCAGCCTTTTGCTTGGCTGCTGCAGTAGCATTATCCGTTGTTGAGACGGAGGTGCTGCCTGTGGGACTCATCGGTTCCTTGAGAGGGGTATCCGTAGTCGTAGCGCTGTCCAATATCGAACTTTGATCGGAAACAGAAGCACTATCGGGTTTGGCACCAGCGGTGGTGCTGTCCGTTGTGCTGCCCGTTTCTGGAGAATAAATTTTGAAGTTTAGGTCGCTATCGGCTGCTAACACTCGTGCAGGCGCTCCGGCCAGCATTAATGTAAAAGAAAGCGCTAATAAACGAGCACTCGATCGTTTTTTCAAGTCCCACGTACCCCTTAAATCGACGCAACTGTCGGCCATGTTGAAGAACTAGCCCAGCGCTTGTGCCGCATGCATATACGAGCAGTCAAGCGGAAAGCTGAGCCAGTCTAACATGGCTTCGGTGTTTGTGAGATTAGTGCTTTCTGAGAAACGTATCCAGTTAAAGGAGATGGTAACAAACCCATATTAGTTGGACTAAACTAGCCTCGGGGGGTTATCGTAAGAGCATAACTGCCGCCATCTTGAGGTAAACGAAGTGATCCAATGTCCGATTTGCCACGTTTTGAATGAGGATCGGTCGCTTTTTTGCGCAGAATGTGGCCAAAGATTTGCTCCGCAAGCACCGGCTCCTCAGGCTCCGGCTCCTCAGGTTAATGCTCCTTCGCCGCCGCCGGAAAATATTAATGCCACTCCACCTCCTGAAGCTCCACCGAAAAGGCCTGCTATTAAACTGCATTCACCGATTCTAGGTGGCGGTAGCGTTGAGCCCGAAGAACCAGCGCCGGGCCGCAATCGATTTGCAAGCAGCCGATTCGGTGGCGGAAGTACTGGCTCAAATCCCGTTGCTGGACCGAGTCCAAATGCGAGGAATAGGGGCCCAGCCCGTCAAGATTTTGGTGACGATGAAGACGAAGACACAAATCCGAAATCAAAACCACGTAAAGGTTTGCATTCACCTCTTTTAGACTTCGGTGATGATGAACCAGAACAACAATCCGATGGCCATTACAAGGCACAATCAAAGTCACAAATCATGTTTCCACATCGAAGCCGTGGGGCAAGTACAGGTTCTAATGCACAGGTTCCTCCAGAACCGGATGCGGATCCTACACCTAGACCACAAGGTAAAGGTGGTCTTAGATCACCTCTTCTAGGTGGAGATGATTCGGATCAATATGATGAAGGTGATGACGATTTTTCCAATCCGAATCAACCTAGAAAGAAACTGCGCTCACCAGTGTTGGATGGTAACCCGCGTTCCAATAATCGGTTTGTGCCTGATCCGCCCGTCGAGATAAGAGAGGAATCGAATGTTTTGCGTTCGCCTCTTCTAGCTCGGAAAGTTCCTTTGCCAGAAAAACAGGCACCGGGAGCTGCAGTTCCACCGCCGGAACCTCCGGCAAAGATAAATCAACCACCTGGCCAACAGAGTGGTTGGCCTCAAGCTCCTCAAAGACCTGATTCTGGTGTTTGGTCAAACACCCCTGTACAAAATGAAATGCAAGCCCCACCTCAAGCGCCGAATGTGCCACAAACGCCTCAGTTCGTTCCTCCGGCAGTACCTTCTTTCGATCAGTCGGCTCCTCCCAATCAGCCGGCTTACGGCCAACCTTCTTTCAATCAGCCGAATGCTCCCACTCAGCAATCTTTCGACCAACCAACTTTCAATCAGCCAGTCTCTTTAAATTCAGCGCCTTTCAATCAGGTTTCACCGGCTGCTCAGGTTATAGGTAATGTGCCACCGGCTGATTTTATGGCACGAGAAAGCGCTTGGGACCCACCGGCTGCCGCGGCTCCTGCTGTAATACCGCCAACCGCCCCTACTGCGGAACCGGATCCGTTTCCAACTGTAAAACCTTCAACAAGCCCCCTCTCCAGTCTGGCTTCCAGCAGCTCCTCGCTTCGTTCTCGATCGAGTAGTGCCACTGAATCTGGTGCCAAAGCGGAAAGCGAATCTTTTGCTGAACCTCCTATCTTAAGGTCGAAACGTTCGAGCACAAGGCTTCCTTCCGCTATTAATTCAGAACCGCAACCAGACATGTTTCCTTCTAAAAAGAAGCATATTGGTTTTGCAAAGTTCATGTTGTTTCCTTTCTTTGCAGCTGCAGCTTTTAAAATTTGGTATTTGGTCGCAATGGGCCCACAAGCCCTTTCATCTGCTCCATTTCTGGGAGATCAGGTCTCACAGCTGGTTGTCATTATCTGCTTGATTATCTTCACTTTTATAGCGACAAGTGAATCTTAGGGAATCGAAAATAAGCAGACTCGCTCGATTTGATTTTCCGGACGCTTCGCGACAGGCATTTACATTGACAAAAGGTAACTTTCAAAGAGATCTTGTCGTGCTATATTTGGCGCTGTTTTTTCATTCGTATTTTCAGGGTCTCGTCACCAGAGGAACATTGAGCTGATGGCTAATCAACAGTCCAGATTTAACAATCGGCGTATTTCAATCACAATCCCCTTAGCTCTTTGTTTGGTAGGAAACTTATTTCCGGCCGCAACGTTTGCGGCTGTAAGTATTCCTGCTCCGGCAAACAAAGGAGACCTTCAGTTAGAAGGGTATTCCAAGCTCACCACTGGCGCTGGTCCCGCTACCAACGATGTAACAACTGATGCAGCCTCTGTCGCTGCACCATCAAACTCCGTGAATTTGAAGCCGCTTAAATTGGGCAGCGAAACTCCCACCGTTGATACCAACACTGCGACAAATCCTGGTGCCACTACAGATGGTGGTGTTCTACAGTCCACTGTCACCACAACAGACTATGCTGCCAAACCGCAAGATACTGCAGTTTTACAAGACACTTCAGTGGTTGGCAAAAATAAGCCAAAGCATTCCGGCAAGAAAGTTGCCAAATCTATAAGAGAGCAAGCCGATGATGTGCATATTGCACCTATTCCCCTGCAAGTTAGCGAAGGCGAACAAAAGAAAGAGGCAGCATTCCTTGACGATACTGAAAAGCAACAACTTTCAGATCTCTGGGAAGCTACCTTGACTCGTTCGCCAGATATTCAATTCGTTGTTGCGAAGCTTCAACCCACAAACAGCAATGCCCACTTGAACACCATTCTTAGCTCCATGCTCAGTACCGCTGCATACGGTGGTATCAGCGCCGTAATGATGATGAGTCCAGGTATGGGCACCTACGCTGCAGGCAGTGCAGGTTCCATGCTCATTAGCAACGTTTTGCAAATCAACAATGCCAAAAATCAAAAGAAACAACGTTTGAGCCAAGAAGAAGAAATGATCATGTTTAACATGGTCCGCCAAACTGCTGACAAGTTGGTGGCAGCTTATCGTGATTATAAAAAGCGTTTCGTCAGTTTGTCTCGCGCCAGCAGCGACCTGCAAGATTTGCAAGCTATGTCTGCAGATGCACGTGCCGGACAAGATGCTTCTAAACAGTTGGAAATGGATTATGTCTTGCGTAAACAACAACGTGACATCGATGAAATCTCCGATGATGTAAGACGATATCGTCAAACACTTCTTGATTTGGCTGGTCCGGATTCGGTTGCCAAACTTGACAAACAAATCATCTGGGAACAAACTCAAATTGACGGTCAGCCCGCAACTGGTCAAGATGCATCAGCTGGAATTGCCCAGGCACCAGCAGCAGCTTCGCCGAAAGCTGAAGAAGCAGCAAAGCCTTCAACAGATGATGCTGATCACAAGAAAACCGCTGAATCAAAACCAACCACTGTAACCAACTAGAAGAGAGGACATTGTGCAACGTACTAATCAGAGATGGTTTGTTGGAATCATCCTGCTTCTGTGTTTGTTAGCACTGCCCGTCGGACTCCTATCACACAAGTCGGCGCCTAAAGCCAGCGCTGATACGGATTTTGATGCCAATCCTTTCTCGATGAAGTTCAAGGATCACATCCAGGTCTTGAGATTGACCGGAATGATCCAGGACCGCCAGGAAAGTACGTTCTTTGGCAGCGGGGATTCAGCATCAGCAGTATTGAAGTCTTTGCGAAAGGCCGGCAAAGACAATCACATCAAAGCAATTTTGTTGCGCATCAATTCTCCTGGTGGAACAGTTCCAGCATCGCAAGAATTGAGTGACGAAATTATTGAATTGCGATCAAAAAACAAACCGGTAGTCGTTTCCATGGGTGACCTTGCTGCTTCAGGCGGTTACTACATTTCCAGCGCTGCCGATACGATCGTGGCAGAGCCAGGCACGCTCACTGGATCGATCGGCGTTATTCTAAGTTCGCTCAATATGAAAGGACTGGGAGATAAATTAGGTGTGGCACCGGAAGTGATCAAGTCCGGTAAATTCAAAGATATTGCTTCGCCTTACAGACCGATGACACCGGAAGACAGAGCAATCTTGCAAGAGCTCATTTTCGATTCATACGACCAATTTGTTTCTGCTGTTGCAAAAGGTCGCAAGATGAAAGTAGAGGACGTGAAGAAAATTGCAGACGGTCGCATTTATTCTGGCAGACAAGCTCTCAAAATTGGACTGGTCGATAAGCTTGGCGGGTACGACACGGCAATAGATACGCTCCAGGCATTGTGCAAAGACCGTTATCATCTCAAAGAGAATTTGCCTGTAGATGATGGTGGGTCTGATTATTTTTTGACGAGTTTATTTGAGTCTTCAGCGCGTTATGTCAATCCCAAAAGTGAATTAAGCCAGGACACTCTTTTAAAATCGATCATGCCTGAATTTTTTCAATCTCAGTTCTATCGTCAACCTCTCTGGATAATGCAATAGTGATGGAGCCGGAAACACCTTCCGAAAATGAGCCGCTGCCGCAAGCGCCTGTTCCGATTCCCGAAGTTGAATTGCCAATTGAGTCGTGGGCGGACATTTTCTTTTGTGTTTTGATTGCACCGATGAAGTGTTTTGAAGCACTCGGTGATCCACTAGTTTATCCAGTTGAGAAAAATGCTCTGCTTGGAGTATGTGCAGCGGTCTGGATATCGATAACCTTTGATGCGTTTGCAAAGTCAATTCTCGCTGGTGGAATTGATCATTTCTCTGTGATCGGATCGACATTCAGTAGCTTGATGCTTTGGTTCACCCTTGCCGCCTTTTTGCGTTTTCTCTCCGGTTGGACAAAAAGAAGTGTTCCCTACAAAACATGTTTAGCCACAACGGGATGGGCATTCATTCCACTTATTCTGAAGGCGCCTTTTGTGGTTCTTACACTTTGGTCGCCGTTGTTTGGAATTCTCCTCTTATCGGTGACATTGTGGTTTTTCTTTTTAGAAGTGATCGCATTTGACAGCGTGCTTAAGCTGGGAAGAATGCGCACAGTTACTCTAATGGTAGCTGTGCCCGCTCTATTTGCAGTTGTCTATGGAGTGTGGACTGGTTGGCTAATTTTGCTAACTCTTTCTGCTCTGGCTCGTGCTACCGGCGGCTAATGTCTCTGCACTGATAATTTCTTGATGCCGCGCAAAAATTCTGTTGTAGTTGCCCTCGTTGGACCGACCTGTAGCGGCAAAACCGCATTCAGTCTTCAACTGGCTGAAAAGCTTGGCTGCGAAATTATTGCCTGCGATTCGCGGACAGTTTATCGTGGCATGGATATTGGCACAGCTAAGCCTTCGCCTGAAGAGCAAAGGCGGGCTACCCATCATATGTTGGATATTCTTGATCCAGATCGATTTTTTACAGTTGCAGAATTCAAAGAAAAAGCAGAGCCAATATTAGCGAAGTCAGTTAAGGAAGAGCGTGCTGCCATTGTTTGTGGAGGCACTGGCCTCTATGCAAGAGCCTTGTTGGAAGGAATTATTATTCCACAAGTCGAGCCGCATCAAGAATTGAGAAACGATCTAAATATGTTCGCCGACACGCACGGCAATATCGCCTTGCATAGAAGATTAGAAGAGCTAGATGCAGTCTCAGCTAACCGTTTGAGCGTTAATGATAGAGTGCGAATCATTCGGGCCATAGAAGTTTCTTTGATTGGCGGTAAACCATTTTCTCAAGCAATTGCCAAAGAAGATTCGCCTTTCAAAACGCTCTGGCTAGGGCTATTTTGGCAAGATCGAGAAAAACATAGAGATGTTATTGCACAACGTTTTGATCAACAAATTGAAGACGGTCTCGTCAAGGAAATCCAAAATCTGTACAGTCACAAGCAGTACGAACCCGTGCTGAACAGGGCTGTTAACTATAAAGAGTTTGTTCCATTCCTCAAAGAAGAAGTGCAGTTGGATCAAATTAGAGCTACATGTGTCTTGCATAACTACCAACTGGCACGCAAGCAAATGCTCTGGTTTCGGGCTAATAAGCAGATCAATTGGTTTGCAGTAGACCAATTGTCTCCGCAAAATATTTTGGAAAAAGTGATTGATCTAATTGATCGCAGTTAAGTGCAACGCGCGAAATGCTTACAGAGACAGGATTGTAGGCGATCAAACAAATTGCATTTTAGAGACTAGACGGCTGACAAGAAAGAGTTATACTGGATAAGGTCTTCGCTACCGAAGAGATAGCGCGTAATCGTTACGACATTCGCAAAGGCTTCCCCCGAAGAGATTTCAAACGATAGCTATGTGTAGTGATACCAGAAAAGCAACAGCTCGTTGCGTATTGGAGGTTTGATGCGTCGCGCAAAAACATCCGACGTGAACGAGGTCGCTCTGCCGTGGAGTGAAGGACTTCTTTCCGCCCGCATCTTGATCAAAGCAGACAAGACAATAGCCGGTGTACCGGAGCTCGGTTTGCACTGTTACGGCAACTCGCAGCCGGAAGCGGTCTTCAGGTTGTTCACCGTATTGTTGAAGTACTATCGCCAATTAAAAACTTACGAACATCGGCTCGGTGTTCGAGGCAAAAAGCATCTCGAATTGTTGTCCGTTTGGGTTGAAGCAATTGAGAATAAGATGAAAATGCCAAGCCCGGAACGTAAAGTCGTCGGCATTTCTAATCACAGACGCTGAACCTTTTGAGACCGCACTTCGTTTAATCAACATGCGTTTCTCTTGGAACCATAGAGCGCGGTTCGTATTGGCCGCCATATTAGCGTTAGTGCTTTCACAGCTCAGCGCGTGTTCTTCATGGTGTTCGGAAAATTTTTCTGAGAGACAAAAAGATAGCGCAAGTTGCAAAGAGCCTGTTCTGGAAAATGAAACTAACAGTAGTGGCGACAATGCTTCCAGTGAACAACCTGATCTGCATGAATTACCATACAAATATTTTGGCAACAACTTTTCTCAAAAATTCCATCGCCCCTCATGTCCATACGGACGTGTCATAAGCGCCAGTCATTTAGTTCCCTTCCATTTCCGGCGTGAGGCAGTGGTCGCTGGTTTCAAGCCCTGCAGATATTGCTTGCCTCAAGCGTGGGGGTCGGTGCGCTGTTTTATCTTGCCTCCCCAGAAAGAGGCGCCAGAAGTTAAACCTGAGCCTCAACCGGAGCCTCGAAAGTCATCTCAAAATAAAATCGACAATTCAGCAATCCGGCTCGATGGTGACAGAAAGTCCCTCTAATTTCAGAAGTTCGTAGTACATTTCCGCAACTTCTTTTGGACCCACCCAGGCTATACCAACACCATCATGTTGAACTTTGAGAGCAATCTGGTGGGCTTTGTCTCGTGACATGCCAGGAATATATTTGGTAAGACATTTTTCGGTATGCTCAAAAGAAAAACGTTCGTCATTGATAACCAATACCCGATAATTTGGATAGGGCTTTGTTTCTCCGGCTTTCTCTTGCTTCTCGATGATTTCCTGAGACATCTTGAGTTACATCAAACATCAATACAAACATTACAAAGACGTGCATTCTAAGGAGTATATAACAAGCTTTTGGCTCATATGTTACCCGGGCATATAAGGCAAAAAGTGCAGTTCGACTTGCTAGGTGCATGTAGGTGTGGCTAGCAAAATAAAAGGATGGTATAAACGACTCCGGGGTGCCTGCGAGAGAAAGCGACAAAGTCATGAGCTCTGATATTCTGCAGCAAAATTTTTCAAATGCTACCGGCCTTTTGCTTGACCGGACTTTTGATCCGCCGCTCGTCCTGGGTGAGGCGTTCATAGTCTCAAAGAGTCGCGCCGTAACTTGCGCATCTTGTGTTTTTCAGTATGCTGACGCGCCCTGGGCGCTGCAAGTGCTCTTTCCGCATCCGGATTTGACGCTTGGCATCAAAGCAATTTCAATCCATCCGGATTTCGACAAAAAGGAAGCAAGGACTAATTACCTAACCTACACCGGTGGGCCACCCGATCAATACCCGGCTCAACTAAACGATTTTGCGACGATTGTCCTGGATCCCACACTGCAAGAATTGATTCCTGAAAAAGTAGGTGAGTTACATCGCGCTCTCACTCTGCCATTTTCGAGTGCTGGTGTTGAGGCGTCCGGCACGATTAACGGACCCGGTGAGATTGTGCAGCTCGTCAATACAATCATCGAGAACCGCCGTGAAGGACTCCTTACTTTCTACGATCAATTAAATATTCCAATTGCACGTCTTGAAATGGGCGGCGGTATGGTCAAAAAGGTTTATTTTGCCGGCGTCATTGGTGAGATGGCCTTCTCCGAATTGCTCTACAGAGCACCAGCTCGAGGCTTTGCATTTGTTTCTCAAGGCAACTTCAATTGGACCAACGTTAGAGATGTTACCGTACCTCCTTCCGCTCTTATGGCCGAAGCACAGCGACGCTGCACTGAAATAAATAGCGGTCTTAATTACATTGGCGGTGCGAAAGTAAGATTCTCAAAGACGACTGCGAATTTTGATGCCTCATCCGCAAATGAAAATATTAGATTCCTGTTGCAAGCCCTTTGGAATACCGTAGATGGTTTCATAACAGTCGATAAACTCAGCCAGCGCGTCGGAGCAGATACATTTACGATCGTGCAAGGCTTGAGAGAAATGATGAATCGCGGTGTCATTTCTCCCCTCAATAAAGCAACACCATTTCCATGTCATGGCACATTAGGCGATCCTCTCGTTTCCCACACAGACTTTGATATTAAACCTGGTGATTCGCTGCAGGCTTTCATGCTTGATCCGCTTTCCGGTGGTCCGATTTGGCGCACCGGAAATTTCAATGGTGTTTCAAGTGTTTTGCAACCGAAGAATTTGTTGCACACTGTGCCAACTTTGCCTGGTGCAAAAGGCGCCCTTATTCTCAAAGATTACAAACTAGTCGGTGTCCATAACGGCAACGTCGTAACGAAACCTGGTCAAACACCGCCGCAGACTCCGGATGGAAAAGTTTCGCAAATGATGTTCATGAGTGCCATGTTCGACATGGGCACAAAGAAACTCCGTAATGCTACAGATGGTGCCGAGGATGCCGATTCCACCTATGCCGGTTTGCGAACACGTACGCACGATATGGCTGCAGCACCCGGGGCAGAACAGTATATTTGCCGAAAATGCCATGCTTCCAATTCTCAGCCTGGTCCGTGTTTCAATTGCGGAACGGTCATTATTCCGCCTCCACCGGAGTCGGATCCAACTGGTCCTTTTGCAAAGCCCATCATGTTGGCCAGGAAGATCAAGAAGAAATACAATCTCACTGATGATCAGTTGATGATGTATGGCGGTTGCGCGGCAGCCGTGCCAGTTTTGCTGCTCTTCTTTCTTGTTTCTGCCATGATGCCTCATCCAAAACCGGTTGGTTATTATGAACCGGCACCTCACCATAGCTCACCGCAAGCAATCACAGTTGCAACTGATGTCATCGGTTTCAGTCCCACTCTTCCAACTGGCTTCTGGTATGAAGACACATCGGCATTAACGAAGCCAAGCCAATCAGTTGGTATTTATTCCGACACTTCAAACCAGAAAATTACGTTCATCGTTTTTGATGACACTCAAGCCATGACAGGTCTGGACTCATTTATCACAAAGCCACCATTTTCAGAGGCAAAATCACAGGCGCCAGCCTCTCAGGGTGTGAATGCTTCCTTGCCGATCGGCAAAGGCTTGTTCAAATACTACGAAGGTAAATACATAGATTTGCAAGACAAAGAATTCAGCATGCTTATTGGTGCTTTCTTGCCAAAAGCAGAGGGAAAATCGGTTTATGTTACAGCCACTCAATTGCACGATACGGGGTTGCCATACGATTTTAAATCTGCCCTCTTCATCATCGACAGTGCCGCTTCACTCTGGACACGTGCTGAAAATGCCAAGAAAGAGGCTGGCGACAAGGGTGATAAAGGTGATGAAGATGATGACAAGGCAAACTACGCTACCGAAGATGAGATAAAGGAATATCTCGAAAAAGTTGCTGACAAAATTCAAGAGCAATTCGAATTGCCTGACGGATTTAGCGATGAATTAGACAAGCCCAAATCCACCAAACTCAAAGTCAATGTCAACGTAGACATTGGTGATGATGGCAGTGTCAAAAAGCTAGAGGTATCAACTCCCTCTGACTCCGAGAAGGTCACAAACGCGGTGACTGCAGCGATCACGGCTGCAGCTCCCTTCAAAGACGTGCCTAAGACCAAGAGGGGCGTACTCTCAATGACCATCAAGCTGCGCAAAGACAAAATCAAAGCAACGCCACCAAGCTAAATAGCAGCGCTGCCTCACTAAATCCAAGCCAGCCTGAGTTACTTCCGTTTGGAATGTTGAGGATGCGGAGAATGTGGAGAATGCGGAGCTGGGACGTCTTTGAGACCTGCCAATACCTGTTTGGCTTCTGTCTCCTTATATCTAGTCAAAAGAACTTTGGCTAGGCTGCGTCTTACTTCAATTGTTTCAGGACTGTCCCAGCCGATTATCTTTTTGTCGATTTCGAGCGCTTTTTTGTAATCAGTTTCTGCATCGGCATATTGTCCGGCGTTTTCTTCAAGATGGGCAAGAGCGGAGGAACTTGTGGCTATGCGACCATCGCTGTCTCCATATAACACCACGGCTAAGGCCCGACCGTCTTTGTAATACTGCATGGCCTTTTCGTAGTTGCCTTTTTCTGTAGCTTGCGTTGCTGCTTGCATGTAATCTTCAAATGTCTCGTTTTTCTTTTCGTACCAGGCTTTCGCCTTGTCCGGGGTTAATTGATCTGCAATGCAGCCGCTAAGGGCAAAAGTTGCCACCAGAACCAAACTTAGCTTGAAAGTAGGAAATTCCGACATGTTTCTCCTAGGAAGAAATTGTATGTAGTACGAAATTAGATGGAAACTACCTGGCATCCCTGAAAATAGTGATTAAGTATGGAACGATAACTAAAATTGGCTTTTGCCCAACCCTGTGCACCAATCTGCTGTAAACCGACTCCATGACCAAAACCCAAACCGCAAATCTCGAGATCCGACAATAATCCATTAGAGTATCGGTTGTGTGTGAAAAAAATGCGAGCACTATTTAAGCGTTTAATCCCCGATACCGTATTCTTGAAAACGCTTCGTATTATCAGCTCCTTCTTGAATTGCCAGATCCCTTTAGAGGTTTTGACAGACATCGAAAGGGCAGTTCCTGCGACACCTCGTTCATCTATATTGAATGAATCTATATGTCCAAAAATTGAGCTCGATGGTGGTATTACAAATGGTGCCTGATCTTTTGTCGCCAGCATGCTTTCTATGGTGTTGTGTAGGTGCGAATCCAGCTCCCCAGCTGGGATACGCAGATGCCATTTGAATTTCGGAGAGCCTGCATCAACCGTGCCAGGATTATCGCTTTGCCAAAGAGCACGCACCAGCTCCTCACCATTTTTACTGTTGGCTAGATTGGTTTCTGATTTGCTTTCTGCCACTCCTTTCAAATAAGGTATTGGTGTGCCTGGAAAAGCATTTGTATTTAAATCTGAGAAGCAATTTTCATAATCTTCCGTATGTCCACCGGCACAGGAACTAAATAGCGCAAGTGCCGGCTGATTATCGTACATAAGGATTTCGCCTGCTGTTTTTTCAACGGCTTCCTGTTGCTTTAGCGTTAGGTGCTCATCGATGCCTAAGAAGCATTGGCAGCACAAATAAGAATCACAGACATTGCAATCATCAAGAGTATGATTGACGCGTGGTCTAAGTGCATAAGTTCTCGCACAAACTGCTTGTGCTTTAAGAGCCTCAAGCAAATATGAGGCGGGCATTTCGCTGTTCAGGACACCTTTTACGTAATCATCTAAATCTGTTTCCACCAATACACGCACATTATTTTCAAGGGCGGTAATGAGAAGTCGGCCATGGTAAGTACGTTGAGCGTTTCCGTCAACTTGAACGGTTAGCACAGCGTTGGCTTTTTCTGGTGTAATGCTCAACCATTTTGTCTTCTTTGAAATACCGGATAACAAAATGTGATTTTCTTTTGCTGAAACAACCAGTGATGAAACAGCATCGGAATGAGCTGGCATCTGGGAAGACTTTCCTGGCCCTTTTATTTCATCTATAGAATCACCAATCGCAATATGCGCTGGACAACTTACCGTTACCAACACTTTTGGGTTAGACAGGCTGAGTAGATCTTTGCCGGTGAGACCGATGCGAACTAGTTTCATCCGAATTTAGATTTTGTGCTTTTGAATGGCGGAGCAGGAGGGACTCGAACCCCCAACCCTTTCGGGCAGCCGCTTTCAAGGCGGTGTCTTCATCCAGCCAGGTCTGCTCCATAGCGTGGGATTTATCATTTTACATCTTTATGGACCAAGGTCTCAATCTCAAAGGAAGATAGCGATCTTAGGAAAGTTTGCTACGCGGCACGGGTTTAGAATAGAAAGATGTCTAAATGGCAGCGATTAGATCTTTTGACACTCGAACGTGGTCTCTTTACGTCCAGGCAAAAGGCTGTAACGGCTATTATGGACGGCAGCGTCCTTGTAGATGGCGTCAAGGTAACAAAGCCCGGAAAGAATGTTTCGGAAGGCTCAACGGTGGAGCTCATACCCAGCTATAGCGAAACAAAATTTGTTTCACGTGGTGGATTGAAACTGGAAAAGGCACTTTCCAAATTTTCTATTGATGTAAAAGATCGAGTATGCCTAGATATTGGTGCATCTACAGGTGGTTTTACAGATTGCCTTCTGAAAGCGGGAGCGCGTCGAGTTCACGCTATCGATGTTGGTTACGGACAATTGGATTGGTCGTTGCGCAGTGATGATCGCGTTTCTGTAAAAGAACGTTGCAATGCACGTTATTTGAAAGCAGAAGAGATCTACAACGCAGATGAAGAGAAGGCTTCTTTTGCAGCAATAGATGTTTCGTTCATCTCTTTAAAACTTATACTGCCACCATGCGCGGGGCTAATTTTGCCGCTAAAAAGCGAATTGATTTGTCTTGTAAAGCCGCAGTTTGAAGCGGGTCGAGAGCTAGTTGGAAAGAAAGGTGTTGTGCATTCTGAAGAGGTGCACTGTCAAGTTATAGAAATTGTAATCAGTTCGGCTCGGGAAGCCGGTTTCAGAAGTATCAACTTGTCGTTTTCGCCGCTAACTGGCCCAGCTGGTAATATTGAATTTCTTTTGCATCTAAAAAATGATGGTGAAGCAGCTGATTTACTGACTTTCAAGGTTCAAGAAATTGTGGAAGCGGCACATCAAGAATTAGTAGAAAAAGAAAAGGGATGATTTGCATCATCCCTTTCACCTGTTGAACTTGAAACTGAGAACTACTTGGTTTCTGTTTCTTTCTTTTCAGTGGTCTTAGAAGCTTTCTTAGTGCCCTTCTTCGACTTCTTTTCTGTTTTGGTAGTGGTTTTGGTATCCGTGCTGGTTGCTTCATCAGCAGCAAATGCAGCGGTGGAAGCAAAACCTAATGCTGCGACCAAAAGAGCAGCTAATAGGGATTTTTGCATTTTCGTCCTCCTAGTTTGACTGTTTTCAGACGGGTTATACATTAAGGGACAAAAAAAATGATGTCCGCGTATGTGCCATCTTCGGATCATCGTAGGCCACGTGGATTAAGAGCACTCCAGTGACAGGTAATGAGTGTGTAAAATATACCAACCGGTAATAATTAGACTGATAATTGAAAGACTCCAACTACCTATATTTGCACGGCTTTGCATCGGGTCCATTTTCTGCAAAGGCAGTTATATTCGCAAAGAGATTTTCGGAATTGGGAATCGACTTGCACGTGCCTGATTTGAATCAGCCATCTTTTCAAGATATGAGCCTTACATTCATCTTGAAATTTGTGCAACAGATGATCGATGTCATGCCGAAAAAGGGGCTCGTAATTTGGGGATCAAGTTTTGGTGGGTTGATAGCCGCTCTTGTTGCCAAGCATAATCCGCAAACACAAGGCCTAGTTTTATTAGCGCCCGGTTTTGGAATTGCCAAACGCTGGCCCAACATTGTTGGTTCACAAGGTTTGGAGATCTTGGCAAGAGATGGTCAAGTGAATCTCTTTCACCATTCATATAAGAAGGAAGTGATTTTGAAACGCGAATTCTTTCTCGATTTGGATAAGCACCAAACTGATAGCTTTTCGATATCTTCGCCGGCAATTATTTTCCACGGATTGAAAGATGAAACAGTTCCGATTGAGGGCAGTCGAAAATTTCAACAAGAAAATGCGGCAACATGTCGCCTGATTGAGTTTGACGATGGTCATGATCTTTTAGCTTCGACGGAAAAAATTTGGTCTCATGCCTTGCCATTCATGCAAGGGCTAGCATCTTCGCAATTACGGGCCTGAAAACAAAGAGGAGCGAGTCATTAGACCCACTCCCCCTCGTTTTAATGTTAGTTCACTAAGCGTTAATCATGGTGTTCCGAGCCGAGCTCGCCGTGGTGTTCATGATTGACAGCGGCCGGTGCCGCTGCTGGTTTACGCTTAGCTACCGACTTTTTTACAGCACGTTTCTTTCCTGCTGCTTTGGCCGGTTTCTTCGCAGCTACCTTCTTAGGAGCTGCTTTCTTTTTTGCGGGTGACTTCTTTGCAGTAGTCTTGCGCTTTGCGGTTGTCTTTTTGGCGGCTGCCTTTTTCGGTGCAGCCTTTTTGGCTGCGGGCTTCTTAGCAGTCGTCTTTTTGGCTGCAGCCTTTTTCGGTGCAGCTTTTTTGGTTGTTTTCTTAGCTGTTGTCTTTTTGGCTGTTGCCTTTTTAGGAGCAGCTTTCTTAGCTGTTGTCTTTTTGGCAGCTTTTTTAGGAGCAGCTTTCTTAGCTGTGGTCTTTTTAGCAGCCTTCTTAGGAGCAGCTTTTTTCGCTGTAGCTTTTTTCGGAGCAGCTTTTTTAGCTGTGGTCTTTTTAGCTTTGCGTTTTACTGCTTTCTTTGGTTTGGCTGGAGTCACGCCGGACTCATCTGCCAATGCAGCGGCTGGAGAGATTTTGGCTCTCCGTACCGTTTTCTTTTTCATTTTTACGGCCATTATTTTCCTCCCACTTGGTTGTTGATTGCAGCAGATGTTCGGCATCAACTTTAGTTTTGGTTCCGATCAGTTTTTTCTGTCTGCCACCATTTTTAGTAAGTGCTTCCTTGAGTATGCACTTTTTCCCAACGACACCACATGAACAATAGAGTACTTTCTATTGCCATAAATTGCAACAAGTTATCCGGCCTCAAATTGAGGCAGCCTCTCTTTTCGGCTTGGTGTGACCTGGAGTGCACCTTCTGAAAATGGCTTGGTGAGCCGTTTTTGCAAAGCGTCGCGTCTGATCGAATGAGCCGACACGCTCGCTTAAATTTTGAACGGAAAATTTTATGCTGGGGATGAATATATGCATTAGAGGCCGGGGTACAACATTTTCCAAACTGATTTCAAATTGAGAGATGCGTATTTGGTGGCTAACCTCTCCCACCACCGACGAAACCGAACGCTGAACGGAATGCTTCGTTCTGAATTTGTTTGAGTTCTCCGAAATCAATCACGTCATGATCGATCAGTCGTTCATATTCGCCGGGAAGCGTGCAGGGTGAGGGGTTTCGACCAGGGTTGTCTGTGCAAACTGCAATTGAAACTCCTGCTTTTCGACAACGCTGGAATACCGTGCGTAAATCTCCTAGATCATTCAACACACCGGTTTGACAATAACTTGTTGGACAAACCTCGAGAGTGATTTGTCGTTTGGCAAGTTCTTTTAGTAAATCGGGTTTCATGAGTGGGATGTGAATGCCGTGACCAATTCGATCGAGCACTGCGAAATATTGTTCGTGAACATTATCAATTCCAGTTTCACCTAAATGGCAGGTGGTCTTAAGCCCCGCTGCTCTTGCCTTTGCCATGAATTTGATCCAGGTCTCAAACTTATGGTCATTTATCTCCGGACCAGCCAGATCAATTCCAACAACAGGACCAATATTGTCTATTGCTACTTTCAGAATTGCTTCGTTCAAGTTTTGAGGTAAACGTCTGTCCAGGCAAATAATTTGTTTGACGACAATTGGATATTCAGCGGGTCTCAAATTTTCAGTTATGACCTCAACGATCAGTTTCATTTGGCCGATCCGCTTTTGCATCGAGAGATTCTTGTCGGTTCGGAAATACGGGTTGTAGCGCAGTTCCAGGTATTGAAGGTTCTCAAACATGTACGCTCCACGACAAAGACGAACACAGAAATAGGGAAGATGTTCGAGACTCTGTAACTCCTCAACGAGGGTGTGAATTTTTACAAACTCCTCGAGCGTACGACATCGCCGTGTGAACCAACTATAGAACCCTTCGTAATCAGGGAAATATCCAAGCACAGGATGATCGTGACGTTGAAGAAATTTGTAGATGATGCGCGGATGCAACGCGCCTCCTAAATGACGATGCAGATCCGCGTATAAGGTCATCAGTGTGTCCTTTTAGTCGAGGCAGTCCGGAAAAATCTGGGCGGTAAAGTAATGCTGTGCTGAATGTGCAAGTGAAAGAAACAAGTGAGCAGAATCTTTCACCCAGTTGCGTACCAATATAGCCGAATAATTTCACTTCGTTGCATTTGGCTGCAACAAACGAATGCTCTAACCAGACTATTACCTCTAGAATCTATACAAACGAAGAATGTAATGGAAGAATTGGCTTAGTCCAGGTAAGGAGTGCATTATGAATAAGTACATTTTAGTAGCAGCCGTTGCTCTATCAATGTGTGGCAACGCCGCACAGGCAGCCAACACGGCTTCAAACGAAAACCCATTCGTGAAGGGGACCAAAGCGGTCGGCCGTGGAATTATGTGGGGACCGAAAAAAATTGGAGCCGGCATGAAGGCAATGGGCGAAAAATTCCACAAGAAGTAAACAGAAAAACTGATCCTAACGATCAAGCGTCGTTACCCACAACGCTAAATCACAAGACCTCACAAGACCTTACAAGAAATGATGCTGCCGATGTCTGGCAGCATCATTTCTCTTTAGAAGCGACAATCAAGCTTGAGCGCCTGTGAAAGCACTGCCAGGTACTTCTTTCGAGTGATCAGCACTCCTCCAAACTTGAGGAGGTGTTCGGTTGCAAATTGAGAATCCAAAAGAATGAACCCGTTTGCATTTAGTCTCTCAACTAAATAGACAAGACAAATTTTCGAGGCATCGGTTGCAAGATGGAACATGGACTCACCCATGAATGCGCCACCGATACTCACACCATAAAGACCACCTACCAATTTGTCTCCTTGAAAAGCCTCGACGCTGTGAGCGAATCCGAGCTCATGCAGTTCAGTGTAGGCACGAATGATCTCTTCTGTAATCCAGGTGCTTTCTCGTTGCGCGCATAATCGCAAAACATCAGTCCACGCTGTATCAACTCGCAATTCGAAAGGTCGTTGTCGATATGTGCGCGCCAATCGCTTCGGAATGTGGAAGTTCTTTATGTCAATCACAAAACGCGGGTCAGGCGAGTACCAACTAATCTGATCGTCTTCGCCCATCGGAAATATTCCTGATGAGTATGCACGCAAGAGAAGCTCGGCATTAAACTCGGGTTCTTTCATGCCTTACTTTCCTTGCGGCGAAATTTCGAGATCCGAAACTGGATGTCGCCTTCTTTGAGAGTTTCGACATTACCAATTTCTTCAAAGAGCAGTCGATATTCAGGAAAGTGAGTGTCGCAATTGAAGTCACCCTCTACCGCCGTTACATATAGATGGTTGATTCTGGAATCCTCGATTGCAAACTTGAATATCTCTCCTCCTCCAATCACAAATATTCTCGGGCAGGACTGCGACATTAGTTTCGTGATCGCTTCCGAAAAACTATTGGCAACCAGCACACCATCTTCTAAATGATCTACTAATAGATCTCCCAATTGATGTGAGCGCGAGAGCACGCAGTTGAGACGGTCGGGCAGTGGCCTTGCTGCATCAGGAAGTGAGCGCCATGTTTTGCGTCCCATGATTACACCGTTTTGAAAGCGAGCGTCCACCGATCTTGTGGTTACCTCGCGAAAATGCTTTAAATCCTGAGACAAATGCCACGGCAATCGGCCATCTTTTCCGATACCGAGATTTTGGTCATGGGCTACGACGATAGCCAGTTCTGTTTCGATTTCTGTTTCGATCTTCACTGGGACAAAGCTGATTGTTTATAGTCCGGATATATCCAAAAACTGAATCTAAAGTAGCTTAAATGACGCTAGGAGAGAATTTACGTCAACATGTTCTTATTCTCTCTATAAAGAGGTCTAAATGATAAGCGAAGTAGCGATACCCGTTCCAACACAGGCCGCGATGAAAGTAACTCAAGTTGCGATTATACCTACCGAAGCATCAAAAGATGCTGAGCGTCCTGCGCTCACCCCAGAACTTCTTGCTGCAAGCGGTGCGCGCTATTCTCGTAATAACGAAGGGCTTGAGGCAATACTGTCGAAGATAGACCCGAAGAATCTCGACAAGTCGGTTGAATCGATTTTCAAAATGGTTGATTACGGTCACCAGTCGATCGCCGATATGGTACCGGTTGCAATTTTCATCGATAACATCTCGCTCTGGCTTGCTTATTACCTTTGGACAATATGTCCAACGGCAGGTGGACAAGAATCTTCGACGCGCTATATCAAACTTTCAAAAGAAGGGCTAGTTCAGCCCTCAGCGCTCGGCGCCGGTAACAGTGATACCACTGCGTGGTATCAGCTTATGGGAGATTGTTTTAACGCTTATCAAAGCGCCCTGCAATTGTTCGATGATTTGTTCGAAGCAGATCCTGCTCTAGCGAAAATTCCAAGTAATTTACTTAACGACAAATCGGATAAAGCGAACAAGCAAACGGCACGTATGCAGCGCAATTACAGCTTTGACCGGGCGCGTTATTTTTTACCGACAGCTGCCCTAACAAACGTCATGATGATCATGTCTGCACGAGGCTGGGTGCAGCTTTGCCAGCAGTTGCTTTCGCACAATTTGCCTGAAGCACTTCTGTTAGGAGAGTTAATCAAGGAAGAACTTCGACTTGCTGCTCCGCGCATGGTTCGACATGCTGAATTGAAAGAGACAACGAAAAGAGGACAGGAAGAACAATTTCAAATTCTTGTTGCCAGGGCGCGCGCCGAAGGCCCGGAATTTCTAAAGCGCTTTCGACAAGAACCAGACCATCCACCAACGGCAAGACTGCAAGTTTCTCCACCTGATTCTTTAAGTGCTGGAGCATTTGCACAAGCGCTGAGAAACCATGAGAACCGGTATGCATGGATAGGCGAAGACCTCGCCCGTACTGCTGTAAGGTTCGGTTGGGATGCTGTTGCGCTTGGTGAAATAAGAGACCTGAATCGCCATCGCACCGGTACAAAGTATTGTCCGCTTCTGCCGCGCGGCTTTTATTTTGCGTATGACCAGATTCCAGATAAATATGAAGAAGCGAAAAGCAATTTATTGAATTTGAGCAAGGTAGGAATCGAAGCAAACGAGAAAGCCTGGCATTTACTTGCGGAGGGAAACCCCAACTACGTTTACTTCACATTGCTCGGAACGCAATATCAGTTCGAGCATCTCACCACGGCCGACAAGTTTATTTATGAAGCAGAATTGCGTACTGGCACGGGAGCACACTATCGTTATGCGCTTCATCTAAGAGAGGCGCTATCGCTTTGGTACAAAGAGTTTCCGGAAACTGTCGGATTGATTCAAGAAGGGATGGCCGAGCCAGAATAAGGCTCTGGTATTATTACCCTCCATCAATTTTGGAAACGCAAATAAATGCTCACAGAATTTCGTAATGAATCGCTGTCCGATTTTAAACAGCCCCACAACGCTCGTGCTATCGAATTAGCTATTGAGAAGGTAAGAAACGAGCTTGGACAAAAATACCCGCTTGTAATCGGCGGCAAGCACGTGGAAACGAAGGATTATTTGGTCTCAGCTAATCCAAGTAATCCAAAAGAAGTAATTGGCAATTTTTCAAAAGCAGATTTCAAACTTGCTGAAGAAGCTGTGCAGCAAGCGTTGAAAGCCTTTGCCAGCTGGTCTCTTGTGCCGGCGCAAGAGAGGGCTCGATACTTATTTAAAGCTGCTGCAATTATGCGACGACGAAAATTTGAATTTGCCGCCTGGATGATTCTTGAAATTGGAAAGAATTGGGTTGAAGCAGACGCGGATGTTGCTGAAGCGATCGATTTCCTGGAATTCTATGGACGCGAGATGTTGCGATTGGGTGGACCGCAACCAGTCGTTTCTTATCCGGGCGAAGAAAATGCGCTGCACTATATTCCACTTGGTGTTGGCATTGTTATTCCGCCGTGGAATTTTCCACTTGCTATTCTCGTTGGAATGACAAGCGCAGCAATCGTTGCAGGCAACACGGTCATTCTGAAACCATCAAGTGAAACGCCAGCAATTTCTTTCCAATTTGCCAAGCTTATGGAAGAGGTAGGTTTGCCAGGTGGGGTTCTCAATTTTCTTCCAGGCCCGGGATCAAGCGTTGGCGATCTCTTGGTTGGTCACGCTCAAACACGCTTCATTGCATTTACAGGATCAAAAGAAGTTGGTTTGCGCATAAATGAACTGGCCGCAAAAACCCAATCTGGTCAAATTTGGATCAAGCGCGTCATTGCAGAAATGGGAGGCAAAGATTCAATTATTGTTGACGATAAGGTCAACCTTGATGAGGCTGTAGAGGGCGTAGTAGCAAGCGCTTTCGGATTTCAGGGGCAAAAGTGCTCGGCCTGTTCGCGCGCCATCATCCATCAAAACATCTTCGATGCTTTCAAGGAAAAACTCGTTAAACGCGTTGAGCAACTAAAAATTGGGGTTCCGGAAAAGCAAGATGTGGATCTCGGACCAGTTGCTTCGAAATCACAATTCGAGTCAGTGCTCAAATACATTGAAATAGGCAAAGGCGAAGGCAAAGTATTGAGCGGCGGCAAAGCAGTCAATAGTGATACTAAAGGTGATACCGGATATTTTATCGAGCCAACGGTGATAGGACCAGTCAGCCCTGCTTCACGAATTTCTCAAGAAGAAATATTTGGGCCTGTACTTGCCCTCATCAAGGCAAACGATTGGGATGATGCTATCACTATTGCCAACAACACCGAGTTCGGTTTGACTGGCGGTGTCTATTCAGTAAATCGCAGTCATATTGATGAAGCACGCGTGCGTTTTCACGTTGGAAACCTTTATCTCAATCGTAAGTGTACGGGTGCACTCGTAGGTGTTCAACCCTTCGGCGGATTCAACATGAGCGGCACAGATTCAAAAGCCGGCGGCCGTGACTACTTGCTGCTTTTCACTCAGGCTAAATCTATAACAGAGCGGTTTTGATTTAAAAGTCAGTCGTAAATGACAGGAGCATACGGCGGCAGCTGCGCTGCCAGCTCTTTTTCGCGCTTAGCCGCTTGCTCTTCTCGCATTTTCGCTTCGTCTATTCGATCCAGCTTCCGCAACAATTTGGCATGACTTTTTAAAATGGCGACGCGTTGAGGCAATGATATAGACGAGTTGCCTGACAAGCTGTCACGATAGTAAGTATCAGCCTTATCTAGATCGCCCTTAGCAAAATAGAGATCGGCAAGTGGTTGCAGATCTTTGCCATTGAATGTATCGCCCCTCTCTGAATTGCCAACCGGAGTGTAAGCCAGCGACTGGAGATAGATCTTCTCAGCTTGATCGTAATTTTTTTCAAGAAAGTAGCAACGTCCTAATTGGTTCAAGTGAGTGGGCAGGTCGGCGGATTTTACACTGAGCCCCTCTTCTTTTTTGAGAGTTGCCGAGTAGATTTCTTTTGCACTTTTGATATTGCCCTGGGCAAGGCAGCAATCACCCAATGTGTAGAAATCGTCGAGCGAAGCAGTTGGTAGTTTGGTTGCTCTCTCCATTAGAGCGGTCGCTTCGCTGTATTTTCCTTGCGAAAGATTTATTTGTGCCAACGCTCTTAAGGGAGAACACAGATTCGCCCGAGTTGGATTGGCTTCGGCCAATTCAATTGCAGTAGTGCACAAGTGTTCTGCCTCACTGAAATGTCCGTGCGCAGCAAAACAATGGGCTAAGGTAGCCAATTGTCCAGGAAAAGTTGATGGTGTTGCAAATGTGGAGCTGAGGTCATGATAAGGTGCCGGACAACCGCCTTGGCTTTTTGCTTGAGCGCTCCCATTGGAAAGAGCAGCTGCTGCTTGCGTCATGTCGCCCTTTGCACAAAGAGAACGGGCTTGCTCCATATCCTCAAACCATAAAGGCGCTTTCTCCGAAAGTCTTGAAAGCGAACAACTGGATAAAGATAAAGCAGTTAGAGCAAGTAGAAAAAGGACTTTAGCCATGCCAAACATTTTCTCAAATGATTCAGCCTTTTACAAAGTTAAGTGTATAAGCGCTCTGGGCACCTCAACTGGAGGAGCCCAAGCCGCACTTAGGCTAGATTCTGGGCTGATGTCATATGTGGTGGCGCAAGGCATGATCGAAATGAGATCGCCTGTATATACGATTGCCGAACCAGTCGATGTTGAGCGTGGTTGGTCGTCAAGGGAAGTTCGCGACGCCCAAATGCGCCGAAAATAGTTCTGCTAAACTAACTTTGGTCCAGAATATGGACGAGCGCCCTGTTGGGAGGTCCTAGATGGTTGAAGCCATACAGCTCATGAGGCAAATCGCCGTAAGAGCTATCGTTACCGAAAACTTCAAAACTCAGGTTGGTAATGAGATCAATCGTCAGATCCAACAGATTGACGCCGAGCTTCAGCAGCTCGAATTCAAAGGCAAGCGCGCCATCGCCGATTTGGAGAAAAGGGCAGCCGCAGGCAACAATGCTGAGGTTCGCCTGCAAATAGAAAGCATTCGGGCCCAAATGGAAGCGGAGCGAACCAGGTTGCAGCAGTATAAAGAAGATATGCTGGCCCAAAGTCAAGCGCTGGCTGAGCTTCCTCTTGGTGCAGTTGTCACGCAATTTACAGTTGAAAATCCAGTTGAAGTACGGGTAGGCGAAAATATTTTCCAAAGGTTGGAAGGTGGAGAAATTCTTGTTAAAGACGGTGTCATTCAAGAAATTCGTATTTGAAGTTCGCTTCTAAAGTTCGCAATAAGAGAAGAGCGCGCACCATATACGGTGCGCGCTCTTCGTTTTGTTGTCTGATTGCCGGATTTAACCGTGCAGATAATCTTTAAGCCGCGAAGTTTGCTTCGATTGACGCAAAGCTCGCAATGCTTTGAGTTCAATTTGGCGTGTGCGTTCTCGCGTAATTCCCACAAGCTTTCCTACTTGTTCTAGTGTTCTTTGCGTTCCGTCATTAAGACCAAACCGTAAGATGAGAACATCTCGTTCACGCGGAGTCAGCATAGAAAGAATGCCCTTGATGTCTGACGCCATCAAGCTTGCTTCCGTAGAATCTTCCGGTTTCGCGCAGTTTTCGTCTTCAACGAGTTCAGCAAGCGAATTGTCGTCGTCTTCACCATATGGAGTATCTAGTGAAAGAGGTAGACGGTTGGCAGCCAAAATTTCTTTGATTTTGGTTAGCGTTACGTTCATTTCTTTCGCCAGTTCTTCCATGGTAGGCCGGCGTCCCAGATTTTGAGAAAGTTTGCGAGTTGCTTTTCTCAATGCGTTAATGGTTTCCACCATGTGAACGGGCACACGGATAGTGCGTGATTTGTCGGCTAGCGCGCGTGTTATGCCTTGCCGGATCCACCACGTTGCGTATGTGGAAAACTTGTATCCGCGTTCGGCATCAAACTTTTCTGCCGCCCTGATTAGGCCAACGTTGCCTTCTTGAATGAGATCCAAAAAGGGCAATCCGCGACCTTGATACTTTTTGGCGACGCTGACTACCAAACGAAGATTGGATTGTACAAGCCTTTTTTTAGCGAGCATGTCGCCTTTGGCTATCCGCCGGGCAAGTTCTATTTCTTCTGTGGCTGTGAGCAGTTTTATTCGGCCAATAGCACGAAGATACACTTGAACTGGATCTTCGCCAACGGCGGCACGAATACGTCCAACAGACTCAACCGGTGCATCATCGCCATCATTTTCGTCTGGAGCATGAGGTTCGACGTCCTCACCGCTAAACGGAAAGCTTGCGAATCCTTGTGTGAATTCGTCATCCAGTGATATGTCTTCTATTGTTGATGTTGAGTACTTTCTTCTGATCATTGTGCTTTACGGCTTAAGCCGTCTTTTAAAAGGGTTTCCGACACCATTGCGAGGGCTCGCATTAGTGATATGAGTTCAAAGAAACAAGTTTATTTTTGAAGCCACTACTATATTTATTCCCATGTTGATCTTGACGTCATTACTTATTAAATTGATTCTGTTACACATGAGTAAGGGGGAAAACCCTAGATTGAGAGGGCTCTCCATCTCTATTTAAACTGCGCTTACACGCAGCTTAAGAAGCTATAACTTTTATTTAAACCGGCCGTAGCTGTGAAGCCCACCAAACCCAAGTGAGTTGAAACCAAGATAGGTCAACAGCACAAGCAATAAGCCTGCAATCGAAACAATAGCAAGCTTCTCTCCCGACACATCACGATGAATGCGCAAATGGATGTATGCCGCATAACTGAGCCAGGTTACAAGCGCCATAGATTCTTTTGGATCCCACGACCAATAGGAACCCCAAGCATGATTGGCCCACAATCCACCGGTAATTACGCCGATTGTTAATAGTGGAAAACCAATCGCTACGCAGCGATAGCAGACATCGTCATAAAGTTCAGTCGCTTTTGTGTCTGTGTTTGCTGGACGCACTTTGTCCAGTTTTAACCAAGCAGACACTAAACCTACCAGGCTTCCGCCCACAAACAATAGTTGTAGCCAAATAGAGTCAATAGGTGTGTAAGTGCCCAACGCTATAGCTGAACTTGCACACACAATTGCCGCAATGCAGAGGAGCATTGATAAACGACGACCGCCTGCCCAGAGTTCAAGCAAGGCTGATAGACCACCCAAGATGAACATTGCATACGACACTATAAGCGGTGGCACATGAATTTGCCGCCAGTAACTGACGAGTGCCGGTACAAGCGGAGCAATTTCGTGTTGATTAGCCGGCAGCCAACTGCCATATAGAAACATCGCTGTTGCCGTCAAGCTCGCAAGCCAACCCAATTGGCCGATCGTATAAGAACGCGCTAAAAACAAATAACCACCCATAGTGGCCCAGGCAAACCAGAGCAGTGATTCGTAGAGATTTGCCAGTGGAAATCTTTGTGCTTCAATGCCACGGGCAATGATTGCGATAGTGAGCGATACAAAACCGACAACCATAACGATGCGTGCCAAACGCAGCATGAACTCGCGTGATTTTGCAAATGCATTTGAAGCGACAAAAACCCAAAACGACGCAACAGACGAAAGTCCGGCTGTGTTGGTTAGAGCGAGTTGGAATTCAGACATTAGCAGTATCCTTTGCGGAACTAAGAGAACTTTCCCCAGCCAGATCAGGTGCTTTGCCAGGCAGTTCCTTCTGAAGTTCAGCCTCAAGTTGAGCGTAGATCTTATCTATTTGTTTGCCAAAGAGAATTTTTCCTTTTTTAGCACTGCCGCCAAGACAGAGAAAATAAGCGCCGTTTCCATCTGGAGTAACCGCTGCCCAGACCTGGCGATGCGGGATGGATGCTAAGCAAACGCCTAACATGATGAATGCGAATGCTGTGTAAGTTATGGCAATACCAGGATCACACTTGTATTGCAATCCTGTTACAGGAATTGCTCCGCCGTACTTTAATTCAACAGATCCTAGTTTCAGTGACTTGCCGACTGCAATTTCACCAAGAAGTTTTGGAGCATCCCAATCTGGCCTTTTCGCAAATACACGTAGTGGGCTTGCTTGGTCTTTTACCGAAAAAACAAGAACGAGCTCTTTTGTGAGTGGAAGGAAGGCTGCATATAGCTTGCCCATTGGTCTAAGCGGCATTGATTTCGCCTGACCATTGAAAGAAACGTTAATTTGATCGAGTCCCCAGCTGGACTGGTAAACATCAACACCTTCATACGAGAGCGGAGTGTTTACAGAAATTTCTTCCGTTTTCACAACGCGATTGTTTTGATCAATCACTGTCAAGCTGCTGTACCACTGTTTGGCTTCGCCACTGTCGTAATTTTCTCGCCTGGTGGAATCGACTCTTATATGCCAGGTTGGCAATTTGCCAATCCATAATTTTGAGTGTTCTGAATCACCGAAGAATAAATCTGAACCAAGTAAAACGGGCTTGAATCCCGAGAAGCCTGTCCATGAGGTTATCGTTACACCAAGCAAAAGTGTGAGCAAGCCAATATGCGTAATTGTGGGCGCAAGTCGTCCGACTTTGCCGCTTTCTGCGACAAGCAAATTATCTTTGCGTCGCACGAAATACAAATTGTGTTTGAGCTTGGTGAGCAACCGGTCGACTAGCTCGTTCTGTTCGATATCCCCGCCTGTAGAAAGTGTTTTCGAAACTGGCAGCCGCATAACTTCAGGTGCGTTTAAGAATGGCAGTGGGTGACGCAGAACCCACAAACGAGGGAAAACACGTTGCCAGCTTGCGACCACTAAATTGATGGTGAGAAGGGCGATCAGTGTAAGAAAAAATGGTGTGTGAAAAATATCTGATATGCCGAACTTGATCATGTATGGTCCGACATCGGTTCCGAATTGTTCAAGAACCTTCTCCTGACCAACCTGTGATTCTTGCGGACACCAGGCTCCAACCAAGACAGTACAAGCAATCAGGCTGAGCAACAGTACCGTCAGCTGTACCGAGGAAAATACCGCCCAAGTCGTGCGTGAACGCTTAGTGGCAGACGGTTCGACTTTTGTCGCCGTCAGTTTCTGTTCTTCGCTTAATGTTGAATTGGTTGCTTCCATAATTCCTAGAGCTGATTCAGGTGCCAGCTATGTGCCGGCTTTCAGGTGCCGACTGCTGTGCTGCTTTCTTCGAAAACGCGGTCAATTATAGCTTGCGCTTCCTCGAACTTATGTCGCTCGACGGCGTTCCATAATTCTTCTGAATGTTCGAGGCTGTTTTGGATGCGGGCACGCGCATTGTTGTTGAATTCTTTTGAATTGCTAATAGTTGCCAGTCTTTCCGCCATTGTGTTTAGAAAAACATGGTATTTGTCGAGTTCAGGTTGAAGTGCTGCTTCGATGCGACGTAGCAGAGACTTTTCGAGAGCGTGACTGATACCATCTGTGGAGACAGATATTTTTAAATGCCCACGCTTCAGAAGCGCTGGCACAAGAAAATCGCTTTTCGTAACGGAAATGGCGTCGTACACCGGGCAACCGAAGTCTCTAGCTGCAGTTATAGTTGCATCATTCTCAGTTTGATTGTCGCTGACAGCCAGAGCAAGAATGTATGTTTTATTTTTTATCGCTTCCCTGTCTTCAGCAGCAAAAGAGCGCTGTTTAAGATGAACATTTTTACCGGCGATGCTTATGGTTTCTTGCATTTCGCTACTGACACGCGGTGCCACTACATCTATGAATGCTCCAAATCCGATCAATCGATTTAGTTCTCGCAGAGCTAAGATGCCACCACCGACGATGAGCAGATTTTTGCCTCTCAAATCCAGGCTGATCGGGCAGAACGTCAAAATGCCACCGATAGTTCGTTCGAACGTCATGGCAGATCAATTGGCCCTCGTCAGTACGAAATCCAAAAGTGCTTCCAAAGAATCACGATAGTTGCTTGGTGCAATGGTTAGTAAGGACGTGCGCCCTTTGTTAGCGAATTCTTTTGCCAGCTCGCATGTGCGCTCGATTGCAGAGCTGTTTCGAATGAGAGATAGAGCTTCTTCGGAGCCTTCGTCACTTGTAACATCGCGAGTGCGCACTAATTCTTCCAGGCGCTTAGAGGCAGCGCTCTTGTCCGCCAGCAAATAAAGGGCAGGTGCAGTAAGCACGCCGCCACGCAAATCGCTTCCAGCCATTTTGCCCATAGTATTGCTCTCGCCAATTACATCCAGCAAATCGTCGACAATCTGGAAGCACAATCCAAGATTCAGCCCATATTCTTTAAGAGCACTCACGGCTGTATCTGGATTCGCATTCAGAATTGCGCCACTATGAGCACCTGCTCCAAAAAGTGAAGCTGTCTTGTTAATAGATTTTTTGATGTAGTCATCAAATGTCAGTTCGGTAGAGAACTGCTGGCGCATTTGCCGAATTTCACCAGCACATAAATCACCCAGAACCTGTCCATAAATTCCGACAACAACCGGGTTCATGATGCGCGCCAGACATATGGAAGCCTGAGCGAAAAGCAAATCTCCCATAAGAACGGCGACTCGGTCGTTCCAGCGCCTGTTAACTGTTTCTTGACCGCGTCGAACCGAGGCACTATCAATGACATCGTCGTGCACGAGGCTTGCTGCATGTATGAGTTCTGTCAGGACAGCGAGCACTATGTGCAGTCGGCTAAAGGGGCGCGAGGCATCCAAACTGGCATGCGAACAAAGTAAGACCACACCTGGTCTGATTCTTTTGCCACCGGCTCGGAAGATCTGGCTTAGCAGCTCACTTATAAAAGGATTGTCGTCAACTAGGTTTGTCTCAAGCCATTCTTCAACGACCAAAAGATCGTCTTTAACCGGCTCGATTATTTGAGACAAATCAAGTGCCTGAAGCGTTTGCACTTTTGCAGGCGAAGTTTCAGCCGGATTTTTGAGGGTTGTCATCGGAATTCAAGTGCGCTAGTTCTTAGATGACAAATTATGCCAGAGCGCTTACGAAAACTCGTGCATGTTTCGGCATTTGTACCAATTCATACTATACTCATGATCGCCGGCCCCTCAGAGGTTTTGTTTTGGACCAGCTTAGGCAGCAACTCCAACGTAAAGAAATAACTGTTGGAGACGGCATTGTTAAAGCCTTACCATTAGTCAAAGATCGAGTACCCGACGACACCATAATGTGGTTGGTCAATGAGCTGCAGGGGTATTCGAACACGCTTGAGTTTTATCAAAGGGAAAATATCGTTCATAACGATCTGCCTGCCTATCGGATAGTTCAGGGCAGTTTAAAGATTCTTGATTCAAACGGCGATCTCAACGATCTCGAGCACCCCTTTGCCTCAAGAGGGAAATATTTTCTAAGTGCGCCCGTTTCATGGCTTGAAGAGTTCGAAAGTTTGCCCGGTCCGGTAGCTCTAGCTGACTGTCCGGATTTAACATCCTATCTTGCCAAGGGGTCGGGCAATATTGTTTGCGAGTTTTCCAAGCCGCAGCTGGCACAGATCATCGTGACGATTAGAAACCGCGTCATTTCTGTCCTAGATAAAGTAGCCCAAAAAGCGTGAAGTCTACCCGAAATAGCCCAATGTCACGAGCAGACAGGGTCCGCCGTAAATGACATTGATGCCGGCTAGCTCTGCCTTTTGGACAGCTTGTTTGCTTTCAGCACCGGGCTGCATCCATATATTCTTTACGCCAAGCGCAATTGCTTCGTCTACAACTGTCTCGGTCACCGCCGGTGGTGTAATTATCGATACCGATTCGATTTTTTCAGGAAGATCCTTCAAAGTCTTGTAGGCTGTCTGCCCAAGCACTGTGTCGACCTTTGGATTGATCGGATAGGCCTTACGGCCGGTTTTGAGGTACGAAACAAAGCATTTGTGTCCGAATTTGCGCTCATCATCACTGGCGCCCACAACTGCAAAGGCCGGTGCGGACAGGAAGGTATCTATTTTCGCGTTACTAGACTGAATATTTGCTGTTTCCATAGTTCCTCGGTTCGTTTAGAAATCTTTCGACCCCGTTATAAGCTCAGCATTTCACCTATATGAGGAACAGGGCTGGTTTTTTTTACGTCCGTTACAAAAACGGGACAATAAACCGTCAAATAACATCTTGGCTAAACATTTGTTGTGCTGTAATTTAAAGAAGTAAGGAGCCGTCAAGTACTGTGTTAGACTACCGTCCATAGGATGGTTCAAGAGACAGTTTGAGCCATTTCAAAAAGTTTTGAAAGAGCACCGGTGACCTAAAGGGAGGCCTTACGTGGATTCTCAATCCGGCCAAAGTAATTTTAACGATACGAGCATTCCTAAAGTTCGAAAGAACGTTATAGACATGATTCGGCTTTGCGGTGTGCCATCTATCCCGGCATATCTGTTTTATGACCTGGACATGACGTGGGCTGAAGAGCTGCGTAAGAAATTTGGTGCCCTTGGTTATAGAACCACTGTCACTGCCATTTTGCTTAAGGCGATTGCAATTGCGCAACGTACCCATCCGATCATGCGTACAGCCTTGTTGCCGACCGGTCAGATCATCACAATCGAGAAGATTACTGCCGGCTTTACGGTAGAACGCTTTGTTAATGGCGAACCGGGTGTTTTCTTTGGCACTATAAAGGAAGCGGATTCCAAACCAATTACCGAAATCGCTGACGAGCTGCGCTCCTACAGTGAAGATGAAATTAACGAGAATTCTGAACTTGAGCTTCAGCACTGGTTTAACCGGTTACCGGAGTTCCTCCGCAAGATCATTCTCTTCTGTGGTTTGAGAGTGCCGCAAATGCGTCTGCACTACATGGGTGCTACTTTCGGTTTTAGCTCTTTGGGCAAATTTGGCGCCAAGGTTATAATCCCGCCAGCCGTCACCACAGCTACCTTTGGAGTCGGGGTGGTTGAAGATAGACCGGTTGCCAAAGACGGAAAAGTGGAAATTAGACCAATTTTGTCGGTAGTGCTCAACTTTGACCACCGTGTCGTAGACGGCGCGCCTTGCGCTCGTTTCATGCAAGACGTAATTAAACTGCTTAACGGCGGCTTGGAAGAGTACGTAAGAGAAGAACTAGACAGACTCTCCGGCATGGCCCAAACCCAAAATCCGGCCTTTCTGCCCCATTAGAACTCGTTACTTATCTTTCTTCTGAATTGCATCTACTTGATGTTGGATTTGTGCTGAGGTGGGTTTTGCGACGCCATGTCTGTGCAGCAGGTCTTCAGCAATAGTGGCTAGCGGTACATGAGATTCGACGGTTAGGTCGGGCAGGTTCACTATTGCCCCTTTCGCGGCATTGCGCAGGTTCCGGATTTCTCTAGCACCAGCGGTTACAGTTTCGATGCCTTTGATGTGCTTTTTATGAAGCGTAAGTTTCTCCACGTCGTACATTGATGGTGTGATCGCTCCGTCGGAAATGGTAATGGTTACCTTTCCGCTTTTATCCGTGAGTTTTATTTGATCCTCGTCAACGGTGGCTTTAACTTTGGATGCATCAAAGTCGAAAGAGCTTGGTAGGTACATAAGCCCATCTTGAATCATGGAAGTTATGGCGGCGGAAAGAACGCGCGCTGAATCTTTGGCAGGAAGAACGGCTAAGTCGTCACGCAATTCACGAATGACATTTGCGTAGATTGTTTTGTGATCGGTATTGGAAGTCGGATGAGCTGCCAAATCGACTGCATGCTTTACACGAACAATATCCCCGTCAACTTCTGTCATAAATAACCTGCTTTCCGCTCGGGCTTACAGACGTGCAAGCCTTTAGGTAGGAGGTTACATATCTATTGCCGATATGATGTTATGAAGCCGTTAAATTGCGTATTTCGCGCAGTCTTACACCCAACTCCAGTGCATTCTGGCGGGTGGATGCAAACTCAGCTTCTGTAGTGCTTCTTCGAGTGAAAGATTGTCTGTGCGGCAGGTGGAAAGAGCTAAAACAGCATTGTCTGCTGAAAGAAGCCCTTCTCGTGCCAGTGATTGGCACCGAAGCGCGTTATACAAGAACGGTTCGTTGATTACGCCTGCAGCAAGAAGCCTTTTGCCAATTCTGATCGGACTGTCATCGTGTGGCTTAGCATGTTCTTCAACAACCTCACGGGAGGCAAGTCCCGATTCCGTAACGAGATCACCCAAGCGCAGCTTACGCTGTGGGACTTGTGGTGGTGGCTGAAGTTCAGCCATGGCTTGATAGTGAGTAATATTTTTAATGCGCACTTGCCGAAGCGCTTCAGCAGCTTGGAACGGTTGTAGGACGCTTCCGATCATATCTAGTAACTGTGTCCCTGCTTCTACTACACGTGGCTCAACAAGCTGTTTATCGAGCACTATTTGACTAAATGATTTGTCTTGTGAAACTTCCAATTCAAGACATTCGAGATAATCTGATTCTGAAAAAACAGAAGCCAGCAAGAACAATTCCGATAATCTCAGAGTTTCACCGGTGCTTTCGCAGTATTGACCTGCTTCAAACAACACCTGGAACACGCTTATTCTTCTGCGAGCCGCAGACTTCAACGCACTGATTGCTTGGTCTCTGCTGATCTTTGCTTCTTTAACAAGAAGCTGTGTATGCACGCATTCATTCAAAGCCCAACGTGACACAAAGCGCAGAACGATAAGGGTGGGTCCAAGACCCATCTCATTTTCGTGAGCTTTTGAAACCGCCTGCCCAAGCTGTTCTTGGGTAAGCATATCGGCACCAATCATCAATTCTGTAAGAGGATTGGTTAAAGCTGGTACGTTTTGTGTCTTATGAACAACTGCACCCATAACGTTGATGGCATCTTCCAATTCGAGGCCGTTTTGTTTGGCCAGAATCACCGCTTTTACAGCAAGTTCAAATGACAATTTACCTTTGCGCACCAGTTCATCGGCTTGCATTGGTGCTCTAAGAGTGTTTTCGCTTGCGAACTTCAGCATGATAAGCGCTCTTGGAACTGAGATATCGAGCCGTTTTGCGCTTTTTTGTGCCTCAGTTAAATTCTCTGGCTTTACAAGGTTGGCCGCTGCGACTAACCGAGTAAACGTATCAGTTGAGTTCTTCTCAACGGTGGACTGCTTATCAAACAAAGCTTATCTTCCTTGCCAAAGTCGGGTTACCAGGATCTTCACGCAGCTAAGCTCTGAAAACCGGTTTTTCGAGCCAGTAAGCTGTCCCTATCATTATTGTGCCCGTGCCTGAAAAAAGTATGCAAGAAAGAGCTTTGGTGCCCTTATTTTTTCTCTTCAAACCTTAAGGAGGCTGAGTTAATACAGTAACGCAATCCTGTTGGCTGCGGTCCATCCGGGAAAACATGACCTAAGTGTGCATCGCATTTGCTGCATATTACCTCAGTTCGCTGCATTCCATGGCTGCCATCAGACTCGGTATCCACATTATCTGCTACCGCTGGTGTCCAGAAGCTTGGCCAGCCCGAACCAGACTCAAACTTATGGGCGGAATCGAAGAGTTCTGCTCCACAACATACGCATTTGTATATGCCGTCTTTATGGTTGTTATAGTATTCGCCTGTAAAAGCTCTTTCTGTGCCCTTCTTGCGTGCTATTTCATATTGCGCAGGAGTGAGCTCCTTTTGCCATTCAGCATCCGATTTGACTATTTTGGTTGTCATTGCGCTTCTTCCTTCGTAGGATACTTGCCGATTTTTACATTTAGGGTTTTCAATTGTCCCTCGCGAAAAACTAAGAAAGACAAAGATTCTCCTGGTTTGTGGGCTCTAACGAGTTGTTGGATGTCTTTGGCTGTTGTTACTGCCTTGCCATCAACTTTTTCAATAATGTCCCACTGAGACAGACCTGATTGTTCGGCAGGACTATCGGGGACCAGCCCAGCGATGGCAACACCTTTTGTGGTATCCGATACGCCGAGAGATTTGGACAACTTTTTATCGAGTTCTTGCATCATGATGCCAAGATACGGGTGTTCAATTGAACCAGTGGATAGCAATTGACCGGCAATGTCGTTGGCTACATCAATCGGTATTGCAAAACCAATATTTTGTCCGTCACCACGAATGGCAGTGTTCAAGCCAATTACTTCGCCGTGAATATTGAGAAGCGGCCCACCAGAATTACCAGGGTTGATCGCTGCGTCAGTTTGAATTAGTTCGGCACTGTTATTAATGCCATCGCCAGAGATAGATCGTCCAAGAGCGCTGATGATGCCTAAGGTAACTGAGTGGTCGAGACCAAGCGGACTGCCAATTGCAATTGCCCAATCACCCGGTCTGATGTTCTTACTGGTGCCGATTTTTGCGGCAGGCAAATCTTTTGCATCAATTTTAACGATTGCCAGATCTGTGTAGGGATCTCTTCCTAGAACTGTTCCTTTGAATTTTCGCTTGTCATTGAGCGTCACTAAAATTTCATCGGCATCGCCAACGACATGATTGTTTGTCAAAATAATACCGTCAGCGCGGTAAATAACCCCGGAGCCAGAGCCCTTTTGCGGAATTTTTTGATTTGGCACGCCACCAAATCCGGGGCCAAAAAAGAATTCAAAATTATGAAACGGTGCGCCGTGAAATGGTGTATCAGCGATAGTGATATTGCGGCTTATATCAATGTTTACGACGCTGTCGGAAGATTGTTTAGCTATGTCGGCAATTGTATTTTCGGCAAGTAGAAAGGATGCCGGCGGGTTTACCGGATGAACATTTGAGGATGACGGCGGGCTGGCTGAAGTGATTGACGGTGCATCTTCATGAGAATTGCCCGGCCAATATTCGTGTCCTGCCCAAAATGCACAACAGATTGCAATGCCAATAAAAGTACCGCCCAACCATGGGACAAATGAGCTCTTATTTTTCTCCATATTTTCTACCTTTCTCTCGTCCATCATTTCAGTCTATGTCTGTCATTCACACTTCTTGTCAATCTTAAAGAGACCTTAACCGTTGGCATCAATAATTTAAATTGAGTTTCTGATTTCGTTAAATTGGCTCAGTATCTCGATTTCAGCACCTCAAGTTACTAAGTAGGTATCCAACAAGGTATCCCAAGGAGTCTCAATATGCCTAGCGCTGCATCTGGTTTGATTCTGGTTGACATGTTAATCAGACCCTTTTACAAACTGGCGGTGAAGTTTCCGATTATCGGTTTGTTCTTCCTTATGATCATCTACGGTTCTATCGGTTATGCGGTGCTCAAATCAGCTTATCTGTCTGAGCACTAACGATTTTCAATTTAACGCAATTCTGCGCTTTTCGCTTGAAAGTTAGAAAGGCACGAAATTTGCTCAATCTCTGCTCAATAAGTACCAAATGGGCGGAGTTTAACCAATTGTCAAATGTTGCAGTAAACTAGACTGCGAAGACCTAGTTTGCTGGAGTACTTGGCATGGACAGAAAGGTTTTAGCGCTTCTTGCGGCCTTTGGAAGTCTATTCATAACTACGGCGCAATCAACATATATCCTGGCTTATAGCCTCGGTGACGATACTGCGTATCTGCGCAAAGTTCGCAGCATGGAGCAGCAGGCTAAACAAAGCAATAGCCCGAGCGATTGGACGATGGTCGGCAATATGTGGCTTTCAGGCGCGGAATCCGACAGAACTGGCGCTGCAGACTTAATGGCTCGAAGGGCCGCAGCTTGCTTTACGCGCAGTGTCAATATGAACGCCAATGAGCAATTAAATTATGGTGGCGCTGAATACGACTCACGATTGACGGGTCTAAAACGAGCCTATGATCTCCTTGCCAAACTCGAACCGACTAACTCAGCCTGGCCATATTTGTTGGGGGAAGCTGAAGCAGCCCGAGGTCATTATTTGGAGGCTGCACCCCCTCTCAGAAAAGCGATTCGAATGGGTGGAACTGGAGGGCAAAAGGCGCAGAAGCTAATGGCCCATTTAGCACCATACATAGCCGTGGATCATAAAAAAGAAGTTGAATCTACTGGCAACATGCTGCAATTCATGAGCCAGATGGGCAGAAACCAGCCAAAGATTTATCACACTTCAAGTCCATATATACCGATTAATGATGGCAGAAAGACTTGGAATCAAGGATCGGCAGCTTCAAACGCTTGGTCTGCCGGTGATACGGAAGCTCAAGGTCGCATTAATGCTGGCTCGGCAACGGATGAAGATAGATCAAAGTATGGGAGCGGCTATTAATGTTCGCAAAGGACAGAAAGCCTAGCACCGAATATGGTGTCATTGCCGCATTGTTTCTTTCGGTATTCTTTATGGACGTAGCGACTTTTGCACAGAATCAATATTCACCTGGCTCACCTTTTGTATTTAAATCTTCGGTGGGATCGCGTCCAACAACTCCATCTCCACCAAGTGGTAATGCTTCGAATACAAATGGTCCGCCTTCAGGACAAGCTACTTTTATACAACCATCTTCATCTGCAAGCAGTAATGCTGGTTTAAATGGTCCACCGTCAGGACAGGCTACTTTTATACAACCAGCAAACTCGGCGCCTCCACAAGCAAGTTACGGACAACAACCAAGCTATAACCAACCGCCAAGCTATAACCAACCGCCAAGCTATAACCAGCAACAAATTTATAACCAGCAACCAAGTTATAACCAGCAGCCAAGTTACAACCAACAGCCAAGCTATGCTGATAATAGACCGCAGGTCCGCTATACGATGCGGAACAATCCTGGAATGCGATACAACCCGCAGCTACTTCCGAATTTTGGAGTAAATCGAACCAACCAGAATCCAGCATCGATGCATACTGGTGGAGGAATAATGGACAACGTTCTTTCTTCGGTGGATCGCACTCCAATAAGCGATGTTGGCTCATTTCTGAAGGAAGATTTCCCATTGCCACCAGCTGCCGACGATGTTGCTCAATTCGAGATGCCGGCAATGACAGAAAAGGCATTCGGCACTATGAAGAATCGAACTTTTCGGAGTGTTAAATAGCGAAGCGCAGCCTTTGCGGGGGAGCAGGCTGCGCTTCGTGAGTTTGCGTGCTACTTATCTGTGTGCGATATCGTTATCGAGTTTGGAAGCCACTTTGTCAAACAAATTATATAGTCTGCGACTATCTTTGAAAGACAAATTTCCACCTACCCGCATCTGCGATTCCATGCGGCCAATCTCGTCCATTTGTGATCTCAAGGATCTTGCTTCTACATCGCTTATTCGGCTTGCAGCCAAGTTTTGAGTGATGCGTCCTTCTAGATCTGCTCTTCTAACCATAAGGTCATCCAACACTACTGTCTCTCCGCTTGTTAAGACTAAGCGTGTGCCTATAACGAGTGGTTGAACGGTTTGGCCAGGAGCCAATACCACAACACGATTTGACAGAGCATCAAGTTGCATCGCAATAGGCAGGGCTTCTACATAGGTGAAGTTGCCATTCCTACCCGACATGACTAGAGCCGTCAGTCTATCCAGTTCGGCACGGAAAGCCGCTGCTTGACCGTTGCTCATGGTGCCATTCGCTTGGCCTGAAGCAATCAATCTTTGAATGTTCGTGATGCGGTCATTGAGGGTGGTGTACAACTGCTCGGACTTGATTGTTTTGACTGAAACCACATTTCCGAATTGGTCGACTGAAATCCTGGTTTTTCCAGAGGACGTATCAACAATTGTGAGGGGCTGAAGAAGTGGGATACCGGCAATAGCTACCAATTTTTTATCGACGTCATCCAGACCTCTTGCGATGTCGTAGATGCGTACATCATCATCAGCCCATCCGTTCAAGCGAGCATCGGAAATTTGCGTTCCGTAATTGTCCAATCGGACTCGCAGATCATAAGCTTGTCCAGACGATATTTTCCCTTCTGCCAAATCTTCGGAAACGAGTCGATCTAATTCAAAACGACGTGAATCCAAAAGCGGAAGTACTGTTCCGCTTGAAACTACCGTTACTCTGCGTTCGACTACTGGCGAACTGGAAACGACGACTTGAGATGAAGGTTCACTGGTTTGGGTCGTTACAACTGTGCTTGTGCCGTCTGAATTCGTGGTGACGGTGCGCTTAGTTACGACTGAAAGACGCGGGGCACCATTCACCATAACTACCAATGGGCTTAATGCAGCCAATCTTGTCGCACTGGCAAGAGATAAATTGAGATCGTCAAGTTGTTTGCCGATGCTCGTTGCTTCATCAAAAGTAAGTACCCCTTCGGATACTTCACAGGCCTTTTTCATTGCAACGATATTGTCGAGTTGGGAATTGAAGGTACCGAAATTGCTGGAATTGATAAGACCTTTTGCGAGACTGTCTGCGATATTTCCTCTAATTGCTCCAATGCGCTGTGCAAGAGAATCTGAATAGATAGTTGTTATCGTAGGGGTTCCTGCTTGTAATGTGGTGACGGAACTGCCTCCAGAGATGTGACCAACCAGCCTGCCACTAGAATCAACGATGTCGCCGCGTCCATCGATGGTTCCATAAACTGAATCCGGCGAAGTGTTTACGTATCTTGTCGTCGTTGTTGTTGTGTCGGCTACGGATGGTGAAACAATCGACGCCAACATACCTACGCTGAAAGCCAAGCTCAGCGGTAGATTTTTATTGAAACGCGATTTTCCATCGCGTGCTCGTACGCTAAACATGTAGAGATCCTCCTAGAACCTTTTAAAGTTCTAGGCGAGTTCTACAAGGCAAAAGTTCCACCCGGTAGAGATACGAATCTCGGCTGAAGTCAAGCGTTGTCGGTTTCAAGCGACACTTAGTTATAGAGGTGGACGTGCCGTTACAGCGACGCGCGGGTTGCCATTAATCGTTACTACTACCGGCGATACGACTTGGAACTTCACAGTGCTTGTGAGAGAGTCATTTAATGCATCCAACTCTTTGCCGATTTTGATCCCGTCATCAAACGAGAATGAACTTGTACTTGCGAGCTTTTCTTTTTCTTTGACGATTTCGTCGAGATTGCTATTGAATCGGTCGAATTCGTTGATATCGAGCCAATTACTAGAAAGGGAAGTGGCGAGTGCCGTGCGCATAATGCGCAGACGTTGGTCGATGGTGATCGAAACGGCTTGGCTAATTTTTGCAGGATCGGTTCCGGCTGTATCAGCTACGGTGATACCACCTCTTCCTTCCGTCAATTTTCCGCGAATGTGACCGTCAGCATCCATAACTTCGCCGTTGGCGTCTAACAAGCCATAATAGGCATCTGTGGTGGCTTTGTTTATGGTGTGGGCGTAAACGGTGGCAGCGCTGTAAATGGTGGCTAGACCAAAGCTGAGAGCCAAGATCGCTAATTTGACAGAGCCACGCTTTTCTTGAGATACGATCATATGAGGTTTTCCTCCAAGGAATTGGGCCCAAGTGGACCGTTTGATTGCAGTCTGCCAGTTCGGGTCTACCCGGCTGCACTACGCAGAATTGTAGGATGATCTTGACAATATAGAAATGGGATTTTGCCCATTGCTACATGATAGTTAATCAACTGCTAATCCTTGCTGAGCTTATTGTTCCGGCTTAAATCAATGGTTTCTTAGTTGTACCTTATGTGCTTGAAAGGGTACTTAGGCGCCAACTATTTTGGCCACGACGTCTTGCATATTTGTTGCCGAAGTTTGATTGTCAGCGACAATTTGTCCGCTGCGAAGGGTCACTATGCGGTCGCTCACGGCAAAAACATCATTTAGTCTGTGGCTGATCAAAATGATGATCAGTCCCTTGGCCTTAAGCTTCCTGATCAATTCCAAAGTGTGATCGATTTCACGCACGGCAAGTGCTGCAGTGGGCTCGTCCATCAGTAGGACGCTTGGTGAAAAGAGAATGGCGCGAGAGATAGCGACCGCTTGCTGTTGACCACCTGAAAGGAGACCGAGCGGAATGTCGAGGCGAGGTAATGTTATCCCCATCTCTTCGATAACACCCAGAGCTCGTTTGCGCATTGATTGACGATTGAGAAGGCCAAAAGGTTGTGAGGTTTCCTCACGACCTAGAAATAGATTGGTGACAACATCCTGCTGTTTCGCCAGGGCGAGATCTTGGTAAATCATTTCGATTCCTGCATCGCGGATATTGTGCGGACCTAGTTGATCTAGTCTGAGTGAATCCAGACTGATCGTCCCTTTATCTGGATGGTGCACTCCGGTAATGGTTTTGCAAAGAGTGGATTTTCCAGCGCCATTATCTCCAACGATTGCCGTCACTGTTCCGGAATGGAAGGTAGCTGTGATGCCATGCAACACAGTGGTTGCACCGAATGATTTCTCAACTGAATTGAGAATAAGCTGACTCATATTTGCGGACCAAATCTGCGAAGAAATGAAGCTAGAACCAAAACCAATCCAACAAAAAGTGTTTGGTAAAAAGTGCTTATCGCCATGAGATTTAAACCGTTTTGGAGCACTCCCAAACAAAGTACACCCAAAAGTGTTCCAACGATAGCGGCCCTGCCCCCAAAGAGATTGGCGCCCCCTAAAACAACGGCTGTAATAGCAATTAGTTCATAACTTTGTCCGGCTGATGGATCGCCGGAGCTGGTCCGAACCATGAACACAAAGCCAGCTAATCCGGAGAAGATTCCTGCTAGTGTAAAAATCTTCAAACGCAGTTGATTCAAATATAGACCCATTGCTTCTGCCGCATTGGCACTGTCACCGAGTATGAGTGTGTGAGTTCCAAATTGCGTTTTAGAAAGAATGAAATAGGCAATGGCTGTGCACACCAGCAGTGCAGCGGCGGGTAACGGCAAACCTAAAATGCTTAATTGAGCCAGGTTAGAAATACCCTCGTCCAATCCAGTTATGGGACTGCCACCGCTAGCGATGTAGGCGATCGCTCTAACGATGCTGAGCATGCCGAGAGTGATTATGAAGCTGGGAGCACGAGTGACATTAACAAGCCATCCGGTCAAGGCCCCGCAGATAATCCCAGTGCTGAGCGATACGGACAATGCTTCCAGTGGATTGATACCAAATTTTTGCACAAACCAGGCGCTTAGCACGCCTGATAGAGCCATAACCGCCCCAGTAGAAAGATCGATCGCCCCACTCGCTATTACAAAAGTTGCGCCTAAAGCCATTAATCCGATTACGGTGCTGGCAGTGAGGACATTGCTTATATTCTCTGCTGTGGCGAAGAAGGGAGTAGCAATGGAAAATGCCACAACAAGCAAAGCAAGGAAACAGACACACTGAGCTAGATAGAGTCGATTCAGATCGCCACGGAAATAGTTAGCGAACATATTGCAAAAGAGGGTCCTTATTAGCTTCGAGTACTTCTTTGGTTAGTACCAAAAGTGGTGCCCGTTCCGTTTTATCGACAGGTTTTCCCTGAACAGCAGCAACCGCTTTTGATACGGAGCGTTGTCCAATCAGATAGGGCAATTGCGTAATCGAAGCTGTCATTCGGCCAGCTTTTATCGCTTTGAGCGCCTCGGGCACTCCGTCCACGCCTATGATAAGCACTTGTTTGGCTTTGCCACTATTTCGTACCGCCTCAACAGCGCCAAGAGCCATGACGTCATTTGCTGCAAATATTGCATTTAGATCAGGAGCTCTTACTAATGTATCTGCCGTGATGTTGAGTGCTCGCAGACGATCCCATTCTGCCGACACTGAATTAACTATCTGTGCGCCGGGAATCAATTTTGCAATTTCTTGTTTGAAACCGCTGACCCGGTCGGTGCTCGGCGGACTTCCGACAACCCCTTCCAGAATTAGTATTTTGGGTGTATCTCGCTTCTTGTGAGCTGCTACAAATTGAGCAGCTCGTTTGCCGATTTGGATATTATCTGCACCAATAGTGAAAGCCAAATCTACGCCTGCTTTTTGGGCTTGAGCGGTCGTCACCGTTGCATCTATATCGGCTACTTTAATGCCTTGCTTTTGAGCTTGGCGAAAACATTCAATGCCAATGGCAGTAGTAGCAGCACCCATGACTAAGATTTTTGGCTTTTGGGATATGGCTGCCTGGCACAAGTTCAAATGTTCTTCCTTGGCTTGATCGTTAGGAGGTGTCAAAACCACCGCATCGATGCCAGATTTCTTAGCCTCATCTTTGATGCCTTGCTCGATTGCTTGCCAATATGGATTACCGATCCACTTCAAAACGAAAACATAACGATCGCTTGCGCTTGCATGCGGCAGTAATATCAAAAGGACGGCGATGCTCAATAGCAAACTGCGCGCAATCCTGTCCATTTGACCTTCTTGTTTAGGGAACGACAGCCGCTTGTGGTGCCACGTTTTCGAAAAGTGCCGTTGATAGATAGCGTTCGCCCGTGCTGCAGGCAACCGTTACTATCACTTTGCCTTTGTTCTCTGGACGCTTAGCTACTTCTAGAGCAGCCCAGACATTAGCACCAGTACTGATACCGCCAAAAATTCCTTCGTGCAAAGCAAGTCGGCGACCCAAATCCATAGCTTGATCGTTTGTAACTCTCAAAACTTCATCGATAACAGAAAGGTCTAGAGTACCAGGAATGAAGCCTGCGCCAATGCCTTGAATCTTGTGTGGTCCCGGACGTAATTCTTCGCCGTTGAGCTTTTGTGTAATAACGCTGCTATCAGTAGGTTCAACTGCGATGATTTGCACTGAAGGCTTGCGTTGTTTAAGTACCGCGCCTACTCCGGAAATAGTTCCGCCAGTGCCGACTGCAGAAACGAAAATGTCCACTTTCCCTTCTGTGTCTTTCCAGATTTCTTCTGCGGTTGTTTCGCGGTGAATCTTTGGATTGGCGGGGTTCTTGAATTGTTGCAGCATATGCGAATTCGGTGTTTCTTTTAAAAGCGAATCGGCTTTGTTGATTGCACCTTTCATGCCTTCGGCACCGGGAGTCAGCACAATAGTCGCACCAAGTGCTGCCAGAAGTCTTCTTCTTTCAAGAGACATGGTATCAGGCATTGTGAGAATCAATCGATAGCCGCGCGCTGCAGCAACAAAGGCAAGAGCAATGCCGGTGTTGCCGGAAGTAGGTTCAATCAGAACGCTTTTGCCAGGTTCTATCAAACCTTGCTTCTCAGCGTCATCCACCATTGCAACCCCGATTCTGTCTTTTACAGATCCAAGCGGGTTTTGAAATTCTAGTTTCAAACCAATTGTTGAATTGACACCTTCAGCTAACCGATTCAGTTTTACGATGGGTGTTCCACCAACTATTTTGGTGATATCCGCTGCAATTGTCATAACGCACCTGCTCAGGCTTACTGTACTTTCTTACGTGGTTCTGCGTAGATCGGTTTTTCTTTTTCCGCATCAAAAGGATTGTTGGTTTTTAAGTCAATTAGGCTCTTTTCTCCGACTTCTTTCATGATCTTGCCTTTTTTGTAATCACGACTTTCTTTGTCGGGAGAAGCTTTCATCATGGCTTCGCCTTGAGTGATCAAATGATGGGCGTGTGCAAGATTGCCTTTGTACTTTTTCTGCATTCGCTTCTCATCGGTTGTGTAATCGCCACCGGCTGGAGCTGGAGTAACAGGAGTATTCATCGGAGGAATGCCTGGTCCTATTGCGCCATCATCTTCCTGTGTGTTTTTGCTTCCGCCACCGGAGCTCATGCTTGGATTAGCTCCGAAAAAGCTATTTTGAGCAAAGGCATTGGTGCAGCAAACAGCAAAGAGAATCGAAAGAGTAATCGGTGCAGATTTACTAGGTCTCATGGCTTCTCCTGAAGAATGAAAGCTGATTATCGAGCAACTTACCCAGCTAATAATGACGGTCGCTTCATGTGAAAATCAGTCGCTTGTTCGAAAGCATATGCAGCTTTTAGCAGCCGCGCATCTGTAAGGGGTGCGCCCACTAATTGTAAACCAATCGGCAACCCACCTTTCCCAAAACCGCATGGAATCGAAACTGCTGGCAAACCCGCCAAATTGATTGGTATGCTTGCGATGTCCGAAAGGTACATGCTGAGCGGATCGGCAGTTTTATCACCGAACTGAAAAGCGACGGTTGGCGATGTTGGGCAGATGACAAAATCACATTGCTTAAAGATTTTTTCGAAATCCTCGCAAAGCAACCTGCGAACTTGCTGCGCTTTCTTGTAGTACGCATCGTAATAGCCGGAACTCAGGACATAGGTGCCAAGCATGATGCGTCTTTTCACTTCCGCACCAAATCCTTCCTGGCGCGTAGAGTTGTACATGCTGACGATGTCTTTCATGTCGCCATTGCGGTAACCAAATCTGACACCATCGAATCGGGCCAGATTTGCGCTTGCTTCAGCAGTGCAAATAATGTAGTACACAGGTAAGGCATTTTTAGCGCGTGGAATAGACACTAACTCTACGGTTGCACCAAGCGACTCAAAAGTTTTGGCCGCTTTATCAATTGCTGCTTGTACTTCTGGTTCGTTGCCTTGCCCCGATAGTTCCTCAATAATTCCTATACGCTTGCCCTTCAAATCTCGGCAATTCGGAAGCGATTCAAGCAAGGCATCAAAATCGTTCTCGCCATTTGCTTTCCAATCAGGCAAAGATGTTGAGTCATTTGGATCGTGTCCTGCCATAGCCGCAAGAACATGAGCAGTGTCCTCAACCGTTCTTGCAAAAGGTCCAATTTGATCCAAGCTGGAAGCAAAAGCGATCAGTCCATAACGAGAGACAACGCCATAGGTTGGCTTCATTCCTATGATGCCGCAAAATGATGCGGGTTGACGAACCGACCCACCGGTATCAGATCCAAGACCGATTGTCGAAAATCCAGCCGTTACTGCGGCACAAGAGCCACCTGAGCTCCCACCAGGCACATACTTTGTATTCCAGGGATTGCGAGTCAACTTGAATGCTGAATTCTCAGTAGAAGAACCCATTGCAAATTCATCAAGATTTGTTTTGCCGATGCTCAACGCTCCTGCATCAAACAGCCTTTGTACAGCTGTTGAATGATATGTGGGAACAAAATTCTCAAGGATTTTGCTTGAGCATGTTGTTGGATAACCAGGGACACAAAGATTGTCTTTGAGAGCTAACGGAATGCCGGCAAGTGGTGGTAACTTAGCTCCAGCCTTTATCTTTTGATCAACTTCTTCCGCTTGTTTGAAGGCAAGATCTTCTGTCAAACAATTGAAGGCTTGAATCTCCGGTTCATGTTCGGATATGAACTGATAGTGTTCCTTGACGATATCTTTTGCTGAAATCTCTTTGGTTTTCAGCAACTGTTGAATATCGCGGATAGATTTACCGATAGTCGTCATTCAGTTGCCGCTGTGTTTCAGGAAACGTATTTTTTGAAAAGAAGAGTACAGTTGTGACCACCAAATCCAAAGCTGTTTGACATGCCAACATCTACATTGACGTTGTGTCTAGCTTTATGCGGCACGTAATCAAGATTACACGCTTCATCTGGATTGTCCAGGTTGATGGTGGGAGGGATCACGGACTCCTTAATAGCGAGAACCGTTACAGCTGCTTCAAGAGCTCCGGCTGCGCCGAGCAGGTGACCGGTCATCGACTTAGTTGAGCTCATTGCCAACTTTCCGGATGTTGCATAACCGCCGAAAACTTTGTTTACAGCAGTGGTTTCGGCCTTATCACCAAGTCCTGTTGAAGTGCCGTGTGCATTTATGTAATTGACATCCTCGGGCTTAAGATTCGCTTCGGCTAAAGCAGCCTGCATGGCTCGTCCTGCACCATCACCATCGGGTCTTGGTTGAACGATATCGTATGCATCAGCCGTTGAACCATACCCAACTACTTCAGCATAGATGTAGGCACCGCGGGCTAAAGCATGAGGAAGTGATTCTAGAATAAGAATCGCTGCTCCTTCGCCAATTACGAAACCATCGCGATCTTTGTCGAATGGGCGACTTGCCTTTTCGGGTTCGTCATTACGTGTCGAAAGAGTACGAGCTGAAGCAAACCCAGCCATGACAAGAGCCGTGATCGGCGCTTCGCTGCCGCCTGCAAACATCACATCCGCCTCACCTCGAGAAATCAATCTGTAGGCATCACCTACGGAGTGAGCCGAGGTGGCACAAGCGGTTACAGTGCAAAGGTTTGGACCTTTGGCATTGTGGACAATCGATACCCAGCCGGCTGCCATATTGACAATCAACATCGGCACCGTCATGGGAGAGCAGCGGTCAGGTCCCTTCGTAATGAGGATTCGATACTGTTCTTCAATGGATTGAAACCCACCGGCGGCAGAACCAACAACCACTCCAACGCGAGTTGGATCGTCTTTTGTGAGGTCTATCTTGGCGTCTTCAACTGCCATTTTGCTTGCTGCAACGGCGAATTGAATGAAGCGATCGGCACGTCTTGCCTGCTTCGCATCCATATATTTAGTTGGGTCGAAGTCCGTTATCTCGGCGGCTATTTTGCTTGCTGATTGTTGATCTTCAGGAATACGTGTTACTTTGCGCACCCCGGATCGGCCACTTTTAATGCCTTCCCAAAATGCGTCTTTGCCCAGTCCCACTGAGGACAAGACACCTATTCCTGTAATGACAACACGCTCCTTAGCCATCGAATTTTTCCGTTCCTATTCCTGAATAACACATTTCGCCTGTAGCCAATTCACATGGTATACGGCCGGCGTCACAATTATTCAGGCGTCGTTACGGACACAAATTAAACGTGAGCTGCGATGTACTTAACCGCTTCGCCGACGGTTGTGATTTTTTCTGCATCTTCATCCGGAATTTCCATCCCGAACTCTTCTTCGAGGGCCATCACCAACTCAACAGTGTCAAGCGAATCGGCGCCGAGGTCCTTCGTGAAACTTGCTTCCATCGTCACTTCGTCCGCATTGACGTTAAGCTGCGCGACTGCAACCTTCTTTACTCTCTCGAAGGCATCCTTTTCTTCCATTGCTCCAAATTCTCCTTATCTTGAACACACGCCAACGTGCGATGGCTGTTACGGTTCGCCAAGGGCAACTAGGATAACATGCCGCCGTTTAGACAAGTGTGAGGTCGATAGTTTCGTTACCACTTTTCATTAATCTTAGTGCAAACTCACCCTGGTAGCGGCGAGCGCAATGTTAACGACATGCGAAACAAAAACGACAATCCAATAATGTACGCACCTTGCAAAGGGGACTGTCCGTCCTGCTTAGCGCTTTTTAGCGTTTTGATTGGCTCGTCGATTTGAATGTTCTTTTTCTATAGAGAATGGTGCTCGTTGAAAGATGATGCTATTTAAGCATGTCACCATATTTGGTGACATGTTTAGGACGCTGTTTGCAGTCAAATTACTCAAAGTGCGATTATTTTGTTGTTGCAGGTTTTGTTTCTACAGGTTTAACTTCAACTGAAGTTTTCGTCTCTGTTCGGGGTTTCTTCTCGGGTTGTTTTTTCTTCTTCTCGAATTTTGGTTTCTTAGCGAAAACATTTCCGGTGAATTGAGTGTTTGAATAAACTGGCATTGGACCCGCCAGTGCGCGTGAACACGCTGCTAGAGTAACTGTGCAAAGCAGTAGTTTTAGGTTCATAGGTGCTCCCACAAACGAATTACAAAGGGTTGAAAGGTTTGGTTTGCCTTGGATGGGGAGCCAATATTTAATCAGACTCGACTATAACCTCTTGTCTATCAACTAGAAGTTAGAATGGTGTCAATAAGTGATCAGGATTTCGCAATTTAGAAGTCTTTGTTGTCGGTTGTGATCGGATGAATTGGCGAATCAAATTCTTCCTTGAGAAGAGATTTGAATGGATGTTTGTGCCGTTTGATCTGCCCTTGTAAAACAACAGTTTTGCTTTGTGATACAGCTTGATTGTTTGTGGGAGAAGAAGCGTTTTTAAGAGAGGGAACATTTTGGGTAGATGCAGCATTCTTAGTAGTCCCAACATTCTTAGTAGGTGCAGCATTCTTAACTGGTGTGCTGGCCATGACTTTTTTGCTCCCAGAAATTTGACTGGTGTTTGTTATTGCTGTTTTTGCGATATTCGCTGGTTTCTTCTGCAATTGAGAATTCGAGGGAGCACCAAGAGATGGCAAGATGGCACCGATTTCTAATAAGAAAAAAATCGCAATGTAAAAGTAGCGAAATTTCATTTTTTGTTCCTCCACTTCATTACATTATGACTTCAAATGTGGTATCACGACGGTAAGAATTCCTCAAGGTGTCGAAATATTCTCGAATTAAATAGATAATGGTAGTTAAGTCACACACCGCATGGTGAGCAAGAAATGAATAGATTTTTGCCTTTGTTAACTGCAATCAATTTTCTTTTCGGTTCGGCGGTCTTTGCTGGCATCCAGACAAGCAAAGTTGCTGAAGGTAGCGAACCTGCTGTCGTAAGCGATGAAAATGGAAATGTGGATGTAGTTTTCCTCGGTACTAAGGCGAATGGAATTCATGTCGTTTTATTTACTGCTTTAGATGCAAGTCAAAACTGGTCGGCACCAACTAACGTATTTGGAACCTCATTAGACTGTTTGCATCCTGATATTGCCATCGAACATGGCGGAGCAATCGTTTTAACCTGGACCAGCAAAACAGGAAATGACAGTAAAGACGTATTTTTCGTACGTTCTAATGACGGTGGCAAAACTTGGACAGAGGCGAAAAATATCTCAAAAACTGGAACTGCCACTGATTCAGTGATAGCGGTAACTCCCGATCAATCCATTCACGTTGTCTGGCAAAACAAGACTCAGCAAGCAGATCCATGTGACATTTTGTATACCCGTTCGACAGACAATGGGGCGACCTGGTCCACACCGGAAAATGTCAGTAACACCCCTAAACATGCAAGTGAACCAGCCATTGCTGTCGACGATGAGGGTGATGTTGGAGTGTGCTGGTTAGACAGTAGATCGGGCGATCATCGACCCGATATTTTTTATAGTCGAAAGTCGAATGGTGCCTGGACTCATCCGCTAAACGTTAGTGATAGCCCGAGAATGTCAGGTTATCCAGGAATAGCCTTTGGAACTAAGAATATGGTTTTCATAAGCTGGGCTGACAACTCTCGGAAAGAAAAGAGCCCAGATATTTGGTGCGCGGTCGGAAATAGGAAAGAACACTTTGGCAAGCCCATTAATATCTCAGATACACCGGGAGTTTCCAGTCATCCTGCGATTGCTGCAGATAACCATGGGCATGTCGTCGTCGTTTGGGCCGACACCAGCCCTGGAGTCTCGGACATCTTTGGCCGAATATCAACTGATCGAGCTGATGACTTCTCGACAGTCCTGGATTTACCGCATACCGTCGGGACCTCCACAAATCCACGTGTCACCATTTCTGGTGACCATGCCTATGTCGTTTGGGAAGAGGACGAGGGCAAAGGCAGTGTTATCGAATTTACCCAACTGTCTCTAAAAGGAGTTGCGGAAGGTCCAGTTCGTCTCGTTGATCCGGTAATTCATCCTTCTGGTGTCAGCCGGAATCATTAATGTTGATCGCGATCAGAAGCGCTGGATTAGATCGCAAGAGAATGTAAATTGGTAACGTCTTGTGCCATTATCATAAGGATTTTGATGTCCAGTCAAAGCTCTTTCGTACCTGACTTCAGGTCTGATACAAAGCAGATCGGAGAAGCGATGCGTCAAGCCAATTGTCCAACTTGCATAGGTTGTAGGAAAGCCTGTTCGCCAACCTCTATGATCGAAAAGATAATCGATCGGGCGGATTGTTATGTAGTCTTTGTCGGTGATCTTGATGTTAGTGTAGTCAACAAGACCGTATGCTCCTGAATACCCTGGTAATGGCCTACCGGGCCCTCCACCTCCACCAAATCCTTTTATAGGACCATTGCTCACGGTTCCTCCTGTAAGCGCATCGAATGTATAGAGATAGTATCCCTCGAACATTGTGTTGACGCGTCGATTGAATTTATGAGAGCAGGTGACATTGAACTGTTGAAGGTTGTCTTTTTGAAATTTGTAGGAGCCGCCATTCAAGCAATCAACGCCAGCATAAATGGAATTCTTGTTGTTCTTGGTTGTGTAACGCAAAAATGCTTCCAAGGTTGGGTGAGCTGCTCTTGCCCAAGGTGCAATATCCGAGCCGGCATGAAGCCCGATTTGTGCCATGAGTTGATCACTGAGCTTGATAGTGTTTTGTATTCCTGTGTGTGTATAGGCATCATAGGTGAACATCAAAGAGTGTGTATACAGAAAGTTATCTGGTGCCAATTGTGCTTCGATATCGGGTGGTGAGATATAACGCCCAACTTTTATAATCATTCCTTGAGCTACCTTGGGAATGTAGAGCATTCCATAGGCTTCCGGAAAATCATATGAATATAAATCGTTGTGCTTGAGCAAGCTATCTGCAGCTGGCTCCCACCCTGCAGCAGCAATATATCGGTAATCAATGCCGAATAAATTTGTATAACGGAACCCCCAGTCCATGTGGTCTTGCTGGACAGTGTCGGGTTGGCGTTCAATTCTGCAAACAAGCTGCGAGAGTTCGAGTCTATTTGGAACAATGTTGTAGGAGAGGGGGACATTTGAATGTTTTGAAGTACTCGCGTTATAGCTAGGGTCCACCCAGCCATAGATTTTGATGCGATTCTTTTTCAGAACAGGCAAAGCTTTATATATAATGCTCTCCATTGGAAACACCGGATCTGTATCCGGCACGCCAATCAGCGGACCCCCAGGGTAGTCAGTCATCGCAAATACCGGATCTAAAGGACTCGGCAGAGCTCGCCGTGCTGGCTCCGAGGGTGGTGTCGGAGCGCTTTTTGCAACGGGCGTGGGAGTAGTATTAGTTGTATTCGCAGGCGAGGAATTCGGATCCGACTTGTTTGGATCCTGCGCAGTTGTTGAAGAAGAGTTGGGAATCGAAGCATTTGGAGAAGCAGCCTGCGCCGAGGAATTCTGAGCAACAGGTGTGGCGGTAGCCAATTGCGGCTTAGCAGACTTCGAATTATCAACAGATGTCGTTGTAGTTTTGGTCTTCGACTGCTTACTTGCATCCTCTTTTGCCAGGACGGGAACAAGTGGACGCAGTACGACGGGAGGGTCTGAATTTTGACCCAGTGCCGATGCGGAAGCTAAGAAAAACAAGAAACCAAGACAAAGCTGAGTCGCCCGAAGTTTTGCCACAACGGCTCCTTGTGTGAGTGTGAATTAATATGATTGCGGGGGTCCGCAAAAGTCACCAGTGAATATAACAGCGCATTATCCTTGAAGGAGCAAGTAAAAGATCAAGAAAGCGCAAAGAATTAGTTGTCATAGCTTATTTTCAGGCTTCAGTTGAAATGAGGTCTTGATACTTCCTTGATATTATTTCCGCTAAACTTTCGAAGGTTACCCATAAAGGCAATGAACGTGCTCGATTGTATTTACGTTGGATTGTCAATTATCTTCTTTGCTCTTACCGCCGCGTACGTATCTGGTTGCAATAGTATTTAGCTGGCTGGGAGCAGAATCTATGGCTTTCGATTTTTGGCTAGGCGCAACGGCTTCTATTGGCCTTTTCGGTTACCTTTTGTATGCGCTTTTGTTTCCTGAAAATGTTTAGCGAAAAATTTTTGAAAAAGGTTTAGGTGGGGTCAGTTGACGTTTGCTGGTTGGCTGCAAATCGTACTGTTCGCAGTCGTTTTACTAGTTCTTACTAAACCGGTTGGAAGCTATATTCATTTAGTGCTGGAAGGCTCTAACCGCTTTTTCGTACCGCTGCTTACTCCATTTGAACGCTTCACATATAAGTTGTTCGGGGTAGACGAGCGCAAGGATATGACGTGGACGGAGTATGCATTCGCACTGATCGCGTTTTCATTGGTATCGCTTGTTTTCAGTTATGCAGTATTGAGATTGCAGGGGTTTCTTCCGCTCAACCCTATGCATTTTTCGACTTCGTCGGCTCCGTCTTTTGCCACTGAAATGACACCCGATCTGGCTTTCAATACTGCTGTTTCCTTCACCACCAACACTAACTGGCAGGCTTACGTCGGCGAAGGCACGATGTCCTACTTGTCCCAAATGCTTGCCCTGGCATTTCATAACTGGGTATCTGCTTCAGCTGGTATGGCAGTGGCAATGGCGCTTGTTAGGGGATTCGCTCGCAAAAATGCTTCCGGACTGGGAAATTTTTGGGCAGACATGACGCGCTCTTGTCTATACATTTTGTTGCCTATTTGTTTTGTTTATAGCCTTCTCCTGGTTGCACAGGGCGTTCCGCAGACTCTGGACCCTTACGTGAATGCTGAGACACTTGAAGGCAAATCGCAGTTGATTCCTTTAGGTCCTGTCGCATCACAAGAAAGCATAAAAATGCTCGGTACCAATGGCGGTGGCTTCTTTAATGCCAATAGTGCGCACCCGTTTGAGAACCCAACTCCGCTTACGAATTTCATTGAAATGCTCAGCATTTTTCTGATTCCAGCAGGGCTCACTTACACTTTCGGAAAATCGATAAACGATACTCGGCAGGGTTGGGCTTTGCTCATCGCCATGTACGTGCTCTGGTTTGCTGGCGTTCTTTGTACATATTATTTTGAAAGCAAGGGCAATCCTAATATTGGTCGACTGCACGTTCAAACTGACTCATCTGTTTTGGGTGATTCCGGCGGAAATATGGAAGGTAAAGAAGTGCGCTTTGGTAATGCCAATTCGGCGCTGTTTTCGGTGGTTACAACCGATGCCAGTTGCGGAGCAATAAACTGCCAGCACGATTCGCTTACGCCACTTGCGGGTCTAGTTCCGTTGGTAAACATGCAGTTGGGAGAAATCGTTTTTGGCGGTGTTGGAGCTGGGCTTTACGGCATGTTGGTTTATGCCATTTTGACCGTTTTTATAGCCGGCCTAATGGTCGGCCGCACTCCTGAATATGTCGGCAAGAAGATCGAAAAGAAAGAAGTGAAGATGGCAATGTTGTTTGTCCTTGCTGCAGCATTTTCCATTTTAATCTTCACTGCTCTTGGCAGTGTGTGGAATTTTCCTGAGAAAAGCTATTGGAATTCTCCGGGGCCAGCTTTTGCAAATATCAATAATGCAGGTCCACATGGTCTGTCCGAAATCCTCTATGCATTTTCTTCGGGCACTGCCAATAATGGTTCCGCTTTCGCCGGCTTGAATGCGAATACTCCGTTTTACAACGTGGTGATGAGTCTGGCTATGCTAATCGGCAGGTTTCTGCTTATCGTGCCGGTGTTGGCACTGGCTGGTTCATTAGCAAGCAAAAAATACACACCTCCTACAGGTGGAACATTTCCCACTCATGGCTGGATGTTTATTGTGATTCTGATCAGTGTAATTTTGATTGTCGGTGCGCTCACGTTTTTCCCTGTCCTTACTCTCGCTCCAATTGTTGAGTTCTTCCTGATGAAGAGTGGACACTTATTCTAAATAGCAATTCTAAAATAAATATGGACGAACTAGACATAATTCCCAAGAAAAAAGCCAAGCCGCTCTTCGAGCCTAACATCGTTCGAAGAGCAATCAAAGATTCTGTGCTTAAGTTGAATCCTAAACTGTTGGCAAAGAATCCAGTCATGTTTGTGGTGGCAGTTGGAAGTCTGGTTACAACCATTTTGTTTCTGCGAAACCTGCTCGGAAAAGCACCAGGTCAAGAACTTTTATTCGAAGTGCAAATCACGCTTTGGCTCTGGTTTACTGTGTTGTTTGCCAACTTTGCTGAAGCCATGGCAGAAGGAAGAGGCAAAGCGCAAGCAGACAATTTAAAACGCGGACGCAAGGAAGCTATGGCGCGCCGAATAATAAATGGCAAAGACGAAATGATACCGGCAACATCATTACGCAAGGGAGATCTTGTTCTTGTCCAAGCTGGAGAAATAATTCCAAGCGATGGCGAAGTTGTGGAAGGTGTTGCTACAGTTAACGAAAGCGCAATTACAGGTGAATCAGCTCCTGTTATCCGGGAAAGCGGTGGCGATCGCAGTGCTGTTACAGGCGGTACCACAGTTTTATCAGACTGGCTTCGGATAAAAATAACAGTCGATCCCGGCCAAACTTTTCTGGATCGTATGATTTCACTTGTTGAAGGTGCCCAGCGTCAAAAGACACCAAATGAGATCGCACTCGATATTTTGTTGGCGGGACTTACAATAATTTTTCTTTTCGCCGTCGTAACCCTCTTGCCGTACTCCATTTATTCGGTGCGGGCCGCTGAAAGTGGACAGGCACCCGATATTTTCTCCTTGATCGCCTTGCTTGTTTGCCTCATTCCTACGACCATCGGCGGATTACTTTCAGCTATCGGAATTGCCGGAATGGATCGCGTTTTGCAATATAACGTATTGGCAATGAGTGGAAAAGCGGTTGAAGCTGCCGGAGATGTCGATACTTTGCTCTTGGACAAAACCGGAACGATTACATTGGGCAATCGACAAGCAGTTGAATTTGTGCCGGCACCTGGCGTCAGTATTCAAGAACTTGCAGATGCTTCGCAGCTCTCTTCCTTGTCGGATGAAACGCCTGAAGGACGTTCTATCGTCGTATTGGCTAAACAATTTGGGTTGCGCCAACGTGAACTTTCAGATAAAGAAGTGCAATTTATACCGTTCACCGCTCAAACCAGAATGAGTGGTGTCAATGTTGAGGGGCGTGAAATTCGCAAGGGAGCAGCCAGTGCTGTTTTCAAATTCCTCGAAGAAAAGGGGTTGCAAGCAAACGCGGAAGTGGAACGCGCTGTTACGACAATTGCTCAATCAGGAGGCACGCCACTTGCTGTAGCAGACAATGTGCGTGGCATGTTGGGAGTTATTCACCTAAAGGATGTCGTTAAGGGTGGCATGAAGGATCGCTTTCAGCAACTGCGTGCCATGGGCATTCGCACCATTATGATTACAGGAGACAATTCATTGACTGCTGCTGCCATTGCCGGCGAAGCTGGTGTCGATGATTTTCTAGCTGAAGCAACTCCTGAAACAAAAATGCAGTTGATTTTGAAGGAGCAAACAGGCGGTCGCCTTGTAGCCATGACCGGTGATGGCACAAATGATGCTCCAGCCCTAGCAGCTGCCGATGTTGGTGTGGCCATGAACACAGGTACTCAAGCTGCAAAAGAAGCCGGGAACATGATTGACCTTGATTCCAATCCAACGAAATTGATAGAAGTTGTTCAAATTGGAAAGCAGTTACTTATGACTCGAGGTGCTTTGACTACGTTCTCAATTGCCAATGATGTCGCTAAGTACTTTGCAATTTTGCCTGCTATGTTTGGGACACTCTATGCAGTAAGTGGACAACCGCACGGACCATTATGGGCTCTCAATATTATGCGATTGCATTCTCCTGAGTCGGCAATTCTGTCGGCTGTCATCTTTAATGCCTTTATCATAATTGCTTTGATACCACTAGCTTTGCGTGGCGTGCAATATCGCCCAATGAGCGGCGAAGCTTTGCTGGCTCGAAATCTGCTTGTTTACGGAGTGGGTGGCTTAGTGGTTCCATTTCCAGCAATTTGGTTTATCGATCAAATTGTGGTTCTTCTTCGTCTCGCCCCCGTTTCTTGAGGAAGAATTATGTACCAACAACTTATGCCTGCTCTAAGATCAACCCTGGTACTGGCGTTATACACTGGTATACTTTTTCCGTTTGTAATAACAGTTTTTGCCAATTTGCTATTTCACAGGCAAGCAACCGGGTCGCTCATTCGGCAAGATAACAAAGTAATAGGCTCCGAATTATTGGGACAAGGTTTTAGCAAACCCATCTACTTTTACAGCCGCCCCTCTGCAGCTGGTTCTGGCTATGCTGGAGAGGCTTCAGGTGGAACAAATCTTGGTCCAACCTCAAACAAATTGATAAATGGGGATAAGACATTCTCAGGTGTCAAACAACTCGCTGAAACTTATCGCCACGATAACGGATTACCAATTGACTCATATGTACCGGTAGACGCGGTTACTCGTTCCGCCTCAGGTCTTGATCCCGATATTACAATTGCAAATGCCACGGCACAAGTGAACCGAGTTGCAAGGGCACGTGGCCTCACTGAATCGGTGGTTGAAGACGTAATAAAACAAACTACCGAAAATCGGCAGTTTGAAATTCTTGGTGAGCCCCGCGTAAATGTTCTACGATTGAACTTAGCCCTGGATTCGGTTTCCAAATAGCGGATACTTCTCAATAGAAGATATGGGTGATTCAAGACAAAAACCGGAGGAGATTCTTGCCAGAATTCAAGCCGAACAGGTTCAGGAACGGCGCGGCAAGCTGAAAATCTTCCTAGGAGCAGCAGCCGGTGTTGGTAAAACCTACACCATGCTCGAAGCTGCCCAAAAACAACGCCAAGAGGGTCTGGACGTTCTTGCTGGTGTGGTTGTCACGCACGGTCGCAAACAGACGGATGAACTTCTAGAGGGATTACCAATTATTGAACTGCGCGCAGTTGATTACAAAGGCTCGACTCTTAAGGAGTTTGATATCGACGAAGCTCTCAAACGAAGGCCTAATCTCATTTTGGTGGACGAACTCGCGCATACTAATGCGCCTGGTTCAAGACATGAAAAGCGATGGCAGGATGTCGAGGAATTGCTCCAAGCCGGTATCAATGTCTTTTCCACTTTGAACATTCAACATCTCGAAAGTGTGAATGATTTGATCGCTCAGGTTACTGGAGTGCGAGTTCGTGAGACTGTTCCCGATTTTATTTTCGACAATGCTACGGAAGTGGAACTTGTCGACTTGCCACCAGATGAGCTGATTCAAAGGTTGCGTGACGGCAAAATCTACATACCTGAAAATGCTAGACATGCACTCGAAAACTTCTTTCGCAAAGGCAACTTGATAGCTCTTCGGGAACTGGCTTTGCGAGTCACAGCAGAACGAGTCGATGCTGAGATGCTTAAATATCGCAAGGACATCTTGGCCGAAGAAGTTTGGCCTGTTGCCGATCGGATTGTGGTTTGTGTTGGACCAGGTCCACTTTCAGCCAGGGTTGTAAGAGCAGCAAAGCGCATGTCAATGAGGCTTCGTGCTGATTGGCACGCAGTCTATGTTGAAACCCCCGCATCTGCACGTTTTCCGGAGAGGGATCGTAACCGAGTCATTAGAACTCTTCAGTTGGCTGAGAGGCTTGGTGCCGAAACGATTCGCATAACAGGCAATAGCGTTAGCGAAGAGCTCGTCGTGTACGCTCGTAAAGAAAATGCATCAAAGATCGTAATTGGTAAGCCCGCCCGGCCTCGATGGCGAGAAATTCTCTTTGGATCTGTTGTAGACGAATTGATTCGCCGAAGCGGAAATATAGACGTCTACGTGATTACAGGTGATAAACAGGGCGTTCAGGAAAGCAGCGAACAGAAAGAAGAAAAGACTAGGCCAATTCTTCGCCACTATTGGTATGCAATGGCAATTGTTGGTGCTGCCACCGGTCTTGATGCATCTATGTTTCATCACTTAGCGACAGTAAATTTGGCAATGGTTTATCAACTTGCAATCGTCATCATTGCAGTGCGTTTTGGCAAAGGACCCTCAGTTTTAGCCTCGCTTTTAAGCGTCGGTGCCTTCGATTTTTTCTTTGTGCCGCCTTACTATTCATTTGCCGTATCGGATACCGAATACTTGTTGACGTTTTTCGTGATGCTTTCGGTTGGTCTTCTTTTGAGTACGCTCACATCTACAATTAAGCTACAGGCCGAGCTTTCACGCAAACGTGAGCATCAAACGGCTGCTCTTTATGACTTAACCAGCAAACAAGCCCAAGCTCTAACGGTGCAAAATGTCGTTGATATTTCCCAGAGAAAGATCGGTGAAACATTTGACGGCAAGGTAGTAATTTTTCTAAGCGATAAAGAGCGAAAATTATCTTTGGTTTCTCAGGAATCTTTTGGGTTTTCAGTAGATGCCAAAGAACAAGGTGTTGCCCAGTGGGTCTTTTTAAACGCTCAACCGGCAGGGGCGAATACTGCTACACTGGCTGGTGCAAAGGCATTGTATATGCCATTAATTGGGTCGAGATCTGCAATCGGTGTAATTGCGCTTTTAATGGATAACCCAAAGCGTCTCAATAATCTTGATGAAATGCATTTACTGGAAACGTTTGTGAATCACTTAGCGCTGGCAATTGAAAGAGCGCAATTGAGTGCTCAAGAAGCATCTATACGCGAAGAGAGTATGACTTCATGATATGGCTATATTTCGGAGTCTGCGCAGTCGTTATTTTGTACGCAGGCAGCCAGGCTAGTAAAATTGCAGAACAAATCGCAGAAAAGAGCGGTTTAAGTAAGAATTGGATTGGCATGGTTCTGCTTTCTGTTGTCGCCTCTTCCTCTCAACTTATTGCCAGTGTATCTTCGGTAACTGTTCACCATTTGCCAGAATTGGCAGTGGGAGCGCTAGTTGGTAGCTCCATGTTTAATATGCTCACAATCGGATTGCTAGACCTTTTTTCTAAACATGGGCCGGTATCAAATAGGGTGCATAACGGTCATATTCTTTCTGCTGGTTTTGGCATCATATTGCTGGGATTCGTTGCCATCGACATTCAGTTTGGGCGGCATCTACCGGTTTTAGAGTGGTTTCACCGCATGGACCCTATTACTATATGCTTCATTCCGATTTATCTTTTGACTATGCGACTTGTATTTGTTTTTGAGAGCGAGAGGTCAACGGAAACGCAGGCAGAAAAAATTTCGCAGGCAGAAAAGGAAAAAATTTCTACTTGGCCCAGACTAATTTTATTGTTTCTGCTGTTTGGCTTTTTGATTGTTTCAGCTTCGAGCTACCTTCCGGAGCTTGCCGAACGAATACAGAAACAAACCGGTTGGAGAGAAAGCTTCATTGGTCTTTCGTTTATAGCAATTACAACTTGCCTGCCGGAAATAGGAGTATCTACTTCGGCAGCACGCAGAGGCTCATTTGACATAGCCGTAGGGAGCCTTTTGGGAAGTAATCTTTGTTACATGGTCATACTTGCCATTACAGACTTTTGCTATCTGAAGGAACCGCTCTTGAGGAGCGTCTCTTCACTGAATGCGTTAGCAGCCATGACAGCCATTATATCTACGGCAATAGTAATTATTGGTCTCACTTATAGAGCAGAAAAGAAATTGCTGTTCATGGCTGGCGACGCGGTCGCTCTCGTACTTACTTATCTGTTTGCGAATATTCTTCTTTTCACAAATAAGTAATTAGTGATTCAAAGCAAGTGAACGGTGATTAAACCTTCACGGCGAGGTAATCTTCCAACTTGTCGAAAGATCCAGTCCAGCCTTGATTCATGCCACTTTTTGCTTTGATGAATGTTTCCATTTCTTCCCTTGTCACATTTCCTGAAGGTTCCCACGTTACAGTGACCCGCGTTTGTTCAGGTCCTTCTGCGGTAAGGAGAACCGTTGTGAGCATGATTTCGGGCCATGTGCTAGACATGGGATGGCGGCTGACATTCTCGTTTTCATCGCAAAACTGCTGGGTGTAGACGATGCGATTTGGCTTTTCGATTTCCAAATAGTTGGCTCTTCCATACATTTTCATGCCACCTTCGCCGGTCATGAAATAGAAGCTGCTGCCACCGGTTTTGATATCGGCTCGCATATATTCCATTTTGAATCCAGTTGGTGGCAGCCATTGCGAGAAATGCTTTGGATCTGTCCAAACGTCGAACATAAAATCAAGAGGCGCATCGAAAGAGCGATTGATGACGAACTTCTCTTTGCCTGTATTTTCCTTTTCCAAATATTCGGCCAGGCGATCCCAGGTGGCATTTCCGCCGACTTTCTTGATAAATGTTGCAGTTTCTGAAGCTTTTTGAGGAGTGTCCAATGTCATGGTCATCTCCATTTTCGTTTTTCCTTTGGTCTCTGAAAAAAGCACCGTCACTTTAAACAGTGGCGGTTGGTCATCATTGCCACCATGGTCATAAACTAACTTAGAGTATTTTTCGACTTCGTGATAAAGGGTGTTGTTCGGATAATCAACTCCGTCCGGACCATGCATTGTGTAAATCCAACGTCCGCCCGGTTTGAGATCTTTGCTTTTTGTGGTTAGCGTAAAGCCACGCGGCCCCCACCATTGCGCTACTTGTTCAGGATCTGTCCAAGCATCCCAGACAGCTTGGACTGGTGCATCGTAAACTCGGACGATATGTAACTCGTTGGATTTATTTTTTTCCGTCATTTTTCCTTCCTTTTGTTTGCTTTTTTAAAGTTACAGTTTTTAGGTAAGCATCGAGGCGATCGAAACTTTTCTCCCAATGGATTCGATAATCTTCGACCCAATTGGATACATCTTTGAACGCGTTTCCGTTTAGTTTGCAAGGACGCCATTGAGCATCTCTAGTTTTGGTAATCAGACCAGCTTTTTCTAAGACCTTTAGATGCTTCGTAATGGCAGGCAAACTCATTTCTTTTAGAAATGGCTTGGCTAAATCCGAAACGTTGGCCTCTCCTTTGGATAACTGAGCGAGCATGGCCCTTCTCGTTGGGTCTGCAAGCGCAGCAAAGGTTTGGCTAAGTTGATCTTGCATTGCTCTTATTAGCTACTGGTTTGCAGCTGGTTTCATGCTGATTTTATGGTTGCTTTTACGGCTGATTTTAGTTTGTAATTAACTGATAGGTTAATTAACCGATGGGTTAAACATAAGGCATGAGTGTACCTCTGTCAAGCCTGCCTAACAAATTCACATCTTGCGCATTTCTTTTGTATACGAGAAGCCCAGACTTTCATACAACGGCTTGCCCTCATCAGAAGTGTGTAGGGTAATTTTCTTTATGCCCTTATCCTTCGTCCACTTGATAATGTATTCCATAAGATAACGGGCAGCACCACGTCTTCGATGAGCCTTTTCTATGAAAACGTTTTGTATGTGCGCATCGCATGTGGGATCAAAATCCAATGGGTTGGGTAATGCTTGCCGCAATGTCAAACCGGCACTTCCGATCACTTCATTTTCCAATTCAATCAGAAAGCCGAAGAATTCTTTTTCCTTCAGCATTTTGGCAATTTTTTGCGATGAGCGTTGCTCTAAGTCTATGGCCGCTTCTTCTTTGATAACGCCCATATCAACAAACATAGTCGCTCGTTGGTGAGCGAGGAGGGCAACATCTTTCAGTTTGGCCTGACGGACTTTATATATTGGTGGTTGTTTTTTGCCTGGCATTTTCGGAATTATGCCTCTTCAACTTGGAAGTTATGCGAATACTGCTTTAAAGGCATCCGGTTCAAACCCTTCTAAGTCATAACCCATAGTCAATTGTGCGGCAAGTCGGCCAATTTCATCTGAAGATTTAGCCGATCCGCCACAACAACCCGCTGCAATAAAAACTGCTCCGTCGCTAATTCGGATATGAAAGGATGCCCGGTTGAACTTGTCGTAAAAATGCAGGGCTTAGTAATAGTGCGAGCTTGTGCCAGAGCCGGTATCAATGAGCGGAGAGTCTTCGCTCATTTTTCACCAATGGCCGCATCACCATCCGAGTGAAACCAGTTTTCTATCTCAGCTCTTTCGCAGTCGATAATGCCCTCTCGATTGCCACCAATTTTTACGTAAGCTTTTCCATCAGGGTAAACGATTGGTGGCAGCATATAAACGTAGTTCGTCCGGTCCGATAACGACGACATCTCTCGATTCGGCAGCCAAATAACGAGCCGCAGCGCTTCCGAATAAACCTCTGCCAATGACGGCATATTTGAAGTGCTTCATAGCCCGAGCCCGTTATTGGCCTAGGTTGTCTCCAGGCTTTCTTTAGGTATAGAGGCCGCCGTTTACTTCCATAACAGTGCCAGTGACATAGCTTGCCGGTCCGGCGAAGAAGACTACAGCTGAAGCGATATCATCAGGGCTGCCCATGCGGCCTAGAGGAATTTTTTCAGTAACCTTTTTGATTATCTCTTCTCCCAGCGCTTTGGTCATATCGGTATCGATAAACCCTGGTGCCACAGCGTTGGAAGTAATCTGGCGAGATGCGTATTCCAGAGCGATGGTTTTGGTGAAACCAATCAAGCCTGCTTTTGCTGCCGCATAATTTACCTGCCCAGCATTTCCATGAACACCGGTTGTGCTGGCAATGTTGATGATGCGACCAGAACGTTGCTTTGACATAACTTTAAGCACTGGCTTGGTGACTTTGAAAGCTGAACTCAAGTTGGTGTCGATGACGGCTTGCCAGTTTTGTTCAGTCATGCGCATGAACAAATCATCGCGGGTGATACCAGCGTTATTAACGAGAATGTCAATTCTTCCCCACTTAGCCATGATTACTTCGACCATTTTTTCGATGGTTTCAGAAACTGTGACGTTGCAAGGCACGCCAATTACATCACCGTGTTTGCTCAGTTCTTCTGCCGTTGTCTTGCAAAGTTCTTCGTTGATATCACTAATAACTATCTTGGCTCCTTCCTTTTGAAGAGCAACGGCAATTGATTTACCGATGCCGCGGCCAGAGCCAGTTACCAGTGCTACCTTATCAGCTAATATGCTCATTCATCCTCCAGAGATGGTTACTACGTTTTAAATCCAAAGTTTATGCAACTTATTCGATAGGTCTTCAAAATCACTGTGGTGGGCTAGTTGCTCCAGCCATCGTTCAGGAATAGCTTTCGCTCCATGATAGGCACCGGAAAGCGCACCCACGATATTGGCTGTGGTGTCTGTTTCTCCACCAGCCAGGGCAGCAGTGCTTATTGCTTCTTCCAGGCTGTGACGGAAAATCAAAAATATTCCAACGGCAGTCGGTAAGAGCTCACTGACATCAGGCTGTACGTTAACAACCGAATACGGCAGATCTTCTGCCGGGTTCGAATAATCAAGATCTGGGGCAATGCCGTCCCATGCATCGGCAAAACGGGGGTCTATGCCGTTTGCAAGATCCAACTCGCGCTTCACATAGGCTCTTACTTCGTCTTCTGTATCGAGCCTGTGTCCTTCCACAAAGTAATGGATGCTATCGGCTAACACCGCTGCGGCTGCGAGCACTCGGTTATCGGAATGAGTGGGTAAGCATTGCTCAACTGCAATTTCTGCAGGTGTTTCGGTTTTAGTTGGACCAGGCAAGCAACCCGCGACAGCAGATCTCACTACGACGCCAATATCTGCAATTTGCAAGTCATCACTTATTGGGTCAAGTTCATCTACCATGTGTCGCAAACCAGCTAAACAACCCGCTCTGGGCAAGGTATTCAAAAACTTTTCGTCTTCAAGCATTTGGCGAAATCTACTTTTAAGATCCTCTCGATTAAACTTGCCTTTGTTTTCAGCAAGAGAATTTCCAAAAACAAGAGTTTGAAATGCAGCGGCACCAATCTTGCCGGCTACATGTTCGGGATATTGGCTTTTAGTCAAACCGGGAAGAAAATCTCGCAAACACGAGTAACCGGTAGAACCCAAAATTTCCTTTCGCGTCAAACCAACGGCTGAACTACCAAGTGAGTTACCGCAAGCACCTGCTAAAAGCGCCCCTCGAATCCGATTCTTAACACCATCGAGATCGGCGCGGCCAGAGTTTCCAGACAATCGAGTTTCACCCACCATAGTGCGGCTTTTCCAAAAAACGCTTATGCGCAATCCAAAACCTAGCCATTATTGCAGACCTTCGTTTAGCCCTTTTTGAAATTTCTCTCCTTGCAACTTATTCGATACGCCTTGCGCTCAGGCTTAATATTGGAAATTCCGAGAAAATGCTCATAGACTTAAAGTGAAGTTACCAGCCGAGAGTTAAAGATGTCAGTTGCCGGAATTTTTAGAACTCTGTTGATGTTTGGCCTGATGTTAAGTGTGCTTGGCTATCCAGCCTGTGCGCAGGAAAGTTATCCAAACATGAGACCTGCCAGGCCCAAGAATCCAAAAGCCTTTCCATTAGCGCAGCAAGCCCTGGCAGCATTTAAGAGCGGTGACTATGCAACCTGTATTCAGCTTGTAAAGCGTGCCATTGCTATGGATTCCGGTAACAAGGAATATTTTATGCTGCTTGCACTTGCCCAGGCTGAATCGGGCAATGTGACGGAGGCCGATGTAAACTTCCGCTCCGCCATAAATCTGGATAGTAATTGGGTGCAATGTCGCAATAACTATGCTGTCTTTTTGAAAAAGCAAGGCAAATTAGATGCAGCCAAAAACCAGCTTTCTGCCTGCTTCCACATCAAACCGGATTACGCAGATCCCTATTTTCACATGGGCGAAATCAAGCAAATGCAGGGTGATCTCGATGGCGCTATTGAGGACTACCAAACAGCTGTTAACCTCAAGCCCCAAATGGCAGATGCACAACAGGCGCTTGGTCTAGCCATGTATGAGCGCACTCAATCAGGTAGACCTGGTGAGATGGCTGAAGCAGTGGATAAACTTGAACAGGCTGTCAAATACAGTCCAAACAATCCGCTTATTCACTACCATTTGGCCGTTATTTATTGTTCTGATGGAAGACTGGATCAAGCCGAAAAAGAATACCGAATAGCACTCTCCCTAGACCCGCAATTTGCGGCTTGCCATTATGAATTTGGAAGACTGCGCTATTACAGAGGTGATCTCGATCGCTGTTTGATTGAAATGAAAGCGGCAGCAGGTATAAGTCCTGCTGTCACTGAACAGAAAAAACAGCCAGCTATCGACATTGCCAAACTACGACTTTATATCTCAACTGCAGATGAGCTTAAAGGGCGATATCCAGAGGCAATTGACGCGATGAAAGAAGTAGCATCTATGCAAAAAAATAATGCTGTTGCCCTCAAACACATAAAAGACCTTGAAAAGGTTGCTAGGGCCAATGCCAAAAAGCGCTCTAAACTTACCTATGATCCAGAACAGATACAAAATCTGATCAATGAAGGGCTCGCTCAGACTGAAAACGGCAATACCGAACAGGCCAGATCTACTTTTCAGCGAATTCTGTCTATAGACCCACAGAGTTTCGAAGCGACACAGAATATTGGTTTTCTCACGGAAGCCGCAGGCGATCTTAACGGTGCTATGACACAATACAGAAAGGCTTCGGAAATGCTGCCAGATTTTGACGGTGCCTATTACAATATGGGGTATCTGCTCGAAAAACTTGGCTTGCCAGCAGATGCCGGGATGATGTACCAGAAGTTTCACGAAATAGCCGGAAGTTACCCGTACGATCCAAAACATATAGTTTCCTTGCAACAAGAAGACGCTCGCGAGCGAGCTAAGCGAGAAGAGTTCAAGAAGCGAGGCTATTGAGAGAAGGAATCATGACAAGACAAGTTTCAGTATTTACGCTCCAGAAATACAAAGAGGAAGGACGAAAAATAGTCTGTTTAACAGCCTATGACTATTCCACCGCCAAAATACTAGACCAGGCTGGAGTTGATCTTATACTTGTTGGTGACAGTTTGGCGATGGTGGCACTCGGCCAAAAGACTACGCACGCCGTTACGGTCGATCAAATGCTGCACCACACCCGTGCTGTAACACGTGCAGTAGAAAGAGCGATGGTGATTGCTGACCTGCCATTCATGAGTTATCAGGTTGACGCCACTCAAGCGATTACAAATGCAGGCAGATTCATCAAGGAGGTGCAGGCGCACGGAGTCAAACTCGAAGGCGCTACCGAAATGAACCTTTCGATTGTAGAGCGCCTTGTTGGCATGGGCATACCGGTTATGGGCCATCTTGGCTTCACGCCCCAATCTATTCATGGTTTGGGTGGAGCGAGAGTGCAAGGCAAAACCGCTCAGGATGCCTATAAAATCATCAATGACGCTATGGAACTAGAACGTGCGGGTGCTTTCGCTGTTGTGTTAGAAATGGTACCGACCGTAGTGGCAAAGAAAATCAGCGAACGTTTGAGAATTCCAACCATCGGTATTGGAGCCGGCAATACTTGCGACGGACAAATTCTCGTTACCGATGATCTGCTCGGAAAATATACGGAGTTCAAACCGAAATTCGTCAGACGATACGCTAATCTTGCTGAGGTAACGGAAAAAGCCGTAAGCGGATATGCACAAGATGTTATGAGTACAGATTTCCCCAATCAAACAGAATCATTCGATTTTGCTGCTGAAGAAGAACGTTTGCTTGAGGCTATGTTAGAAACGCCAACAATTGGTGTTGGCAAAATCGGCTGCCTTTAGACATACCAGTGTCAAGCAAACGGCATTAAAAAATAGGTCAGCTCAGACCTCCCTTGACGTTTTTTCAACTCCGCTGTGACATCTATTGCATCATATGCTTCATGTCGGCTAGAGTCTGGTGCGTTTGTTCTTGCATCGGAAGCAAGCGCCTTAGACAGAAATGAATGGACTCATCAGGCTCTTCAAGTAGCTGACGATAATCTTCTAAGCCTTTATCTTCACCTTCTTCTAGCATTGAAATTGTGGCCTTTTCGCCAAATACTTTGGCGGCTCCCTCGGCAAATTTTGCAAAAGCTCCCCATGCACCTGAATTTGATGACGGATCTCCGCCTAAGGCTGCAATCTCATCCTTCAAAAAATCGACTCGCTGAGCGTGACTTTTCTGGCAATCTTCAAGCTGAGAGATAATGCCAGGATTGGACATTTTTTCTATTGCTTGACCGTAAGTCTCCACGGCTGAGATTTCGCCCTTCAACAATCCGTTTAGCTTCTCGGCTCCGTTACTAGTAGCTTGCATTTTCGTTCCTCCCAGCTGATCCCTATACGGGCATGTCTTAGAGGCAGACGTCTATCGGAGGACAAGGTTGCATGACTATATAGCGGACTAATCTGCTTTTGCACCAAGAATGAGATTTATTTCTGCACTTTCATTAGTACTGTTTGGCAAGCGATCGAAAGGCGATGCTTTTTTAACCGCATCTAGAACAGCGGCATCGGCTGTTTGATTACCAGATGAACGAGTAATTGCTAATCCATCTACGCGTCCGTCCTTGAAGACGGTGTAGCGCACTCCTACTTTATTGACTTCGCGTGAAGAAGGCGGGCTCCAAGCCCCCTGAATCTTGTCCTTCATTTGACTCATGTAGGTAAGGTAAGTTGGAAAATCTTGGCCCTGAATGGTGCCTTTTTGCTCCCACTTAACCCATGGAGTATTGAGGGAAGACATTGGTTGGGGCATCAGTGCGATCGCAAATAAACCTGCGCATGTGGTTGCACCAGAAAGCAGAATGGTCGTGATATTTTTTCGATACGTTTTTTGGCGAGACCAAAGTGGATTCCAATCACGCAGTATTTCGCAAGCTTTGAGCCACTCCGATTCTTTCGTATTGGGATTGGCAATGATGTTAATTAGATGTTGCCTTTTCCGTTCGGTTGGCTGAACAACCAACCGCTCTTTAGCTTCCGGCTCTAGAGGCAATTCGTAAGCGAGTTCGGTTAAAACCGGTTCCTTTATAACCGGTTCCTTTAAAACCGGTTCCTTTATAACCGGTTCGTTTATAACCGATGCTTCCGGAACAGCAACAGTAAGACAGGCTTTGTCTTTGTTAATAGTTTCTGTGGTTGCAGTTGCTTCAGATTCTCGCAAAAAAATAGGAGGAGCGGCGTCTAAGAGTGACGATCTGCCGCTATCTCGCTCGGCTTCGCTCTTTAAACGCATGCTGTCTTTTGGCTCAGGTGTCAATTTGCACCCTCCCGCCTCTACATCATCAATTGTGCTAGGTAGAGTGTGTTTCTTGCAAATTAAATGCTCACACCAGGTCTATCGTCATAGGAAAAAGAGGTCCACAACATATGGGTTGCAGACCTCTATCAACAAGCGTGTTTGAACGCTTATTTCGTAGCTGGGGTAGTCGCTGGAGCTGTTGTGGAAGCAGCTTTCTTCTTATGCAAGCGCTTACGAAGCCTTTTCTTATGTGGTTTGGCTGCCGGCGCGGTTGTTGCAGCTGGGGCGGCGGTGCTTGCAGCTGGTGTGTCTTGTGCAAAAGTCGGGGCGCTTTCCAGAGCCATGACGGCTCCTAAAATCGCGATGAATTGCAATGTACGTGTCATAGTCACTCCTTGTAATGTGATAACCAAGATGACAAGATTTGCGAACTACTGGTTTTACCGCCACTAAGTCGCGTAAAAATTGATCAAATTGGTAAACGTTTATGCTTGCACGAATGGGTCTTGGTTGTCCTGAAAAGACGGGAAAATTCTAGATAATGTTTGTCCCGGGATGCCCAAATGATTGTGGAGTACAGCGCTCAGAACGCTCCTAAAATCTGTGGAGGTCGGCAAGTCGCGCGCTTCGTGTAATTCGTTTTGACCTAATCCACCCCAGCGTCCATAAACTCGTCCGCCTGGCACATCGCCGCCTATGACCCACATGACATTTCCGTGTCCGTGATCGGTTCCTCTATTGCCGTTTTCTTTGGCGGTTCTACCGAACTCCGACATGACAACTATGCAGGTATCTTTGAACATTGGACCGAGTCCGGTAACCATATCGGAAAGACCATTGGCCAAGGGTGTGAGATGGTTTGCCAATTGCCCTTTTCCAGTACCTTCGTTGACGTGCGTATCCCAGCCACCAAAGTCCATGAAAGCAACTTGCACGGAAGGCGACTTTCTAAATAAAGACGCTACATTTTTTCCAAATTGTGCATTCGCACCAGGAAGCGGGGCCCCTTTGTTGGCAATTTGTTGTTCTCTATCCATTGGTGCATCTGGGCTGTTGATGGCGTTGTTGATTTCTTTGTGAGCAGCCATGCCTTCTGAGTAGACTTTAGAAAGTTCATCATTGGGATCGCTGTAGAGATCATCAAAAACGTTAGCTATTGCAGGTCGATCCAGAACAGTTTTGCGTACGCCACTGGCATTAGCAATAGTAGCAACGGTGGCTGAACCAGAAAATATTCTTGGCAGCACCGGACCGTAACTTACGGCTTGTACAGCCGATCCTTCTTTCCTTGGCAGTTCAGCGATCAACCGATTCATCCATCCACTGCTAATCGATTTATTGCCTGGTGCTCCTGATTCCATATAGTCTTGTGCATCAAAATGCGATCTCGTTGCATCAGGTGATCCACTTGCATGTACAAAGGCAAGGTTCTTATTTTGAAAGATTGGCAGAAGCGGTTGAAGTGAAGGATGCAAGCCAAAATGTCCGTCGAGATCTAACACTTCAGATTTCTGCAAAGCGATGTTGGGACGCAAGTCATAATATCTGCGATCTCCATACGGAGCCACTACATTTAAACCATCCATGCCACCGCGCAAGAGGACGATGATCAGTTTTTTCGACCAGGGATCCTCAACACCATTACTGAATGCAAAGCCTCTCGTTCCTGGCACCAAAAGGCCCAGAGATGTCATTGCCGAAAGTTTCAAAAATTGTCTGCGGTCCATGGAAATACTCCTAATAACGCATGAAATCTGGGCTGCCTAAAATTGCTGAAGACTTTAATTCATCCGGAGTCTTCGCTATAACGGCGACGGTGTGAGATTTGAACTTGCTGCCACTAATTGTATAGCCGAGTCTTCGATATTCTGGTGCTTCCGGCATAAGGTCCGCAAGACGACCGGCACCATAGGCAGTGGCGAAATTAATTCGATATAAGAGGGCATCAGGATTGAGCCACGCCGTTTTTGTGTTCTTGTAACCATCTGGTGTTAAACAGCCATACAAAGGCTCACCCTGTAATTTCAAGAATTGGTTGACCATGCGAAAATCTTTGGGATGAGCATCTGATGCTCGAAGAGTTGATACGACGTAGCGAAGCGGTGTTTTGTACTTCGAATTCTCGTTTTTGGCTGCCCAGAATTCAGGGCTGTAAAGAAGTTCTCTCAAGACCGATTTTATGTCACCATCAGTTTGCTGCCAGCGTGCGGCCATCTTGTTTACAAGGCTTGCTGGTGGATCATCGCTTACAAAATATTGAGCCAATTGGTAACTCAAGTGATGAGCTGTAGCTGGTTGTCTCGAGAGCATATCGAGGCATTCTTCAACTTCATTTTCACCGCTGCCGGAGATGCGCCTACCCAGTATAGTTTTTGCGCCGAAATCGTGACGATTGGGATCGAAATAGGCACCGTAACTATCTATTTTTTCTAAGCGCGGATTTCTTTCATTTCCCAAACCGAGTCCGGTTAGAACGCGCGCTAACTCCTGTACATCTTTTTGCGTATAACCACCGTCTACCCCCAGAGTGTGCAATTCCATAAGTTCGCGGGCGTAGTTTTCATTGATACCGGTAAATTGGCCGCGCGCGCCTTGGCTTTTGGGGTCTGTATTTTGCCAGTTGTCCAGATAGAAAAGCATGGCCGGATGGTGGCAAGTAGCACCGAGCAATTGTCTGAACCTTCCTAGGGCATAGGGACGAATGGCATCGCGCTCGTATGGTTCTACCAGAACCCGATCTAAACCTTTAGACATTGCGACATTGAAATGGTTAAACCAAAATTCGGTCATTACCTCTTGTAGTTGCCGAGGACTCTCAATTGCCTTTACCAGTTTCTCGGTTGCATATCGTTGTCCAAAACTTTTGAAGAACTGCTTAACGTCGTTTGGAATTTGGGCTTTGTCCCCTCCAGCCGCCTTTTTGGCTTGCTGAACAGCTTTCTGATTTTGCCTATACTCAGTGATTAATTGCTCAGCGTTTTGACCATTAGATGGCGAATCCGCAGTCGCGTTTTGTACATAGGGAGACTCAGGAATGCTGTTTGGGTTGAGTTGCTCTTCGATGTAACCCTGGAGACCGAGCGCTTTTAGATGCTCGATATCGCCAGGTCTGGCACCGAAAGTTATCCGATTGAGCAGGTGAATGACGCTTTCATCCGTCATAGGTGCCTGCGGGGCCGCAAAGACATTGCTGTTAAAGGTAAATAAGAAGGCAAGACAATAAGTAGCTACTTTCTTCATGGCTTTCCTACCTAGGTATCTCTTGCAATTGTGCCCAATTTTTTCTGGGCAAAATTGTTCCTTTAGTCATGTAACACTAATTCCGTGTACATTTTGTGAGGTAAGGATGGTCCAGTTAGACCAAACTAAGTCTAAGACCCGGCTTTAGCGCTGTTGACACAATCCACTTGCGCAAATTAGGCTGTTGTCCAAAGGGACGACCTTACAAAGAGGCGATATTTGTCCATGAAAGACCTTCGAATCCGAAAAGCGGATGATATGCACGTTCATCTGCGCCAAAGCGACATGCTACATAACGTTTTGGGGTTTACGGCAATGCAGTGTGGGCGTGCGCTCGTTATGCCTAACACGACGCCGGCAATTTTGACGGTTCAAGATCTTGTGATCTATCGAGAAACTATAGAGGGAGCTCTGGGCAAAAATAGCGACTTTATACCCCTTATGACGTTTAAAGTCGTTCCGACGACGACTGCCGCCCTTGTTCAAGACATGAAGAAAAACGGAGCGACTGCCGGCAAACTATACCCTGAAGGCGTCACGACGAATTCTGAAGGCGGTGTTACTGACTTTGAGGCCCTCTATCCCGCTTATGAAGCCATGGAAAAGGAAGGTATTGTTCTTTGTCTTCACGGTGAAATGCCTGGTGTGTTCTGTCTGGATCGAGAAAGCAGCTTCTTAGATACACTCCGCACGATTGCAAGTGATTTTCCAAAGCTAAAAATAGTGCTTGAACATGCCACTACAGCCGATGCGATCAACTGTGTTCTTTCACTGCCGAATAATGTCGCTGCTACCTTAACGGTGCACCATCTTTACATTACTCTTGATGATGTTATAGGCGATAAACTTAACCCACACGTATTTTGCAAGCCAATCGCTAAGCGTCCGGAAGATCGCGATGCTCTAGTGAAAGCCGCTCTTAGTGGCAATCCAAAATTCTTTCTTGGTTCAGACAGCGCTCCCCATCTTATTTCAAATAAAGAGAATGCATGCGGAGCAGCTGGCGTGTATACCGCACCAGTCTTGTTGCCTGCTTTATGCGAGCTGTTTGCTAAGCACGATAAACTAAATTTGCTGGAACTGTTTACGTCGGTATTCGGGGCCAAGTTTTATGGGCTGCCGCTTAACGAGAGTTCCATTACGCTAGTGGAAGAAGCATGGACGGTCCCAGAAGAATATCAGGGCGTGAAGCCATTTTTAGCCGGTTCCAAATTGAGCTGGCAGGTGCATCCTGATGACAGCAAATCGAAAGCAAAAGCATCTGCCAGTACAAAAGTACTCTAGACTAGCGCATAGTAGAAGAATTGCCGAATAAGTTATTTGCTTGCTGCTTCTTTTTGGTCGAGAGCGGCTAAATCTTTCTTGCCGATCTTCTCGTAGGCAGCTGCGCGGGTTCGGTAATTCGTTAGGGAAGGATTGATCTTTATAGCCTGGTCGTAATCTATAAAAGCTTCCTTCGTTTTGCCAAGTATGAGCAATAGATCACCGCGTCTTCGTCGAGCATCGTCGTTATCAGGATCGTACTCAACCATGCGGTTGTAGTCAGCCATAGCTTTATCGAGTTGGTGCAATTGCTCATAGCAATGAGCGCGAGTTAAATACAAACCTTCAGGAAGGGATACTTTAGAAAGCGCATTATAGTCAGCAACCGCTTTTTGCCATTGCTTTTGGCGCTCATAGATTTGCGCGCGACCGAAAAGACATTTCCTATAGAGGCTATTGCTAGGAGGCACGCCGGTGATGACCTGAGTGTAATAAGACGCGGCCTTGTCGTCATTTTTGAGGAAGCAATAAACATTGCCCAATCGGTAGAGGCAAGCAGGATCATTCGGTTTCAACTTGATCGCTTTTTCAAGATCTTCGGCACTTGCTTCGAAGTGGTTCTCCTGTGATCGGTACACACCGCGAAGGTAGAAAAGATCCCCACTGCTTATCTTCTTGGGTTTGAGCTCCATGGCCTTGGTTATCTCTTCTACTGCCTTTTCAGACTTGCTCAAATAATCAAAATAAAAGCGCCCAAGTAAGTAATGGCATTCAGCCATATCTTCTTGGTTATATGGTGTTACTGGAACTTTAGCCATTTGTTCAAGCAAAGGGATAGTCTCCTCCTCATGCTTGGTGTCAATCATATGATGGATATTGGTTCTTAGAGTTGCAAAATCTCTCGTGGAGTCACACAACACAGGGGCGCTATATTGAAGCGATGCCCATATAAACAATAAGACTAAATTGCGTTTGCGGAAAATTGTTTTTGAGGTAATTTCTGCGTTCAATGACAGGTTCCACAGGAGTGTGAACTACAAGATCCACATCCGCCACCACTGTTCGTTTGCGTTTTGGCTTTAGCACCCTGGCCGACATCGGGGGTGATACCACCAGAACGAATGGTGGCGTTCCAGATTCGACTCACTTCGGAACTGCCGCATTGGGCACAAGCTGCAGCGCTTGAGGACTCGCTCATCGAGCGCTCAATTCCGAAAACTTCACGGCAAGTCTGGCAGCGATATTCGTAAAACGGCATCGGACAGTTTCCTATGGTTGAGACGGTGCTGGTGTTGCTGTAGAAGCAGGAGGTGCTTCTGGTGATTTAGTGGTATCCCCAGCCTCTGGAGCTTTAATGGTCTCTTGCGCGGGCTTATCTTTACTATCATGCTTGAGATCAAGCTTACCTGTAAATAGAGCCGTAATGTCATTCACCATGATGACAGCCATTAGAACAATCAAGCTTATGAATCCCCATTTGACGATTTCGCTTTGATGGTTTTCGTCCATTGGTTTGCCGCGAACGGCTTCAAAAGTCATAAAAGCGAGGTGTCCGCCATCCAAGGCGGGCCAAGGAAGCAAGTTGATGATAGCGAGGTCCATGCTGATCAAAATTGTAAAAAGCAAGAGCTGACTCCAGTCTTGCGCGGCAATATCCGAACCGATTTTTACAACGGCTAGAACACCATGCAAATCCGAAATGCTGGCAACGGGATGCCCGGCTTTGTGCTTACCACCGCCTGTAGCTATGTCGTGGAACAGCTGACCGATCATCTCAACCATGCTGTAAGTAAGATTCCAAAGTTTGTTTGCAGCTGCTCCAGCAATTTCAATTGGAGATGCATTCATTGGTCTGTATTGGATCGGGCCCTTTGTGACGAGAGCCATGCCCACTCTACCTTCTTCGTTGGTAGTGATCGTAATCTTTACCGGTTGGCCTTTGCGTTTCAGTTCGATTTCAACCGGTGAAGACTTATGAGCACTCAAAAGTTTGACGGCATCGGTTGGGCTGTGAACGTCAACATGATTGACAGCGACAACTTCATCATCAGCAAGAATGCCTGCTTTAAGCGCGATACCGGGATCGGGCATAAGTTGCTCTACAACCGTTGCCTGGGTGGGTTCACCCATAGCGAAAAACATAACGAGCATTACGAGATAAGCAAACAATACATTGAATGTCACACCCGCAATGGCAACAAGAGCGCGCTGCCAGATTGGAAATTTGTGAAAAGGCTGAAGTGGCACACCAAAAGCATCTTGATTTGATTCGTCACCTAACTCCGGAATGGCGACATAGCCACCTAGAAGAGCAGCATGGACACGAAATTCAGTGCCCCACTTTTTCCCCACCACCCAGTGCGGTCCAAACGGCAAACCGAAACCGAATACAGGCGTCTGGAATCCGAAGAACCTGGCAACAGAAAAGTGACCACATTCATGAACAATGATGAGCACGCTCAGTATACCGAGCATAACGAAAACAGCGAAACTGTGCACGAGAAAGGCGTGAACAGAGAAGTCGGCGTGCAAGATAAATTACCTCAGTGGCTAGGAACGTCTGCAAAACGCTCCAACGCAATATTTCTATAGTAATACGTCAGAATCTGAGCTGCATTATACCCCTGTTCAGCGAGGGAACGCGCGCCCCATTGCGACAATCCCAGCCCATGACCGAATCCGTGCCCCTCAAAGCTATAGCCGTCTGGAATGGGCTTAACATTAAAATTAGTGCTCGGAAGCTTAAGAGCCCGTCGTATTGCCTCTCCTGTGGTCAATTCGCTGCTTTGTGACCCTACCAAAAGCACCTGATTTGCCCTTTGCGACGATGTTCGGTAAAGGACTAAAACCGACAGTAGTTGACCCAGATTCGGGGCCAATGAAGTTTCTACCTGGTCAATTGTGAATGTTTTGGTCCACAGTGCGTGGGGGGAGCGATTGTCAAAATCAGGGACGGCTTTTAGATATGGCAAGTTTTCAGCACTTTCAGTGGTACCGCCGCTGGCACTATGAAAATATGCACAAATTGCTTTGCCTTCATGGGTCATGACGAGATTGCGAGTTGCAGAAACAGCTTGATTGGAAGCATTTGATTCGGCCTTGATACCAGAATAGACCTGGTCGTCCGTTGTATCTCTTACGTCATAGCCATCCTTGCTGTGCTTACCAAGATTGGCATAAGCGTATGTTCTGGCTGCAACAGCCTGAGCTCGCAGAGCTTCCTGCGGCCAACCACTGGGCATTTCAGAAGGCACCACAGAAAGCAAGTAATCCTCAATGTTCAAAGCGTTGATTACATTGAAAGAATTAGCCCCACCCCTTGTTGCATCCCCGTTGGCAGGTTGAATCAACAAAGAGCCCCGATAAAACTTGCCGTTAACACCAATAAGTCCATCCCGGCCATTTGGTGTCACCATAAAAGACCGCTGTTGATCTGAAACTAGAAGCGGCAGGCGTAAAAGGTGAGATGAAAAATTACTGCGTGGCGCAACCGAAGGTCTGTAGGCTACCGGCTGTGCGCGCCCTTGCGAGTAATAACGGCTCCCCATGCTATTTTGAGCGATGGTATCATCATCAACCTGGTACCAATTTTTCGGTTTTAATGTCACCGCTTGTTGATCGCAATGCATTAACCATCTTGTTTGTGCCGACAAGCTGGCCAGTCTTGTACCGTTTTGATCTTGAATAACGGCTCCATCAAGAGCAACTATTTCTGTTGCAGATGTGTTTTGGAGAAGGGATACACGAATAGTAGTCGTGACAGGACAGAAAGGTGTTAATGGTATTACTGGTGAGGACACGTTCAGTGTCGGTGGAAACTGTGTTGGCGCGCTGCCACGCATTTCGGATGTGCGATTGACGCTGGTTTTTCTTGTCGGTGAACTATACGTGGAACCATAAGGCAGGAACTTACCGTTGGTTGGCAAACTGCCATAGGGAGAGAGCATCACAGTACCTGTTGTACCTTGAGGCGGGCTTTGATTGGTATCCGCCGGTGGTGCTGTTGTAACAGGTGCCGTGTTATCGGCATTATCCTTTTGCTTGTGATGCTTGAAGAGCCAGAACGCTTGTGCTGGTTGTCCCGAAAATACAGGGCAAAGAAGAAGAGCTGCTAACGCCAAAGACTTAGTCGGTAAAGATATTGAAAGTTTAGTCACTGGCACAAGCTTCTAGTGGCGATACGCCTACGGACAACTATTATGCACCCAAACTAGCCTTTGAGGGCCTCTGCTCCGCCAACAATTTCCAAGAGCTCCTGGGTGATACTTGCTTGTCGTGCTTTGTTATATACAAGCGTTAGGCTGCTTATCAGATCCCGGGCATTATTGGACGCGTTTGTCATAGCATTCATCCGAGCTGCCAATTCTGCAGCAGCAGCTTCAAGAAGTGCCTGATAAATGACGTTTTCTATGTATTTAGGAAGGAGTTGTTGTTCCATCACGTCGAGAATGGTGGGTTCGAACAACTTTTGCGGTGTTATCCCGGCTGGTTTTTCGCTTGCAGAAGGCAAATCAACGGGCAAGTATTTGGTTACTTTGACGGCCGAACTAAGCATTGAGATAAACTGTGTGCCGATCAATTCAACTGCGTCTACCGCTCCGGTGAGAAATAGTTCGGTTGCGGATTCGGCAATTAACTTTGCTTCTTCTACTTTTGGCACAGCAGGCAGGTTTGTGAATATCTTTGTTTTGGTAATCTTGATCGGCTTGAAGAAGCTTACGGCTTTCAATCCAATCAATATCACTTCAACTTCTTTGCCTTCGTTACGCAACTCTTGAATGCGCGACAATGCCTCGCGGTTAACGTTAGTATTGTAAGAACCGCACAAGCCGCGATCCGAACTCAATATGATGATCGCCACTTTTTTAATTGGTCTTCTTACCAAAAGTGGTAGACCTTGCAGATCAACTGGAGCTATATCAGCAAGAGCGTCACGAAGCATCCTCATTACAGCTGCTGTGAAAGGGCGAGCTGCAAGCACGCGCATTTGAGCTCGTCTTACTTTTGCCGCTGCTACCAAGCGCATGGCGCGCGTTATTTTTTGCGTGGCTTGAACGCTGCGAATTCGCTGTCTAATTGCTTTGAGGTTTGCCATCTTAAATGCTCAGTTTTGCCTTACGATTTGAAGAAGTTTTCTTTGAATTTCACGAGCTGATCGTACAAAGCTTTTTCATCTTCAGCAGAGAGTTTATCGCCGGTAAGCAGCTTGTCGCTGATCGCCTTTGCTTGTGTTGCGAGGTAGTTGAACCACTCCGATTTGAAGCGCTGGATTTCCTTGTTGTCGATATCATCCAGAACACCACGGTTAGCAGCAAAGATGATCGAAACCTGCTGAGAAAGCAAAAGCGGCTGATACTGTGGTTGCTTCAGAACTTCCATGAGCTTTTGACCACGGCGGATTTGGTCTTGTGTTGCTTTGTCTAGATCAGAAGCAAACTGTGCAAATGCTTCCAATTCACGGAATTGGGCAAGGTCTAATCTCAATTTACCTGCCACCATCTTCATGGCTTTGGTTTGAGCAGCTCCACCTACCCGGCTAACCGAAATACCAGCGTTAATGGCTGGTCTAACACCGGCATAGAAAAGGTCTGTTTCCAAAAATATCTGTCCGTCTGTAATTGAAATAACGTTGGTTGGAATGTAGGCAGATACGTCACCAGCCTGTGTTTCAATGATGGGCAGTGCTGTTAGCGAGCCGGCACCGAGCTTGTCGCTCAACTTGGCAGCACGCTCCAGCAAACGGCTGTGCAGATAGAACACATCTCCCGGATAAGCTTCACGACCTGGCGGACGGCGAAGGAGAAGACTCATGGCGCGATAGGCAACAGCGTGCTTGGAAAGATCGTCGTACACGCAAAGAGCATGCTGGCCTTTTTTCATGAAGTACTCGCCGATTGCGCATCCGGAATACGGTGCAAGGAATTGCAATGCTGGTGCGGATGTTGCTGGAGCGTTAACGATAACCGTGTACTCCATAGCACCGTTATCTTCCAAAATCTTTCTGATTCTGCCGACGTTACTGTCTTTTTGTCCGATTGCAACGTAGATGCAAATTGGTCGATCTGGTTGTGTCTTTTGGTTGATGATGGCATCAATAGCAATGGCTGTTTTGCCAGTCTGACGGTCACCGATGATCAGTTCCCGTTGTCCTCTGCCAATCGGAATCATGCCGTCAATAGCAGCAATACCCGTCATAAGAGGCTCGTGGACGGATTTACGTGCAACTATGCCTGGTGCTTTGAGTTCAATAGGTGAGAACTCAGTAGCAGCAATTGGACCTTTGCCGTCCAGAGGATTACCGATTGGATCCACAATTCGGCCTAGCATTTTTTCGCCCACCGGTACGGAGGCAATTCTGCCTGTGGTCCGCACTTCCATGCCTTCACAAATCTTTCTGCCTTCGCCAAGAAGCACAACCCCAACGTTGTCCTCTTCAAGGTTGAGCACCATGCCCACTGTTTTTTCTTCATCGGCAAATTCAACCAGTTCGCCTGCCATCGCTTTTTCCATGCCGTAAACACGAGCGATACCATCGCCGATTTGCAGAACACTGCCAACGTTGGTAACGCTTAGCGCGGAGCGATAGTTCTCAAGTTGAGACTTGAGTACAGAAGTGATTTCATCGGGTCTGATTGCCATTTTATGGAACCTCTTGTTCGGTCAACAACGTTATACGGAGAGAAGAGTCTTTTCGATGGCACGAAGCTTGCCGCGCAAGCTGCCATCAATAACTTGGTCGCCCAGTCTTAGAACAAAGCCCCCGATCAAAACCGGATCGACAGCTACGTCTAATTCGAGTTTTTTACCGAGATGCTCCGTCAGACGGGCTTTAATATCGGCGAGAGCCTTATCGTTGAGTTTGTCAGCGGAAGTCAATTTTGCCGTTACGATTTGTTTGCGAGCATTCAACAAATTTTTATAAGTGCCGGAGATATGGGGCAAAAGATCTAGTCGTCTTTTGTCTGTGAGAAGCTCGACTAGTCTTAAAGTGAGGTCGTTTACCTTTGTGCGAAATAACAAAAGCAGCATATTTTTCTTTTCTGGTCCCGGCACAGAAGGATGCTGCAAAATCAATCTCAAATCAGGAGTGTCGGTGATAGTTTGGCTAACTAGAAAGAGATCTTTGGCGATCGTCTCTTCTAATCCGGCTTCATTTTTCTGTTCGAGCGCTAACTCCAGAACTGCTTCTGCATAATGGTTTGCGATAGTCTCGTATTCAGTCTTCACGTCGCCAGATTCCTTTAATCCCAGATTCCTTTAATCAATGATTCTAGTGAATGCTTTGCGCTTCGCTAAGCGGAGCGTATTCTTCGTTTGCAGTGATTTGATCTATTTGTTCAACAAATTGAGTGAGAAGTCTTGCCTTTTCCGTTTCTGAAAGCGAGCCGGAAAGAGCTTCTTCTGCCACTTTGATAGCAGCTTTGATAGCAATTGCCCGCATTTCTGAAATGGCAACTTGTCTTTCTGTAGCAGCTGAGACCTCAAATTTGTGTCTCAAATCTTCCAGCTCTTTTTTGGTCTGCTCTTCAATCTGGCGCTGCATTTGTTCGGCGGCTTGCTTAGCTTCCGTCACTATTTGCGCGATCTCTTTGTCGGCTTCGGCAATTTTGGTTTTTTGTTCTGCTAAAACCTTCGCGGCACTTTCTTTGGCTTCACGAGCGCTGTTGATTTGTTCGTCAATGGATTGTCTTCGTGCTGCAAATACCGACGGCAGATATTTGGCGCAAGCCCAGACAACAATCGCAACCAGTAATAACCAATTGATGAAATTGGATTTTGGATCCAAAAACAGGTTCATGATGTTTGGGTCTTCTACTTCAGCTGCAAAGAGAAACATTAGCTTGCTTCCTCCAGTGCACGTTCTACGCGTTGCCGATCCACTGGAATGACGTGGGCACCACCAACTAGTTTGTCCACAATTTCTTTTATCAACTCAGCTTCAGATTCAACTAAAGTTGAAAGCAAAGACTTACGTTCTGCCTGCAACTCTTTTCGGATGGCATCCAATTTTTTATTGCCTTCATCTTGAATCTGTTTCACGGCCTCATCACGCCTTTTATTTGCTGCGTTGAGGGCCTCATGCACAATTTTTTGAGCCTCAACTCGAGAGGCATGAATGTGTTCTCTGTACTGATTAAGTGCTGCTTCCGCTTCAGCATTGCTGGCTTTGGCCGCATCGTAATCACCAGCAATCCGAGAATGGCGTTCGTCGATTACCTTAGCTATTGGCTTGAGCGCAATTTCGTTGAACAAATAGATGAACGAAAGGAAGAGCCCTATGAAGATTACAAATGTTCCGTTCAGTACAAACATTGTGATTCCAAAATTGTGTAATGGAGGGTCGGGCGGTTTGAGCCGCCCTTACTTGTGTCGCTTCTAGTTCTTAGAGCTTGATGCCGTAAGAGTAGAGTTGGAATGCGATCAAGAATGCGAGAATGCCTAGCGCTTCCATGAGGGCAGCGATGATGATGGCGTTACGCAAAAGTGCACCAGCCATTTCTGGTTGGCGGGCCATGCCTTCCAGGGCGCGAGCTCCGGCAACGCCGATGCCGATACCTGGTCCAACGACGCCTATTGCTGCGATACCAGAGCCAACCAGGGCGGCGGCTTTGATAAGGGTTAAGCTATCGGCGGCTGTCGCACCAGCTTGAGCGATTAGGGTGTGATCCACTTTTTGAACTCCTATTGTGTTTGTAAACGGTCGCCAACTTTTTTATTTTTGCCTGTACAAAATTTCCATCTTGTCATGATGGTGTCTCACGCGGTGAAAACGTTATAGAGGTCAGGGTCGATTATAGCAATGCCTAGTGGTGTTGAACGGTAAGTCCGATGTAGATCGCAGTCAGTAGTGTGAAAACGAAAGCCTGAATCAGTCCGATAAAGAGCTCAAATCCCATAACGCCTGTAGGCAGAATGAGAGGCACCATCACTAATGAGATGCCGCGCAGCAATTCATCGGCAGATATGACAAGCATCAAACGCAGTGCCAGAGTGGCTGGGCGAATGATAAGGTCCATCAATTCGATGATTACCATCGGGCTGAAGTAGACCTTCAAATAGTGCACGCCGTGTGCCCAAAACCCTGAACCCACATAGGTAAGAAGGGAGATGAATGCAAGCGCTGCTGTAACGTTGAAATCGGTAGTGCAGGAGGCGAGCTCGAAACCCTCTCCACTAGTCAGCTTTGGCCAGCCAGGCAGCTCCTCGAACATCTTGCTTGGAATGAACACTCCAAGAAAATTGCTTATTAATATAAAGATAAAGATTGAGCCAATCAAAGGGATGAAGGTTTTGTAGACATGACCCATCTGGCCTTCGCAAAGGTCTTTGATGAAGCCGTAGTACATTTCAAAGAGATTTTGACCGGCACTGCCACCGCGTTCTGCAGTTAGGTTGCTGCACACTGCAATTGAACCGGCGAGGATAATGCCCATTCCTGCCAGGGCCATCCCAATGGTATCTACGTGAATTTCACCGTATGTACCAAGTTGCGGGATGCCAAGGAATGGGGCGTTGCAAAAGCTGGGGTCGTGAACAATCGAGCTTAGGGTTAGGTTATTGCCAAGCATTACTCAATTTATTTATGGGATGAGGGAAGACTCATGCATGATAACAGATGACTTTTACGCCTTAGGCGCTGCTGACAGCCTTTTTTCTAATTACAACTTAGTTGTGTCTTCCGGTTAGGACCCAGAACTGGAATCATCGCCAGAATCATCTTTAGGAAGTGGCTTTAGATTTGATTTCGAAGCAGGCCCTGAATCCAAACTGTTTGCCTTGGACACCAGGCGAGCTAAGCCGGCACCGCCGCCGAGAATGGAAAGAACGAAGGATATCGCAGGGGCCGTGTGAAAGCGATCGTCCAACCAGTTACCGGCATAGACTCCAATAATGACAAGCACCGCCGCACCTAAGACGCCGTCTCCGACGACCATCATTGCGTTTTTATTGTCTCCATCTGTTTTCATGGCATAACCAAGAGGTGTATTGTGCCTAGGTGCAAAGATTTATACCCTTTGGACCGGGATGCCTTGGATTTACTAGTAAAGACGGATAAGTTTGAAAATGTGGCATAAGGTTAGGTAGGTCTTGCTAAACTAATTTAACCAGCAAGGAGTCGATTCTCAAATGTTTGACCGCTTCTTCAATCTAATCAAAGCGATGTTCAATGGCATGATGGGGAAAATGGAAGATCCCCAGCTCATGCTCGAGCAAACTTACAACGATCTGCAGTCAAATCTCATTCAAGTCAGGCAAGCAGTTGCGCAAGCAATTGCCACTGAAAAGCAGCTTGAGCAACAATTGCAGAAAAACCGCGATCAGACGGAAACCTGGCATAACCGGGCAGCCATGGCGGTGCAACAAGGCAATGACGACCTGGCGAAACAGGCTTTGCAACGTAAGCAGCAGTATTCACAGGCTGCCACCGAGCTGGAAACGCAACTGAAATCTCAAAAAGAATCGACAACCAAACTAAGACAAAGTTTGACCGATCTCGAAGCCGAAGTGCAAAAGGCATATACGAAAAAGCAAGTTCTTATTGCAAGAGATAAAGCTGCTCAAGCAAACGTCAAAGCAAGCGAAATACTGGCTAAAACAACTGCAAATGGTGCCCTTTCCGTTATCGATAAAATGGAAACCAAAGTGCAGGAGAGAGAAGCAAAGGCTCTTGCCTTGCAGGATCTCAGCGGAGATAATCTTGAGAAGCAATTCAAGAGTTACGAAGGCAAGTCAGATTTGGATCAAGAACTTCTTGCTCTGAAAGGTTCTCTCGGGATGGGACCAACTAAGCTCACAGTTAAAGAACCAGCCCTTCTTGAATTCAATAAAGAAGGCCAAGCTGACACTATCGACGCTCAAGAAGTCAAAGAAGTTCAGGAATAACATCTTGATTAGATTGCCGTTGGTCTTCGGCATTATGATTGCGTGCGATTTCCTCAAAATACTCTTTGAATTTGCCATCCAAGATAGCCTGGCGCGCAAGCTTGGCTTGCTTGAGAAGGTAAGTGACGTTGTGAATCGATAACAACGTGCCACCTGCTGTCTCTTTTGAGCGCACCAGATGAGAGAGATAGGCGCGGCTATGGTTTGTGCAGGTGTAGCAATCGCAGTCCGTATCTATGGGACTAAAGTCGTTGACACATTTGCTCAAACGCAAGGAGAAATTACCTTCAGAGCTGAATACTGAGCCATGTCTTGCTATTCGAGTTGGTGAAACACAATCAAACATGTCGATACCACATCTGATGGCATAAGCAATATCCCATGGCGTGCCGATGCCCATGAGATAACGCGGTTTGTGGGCGGGTAAGAGCGGCGTTGTGTACATCACAACTTCTTCAACTGCCGGACGTGCTTCACCAACGGCAACTCCACCAACTGCATAACCAGGCAGATCAATCGACGTAACGGCCTTGGCAGATTCTGTTCGCAATTCCTGATAGATACTTCCCTGCACGATGCCGAAAAGCGCTTGGGTAGAAGTATTTTTATGGTTTTCAGCGCAAGCCTCTAACCAGCGATGCGTTCGATTCATGGCTGCTTCTGCTTGTTCATAAGTGGCCGGGTTTTTGACGCAATCATCAAATGCCATGATGATATCGGCGCCGATTGCATTCTGGATCTGCATGGACTCTTTTGGCCCAATAAAATGTCCCCTACCAGTGCGATGGTCTTTGAAGAAAACACCTTCCTCAGTTATTTTCCGAAGTGCCGTCAAACTAAAAACCTGGAAACCACCCGAGTCTGTGAGGATCGGTTTTGGCCATCCTATAAATGAGTGGACGCCGCCTGCCGATGCCACCAATTCCGGACCTGGTCTTAAATAAAGATGGTAAGAATTGGCAAGAACGATCTCAGCACCGGTACGCTCTACCTGGTCGAAGGTAAGGGCTTTTAAGGTGCCATTCGTACCAATCGGCATAAATACCGGCGTTTCAACAACCCCGTGAGGTGTACGGAGAATACCGGCGCGTGCCCCGGACCACGGGCATACTTTTTCAATTTCAAAAGATAAAGCGGATTCCATTTCAACAACGAGATGAGCGACTAGAATGAGATTGTACGAGATAGCTTAATTCAAGGCATGCTGGTTTTCTCTAAGTCGTCTGCTAGTCTTAAGTACTTCCTTAGCGCATTTGCTCTGGGCGGAATTTTGAGTTGGCTAAATTTTGGAAGTGCCCAAGCGCAGATAGTTCCTCGCGATGAAGCTAGAGCACAGCGTCTTTGCCAGCAAGCCCAAGCCGAACTAAACGCAGGCGATTTATCAAATGCCAAAAAACATTATGTTGAAGCAAATCTTTATTGGCCCGGTAACGCCAAGATTCTTATTAGCATCGGAGATGTAGAGGAAAAGCGAGGCGATCTTGATGAAGCGATCAGGCGCGGCCGCCAGGCCATTGAATACGAACCTAATAGTGCCAATGCGCATTTACATCTAGGCAATTACTTGGAGAAAAACCAGGATTTGCGCGGCGCAGAACTGCAATACGAACGCACTTTGGATCTATCTTCACCTAAAGAAGATCCAGCTCCGCTCCTCAATAAGATTACTTCTTTGCTTGTGCAGCTTGAAGAATACGAGAGGGCAGACAAAATTACCAAAGAGTGGACGGGTAAGCATAGCGAGAGCGCAGATTGCCACTACGACCGTGGGCTTATTCTTTCCTATTCTCAAAAACCAGCGAAGTTGGAGGAATCAGCCAAGCAGTTTGCAAAAGCCCTTTTGATTGAGCCGCGACTAAGCATTGCGCATTACCAGTTGGGTCTTGTGCTGACAAAATTGGATCGCAAAGAAGAAGCGTTGGCGCACCTCAATCGCTATATCGCAACTAAACCGTCAGAGTCTGAATTGAAACTTGCAAAGCAAGCGATAGAACGGCTTAACGCACCCGGCAACTAGGGCGGGGCAAGGTCGTATAATGTTGGTCCTTATAGATTCCAATAGTCAGGAGACGTTCTCAATTAATCCATGGCAGGTGAAATTGTAGTAACAGGAGCAAATGGTAACGTCGGCAGCCAGCTTGTCAAACTGTTTTCGGAAAACGGCATGGAAGTACGAGCGGTCGTAAGACCGGGTGCCTCCAGAGCGCTGGGAAACTTACCAGGAGTTGAAGTAATTGAAGCGGACATGGTGAAACCAAGTTCGCTTAGTTTTGCATTTGCTGGGTGCAAGAAAGTCTGTTTGATATTACCCCTGGTATCAAACATGATTGATCTCACTGCCGTTGCGGTTGAGTGTGCGAAGAAAGCCGGAGTCGAATATATAGTAAAAATGTCTGGCATGTTTTCGGAAGAGCACAAAACAAAAATATCTGAATTGCACCGAGCTACAGAAGAGCAGATCGAACAGTCTGGCATTCCCTATACGTTTTTGAAACCGAATTCCTTTTTCCAAAACTATTCTGAATTTTGTGCCGAAAGCATACGCAAAAACCATGTTTTCTATTTGCCTCTCGGAGACACGCGATTGAGTTTGGTTGATGCGCGCGATGTTGCTGCAGTAGCCCATGCACTTTTGACGGTTGATCCTCAAATTGGCGAATCAATTGAAATTACAGGACCGGAATCACTCTCCAATGAAGATGTGGCGGATCTATTTACCCGCGTTCTTGGTGTTCGTGTCACTTACGCTGCTATTACAGATGATGTGGCAGCTACTTCCATGAACAAAGCTGGTATGTCTTATTGGCTTACTACAGCCGTCGTGGAACTGTATAAAAGTCAGCGAGAAGGCGGTGGACAGATGATGGTATCGGATGCGGTGCAATATTTTGCCAAGCGAGAACCGATCAATTTCGCCACTTTCATTCGCGACAATATTGAACTATTTGTAGACAAGCCGAACGTTAAAGCCCGCTGATCTATCTGATCTATCTGATCCTATCTCGTCCTATCTGATCATTACGCCCATCGATTCAGAAACGAACGAGCCGTTTTCTTGCACGATTTCATCTAGTGACGACGTCATCGCTTTTGGCAATCGGCGTGATTTTGAGATTATGCCTGCGTCTGTCAATGCACTGGTGTTCGATCCTTGTTCGTCAAGCCAAACTTTAAGTGCGTCTACGACATGCTCAGAAGGGTGCGTATAACCAAGCATGATGTGTCCGTCTGTTGGAAAGAAGCGTACGGTAACTTGCGAAGGGCGAGAATATTTTTGCAAATAAGATATAGATGATGCCTGGGCGATTCTGTCTTTGCCACCCTGCACCACCAAGATTGGTGCATCAACTGTGGTCTTTGACATGAATATGCCAGTTTTCGTTAGGAAGTTGCCTGTTTTAATGAGTTCTTTCAATCCGAATCTGCGGCGAGCAAAAGAATCATGTTTAATGGCGTTTTGATGCGAAGCATCGTTAAAAGCATAAGTCTCAAGATAAGGTGAGATGTTCAGGCGCTTCAACGGATGTGACAAAACAAAAACAGCATTGCTCAAAACCAATTTTGGACTGAGGCGAAGTTTAATTCCAGGGCTTGATAAAATTATCCCTTTAATCGGCACCGTGCTCTTCGGCACCGCGTGCAGTATTACTGCACCTCCGATGCTTTCGCCTAAGAGAAATATCGGTAAATCGGGCGATTCGTTGTGAACGTCTTTGATCAGCTCGCAAAGGTCAACGACACATTTGTCGTAATCGACTTTTTCCAAAGATGAGCTGCCGTGCCCACGCAAGTCCATAGCTGCGAAGCGGTAGCCGGAATTCGCAAGAGTTCTACCGAGATCTTCGAACCCTTTACCGTGAAGGGCGAACCCATGAAGTCCAATAACTATGCCTTTAGCAGGTTTATTAGCTTGGCCCCAATAGTAAACATCAGGAAGTGCAATGGGTGTCGTGGCAGTTACTTTCGGAGCGCTATAGACAGGTCCAATATTTAGCAAAGACACAAGGACAGCGCAAAGAAATACCAATAGTTTCTTGTTCATTACCCTATTTCAAAAATTTTCAGGATTTTCCGAATTTGCCAAACGCCTTCGCTCGGCACGCGTTGAGCGGGTAAGCTACTTGTAGCACATGTCAATAAGGGCTTTGGGCTAGATGGAGTTCATATGTTGCCTAAATGACATTTCCTTTTTATTGTCACTTCAAAAGCGGATCGAGGTGGATGATCGTGGGTGGTTGTGGTGGTTCTTTGACAGTTTTCACTTCCACCAGGTACTGGCCTACATCCTTACTTATTCTCGGGATGGAGTATTTGCCGTCCGAAGCAATTATTTCCTTTTGGGCTTCGGAAAGGCTCTTAGGGAAATACTCCTGTGTGAGAGCCTCTTTGAACTCTTTGAGCGTGTATTGAGTGGAAGCGTTGGCTTTGAGGTAAGCGAGCGTTGTATCGCTGTGGTGATCCAGATCGCTTGTTACGTAATTTGAACAATCGAACCAAATGCGAATGAGAGATTCGATCTGTTTGCGGCGACTATCGAAAGTTGATTTCTTGCAGATGAATCCGGTTATGTCAGCTAGTCCCAGCGTGTCCATGGTCAAAACGATTCGACCATGTCTCTTCAAGGCTTCTGTGCGTTGTGTAAGACCGGCAAAGGAGGCATCAAGACTGCCTTGTTCGCAGGCAAGCAAGGAATCATTCAAATTGGTATCAACGGTATGAAGATCTTTAGGAGCAATGCCAACTTTTCTTGCCAGAGAATAAATCATCATCTCTGATTGATTGTTTTTTTGAATGCCGAATTTATAGGAGAGGAATTTTTTGACAGTGACAGGATCGTTGATGTTCTCTTTTGTGAGCTCTGGCATTTCTTTGTTGAAGCTTATAAATCCGCCACCTCTAAATACGTATGCTGGATGAATAAATAGCACCGGATCATCGCCATTGGTATTGAGGTTATGTTTTTTGCTCAGCCATTCAACTAGGCTGCCAAAAGCAATATCAACGGTGCGTCCATTGCTTGCTACAGCGGGTGGAATATCATCCCAACCCAATGTCACCATCTCCAATTTGACTCCGTATTTATCTTCAAGCCCCAGTTTCTTGTAGTTCATGATTTGAGCGATATCCTGGTAAGGAGATATGCCGACAATTAGGGGAGTGAGTTGCGATGGATTTAGAGATGCTTTTTCCGTTGAACTCGCGGCTTGAGATGAAGCTTGGAGCGCAGCTTGCTCCGAACCGACTTTAGCTCCTCGGCAAGAAGAGAGAATCAGCATGCATAGAAAAGAAGCAATTACTTTAAGCCGCGCGTTCGCCTGGGCGTCGAGAACTTTAGTTGAAAATAGCACTCTTATCTCCAGTAAACGGAGCGTGTCCACAATCTGGTGACTGTAAAGTCTACAAGAGCGTTAAGTAGACCGAGCAGAATCGTTGCTAAAAAAATTACATGCATTGAAAAAGTTGAGCGAGCTGTTTGCATAAGATAGCCAAGCCCAACTTGTGAACCCAGTAATTCCGAAGCTATCACAACTCCCATCGCTGTGGAAAGTGAAAAGCGGACAGTAGGCAACAAGGTTTCAAGGATGCGAGGCATTGTGTAGTCCCGCATCATAGAGCTTGATTCGATACCGAAACTCTTAAAGAGGATGCGATGCTTTTCTGGAATTTCGCTCAACACTTGACTGGTAGCAATCGCGATATTGAAGGCGATACCTGTTACAACAAGAAGAATCTTTCCGTATTCGGAAAATCCGAACCACAATAGAAAGAACGGAACTATTGCAATTGCCGGCACAGAGCGCATGGAATTTAAAATCGGATTGACCAACCGCGAAACGACGATGGATTTATTTATTGCTATGCCAAGCAGAACACCTGTGAGTACGCCAGCAACAAAACCTGCCACCAGACGGAAAGCTGTATAAGATAAATGCCAAAATACACTTGGTTCTACTTCGAAACAAGCGGCTAGCACCGCAGATGGTGAAGGCAAATAGCGGTCGCTCACGAGATCAAATTGCTTCAAGGCAATCCACAAAGCAGGAGCTAACACAAAGCCAATCACAGCTAGGAAACTCAGCTTCTTGCTTGGTTTTTTTTCGATTAATGTTGGTTTTTCAGCTAGGGCTTGCATGTGTTAGTTCACTCTCTCAAGTGCGCATACTGGAAATTTGCCATCAAATTTGAAAATGTTTGCCGATTTGATCATGCCGCCGTCATCGCGATGGTGATTGGAAAGTACGAGAGTGGTGTCCTTCATGGTTTCGCTTGTGAGAAAAGGAACTACAAGGCCCATATTTCCTTCATCCAGGAAGTTGAAGGGTTCATCTAAGTAGAGAAAACGCGGTCTATAAACAATGGCTCTAAAGAGTTCGACCATTCGCCGTTGACCATAAGACATACGGCAGGCTTTGCGAGTCACAAAGCTTGAAATCAGCTCATACATAGGATGGCTTTGAAATCGCTCGGGGGAAAGGCGCGTCAATTTGCTTATGTTTTCGATGCCGGTTAACCACGGAAACAAACTGTCTTCTTGCAGAACAAGACAGCTGCCCTTACTCGGCGGCATAATTTCCACACGGTCCGGTTCGAGATTGCCGGACAAAATCTTCAGGAGGGTGGTTTTGCCGCAACCGGAGGCTCCTCTTAAAACAACTGTTTTTGAGTCGGCGTTAAGGGAAAAATCCTTAAAAACTTCCAGTCCGCGGTACGAATACGACAAACCTTTAATCACTACCGGTTCGGTAGTTGTATTTGATAGATTGCCGAAAACCGTCTGCACTTGCGAAAAACCCTCGGTCATTTGAGCCTGCCATCATAGCCTTTGTGATAGTGAAACAGGCACAAGGCTGGCATTCTGTAACACAATATTTTTCCAGAAAAGCCCGGATCACGAAATGGTGGTATTCCCACATCGAATGTATTCTGTGATACCAACCTAAAAGTTCCGATAAGATGCTCTTTTGGAAGCACCATATATAGTGGCATGAATTTATTACCGCATAGATCCGAAATGGTGCGTTGTAAGTGGGGTTGAACAAACACTTCGATGAATATCGTATATCTAATTATTAAATGCTATACATGCTAAACTAAGCCACCTGAATACAAATTTGACCCCCACTGGAGGTTGTTATGGCCGTTACAGTTAAGAAAGTGGTCCTATATCGTCGCGAGCTCCAAAATAAGCCGGGTACTCTCGCAGAGAGCCTGAAGCCGTTTGCGAAGAGCAGTATCAATTTGCAACTAATCATGGGTTATACAATGGGTCCTCAAGGACCAGGAGCTGTAGAAGTATTTCCAGTAACAGATGCAAAATCAGAAGCAGCCGCTAAAGAAGCTGGTCTTACGCCTGCCAAAGACACACATTGCTTGCTCGTAGAAGGCGAAGATCGCCCAGGCTTGGGACATGAAATAACTCAAGGCATTGGTGCAGAAGGTATAAACCTGCATTTCGTTATGCTCTTTGCACTCAGTGGCAAATTCACTGGTATCTTCGGAGTAGGAACGGAAGCGGAAGCCGAAAAAGCCGCCAAAGTTATAGAAAAAGTAGGATCACTCGCTCATAAGCACTAATTGCTCCAAGCACTAATTGCTCACAAATTCGAACTTTATGCGTTGCCTGGTTTTTACTGGGCAACGCATTTGCTTTTCTTTCCATAAATGCGCTTACGCGAAGATCGAAAGAACTTACTTTCGCTGTTCGCGCTTTAGTCGCGCGGCAAAACCGTAGACTGCAAATTTGTATTGGTAGACGCTGAATTTGTGAAAACCGCAGTCTTTCATTTCTTGATAGGCATCGTCTACATTCCAATTTTCACGAGCAATTCTATACATCGCAACCATCATGCCTGTGCGGTCTGAGCCATGCAGGCAGTGCAGAAAGATAGGCTGGTTTTTAGCGTCATCAACTACCGAAAAGAACTTTGCGATCTCTCTTCGAGTCGGCAAAATGAAGTAGGAAAGCGGAATGCAAAACAAATTCAAGTTGGCCTCGGCGGCCAAAATGCGTTCTTGCCGCATAACTTCAGAGCTGTAGCGAAATGAAATAACGGAGCGCACGCCCAATTCCCTTAGCTGGGCAAATTCGTGCGGTCTGGGCTGACCGCCTCTGTAGAGGTTGTCGCTCACCTTATGGAAATTCGGTATCGTAATTTGGAGTGGCCCGGTTAAAAGCTGCTTATCGTCGAACGCTTCCAATTTATGCTCCAATCTTATTCACCAGGTTCGTGGGTTCGCGGTTTGCGGAAAGCTGTGCCTTTCCCCACGGTTAGGTTACATTTGAGAGTTTGGCTCCAGTCTACTCGACAATTCAATTGTGGAAAACAACCTGATAGAGAGAAAAAACGGCGAAATCCTGGTGAAATTAAGGGAATTAGCGTTAGAACGGCTAAGCTTGTCCTAGGTAAAAGGTGACTATTTTGCTACCCTTTAGGGAAAAAAATAAAGGCCATTAGTTTGGAATAGAGATATGACCGAGGCAGGCAACGATAATAGTGAAGACTTTAAAGCCGTCGTTTGGCAGGGTGTTTTCAGCTATGGCGCCAGCTCACAACTATGCAAATTCGTTTTAAGCCTTGATGTGGACGAAACGGGTGTAATTAAGGGTTCAATTTACGAGGAAAATCACAAAGCTCCTGTGCCAATTACAGGCATTCTCGTGATTCCCATGATTAAATTCGAAAAGGCGGTATCTAATAAATGGGGGCAAATGTATGAGCCTCTGGTCTACGAAGGCACAATAAATTCCGAACGGACACGCTTAAGCGGAACTTGGACTAATGCCACTGCAAATGGAGTTTGGTCCGCTCAGCGGTCTCAGGAAGTAGCTCCAAAAGAGCCAGCGCAGCCGGTTATGGCGGATGAAGAGGAGCACATTGAAGAACATACCCAACCTATTACAGCAAAGTCAGTGCCAATTTTTCAAAGACCAAAAAGTACCTACCAGCGCCTGGCTGCCATAGCTCCACCGGAAGTATTCGACGAGCAACACAAGCCGAGATCTACTTTTACTCGATTGCAAGCAATGGCAAAAACTTCGGATGAGAACGATCAAACAACAGTTTCGGTGCCTCCTCCTCCCTCAGCAGATGCAGGAGCCAAAGTCATTCTTCCTGCTCAATCAACCTATGTAAGCAGCGCATCGCCAACAACGCTGGATACCGAAATTGGGAAAGACCCTGCTCTTTGCCCCAGATGCGGTGCGGCACGCGGTTCGTTCAGTTTTTGTACTAGCTGTGGACACACCTTCGATTTGAACACCTGATCGTTCTATGAACCCTTCGAAAGTAGGCGGGTTGTCAAATAGGTGGGCAACGTTTAATCTTGGCCATGCGGTTCTTTCCCAGTATCGAAACTCATACTATATGGGTAAGGACTATATCCATGAAGAACCACTTTTGATATCATTTTGAGATCTTGTTTTTTGAGTTTGCCCCACATGTGGTGCCAAACGAGCGTGTAGTTGATGTACTCTGGCTTTTCCAGCCTAAAAACATGATGTGTAAGGCGATAAGCATTGACACCAAATCCAGTGTGTAGTCTAATTCGGGCTGTTGCGCCCGATTGAGACTGGCTCTTGCGGATCAAAGAAATAGAACTTGATAACTTCAAGTCTTTCGGAAAACAAACCCTAGTACCCCTGCTCGGCGGGTTCACCACCATTTCTGGTCCTAACGGATCAGGAAAATCAAATATCGTAGATAGTTTACTCTTTGCTCTTGGTCTGTCGTCAACGAGGTCCATGCGAGCCGAACGGCTGCCGGATCTCCTAAACAACTTGAGCGGAAAAAACGAAGCCAAAGTTCGTGTTCGCTTTACGAATGATGCCGGCGAAGAGCTTGAAGTAACGCGACGCATACGCGTGAAGGATAGTGGCTATACAAGCACGTATCAGCTAAACGGTAGAAACAGCACTCTTACCGACATACATGATGCGCTCATGAAGTACAACGTGAGCCCAACCGGATTCAATGTCATTATGCAAGGAGACGTGACAGGTATCGTCACGATGAGCTCCACGGAGCGCCGCAAGATTATCGATGAATTGGCAGGAGTCGCCGAATTTGATCGCCGTATCGATCAGGCTAAGGGCGAGCTGGATTCAGTAGCGGAAAAGATAGACCACCAGGGTATTGTGCTTGCCGAAATTCTTTCCAGGCTTGAGCAGTTGCGATCCGATCGCGACCAGGCTCTCAAATATCTCGACCTCAAAACCCAAAAGGAAACAGTTGAGAAAGATTTGATTTTCGTAAGAGCTCAGGATCTTCAAAACAAGATTGATAGCGAAATTGCCGAAATCGATAAGCTCAACAAGAAGGAAGAACAGCTTCTAGCCAAGCTGGAAGAGACTGAAGTAGCGCTTGTCTCTTTGCGTGCGGAGATGGCGCGAATCGACCAGGATATTAAGGACAAGGGTGGCAATGAGCAGCTTTTGCTCAGGCAAGAGCTGGAAAACACCCGGGGTGAATTGACTCGTGAAGAGAACAAGCTCACCAACCTTAATGCTGTCATTGGTGAAAAACAGAAAGTCCTTAAGACAACTCAAGGACAGATCAAAACCATTGAAAAACATATAAATGAAGTAAGCAAGCAACGCAAGCAGCATCTAGAAGATAGACAGGCTGTCGAATTGGGGCTCCTGGAAAAGCAAGGTGCCTTTAGCGCTGTTATGGCCGAAATCGAAGTGATCCGACAAGAAAAGGATCGCTCTTCAGATAAGGTGGCAGGTATCCACCTCGACTTGCAAAAGCTTAGAGACCAGAAACACAAAAATGAGATGCGCAAGACGGAGCTCACGGCCCGACGCGCTCAATTGGAAAGTGAAAATGCTCAATTGCGCCAACGCACAACAGAGCTTATAACCAAAGCGGCTGGTTTAAAGGGATTGATGGCCGGTATTGGGCGCCAAGCCCAAGACGGTGAGGCTGATGTTGCCGGGCTTGAACTCAATGTTCGCCAGTTGGAAGCCGAAATTGAATCGACCAATCAGGAAATTGAAGCGAAGCGCCATGCACTAGAGGTGGTGAATCGTCGCATTATTCAATTGGAAACCACCAAGGAAGTTGCCGGTGAATCCGGGTTTGGGCGGGCGGTTGAGTTTCTCCTGCAAAAGTCTATGCCTGGTGTATACGGCACCATTGGTCAACTTGGCAAGGTGGATGATCAGTGGTCTACTGCGCTTGAAACAGCAATCGGAAATCGTCTTGGCCACATTGTTGTGGATGACGATCAAATTGCCGCTGACTGCATCGAACTCTTGAAGCGCTCCCAGAGCGGTCGCGCGACATTCGTTCCTTTGAATAAGATAGTTGCTCAACCGCCAGGACTTCTGCCAAATCGGCCTGGAGTAATTGACTTTGCCTATAACTTGATCGACTTCCAACCTAAATTTACGAAAGCATTCCAATATGCTTGCGGACAAACAATTGTTGTCGAAGATATGGAAACGGCAAGAAAGCTCATCTCTCAAGCCCGGATGGTGACTAAAGCTGGGGAGCTTTTCGATAAGTCAGGATCTATGACCGGTGGCAACGAGCAAACGAAGCTGCACTTTTCTCATAAGGGTGAAAGTGATCTAGCCGTTGTTCGCCAGACTGCCAAAAATGTTGCGGACCAAGTTAAGTGGCTTCAAGATTCCATCAAAGAGCTCAATACAAGTTTGAATGAAGAGCGCGAGAAGCTTAGTGCTGCTCGAGGTGAAGCTTCTCAAAGAGCCGCTGAAATCGAAGCGAGAACGAAACAAGCAGAAGAAATAGAGCAAGAAGTAGAAGTATCGAAGCCGAAGCTGCGACAAAATGCAGAAGAGATGGAAGCGATTGATGCGGAAATTTTCAACTTTGACGGTTCCGTAAATGCTCTCCTTATAGAGATTGCCAAGCTCGAAAAGGGGCTGGGCGAAATTATTGATACCGGTAGCAAGTCTACTATTGAAAAGCTAATTGCAGAATCGGAAGAACTGCGAGCTGAAATTGAAGCTGTCGAACGCGAGTGTCAAGAAAGTCAGCGCCTCATAGACCGCTGCGACACTGAAGTGCAAGTTGATCAAAACAACCAGATTAGCCTTGTTCAACAAGCCGAAGCGCTCAATAAAGAAATAGAAGAATTGGGTGTACAAAAGCCCGGCTTCGAAGAAAACATCGCCAAGTACCGGGCCGCCATTACAGATATGGAGCAGCGGGTGCTCGAGCTATCTTCTGAATTGGAATCGCTTCGAACTGAAAAAGAAAAGGCCTACGAGACTGTTACCCAGGGCGAAATCGAACGCACTAAGACGAATCAAGACCTTTTGCATCTGGAAGAACAACGCAAAGAACGCAAGCTTTTACAGTTCGACCTTCTGAAAGATTTGAGTTCTCTTCAGGAGGAAATTCAGCGGCTGCTCGAAGAAAATCCAAACTACGAGCCTCCGTCTGCCGCCAACGTCGAGCAGCTCAAACATCAAGTCGAGAAGCTCGAACGGCGCATGCGCGCTCTGGAACCAGTCAACATGAAGGCGCTTGAGGAGTTCAATCAAACAGACGAACGGCAAAAGGAACTCAATGCTTACCTAGATATATTGAGCACCGAAAAAGAAGAAATCATCATTCGTATTGCCGGATACGACGAATTGAAGAAGCGAACTTTCATGGAAGCATTCGACGCCATTAACACCAACTTCCAGGATATCTTTGCTGAGCTCTCCAATGGCACCGGTCGTCTTGAGCTTGAGTATCCTGATAGTCCGTTTGAAGGTGGTCTGATTATTCGTGCCCAGCCTCGCGATAAGAAAATGCAGCGCATTGAGGCACTCTCCGGCGGTGAAAAGTCTCTCACGGCACTTTCCTTTGTGTTCGCTTTCCAACGCTTCGCTCCTGCACCGTTCTATGCGTTTGACGAAGTAGACATGATGCTTGACGGTTCTAATGCCGAGCGTCTTGCTCGCATGGTGAAGCGTCAATCTGGCAGCGCTCAATTCGTAGTCGTAAGTCTCAGGCGTCCAATGATCGAGAACTCCGATCATGCTATCGGTGTTTCTCTTAGAGCCGATGGTTATTCCAGAGTTGTTGGTATCAATGAAATTGTGATACCGGATGAAGAGCAGGAGCCCGTAACGGCATGATTTCTGATGATGAGTCGCATGCTAATAATCTAGTCAGCTTGCCCCTTGCTGTCGGCAGCGGACTATTTGCAGAAGAAAGTCTTCGAGTAGAACATTCTGTTCCAGGAGAACTCGGAGGGGAATCTGTTCCTGTAGATATCATGACCACGGCGGCGCAAGCCGGCGGTATTGAGTTTCTTATTAAGCTGGCGGAATCCGGTCAAATTGATCCGGGAGATGTTGACATCATTGATGTAACAGATCGATTTCTGAAAGCCATAGCAGCCGCACCAAAAGAAAACCTTCAACAAAGCGGTAAAGTCCTTTTCCATGCCTCCGTGCTTTTGCGCATGAAAGCGGAAGCACTCCTTGCCAGACGAAGTATCACTGATGATGGCGGGGATGATTTCCTAGATTTTGGCGAAGACGATGGCGCGCTTATCTACGATTCGAACAAACAGGCTGTGGCTCGTCAAATCACCCTGGAAGATTTGGAAAAGGCATTGGTGCGTCGAGCCAACAATCGCCAGAATCGCCAGCGCAAGGTAACGCTCGATCAGCTCGTTACAGCATTGCGTGAGGCGGAGAAAATTGAACGGTTACGAGCCGATCGCAAACCCAAAAATCGCATTGCTACATCTGGATATCTAGAGGTAAATGATGTCGATGATATCCTTCACCTGGCTCACGATGAGGATATCGAAGTCACGATAAGCAAGGTCGAGCGGCTCTTTTTGCAGCACCTAAACCCTGGGGAAGGGATGGATTTGGTGGCACTGTTGCGACTCCTCGGTAAACGTAACGATTGGGTAGATGCTTTTTTAGCAGTTCTCTTTCTCTCAAATGCAGGTAAAATTACGCTTGAGCAGACGGACTTCTATGGTCCTCTGCAAATAGTCCGTAATGAACTTCTACAAGAATTGGTGGTATGAAATGAGTCTCAAATCAGGCATTGAAGCGATTCTCTTTCTGACTGATAAACCCTTGCGCGCGCAAGCTATAGCTAGAATTGTCAATCAAGACGTTCAAGTGGTGCGCCAATCGATATTGGAATTGATAAACGATTACGAGACTCGCGACGGTGGTTTGGAAATCACCGACGATGACGGCTATATGATTCAGGTTAAGGACGAATATGCATCAATCATCGATGAATTCGTTCCAATGGAACTGCCAGCCTCTCTGGTTCGCACACTCTCAGCAATTGCAATCAAACAGCCGGTTATGCAATCCGAAATTATCAAAATTCGGGGTGCTGGTGCTTACGAACATATAAAAGAGCTAGTCGAGCGCGACCTGATTACCAAGAAAGAAGACGGTGGACGTTCGCCAGCGCTTAGCACAACCAAAAAGTTCCAGGAATACTTCCGGCTATCACGGGATGCGAAATATTTGCGTGATGAGTTGAAGAAACCGGCAGATACAGAAGGCATGGATGAGTTTTTCCAAAGTGGTTCACCAGAAGTGGTGCATTTGGAAATCCCAGCTGCAGCCGAATCAGTTGCAGTAGAAGCAGTAGCAGCCGAATCAGTTGTAGCGGGTCCGGCGCTGGTTGAACAAGTTGAAAAAGCTGCATCAACTGATTTGGAAGAATCCGCATAGATCATGCAACGCCTGGAGAGCGTAGCTGCCGTTGTAGCCGCTGGAGGCCGCGGTTCACGCTTCAGCAATGAGGGGCTGCCCAAGCAATACTTGAGCCTGGCTGACAAGCCGGTGTTCATTCATTCAGTAGAAACACTGGCAAAGCACCCCGGCATAAGCAAATTGATGATAGTTGCCGGCGGGGAGATGCACGCCCGAGTAAAGGCTGAGTTGAGAATATATTTGCCGGCTCGTGTAGATGACATCTTATTGGCAAAGGGTGGTGCCACCAGACAAGAGTCTGTGCACTCTGCTCTCGAACAGTTAGCAGCATCGTTCCAACCCCCCAAGTATGTATTGATCCATGATGCTGCACGGCCCTTCATAGGCAGTGAGGATATCGATCGTCTTTTGATGGCATTGCAAAAGCATAAATTTTGTACTCTTGCTGTTCCTGTTTCAGACACCATTAAGCGAGTCAAGAATGATGTAATCTTTGAAACAATCGACCGAAGCGAGCTGTATGCGATGCAGACGCCTCAGGCTTCGGACTTTCAAACGCTTTTGCAGGCACATCGTCAAGCGAAGGCGGAAGGGTTTGCAACCACCGATGATGTCGCATTGTTAGAACGACAAAAAATTTCTGTTATTGTTGTCCCGGGCAGCACCACCAATTTTAAAATTACAAATCCGCACGATTTGCGGCTTGCGCAGGCTTTAGCGGCTCAAAAGGCCGATAATTTTAGCGAGGAGGTGTAACGAGGCTTCCAGTCTTTGCTCTTGCTAAAAGCTGTGAATTGAATAGAATGGTGTCGGTTGTTTATCAGCACCATATGGAATGGCATAATCTTCCTGCAACGAATATCGGATAAATAGCTTCTGTAAATAGGGGTCGAGTCGCAAAGATTGACCAGTTGTGAGTGACACTTTTAAATAGCTAGGCGGGCAGTATGGTTGACGAGAAAACAAGTTCAGGCAAGGACGAATTCATAACTCCTTCAAAGCCAAACGGAAAAGGCAAAGTTGATTTGTTTCCTGCGCTGGCAGACCGTCGCATGGCTCCGATGAATTCAATAAGACAAAATGTGCCAACAAGGATAGGCACTCAAATTTCTATATTTAGTCCAGCATCATTCGATGAAGCACTAGATATAGTGGAATGTTTACGTGGACGCGCTGCCACCACAATTTCGTTAGACAACATGAAGAAGGTGGACGCAAACAGATTGGTTGACTTCGTAGCTGGTGCCTCTGCTGCACTCGATGGGGACTTCCACAAACTAACTGAAGTCGTTTATTTGTTCTGTCCGAGCAATATCAAGATATCTGCTCCGAACAAGACCCAACCTAAATCGAACGGTCATCAATACGGAAGTGGAATTGGCTCACTTGACTTCCTTTATCCTAGTACGACCGAAGGTGCTTCTCCTCGTAGTACGAGTAGCTGGGCACCAATGTAGTTCGTATTAAACAAATTTCAGGAAATCGCTTTTTGGCGCTTTGCTCCCCGCCTGTTCAAGTTTTTTAACAGCGCTCTTTCATTAGCGCTGGTATTATAGATTCACTTAGGCGCAGGGCGGAAATCCCGCCAGGTGCCGCGTTTCCTCCTTACCTAATCCACCACACAAGTACTTCCTTCGCCCCTTACCGGTGAAGGAAGTTTCTTTTGGGGGTGATTAGACGGAGTTAATTAAGCAAGACTCATTAACGGCTGTTTTTCGAAAATACGAACGAGCAATTATGAGATGAATGAATGTCAAGTCCTGTGAGCTATCCGGCCGATCTCATGACTGTACGCTCTCTCAACTTAAGATTTTTGACCTGCTTGACTGCTGCCCTTGTTTTCCGATCTTTCACTCGACAACCGCACGTGGATCTCGACGACAGTTTGATTTTATTTCTCGAAGATAAACTCAGTAATAAGTAGTCAACAGGAGCAATCTCTTCACGAACCTCTTGTGAACCTTCCTCATTTATCAATTTTCCTTACTGTCCGAATTCCAGCTGGAGATCCGTCACCAATCGAACATGCGGATTGGGCGGAGATTTTGCGAAAAGTCTGACCCTATAAGCAATTCCGCTAGAATTATGGAGAAGCGTGCTTGGTAAACAGACGCCATTGGCTATCAATTACTACTCATTGAGGGGACTGCTATGTCATTAAAAGGGAAAACAATCCTCATATCGGGAGCCTCCAGAGGAATTGGCCACGCAATTGGTTTGCGAGCAGCAAAAGATGGTGCCAACATCGTCATTCTTGCAAAGACTGAGACAGAACATCCCAAATTGCCAGGCACCATTTATAGTGCGGCAAAAGATATGGAAGCAGTTGGTGGTAAGGCACTGCCTGTGGTGTGCGATATTCGATTTGAAGAGCAAGTTGATGCCGCAGTGAAAAAGGCTGTTGAAACTTTTGGTGGCATCGATATCTGTGTTAACAATGCCAGTGCTATAAGTTTGACCGGCACTCTTCAAACCGAAATGAAGCGGTACGACTTGATGCAGGGCATCAATTCTCGCGGCACCTTTATGGTCTCAAAATATTGTATTCCGCATCTTCAGAAGGGCTCTAACCCTCATATTCTTAATTTGTCACCGCCTTTAAATATGAAGCCAAAATGGTTTAAGCACCATGTCGCTTACACGATGGCTAAGTTTGGAATGAGTATGTGCACTTTGGGCATGTCCGCAGAATTATTGCCATTTGGTGTTGCCGTCAACTCACTCTGGCCGGAAACAGCAATTGCCACCGCTGCAGTGCAAAATTTGCTTGGTGGTGATGAAATGATTAAAGGCTCGCGCAAACCAGAAATTATGGGCGATGCTGCCTACGCAATTTTCAATAAGCCGTCGAAAGAATGCACGGGCAATTTCTTTATTGATACCAATGTCTTAAAAGGCGAAGGCATAGCCAATTTTGATGAGTACGCTGTAGAGAAAGGACACGTGCTCGTGCGCGATTTCTTCCTGGATGACTGGACCGAGCAAGAAGCCGTCACCAGCAAGGCCTAATGCTCTGCTAAGAGCAAGTTTTAATCCTGCCGAGAAAATTTCACAACTTACGGATTCGGAACGATCGTGCTTGTGGGCTGCGTTTGTGAAGGAACATCATGTGTTGAAAGGTCATGCACGATCAATTGTAAGTAAGGCTGAGCGCGTAAGTGCGTTACGAAGAATCGATTTAAGCAGCCGCATAAATAAGACTGCAAATCTTCTCGACTCATTTTTGAGAGGGTTGTATTTTCTGTCATCAAGACAGAAGCTATCTCGGTTTTGATTTTTGCCACTAATTCTTCTGGTGGCATATTGCCAGGCAGAATCAAACCTTTCATAGATATGTCGCAATTGCGGGGGTTGAGACGCTCCGTATCCATGGCAAGAGAAATTGTCACCAAGCCATCTTCGGCGAGGTGCCTTCGCTCTTCGATGATTTGTTCGTTTATTTCCCAGGCTCTTGATGAATCGATCAATATGATGCCGGACTTGATTCTTCCTACTTTGCTGCAACCAACCGAAGTAAGTTCAAGGACGTCGCCATTTTCCATTACGAATCCGTTTTCGGGTGCTACTCCGCATTCAACCGCTAGTTCAACGTGTCGCACTAACATGCGATACTCACCGTGAATGGGCATGAAGTATTTCGGCTGGCAAAGGTTGATCATGAGCTTTTGCTCTTCCTGGCAGCCATGTCCGGATACGTGCACTCCGGATTCTTTGCCGTAAATGACATCGGCACCACGCAGAAAAAGCGAGTTAATTGTATTTGCCACCATTCTTTCGTTGCCGGGAATTGGTGTGGATGAGACTATGACGGTATCACCCGGAACAATTTTTATGAGTTTATGCTCGTCATTGGCAATTCGACTCAGCGCGCTGAGAGGCTCACCCTGACTGCCGGTTGTGAGTATGACCACACGGTCGAGCGGTAGTTGATTGATCTGATCAATAGGTACAAGAAGCCCATCTGGGAAAATCATATAGCCAAGTTCTCTTGCGATCCCGGCGAGATTCAACATGGAACGACCCAGAATTGCGACTTTGCGATCGTATTTCAACGCGGCTTGGAGAACTTGCCGAATACGGTGCACGTTGCTGGCAAACGTAGTAACGATAATGCGTTGTTTGGCATTGGCGAATACTTCGTTTATCTTGCGCCAGACGGTGCGCTCAGATGGCGTGTAGCCCTCGCGTTCTGTGTTGGTGCTGTCGCTCATGAGAAGGAGAACGCCCTCTTCGGCTGCGGCAGCAAGGCTGGCTATATCAAACAATTCACCATCAACCGGGGTGAAATCAAATTTGAAATCACCGGTATGGACGAGAGTGCCAATCGGTGTTCGAATGATTAGGCTAAAAGAATCAGCAATTGAATGAGTGCAGCGAATAAATTGAACAGTGAAGCAACCTATTTTTACTTGCTGGCGCGGTTTTACTTTGCGAAGGTTGGTGCGGTCTTCAAGCCCGCCTTCCTTCAGCTTATTTTCGAGCAAACCAAGGGCTAGAGCCGGTCCATAAATTTGTGGGATGGTGATTTCTTTGAGTATAAAAGGAATGCCGCCGATGTGATCTTCGTGTCCGTGGGTGATAGCCAAACCACGAATTTGGCTTTGATGTTCTACAAGAAAGCTGATGTCCGGCAGCACCAAATCCACGCCAAGCATTTCTTCGCTTGGGAATGCGAGTCCGGCATCAACCAGCATGATGTCGCCACCATAGCAAATAGCCATGGTATTTTTGCCGATTTCTCCAAGTCCACCCAAGGGAACAATTTTAAGAGTATTGTTCGCGAAGTTGATGCTGTTTATGGCATCCTTTTCGGGCAAATGGTGTATTTTTGGTGTGGGTTCTGAATTGGTCATAAGCTATGATGTTAGTGCCTTAGACCGCGATGCCGTCTGGCTAGACGGTGATGTAGATGTCGTTTTATCGAGCTTGACGCTACTGAGCAGAGCATCGAGCGTTTCGCGCTGTTGTGCATTTAATTCGATGAGAGGCAGGCGCAAATGTGGCTTGCACAATCCGAGTGTTGACATAGCATATTTTATGCAGGTGGGGTTTGGAGCAGTGAAGAGTCCGCGGAATAGCGGCAGGTATTCATAATAAATAGAGCGTGCAGCATCCAGATTGCCGGAGAAAAATTCCTTTTCGCATTTTGCAATTTGGCTGCCAACAATGTGGGAGGCAACACTCACAACTCCACAAGCACCCACGCCTAGGAAAGGCAGGAGGGCTTGATCGTCACCTGTATAGATATGAAAATCACGGCGCGCTTTCTTGGCAATTTCAGCGGTTTGATCGGTGTTGCTGGTTGAATCTTTCAGCGCGAAAATGTTTGGAAATGTCTCTGCTAATTCAACCGTGGTTTCAACAGGCAAGTTGATACCAGTTCTTCCAGGTATGTTGTAGAGCATAATTGGCAAAGTAGTGCACGATGCAACTTCAGAGTAGTGTGCAAACAAACCTGCTGCGCTTGGCTTATTGTAATAAGGCACAACAACAAGCACGCCATCAGCTCCTAGAGCCTCAGCTTTTTGAGTTGCTTTGACAGTTTTACGGGTGGAATTGGTGCCAGTTCCCATAACGATTTTGACGCGGCTTTTTGCTCTGGCAATTGTTCGTTTCAATAGCTCCACTTGCTCATCTTCTTCAAGAGTAGGGCTTTCGCCTGTGGTGCCGTTAACTACAATTGCAGTCGTTCCGGTTTCGATGAGATGATCGACAACGCGGTCTACTGCTGTCCAGTCGACATCGAGTTTCTCATCGAATGGGGTCACCATGGCCGTGGGTAATCTGCCAAATAAACCGCCATCATTTTCAATCACGATCGTTCACTCCCCGTTGCGGACCTTTCACTTTGTCTCCCGTGTTATCCATTCAATACAAATCTGTCTAAGCCAATAGCTAACTCGTTTAGTTTCATTACTGAGCGAATGGCAAGTTTAATACCTGGGTTGAAGCAGTTGGTATTAAAGCTGTCATGCTTAATTGTGAGCATTTCGCCATCCGATCCGAAAATTACGTCTTGATGGGAAAGTACGCCCGGCATGCGGATAGAATGCACTCTAACGCCACCGCCGGTCTTGCCACCACGGGCGCCATCTAGAAGAGAATGTTCAGTCCCGGCAACACTGTTATATACCTTACCTGATTTTTCGATCTCTTTGACGGTGTGCATTGCTGTTCCAGATGGTGCATCGAGTTTGCCAACACGATGTGTTTCCAGAATTTCGGCATACTCAAAGTGCTCTGCCGCTTTGCGTGCAAAGTCCATCATCAATATTGCGCCGATCGAAAAGTTTGGTACCACCAATGCTCCAATTTTTGCTTTTGAGGCTGCCTCAGCAAGGGCTTTTTGTCCTTCTGGAGGGATGCCGGATGTGCCAATTACTGGTCTTACTTTAGCTTCGATTGCATCGAGACCAAGCGCCAGAGCACTCTTTGCTTCGGTGAAGTCGAGAACGACATCGGGAGCGCAATGAGTAAGGCAATCCGAAAATCCATTGCTGACAAGTATATCAGTCTTGCCTGGAATTGAAACACCTAGCACTGTCTCCAGACTTTTCCCAACGAGAGGTGAGTCGCTGCGGTCGAATGCGCCAACCAGCTCTAAATCGGGCTCCGTGAGGATTGCCTGGGCACTCGAGCGACCCATTCGCCCGGCAATGCCAGCAATAACTACCTTTATCGTTTTGTTACTCTCTGAACTTGAACTCATCTTCTCCTCGAATCCTAAAGAAGGCGGTCCGAGTGAACCGCCTTCTCATTGCCTTTACTGTCTTACTTCGATCTCTCCGACGTTAATAGCGTCCTTCCGGTTGAGCCGAACCCGCCGGCGCCTCTTTCATTGCCGTCGTCAACTTCGTCGACTTCCACGATTTCAACTTTGGGCACAGGCGTGATCAGCATTTGTGCAATTCTTTCGCCCGGTTCGAAGGTGTAGTCCTTGTCGCTGTGATTAATTACGAGCACTAACAATTCACCGCGATAATCGGAATCGATTGTGCCAACGCAGTTGGTTAGGCTGATTCCAGCCTTATCGGCGAGTCCGGAGCGTGGTCTTACCTGCCCCTCATAACCTTCCGGAATTTGCACGATGATGCCTGTCGGTATACGAGTGCGCTTACCGGCTTCCAGCACGAGCGGTTCTTGAATCGCTGCTGTTAAATCCATACCGGCGGAGCCGCTTGTCGCCTGCTTCGGTAGGGCTTTGCAATGGGGCAGTCTTTTTACTTTTAGTTGAATTATGCTCACTAGGCACCTCACAGAAATAGGGATGTTGTTTTGAATTAGCAATTTAGCGGGCTTTCCTTAGGCAAAGTTTTCAATTCATCCTTGGGTCCGACAATAACCATTGATAGAGAACCCGGAACTAAAATTTCTTTGGCGAGTGACTGAACTTCTTCGGCCGTAACTTTATCGATGTCGTGGCATATCTCTTCAACGCTCAGTTGTCGATTGTAGAAAAGTTCGCTATAAGCATTACGGGCGGTGCGGTTGCGCATAGATTCCAGACCAAGCAACAATTCACTTTTTAGTTGAGTTTTTGCTCTATCTATTTCTCTTAAAGTGAATCCTTCCTTTTTAGCGCGCTTGAGTTCCTTCGAAATGAGCTTGAGTACTTCAGTCACATGGCGAGGGCTCGCTCCTGCGTAAACACCAAAGAGACCAGTTTCGCGATGACTTTCGCGAAACGTGTTGATACTGTAAACAAGTCCCCTTTTCTCACGCACTTCTTGGAAAAGTCGAGAAGACATATTTCCACCTAAACAAAGATCGAGAATTGCTAATGGAAAGCGGCGAGGATCCGTGGCAGTAATTCCTTCGGCTGCAATTGAAATGTGCGCTTGCTCTATATCTTTGTGTTTGATGAGTTGAAAAGGTACCGTTTTCGGAACTCGTGACGTTTTGGTTTTCTTTCCTGGTTTGCGATCGCCGAAGAGACGGGAGAACGTTTCAATTGCCTGCGCCTCATCGAAACTGCCGGCGATCGAGATCACAAGCTTTTCAGGCGTGTAGTAGTTTTTGACGTGGTCTTTCAGAATCTTAGGGGAAAGACGGTTTACGCTTTCGTGCGTTCCAGTAATCGGCCGACTGAGGGCATGGTCTGGCCAGATATTCAATAACAGTGTTTCGTGCGCAAAATCTTCTGGATCATCCTCGTACATTTTGATTTCTTCGAGAATTACTTGCCTTTCAAGGTCCAGATCTTCGGCTCGCAAAGAGGCATTCATAAGCATGTCACACAACAAATCGATAGCAACGTGCAATTGCTCGCCAAGCACGTGACCATAGAAACAGGTATTTTCTTTTCCTGTGGCCGCCCCTAAGCTGCCACCCACATCTTCTATTTCTTGGGCGATTTGTTCAGCATTTCTATTTTTTGTGCCTTTGAATAGCATGTGTTCAAGGCAGTGAGACACACCATTTATCTGCGGGCTCTCATCTTCAGAGCCCACATCCACCCAGATTCCTATTGAGGCGGAATATACACCGCTAACTACTTCAGTCAGTATGCGCGCGCCGTTGTCTAATTCAGTCTTGCGAATCTGAGATGTACTGCCGCTGCCGCCCGATTTTTTGGCTTTGGTGGAAGACGCTGATAAATTGCGAGCAGTGCCCATGCGAGATAACGACCTATGTTAAAGCGTTATTTTAACAAACAAAAACACCACAGTGAACAAGTCACGGTGGTGTTTTGCTACTGCCTGGCTGCTCGTGGCTAACGAGCTCAGTATTTCCTGTCACTTCAGTCAGTCCTTCGTGTCAGGCGGACCTTCAGGTATCGTTTCCGGCAAAGCGCTTGCTTTGTGTTTCTCCTGTGTCCCTCGGCGTTCGTGGCCACTTCGCGAAACCACGCACCGTTGATATGACTAATGTAGCGCGCCGCATTGAGTTCGGGAAGTACCCCGATTTTGATTATGTGTTGAATCTACATCTGAACAAGAATGGCTATCCATGTCATATTTATGCAAGGTGCAAGATGCCATGCACTGGGCCTATGGCACACTAAGCACGTGCGAACCTTTGTCCACTCGCGGGCAACAAATTTGTATTCATCGAGTGCGATTATATATGCATATGAGACACGCAAAAAATATCCAAATATGATCTTGATGCCTCAGGTTGAAAGTACTTAAGGTTGCGATTTAAAAGCTCCGAAGCGACTACGTTGCGTCTACGCTTCCTTCATTCATTTTTCACTGATTAGGCAAATGCTTTAGAAAGGTTTGCAGGTCCTTGTAGAAGGAAGGATCTGTAGGTTGAGCCAACTCGGCTGTTTTATGTTCGAGCGTTGTGTCTTTGAGATCGGTGATTGGGCGTCCGTCTTCATTAAATACACGAGATGATACATCGCGCTTCATTGTGTAGTGGTCTACGGGCCAGTAAGTGCTGATGTGCTCGTCATGATATGTGGAAACTATTTTCTTTGTCACTTTGTCAACGGTAATCTTTAGGTCTACTCCTTTGAAAACCATATGATCGGAGGCGCTTTGAATTGGATACCACTCTTGCAAAAGGACGTATGCAAGCACTTTATCAGTAGTAACTACGGTGTAGTAGGGGGTGTCGTCTCTTTGCCAGTATCTGCCTTGTTCGTCACGCAACGAACCAAAGGTGCGTGAGTTGTAGCTCGTATGCACACCTTCTTTATCTTTTTGCTCGGAATTGGTTTTGAAATCAAAGTAGTAGATGCAATTATCTGTTTGTTTCTCCCATGTTCCGACGTACCAATCCGGCAACTGAAAGAAATTCAAACGTTGAGGATAAAGGTCCTTCAAAGATTGTTCGTCAAAAATATGTCCTGGCCGGAAGTTATCAGCTACGCCGGGCATGCTCTCGCTGTGATCGATTTTGCCTTGCAAAACCTTTGCCTGGAGTGGTGGCATTCCCAGATATGAGGTTGCCATTACTGCAAAAACTGAAAATAGCATTTTATACAGACGGGTTTTGTTCATAACACCAGGGCACTAAATCCGGTGTCATGGATGTATTCTGTTTCTTCGAATTCTTGCAATCGTAACCATTCATCTTTGCGTAATTCAAAAAAGAGCGCATCGGTTGCTCCGAATTCGCGCACTCTGTATTTCGGCAACACTTTGGTGAAGAGCATGTTGTTCTTCTCGAGTACTAAGCGAGAACCCGCATTGTCACTGTCGCAATTGGCAACGATGTTTTTGAGATGCAACTTTTCGAATGCGAATTCGAGCAATCCTTTTACTGCTTCTGTTGCGTAGCCGGAATTCCAGTAAGAAGGAAACAAGAAAAATCCAAAGGTAGCTGTTTCTGGATCTTCTGCACTGCAGTCCAGCCAAATAGAACCTATAAATGCTTTTGTTGATCTCAACTCGATGCCAAATTTGAAACTTTGCCGGTTTTTTTCCTGCGCTGCCTTCTTCGCATTGGCGATGTAGGTCTTCGCGCCGAATTCCGTGTTTAAGCTGCCAAAATCGAGATGTTTGTTTACTCGAACATCGTTTGCACAGGTAGTGACATATTCCCAGTCTTCCATGACAAGCTCGCGCACCCGCAGTCTGTGGGTGCTGTAACCGCTCGCCAAAGTATTATTGGACATCTTTACTACTCCCGAGTCATGCTCTGTATGCCGCATTCTAGCCTGCTACGAACAACCATAAGGATTTCCTTAGTGACATTTCAAGATAATGAGAAGGTTAAGCTCGCGCCTGTTTCGCTGCTCAAAGCTTCAATAGAGCAGTCCCTTCTTTTATAATATGGTTCTGAGCCAAAAATGCCGACGTAGCTCAGCTGGTAGAGCAACGGTTTCGTAAACCGTAGGTCACGGGTTCAAATCCCGTTGTCGGCTCCATTTACACTGTCCGAAGTCTTGAAAGATTCGCCCCATGCCGGTTTCTATCATTCGGCAAAGTGGCGAAAAAACACTATGTGTTGGTTTTTGTGTTGGTCGACGATTTGCAATGCCCGACATGCCGAAATCAACGGTTGAGAAATTTGAAAAATAAGAACTCAATTTGAAAAAACTCCAGCTGACTTATGGCCAATTATCTCATGCAAAAGGATGGCACTAAAAACAATGACATAAATATCGACAGGGCAAACGGCGCTTTTCAGAAAAATCTATGTCTAAGTTTTGAAATCCAATCATCTGGTTGTTGAAGTTCTTCATTTTCGGTAACTAGCTCTGCCAATCTTCCGTCAAAATGGTTTCGCTGTTTTAATGTCATTTCAATGTGCTGTAATTCCTTAGCTGCATGTGGATCTTGCGATTTTCCGAGTTTTTGTACTGCAGTAGCGAAGACTAGATAGTTGATTGGATTTTTGGAGATGAGCCAAGGCTCTTGTTCCTGTGCCCAAAGAGCCAATGCTGAGAGAGATTGAGGATCTGTTATCGGGTTGATGACCTCTTCAACACGTTGCGAAGATTCTTTGGAGGGGCCCTCCTTGTTTATTCGTTGGATGGCAAGCTTCGCTGACTCTGCTGCTGGAGGGTGTGCTTCGAGTTCCGCTTTTCGTTTTTCGAACGCTTCCAGATTTTTTCGCTGTTCTGCCGTTAATGGTGGCATAACATCGCACATGGCAATGATAGTTAACAGCAATACTAATACTCCTAAGACGAGCAGTTTTCGAAAGACAAAATGAGTGAACTTGTGCATTTAAAATTGTGCGTTTGAAATTCTTCAGGAGTCGCAAGAACTGCCAGCTGAGTTAAAAGTTAATTCTGACGTGGGGGCATTGGACCTAGCCAATGATTGATAGGAATTCCGTCAGGATAGAGGAGTGGTTTGTATGTGACGTGAGGCTTTATTTCGATAATATCCTTAGCGACTCTCCAATTGTGGCGTTTGTCGACTTCATCAACGGCTTGGCTTGTCGCTAGTTGAACGAGCTTCTCTCGAGAGCCCTGCACGTCGGCAATTTTTTGCCTCATATCGTGATCAGCCTTATCCAAAACATAGCTGGGTCTGCATCCACCGCGGCATTCATGGATGTAATAGCAAGGACCCAGCATGTTCCAAAGATCGATGTAATCTGAAACCATTAAGGAGTACTGTTTGATAGCAGTTGCGTAAATTCGGTAACTTTCAGATATTTCATTCGAAGGAAATTGTTTACCCGAAGCCTGCAGCAGGGCATTCACGTCATCTTGTTCTGTTGCGGCTTGTATTGCACAGGTAGCCAGTTCAGATCCGTATACCATCGAAGGTAAAATAGTCAAAACAACCGATAGAAAAATGTAAATCGCGATTTTCAAAATGAATTCACAGTGTCAAACAGTGCGATGGACAGACAAAAAAGGTAGCCCAACCGATGATGCTTAGATTTATGATGAACGCTATTTCGCCTAGAAGTCCCGTGGCTAATATTTTATCCTTTCCGGGTCCTATAAGTCCGAAGAGTAAAGCTATGGTACCTCCGGGCCACAAACTAAGTATGCCTAAAAATCCAAGGTCATTCGCCCAATGTGGGACTAATCCAAACGGGCTGCCTAAAAACGACTCAATATAAAAGGCCAAAATCCATGACGGTAACATCATCAACGCGCATATTACACCGCTAAAATTGTAAGAAGAAGGGGTCCTGGTCTTTATCTTGTTGGTTAATCTTCTGAGTATTTCTAACATCAGAGCACTAACAATTACAGACAATAAAAGAATAAGACAACCCGAGAATAAGCCAACGAATCTCATACGTAGTACCGGCTGGGTTAGACTTAGAATAGCAGGAACGAAAAATTCAGCGCAAAAGATATTAATTGCAGGAGAGCTGTTTTTGAATGAGTCTTGCTAGTGAAAGCCCAAAAATGATTCCAGTTGGCTATATATACAAGTCAGTTGCAGCTGCACCTTCTGAGCGCGGGTTAGCAAAGAATATTGTCGACGTGTATTCCGCCGGCGAATGCGGTGGCTGTGTAACCGAGAGCTTTGTTCCTCATTTTCAGCGAATGGAGAAGGTCAATGGATGGTTTTTCTATAACTCCCCCGAGGAGATGGAAGCGATTGCGCTAGAGAACGAAATTGATTTGTCTAACATGACGCTATTCTTTTATGAAACCTATAAATATGAATACGACGAGAAGGGAGAAACAGAGCCAATCAAATCTTGGTCTGAATTTGAACGTGATTGTCATAATCGTACAGAAGTTCTTCTACCAAGAAGAAAACAGTTCATCGGTTATGACGTAGTCGAATATGTCTGTAGGAATCTCCCGGAATGTTCATTACTTGGATGTACAAAACTCACTATGAAATATGCTGTGAATTCACATTGTTTGTTTGATACTTTCGATCAAGCAAAAGTAGCCCTAGAAAGCGGTGATTTTCATGCTCATGAGCCGGGGCCCTATAGAATCATGGCAGTTTATGTGGTGGATCGAGTGAATGGTTACAGATGAACGGCTTGGCAATAGGTTTTGCCCCAGGCTGGTCAGCTTAGAAGAGGCACCGCAAGCCCTTGATAATCCTTTTGGGCCAAAAGTGTAACCTATGTCTCCGGGCCGATTTGTAACCCATGTGCCGGGAAATATGACTAATACAATTCCACACCTCGTAAATCAATTGAAAGCGTACGGCGCGCCAAACAGCATTTGGCAAGAACCATTTGAGCACGATGGAGGTGTGTACGAGCGATTGTGCAACCTCAAAGGTCAGATGCCGGATGGAAATGACCTCTATGACCACTGCATGGATTTGTGCTACAGCCCATCCAAGATACAGCTGGATTTGTTCAGATATTTACTACCAATTTGTCTTTCCGCCTGGAAAAATGTCCTACTTGGTTGCGCTCCTCCAGAATACGCAGCGTTTGAAGAATATTTTTTCCCGGCTCTGATTAAACGTGAACCCCTATACAATTTTCTGGAAGCTGATGAATTCGCCGCGGTCCAAGAGTTCGTTATCGAAACAATACTCGAACGGATCCGAGCCGAGAAAAGCCTTCAACATGCTGGCAGTCGCGACAATGTCTATTCGTGGTTCTATGCAATCAGTGACTTCGCCATTGTTTTTCCAGAGCTGAACAAGCTGTGGACGAAATGGTGGCAATTGTCGTCCGATGGTTATGCAATAGCCGCTTTGGAATATCTTTCCTGCTTAATGTATGAAAACGATTGCAATCCGATTTTTACTCCCTGGTCGAAAGAAGATGGTGGCGGCCCTCCTTGCTTGAACCAGTCTGGATGCAATTTCTATCAGGTTGGCTGGAGAGCCGAAAATATTGATTTCTTGGTGTCAACGCTTTCTCCGGCCTACTTAGAGCGCAGTCTACACTCATCAGTAAAGCGTTTAGAAAATTTCTCTGAGCACCGCGCAGTCTGCACTAAAATGTCAGACGACTGGTCAACGCAACTTTACTTGGTTGAGTGGCGGCTCGAGCAACTTCCCGAATTACTTGCTAACTCTGATTTGTTTAATTGGCCTCTTGGGTAAAAAGGGCAGTGGTTAGCAAAAAGAAGTTTCGATCCGTAGCGTAAGTGATTCCAATCCGAGTAGGTCAATGTCTCAAGAACATTTAGATTATGAGGGGCTTCTGTAGGAGATGTTATATGGTGACCCAGAAAAAGAAAATATGGGATTACGCTTGGATCAAGTGGCCGAAGAAAGACGGTTGGTAAAATGAACGAGGATGAGATTCTATCCAATCAGCTAGCCCTCGTCCATGAGGCTGGGAGCATGGTGCCAGCGGAAGCATTGCTGCTGGAAAAGCAAGTAAGCGACGGAGACACTTCGTTTGATTCCAGACTGAAACTCCTTGGCTATTATTCCAGGAACAAATTCCGCATACCGGCATGCAGGGCAGCAAGAATAAAGCACATCGCATGGATGGTCACAAATTATCCCTCTCACTTCGTATCCGGCATGCCAGAGTGTGAGGTTTTTCCAGGGATCGATAGATGGCGGGAATTTCACAATATATGCAAACTTTGGCGGCAGCAGGCAAATTTGCATTGGAGCGACCCGAAAGTTGTAGGGAATGCTGGAGCATCTTTTCTCTTAAATCAGAAAGAGTTGGCGGAAAGATACTTCAAAAGAGCGAAGGAACTCGAGCCAAACAACAGTCGATGGTCGGACAGACTTTCCCAGGTCTATGAATTCATGGGGCCAACCTATGAACATCTAGCATTGGCAGAGCGCGAACGGTCTTACTCCTTAAGTGATAGCATTTTCGATCGGCTCAGCGCATTGATAAAGTTGCCCGGCCTCGCGTATGAAGCAGGAGATTACAACAGAACAGTTGCTTATGCTGCTGACTTACTGCAGCTTGCCGAAGCGAGTAAGCAAGAACAGGGATGGCAGTTTCAATACCCTATGGCGATCGAGGCAGCCAACATAGCGTTAGGTCGGCTTGCTCTCCATAATGGCGATGTAAAAGCGGCGGCACAGTACCTCCTACAAACTCTGCCAGAAAAGCGGGGCGAATTCGATGGGCTAAATCCGGATCGTCAGCTGGCAGCAGAGCTGTTTGCTGCCGGTGAACGCAAGGCTGTCCTTGAATGGATAGAAAGATGCAAGCAATACCTCCAAATCCCTGACTGGAAAGAACGTGTGGAGAGAGGGATCTCGCCCTGGCCGTATGAGTTGCCAGAGCACCAAAGGTATTTTTGCCTGTCTAAACTGCCACGCTTGGCTTTCAACGGTGGTGACTTTGAGAAGGCTGAGCGGTTTGCAACTGAGTTCATCGAGATGGCGAGCGGCGAATTCAAGGGCGAAAGGAGGCACGCCGGGTATGGGCTAAACACTGCATATAACGTGCTCGGTCAGTTGGCACTTAGAGCTGGTGAGATCGAAGGAGCCAAGAAAATGCTTGCACAAGCTGGAGCGGTGCCTAATGCGGACAGATTAGTGGAAGTAGGACCAGATTTCGCTTTGGCCGTGGAACTGACAAAAATAAGCGAAACAGAGAGCGTTTGTAAGTTTCTGAAAGACTGCAAACGGTTGTGGCGGGGATCCAAAGACGCTTTGCTCCTGAAGGAATGGGAAGCAGAGGTGGCTAACGGAAAAGTGCCCGATGATTGGCAGATGTTCTTGCAGCCGAGCGATTAGCTCTTTTTCTTCTTTGGAAATTGCGGCCTATATGCCGCAACTGTTTTTCCGTAAATTTTTCTTTGAGCTTTCACCGCTTTTGCCAAAATTTTCTTATGGCTCGGAACTCCCTCAACTTCGTGATGGCGAATGAAAAAATGTAGGTCAGCATGAGGAACATTCTCTATTAACCACAGAATGTGTCTCGTAGTTAGTCTTGCTAGTTCCGGGTTAAGCATTATAAGCGGTCTGCGAAGCTGTTCGCTGAGATTGCAACGCCCAAGCACTTCGCACCTCAAAATAGCATCATTCGGATTTAACTTCAGTGCTTGTTCATTGGACCAGAACGACGGTAATGGTAGCCTCAAACAGTAAAGCAGGCCATAAATGTACAACTCTATTTTGTCACAGATGGTTGCCAATGTTCTGTCGGCGATTTCAGGAAAATTCCGAATTCGCTTATCGCATTCTGCTTCAAAAATTGGGTCATGAAAATCAAGTTGGTACGCAACATTTCGGCAGTCAGCTGACAGCCCATAAACTAGACTAACTGCAAATATATTTTCGGGCTCGTATTCAAGAATATTCTTAGCTATCTCCAACGCCGTTTTATTATCACAATGTGCCAGCCAACTTGCTGCATTGGTTGCCACCAAACTATTTTTAGGTTTCTTTTCAATTTGCTTTTGCCAGAGGGTTCTCATTGATTTTAAGAGCTCTTCATCATCGTTTTCGTAAATGCGCACCTCACTCACGAAGTCGCTATCCGGCACATTTTCAATAAACCATTTCATAATTTCTTGATATCGCAAAAACTGCATTGAGTCTAGAGATTGACGTCTTCGCGAGTAATATCCGTAGAGCCTGGCCGTGCTAATTAAATCAGTTTGGAACGAAGTCAAAACCGCTTCCAAATTTCGTGCACAGTCCGTCGAATAACTGTAACCAAGGTAATTGGCTTTCGATAGGCTTAAACTGTCCGCCCACATGCTGAGCTCAGAGGGGAACGAGGGTTTCTGGAGTTCTAAGTCGTTATAAACAGAGCAAGAATTGAGATCTAGATTTTTTTCAAAGATGGTTTTTATCTTGAAGGTCCAGTTAAGTTCCTTGAGCAATTTTTGTCGGTTTGTTTGAGCAAGATTCTTCCAAGCTTGCAACGGGAAAATAAGTTTCTTTGTTTCTTCTATTCCTAGATTTTGCTTCAAAAAATTTATGGCATTATGAAGTACTTGAACCGGTTTGCGAGTAATGGAAACTGCTTCTATAAATGCTTCCCTAACAGGAGTAAAAAATGGTGTCGGAATTTTTTCGCCGAAACACACGTAAAGACCGGAACTGAGAATGAGTTTTATATGCGGGGCATTTCGTAGAATCCAGAGGGCATGGCGGTACCAACGTTGTGCGACTGCTGGATCAAAGCCGAGTCTATTGGCACGCTCCATATTAGTTTCGCACCATCGCAGAATGTCCAAACGTGCCCAAATATCCAAGTGATCTTTTTTCAGCACGAGCTCTTGAGTGTCAACCGTCGATTTGGTTATGGCCGAACCGAATGACCAGTGATCAAGCATCTGTTCAGTGGAATTTACTCTGCTTTCTAATATTTCGTCTGCTAATTGTGATTCAGGATTATATATCGGTAACGGCAGTACTAACCCAGTTTCGTGCCCAAGTATGTGGAGAAGCGAAAGAGCCCATTCATTCAAAGGTTCAATTTGTCTTACTTCAAGCAGGAGATTAGTCGCGAATTTTGGATCATGATCTAAGAGATAGAATGCGAAGTTAACTCGTGACTGAGAGCAGTTCAGATCATGTTTAAGCTGATTTTCCCAGGCGCTTTTTACTTTCTTGTAGCTATCGGGATCTTTGTTAGGGTCGCAGGCAAAGTAGAAGTTACCTGCGAAGATGCAGCCTGATGCATTTTCTATGAACCACAAGATATGTTCTACGCGCTTTGCACATTTTTCTGGGTCAGGTTTAATTGAGCTTGCAACAAGTTGTTTATAGTATTTCCAATAGTAACCAAGCAGCCGTGCTCTGTTTACGAGATCATTAGGGTTAAGCAAGAGGACTTTTTCAAAAGCCTTAGCAGATGCATCTGGTAGGAGCCCACCAAGTTTGGCCGCATACTCCATTTCGTAATAATCGGCCCGTTCTTTAAAAGAGACGCTTATCGAATTCACCATAGTTCGTTCCTTTTTCGATAATTTGGGCAATTGCGTTGAGGTTGACGGGCGTAAAATTCCAGGGCTCAACGCTAACGTTGATTTGTTTATCTGAAACTTTCCAGCGGTTATGTACATGCCCATGGATTAGCCAACCCCCCTTATCTGCCAGGCGCGAACTCACATATCTTTGATCCGGATCTAATTCATTGAGATACGGAAAGTGATTAAGAGTGACGGTGTTATTGGCAATTTCTATTTCTAGTATTTTCTGAATGGACTCAAAGCCAGCGGCAATGTAATGCTCAGTCCATTTAGGATTTCCAGTGAAACATCGATCATGGTTGCCCGCAATCAAAATTTTCTTTCCATTCAAATTTGGAAGAATGTCGGAAACAAGTTGGGGATCCATTGCAAAGTCACCAAGATAGTAAACTGTATCGTCGCGCTCAACCATTGAATTCCAAGCTTCTTGCATGCGTGTATTCATTTCTTCGACTGTCGAAAACGGCCGATCGCAGTACTTGATTATGTTTGCGTGCCCGAAATGATGGTCGGACGTGAACCAGATTGCCATTGTTTTTCTCGTATTTCTATAATTATAAGTCCTGCTACTAACCAATTCCCACTTGAATGTCATAATGCGCTAAACGTTGTGTCAATACTCGTGTAGCGACCCGAAGGGCGAAGGTATTGATACCTTTCTTTAGTGCCATAAACAATCAATGTAGGGAATTGGTTTCGTTGGCTTCCAGGGCCCGGCTGATTTTTCCTTCCGCAATTTTTCTTGCAGTTTCGAGATTTTTTCTCGTCTTTTCCATTAATGCTAGGTATTCATTTGTCGTTTCTGCACTTACCGCAGTTTTGATAAGCAGCGAAGCTAAATGTATTGTGGTCATTTCTATCGTTTCGGTTATGAGTTTGGTTGTCGTATCCAATTGGTCCGAAATTTCTCTTTCTCTTCTGCGAATATTGCTTTCGTCGAGATGACGCAAATAGAAAAGTAAAGCCTCTCTGAAGATAACAGTTGGTCGAACACCGCGAGCAAGCGCATGAGACTGCAATTCCTGGAGAGTTTGCGTGGAGAGCCTAGTCTCGACTCGCGGATTGCGTTTTCGTTTCATGTGAATGACCTTCAAATACCAAATTATTGATTGTCATTCTAAGCCAATATTGAGCAGTATCGCATTCGGTGTCACTTTGCTATAGCTTTCCCTCGTTGTACTCGGCTTGCTGTTTATTGCCTGTCCTTACTGGCGATTACTGTTAACGAAGAAGAATTAATCAGGGCAATTAATCGATAAAGCAACAGAAAATGTCGTATCCGTCCGGCAAAGTGCATTAAGCGGCTAAATCGGCGCGCTCCTTTTGCCATTTGTCCGGCAAAAGATTTTCCAAATCAACTTGCGAATCAGCTGCCAATTGCGAGAAAACATCCTTTAAGTAA